>Ga0209536_100000002_pt1 | contig 482156 bp, 404 predicted proteins | sample DeeMarSeWOR28_12_FD_187461 | JGI IMG/M metagenome (GOLD analysis project Ga0209536, IMG submission 187461) | Marine sediment microbial communities from White Oak River estuary, North Carolina - WOR-2-8_12 (SPAdes) (version 2) | ecosystem: Environmental > Aquatic > Marine > Intertidal zone >... | reverse complement strand
TATCAATTGCTTGGAGGAAAAAGCCGTTTCGCGGTTGATTGTTATTCTCATGCCAATGGACGTACTCCTGAAGAGGTAGCGGAAGATGCTCAACGTATTATGGAAGATGGCTACCGGCATGTACGGATCCAACTGGGGGGTTATGGTGCCTTGAACTTAGCAGATAATGCAGATTTTAAGGAAGCTGGATTTGGCAGGCCAGATGATAACTACATGAACCAACACACTTATCTTTCAATGGTTCCCAGGTTATTTGAATATGTCAGAAAGGCCTGCGGTGAAGAGGTCGAATTATTACATGATATCCATGAAAGAGTTCAACCTCTTGATGCAATTCGCATGATAGAGAAACTGGAAGATTACAGGCCTTTCTTCATTGAAGATCCTTTTTCACCTGAAAATATTAGTTATTTTGAATTACTCCGCAATCATACGACTGTGCCAATAGCTATGGGTGAATTGTATAATAGCCCCCATGAATGGCTGGAGCCAATGGTCAAAAGATGGTTTGACTTTATCAGGATTCATATAAGTCAGATAGGAGGTATTACACCGGCCATGAAAGTAGCAAGGCTTGGAGAATGGTATAATATAAGAACTGCCTGGCATGGACCTGGAGATGTGTCACCAGTAGGTCACGCTGCCAATGCCCATATCGACCTGGCTGTCTGGAATTTTGGCATACAGGAATCGGTGCATTTTACGGATTTACTCAGAGAAATTTTCCCGGGAGCACCCCATATGAAAAATGGTTATATGTATGTAAATGAAGCCCCCGGATTGGGTGTTGAAGTAAATGAAAAATTAGCAGCAAAATATCCGTTACCTGAAAAGTTTAATTACAATTGGACTCAGGTAAGGAAAAAAGATGGTACTGCGATCAGGCCATGAAAATACTTATATTTGAAAGGGTAAGGGATGATTAGAAGAATTAATAAAAATTCTGAAACTTTTCAAAAATAAAAGCCGGTATATTTCCGGCTTTTTTTATTCCAAGGAACTGTTTTTTGTCCATTTGTTTTAGGCAAATATTAATGCTTTTCGGATAAATGGATTGACCAAAATAGGATGTAAGTAAAGTATGATAAATTGGGTGACCTAATGGGTTTTATTTCATAAAAGATATAGAATAAAAAAGGAGTTTAAGATGAAACCTGTATATCCCATTTACTTAACCTTTTTCCTTTTATTTTATTGTTATCTGCAAGTTGATGGCCTGGCAAACACAATAACTAGCCAGCGGATAGATAACGAATGTCTATTTAATAAAGAAACTGCCAGGATGATTGGAGAAATTTACGTTTTATCAAATCCACTGAATGATCCAAATGAACTTGTCCAATATATTCAGGATCATTTGGAATATTTCCTTGACGACGGAATCGCTGTAAAATCAGCCAGGGCTCTGGGTAATTGGATGCTGGAACAGAATAAGACATCCTTGGATAAGGAAACCATTCATGAAGTGAAAAATAAGTTGATTGATTGTCAGATTAAAGAAGAATATGCCTGTAAACTATTGACTCAATTCTGTAAAAGTGACATTAATTTTACTGAACTTGGCAACGAACTGATCTGGTTATCAAAGGTACTTCCTTGCCTTGCCAGGGGGGACTTAAAAACCTATCTCTGCACTGGTACTGAATTCAGAAAAAACCTGAGAATAATAATATCATGGTATGGTACGTCACATATTTCTGATCCTGAGATAGCTGAAATGATCATGAAAGACAGAAATTGTTACAGGCGTGTCATGGCAGATCAGATCAGCCTTTTAGCTATAATCTCTGATTTATAATAATTACTGTACGGAAAAATGATTATTTTTATTCATGGAAATTTAGTATTTGATAAAAACCAAACTTAATAAAGAAGAAAGAGAGCTTTAATCTTCTTCCTAAATTTTTTATAGGATACTGCTGTGGATTAATAATCATGTTTTATCATTATGCCTGAAAGGTTTCAATTTGATATAATCCGTCGTTGTTTTGATGAAATTTTAAATTTATATAAAGAATCTTTCGAAATTGAAAAAGAATTTACCAGAGATATAATTTCTGTGCCGAAAGAATACCAGGAAAGTGCCAAGAACCTTCTTCATTACATGGCTCTCAGGCGACATGACATCAGAAATTTACAGATTGAACTTGGTTATCTGGGATTAAGTTCACTGGGTAGGCTGGAAGCCCATGTGTTAGCAGGACTAGAATCAGTATTAGCTGCTTTGAATCGTATATCTGGAAATATTTTAAATCATACAGACTTAATATCAGATCGAATTCAACCAATACATTTTAAAGAGGGTGATGAATTGTTAGCATCTCATACTGAACGCTTACTTGGTCCCAAACCTGAAAACCGGAAAGTTCGGATCATGGTTACCTTACCATCTGACGCTGCTACAAATCCTGAACTTATTAAAAATCTGATTCTGGGTGGCATGAATGTCGCACGTATTAATTGTGCTCATGATAATCCTGAAAATTGGAGAAGAATGGTTGATAATATCCGTCAAGTAAAACGGAAAATGAAAATTCCCTGCAAAATACTTTTTGATCTCGGTGGACCGAAATTAAGAACAGGATTGCTTGATTCTGGCTCATCAGTCCTGCGAATTAAAGCAATTAAAGATCAAAGGGGTAAAATTTTAAGTCCGGTTCGGATTTTAGTAGTTTCTGATTCAATTTACAATAAGACTGAAACAGGTTCAGAATATGTTCTTCAGTTTAGTAGTAATTTTGTCAATAGTTTACAGAAAGAAGACGTATTAAAATTTATTGATACGAGAGGACGTTCGCGTGAATTATTAATCACTGAAAAGGTAAGTATTTTTTATATCGCTGAAACGCATAAATCGGCCTATATCGATGCGGAAACAGTTTTTAAACAATACAGGAATAATTTGCTTTTAAACAGTTGCCAGCCAAGTTCGATAGAGCCTCTGGATTCACCACTTGTATTATATAACGGAGATATTTTGTGTGTTACCAAACCTGATAAATATAATCAAGTGGCTGAATCCGGAAAATACGGTAAAATAAGGACGATGCAAACTATTCCATGTACACATTCCCATATCTTTTCTGATGTGAAAATCGGTGAACGTATTTTTTTTGATGATGGGAAAATAGAAGGTATTATTGACGAAATTTATCCGGATAAAATTTATGTCAAAATCATCAGGGCAGGAATTAAAGGCTCAAAATTGCGAAGCGAAAAAGGGATCAATTTACCGGATAGTAAATTAAATATATCTTCGCTCTCAGATTCTGACTTAAAACATCTTGATTTTGCGGTTAAATATGCTGATATAATTGGTCTATCATTTGTAAATGAATCGGGTGATGTTAAATTGTTTCACAAAGAAATTAACAAACGGACAAATAGGAAGATAGGGGTAATGCTTAAAATTGAGACTCGAAAAGCGTTTGAGAATTTACCAAGCTTATTATTAGAGGGTTTACGAAAACCACCTCTTGGTGTTATGGTAGCAAGAGGTGATCTCGGTATAGAAGTAGGCTTTGAACGAATGGCCGAAGTCCAGGAACAGATCCTCTGGTTTTGTGAAGCAGCGCACGTTCCTGTAGTTTGGGCAACCCAGGTTCTTGAACAAATGAATAAAAGTGGGATGCCGACCCGTAGTGAAGTTACTGATGCAGCCATGAGCGCCCGAGCCGAATGTGTCATGTTAAATAAAGGCCCATTTGTTGTAAAAACCGTTGAATTCTTGAATAATATTCTAATTAAAATGCAGGATCATCACCATAAAAAAACGCCAATGTTACGAAAGTTAAAAGTATCTGAAGGCAGATGGGATTATAAACAAGAAAATCAAAATTAAATATAATTTTTAGTCAAATTTCTAAAATTACATCCAATATACCTATGCCTTTCTCCTTATCTTTTTCAATAATTATTGGGATATGATATAATAAATCAACCAATTTAACAGCAACACTACCGAGCATAAATGAAGCAAATTTATTTCTCCCCCTGGATCCAATAAGAAGTAGATCTGCACCGTTACTCAGGGTATAGTCAAATATTTTTTTGGTGATATTTTCATGTTCATCCAAGACAATATCAAATTCAGGGTATTTTGGCTTATTCATAATTTTCGAGAACATTAAATCAAATTGCTTTTTAGCATTTTCCTGTATGATTTCCGAAAATTCATCAAATGTTTTACCAACTTTATAATATACCATAGGAACATGATAAAAATGTACAGGCAATACTTCAAGATCAGAATCATTCCCCTTATAAAAATAAGCCCTCCTTAATGCTTCGATGCTGATTGGGGAAAAATCAACAGGAACCACAATTATTTTAAATTTCTCTGTAATTACACTAGGAAAAAATCCAATTGAACAGGGAGCTAGATGCCCGATTTTCTTTGAAAAATATGTGATACCTGGACTTGTTTTCCTGCCCAAAACCAAAAAATCAATAGCATTGTTAATTATAAACTTAATCATCACTTCCGATCGTTCGCCTTCCTGAAATACTAATTCATGATCATATTTAGTTATCTCTTTAAAAGATGATTGAATTTTTTTATAGAACTGATCTCTTTGAGATATATCTGCTTGAACCTTTAGTTCAGGAAATTGCGTTTTCACGAGCTTAGGCAGATATGGGATGGTTGGTATATGGATAAAAAAGATTTTCTGAATATCCATAAATTTACTCATTAGTGAGAAATTTTGCAGAATAATATTATCCTTATCAGTGCCATCCAAACCAAATAATATTTTTCTAAAAGGTTCCATATCTCAGTTTAATAAATAATATCTCAAATTACTAATTAATAAAACCTGAAAAAATAGGAAAAGTATTCTTTTAAGTATTAATAAATGTTTAAAGAATTATTTTGCCTGGTTACTACAGCTGTGGATGAAATTATAAACTAATCCTCTTCCAAGGTATTTCTTATTGAAATGATACAAGAAATTTAAGGAATTAATAAAATGTTTAAATAAGATAAGTTTTTGATATCTATGATATACTCGGCAAAATCATCAACGTATATCCAAGCTGATCCTGTTCATGGCTATCCTTACAGCTTCATACGCATTTACAATTCCACCGCTAAGGGTAAGGTCTGAAAATGGGACCTTATCTTTTGTCCCAGGCAAATAGACATCTCCTTCATAGGACACACTTGATTGTAGAAGTACTTCCTTGATTTCCCTGGCAGTGAGTTCAGGAAAATAGGATCTCAATAAAGCTGCAACGCCAGCTACCACTGGAGAAGCCATACTAGTTCCACTACTAGCCTTATAGTTGTCTTCCGGGATTGTTGAATAAATAAAGACTCCTGGTGCAAAAAGATCGACTGTAGATTTCCCATAGTTCGTAAATTTAGCTGGTAAATTTTCATTAAAATTCTTTGTATTAGCTGCAACTTCTATCATATTGGAAGCTTCTCTTCTGCCTTTTATGAATTGCCGGGTAGGAAAATTGATTTTAAGATCTTTATTCTCTGCGTCGTTACCAGCTGCGTGAACTATTAATACATCCTTTTTCTCAGCATATCGAATAGCTTTTTCTACAATCTGGCGATCAGGTGAATAAGATTTACCAAAGCTCATGTTAATAATTTTAGCGCCATTATTAACAGCATAATAAATCGCATTAGCCACATCCTTATCCCGTTCATCGCCATTGGGGATTGTTCTGAGAGCCATGATTTTAACATTATCAGCAATACCAATTGCACCTATGTCGTTATCACGAATCGCAGCAATGATCCCTGCTACATGAGTTCCGTGGCCCCCCATCATTCCGGAATAATCATTAACCCGGTTATTCCCGTAATACCTCTCCCGTTTATCAAGGTAATTATCATCAACAACACTTCTCGGATCAAATTCTGTATTAAAACCGTACTCCAATTCATATTCGTAATGACTATAGCCTTTTTTCATTGCTTCAATTAATGAATTGACGCTTGTGTAATCACCGAAATACCTTATTAATTTTCCTATTAGTGAAGCTGCTTCTACAATAACGGAATCCTCCGAATTAATTGCACTTATCAATTCATAGGATAGTGAGTCAACATCGAGATAATTTTCAAGCAAATCATAATAACGAGGAATATTATTTAATATGTCATGGTATTTGGCCATTGCAATTTCAGCCTCAGTCCGTCCCATTTCGTAATTCTCCTTTACATTAAGCCAATAATCATATTCGTCTCCCCGACCTTCCGTTACATCCTTATATTTTTCCTTTAATCGCAGATATTCCCTGGTCAATTCATACGTATCAAATACCACATTCTCACTACTACCACCAATAAAATTCCATCCAAAGGTATCATCGACATACCCATTTTTATCATCATCAATACCATTTTCCGGTATTTCATCTTTATTCATCCAAAATCTATTATTCAGATCCTCGTGGTCGAGATCAAAACCGCTATCAATAACAGCCACCAGTACGGATGTAGAAGGCCTTCCTTCCAGTAGCTGATACGCCTTATATATACCTGCACCAGCTACCTGATCATCGGTAGGATCCAGATGAATCCAGTGATACACAGATACCGAATCTGATTTATCCAAATCATCGTTGGCTGAAAGACTGCAGGCAATAAAAACTAAGCCTACCATTAGGTAGTATTTGCACACCCTCGAAAAAAATTTCTTCATAAAATGTTAAATAAGGTCAATCCTACACTGACGTAAAATTAAAATATTTTTACGTAAAAGCTAATTTTAGGTTATTACTATTGATTTCACTTTAATATTTTTTAAAATATCTCTGAATTAGTCTTCATGAATCATGCCAAAAGTGATAAAAATTTCCAACGATTTATCTACAACTTCGGGTGTATATTTTTTTATAGGTAAATGAGGCAAAGGAATCATTCTCGAAATATTTTCTCAGAAATCAAGGAGGAAGTAAATATTCATTTATTTGTAATTTTTTAAAAAAAGGTATATTTAATGCAAATTGTCTATTAAGGTCATTTTTAGATAGTAATCAGATCTGTTTCTCTATACAACCATTTGTAACTTATACCTATTGATATGGCAGAAAATAAAAAGGGAAAAGAGGACCAGTCAATACATAATATTGGTCGTGAACTAATCCAACCATTTATAGATCTCTTTAACACATCGCGAGCTCTTTTTGGTTTGAATCTTTCCTATGTGCTTGAAGGTCTAACCTATTTTGGTGTAGTAGGACTACTGGCAATTTTTTTTAATGAATATGTTCAACTGGATGACATCAGAGCTGGGCAAATGGTTGGTTTCCTGACAGCCGGTATTACGCTGAGCATGCTTTTTCTGGGAGCAACGGTAGATTGGATCGGTGTGAGAAAGGCATTTCTCTTTTCATTGTTATTTATGCTTATAGGACGTATTTTATTGACAGCATCTCCTGAGATTGGAGTTCCTGGCCTTTGGCAATCCGCTCATTGGATGGCCATCGCTGGGCTGATGGGTATCATCATTGGTTATGGCATATACCAACCTGCAGCATACGCAGGAGTTAAAAAATTCACCAGTTCAAAAACAGCCGCAATGGGATATGCAATGCTGTATGCCCTGATGAACCTCGGTGGATTTCTACCTGGATTGATATCACCTCCCATCAGAAGAGCTTTCGAGATCACGGGTGTATTCTGGGTTTATGTTGGATTAACGGTGGCAGGCATCCTGGTAGTAGCATTCATTATTACACCCAAAGCTGAAAGACAGGCAGCAAATGAAGCAATAATTGAAGAAAAGCAACTCAGCGGGGATAAGAAGATTGATGATGAAGTAGATGAAATGGAAAATATGTCTTTTGGTCAAAAGATCAATTTTTATATTAAAAATTTCCCACTAAAAGATACACGATTTTTATACTTTATATTCATTCTAATCCCAGTACAAACACTTTTTGCACATAACTGGTTAACACTACCTCAATATACCAGCAGGGCCTTTGACGGATTTGTCAGTCATAATTTTGAATTTTTTGTCAACCTGAATCCAATTCTGATTTTTGTACTGACTCCTGTGGTTACCGCCCTTACGGCAAGAAAAAATACTTATAAAATGATGATCATAGGCACTTTTGTGATGGCCATGCCAACCTTCATTCTTACATTGGGCCCGAATATTTACACCTTAATGACTTATTTAATTTTAATGACTATAGGTGAAGCTATGTGGCAACCCAGGTTCCTTCAATGGGTCGCCGAAATCGCACCAAAAAATATGACCGGGATTTACATGGGGATAGGTCAATTTCCCTGGTTCCTTACCAAGATCATTACGGCTTTATATTCCGGCTGGTTTCTAATGAAATTCTGCCCTGAAGACACACCTCCCTCAGCCATGAATACAGAAATGATGTGGTTCGTTTATGGTTTGATCGCAATCATCTCTCCTGTCGGGCTAATACTTGCTTCAAGATGGATGCAAAAAGGATTTAAAGTAAAACATTAATTATAATTACAATGAATCACAATAAAATCATTTTATTTTTATCATTACTAATTATTGTAGTTGCCTGCCAAGATGAGACCGCAAACAAAAAGATAAGTGTGAATTATATCAATAACCGGCATCCGCTTCGACCTAATCCATATATAGAACTTCCATTGGGTGCCATTAAGCCGGATGGATGGTTGAAAGATCAGTTAGAAACCATGGCGAATGGGATGACAGGTAATCTTGATGAATTATATAAATCGGTATTGGGAGAGAGAAATGGTTGGCTTGGGGGAGATGGTGATGGCTGGGAACGGGGGCCCTATTGGATCGATGGTCTCCTGCCACTCGCTTATTTATTAGATGATACAGCATTAATTAATAAGACGGAACCGTGGATCGAATGGTCACTGATAAATCAACAGCAAAATGGTTATTTTGGACCAGTACCCTTCGAATTCCCACCACCGCAAGAACCTGGCATACAGAAAACTCCGCGAAGAGACTGGTGGCCTAAAATGGTGATGTTGAAAGTATTAAAACAATATTACAGTGCGACAAGGGATGAACGAGTGATCGATCTGATGACAAAATATTTTAAATTTCAGCTTCAGGAGCTTCCCAAGACTCCATTGGATAAGTGGTCATTCTGGGCAAACCGCCGTGGTGCTGATAACCTGATGATCGTGTATTGGCTCTATAATATAACAGGAGAAAAGTTTCTATTAGAATTGGGCGAAATGATCCACGAGCAAACATTTCCCTACACACGTGTATTCCTGAATGATTCCTGTCAAAAATACAATTCACTCGACCATTTATATCATTATAACACCGATAACCGTTATCCATTTGATGAAAAACTGATCAATAAACTTTGTATCGAACAATTACAGAGTTTTCATTGTGTAAATCTTGCCCAGGGAATAAAGGCTCCGATTATTTATTATCAGCATCATCCGGATGAAAAATATATTAAGGCCGTTAAAAAAGCTTTTTATGATATTAAAAAATACCATGGACAACCGCAAGGCATGTATGGTGCTGATGAACCAATGCATGGAAATGATCCGGCAAGAGGAATTGAATTCTGTTCAGTTGTAGAAATGATGTTTTCATTGGAAAACATGTTACTGATAACTGGAGATATAGAATTCGCGGATCATCTTGAAAAAATTACTTACAATGCACTACCTACTCAGGCATTGGATGACTATTCTGGACGGCAATATTTTCAAGCAGCCAACCAGGTATTATTAACCAGGAAAAGGCATAATTTTTATGAGGATGATTCCCATGATGGTACCGATTTATGTTATGGATTACTCACCGGATACCCCTGCTGCACCTGTAACATGCACCAGGGATGGCCTAAGTACACTCAAAATATATGGTACGCTACAAAGGACCGTGGAGTGGCAGCTTTGCTATATGCTCCCAGTGAGGTTACGCTTAAAGTAATGGATGGACAGGAAGTAAGGATTCAGGAAAAAACCATGTTCCCTTTCGAAGAATCAGTTCGTTTCAAACTTTCATTATCAGGTAAACTTAATTTTCCTTTTCACCTGAGGATTCCATCCTGGTGTGATAAAGCAGAAATAAAAATCAATGGGGACATTCATGGATCATTTCAAGGGGGTCAAATTATTATTCTTAACCGGAGATGGGAAAATGGTGACGAAATACACTTGGATTTGCCTATGCATACAACGATTAGTCGATGGTACGAAAATAGTGTTTCAGTAGAAAGGGGGCCACTTGTTTACTCCTTAAAGATTGATAATGAATGGAAATTTATTGAAAATGATGATAAATATGGAAATTATTGGGAAGTGATTCCAAAAAGTGCATGGAACTATGGCTTGTTACAATCCAGTATTGAAGATCCCAATTCTGGATTTGAATTTGAAAGTCAACATTTGGAAAAAAATCCCTGGATTCAATTAAATCCCCCCTGCCTGATTCGCACAAAAGGGAAAATAATTCCGGAATGGACGATCTACTATGCCAATGCAGGTCCACTACCACACAGCCGTCCACAACTGTACCTGAGGGATAAAAAAGCTGATGATATTACGCTGGTTCCCTATGGGTGGAGCACATTACGGATCACAGAATTTCCCATCGTGGAATAATATCATCGGAAAATTTTAATGCTATTTATCTAAAACTAATTTTATTTCATCCTATTTAAAAAAATTTTACCTTCCTGTAGTATTTTTTGATTTTCTGCAACCAATATTGATGATTGAAACATTTAAGAATGGATATTAAGGAATCCACAAGAAACTTTGTTGATATGATCGAAAAACACCAGGATATCATCCATAAAATATCTTTTTTTTACAGTGATCATAGCGAGGACAGGAAAGATCTCGAACAGGAGATTATATTTCAACTATGGAAATCCTTTCCATCATTCAAACATAAATCCCTGTTCACAACCTGGTTGTATCGTGTAGCCTTAAACACAGCCATCCTGGATTTAAGAAAAAGAAAAAAAAGGCCGGAAAGTATCCGGATCAATGATCAGGTGTTAAATGTTAAGGATCATTCCAGATCTGATGATGAATCTGTTTTTATGCTATTTAAAGCGATTGAACAGCTTGAAAAGGTGGATAGAGCACTTATCCTTCTATACCTTGAAAAGAAGTCTTATGAGGAAATTGCCTCTATCATTGGTATCACCAGTAATAATGTCAGTGTTAAACTGGTTCGAATAAAAGAAAAACTTCGAAAATCTCTTACCCCTTCTGTCAATACTTCTAATTAGTCATGGTTAAAATAGATCTACACTCATTATGGCAGAAAGGCCAGAAAAAAATCACAGAAAATCAAAAACTATCAAAAATGGAAATTGAGGCATATATAAAACCCAGAGTAAACAAGACATCACGAAGCGTTAAATTCAATATATATTTTTACACAATCTTAGCGTTTGCATGTGTAGTTATGCTTATCATTAATTGTGTTTATTACATTTCAAATCCAATAATCCTTACGGTCAATGCAATTGGAATTCTTATGTCCTCTTACATTGTATATTATGGATGGTACAGTTACGTACAATTCAAGGGAATAGAAACCGGTAACCATGATCTATCTTCTGAATTACTGAAAAAGATTGATTTTTATTACCGTATTTATGAACGTTGGATGTGGTTTATCCCCACAATAACCATTATTTTAATTTTTGCCTTAAATACCATGGTGGATAATCAAAATGGGACATATAGAATAAATAGGCCATGGTTGTATGCAGGTATTAATTTAGTCATCTATGTAGGCATTTATCTGCTGAATAAAGTCTCGCATACCATCTGGCTTGGTGATATAAAAAAATATTTAAATGACCTGGAGAATCAGATAATAGAAAGTTCACTTAAAATAGAATCAAGGAAAAAGAAATACGCCTGGCTGCTGGTTTTGATTTTAATGATATTGGCTGCCTTCTTTGTTTGGGGAATAATAAAGGTCAAATAAACCTCATAAATAAAAACAATGGAATAACCTTTTGCCTCAAAAAAAACTGATTATATTTATCCTTTCGGTCAATTTTTTAATCATGAGAGTTCTAGCTATTCCCTTATTATTTGCAATTTGGATAATTCCTGGTTTTTCACAAGAAAAATTAACTTACAAAATTCCACCAAAATCCATTTCCGACCTGGTCACGGCACCCCAAACACCTTCCGTTTCAATTAATGCTACTGGTGACTGGATGTTATTGATGGAACGACCAGGCTATCCTTCTATTGCAGAGTTAGCCCAGCCGGAATTACGTTTGGCTGGATTAAGGATTAATCCAAGAACCAATGGATCAAGCCGGGAATCCAGTTATATTGGTATTTTCATTCAGGGTATTCAGAATGATCGGAAATACCGGGTCCATGGATTACCAGAAAATCCTAAGATACAAAATGTAAGCTGGTCACCTGATGGTCAGAAAATTGCCTTTACGATCGAGAAAGAATCAGGGATAGAACTATGGACTGCGGATTTTGAGGATGGCAGGGCGAGAAAACTGATAGAGACTGAAATAAATGATTCCATGGGTAGAACACCATATCGATGGTTCTCAGATAGTAAAACCATTCTTTATAAATCGATTTTAAGTGACAGAGGTCAAGAGCCGCAAGAATCGCTTATACCTGAAGGCCCGGTTATACAAGAGACATCCGGTGTAAAAGCTCCTGTGCGTACCTACCAGGATCTTCTACAAAATTCATTTGACGAAAGTTTGTTTGAGTATTATACCCAAGCACAACTATTTACCATTAATCTGGATACAAATGATAAAAAGAAATTTGGAGAATCCGGAATAATAAATCAATTCGAAATTTCTCCTGATAATGAATATGTTCTTACTGTTTATATACAAAAACCATATTCTTATATTGTCCCGTATTATCGTTTTGCCACTTCAGTGAAAATACTTAACAGGCAGGGCCAACCGGTAAAAACAATTGTTGAACTTCCTCCAGCTGAAAATATCCCAAAAGGATTTGATGCTGTTGCAAAGGGCCCAAGATCATTTAACTGGCGAAATGATGCCCAATCAATCCTTTATTGGGTGGAGGCCCAGGATGAAGGCGATCCTGCAAATGAGGTTGAGTATCGAGATAAGATATTTTATTTACCAGCTCCATTTGATGGTGAAAAACAACCTGGAATAAACCTTAAATTAAGATATGGTGGTGTTACATGGGGAAATGAAACGTTGGCAATAATGCAAGAGTGGTGGTGGAAAAGCCGGGAATCGATTACAAGTATTTTTAATCCTACCCAGGAAGATAGTAAACGGATACTTTTTGAAAGATCATTTGAAGATCGTTACGGTGATCCAGGGTATTTTCAAACCGCATTAAATGATTATGGTGAGGAAGTTTTACTGACCGACCGGTCCGGCAAGAATATATACCTGATTGGAGCTGGGGCTTCGCCTGAAGGTGATCGACCATTTGTTCGTGAATTTAATATTGAAAGTAAAAGAATAAACCAGTTATGGCGATCTGAAGCCCCATATTATGAGTTCCCTATTCGGATTTTAAATCCGCGAAAAGGATTGATAATTACACGACGTGAATCAAAAAAGGAACCACCAAACTATTTTCTTCGCAACATAAAGAAAAACCGTATTGATACCCTTACCAACTTCCCAAACCCTTATCCTCAACTGGAAGATATAAAAAAAGAAGTAATCAAATACAATCGTTTCGATGGATTGGATTTGAAAGGTGATCTTTATTTACCAAAGGGATATACAATCGATGATGGGCCACTCCCCGTATTGATGTGGGCCTACCCTGATGAATTCAAAAGTGCAGATTATGCAGGCCAGGTTCATGGATCCCCATATGAATTTATCAGACTGGGATGGTATTCCCCATTATATTTTCTTACTCAGGGATATGCCATTTTTGATGATCCAAGCATGCCTGTAGTGGGTGAAGGTGATATAGAGCCTAATGATAATTTCAGAAATCAGCTTGTCATGAATGCCGCTGCTGCCATTGATAAATTAGTATCAATGGGTATTGCAGACAGAGCAAGAGTGGCTATCGGTGGACATTCATATGGTGCATTTATGACTGCTAATCTACTGGCTCATACTGATCTTTTTGCGGCAGGAATTGCGAGAAGTGGTGCCTATAACCGTACCCTGACTCCTTTTGGATTTCAATCGGAAGAAAGGACATATTGGGAAGCTCCTGAAATATATTATACAATGTCTCCTTTCATGCATGCCGAAAAGATTAATGAGCCTGTACTCCTCATCCATGGTGCAGCTGATAATAATTCAGGGACATTCCCAATTCAAAGCGAAAGACTTTTCGCAGCCATTAAAGGATTGGGAGGGCAGGCCAGACTGGTTATGCTACCACATGAAAGCCATGGTTACCAGGCTGAAGAATCTATTAATCATATGTTATGGGAGATGTATGAGTTTCTGGAAAGGTATGTAAAGAACAGAGAGATCGAATAATCCAATATAGAAATCCATCAAAATTTTAATAGTATTTTTTATTTTATTACACAGCTTTCCTATTTTGCCATCAAGCAAATAGATTACCATGCCAATTTTCATTCTGATTTTTGGGATCCTTCTTTTGATCCTCTTAACCGTCATCATCAAACTCGATGCTTTTGTCTCTTTTATACTGGTAGCAATCTTTGTAGGGCTTGCCAGTGGTATGGATCCTTTAACCATTAGTTCATCCATCCAGACAGGTATAGGAAATACACTTGGATTCCTGGCCATTATTCTTGGATTTGGGGCTATGTTGGGTAAACTGGTTTCTGATAGCGGTGCAGCTCAACGTATCTCTATCACATTAATTGAAATTTTCGGCAAAAACAAAGTACAATGGGCTTTGATGATCACCGGCTTTTTGGTAGGAATACCACTTTTTTATTCAGTCGCCTTTGTATTACTGGTCCCATTGCTTTTTACTGTGGCCTTTAGAATCAAATTACCTGTAGTCTATCTTGGATTACCAATGATCACTGCCTTATCTGTAACCCATGGACTCCTCCCTCCACATCCTGCTCCTGCAGCGCTGGTAGATCAGTTTTCGGCTGATATGGGATTAACCATTTGGTATGGGATTATCATCTCAGTGCCTATGTTACTCATTGCCGGACCACTTTATGCACCATCACTAAAAAAGATTGTATCCAAACCACTCGCTGCCTTTTATGACACCAGAGAATTATCTGTCGGGGAAATGCCAGGATTTGGGATCAGTTTGTTTACCGCCCTCTTTCCTGTTTTACTGATGATTGCTTCTTCACTGGTAAACCAGTATTTACATGGTGATTCGATTCTTATTAAGATCGTTAATTTCATCGGCGATCCAACAATGGCCATGGTCCTGGCTGTTTTGCTGGCTATTTATACTCTTGGCATACGACAGCGTAAAAAAATATCCGATATAACGGAAATACTGGTTGATGGTGTCAAAAGCATTGCATTGATACTGTTGATCATTGGTGGGGCTGGTGCACTTAAACAAATACTGACTGACAGCGGGACAAATGCATATATGGCCATACAACTCAAAAATATTAATATCTCTCCGATCATCCTGGGTTGGGGTATGGCGGCTGTGATACGGCTTTCCATCGGATCAGCGACGGTAGCCGGGCTTACGACTGCAGGCATCATTGCCCCGCTGGTAGTACAGACCGGAGCTGATCCCAACCTGATGGTTCTGGCTGTAGGATCAGGAAGTATCATTTTTTCGCACGTCAACGATTCGGGATTCTGGTTATTTAAGGAATATTTCAACCTCAGTTTCTGGGATACGATTAAATCCTGGTCATTTATGGAAACTATCCTTTCGGTGACGGGATTGATCTGTGTGCTTATCCTTGATATTTTTATATGATATTCAATTATCCTCTTCATTGACTGCTTCCTGATTACTTGATATATTTATTTATAAATTAAATTAATTGATTATGAATACAATTTCCCCTGAAGAAAGATTTAAAAAACTCAACCTGGAATTACCTCCGGCACCAAAACCAATGGGTGTTTATCGTCCATTTCTGATAGACGGGAAGCACGTATATGTTTCCGGTCACGGACCTCTCAAATCAAATGGAGATCTGATTAAAGGTCGTATAGGTTTTGATATGGATATGGAAAATGGAAAACTGGCAGCTAGACAGGTAGGACTCTCCATTTTGGCAACATTACGTCATAATCTAGGTACCTTAAATAAGGTTAAGCGGGTAATCAAAGTACTGGGCATGGTAAATGCCACTTCCGATTTTGAAAAACATCCCTATGTAATCAATGGTTGTAGTGAATTGTTTGTCGAAGTATTTGGGGAAAAAAACGGAATAGGCGTTCGAAGTGCTGTAGGTATGGGTACTCTGCCAGATAATATCCCAGTTGAGATTGAAGCTATCTTTGAATTGGTTTAATATGAAAAACAATTGGTATTATATTGAGGACATTGATAGGCTGGATTCTCCAGCATTAACCGTTCACCCTGATCGTATTCAAAATAATATTGATACGATGATTTCGATGGTAAAAGATCCTTCCAGATTACAACCACATGTCAAAACCTATAAAATGTCCGAAATCGTTAAAATGCAGATGAAGTCAGGAATAAATAAGTTTAAGTGTGCTACCATCGCAGAAGCAGAAATGTTGGCCATTTCAGGAGCAAATGATGTACTATTGGCGTATCAGCCGGTCGGTCCAAAAATAGATCGATTGATTGAACTCGTAAAAAAATACCAAGAAACACAATTTTCTATTCTGTTAGATGATGAAAGAATTGCAACTGAAATTGCTGAAAAATGTAAAAAAAATCTGGTCTTGTTGTATGTATATATTGATATCAACAATGGAAACAACAGGACAGGTTTACCAGCAGATAATGCTTTCTATTTATTCAAAAAATGTATTGAACTCAAAGGAATCCAGCCCTTAGGCTTACATATTTACGATGGTCATATCCGGGATTCAGATCCGGAAATGAGAAAAAAACATTGTGATAATGATTTTCAAAAGGTAGCTGCATTGTCCGATTATATTGAACTAAAACTGGATATAAATCCGATAACAATTGCCGGTGGTTCTCCCACATTTCAAATACATGCGAATCGAGAAAACGTAATATGTAGTCCGGGGACCAGTCTTTTATGGGATGCGGGCTATAGTGAGATTTTTTCAGATATCCCATTTCAACCGGCAGCAATAGTGATTACTCGTATTATTTCTAAACCTGCTCCTGGAATATTGTGTCTTGATCTGGGTCATAAATCCATCGCAGGGGAAAATCCTATTCAAAACCGGGTGCGTTTTTTAAATGTAACTGGCTTCAATCCAATAAGCCACAGCGAAGAACATTTAGTAGTCGAAAATAAGGATAACATTTCCTTTTCAGTCGGAGATGTAATATATGGTATTCCTTATCATATCTGCCCGACAATTGCCTTATATAATGAAGTAACGGTCATTAGGAATCATAAAATTTCTGACTCCTGGCAGATAATAGCCAGAGGAAGAAAAATCACCATTTAACAATCATGAAACTCATTTTTGATGCACATCTTGACCTGGCCATGAATGCAATGGAATGGAACCGGGATCTTCGTTTACCAGTTCGTACATTAAGAATTCAGGAAAAAGGCATGAAGGATAAACCTGACAGAGGTAAATGTACGGTCGCGTTCCCTGATATGCAAAGAGGCCATATTGGCCTGGTCGTTAGTACACAGATTGCCCGGTTCATTAAATTCGGCAATCCCCTACCCGGATGGCATTCTCCGGAACAGGCATGGGCTCAAACTCAAGCACAACAGTCCTGGTATAAGACCATGGAAGAAGAAGGAAAATTAACACTGATACATGATCTGCCTTCACTTTATCATCATACCCGTATTTGGCTGGAAGGAAATGAAGATGCAATAAAACCCATAGGATATATTCTCAGTTTGGAAGGGGCTGATTCCATTATCAATTTAAATTATCTTGAAAAAAGTTATACCCAGGGCCTAAGGGCGCTGGGACCTGCCCATTATGGTCCTGGTACTTATGCTCATGGAACGAATGCAAGTGGGGGTTTAGGTCCCAAGGGACGTGATTTATTAAAGGAAATGGAAATACTCGATATCATATTGGATATTACACATCTAAGCGACAACAGCTTCTGGGAAGCACTCAAATATTTCAAAGGACCGATATGGGCCAGTCATTCAAATGTACGCCACCTGGTTGATCATAATCGACAGCTGTCTGACGATATGATCAAGGTTTTGATTGAAAGAGGCGCTGTGATTGGAAGTGCACTGGATGCATGGATGCTGGTACCCAATTGGGTGATTGGTAAATCCACACCTGAGAAAATGAATGTAACCCTGGAAAACCTTGTAGATCACCTGGATCATATATGCCAGATAGCAGGAAATTCTCTTCATATTGGAATTGGATCAGATCTGGATGGAGCTTTTGGAAAAGAACAGTGTCCTTCCGATATCGATACTATTGCAGATATGCAGAAACTTCCCGATATACTACGGCAAAGAGGATATAATGAACAGGATATTGAAAATGTAATGTACAAGAATTTTTTACGTTTTATAAAACAGGCCTGGGGAGATGCATAAAAAATAATAATATAAGATGATAAGAAATATTCTTTTAACGTTCATTATATTATCAATCCTGATTCTATCATTAGGATTTTTAACTCCCACTACCGAAAAAAAAGAAGCTCTTCAGTTATATGAAGATTTATATTTATCATCCAGGATCAGTAAAATTCCATGGAATGGTTCAGTTCAGAACTGTGATCCAGGTAATTTAAACGCAGATATCCTTTCAAAAGCTGAGAACAGGATCAATTATTTCAGGAAAGCAACTGGTTTGAATACAATTAAACTGATACCTGAATACAATGAAAAAGCTCAATATGCTGCATTGATGATGACAGCTAACGGACAAATCAGTCATTCACCATCAAAAAACTGGAAATGTTATACGGAAAAAGGAATGGAAGGCGCAAAGAATTCTAATCTGGGAATCTCTGATTTTGACCATTTCCCTGAAATCTCATTTGTCACCGGATTTATCCTTGATTACGGACCCATCAACAATAAAATTGGACACCGCAAATGGTTACTGAATTCACGGGCTCAAGGGATGGGTTATGGTGCTACCGGAACACATGAAATCATTTATGTTACAGGTGTGCAACAAAAGGTAGCAAATAATTGGCCGCCATTTATTGCCTATCCTCCAGCAGGATATTTTCCTTACAATCTTATCTTTGAAAAATGGAGTTTTGCCATCCCCCAGGGGAAGGCAGTGGATTTCCGAAAGGCAAAGGTAGAAATGCTGGATGATAATGGGAAAAAACTTGCGATTAAGATTCTATCGGTTGAAGATCCCTGGTATTTTGATTCTACCATTGTATGGCAGGTATTATCCATGTTCTCAGCCGATGAGATTAAATATGTTAAAAACAGCCTGGTCGAACAGGGTTATATGGATAAAAAAATTACGATCAGGATCAAAAATGTAATAATGGAAGGTGAAAAAACTGATTTTGAATATGAGGTAATCCCTTTTAATCCAGGAAATTAGTTTAGGAAGGATTATTTTACTGTTTCTGTTTTTATACCATGTTACATTCTGAAAATCTTACAGGCATCTATTATTATTTACAAAATGTTCTCTAACCCTTTAATATATATAAAATCAATTTTTTTAAGCGGTATATTTCTGTTCGTTACCTGCCATTCACAACAATCCAGTATTAATAAAGATCTGCATATTGAAATAATGTATTGTGAATATCAGCAGAATCCACTGGGCATAGATAATCCATTTCCACGTTTTACCTGGATCGTTAATTGTTATTTAAAAGATGGGTTCCAGACTGCCTACCAGATTCTGGTATCAGATTCACCTGAAAATCTAAAAGAAAATCGGGGGAATATCTGGGATTCCGGAAAGGTATTCTCTGGTAAGTCCGCCCAGGTAGTTTATCAGGGAGAAAAATTAAGATCCAGACAAAAATATTACTGGAAGGTGCGTATCTGGGATAATTTTGATCAAGTTTCGATCTTCAGCGAGATCGCCTACTGGGAAATGGGGTTACTGGATCCTGAAAACTGGAAATCAGCATGGATCAGCCCTCCCCGTATATTTGATTGGGCTAAACGGGATCAACAACGTAAAGGATTATCGAAAGATGCTCCTCCTGAATTAGGCGAACCTGCTCCCATTTTCAGGAAAGAATTTACATTAACGGGCGATGTAGTTAATGCCAGAGCTTATGTTACTGGTTTAGGATATTATGAACTGTATATAAATGAACAAAAGGTGGGTGAAAATATGCTTGATCCTGCGTTCACCGATTATGATAAAACTGTGCTATATCAAACCTATGACATCGTAGATAACCTTATTCAGGATACAAATGCAATCGGAATAATGCTGGGTAATGGATGGTATGATATGTTTTCCCGGGGGGTTTGGAGTTTCGACCGGGCATCCTGGAGGGATGATCCTGCCATGAGAATTGACCTGCAGATTGAATATGTAGATGGTGGTATACATATTATCACGAGCGATTCAACATGGAAGTGTTTTCCTGGCCCTGTAATATTCAACAGTATCAGGCAGGGAGAAATGTATGATGCCAGACTTGAACAACAAGGCTGGTCCTCCACGGGATTTGATGATAGCCGATGGTTTCCAGTTCGTACAGTTAGCGGTCCAAAAGGAACAATGGTCTCCCAGACACTTCCTCCTATCCGGATCCTTGATAAATTAACTCCCGTAAATATTTACCGAACAATTAAAAATACATGGATATGTGATTTTGGGCAGAATATTGCCGGATTTGCTGAACTTTCATTTTCGGCGCAAGAAGGGGAACGCATCGAATTAAAATATGGAGAGAAAATATACCCAAATGGAACAGTTGATCAAAGTAATATCGATGGACTGGTGGCTCAAACACCTTTTCAAACGGACGTATATTTTACCAGTGGTAAGGGATTGGAAAAATGGCATCCACGTTTTGTTTACCATGGTTTTAGATATATTGAGATAGATGGATTTCCCGGGGATCTCACCTATGATCACATAAAAGCCTGTGTAGTTCATACAGCTTTTGACAAAAAGGCTTACTTCGAATGCTCGAACCCGTTGATAAATCAGATTCAAAAAAATACTGAATGGTCATTTTTAAATAACTTTCATGGATATCCGACAGATTGCCCCCATCGTGAAAAAAACGGATGGACAGGAGATGCCCAACTGGCTAGTGAAATGGCTCTAATTAATTACCGGGTAGAAACAGCCTATGATAAATGGATAATGGATATTGTTGATTCACAACTTCAATCAGGGATGATTCCGTCAATCGTTCCGACGGGTGGATGGGGCTATCACTGGGGAAATGGCCCGGCCTGGGATTATGCCCTTATCATTCTTCCCTGGAATATGTATATGTATAGTGGTGATAGGCAGGTACTGGAAAGATATTATCCTGCCATTAAAAAATACCTGGAATTTCTTTCCGGTACGACAGAGGATTTTATCATAAGATGGGGTCTTGGAGATTGGGTTCCTGCCAGAACCGTTACTCCCTCTGAATTGATAACGACGGCTTATTATTATCAGGATGCCATCATTGTAGCCCGGATCGCAGAAACACTGGGTTATTTTGAGGATCAGGAAAAATACCGGAACCTGGCGATGGAAATAAAGAAGGCTTTTAATACTCATTTCGTCCAAGATGATTATCCCCTGGTGGGTAATGGATCACAAACTTCCCTGGGTTGTGCATTGTATTTTTCGTTGCTTGATTCCGTTACCACTGATCTGGCACTTCAGCAATTGATCAGCAATATCACCGACAATGATTTGAACCTTGACTTCGGTGTTCTGGGTTCGAAATTTGTACCGAATGCTTTGGTTCTTCATGATCGAATTGATGTAGCTTATAATATGATCAATACAATTGCTTATCCGGGTTGGGGAAACTGGGTACATCGAGGGGCAACTACACTTTGGGAAGACTGGGCTGGTGAATCCTCAAGAAATCACGTGTTTTTCGGGGATGTCAGTGCCTGGTTCTATAAATATCTGGCAGGTATACAACCCGATGAAAACCAACCTGGATTTAAACATTTTTATATTGTCCCATATTTCGCCGAAGATCTCGAATGGGTATATGCGAGCATGGATAGTTATTATGGTAAAATTGAAAGTAGCTGGAGAAAAAACCAGCAATCAACAGAGTTAATGGTTCAAATTCCTTTTAATACTTCAGCGACTATCCGGTTAGACGAAGCAAAACACTTTCAGGTATTGGAAAAAGAATCTGGTACTCTTATTGAACCGGATATCACTACCAGAGAAGACCAAAATATTGAAATAAAACTGGGAGCCGGAGGATATATTTTACATATAGAAGAATAATTGATCAACTATTCCATATCATCACCCCAACTCAGCATACTTGACAAGGGCTTTTTCATCAAGGATCTCAATCGCCTTATCATGCTCATTAATGATCCCCTCATCTTTAAATTCCTTTAAAACTCTTATGGCACTTTCACGGGTCATACTGGTAAAATCTGCAAAATCCTGCTTGCTGACATGATCTATTTTACCATTAGTGAAAATATAGTTGGAAAAATACAGCAAAGCTTCGGCAATCCGTCCTTCCATGTTTTTCTGTGTTGTGGTAGTAAATCGATTGAAGGTGTGAATGGTTTTTTCACTCATGAATTTTATAAATTCTTCCGTGAACTTCGAATTGTAACTAATTGTTTTTTTAAAGGCATTCACCTCTATAAAACAAGCACCCACATCAGTTACGGCTGACATAGAGCAATGATGCCGGCCATCAACATACATTCCGGGGCTACAGTTAATCTCAAAAGGTTTAACAAAGCCGATAATAAGATTTTTTTCCCTGAATCCTTCAATATAGGATTTACCCAGTCCTGTGTGAATAATGACAATGTGTGTGAATGGAGAACCTTGTTTAAATATAACTTCTCCCTGCTTGAAATAGACTTCCAGCCGGTGTGAGTTTAGAAAATCAAGTTCATCTTCTTTCAATATCTTGAAAAGGACATTCTTTCGAAAACAATGTTTGCAGTTGAGGCATTTATAGTCATTCACAAAATCTGGCATCGCTTCTCTTCTATCTCAAAAAAAATGAAAGGTAAATATATAACCAATTTTAAAAATAAGATATATTTTACTCCAAATATTGTGATTAAAATCATGAGATTCTTGATTTATGTCACAATTACTTTTACAAAAATCAATATTTTAGCTTGATACATCATACCAAACATGTTGTTATAAAGTTGATTTAACACCAATTTTGTCCTGAGGTCAATCAAAATGGTCTAAACTTTTTAACCATTTATCAATTTTGAGATTTACCTCAAGATTTTTAATTTTTATCAACAACCATTTTTACTTGAAATAATAAATTCTTAATTCAATAAAAGCCATGAATAAACATTCAAAAAAATTAAAAAAGTTAGGTGAAGGCCTGATCCTTTTTGTATTTATCAGTGCATTGGGAATGGCTTCCTGTACATGGGATGAAATTCCTCCTCCGAAAATTGAGATTCCGGATACAACTATTAGTTTTTCGTTGAATATTATTCCAATTTTTGAGGCCAAATGTGCCACAAGTAATTGTCATGATGGATCCTGGAGACCAGACCTGCAGACTAATGTCGCCTACGACGAACTTATAAATGGGGGTTATATCAATACGAATTCACCCGCTGACAGCGAACTCTATACAAAAATTGACGGTGGTTCAATGGAACAATATACTACAGCTCAGGATCGCGCTTTGATTCTGCAATGGATCACGGAAGGAGCCGAAGACAACTAAACATTTACAAACATGAAAAAGATGAAACTTATCATATATACCTTAATAATTGCTCAATTAGTTTTATTCACAAATTCTCTGGTGGCACAGGATGAGGAAGATACCGGTCCGCAACCGGAAAGAAAAGCTTTTGAAAGCGCAGTCTTGCTGGAAAACCAAACGGATGTCGTTAATACTAAAAATACTCTTGAATGGAATATTCAACACCGGTTTGGAACAGTAACCAAGGGATCTTCAGATTTATACGGACTTTTCGCAGCATCAAATATCAGATTGGGATTCAGCTATTCGGTTGCTGATAGATTGGGTGTTGGATTTGGCCTATCCAAGATCAATGTAACCAATCCATATATTGATTTAAACATCAAATATAAAATTCTTCAACAGATGCGTTCAGGATGGCCCTGGGTTAATTTAACCTATTTTGGTAATGTGGCCATTGATACGAGAAGTGGGGATAATTTTGAAAAAGGAACCCATCGACTTTCCTACTTTCATGAATTGATTGCTTCAAGAAGGATTACATATAAATTTTCTGTCCAGGTTGGATTACAATATAGCCACTTTAATGCAGTAGATACCTTATATGAAAACGACATGTTCGGTATCAGTGTCGGGGCAAGGTATAAAGTCAGCCCACAAACATCTATTATACTTGAATGGACAGAACCAACCCTGGAACATGATCATAAATATTCAGCTGATCCCACTATCAAGATGGATACGGGTCCTTTCAGAAATATTTCGCTGGGGGTGGAAATTGCTACCAGTTCGCATGCGTTCCAGATATTCATCAGTACCTACCGATCAATCTTACCACAATATAACCTCCATTTTAATAGCAACGAATTTATCACGGAGGTTGACGGTAAGGACAAGCTGGGATTTTTATTCGGATTTAATATGACACGATTGTGGAATTTTTAATCATTAAAATTCATGAAAAATAAAAATAGCAGAACCGATAGAAGAAAATTTTTAACGAATTCCCTGAAAATTGGAACTGTTTTAGCTGCTGGATCGGGTTCTGTAATGGCTGGGAAAAATTCCAACCACCCAAATGAGGAAGAAAAGGAGAAAATCAAGGTATTGACAACTGAAGGCAAAGTTATTGAAATAGACAAACCAGATGATTGTAAAATTAATCCATGTGAACCTCCAGGGCCGAAAGAGGCAAGGCAAGGCATTCCTGGAAGAAAATTCGTCTATGTAGTCGATTTATCAAAATGTGCAAACGCCAGAAAATGCATCGAAGGATGCCAGAAAGGTCACAATCTGGCTCCCGAAACAGAATGGTTGAAAGTATATCTCATGAAGGACAATCCGGAAGGATCACCATACTGGTTTCCTCGAATGTGCCTGCATTGCGATAATCCGCCCTGCGTGAAAGTATGTCCGGTAGGCGCCACTTATAAACGGCAGGATAACCTGGTTCTCATTGATAATTATAGATGCATTGGCTGTAAATTCTGTATAGCGGCATGCCCCTATTCAGTACGTGTATTTAACTGGGAAAAACCTCCGGAAACAGACGTGCCTAAGGAAAAATATTCACCGGAAACAAGTGTGCCTACACAAATTGGCACCGTCAGCAAATGTGATTTCTGTGCCGATCTGGCCAGGAAAGGAACCTTGCCTTATTGTGTAAGAAGTTGCCCAATGGGTGCGCTATATTTCGGAGATGCCAACGAAGACGCAGTTTCCAATGGTACTGAAACATTACGATTTAAGCAACTGATTAAAGATCGATCAGGATACAGGTACCGTGAGGAATTAGGAACTCTACCAAATACATATTATCTACCACCGGTAGATCGCATGTTTGATTATAAAGATGGACTGAAGAACGTTCCGGAAGAAAAGCGGAAGATATACGATGATATTATAAATAGTAATGATAAAACTTATATTCAATAAACAGTGAACCCAGAAAATAATACATCAAACTTAATCAAAGAATTTGTCCCGTCTGTTGAAAAACCATCAACACAATGGTATGCATGGGTTGGTGTGCTCACAGTATTTGTACTATTTGGAATATTTGCACTAATAAGACAGATCCAGGCAGGACAGATCATTACGGGTATGCGGGATAATGCTGTGTGGGGTATTTATACGGCTAATTTTGTTTTTTTTATGGGATTGAGCTATGCAGGTGCCCTTATTTCCTGTACATTACAGCTTCTAAGGATCCAATGGGGAAAGCCATTACTAAGAATAGCCGAGTTACTCACGGTTTCATCCCTGATTGTTGGAGCACCGTTCATTCTATTCTGTCTGGGAAGACTTGACAGGATCCATTATTTATTTACCTTAGGACGGATTCAGTCACCTATTACCTGGGATGTAATCGCAATTGTTACAGACCTGGTATTCTGCATTGCATTTCTTTACTTTACACACATCCGGGATTTTGCTAAATTACGGGATTACCCAAATCTGAATGTAGCTCCCTGGAGAAAAAAAATGTACCGGTTCCTGGCCCTTGATTATAAGGGAACTCCCCTACAAAAGAAATACCTGCACCAGGCCCATGATATTATGGCTGCGATCATTATTCCAACTGCCATTATTGCCTATTCGCTACTGTCATGGTTGTTCGGCATGAGTTTAAGACCGGGATGGCATAGTACCATTTTTGGCCCCTATTTTGTCATAACCGCAACTTACTCAGGCCTTGCATTGATGATCGTGATCATGTGGATATATCGTAAATTACGAAAACTGGAGAATTACATTTTAAATAAGCATTTTAATTACCTGGCTTTTGGATTGGTGATCATGACATTATTTTATGGTTATTTTTCATTCAGCGAGTACATCACTGAATGGTATAATCTCACAGAAACAAATGCCAAATTACTATCCAAGTTTTTTGATTTTTCCCAGTATGCATGGCTGGCATTTATTCATATCACTTTAGCAATTGTTATTCCTGTTATTGTGATTGGGCTTCCATGGTTCAGGTCAATCAATAGCGTTACGGTTGTTTCTGCACTGGTGGTAATCGGTTTATGGATTAAAAGATACCTGATTGTAGTTCCTACCCTTGAAACTCCTTTCATCCCTATACAGGATGTAAGAGAAGATTGGGTACATTATTCTCCAACCTGGGTAGAACTGGCCTTAACTTTTGCGGGTATCGCACTCATGATATTGATATTTGTGATTGCTTCACGGATCGCTCCAATTATACCAGTGGCTGAAGTGGAAGACAAATATGACGCTTCCAAACCGATATTGAGATTTAAAACCCAAGGAGCATAAATGATAAAATCTAGCTTTGAAAAAATGAAAAATAAAAGATTTTTTAATTTAACTCGATTTCCAAAGATTGTTTTTCTTGGTATCATTTGCCTTACCTCAGGGATGATTTCAGACCAAGTGCAGGCCCAGGAAAGATCCCGAATTCGAATGAATTTTATAAAAAATACAAATAGCGATAAAGTAGTTACGATAACATTGTATTCAGGAAGAGGAAGGGATATGGTATTATTGGAAAACCAATTAATTACCCTTACCGCCTCAAATAATGATACAACCATTGAATTGGCACAGCTGACTACAAATTCAGATGGTAGCGCTCAACTAATCATTGAAGACGGATACCAATTGCCTTTAGATGAGGAAGGATTTACATTTATTGAAGCCTCCTTTGAAGGCAATGATGAATATATAGGTTCATCCAATGATATTGAAATTAAAGATCTTGATTTTGAAATTGATTTTAGCGTGGAAGACTCTGTCAAAATAGTATCTGTGTTAGCCGTGGAATTGGATAGTGCCGGGAATAAAGTCCCTGTAGATGGATTATTTATGTACATTGGGGTTCAGCGACTTTATAGTATATTACCTATTGGTGAAGTAATGGATAGTGATGAGGGTGTTTATTCCATTGAATTTCCAGATGATATACCTGGAGATTCAACTGGTACGTATACGGTTGTTGCCAGAATTGAAGATAATGATTACTATGGAAGTGTGGTCAAAAAGGGAGAAGTCCAGTGGGGGACTTCAGTTTCTTTTGAAGTTTTACCACCACCACGGAGATTATGGACGGATGAAGCTCCGCTTTGGATGATTACATCTGTTTTTGTTATTCTTGTCGGTGCATGGTATCATTTTTTTCTTTCCATTTATAAATTGAATAAAATCAGGAAAGTGGCCAAAGGGCCGGTTGAAAAATGATTATACAAAACATTGGAGCATGAAAAATCCATACACTGGGGAAGGAAATGTAGATTAAATCATGATATTAAATTATTGTCAATATAGAGGGATCCATAAAAATCTCTTAGCATGTTTTTTATCTTGTTAACGGCTATTTATTATGCCATCAATTTTAATACAAATGGTTTATTGATGAACAAAAAAACTTCATCTCAATGACTTAAAAAAATAGAGTTATGGCAAGAAAAAATAAAAAAAGTAAAAATTCGCGACGAAATTTTCTTAATTCAAGCATGCTTTTGGGTACAAGTGCATTGCTTTTACCTGAGGTCATGTCATCGTGTAAAAAACCAGATGATAAAGTCAAAGTATTGACTCAGGAAGGCAAATTAGTTGAAGTCAATAAAGATGAAATAACTCATTGTCATGGAGCTTCCAGAGAAGAATCCCGTGAAGGTATCCCTAATAGAAAATTTGTCATGGTGATTGATCTTTCAAAGTGTAGAAATGCGAGAAAATGTGTGGATTTATGTCAGGAGGCTCATCATTTATTACCTGGTCAGGAATTCATACGCGTATATTTAATGCAAAGATCCGAAAAATCTGCGCCTTATTGGTTTCCAAAACCTTGTTTTCATTGCAATAATCCACTTTGTGCAAGTGTTTGTCCGGTAGGTGCCACCTATAAAAGATCTGATGGGATTGTCCTGGTGGATAATGAAAGGTGCATAGGATGTAAATTTTGCATGACAGGATGCCCTTACAATGCAAGAATATTTATTTGGGAAAAACTGGAAGTTGGTCATGATGAGGAAAATGAAAAAATTGAATATTCCCCAGAAACTGGTATTCCACATAGGGAAGGTACAGTAGCAAAATGCGATTTCTGTCCAGACATGATACGACAAAAAAAATTACCCCATTGTGTTACTGCCTGTCCAATGGGGGTTATTTACTTTGGAGATATTAATGAAGATTCAGTTACAAATGGAGAGGAAACGGTCAGTTTTTCCGAACTAATTAAAAACAACGATGGATATCGATATCTTGAGACGTTAGGTACAGATCCAAGTGTTTATTATTTGCCTGCTACGGCAAGATTATTTCCGTTTGAACAAGGTTTAGAAAATAAGGACGAGGAAATTATTGACAGGTATAAAAACGCACCATATTTTAAAAATAAAAATAATGGATAATACGGAATTAAGTCTCATACGTGAATTTGCCCCACAGTTAAAAATTAATTCAAAACTTGGGCAAGCATGGATAATTATTCTGATTACCGGATTTATTATAGGTCTCTTTGGATTATACTGGCAAATCCACAAGGGACATGTTGTTACTGGAATGCGTGATTATGTAGTGTGGGGTGTTTATATTGTGAACTTCATTTTTTTTATGGGGCTAAGTTATGCCGGAGCATTGATAGCAGGCTCACTTCATTTAATGAAAACCGCCTGGAGTAAACCTATCATGAGGATGGCAGAAATTCTAACCGTTGTATCACTTATGATTGGGCCATTATTCATTATTTTATGTATTGGTAGACTGGATAGATTATATTATCTATTCATCTTTGGAAGGATACAATCACCAATAACCTGGGATGTAATAGCTATTACAACAGATTTAATCGGGTGTATTATATTCTTGTACCTGGCGTTAATCCCGGATATGGCTATTCTTCGTGATTCTGATGAATTTAAAGATAATTCCTGGAGAAAAAAACTATACCGGATATTAGCTCTCGGGTATCAGGACACGCCAGAATTTAACAAAATCTTAAACAGGTCTAAAAATATAATGGCAGCAATTATTATTGCAATCGCAATAATCGTATACTCGGTTTTAGCCTGGATCTTCAGTGTTACCCTACAACCAGGATGGCATAGTGCCATATTTGGACCTTATTTTGTCATTGCTGCAGTTTATTCAGGAACCGGGGTTTTAATTATAGTAATGTGGCTTTATAGAAAGATATATCATCTTGAAGCTTATATTACGAAAGAACATTTTGTAAAAGTTGGGGTACTATTACTAATTTTAGCTGCTTTTTTTGGATATTTTACTTTTAGTGAATACCTGACTAAATGGTATGGATCGGAAAAAAATGATTCATTTTTAATTGATAGATTATTTTCGGATTATTTCTGGATGTTTATAATCTCAAACTATGCCGGTGTCATCATCCCTTTGGTTATTATAGGTTTTCCTAATTTGCGAACTATAAATAGTATAACTTTCGCAGCAATTATTTGCGTAATAGCACTATGGTTTAATCGCTATCTCATCGTAGTTCCAACACTGGAAACTCCTTTCTTACCTATACAGGACTCTCGGCCTGAATTCCTGAATTATTCCTCTACATGGGTTGAATGGTCGACAACTTTAGGAGGAACTGCATTATTTTGTCTGCTATTTACCCTTGCCTCGAAGTTTGTGCCTATAATTGAAGTATATGGCAATAAAGCGAAAAACGGTATTCCCAAATCAGATAATCCTATAACATAATAAATTTGATATGGAAAAATTAAAATTTATTAGCATCGGCAGAATCCTGGTAGGAGTATTTTTTTCAATCCTTTTTACTCTTTATTTTGTGGGTATTTCATATAGTCAAAATGAAGAAAGTAAATTCAGAACAAGGATGAGCCTCGATTTCTATAGTAATAATGATAAAACCAAAACAATTAAAGCTACTGTTTTTACTATAAAAGATAGAATTAGAAATTATGCCATTAATGAAAAAGTTTATTTTTATTATGGTGAAAGATCTGATGAAAATCTATTAGATAGTGCAACAACTGATAATAATGGTATTGCTCAACTTGATTTTCCGGAAGAATTCAGGTTTTTAACTGCAGAAGATCGAACAATATCTATTACAGCTTATTTTGACGGTAATGACTCGTTCACTGAAAAATCAGCTGACATAAATTTTATAGAACTGGAAATGGAATTGTTGCTTACACAAATTGATGGTTCAAAAACAATTGAGGTAAGGGCATATGAAAAAGGTATTGATGATGAGATGATACCGGTCAAGATAGCAGATATCTCGTATTATGTACCAAGATATTTTAGTGATCAAAAAATTGGGGAAAGTGATTTTACAGTAGGGAAAAGCAGTATAAAATTCCCGGATAATATTGCAGGCGATACGATCGGAAATATATCAATCTTAGCGAGGATTGAAGATCATAGTATTTACGGAAACGTAGAAAGATCAATAACAAACTTTAGATGGGGAACAACGCAACCTATTGAAGATGATAAATCTTTGATGACCATTGAAATTACAATACCAACCCGCGCTTTATGGCATACGAATGCTCCATTGTGGATGATCATAACATTAATAATTTTATTAACGGGAGTATGGAGTCATTATATTTATGTAATTTTTCAATTAAAAAAGATACATGGATTAGGCAAAAAAAATAAATTGAGTCAACCGGCTAAATAAAATGATTTTAATCTTTAATTTATAGCTCTAACAATCAATTTTAAAAATGGGATCATTTTTCATTTCCATTAATATATTGAATAAAATCAGGAAAGTTGTGAATCTGTCCGTTAATGAAAAATATATTTTATTATTTTGGCAAGAAAATTGTTTAAATCTAAATAGATTTGAAAATCTTTTAATAAAAAATAGAGGCTCAATTGAAAAAAATAGTTATAAATAGTATTAACCAATTAAAAAAATCAGTCATGAAAAAAACAGTAAATATCGGAATTGCCATTCTTTTCTTTATAAGCATGGCATTGTACTCATTTAACGTTGTTGAAGTAGCTGACGATTGGAATATTCCTGATAAATATAAGACAATGAAGAATCCTACGGAAGCTAGTGGAGAAAATATGGCCATTGCTAAATCCCTTTGGAGGAAGCACTGTCAGAGTTGTCATGGTAAAGATGGCTTGGGTGATGGTCCGAAAGCTGCTGAACTTGAAACAGATGCAGGAGATTTTTCGTCAGATGAATTTCAAAGTCTTTCTGATGGAGAATTATTTTATATGACGACTGCAGGCAAGGATGAAATGCCGGCATATGATAAAAAAATACCAAGTGAAGAAGATCGCTGGATTCTTGTGCACTTTATGAGAACTCTTGCTGAATAATCAGCAATTACGTATTAAAGCTGCCTATGAGGCAGCTTTTTTTTTATCCATTCAGCCCGAAGATATATACTCCTGTTTTTACTTTTTCTCATTTTCACCAGAAAAGACAAGATTTGAGATGAATAAGAACGGTTTTTTGACAAAATTTAAATAAACTGATATTAAGCATGTTTTTAATAATCCCGAATGAATAAGTTCGTACCCAAATTAAAAATTATTAATTTTCCGGTTTGATTTATTGCTTCTCTCTTGAATTATGGAGTTGGCATGATGTGTAGATGTTAAATTACTTGATTATGAAGTTTTTCAAATTTTTATTTTCAGGAACCTTTATGGGAATCCTTTTAATGATTTTTGCGATTTCAATAGGATACGCCACATTTATTGAGAACGATTTCGGATCCATAACTGCAAAAATGACCGTATATAATGCCAGGTGGTTTGAAGTCGTGATGTTACTCATGGTGGTTAATTTCACTGGTATGATATTTACCAGACAGCTTTATCGGAAAAGCAAAATCAATATCCTCTTGATGCATACTTCATTTATCATAATTATTATTGGCGCTGGTATCACCCGGTATTTCGGTTTTGAAGGAAGAATGCATATCAGAGAAAATGAAACTTCCAATTCTTATATAACAGATGAGACCTTTATCCATTATCAGATGCGGTTTGAAGAAAATGTTAAAAATGTATTGGATAAAGTGCTCCTTGCTCCAATTGATAAAAGATTATATTCAAAAAGTATCGCTTTCAATGGGAGAGATGTTCAGGTTGAAATCCAAAAATTTATGCCTAATGCCGTTGAAATGTTACATCCCGATGAATCAGGAGATCCTTACCTGACCCTTGTCGCTGTTGTACAAGGAAGCAGAAAGAATATTTTTCTCAAGGAAAATGAGTCAACTACCGTTGGTCATCTGAGGGTAGGTTTTGGTGAAAGCACCGATTACGAAAGTCTGCAATTTATGCGCCAAGGTCAGGATTTCTATGTCAAAGCTCCTTTTGAAGTAATTCATATGGATATGGGAACAGGAAAGGTTTCAAGTCTGCAACGGGATACTTTACACGCTATTCAGTACATGAACATATATACTGCTAAAGGAATCAATTTTGTATTACGGGAATTTAATGAGAAAGCAAAATTGCAATATGTAACCTTAGAAGATGATGCTGGAGAAGGCAATAATATTACGGAGGTAAAAGTATCTGTTGACGACGAATCCAAAATAGTCAAACTTAATGGTGGTAGAGGTATTGTTGGTAATCTGGAAGTCTTTGATGTGAACGGCGTAGGTTTTTCCATGACATTGGGTTCTCAAATGCGTGAGCTCCCCTTTTCTTTAAAACTCAATGACTTTCAACTGGAAAGGTACCCGGGATCTACAAGTCCATCATCATTTGCCAGTGAAATAACATTGATTGATACGAAAAACAATATAAATAAACCCTACAGGATCTTCATGAACAATATTTTAAATTATGAAGGATACAGGTTTTACCAGTCATCCTATGATCAGGATGAAAGAGGTACCATACTGTCAGTAAACCATGATTATATGGGAACTATCGTGACCTATGCAGGATACTTTCTACTTTTTGCAACATTGTTAATTTCTTTTGTTACCAGGAAGACAAGATTTGCCAAATTGCGACAACAATTGAATGAAGTACATATTGAACGAAAGAAAATGGCCACCCTCATCCTTGTTATGATGGTCTTATTTTTAAATATATCCCAATCGTTTGCACAATCAGAAATTTCCTCTGAATATATTATTGATAAGGAACATGCTAATCAATTTGGCAGATTATTGGTTCAAAGCAGGGATGGAAGAATCATACCTATCAATACGACAGCCAGTGATGTACTGGTCAAAATGTATAAGAAAAATACCTTTGAACAATTAAATGCAAATCAGGTACTTCTAAGTATGATGGTATTCCCAAGAGAATGGCGTGATGTACCGCTTTTAAAAGTGTATGATAAAGCGCTACAAAAACAGTTAGGAATTCAGGGTAATTATGTATCATATAATGGTTTGTTCGATGAAATGGGCCGATATAAATTAAAAGAGCAGGTTGATCAAGCTTATGCCAAATCTCCTGCCCAGAGATCGAAATTCGATAAGGAATTAATTAATCTGGATGAAAGGTTAAATGTCTCCTACATGGCTCTGAATGGTTTGTTTTTAAAAATCTATCCAGTCCCGGATCATGCTAATGATCTATGGATTAAACATGTAGATCCTATCCGGTATGCCAATGCAGAAGATTCACTCTTTATAAAGCGATCATTTCACGACTATACTGGAAGTTTAAAAAACGCTGTTAACTCCAATAATTACGAGGAAGCTAATCATATACTGGAATCCATACGTGATTTCCAATATAAACATGGAGGTAATATTATTCCATCACGGTCAAAAAGTAATATGGAAGTGTTGTACAATAAACTCAGTATATTCAAAAGACTGTTTCCTGTTTATATGACTATTGGAATGATATTGCTGGCTATTTTTCTGATTCAGCTTTTCATTCCCTCCCTGGATTTTAAAATCGTAATCAATATTTTCCTTTTGTTGCTTGTTATGGCATTTATAGCTCATACCTTTGGTTTGATCATCCGTTGGTATATATCTGGACATGCTCCGTGGAGTAATGGTTACGAATCCATGATTTACATTGCCTGGGCTACCATGCTGGCTGGATTTATTTTTCTAAAAAAATCAGCCATGACACTATCAGTAACTTCGATATTAGCCGGCATTACACTGCTAACCGCACATATGAGCTGGATGAATCCGGAGATTACTAACCTGGTACCGGTTTTAAAATCTTATTGGCTTACCTTACACGTAGCCACCATTACAGCCAGTTATGGATTTCTTGGACTGGGGTGTATGTTAGGATTTTTAAATTTGTCAATAATGATATTCAGGAATCAGAAAAATATGGCCAGGGTCAATCTGACATTACAGGAACTTACCTATATTATAGAAATGTCGCTCATGGTAGGATTGATCTTACTGGTTATCGGGAATTTCCTTGGAGGAATCTGGGCGAATGAATCCTGGGGAAGATACTGGGGATGGGATCCAAAAGAAACATGGTCACTTGTTACCATTATCGTATACTCGTTTATTCTTCATATGCGTTTAATTCCCGGCATGAAAAGTTTGTTTTCTACCAATTTTGGAGCCATGATCGGATTTGGTTCAGTATTGATGACTTACTTTGGCGTAAATTATTATCTTTCTGGACTTCATTCATATGCACAGGGAGACCCCGTACCCATACCTACATTTGTGTATTATCTTTTATTCGTGATTGCCCTGGTGAGTATTATCGCTGCAATCAACGATGCAAAACTGAAGAATCAACCGCAAAGTACATAGCATGATACAATATGTTAATCAAATATCCGGTAGTCCTTTACCAGGATTACCGGTTATTAATTCATTTTTTTTAAAAAAGGATATGACAAAAATCATAAATCAATGAGTGGATTGTCTGTAACTTTATTATTAAAAAAAATACACGCATAGATATTATAAAAAAAGTGTATCTTTTATACTCAAAAATGATATTGCTCGCTGAAAATGAAGTTATTTAGTCAAATTTTAAGTTATACTTTACCCTTTCTTTATCTGGCGGTTATTTACTTCTATTATTTAATATTTCTGGGAAAGGATAAACGCTTGATCAGTAAAACAACACCTATGCTGATCATCCTTCTTATATTACATGCTATTGAAATAATATCCAGGCATGTTGCCATAAAAGCCATACCCCTATCCACAACCCATGATGCTTTTTCTTTTCTAGCCTTTTCCATTTTATTTGTCTATATGATCCTTGAACTCAGTCTAAAAAATAAGGGATCTGGACTTTTTATTTTGTCATTTGCATTTATTTTTGAGCTCTTCTCCTCGTTCAATGTCAGCTGGACTTTGGAAACTAATCCGCTTCTACAGGATCCATCATTTGCTATACATGCGTCTATATCCATCATGGGTTACACTGCCTTGGGGCTGTCGGCATTGTATGCATTGATGTATATTTTACAGAATAGAAATATTAAAAAAAGGAATCTCGGGAAACTTTTTAACCAGTTACCTGCCATATCTTATCTTGAAAAGATGAGCATGCGTTCGGTAATGATAGGAATCATATTGTTGGGAATCGGAATCCTGGATGGACATTTTCAGGCAAGTGATGTAATGGGATCATTTTGGTTGAATGATATAAAAGTTATTGTAATAGATGCTGTATGGATCATATATGTGATCGGTTACTTTATATCGAGGTTAATGAAATGGCGTGGGATATATATGGCCTATTTTTCCATTTTTGGATTTCTTTTTCTGATCATTGGAGGATCGCTGGTTATATATCTCTCTGAATCATTTCACGTGTTTTACTAATGGTAAAAGAAATGACGGGCAACCATATTCCATTAGGGCTAATCGGTATATCACATAATACCGCCTCAGTAGAGATAAGGGATCGCGTGGCTTTAAATGAGGAGGAACAGAAAAAAGCCATAAAAATAATTTCGGAGAAATTTGGTGTAGAAGGATGTATGATTGTATCTACCTGTAATCGAACTGAAGTTTATATTAGTTGTGAAGATCCAAAAAATGAAATCCCAAAGATCCGGATCTGGCTTGATGAGTTTAAAGAAACGACATACTTCAACAATGATCAATTGATTTATGAAATGTATGGAACTGATGCTGTAAAACATTATTTTCAGGTAATTTCCGGCATGGATTCCCTTATCGTCGGTGAAACACAGATCTCTGGTCAGGTGAAAGAAGGTTACGAACTTGCCCATAATCTTGAATTAACTGATTCTTTGCTCAATAAGTTATTCAACTTTGCTATGCAGGTTAAAAAGCGAGTCAGAAATGAAACATACTTGTGTGACGGTACAGTATCAATCAGTTTTGCTGGTGTTGAGTTAGCCAGAAAAATATTCAACAGTTTAAAAGATAAAGAGATTCTGGTAATCGGAGCAGGGAAAACGGCAGAATTAGCGGCTTACCATTTCATGGAAAATGACATGAAAAAGATACATGTGGTCAATCGAACATTAAAAAAAGCTCAGGACCTTGCAGGTAGTTATAATGGGCAGGCTTACGGATTAGATGAACTTCCTGTGATATTAAAAAAGGTGGATGTGGTCATATCAGCCACATCAAGTGAGGAATATGTAGTTACGGCTGAATTGATGCATAACATTGCAAAGGAAAGACATCACCAGCCCATTTTTTTAATTGATTTAGCCTTACCAAGAGATATGGATCCTGAAATTCAGGAGATTGATGGTGTATTTTTATATAATCTGGACGATTTGAACGAAATAGTAGAGATGAATTTGAAAAAACGTGAAATAGAATTACCTAAGTCACATAAAATCGTTGATGAATTTGTAATGGAATTTCAAAAGTGGAATGCCAATAATTCCATGGCATCCATTGCGGGTCGATTGAAAAAGCAGTTGGATACATTGCGGATGAACGAAATTGATAGACTTAAAAATCATTTCCCTGAAGATGGACTGAATGAAATTAATCTTCTGACCGAAAGCATCATTAATAAAGTAGTCCGCCAGCATATTAAATCGCTTAAGAAAAATGCAAGTGATCCAGAACGCTTCCAGCAACATGTCGACCTGATCTATAATTTGTACGAACTGGAAAAAGATTAAGAGCATGAGGCGTACCTTTCGAATTGGGACAAGGGGGAGTCAACTGGCACTCTGGCAGGCAAATTTTGTACAAAAAAAATTGGAAAAGATATATCCTGACCTAATATTTGAAAGAATAATTATTAAAACTGAAGGAGACCAGAATCAGCAATCTTCGCTTAAACAAATTGGAGGACAGGGAGTATTTACGAAAGCTATAGAGCTGGCCTTATTAGATGAAGAAATTGATATTGCAGTTCATTCATTGAAGGATCTTCCTTCCAAAATGACCGAAAATCTAAAACTTGGAGCTGTACCCAAAAGAGGTCCGGTGGAGGACGTTTTAATAACAAAGCAGGGACTTTCATTTAATGAATTACCTCAACACGCCATAATTGCCACTGGTTCGATTCGACGTCAATCGCAAATATTAACCAGACGACCTGATATCCGGATAACGGATCTTAGAGGTAATATTAATACGCGTATAAAAAAACTATATGAACAGAACCTGGATGCGATCATTATGGCTCGTGCTGCTCTGAAAAGATTGTCAATTAAAGATATACAGTATTACACATTCGGAATTGATGAAATGATACCTGCTGTCGGGCAAGGCGCTATCGGCATTCAAATAAGAACAGAAGATCAAACTGTTGATCAAATTGTTTTCTCCTTAAATCATGAAGATACACTATTAGCTGTGACAGCGGAGAGGTCAGTCTTGCATACGCTTGACAGCGGATGCCAGTTTCCGGTTGGTGCACATGCCTTTATAAAGAACAACACTTTAAAGATGGTGGGATTTGTAGGTAGTGAAGATGGAAAAACTGTTTTGGTTGAAAAACTTGATACTGATGTCCATGACGCCGAAGATGCTGGCAAAACATTAGCTGAAGAATTAATTAACCGTGGAGCTTTATCATTATTGAATAACTAAAACGTGAATTATCCTTTGGATGGTAAACATATTGTAGTAACAAGAGATGCAGATCAATCCAGAAATTTGATTGATAAGGTAACCGCACTCGGTGGAATTGTTGATTTTTTTCCGACAATAAAGATAAAAGAACCCCCCAGTTGGTCATCCTGTGATAAAGCATTGAAACATATACAAGATTATGACTGGATAATTTTTACAAGTACTAATGGTGTTCGTTATTTTTTGAACAGAGCTGAATACCTCGGTATTTCATATTTAAAACCTTCCATAGCTTCTATCGGCCAGAAAACAGCCAGTGAACTAAAGAAGTATGGGATTAAAGTTGATCTAATTCCTTCTTCATTTAGTGCCAGTGGATTGTTAAGTGTATTTAAAGAAATTAATATTAAAAATAAACGTATACTAAATCCTACATCCAATCTGTCAGGAAATGAGCTTGCTACAAGTTTAAAAAAACTGGGAGCTTTTGTAGAAAAAGTAGTTTGTTACCAGACAGATAAACCCGATGTAAAAGATTTAAAAACTTTAAAAAACAATTTGCTAAATCAAAAGGTGGATTGTCTGACCTTTTACAGTCCTTCAGCCTTTCATTCATTTTTAAATATAATGGGCGAAACTACAGTAAAACAATTCCAGGATAAGGATACAGCCATCGCCGCAATAGGTCCTACAACCGCAAAAGTCATCACTGGAAAAGGATTTGAAGTAAACATACAACCGGAAAAAAGTGTCGATGAGAGCATGATTGAAGCAATAGTTGCGTATTTTAACAAATCCAAGTAAAAATGTCAGAAAAGAATTACTGCTATATCAACGCAATATATAAAAAACCTATCGACAGGACACCTATCTGGATCATGCGACAGGCAGGACGTTATCTTCCTGAATATCAACGGATTAGAGATCAATATGATTTTATCACGGTTTGTAAAACCCCGGAACTGGCAACTGAAGTTACATTACAACCTATCAGAAGATTCGGATTTGATGCTGCCATACTTTTTTCAGATATATTGGTTATCCCTGAAGCCATGGGACAACATCTTGAGTTTCTTGAGAATCATGGACCCAGGCTTTCTCCTCAGATCCTCATGGAAAGTGATTTATCCAGGCTGGATATAACCGGTATAGAAAAAAAACTGGCGTATGTAGGAAAAGCGATTGGTATGATTGTAACGGAATTAGCTGGAAGAACTCCGCTTATAGGATTTAGCGGCTCTCCATTTACGCTGGCGACCTATATGATTGAAGGAAAACCAACCAGGAATTTTAAGTTTATAAAACAACTGGTCTATACAGATCCGGAATTGCTACACAGATTGCTCGGTATGCTTACAACTGCTGTTACAAGATATTTAATCATGCAAATAGAATCAGGTGTAGATGCAGTTCAGGTTTTTGATACCTGGGGTGGAATATTACCCCCTCATTTATACAGCGAATTTTCAGGTATGTATATGAAACAAATCGTAACTGAAGTTAAAAAATACAACAAACCTGTTACCCTTTTCAGTAAAGGTGGAATAGACCTGATCAGGCAATTACAGGATAGTGGAGCTGATATGTTGGGTGTTGACTGGATGACAAATATGAAAGAAGCCAAAGAAACCGTTGGAGATGTTACTGCGCTCCAGGGAAACCTTGACCCAACAGCCTTGTATGGAAGCCGTGACATTATTAAAAATGAAGTAATTAATATATTGGATGTATTTCATGGTGAAAGCGGGCATGTGTTCAACCTGGGACATGGAATACTACCAGATATACCGGTTGATAATGTTGCCTACCTGATTGACACGGTTAGAGAAGAAAGTCTTAAAATGTATAAATGATGAATGAATGTTAAATTTGTGAAGCATGGAAGAAAAGTTTACTGTAAATATTGACCTTCTGAAAAAATACGATACCCCGGGCCCCCGGTATACGAGTTATCCAACTGCCCCCTATTTTCATGAAGGCATCGGTGAAGCTGATTATAATAAGCATATTCATTACGATGATGATCATATCACAAAAAAGGATCTCTCTCTGTATTTTCATCTTCCTTTTTGCGATACGTTATGTTATTTCTGTGGATGTAACATGATGGTAACCCGTAATTGGAATAGGATTGATGAATATATCAACTATCTGGAAAAAGAGATCCAATTGTTAAAAAGGGAGATCAGCCCTGATCGCAAGGTTATCCAATTACATTGGGGTGGAGGAACACCTACGCATTTATCTCCAAACCAGATCACACGACTTGGTAATATCATTCACAGGTATTTTGATTTTGCCGAAAATGCAGAAGTGGGTGTTGAAATTGATCCCAGAGAATTGACCCTAGAACACATGAAAGCCCTTCAGGAGGCGGGATTTAACAGATGCAGCATGGGCGTTCAGGATTTTGATCCGAAAGTACAACAGACAGTTAACCGCATACAGCCAGAAAAAATAACAAGTCAAGCTGTGGCCTGGGCAAGGGATTTGGGATTTCAAAGCCTTAACCTTGATCTGATGTATGGATTACCATTCCAAAATACAACCAACTATGATATAACCATTGATAAAATCCTGGATATGGATCCGGATCGCCTGGCAGTATTTAACTATGCCCACCTGCCAGATATGATCAAACATCAGCGCCTCATCAAGGATGAATGGATACCACCACGGGAAGAGAAATTGCAATTGTTGAAATTGAGCATTGAAAGGCTTACCGAAGCTGGTTATGTTTACATTGGGATGGATCATTTTGCCAAGCCGGATGATGAGCTAACAGTCGCCATGAGAAACGGTACACTTTATCGTAATTTTCAGGGTTATTCAACCCACGCCGGAATCAACCTGTTTGCATTTGGAATTACCAGCATTAGCATGCTTTCGGATCTTTACATACAGAATTATAAAAAATTTAATCCATATTATACTAATCTTGACGAAGGGAAATTGCCTGTGATGCGTGGTATTGTATTAAACCAGGATGATAAACTGAGAAGAGAGGTGATCACAGAACTGATGTGCAACTTTACGTTGAAAAAAATGGATATTGAAAATAAATACCAGATCCATTTTGACGAATATTTTGAAGAATCGCTTACAGCGTTATCTTCTTTTGAAGCAGATGAGCTGATTCACCTGGGGAAAGAGACTTTGACGGTTACACCTGCCGGCCGGTTACTGATACGAAATATTGCCATGTGTTTTGATGCATATTTAATGCAGAAAGAAGGAAATAAACCACAATTTTCCAGAACTGTGTAGAATAACATAACTGGAGATATTTTGATTTTGACACGTAAGTCATTCAGGAATTTTTAATGTTTGTATGGAAAAAAAATCAAGTGTAGCAATAATTGGAGGTGGCATTTCAGGATTGTCATCAGCCTATTGGCTTAAAAACAATGGATTTAACATCACGCTTTTTGAAAAGGAAAAACAGGTTGGAGGTTCCATTATTACGGAAAAAACGGATGGCTTTTTAGTGGATTATGGCCCAAACAGCACTCTGGAAACATCAGAGGTGTTAAAGGAACTGATCACAGAAATAGGGCTTACCGACCAGAAAATATATGGAAACGAAGCCTCCAATAAAAGATATATTGTTAAAAACGGGGTACTGCATGAGGTTCCCATGAAGCCGCCTGCTTTTTTAACTACCAAATTATTTTCGCTGAAAGCAAAACTGAGTCTCATCAGGGAACCCTTTATTAAACCGACAGCTGGGGATGATATATCTCTTGCTGATTTTGTCCGTCATCGTCTTGGACAGGAATTCCTGGATTATGCCATCAATCCTTTCGTTGCCGGAGTGTATGCCGGAGATCCGGAAAACTTGAGTACTGCGGCAGCTTTTCCTAAGTTATATGCGCTTGAAAAAAAATATGGCAGTCTGATCAAGGGAGCGATCAAAGGAGCACGGGAAAGAAAAAAAAGAAAAGAAGTAGCGAAAGACCGTGCTAAACTATTTTCATTTATAGGAGGAATGGAAGTTTTCCCCCAGACCCTGGCAAAAAAGATACAACCTAATATTTTATTGAATACAGAAATAAAAAGCATAAAAAAAACGGTTGATGGCTTTGAACTGGAATATTCGGTTGGTAATTCAAAGCAGAATTCAAAGTTCGATAAAATATTATTTGCAGTGCCATCAAAGTCGCTTGCAAGTATGACCAAAAATTTGAATTCAGACTACTCAATTGAATTTGAGAAGATTTATTATCCACCTGTATCGGTTGTATTCACGGGATTCAGGGCTTCCGATATCAAAAGGCCGTTGGATGGTTTTGGATTCCTCATACCCGAAGTAGAAAGAAGACAAATCCTGGGATCGATCTGGAGCTCCACAATTTTTCCGAACAGGGCTCCTGAAGGATATGTAGCTTTCACAACTTTCGTTGGAGGAACCCGGCAGCCTGAAAATACAGTTTTACAGGATTCATTACTTTCGAAAATTGTATTTGATGAATTAAATGATCTTGTAGGATTAAAAAATGAACCCGTGTTTACACGTATGAAAAGTTGGCCAAGTGCCATTCCCCAATACAATGTAGGCTATAGTAAAATACAGGAAATGTTCAACAACCTTGAAGAAGAATTCCCGGGCCTTTATATTGCCGGAAATATCAGAAAAGGGATAAGCGTAGGTGACAGTGTTTTATGTGCCCATGAGGTAGTTCAGAAAATGACCTAAAATAAATAAAAAATTAAACGAAGTTTGTCAAAAATTTTTAATCATGTTCACACCATATTATCGCCCGAGAAGATTACGGAAAAACGAAAATATCAGAAGACTTGTCAGGGAAACTCAGATAACTGTCGATGACCTGATACTTCCTTTATTTGTAACAGAAGGGAAAAATGTTAAAAATCCAATCAACTCCATGCCAGGCAATGATCAGTTGTCCATTGACCTCCTGGTAAAGGAAGTTAAAAATGTACATGATTTGTGTATTCCAGCTATTATCCTCTTCGGTATCCCCGATCATAAAGATGCAATGGGAACTGATGCCATGAGTGATGATGGTATCATCCAGCGGGCGATAAAAGAAATAAAGCAGGTTGTCCCTGACATGTATGTTATCACTGATGTATGTTTCTGTGAATATACGGACCATGGGCATTGCGGAGCTATAAAGGATGGTGATGTTGACAACGATGCCACCCTTGAAATGCTAAGCAAACAGGTGACATCCCATGCCAGGTCCGGTGCCGATATGGTGGCTCCATCCGGTATGATGGATGGTATGATCGGAGCCATCCGGGAAACTTTGGATGATGAGGGCTATTCTAATATACCGATTATGAGTTATGCGGCGAAGTATTCCTCTGCATTTTATGGTCCATTCCGTGAAGCCGCTGAATCCACCCCACAGTTCGGAGACAGACGAGCCTACCAGATGGATCCGGCAAATGCCAGGGAAGCCATGTATGAGGTGGAACTGGATGTCAGTGAAGGCGCCGATATCATCATGGTGAAACCTGCCTTACCCTACCTGGATATCATCCGAAGAATCAAGGACCAGATCAATTTACCGGTGGCTGCCTACAATGTAAGTGGAGAATTTTCCATGGTGAAAGCGGCAGGGCAACTGGGCTGGATCGATGAAAAGAAGGTAACGATGGAATTGTTAACGTCCATTAAAAGAGCCGGCGCAGATATGATTCTTACCTATTTTGCCCGTGATGTAGCTATATGGCTGAATCAAGGGTAAAATTATTTTTAATATATATCATAAAATTTTTGATATAGATCAGTCTTTTATTGATTTTGAACCCATTTTTATCTAAAAAAATATACATTAAACCGGTTATTATATCATGATTATTTGATTGCACGCTATTTATTCCAATAGTATTTTTATACCCATGCAGAATAGCTAAACCTGCATTGTTTTTTATTAAAATGAATTTTTAAAAAATTTTTTAATTATGAGAAAGTATACTTTATTGAATTGTTTAATGATGGCCGGTCTGCTGATTGGCTTCACCTTGATGACAAGTTGTGAAGGTCCTCAAGGTCCGGCGGGACCAGTAGGCCCGGCAGGTCCAGCAGGGCCACAGGGAGAAAAAGGTGATGACGGAACACCGGGAGTCTCAGGTGTTGCTGCATGTCTCGAATGCCACAATCTGGACAAAAAGTTGGTAGTTACAGCTCAATATGAAGGTTCACAACATGCTAAGGCTGAAACAGTTGCTCGTGGGGGAAGTGCAAGTTGTGCCATGTGCCATGGCCATGAGGGTTTTGTTGAAACCCAATATACAGGAGAGGACAGAACTATGAATAATTTTGCCTTCCCAACCAGGATTCGTTGTGGGACTTGCCACACCTGGCATCAATCCCTGGATTTGGCTGAAGAGACAGATTATGCACTCAGGACAGTTGATGCTGTTGAATTATTGATGTACCGGGCAATTGACAGTGTAGTAGTTGTTGATTTCGAAGTTGGTAATGGTAATCTCTGCGTCAATTGTCATCAACCCCGTCGATCATGGGAAGAATATGAAGGAGGCAGCGGTAATCTTGGAGATGGTACATTTGATCAGGATTCTGAACACTTTGGACCACATCATGGCCCACATGGTACTATGCTTGCAAATATTGGCGGCGCCAGAATAGTTGGAAGTGCCGGATATCCAGCAAATCCATCCTCACACGGCACAGCAGCTTCATGTACAGTATGTCATATGCACGAATCTGATCATGAGTTCGTACCTTCATTAGATGCTTGCAACACTGCTGCTTGCCATAATGGAAACATCACTACGCTTACGGATAATGGTGTTCAAACTGAAATTGCAACTAAAATGGAACAGCTTGAGCAGCTATTGTTAACCAACGGATTACTCACAACGGAAAATGATACCATCTGGACAGATCCAACTACTCCAGGAGGGATACACTTAATAGACGAAATTGTTGTAGGAATACACACAAATCCGGGTGTTTATGACATTGAATGGGTAAAAGCCTTGTATAACTATGAGATGATACTAGACGACGCTAGTAATGGTATTCATAATCCGGGCTTAACGAGAGCGTTAATTGATAACTCGATTGAAGCTTTCCAATAGAAAAAATTAATAAATAAAAAAGGCTTCGTCATACGAAGCCTTTTTTATTTAATTTATTATTAATTTTTTCTGGAATTTTATACTCACGTGTCCAGAAAAAATTTTCCCTGAGAGTACAATAATTATATCTGGAAAATTATATGCCGGATAAGGACATCTACTCCTATTCAATTGTAATAATTTATTCTCTAATGGCTTTTTTTTAACATGATTGGTGAGCTAATATACCCATGTGTCGACTGTACTAAATGTACCGATAAAATACCCTTTTTCGACCTGCTCTCTTTTGAAGAATTGAAAATAATCAACCGGAATCGCTATTCAGTTAAATTCCGGCATAACGAATTAATTTTAAAACAGGGCCTCCCGGCCACTCATGTTATATCATTGATCCACGGAATTGCTAAGATGTATATTGAAGGCTTACATGACAAAAATATTCTTTTACGATTGGTCGGATCGTGGCAACTCATCAATGAAGCAAACGCCTCTTCAAATGAATTGAACCAATTCTCGGTAGCTGCTTTAACAGATGTACAGGTTTGTTTTATCGAAGCAGAAAATTTCAAAAAGGTTCTGGAAATGAACGGTAAATTTGCCTGTGAGGTAATCAAACACAGGAACAAACATTCCTCCTATTTTCACCAGAAAATGGTCAGTTTAACTCAGAAACAGATGCTGGGTAGAATGGCCGATGGCTTGTTATATTTAAGTAATGAATTTTACAAATCGAAAACCTTTGATTTGAATTTATCAAGACAGGATTTGGCTGATCTTACTTCCATGTCAAAAGACAGTGCAATCAGGATATTAAAAGAATTTGAAAAAGATAATATTATTTCTATCCATGGGAAACGTTTGAAAATTATCGACATGGAATTGTTGACAAAAATATCATCCCATGGATAAAAATCATTTTAATAAATTATTTCATGAATATGGATCAGATCTATATCTGATATTTATCATTTTAATTCATGTCGGGAATGTATAATTATGCAGATAAATTATCATAAACAATAGAATTAAATAGTTATGAAACTACCTCGATCGTATTATAATACCATTTCTTTCATTGGTACAGCTATTGCTGGGGTAAGTTTATTTATGATATTATTCCTGGCAGTGATTGGATATTTCTGGGAGGAGAGTAATGTATACCTGGGATTATTTAGCTTCATTATTGTACCTGCGTTTATGCTTATTGGTTTGATCCTGATCCCTATCGGTATGATGATCGAAGTAAGAACAAGGAAAAAAGTGGAGAAAGAATATTTAATAAAAGGATGGCCTGTTATTGATCTTAATCTATCACGATATAGAAATGCTATTTTAATTTTTAGCATAGGAACCATATTCCTGTTATTCCTGACTGGTATTGGCAGTTATGAAGCCTTTCATTATACAGAATCCGTAAAATTTTGTGGGCAGATCTGCCATGAAGTTATGAAACCCGAATTTACGGCCTACCAGAATTCGCCCCATGCCCGGGTATCATGTGTTGAATGCCATGTTGGAACAGGGGCTGACTGGTTTGTACGTTCTAAACTTTCAGGTTTAAGACAGGTATATGCGGTAATAACCGATGACTTTTCACGACCGATACATACCCCAATTACAGACTTGAGACCCGCGAGAGAAACCTGTGAAGAATGTCACTGGCCACAGAAATTTTATGCCCGTCAATTGAGGAATACCAAACATTATTTATCAGACAGTGCGAATACTGAATGGAACATCAGCCTTCAAATGAAGATTGGACCTTCACATAGTGCCTACGGATTAGCTGAAGGTATTCACTGGCATATTAATCCAAATGTAAAAATTGAATACATACCTCTGCGTGATAACCGGGAGGAAATACCTTATGTGAAATATACTAATCTGGAAACAGGAGAGGTGATCATTTACAACGATGAAGAATTACCACTGGATGAAGAGACAATTGCTGCAAAAACACCAAGAGAAATGGATTGTATGGATTGCCATAATCGTCCCTCCCATCATTATTTTACTCCCCAGGAATTCGTCGATCAGGCATTGACCTTGGGGGAAATTCCAAAAGATCTTCCTTACATCAAAAAGGTCGCCATGGATATTTTTATTGATCCTATGGAAAATACCGATACGGCAATCGCATTTATACGCGAATATACACTTAACTATTACCAGGAAGAATTACCGGAAATATATGAAACGAGAAAAGATGATATAGAAAAGGCTATTGAGGGCATTATCAGTGGATTCAGTAAAAATATATTTCCGGAAATGAATGCCAGCTGGGACGTATATCCTGATCATATCAGTCACAAAACTTATAATGGTTGTTTAAGGTGTCATGATGATAAGCACACGAGTGAAAATGGAGAAAGTATCCGCAGGGATTGTAATTTATGCCATACCATTATCGCGCAGGGAAAAGAAGGAGAAGAATCGTTCGCGATATCGAATGAAAGTCTTCCTTTTGAACACCCGAAAAAACTGAGGGGAGGCTGGGAAGATGATTTGTGTATTGATTGTCACCGGTACTTGTATCTTTAATATAAAGTAGAATAAAAATAGGTATTTTAAATTATTGATACCTAATCGAATAAATATTGTGACTAAAATTTTTAATGTAAATGTGCAGATATACTTGAATGAAAAATATTAATTAAATAACGGCAGCTTAACTTAAAAGGGGATATATCATGGCAAATACAAAAAAAGCTCAATCCACCACAATCGGCCAGATACTTGAACATGTACAGGCACTCGAATCCAGGTTAGATCGTATTGAATCACAGTTAAAATACGGTAGGCCATTAGAATCTGATATATCTCGAGGTACAGTTAAACCCCCTTTGACCTCAATACCACAAGAACAGATTGAATACGAATCGAAAGTTGTAGAGTATGGATTTGCATGGATCTCAGCCATCGTTTATCTTTTCGGAATTATATTTTTAATGGTTTATGTGAAAAATCTTGGATATAATATTCTTTCAAGTATTATCGGATATGGTGGTACGGCAAGTCTTTTTCTATTATCCTTTTATCTCCGAAAATCATTCCCTCACCTGTTATCTGCCGGTCAGATTACAGGACTGTTACTTTTGTATTATGTTACTTTACGGCTTCATTTTTTCTCACTTGATCCAATTTTACTTTCAAAAGGAATTACCCTGGTATTGTTGATTCTAACAATAAGCATACAACTATACTTCGCTCTTCGAAAACAAAATGAATTTCTGGCTACCGTTTCACTCATTTTAACATTAGCAACTGGTTTGTTTTATGATTCAACCTATATTACCCTTTCACTTTTTGCCTTAGTTAGTATTACATCATTGGTAATATTTTCCCGGGAGGGATGGTGGCGATTATTGTTATTCATATTATTCTCGGTATATATAGCACACGCATTATGGTATTTGAATAATCCGGTGATGGGGCATCCACTCAAAGCAGTTGATAACCACCAGCATAATATCATTTATCTGTTTATTTATGCCATTGTATTTGCATTCACCATATTCATCCCGCAAAAAAAACCATCTTCAGATGGAGTAATAATATCCATAGCAATATGGAATGCACTTAGTTTTATGTTGATGACTTTATTTGTGGTACTTGGATTCTATGAGGAAAACTATACCTGGATATTTTTGTTGATAACGGCCCTTTGCCTGGGTTTTTCCGTTTTTCTGAAATCAGGAACCAACAGAAAATTCGCCCCGGCCTTTTATGCCTGCTTTGGATTTATGGCATTGAGTGTTGCGGTTTATGGCTATTCGGGATTGCCGGAAGTATATTTCTTTCTGGCTCTTCAAAGTTTACTTGTTGTCTCCATGGCACTTTGGTTCAGATCAAAAATCATTGTCATAGTCAATACAATATTATTTATTTCGATTTTATTGGCATACATCATATCAGCTGATCCCATTCATCATATTTCGTTTACTTTCGCAGTCATTGCGTTGGCTACTGCAAGGATACTGAATTGGAAAAAGGAGAGACTGACTATAAGAACAGAGAATTTTAGAAATGTTTATCTGGGTGCTGGCTTCATTATGGTTTTATATGGGTTGTATTACCTGGTTCCAAGTCAATATATCACCTTATCCTGGACAGCATCTGCCGTACTTTATTTTATTTTAAGTATAGTCCTCTCCAATGTCAAATACAGATGGATGTCCATTCTTACTATCCTTGTTTCGAGTCTTAGGTTATTTATTTTCGATCTGGCCAGGTTGGAAACGGGTTATCGTGTGATCGCCTTCCTGTTTTTTGCTATCATCGCATTGGGAGTTTCTATTTATTATACTAAAAAAATTAAAAAACAGACTTAAGATGAAAGGATATTGATCTACTTCAACTACTAAATGTTGAAAAATTTATGACAAATTGAAATGCAATTTTCGACTTTAAACTATTAGCCATGAATCAGAAAAAGAAGAAGAATTCGAGAAGAAAATTTTTCAGATATTTCGTAACTGGAGGTCTTGGGGCATTGACTGGTAAGGGATTTTCTGAAGTATTAAATCAAACGGAAAATACAGACGAGAAAAAAATTGCCGCTTTACTACCAGACGGCAAACTGGTAAAAATTTCACAGTCTGAAGCTGATCACGCACATCATCAGCCTGTATCAAAAAAGGAATCACGAAAAGGGATTCCGGGGAAAAGATTTGTATTGATAGTTGATCTGGCACGATGCAGAAATGCTCGAAAATGTATTGAGGGATGTGAAAAACATCATCATTTAACACCTGACAGACCATTTATTAAGGTATTAAAAATGCAGGACAATCCAAGATCCTCTCCTTATTGGATGCCTAAAAAATGTTTTCAATGTGATAACCCACCCTGCGTTAAAGTGTGTCCTGTTGGAGCGACTTATAAACGAACAGATAATATTGTGCTGATAGATAACGAGCGTTGTATAGGATGCAGATTCTGCATGGCCGCATGCCCATATTCTGCCCGGGTTTTTAATTGGGGCGAACCCAGAGATCCGGAAAATTATGATCAACCTTATTCACCGGAAACAAGCGTTCCCAGTAGGATAGGAACTGTTGAAAAATGTGATTTTTGCCCAGATTTACTCAGGGAAAAAAAATTACCTCCATGCATTACAGATTGTCCCAATGGCGTTCTCTATTTTGGAGATGCTAATGATGACACGGTTACAAATGGTACGGAAACAGTCCGGTTGAGTAACTTATTGAGAGAAAAGGCTGCCTACCGGTATATGGAAGAATTAGGTACTGAACCGAATGTATATTATCTTCCGCCAGTGGACCGACTGTTTCCATTTAAAGATGAAAATGAAGAAAGTGATACTTAATTTTGTTTACAATGAGTGATATAATAACCCAGATTGAAAAGATAGAACTGCCCAATAAAAGTCTGAAAAATGTAGAGGATGACCTCCTCAGACATATTCCAATTCAGGGGCAAAAATTCAGATGGTGGATGATATTTTTATTTATCATTCTGTTAATTGGAATATATGCTTATTACCGGCAGTTACGATATGGATTAATAGTAACAGCAATGAGAGATTATACTTCCTGGGGAATATATATTTCTAATTTTGTTTTTTATGTTGCTCTCAGTCTTGTTGGCTCCCTTGTCAGTTCCATATTAAGATTATCAAAAGCTAAATGGGCAACGCCATTAAACAGGATCTCTGAAATTGTTGCGGTGGCTGCTATTATTTGTGCCAGCATCATTATTATTGTTGATATGGGCCGGCCAGATAGATTTATGTATTTATTTCTTTATGCCCGAATTCAATCTCCCATTGTATGGGATGTAATTATTATAGCTACATATCTGGTTATCAGTTTTTTATTATTGTATATCCCCCTTTTACCTGATATTGCTCTCTGCCGGGACCGTTTAAAAAATATACCCAGGTGGCAACAGAAATTTTATAAAATCATTTCTCTTAACTGGCAGCATAAACCGGAGCAATTTAAATCCATTAAAAAATTATCAGGTATTCTTATGATCATGGTAATTCCAGTGGCTTTTGCCATTCATACAATTACTTCCTGGTTGTTTGCCACTACCTGGCGGCCGGGATGGGATAGCACAAATTTAGGGCCCTATTTTGTTTCCGGTGCCTTTATGTTAGGATGTGCCGGAATTATCGTTGCGATGTATTTTATTCAAAAATATTTGCAACTGGAAGAATACATCACTGATAAACATTTTGATAATATGGGGAAACTTCTTGTTCTCCTATCACTTGTTTATCTTTATTTTAATATAAATGAATACCTTGGCCCATCTTTTAAAATGGTGGGTGTAGAAGGTGAGCATATTACCGAATTATTTACCGGAAGCTATGCGCCTATGTACTGGTTTGTTCAGATTATTGGCCTGATATTACCTATTGTTATACTTATTTTCAGGCCCATGAGAACCCCATTCCCAATGCTTATTATTTCACTGCTGGTTATTATCGGTGCCTGGTTGAAGCGGTTTTTAATAGTCATCCCTTCACTCCAGCATCCTTACCTGCCTATACAGGATGTAGATGAATCTTACATGCATTATATACCGACATGGGAGGAATGGGCGATTAATTCCGCCAATGTAGCAGGAGTTTTATTGATTATAACCATTCTTATCAAGTTATTTCCTGTAATTCCGGTTTGGGAAATAGCAGATGAAAAGGGGCTTAAAAAAATATAAAAAAGTGATTTGAAAATGATAAACAAATGATACTCATGAAAAGTATTTTGAAATCAATAATAGTTTTGGTATTGTTTTTGATTAGTTCTTTTATGATTTCTGCTCAGGATAGAAATGCCATGATACAGCTTGATTTTCATGAAGAGGAAGACAGAAAATTGATAACGGCAACGGTTATTGAAACTTTCGGTGACAGTATTGGCGCCCCGGTTCCGGAACTTGATCTGTTTTTTTATGTTGAAAGGACATTCAAACCACTTCCAATTGGTGATATATTTAATACCACAGATGAAAATGGTGAAGTGACCATTGAATTTCCGGCTGATCTACCTGGCGATACCTTGGGAAATGTAAATATTATTGCCAAAATTCAGGAATCTGATGAATTTATCGATACAGAAGTAAACAAGGTAATAAACTGGGGTATTCCCCTGGAAATCGATTGGCGTGACGATCGAAGAACACTCTGGGCAGCAGGAGCCAATGCTCCCATAGCGCTAATGATATTAGTAAATTCTTTAATTCTTATTGCCTGGTCATTAATATTTTACATGATTTATGAATTATATAAAATTAGCAGTATGTGATAATTTTTATTATAATTGATTGAAAATTGATATGAATTAAAATATAAATACCATGAAAAAAAATATCTTAATTGCAAATGCTATTCTTTTGATTGCTCTATTTTCTTTGTCAATGACAAAAAAAACCAATCAGGATGATTGGCCCGTACCTGCAAAATATAATAAGATGGAAAATCCTTACGCGGACACCAAGGATTCAGAGCAGATCGGGAAAAGGCTTTACGCAGTACATTGTAAGTCATGCCATGGAACAAAAGGCCTGGGAGATGGACCTAAATCAAAAGAATTAAAGACAAAAATTGCAGATTTCACTTCCAGTGAATTTAAAGCACAATCTGATGGAGATCTGTATTATAAAACCTTTGTAGGCCGCGATGAAATGCCAAGCTTTGAAAAAAAGATCAGTGCTTCAGAAGATCAGTGGCTATTGATAAATTACTTGAAGTCATTGTGATTGATTTTTATAATCAATTACTAAATAACAAAAAGTCCGTATTCCTGTTTTTATAGACTCATCAGCCACAAAAAAATCTGGGGTATGATGCGGAAACGCTTGACTCAATTTTCCTCTGGGTGTCCCCCCGAGGAAAAAAAACAAGCCTGGAATCTCCTGTTGATAAAAAGCGAAGTCTTCGGCACCAGTCCATGGTTTAACCAGATGTACATTTTCAGATCCAGCAGCATCTTTTAAGCTGGGCAACATCTGTTTCGTTAAACCTGGATCATTATAGGTGATCGGATAGCCCTTATCAATGAATAACTCAGCGTTTGCTCCCTGGCTTTCTGCAATTTTCAGGATCGTCGTTTTTATATCTTTCAGAATCTTTTCACGCATCTCATAATCGAGTGACCGGATAGTACCGATAAATTCGACCTCTTCCGGAATTATATTATTTCTGACACCACCATGAATAGCCCCGACAGAAACAACAACAGGAGCATTAGTTAAATCAACTCTTCTCGATACAACTGTTTGCAAGCCATTAATGATCAGTGAGGAGGTTACAATGGGATCTATCCCGGCCCATGGCTGTGATCCGTGAGTCTGTTTACCTTTTACTTTGACCTTGAATGAATTTACTGCCGCCATTATTCCTTCAGGTTTATAGTGGATCTCTCCTACTTCAAATTCCGATTTAATATGCAGACCAAATATAACTTCTGCATCAGGATTTTTAAGTACACCCTGTTTCACCATCAACTCTGCACCACCTTCTTCTCCGTCTGGTGCGCCTTCTTCTGCCGGCTGAAAAATGAATTTAACAATGCCTGATATTTGATCCTTTACGGCAGAAAGTACATGTGCTGATCCAAGTAGAATCGACATATGTACATCATGACCACAGGCATGCATGACCGGCACCTCTTCACCATTATACTCCAAAACAGTTTTAGAGGCCCATTCCAACGGTACCCGTTCTTTTACTGGAAGTCCATCCATATCAGCACGTAAAGCAACCACTGGCCCCGGTTTGCCTCCCCTGAGAATTCCCACAACTCCGGTATGTGCTATCCCACTGGTTACTTCCATTCCAAATTCACGTAATTTGTCAGCCACAAACTTGGATGTGTTATATTCCTGGTTCGATAATTCAGGATTTTCGTGAAGATAATGTCGCCATTCGATAACTTCTTGTTCAATCTGACTGATGCGCGTATTGATCTCAGTTTTTAGATTATCAATTGATTGAGCAATTATTTCATGATAAAAAATGCCCGTAATAATTAATATAAAGATTAGCTTTTTCAACATATTTCTGGAACTGTTAAGATTTTAAACCGGAAAGATAACCTGAAAAATTTATTTATTTTTCGCTCTAAAGGGCCATCCCGGACAAAAAGTTTCATTAAATCTGAAAACTTTTAACGGGAATAGGGTTAATCCGATAACATATCTAATTGATTATCAAATATTTGAGAAAAATTACATTAATTGAATATGAAGCTTGTGAATAATTCGGATTAAATAAATCAGAAAAGATATTTCATATAATTACTTGATGGATTTCCAATAAAATTGATTTATCGGGTATTTTTATACAATGAATTATTGAATTGATCAGATCATGAATATCAACGGGCAACATTACTATACAATCTGGGAAAAGGAGGATCAACCTGAAATTATACAGATCCTGGATCAAAGATATTTGCCATTTGAGCTTAAGATTGCTGATCTTCGAATGCCAGATGACTTTACCTTTGCCATCAAGGAAATGCAGGTTCGAGGTGCCCCTCTGATTGGCGTTACTGCCGCATATGGTTTATTTTCGGCCACCTTGCAGGCGGCAAATATGCAGAATCCTGTACACTACCTAAAAAAAACCGCTCAAAAGCTTAAAAATACAAGACCAACGGCTGTTGATCTTTTTTTTGCCGTTGATCTTAGTTTTCAGGAAATTTTGAAAAAAGAACATCCTGAGGATAAAATAGAAGTTGCGTTACAAACCGCACGTCAGCTGAAAGAAAAAAGTATACAATCCTGTAGAAAAATCGGTGAATACGGACTTGCACTAATTGAAGAAATCCATAAGAAAAAAGATGGAAAGACAATCCAGATACTGACCCATTGCAATGCGGGTTGGCTTGCATGTATAGATTATGGGACTGCTACAGCTCCCATATATCTGGCATTTGAAAAAGGAATACCTGTGCATGTATGGGTGGATGAAACAAGACCCAGAAGTCAGGGTGCAAGATTAACCGCCTATGAACTAAGTGAACATGGTGTGCCACATACCGTCATTTCAGATAATTCCGGCGGCCATCTTATGCAACATGGACAGGTAGACATGGTTGTTGTAGGAACAGACAGGACCACAAGGGCCGGCGATGTTGCAAATAAAATCGGGACGTACCTGAAAGCGCTTGCCGCAAAGGATAATGATATTCCTTTTTATGTTGCTTTACCTCCCAGTTCAATCGATTGGGCGATACGTGATGGGATCCGTGATATTACTATTGAAACCAGGAGTGAAAAGGAAGTGACCCATATTGAAGGATGGAATGGATCGAAAATAACTGAAATACAGGTAACTCCTTTTAAAAGTCCTGCCATGAATCATGGATTTGATGTAACGCCATCCAGGCTTATTACCGGACTCATTACTGACAGGGGTATTTGTCCTGCAAGTGAAAAAGGTTTACTTGGATTATTTCCTGAGCACAAAAACAAAACAAATGGATGAAGGATATATTAAGTTTCACGCCCAGTGGGAAAAAAGTCCACCTTTACCCATTAGGTTCTTTAAAAGACTTAATAAATGGAGGAGTAAATTATATGATTTGAAACTGATTGGCTCCTATGCCAATGGAATTGGCTATGGGAATATCAGCGAAAGATTTAATAAAAAAGGAAGTTTTATTATTACAGGATCTGCAACCGGAAATTTTGACGAACTTACTCCTGAACATTATTGTCTTGTTACAAAAGTTGATATAGGATCAAATGTGCTCACTTGTGTTGGCCCAATCATTGCTTCCAGCGAGGCAATGAACCATGCTATCATCTTTAAAGAATGTCCGGATGTCAAAGCCGTGATACATGTTCATCATGCCGGTATCTGGAAAAAATTTATCAATAAAGTACCTACCACTGATAGAACGGCCCCGCCTGGAACCCCTGAAATGGCTTACGCGATTTTAAAATTATTACGTAATACGGATTTAAAGAAACAGAAGATATTTATCATGGAAGGCCATGAAGAGGGTATATTTACCTTTGGTAAAAGCCTGGATGAAGCTGGTGAAATTTTATTACGTTATCATAATCAATTTTGTAATGATCAGGGTGTTTATTGATGCTTCAAATGATTTTTTCTATGATTGTATCTTTTTTCTGTAATAAATCTTCTCTGATCTTCATTCCCAGACCTGGTTCATCCGGGGCTTCTACAAAGCCATTTTCCGGAATAATAATTTCTTCAATATAATCTGGATAAATATCATGATAAAAATAATATCCACTTTCCATGATCCATAAATTTGTCAGGGCCATTGCGAGATGCATAGATGCATACCATAATACAGGTCCTCCAAATGTATGCGGTGCAGAAGGGATCATATAGGTGTCGGCGAGGTCCGCTATCTTTTTGGCAGCAGTTAATCCTCCACACCATGTAACATCAAACATAGCGATATCACAAGCTTTTTCCTGGAGTAACTTAGCAAATGGAAACCGAGTAGCTAACCGTTCACTTACACAGATGGGAATGGATGTTTCGCCGGACAGTTTCGCATAAGCTTCAATACTCTCCGGTTGCATAATATCTTCAATCCACATAATATTATAAGGTTCTAAAGCAGTAGCAATACGTTGTGCAGCCGGTAAATTCCAATAAGAATGAAATTCCATGGCTATCTCCATGTCAAGTCCAATCGCATCACGTATTCTTTTGATCCAATCGAGATTTGTTTCAATTTCCGATGGAGAAATATAAGATCCCATGTTTTTCCTTGCAACAGGATCGAATGGCCAGATTTTCATTGCAGTTATACCCTTTTCAAGTAAAAATGTGGCTATTTTTTCAATATCATTATCATTTGTCCATTCGCCAAGGCCATTTGTCGTATTATATACCCTGATATTGTCTCTTGCCTTTCCACCCAGTAATCTATAAATTGGTATCTGATAATATTGACCCAAAATATCCCATAAGGCAATATCAATGGCAGAAATGATGCGCATTTCAGCACCTCCTGTAACATTGAAGGCTGCCCTCGAATAAAGACTTTTCCAGATACCTTCAATATCCCTTGGATCTCTTCCATTGATCATACTTACAAGGTCTCGAAGTGTACCCACCTGGGCATTGGCAAATGGATAAGTTTCTCCTAAACCGGTTATTCCCTGGTCGGTGTGGATCCTGATCCATGTCCAGTGAGCGTTTTCAAAATTAACGGCATCTACTCCGGTAATCGAAATCTTTTCCGGATCTTTAAGTCTATCAAAGGACCAGGCGAAATTTAATGGGGTTGTAATAAGCCCCATGCCAATAATACTTGAATTTTTAATAAAGTTTCTTCTGGATGACATCAGCAAAAGTTTTTACTTATTTAATTCAATTTGAATAATAAAAATAAAAATAACAATATGAAGCTTGATAAGTGATCAATAATAAAACCCATGACTGAATTTATTATTAAGGTAAGAGATCTTTAGATTAAGGATAAAATCAAAAGATTGAACCTGATCAATTCCATTCCGGGAATTAAGAATACCTGATTTCATCCAATTGATGGATGGTTCACTTGATCTGACTAAAGAAGTTACTATGGCCATCAGCGGATTAAATGGATAGCACATAACCCGGAAAATTGCACATTTGGATTATGCCTGACCATATGTTTTAATTAAAATATTTGAATCTCTGGGTTACCTCATCCACCTTATCTCATTAAAGACATAGATTATCAAAAAATTCTATTTCGCTCATTGAATAAAATTAGGTTAAGGTTGCCAATTTATCGTAAAATAATTTCCAGCAATCCGGTGTTGGAATAGCAGTCAGTTCAGGATAGCAACTAATTTATTACCCAAACTTAAACGCCGGATTTGACAAGAGAGGGTTCATTCCAAACTACCCAACTATCCTGCTGACTGCTTTTTTTATTGGTTTTTTAAAGAACATTTAGAAAATATTTTATTTTTTTAGGATTTTTAAAAGATTTACCTAATTTTCATTCCCTTTATAGCTTAAATATTTTTTAATTTATAGAGACAAAATACTTGAAATCAATTAAACTCCAGGTTTTTTTAATTCTTTTATCTCTGACAATTCCATATATTATTCGGGGGCAGAAATTACCTGGTTCAAAAGTTTTTTTCATTCAACCGGAATTTCTATTTGGAAAAAACATTGCCAATTATGATGAGTTCCCGAAAAGCACCTTTCGCTCATCAGTTATGATAAGCATGGGCGCTATCCATACTGATCCAAATAAACATTGGGTGTCTTACTATAATTATCCAAATACAGGCGTATCCGTATCATTTTCCCATTTGGGTAATCCTCAAATTTTAAGTAATGAAGTAAGCATTACACCCTTTTTCGTTTTAAAAACTTCTCGAAATCCGAAAAAGTCCTGGAATTTTAAAATGGGTCTTGGCGCTTCCTATTTTGACAAGCCCTATAATGAGATTGAAAATCCCTACAATTATGTGATCGGATCGAAATACAATTGGGGATTTCAGTTGTTCTGTTATAAAAATCTTCTTATTACTGAATCATTCATCGTTAAACTGGGATTGGGGTACAAACACAATTCAAATGCACATACCCAATTACCCAATTACGGATTAAATTCAGCAATGATGAGTTTGGCATTACAATTTCCTACACGAAGTTACGATCCATATTTCGCTATGGACCAGCAAAAGAAACCCATCAATCGTGAGAAACACTATTTTATGTATGTACGAAGTGGAATAGGCTGGCATGAACTCGGAGGTACGGTTGAGCCAATTGGGGGTCCCACATGGGCTATTTTCTCGCAATCCATATCCGGTGGAATTATTTTTAAACAACAACTTAAATTAAGGATGGGTATCACATATCGGTTTTATGAATCCTTTTATGACTATGTAAGAAATAATCCTTTCAGGAAACATGTAGAACATCCACGAAGGGAATCGTCGAATGTTAATCTTTTCATAGGGTTTGAATTATTAATGGGACATTTAGGTATAGACATTGAAGGAGGATTCAATTTACACAAGCCTTTTTATGAAGAGTACAACAGAAGGTGGGAATTTAAAAAAGGCTTTGAATATTGGAGAAGCCGATATTTAACCACTAGATTAGGTCTAAAATACTACTTAATAAACAATGATATAATGCCACGACATAATGTTTCAATTGGAGCACATATAAATGCCAATTTCGGCGAGGCTGATTTTATGGATCTAAGTATTGGTTATACCTTCTTAATCAAATGATATCGTAATCTCAAGTGGCTTTTCCGGCTCGATTAAAAAGTTTTTTATTTCAAATATTCTTTCCTTTTCTTCCGCTTCTATGGTTAGGATTGTTGTACTCTCTGGTAATAATTCCAAAGTTTCGCCTGTACTTGAATCAACCATTGTAAACAAGAAATCACTCGTATTTTTAATATTGAAATATTTTTTCCCATCCTGATCAATAAAAAATGGAGCACTTGTTTTAATTGATTCATCGAATAGGGGTCCCAGATATATTTCCTTTCCTATCGTCAGATCATTAAACCAAACAGCTGTTCTTGCCGCATTAAGTGCATCAAGAATTCCATCTGCTGTTCTTTCGGTAGCAAATACCAGGGTTACCGGCCTTCTGTTCACTTTGGATGCCATTTCATAAATCCCTTCGGTCTGATGTATATCAGAATTACTCAACATAGCAATATTATAATCTAGACACCATTGAAAAGCTTCAGGGTACCAGTCGCTCCAGTTGGCAACTTCAATCCCTTTTAACCACCCTCTTTCAATCAGATCTTTATGTACATCATATATTTTAATTCCATCCGGAGCCTGTGAACTCCAACCCGGATGATTCCAGAAAATGAATCCTCCTTGATTAAGCGCTTCTTCAAGTGCAAGCATATAATCCTGATGCTGGTGATCAATGGAGTCCATGAAATTATCACTTCGCAAATCCGATGCATGCATATGTCTGATGCGTTCCGTTTCAATCTTTGATGCATCCTCTATAAATATGGCGTTCAGGTGACCCGGAGGCATTACCCGCGTCACCTCTGAACCTTGTATAACAATCATATCCTGTTTATCTCCTTTAGGTTTTGCAATTTCATATCCCGCATTGTGGTGTACAGGAATATAATGCTTATGTGGTTGATACTCAATATGATCCGTAATAGATATGGCATCATATCCCAATATCCATGCTTCATCTACCCGGACGGTAGGCCATACATTACCATCGGAAAAAACCGTATGAATATGAAAATCACATTTCAATGTTTCATAACCAGGAATATCAGGGACTTTCATCTCTTTGCGTGTCAGTTGGCCGTTAACCCTCTGTTCAACAACAATCATTATCATTAGGAGGATAAAAAAAATTTTCATGGTCGATGATTTTAGTTTATATCAATTTATCCAATCAAAGTATAAACATATTAAATATGATGAAATATTCCATTTTCATTATCTTATTAAATTTTAAAAATCAAGCCTAAATGCACTTCCATGCCATAGAATTATAATAGAGAATTAGATCTTCCTGAAGAAAATATAAAATCATGATAAAAATCATTTTCTTTCATATAAAATATATTTAACTTTCATTTGAAAGTAATTTATGACTTTTTTAACGAAAATTATGATTTTCAATATTCAGCGATTTTCTATTCATGATGGTGAGGGCGTCCGAACAAATATATTTTTCAAGGGTTGCCCGCTGAGATGTATGTGGTGTAGTAATCCGGAAAGTCAATCTTTTTCGCCGGAGATTTTATTTGATGAGAGAAAGTGTAAGGGATTTGGAGATTGTACGAAGACCGGTGATGGTGTTTTTACTATCATGAATGATCATCTAGTGATTAACAGAAAAGTATTAGTAGATCCAATCCTTTATCACAAATTATGTCCTTCAAAAGCCCTTATGGTGACAGGTGAAAAAAAAAGCATCGATGATCTCCTCGAAGAAATAAATAAAGACCTGGATTTCTATAGACAAAGCGATGGAGGCATAACCCTGACTGGCGGTGAACCCTTTGCCCAGGATGAATGGCTACTTGACCTTGTCCGTGAACTTAAAAATAAAGGCATTCATATTTCAGCAGAAACATGTTTACATATACCCTGGGAAAAAATCGAGCGGTATTTATGCTATATTGATGAGTTCCTGATAGACCTTAAGCATATTGATGCCCAGAAGTATAAAAAGTTTACGGGGGGCAATGTTCAGTTAGTCCTGGACAATCTTTCCTTAATTGATGATCTCGGAAATGAATATATTTTACGGATTCCTGTTATCCCTACTTTTAATCATACCTTAATCGAAATGAAAAACATCATCAATTACGCCGGGAGGTTAAAACACAGTAAAAAAATCGATTTTATCCCTTATCATACATTAGGCAAATTAAAATATAAAATGCTGGGCAAATCCTATCCATTTAATGACATAAAATCTGTGCAAGAAGAAGAGCTTAGACCATACATTAAATATGCCAATGATAAAGGATTCAAAATAAATATAGGAGGTTAATGATGATACAAATTACCAATAAATCCGAATTGACAAATCGGATCAGTCAGCTTCGTGAAAAAGTACTTCAGGTGCAACCCTCCGTATGTACCGAACGTGCCAGGTTTTATACTGAAGTATATCAGGAAAATGAAGGGCTACCCATTATTATCAAAAGGGCCCTCGCCTTGGAAAAAACCCTGAATGTAATGACTATATTCATTGAAGATGGCGAATTGATTGTTGGTAACCATTCATCTCAGTTGCGTGCGGCTCCGATATTTCCCGAGTATGCTGTTCAGTGGATTCTCGATGAACTGGAAGAATTCGATAAACGCCCGGGGGATGCATTTTATATTTCCGAAAAACATAAACTGGAATTAAAAGAGATTTGTACCTGGTGGCAGGGCAAAACCCTCATCGAGCATGGATATGCTCAAATGACCGACATTAACAGGGAAATTCATGATTCAGGAATCATACGGGCCGAAGGGAATTTAACATCCGGTGATGCACACATTGCGGTACATTTTGAAAAAATACTGGCAATTGGATTGGATAATTATATATTGGATGTTTTAAATCATAGAAACGAATTATCTACCAAGAGTAATAGTGATCATAAAAAAGAGGATTTTTATAAGGCTCTTCTGATTGGATTGAAGGCATTCCAGTGTTTTATTAAACGCTTCGAAAAACTTGCTATCGATACGATCAAGGAGGTTAACGATCCTGTCAGAATTAATGAATTAAAGGTAATCGGCCAGAATTGTGGTCATATTGCACATCATCCTCCGGAAGATTTTAATCAGGCAATCCAACTAGTCTACTTTGTTCAATTAATCCTTCAAATTGAAAGTAATGGGCACTCCGTATCTCTCGGGAGATTAGATCAGTATTTATATAAGTTTTACAAGGATGATATCCTTACTGGAAAAATTACGGATGAAAGAGTTCTGGAATTGTTGGAAAATACCTGGATCAAATTGCTTTCCATAAATAAAATCCGCTCATGGTCCCATACGAGGTATTCTGCCGGAAGCCCTTTATATCAGAATATAACGATTGGCGGACAAACAGCCGAAGGTAAAGATGCCGTTAATGACTTGAGCTTTCTTATTTTAGAATCTGTTGGCCGTCTTAAATTAACCCAACCTAACTTGTCAGTCAGATTTCATAAAAACATGCGTCAGGATTTTCTGATAGCATGTGTTAACGTAATTGAAAAGGGATTTGGAATGCCTGCATTTAATAATGACGAAATTGTGATCCCATCATTAATCAAACTGGGCATAGAAAAAGTGGATGCCTATAATTATTCTGCCATTGGATGTATTGAGATCGCTGTACCTGGGAAATGGGGTTATCGGTGTACAGGAATGAGTTTTTTAAATTTCATGCGTGTATTTCTGGCTGCCCTGAACGATGGAAAGGATACCAAAACAGGTAAAATATTTCATCAGGGAACAGGTAACTTTACTTCCTTTCATTCATTTGAATATGTAATGAAAGCCTGGGAAAAACAAATAAAATTTTATACAAAAAAAACTATTGAAATTGATACTGCCATTGACCAGGCGCTGGAAGAACTTGTCCCGGACATACTTTGCTCAGCCTTCGTTGAAAATTGTATTGAAAGGGGAAAAACGATCAAAGAAGGCGGATCGAAATACGATTTTATTTCTGGTCTACAGGTAGGTATTGCTAATTTGGGTAACTCCCTGGCAGCTATTAAAAAACTTGTTTTTGATGAAAAAAAGATTACAGCTGGCGATCTGATGAAGTACCTCGATAATAATTTTGAAGGTAAGGAAGGAGAGAGAATACGACAGTTACTACTCAATTATGCGCCAAAATATGGTAATGATGAAGATTATGTTGATCAATTATTAAATGAGGCTTATATGCATTACATAGCTGAACTTGATCAGTACCATACCACAAGATATCAGAGAGGCCCGATTGGATGCAGGTACTACGCAGGTACTTCCAGCATTTCAGCCAATGTGCCCTCCGGTTCCGTAGTACCTGCAACCCCTGATGGCAGAAAAGCATTTACTCCTCTGGCAGAGGGTAGTTCACCCACATCGGGGACGGATCACCTGGGACCTACAGCTGTATTCAAGTCCGTAGCGAAATTGCCTACTGAAAAAATTCTGGGAGGAGTTCTGTTGAATCAAAAATTAGCTCCTTCTGGAATTAAAGCAGATTCAGATAAAGAAAAATTAATCTCGATTATTCGAACTTTTTTTACAAAATTAAAAGGGTGGCATGTGCAGTATAATATAGTATCTAAAGAGACTTTGCTAGCTGCCAGAAAAAATCCGGAAAATTACAGGGATCTGGTAGTGAGGGTAGCGGGATATTCTGCATTTTTTACTACATTATCTCCTGATACACAGGATGATATCATAGCGCGTACGGAGCATACATTGTGATTTTTTATGAATAAAGTATTGTGCGGTGTCGACCTTGGGGGCACTAAACTATCTATCGGACTTGTTGACCAGGATGGTCAGGTGATTGATAGGGCCATTGTATATGACCATGTGAATAAACCTGAAGAACTGGTGATCGAACAAATAGCCTTACTTATCAAAAAACTCGTCAAAAAGAACCACATGGAGGAATCGGATCTAATGGGAATCGGTATTGGTGTTGCTGGACATTTGCGTTACCGGGATGGGATAATTATCACTACTTCTAATTTGAAAGGATTTAAGAATTACCCTTTAAGACAGAATTTACAGGAATTCTTCGGGATTCCTATTTTGATAGATAATGATGCCAATGCCCAGGCTTTTGCCGAATTCAAGTACGGGGGTGGCAAAAACTACGACAGTATGATCTTCATGACCATTAGTACCGGTATCGGTGCAGGTATCATCCTCGATGGAAAGGTTTATCGTGGTTTGACTGGAACAGCTGGTGAGATTGGTCATACAATTATCGATCCCGATTGGGATATTATGTGCACTTGTGGAAATAAAGGTTGTCTGATGTCCTGTGCTTGCGGATTGGCCCTTCCTCACCTTTTCAGAAAAAAAATCGAAACAGGACGAAAAACCTTACTACCCATTCCTGACGATTTTGATTTTAATAAGATTGATGGCAAATGGTTGAAGAAAGGATTGGACATGCATGATCTGTTAAGTGAAGAGATTGTACTCCAATGTGCTGATTTTATCGGTATCGGATTATACAATATTTTCCAAATCTTTAATCCACCTCTTATTCTTTTGGGTGGTGGGTTGATGAAATGGGGACCTATCTACCTGGACAGGATTCGTAAAACTTTTAATTCATACGCAAAAGATATGATATTTGATCCCATTGAGATTTCAGAATCAGTCATTGGAGTGGATTCCGGAATGATTGGAGCAGCCGCCTTATTACTGGAATAAAGATGAATAATAGACAGAAAAAAATAGTGGAAATCCTGGCCGAACATACCAGTGCCAGTGTAAACATACTTTCAAAAAAACTGAAAGTTTCCGGGGTGACGATCCGTCATGATCTGAATTTTCTTGAAAACGAGGGATTGTTAAAAAGGGTACATGGCGGAGCTCGTTTAAGGGATGCTGATGATATTGAAATTCGATTGGGGGTAAATTTTGACATCAAATTAAAAATAGCCAGAAAGGCTGCCGAACAAGTGCTTCCCGGAGAAACGGTGCTGGTTGAATCCGGTTCCATCAATGCCTTGCTGGCAAGAGAACTTGTTCGAAAGGAAGATATCACCCTGATTACTACCAATGTTTATATCGCACGCCAATTCAGAAACAACCGGAATATCAATATCATCCTGCTTGGAGGCATCTATCAACCTGTAAGTGAAAGTATGGTCGGGAAACTTGCCAAAACAGGTATAGATCAACTCCACTTTTCAAAAGCCTTTATCGGCATTGATGGATTCACCGAGGAGACAGGATTCACTTCCAGGGATATCCTCCGGTCCGAAATATCTGCTCATATCCTGGAAAAATGCGAGAATACATACATTGTAACTGATTCAAGTAAATTCGGGAAACTGGAACTTACCACAATTTGCTCTCCCCAACAGATCAGGCATATCATCACGGACAGATCCCTTCCAGATTTTTACCTGAACTTACTTAAAAATCAAAAAGTTGAAGTTATTTTTTGTTAGTCAGCTAGATCTGGAACCAGTAATTAAATTTTATGAGAAAAACATTTTCGGCATGTTGATCAAATATACTATTGATGCTATCAGATAAGGAATAGGATGAATTATTATCATAACCTGTTCTTCCATTGGTCCATACAAAATAAAAAGTAGATCCCGGCTTATATTCCCACCTGGCTACCAGATTTGATCTGAATTGCATGAAGTTAAAGTCAGGATTGTCTAAGGTAAATGATGATCCTTCAGGGAAGTATTCGGTTATTAGATACTGATTATTGGAAGGATCCAACTTAATTTCATTGGATTGATAGGTATAATAAATATAATCAGGGTTTGAATTTTCCGGATCCACTACCTTTTTGATATTTTTGTATTCTCCTATTGAAATATAAGGATTCCCATAATACTGAATGGTGAACTGAGGCGTAATGGAAAAATCAGCCCGGATGGTGAGCCCCAACGTTTTCCGGTCAATTTTACCGAGCAGGTATCGATCTCCCTGTTCAATGGATATTTTATCGATATATTGGTAATTATCTCTTAAAACCGCATAATCAATTTCCGACGAGAGTCTCAATGCATTGGATATACGATAAGTTAATCCGGAAAACAGTTGATTTGTCTTAGACACCCTATCCTCAAATAAATGGAAATGATATCCGGCTCTAAAGGATAATTTCCTGGAATGATCAGTGCTGATTGAATACCGGTTATGTAAAAATCCAAGCAGGTATATGGCAGGTCCACCACGTAATAAACGCATATCCAATGACTTGCTCTGATACAAGGTGGAACCATGCAGTTGCCATTTGTTTGCGAAAGTGCTGCGTAATGACAACATCAGTCTTGATCCTAAAAAATCTCCTCCGAAGTTCCAGTTATTGGATTGAGACAGATATATCTGATAATTTCTGAAAATTCTTTTTGGTTCGTTTTCAACATAACCAACAGAAATTTCCTGTTCTATTAAATCCGCTAACTGCAAATAACCCACATCATTGAGATCGAGTCCTGGGGAACGCCAGTTGATGCCTGCAGAATATCGCCATCTACCATTGCTCCCTTTCCCCAGTTCTAAACTTCCCCCAAATCCCCGAACAAAATGACAAGTGGTATCCACTGAAAGATAATCTGCATCCGGACGTTGGAAATAATGTGCAGAGGCACATTGTAGGTTTTCCATTGCGGGTGGTTCTCCTTTGATATAGCTGAAAACGATTTTCCCATCCAGATAAAAGGTCTTGTTTTTCCAGAAATGTCTAATATCAAGTCCGCCGGTATACGCTTCTCTATTAAGAATGAATAAATACGGATCTTTTAAAGCCCGATTAGTAGCGGTCAGCATTCCTCCTATCATGGTATTTCCCTGTTGAATGTCTTGTTGAATACGACCTATAAAATAATGGGTGAGTGGTTCAACAGTTTCTTTACGAATTTCTTCATGCCCGCTGATCTCAACCTTTTCCCTGGCAGTGAGGCTTTCTATAATCCCGATCGATAATCCTTTTTTTGTCTTCCCAGTTAATTTTAAAGCTCCTAAAATTCTGGTATTGTTAACTGTTTCTGCAAATTCTCCCTCCTCCAAATCAGGATTGTACATGGGTTGGTGACCAATACGTCTTGAGTAAAATAAAAGATCAGATCCGAAATCAAAATCAAGTATATTTTTCCCTTCCAGAAAAAAAGGTCGTTTCTCCTCGTAAAACACTTCGAAAGCAGTGAGATTCAACACAGATGGATCGGCTTCCACCTGTCCAAAATCAGGATTTACAGTAAAATCAAGTGTAAAATCACTTGAAATGCCTAATTTTCCATCAAGACCTATGTTATAATCCCATAATTTACCTGTGGCATAAGGATTATCCGGCTCCTTTTCAAGGGTCTGCAACTGCCCCGAAATATAAGGTAGCATTTCAATCTTTCGCTTTTTAGTAATTCCCGAAATTCCATGCAATTCACCGATCGAATATAGATATCCCGGATTATCCCTTGGCATCAGATTCCACTGGTCTTCCTCCTGATGACGATTGATCCACCGCCATGAATGTAATCCCCAAACATGGGTATCTTTATGGCCATACCTTAACTGACTGAGTGGTATCTGAAATTCTGCAGTCCAGGCTGAATCCTCAATCCCCGTTTTACCATACCAAACCGGATCCCAATTTGTATCCCATCCATCATTTAATAAGATCAAATCAATTTTACTTCCCGAGGCGGTGAGATCAAATTCAAATCCGGTTCGATGGTCGAAATAACTATCAAAACAAATCCCTACAATGTCCCCCCTGAATTCGTCTCTTCTACCCATCTGACGATCTATCTTTTCAATCTCCAAATCAAAAGCCCTTATAGCAACATAGATATTCTCCTTATCATACAGGATCTTCAATTTGGTTTTTTGTGAAGGATCTGCATTTTCCTTTGGTAAATATTGGCGATAATTACCTGACCAGTAACCTTCTCTCCAACAGGCATCATCTAATTTGCCATCAATTTTTGGAGGCGGGGATTGTAGATGAACAGTTTCATATATACGTTTGCCTTCCGATGTATATTGATCTGTATTACGTGTTTTTTCATCTTCACTTTGTGCGATTAGCTTAGTCGAAAATAAAATCAATCCAAAAAATAAAAAAACCAATGGAATACGCCATCTTCCGATCAAATTTATATCATCAAAAAATCCTTTCATTTCTTGAGTTAAAAAAATAAATAACTGAAAAATGATTAAGTTAAAAGAATAAAGATAACTCATAATTTAGCTATCTATTCCAGGATAATTAAATTTCCTTCCAATATTAATTAAAGATTGAGATGGTTTTTTGTTTTATGAGACCAAAATTGGTGTACCGTTCTTATGTGAACCGGGAATTCGAAGATTATTCACCCATCTGGTATTTCAACCTTTCCTGATCCTTAATCCGCTGGTTGAGCTGATAAGCATAATCTTTGGAATCTTTATTCTGATATTTTGCCCAGGCAATTTGTGCCCATTCCTTTGCTTTTTCAAAATCCCCTAATATCTCGTAAACTACGGCCATATTATGAGCAGACATACCACGGCTTTTCTGATCATCATGTTCAATCGCCCTTTCCAGTGCTACAATAGCGTTATCCCAATCATTTGCCTCCATCCACCGGGCTCCCTCCTCCATATCAGGATTATCTTTCGCTTTTTTATAATATGTTCGTACGACACGGTACCAGGATGGTGTGATCCTTCTTGCATACCTTACACCTGCATTGTAGCTAACATCCTTAACGGCAGCATCTCTACCGATCATATGATTGATAGCATCATTGATAGATTTTCCTGAAGCATCCCAATCCATGTTATGTGAAAAATGCTGTTGATCAAGAATACCCTTTTCAACCGGATCATACAACCTGAATCCGAGATTAACTGTCGCAACTCCCCTAGCATAATACTCGGTTTCGTTCACAACAACTCCGTCAGCATTTTTCTTTTCAACTACTTTTGAGCCTTCGGTGACGATAAAGTCTGAGTCAAATGTTTCCAATACTAATACTATGTCTACACTGTATTCTTTGGCTATTTTCTCAATAACTTCCCAGGATAAGGGATCAGGCATCGTGCTGCCCGATTCAGACCCTTTCAAAATCTCATTGGTCCTGACAACCCGATATCTATCTGAATTTTGCAGAATTTCAGTAACTCCATCAATCGTTATTTGAGAAGCAAGTTTATCCTGTCCAATGCCCTCCCCCGTTATGCCTCCTTCCAGGATGTTCAACAGTTTATTTTCCGGTTCTGTTCGGTTAATAATTGCAACCGATTGTATGTCTGTAGGAATATCTATTTCCGCAGGATATAAACTATTAAATCTGATGGTAGGATTTGAACATTGAAGAAATAACCCGCCAAATAATAACAAGTAAATTAAAAAGTTTTTCATGTTAGCCGTTGATAGCATACTAAAACTAATAGGATATTACTCCACAATCAAGAAAAACATCCAAATATTAATATGATAATTACTACTTTTTATACATTGTGATTAATGCGCACTATCTACAATGATCATTTATTATTAAGAGAAATTTTATTCAATTGAAACTTTTCTTCAGAAATTCACATTATGGAATATAAAGTCTTTTATACATTAAAATATGATATACATGAAAAATATTAAAATTACTCTGATGGTGATTCTTATTATACTGTTAACCTTTGATCAAATCTTGAGTAATACAAATTCAGATATAGTTGAATTAAAGATTGATTCTCCTATTCTGATTGATAGCTCTGTTTTTCTTTACCAGGCTGGTGATTTTTTCCTGGGTGGTCAGCCTGAAATGGAAACACTGGATACACTTGAATCTTTGGGAGTCACCTTAATCATAAATATCAGGACTGAACAGGAAGTAATTACCCAAAAATCAACAGGCTATGATGAAGAGAGTTATGTGATAAAAAAAGGATTGGATTACATCCATGTTCCAATAGGTGGTGTAGCGGGTTATACTCCGGAAGCAATTCATGCAATCAACAATTCAATCAAACTTACAAAGGGAAAAGTATTGATTCACTGTAGAAGTGCTGGAAGGGCAACCCTCGCATGGATGGCATGGTTGATCCGGTATAATAATTATTCAATTGATGATGCGGTAAACTTAGGCAAAATGGCAAGATTTACTTTCCCTCTTGAGGAATTGCTCGGATTTCCGGTTTCAATGGGAAAATCAGAGTAATATATAATCAGGTTGTTTCAATTTGGAAGTCCATAATTACATATTTACTCATTTCTTAAAGTATCTGCCGGATTTGTGCGGAGGGCTGATATTCCCTGATAACTTAAAGTGATCAGGATGATAAGCATACTAACCAAGCCCGCAAGCAGAAAAATCCAGGGCTGAATGCTTGTTTTGTATTCAAATTCTTTGAGCCATTTCTGCATAATCTGGTAAGTAATCGGTACAGAAACAACCAATGCGACAATTAACAGGTATACAAATCGTCTGCTTAAAATCATCAGAATATGTATCCATGATGCCCCTAAAACCTTACGTATCGATATTTCTTTAATCCTGTTATTAAATGAAAGAATGGATATCCCAAATAAACCCAGGCAACCAATGATCACTGCTAAAAGTGAAGAACTGGTAACTACTTTGTTTAAATTTGATTCTCTATCGTATTGCTCTTTTAGCTGCTGATCGACAAAATCATAATCAAAAGTTTCGCCTGGGAATACTTTGATCCATGCCTTCCGAACACCTGTCAAACCATCGTCTATTCTATCCTTTTCTAATCGTACAAATAATTTAGGTGATACTGAACTACCAATCCCGATATTATTCGCCCCGGAAAAGGCAATATTTACATTCATAGCTAAAACGAGAGGTTCTATTTTTGTATGAAGGGATTGAATGTGAAAATTTTCAACTATACCAATGATTTCATGATCATCGAAAAATTCATGAGGGATCCTTTCCCCAACACCAGTTGTCAGCCCAAATTCATCCACAAATGATTTATTAACGATAATAGATCTTTTCTGGTCGGAAAGATTATCCCGTTCAAAATTCCTGCCTGCTAAAATTCGTATATTCATAGTTGGAATAAAATTAGCATCAATGGTATTATAAAAAAAACTCTTTGTTCTGTCATCTTCATCACTGTAGCCTACATATGTCCATGTACCTGATTCAAATGTATGTGAGGCAGCACCTGTAGAAATTACTCCAGGTATTTTTCTGACCTCATTCTCAATGATTTTAATTTTCTCCATACCCTGTTGCACAATATCCCTTACGCCTTTTGCAGCTCCGGTATTCATGGGCACTACTAATACATTTTCTTTTTCATATCCGAGGTTTTTATGTTGCATGAAATTCAACTGTTTTTTCATGATAAAAGAACAACCGATCAATATTACAAAAAGTATAAACTGCCCTGTGATCAGGACGGCGCCAAAGATATTATTCCTCTTCCCATATTTGATTTCTCCCTTAAGAATTCTGACTGGTTTGAATTGAGACAAAACTAATGCCGGATATATACCTGCAAGGATACCTGTTACAATGGCTAATGATATAAAGATAATAAGATTCAAAGGTGAAATATTAAATACAAGATTCTGTGCTGCCAATTCATTAAACCAGCGTAAAGACAGAAATACTAATCCAATGCCGAGAATTAATCCGAAAACCGCTATGACAATGGATTCACTAAGAAATTGGATCAATAACTGACTCCTACTGGCACCGGTGGATTTTCGAATACCAATCTCCTTTGCACGCATAAAGGATCTTCCCAATGAGAGCATCACAAAATTGATCGAGGCAATCATAAGAATAAAAATTGCAATGGTCACGAGTATAATAATATATTTTGGATCACTTACAGGAGCATTCCCAGATGGCAAATCCGTATTTAGATGGATATCCGTTATGGGTTGTAAAAGTATACTGAATTCCATTCTTTCCAGATCATCACCTAAAACCTGTTCTATTAAGGAAGAAAATTTTGATGAAAGTAGTGTTGAATTGACTTCTTTATTTAAAAGAATGTAAGTTTCACCAGTGATCATATGCCAGGATGTTAACATGGGTTCTGGGAAAATATCTTTAAGATGGTGATCGCCAATCAACAAGGAAAACCGGATACTGGAATTGGAAGGGATTCTATCAAGTATCAACTTAATAGTAAAATCTTTTTTTTCTCCTCCTACTATTATTGACATTTGCTCCCCTACTACATCCTCACTTCCAAAATATTTATTGGCGATATCTTTTGTTATTACCAAATGACTGGGATCAGATAAAACGTTATTTGTGATCCCATATAATATATTAAAGTCAAATATGTTGAAAAAATCTGTACTTGCCACATGGATATCTTCCTCAAGAGATTGATCATTCACTGTTACCTGATCATTAAACTCGGTCAATATGGTATAAGCAATTACTTCCGGATATGTCTCTTTTAATTGTTTTCCCATGATAAATGGTGTATGAACATTGGTGGCTTCCTCTTCCCCAGCTCTTGCATATGTATATGGCCGATAAATTTGTTCGGATTTTGTATGGAAGGTATCATAGGACAGTTCATTCTGGATGAACAAAATAACCAGAATACTACAGGCAATAGCCAGTGATAGACCAAAAATGTTAATGAATGAAAACAACTTGTATTTCAACAGATTACGAAGAATAATTATAATGTAATTCCTGAACATGATCAATAAAAATTAATGACTTTAAATGTAGGTTTTTAATATTTTAAAAACTGAAAATCTTTGTTAATAGATGTTAATTCAGGTATAAAAGTTTTAACGAAAAAATTATGTTGAGAAAAAATACCTGATTTCCTTGTAAAAGTTGTGACAAAATGTCTCTGGTTATTTTATTGCTGTACCTGTTTTGAAATATCGATCAATTCCTTTGATGATAGTTTAAACAGACAAATCCGGTTGAATCGACCAGCCACCGCAGTGGTTCCAAGAATAGCTATTCCATTATCTGATGTTTGGATCATCCCTTGTATGGAATAAGGTGTGGAAAATCCCAGGTATTTATTTCCAAGCCATTCGCCAGTAGATGAATCATAAATTGTGATCATGATTTGACCATTTTGTGTTGTACTACCATATATGATTACATCAAGCAGTTGAGGTATATTGATTCTTTTAATATCTACATGTGCATCAGGCGCCCATTCAAGGGCTGAATTCCCTATCAGGTTTGTACTGGAAATGATATCAGATGTATTAATTTGTGTTTGTGAAACGACGTAATTATCGCCAAAATTAAACCTGCTCAATGCAAAATTACTTCCTGATAAAGGGAGTATGGCGCTGATACCACCATCATCCTGTTGCCCCTGTACTACTCCTTTTGGCATATCACCCGAGAAATCTGTAAAGACCAGCGATAACGTATAATTATAAAATCCATTAAAAAAATATGTCCCATCCGCCGCTCTGCCAGTCTGAAAAGGAAATTGTCTACCGGTTCGCGTAAAATGATCTATGATGGGTTCTTCGATACCTTCTCCTATACCAATGCTGAAAGATATAAACTGCGAGATGTTCCCGTTTTCATCAAAGAGAGATAGTTCAGAATTTTTACTATCGTTATCATAACTTAATAAAATCATCTGGTTATCCACCTGTGAAACTGACATGGGATAGGTAGCATTAATGCTTGTAGGATCAGAGAGATTCAATTGCTGATCAACACTAAACAACCTGGCTCCTAGATTTGTAGCATCCATACATACAAAATAATACATATTACCCTGTTTAATCCAGTTTGCAATAGGTTGTACATCAGTATCAGGTAACCTGATATTCGCTATATAATTCCCCTCAGAATCAACTTTCATTACATAAGTGCCGGCAAAATTTGAAGATTCCTGCCGGGTTCCACTAAGTATCAGGTATCCTTCATCTTCCGTTTGAATAATATCAATTGGAATATATGAAGCGCTAAAACGAGTATCGTCATAAATTTTTACAAAACTGTCAGAAGGTAAGACTTCATCTGAATTGCTTTCACAAGATAATAACCCTATACAAATACCGATGATAAAAGATGATATTTTCAAAGATCTCATGTATTGCTTGTATTCTAACATATTTTCTCCATGCTATTAAAAATAAAATTATTCAGTAGCCATATAATTTGTACTTAAAAACTTCATTGGAAACAAGATACCAACATTGATTGATATATTGTTCATTTTGAAATCATCGGCTACATCACCTATACCGGCAAGACGACTATCGCTGTAACGATTACTTTTACTGGATATATTATTCATTCCATATCGGTATGTGGCATCAAATGTTAACCGGATATTACCAAGATCATAATTCAATCCAATCCCACCAATCAATCCCGCTGAATAATCTGCATAAAGTTCTTTGGCTCCAACAGAAATAGCTTCTTTTTCAAAATACCTGTCGCTTCCGGATGCCCGGTCAACACCTGTCACTTCAACTGATTTATTGGCATCAACCAGCCAGCCATAATATCCACCAATCAGGATAAAAGGCCTGACCGATTCGGTTGGATATTCAAACTTTAACAATAACGGAATATCGATGTAATCCAGATACTGTTGCTGATAATAATTCAGTTGAAGAGTATTGTTTGGATTTTCATCAGTCCATACATATTCATTGCGATAGGCAAAAATCTGTCTTCTGAAATTAGGTTGAATAGTGATTGAAAAGAATTTAAGGCTATAATTCAACTCAATGCCTGCCTGTACTCCAACTTTATTAAAACTTTCATACTGCTTGTAAGTACTTATTTCAGATGTCTGTATTGGGCTGAATGAACTGTACCTTTTTTCGGGAACAACCTTGGTGAGATTGATTCCCAATTTTAATCCAAGCCAACCCTGTCTGGTAATAAATGAACCTGATTCTTTACGATTTCCTTTTAATTCTTTTCCGGAATAATATTTCTTACGGCTCTTATTCTTTTGAGCAAAAGTTTGTTCAGAACAAACCATTAAGAAACAAATGACTAAAATCCCAATGAAATACCGCATTCACTCACAATTATTTATAAACAATTAATTTTCTAGTTTCTTTAAAAGGACCAGCATCCATCCTGATATGATAAATACCCTGCGGAATGTCAGATACTGCTAATCTTATTTGATGTTCACCGGGAAACATTTCCTGATCAAGCACAGATTTAATTAATCGTCCCATATTGTCTAGAAGAACAATTCTTACCTGGAATTGTCGATTTACATGGAAATGGATGATTGATTCAACCGAAGCAGGATTTGGGTAACAATCTTTCAGGTAAAAACGTTCCTTGACAAACTGATCAATCCCGGTAATCTGGTCACTTGCTATGGGAAGCTTTTCATAAAATCCTCCTTCTTCTTTTGGGCCATCGATAAAATTACCAAAAAACACATCATTTGTTAAAACAGATTTATCTACCCCCATCCAGTCCATGAGTATATTTGCATATACTTGGCGGTAATCATATTGCATGGGCACATTACTATTGCCAGGAGAAAGATCAGGATTGGTGCCAATCATGCCCGGTATAACTCCTTTTCCAAAAATTAGTAGTGGAGCACCGGTCCCATGATCAGTTCCAAAACTCCCATTCGAAGAGATCCTCCTCCCAAATTCAGAAGTAGTGACGGTAAGAACCTTATCTTCAATGCCTCTTTGTCGCAGGTCTTCCTGAAATGCATTCATAGCAGCGGAAATATGATATAATTTTGCGGCATGTACACCCATGGTAGGATCATATGTTTCAACTTGAGAGGCATGCGTATCGAAACCTCCAAGTTTTACAAGAAAAACTTTGGTTTTAACTCCCTGACCAGGCCCCCCTCCATCAAGTAACCTTGCTATTAACTGTAACTGTGGGGATAAACTGTTATTAGATGTACCTGAAGGAGCATTAAAAGGGTATTTCTCCGGATATGTAACTTTTGTCTCAGAAGCATTCTGATAGACTTCAAGTAATCGCTGTGCATAATCCTCCGATTTATCTTCAAGACCCAAAATCCAATTTAGTTCTTTGCCGTAAGGAGAGGGATCGATGAAGGCAGGTGGTTTACCCCTAGGATCAAGCCCCTCGTCGACAAAACCCTCTAATCCATTAATAAGATTTGAAAAACTTACGGGATCACTCCCCAGTGAAATGGAAGTAGGGATATTCCCTTCCTGATGGAATATTAGAGAAACATCACTTCCCATTTCTATGGCTAAAGGATCAAGCATATCAGTATTGGGAAAATCGTCCGGGTATTGCGAAGGCTCATATGTTTTTTGAAGATAACGGCCTACCCAACCTGATGAATAATAATCTTCAAATCCACCACCCATAAACCAGATATCGCGGCCTCTGAAATGAGATCCATTATTTTTATAATAGGACACTCCCTGAATGATCTTTACACGACCCTGATCATACAATTCCTTTACACCTATCATATCCGGATGAAGCCCGACCTGATCCACTGAGGGTAAAGTGGCATCCAGATGTATCATTTTACGTACGCTGTCTTTTGCCGGAATAGCAATATTGGCACGACGGCTATAATAAATATCGTATTGTTCTACTGGAATCAAGGTATTCAATCCATCATTTCCACCATGCAATTGCAAAATGATCAATACTTTATCATTTGTGCTTTGATCAGCCATTCGCAGCAAAGGTGATTTTTTAGCCATTAACCTGATCGGAACACCACCTAATGCAAAAGATGCTCCTGCTGACCATGTAATATTTCTGATAAATTTCCTTCTCTTCATTTTCATTTACATTAGTTGATATTCCGGTGATTGCAAAATGGCATTAAATAAATTCCGTAATTGATTGTTAACAACTTCATTATCTACCGGATTATTCCAACGGAATGTCCAAGCTGCCAAAGGATCATCATCAATCTGTGGTGAATACAAAAAGGCAAATCTGAAGTATCGAAGTCGTTCAGCCGTGATTTCCGCGTTGCCATCCGGATCGATAAATGTTAAATTATCAGAAACCGGCAAAAGATACCTGACAATTTCCTGGATTAAAGATTCAGCATCGCTGGCCACTGTGTTGGAAAAATTCTGGCTGATAAAATCTATCAGGTTTAATGGCGTCATACTTCCTCCCATCATTTCCATTCCACCAAAAAAATCCTGAATAAAATCATATCTGCGCGTAAGATAATTGGTTGATATCCAATTCCTGTTATAGACCGGATATTGGTGATACGCCGAATAACCTGCAACTTCAAATGGTTCATAAAAGTTTAATCCCTCATCATCCATGGCTTTGATCAATGATCCTGTAAAATCATAAAAATTATTGGTATCGCTGGCATAATCAGGAACAGGTACTTTAAAAAAGATAATGGATCCCAGGATCAGGTCGAGTGGTGATTTGATAATACCTCCAAAGTTATTATCCTCAACTCCAGCTTCAGCTTCATAAAAATGTCGACTTCTCAGCAATTCTTCAATGACCGGTTGAATTTTATAATTACTGGAAATAAAAGATTGTGCCATTTGATTGATAATGGTATTTTCAATTTCCAGGGTAATGTCATGATATACAAAGAATCGATAAATTTTCCGGCATACATGCTTTGCTGTTTCTTCTTTTGAATAAATCATATTGATCAGCTGACCGATCTCATCAAGCGCCAATTGTTCATTAGTAACCAATGGGTCTACAAGTAATACTGGATCAGGTTCAATGATTTGATTATTAAAACGTACACTGAACTGCTTGGGCAGGAAATCATGTTGAGTTGCATTGGTTCCACCACGTGCCCTACCTCGTGGAAGCCAGGTTTGTATATCAGTGGTAATAAAGTCTGTATCGGTATCAAAACCAGATAAAACCCTTGCGGCAGCTTGAACATCCTCTTCGGTGAAATTGAAATAATCGCCCGGATCATTATTTGCAGGTAAAGTCCCTTCCAATCCTCTGCCAATTGTAAACAATTCCAATAATTCCCTGGCAAAATTCTCATTTGGATTATCCTTTACATTCAATCGCCCGTCGAGGAATTTTAACATGGCATTATCCACACAAATCTTTTTTGTGAGTTCACGGAAATTAAATTCTGGAGCTAGAGATTTATCAAATGCAAATCTTCTGAACAATTCATTTTGAAAATAAAGGGATCTGCTGTTATTGACAACGGACTGTTTAGTTGTAAAGTGAGTATGCAGAAAAAGAGTGATTTTTTCTCGTGCTGCAAAGGGTAATTTGAGATTTTCCGGTATACCTGCACCTAACATCTGACCTATAAACCACCTTTTAAAATATTCCTGCAATTCATCCTCCTCACTGCCATTACCTGATGATCCGGCAGAAACCCATTCTGATCCGGTTAAAGGATCCAGAGGTAGCTCCGGATCAGGAATCGCCTGGTCAAATAAAAGGGATACTGCTTCCTGCGGATTTATTGATGCAAAAGAATCAATCTGATCACGGGTAGCTCCAAATGTAGCACGACGTAATAAATGCGCTGCTCTTTTTGTTCCCAATACTTCTGTTAAAGCACTTAATGGCATGTTACTTGTTTTTAAAACCCTGAAAGTAATGGTTTTTTAGAAATGTTTGAAATATTTTTCTCAAACAATCTGTAAAAGAACACGATTCATTGTGAATTATCAGATGAAAAATAACATTCGATCACATGTGTAAGAAATCATTATTTTTGTTTTAGAATGTTTTACCGATAAAATTCTGAGAATACCCACGATGTTTTCATTTCTATTAAATTTTCCCTTTTAATCCAAAAAAAATCGATGACGTACTTTAGCAAATATGATGTCATGTCTGTTTTAAAAATTATGAATATTATCATTACCGTTTTCTTTTATCAGGATTGTTAAGATCAATCTCACATGGATAGTATCATTCTTAATCCGAAATATTTATTTGATAAAAATTACTGATATCAATGAAATTTCACGTACCCAGATAAGATTGCAACTAAAATTAATAATACTACAACCACACTCAATCCAAAGGTAAGTCCGAATATTTCTGCAATCATCCCAATCAAAGGAGGGCCAACCAACATGCCGAAATACCCCAGACCAGCCACAGCTGCCAGGCTCGCTCCCGGATTTCTTCCCTTCATCCTCGATGCAGCAATATATATGGCCGGTATCAAGCAGGAAAAACCAAGTCCCGCAATGGTAAAACCCAAGACTACATAAGGGGGATTCCCAATTATCAATCCGAAAGCTAATCCCATGATACCGATAAGGGCACCAGCCAAAACAAGTTTACGGCTCCCCCAAATCTCAATAATTCTGTCACCATAAAACCTACCTATCGCCATAGTTAAAGAATAACCTGCATAACCTAATCCGGAGTAAAATGCATCAGCCTTTAAGGTATTTTTTAAATATACAGCACTCCAGTCAGCTATGGCACCTTCACCAAGCATGACACAAAACCCAATAGTCGCCAGTCCAATTAATGGCCCTGATGGTATGGAAAATACAACATCGGATACCGTTTCTTCCTTGATTGAAAGGAGAATCGGTATTTGATAAAAAACGATCATCAGGAGTAAAACAGCCAGGATCAAAATATGTACTCCAGCAGGTACAAGAAATCCTGCAAGAAGACTTGTTGTACCTGCTCCAATCATGCCTCCCACACTCCACATCCCATGGCAGGTTGACATGATTAATTGCGAATATCTTTTCTCAACAGCAGCCGCGGAAGCATTCATGGCAATATCCATTGATCCTGTGAAAACCCCTACAAGGATCATAGATAAAAAAAACAGCAGATATGTAGGTGCCAATACCGGGAAAGTAGATACAATGCAAAATATTATTGCCGAAAATAAAGTAGCCTTCCCGTCTCCCAGTTTATGGATTATCCATCCCATAAATGGCATAATTGCAATTGATCCGAGTGGTAATCCCAACAATGCAATTCCTAATTCACCTTCCCCTATCTTCAATCGATTCTGGACTTCCGGCAATCGCGTAATCCACGATCCGAACAAAATACTGTTAATGGCGAAAATTAGCCCCACAGTTCTGAAGTATCTGTTCGAAAAGAATATATACAAAGTATGAATCATCTATCTATGGTTCCATATATTAACAGGAAAAGATATACGCAAAAAAAAATTGGATTTTTTGCAAATCAATGAAAAATATATTGCATGTCAATAAATATTAATTTACATTTCTCGGCTAAAACTAAAAACTTAAACCTTACAACCATGAAAACTACTCGAATAAGTTTATTTGTGTTCATCCTTATTTTCACAGTTAGGTGGACGATTGCACAGGAGAATCTTGCTACTCAGTTATTGTTGATTCACGAAGATAACGTTATTGTAGGTAAGGCTTCTCAGTATGCGAAAGCAAGTACTGATCTGGTAAAATTACTTACTGAAAGTAATTTTCAAGATATGACCTATTCAGCTTTTTGGGTTGAAGATTACACGTATATGTATGTTTCCCCTATTGAAAACATGGCCCAATTAGATGATATTCCCTGGGCAAAACTCTCCCAACAGGTGGGAAAGGATAAAACCGAAGCTGTATTTGCAGAATTCAATGGCACGTATAATACACACAGGGATTTTATTGCTATATTTCATCCTGACCTCTCCTATAAATCCGAACAATTACAGGAAGAGGGGTACAATTACAGGGAATGGAACTATATGTATTATAATGAAATACATCAGGATCAAATGATGAATCTGGCTAAGGAATGGAAAAAACTCTATGAAGATAAAAATGTTTCGAATGGATATACCATTTATACAAACGGTTTTGGACATGAAGGCCCGGTCCTGGTAATTCATACATGGGCCACAAATCCCGTTGATCATGCTCAGAAAAATCAAAAAAGGCAAGAATTACTTGGGGAAGAAGCGCAAAAATTATGGGAAAGAACTGCAGCACTTACCTATCGCATTGAAACAAAAACCGGATGGCTGATGTCTGATATGTCATACATGCCTCAGGAATAACCATGGGTTTATTCGTTTATTTGTTTATCTGTTTATTTGAGACCAAATAAGCAGATAAACGAATAAACATACTGACTTTAATGTTGATGTCCTTCAGGCCCATGGACATGACCGTGATCCAGTTCTTCTACAGTGGCTTCCCTTACTTCAACAACCTCCACATCGAAATTCAGATCCATTCCGGCAAGCGGATGATTACCATCCACGGTTACATTTTCCAATCCTACCTTGGTAACAGTTACTGTATGGCCGTCCTGGGTGTTGAATTGCATGCCGGTTTTAACATCCTGATCACCAAAAGCTGTTCTGGGAACATCCTGAATAAGATTATCATTCCTTTTCCCATAGGCTTTTTCAGGTGGGATTCTGAGATCAAGCTTTTCTCCCGTTTGCTTTCCTTCTAATCCTTCTTCCATCCCGGAAATTAAATTTCCATTACCATGAAGGTAACTTAATGGTTCACGTCCTTCACTGGAATCCAAAGTATTCCCATCATTATCTTTCAGGGTATAGTGAATAGAAACAACTTTGTTTTTTTCTACTTGCATAATGAATTTTGATTTTTTATGTAATGATCAATGATTTTAATAAAGAGAGGCAGATAAACACGGAATATAATATTAGCGAATGCCACCCCTGGAGTTTAATCACACAAAGTTAGGCCATTTCCTGCTAAGAATGAAATTATTCTTTCAAACCTTTGAAAGAGTTATAACTACAAGCACTAATTAATTCATATCAAAACATAAGACAGATTTGAATAATTTGAAAATACTTACACAGCTATCGGGAAAGATAAAACATATCCCTTTAGTTTTATAATAGCATAGATATTTTACAGAAAATCTTGTTGATCTTTCGTAACTTAACTTATAATTATTTAATAAAGATTAATTTTCTGTTCATGAAAACATCCTCCAACCGACGGGATTTCCTTAAAAAAAGTAGTATTGGGATCCTGGGATATACTATTTTCCCGACATTATTAAATAAGGTCGCAGCAAGTGACCGATTGAGAGTTGCTATTATTGGTGTAGGTGGTATGGGTAATAATCATATCAAATGGTTTGCTAACCTTCCGGAAGTTGAAATCGTGGCCCTTTGTGATGTAGATAAAACCCATTTAAAATCAAGTTTAAAAGTTTTAGAACAATTGCAACCTGACACAAAGGTTAAAGGATATTCAGATTTTCGACTAATCCTTGAACGACAGGATATTGATGCCATCTCATGTGCAACACCAGACCATTGGCATGCACAAATCGCTATTCTTGCTTTTCAATCCGGGAAGGATGTTTACGGTGAAAAACCACTCTCTTACGACATATATGAAGGCCAGCAGATGTTGAAGAATTTGGAGCAGTATAATCGTATTTTCCAGCTGGGCACACAGATACATGCAGGTGATAACTATCACAGAATAGTTGAAATTATCCAGTCAGGCATATTGGGACATATTCATACCGTAAGACTCTGGAAAACCGGCTTTTCTCCAGGGCTTGGATTTCCCGAATCCAGGAAACCACCGGAATCACTCGATTGGGATATGTGGTTAGGTACAGCTCCCTATGTTCCTTATATTCCCGAAAGATGCCATAAAACGTATCGATATTTTTTAGATTATTCAGGTGGTGTGTATGCTGATTTCTGGTGCCATATTGCAGATATAGCATTCTGGTCTTTAAATCCTAAAGGATTAACAAAAATATCAGCCAGAGGTGAAGCGCCTGATGGGATTGCAGATGCCCCAAAATGGATCGATGTAGATTTTGATTTCGAGGATCTCAAATTATATTGGACCACTCAACCACCAGATGTTCCCGGAGCTGCTGAAAGAGGAATCGGCGCCTATTTTGAAGGTGATAAAGGCACCTTAATTTGTGACTATGATACCCGGGATATAACTAGTAATAATAAAACCTTTCAGGATATTCCTGAAATAGATCAAAAGATAAAACGATCACCAGGACATCAACAGAATTTTATTGATGCCGTTAAATCGAGAAATCAACCTGAATCAAACCTGGAATATGTTCGTAAAATGACCTTACCTATGCACCTGGGTCTGATCTCATGGCGGTTGGGTAGAGAACTTAATTGGGATGAAGGGCAGGAAAAATGTGTTGGAGATGAAGAAGCAAATTTATTAATAGCAAGGGAAAGCCGGGAAAAATGGAAATTGATTTGATACTTCATCCGTTGAATGTATAGTTTAAGGCATGAAAAAAGTATGTGGTTTCGTATTATAATGAATTTTCCAAATCATAATATAATTTCTTAGCTGACTTGCATCATGGAAAAAGTAGCTCTTTTCGTCGACGTTCAGAATATTTATTATACTGTCAAAGAAAGGTATCATCAACATTTTAATTATGGATATTTCTGGAATCATGCCACTTCAGGAAGGGAAATTTTTACAGCCATCGCTTATGCCATCGATCGGGGTGATCAAAAACAAATCAAATTTCAACAGATCCTGAAAAATATGGGATTTGAAATGAAACTAAAACCTTACATTCAAAGAGGAGACGGATCTACCAAGGGTGACTGGGATGTTGGAATCACAGTAGACATGCTGGAATATGCAGAAAAAGTTGATATCATAGTGCTTGCTTCAGGTGATGGGGATTTTGATATTGTTGTAGAAAAAATACAAAAAAAACATGGAGTATCTGTTGAAGTTTATGGTGTTCCTGAACTGACAGCTACCAGCTTAATTGAGGCCTCATCCCGATATATCCCTATCGATGATCAATACTTACTTACTATTCAATAGGCAATGTTATTTTAATTTGGAGGAATTGGAATATTACAAAGTCCATTTACATAAGTTGTAGACCATATATATATTTCATCTGTTTATTTAATGATTGATCATTAACTTTATATACAGAAAAGAGAATTTTCGGCTAAATTTTATATTATATGGCACAGGCCAGACAGTTAGCTGCTATCATGTTTATCGATGTTGTCGGATATACAACCATGATGGCAAAAAATGAACAAAAAGCACTGGAATCTTTACAGAAAGTACGTGATATACTCAAACCATTAATTGCCGCCTACAATGGAAAATGGCGAAAAGAAATCGGCGATGGTACCCTTTCAAGTTTTTCAAGTGCGCTGGATGCTGTAAATTGTGCAATTGACTTTCAAAGAGCCATCAGGCAGGAGGAATTTAAAGTTCGGATCGGCATACATGTTGGAGAAATAACTTTGACAGATGAAGATATCTTTGGCGATGGTGTAAATATTGCCTCAAGAATTGAACCTCTTGCCCCTCCGGGTGGTATTTATATGACGGATCGTGTGTATGAAGATTAATCAACAAACCTGAAATAGGTACTGCATTTGTTGGTAATCGCAGTTTAAAAAATGTTGAAAGACTGATTCAAATATATACTATTGTGGGAGAAGGTTTTCCTCCACCCCCTAAACAACCCGCTACAAATACAATCGGTAATTTTGTAAAAGATCTCTGGAGGCGAAGAATGTTTCAGATATTATTCTTTTATTTGATTGCATCATATATAATCATTCAGCTGGTTCAATGGATTCTGAATAAATTCATGCTTTCACCGCATTGGTTTGATTTCACCTGGATCTTTTTATTGTCACTGATCCCAAGTGTTGGGCTGATCGCCTACTATCATGGAAAATCAGGCATGGATAAATGGGTAAAGGCTGAAAGAATATTTATTCCTGCCAACCTGGCGATAACGATAATCATTTTATTTTTCTTATTTGAAGGCAAGGATCTTGGAGCTACTACCAGGGAAGTAACAGTAGAGGATGAACAGGGGAATACCATACAACGTATCATTCCAAAAAATGAATTCATAAGGAATATCGCCATTTTTAATTTCGAAAATTATACTGACAATCCAAAACTTGATTGGTTATCGACTGGAATAAATATCGGCATATTAGCTGATCTTGAACAGGATAAGTTTTTTCAACCCCGAGGCACAGAATCTTTTTACGATGAAATAAAACGAGCCAAAATTGAAGACATTAATCAGGTCCCTTTCGCATTAAAACGAAATATCGCAAAGGAATTACGTTTGAATTATTTCCTTGCCGGCAGTTTTGATGAGATCAATGAAGGTTATCAGATCAATACTCAATTATTTGAAACCGATAATGGTAAACTAATCGCGGAACACACCTTTGAAGGCCTTGATTTATTTATCCTTATTGATCAATTGACGGTGACAATTAAAGAAGATCTTCAGTTACCTTCCAGTTATATTGAAACAGCCGAGGATCTTGCAGTTTCCAATTTACTGACAAGAAATCTGGGAGCGATGGAAAATTTCACAATGGGATTCGCAATTGCTTCGTTCGATAAGGATTACGCAGGTAGTATTCAACATATGCTCAATGCGGTAGAAAAGGATCCGGATTTTATCATCGCAAATTTAAATTTGTCAGTCCTGTATTTGATGAATAACCAGATGAATCAGGCTTCGATATATATCGATAAAGTTATAGAAAAGTTATACTTACTTCCGGAGAGAGATCAATTCATGGCTAAATCCTTCTATTACTATGTTCATGAAGAGCAGGATAAAAGAATAAAAGTGGTTGAAATGTGGATTGAACTATATCCCGATGATGTAGATGCCTACAATCTGATGACACAAATTTACCGGGTTTCAGGTGAACCGGGAAAAGCTGAACAGGTTCTGAAAGCTGCTTTGGAAATCGATGACAACCGTGGAAATTTTTACGTAAACCTGGCCGATGTATTGATGGTACAGGGAAAAATGGAAGAGGCACTAAGTTATTATAATTTATACGCTGAAAAATACCCGAATCATTCCAGATCCTACCAGCTACTTGGCGATTTTTACTTCGAATCAGGTCTTTACAATGAAGCTGAGAAAAATTATGAAAAGTCTCTTTTATTATCAGAAGATAATATAAATAGTATTGGACCTCTGGCAATTATAAAGGAACGTCAGGGAGATTTTGAAGAAGCCGAAAGAATATTTGAAGCTGCGCTAGTAAAAGCTAGTAACGCTGTTGATAGTATAACAATTTATGGAATGATGATCAATTATAATCTGCATCGCGGGCAGATCCAGAAAGTAATCAAAATCTGGGAACAAACATTAAAAACGACGAAGAACGTATACCCGCCTCTGATGGTATCAATTTACCGGGTTAATCGACTTTATTGGTATTTTCTGATTGATCAGGCTGATGAGGCACTCCGGATTATACAACAAGAAGAAAATACCTTTACCGGATCCTTTAAAAACATATTGGCCTATGGATACATCAATTATTATTTAAATAAAGAGAATATTTCTAAGGCTCAAGAAGAATTGGCTAGGATAAAAACCTACGCTTCTAAATATGGTTCATCCGGTAATATTGAAAATTATTACGAAGCTGAGGTATTGTATTTAATAGGGGAATATGAACATGCCTTGGAAACCTATCTTGAATTTAAGAAAGTAAATACCTATTTCCCCAAAGATCTCCTCGAAATTAAAATTGCAAATTGTGTTCTAAATCTTGGAGAAATCGAAAAAGCAAAAAACATCTTCAACGAAATGTTGAAGCTAAATCCCTACCATCCTGATGCACATTTCCAATTGGCTAAAATCATGCTTAACCAGAACCAGAAAGAAGAAGCCTTGGAACACCTGAAAATAGCCAATGAGGTATGGGTGAATGCTGATCCGGAATATAAGGATGCCCAGGAAGCCAGGAGGCTTTATGAAAATCTGTAGCTGAAATCATATAGATTTTATTATTCATCTCTCAATGTATAAGCCGGATTGAGTGAAGCAGCCCTTATAATTTTCCCCCCAACTGTAATTGCACTGATAATAAATAAAATCAGGATCGAAAAGACAAAAGGAGATAATCCAACTGCAATATAGTAAACCCAAATACTTCCCATCAACATGTCCGAAAGATAATAACCTGCAACTGAGCCTAAAATAGAAGAGATGGCTAGTATGACAACAAACTCCTTACTGATATGATTAACAATGCGTGGAATGGAAGCACCCAATACTTTCCGAACACCTATTTCCTTTGTCCGTTTGATGATATTTAAGGATACCAGGCTGAAAAGGCCAATTGAAGAAAGGAATAATGCAACTATTCCGAGAAATACGAAAATCGTACGGATATTTGTGTTAATCAGTGCTGTTTCCGCCTTTGACATATCCATATAGCTGATGGTCGGTAATTCATCAGGGAATACCTCTTTCCATTTGGCTTCCATATAATCATGAACATCTATAAGATTTTCAACATCTGCTTTTACAGAAATGAACCGGTAATTGTCTTCTAAAGTATATCTTAATAATAATGGCCTCACCGGATTCCATAATCCTCCTGATAAGTAAATATTTTTTACTACACCGACAACATATAATTCTATTGTATCCTTTAAAATTATTCTTTGCCCAATAGGTTCTTCCCAGTTTAAAACGCTCACCAATTCCTCGTTGACAATCACTGAATTTTCAACATCATTCTGACTGTCTTTAATAAAATCTCTGCCCTCCAACAAACTTGCCCCAATAGTTTCCAGGTAACCATCACCAATATCCATCAGCAATACATCCAATTCAGAAGATTCAAATATAATAGGATCCGTATACCATGAAGAGGCTATACTGTGGGCTGAACCGGCAATTGATTTTATTTTATTATAACCAGTTAATTCATTTTTATAAGTTTGATAATCATTTCCGTTAGAGACATATGCAAACACAATACTTTCCATATCGAATCCGATGTCATAATTTTTCTGGTATTCTGCATTCTGCGAAAAAACAAAACCGGAAATTATAGCAACGATAGATATGGCATATTGCATAGTCAACAAGATCCTGGTAAATAAATTGGTGCCACCATATTTCTGTGTACCCTTCAGTATACTGGCAGGATGAAATCTGCTTACATAAAATGCCGGATAACTTCCTGCTAAAACTCCAGTGAAAAGAAGCAATAAAAACAAGAAACCCAACAATGCAATATTTTCAAAAAGATTTAATTTAATTTCCAGAAATGCCCACATCTGGCTATAAAGCGGAACCAATATGGATGCGATTAAAATGCCTGCAATTAAAGCAAAAAAAGCAAGTATGATGTTTTCCCCAAGAAATTGAGCGATCAATTGTTTCCTGCCAGATCCAAGTACTTTTCGTATTCCAATTTCCTTGATCCGTTTATTGGCCATCGCTATTGAGGTGTTGGTAAAATTAAAGCAAGCAAGCAACAGGATCAAAATAGCCATTATGCCCGGTGCAGTGGCCGCGGCGACAGGAAGGCTATCATTCGTCCAATGATTCCATATGTCATCACGTTCAGCCCGAACAGCCATCCCAACGAATGGATCCAGATAGTACTCTGCAACTTTATAATCTTCTTTAGCCCGGTTCTGGATCTCTACATAGTTTTGCATCGCCTTTTCAATTGCCGGGACATCTTTTGGATTTTCTACCGCAATGAATGTGGTATTAAACAGTGCCCAATCATTTTCATCCCAATTCCCAACATCCAGGCAATTATCGAAATGCACATAGGCTTCAGCCTGAAAGCTGGAATTCTGTGGCGGTTTTTCAAAAACTCCAGCTACAATATATTCAATTCTTTCTTCACCGTTAATATAAGTGATCAGTTGTCCAACAGGGTCCTCTATATCCGGAAAATGTTTGCCAGCCAGCTCATCACTGATGAAGATTCGTGTCTTATCATTCAAATAATCTCCATTTCCATGGATCATGTTAAATGTGAAAACGTTGAAAAATCCCGGATCGACACATGTCACAGAAGTCCGGAATAGTTCATCTCCCACTTTAAAATTTCCACCACTTGGATATAAGCGAATCACATTTTCGACCTGACTGAAATTCTGGCGGATGATTCCTCCTAAGGGCATGGGGCAATCTCCATTCTTAATAGGTTCTCCATTGGTGATACGAATGAAATTTACCCTGTATATTTTTTCTGCATTTAAATGCTGTGTATCAAATTTTATGTTGTATTCCCAATTCAGATAGGCGACAATACAACAAGCAAGAGCAATAGCCAGTCCAAGGACATTAATAAAAACAAATAATTTGTTTTTCATCAAGCTACGAAATGTGACTTTCAGGTAGTTCTTTATCATGATTGATTTTAAGATTGTTCGGTTTTATATATGATATATTCAGAACATTAAAGGTTGCATCAGATCTCATAAAAATACGAAAAAGATAGTAGATCTGGTTATTTTTTCTGATTTCGGTGCTTTAACTGTGAATTATTTGACTAAGATAGAATGTATAAAAAGATCCATTTACCAATTCATGAAAGTTTTCTACTCAAATACCTGTTTGAATCGATATCAGTTCAAATCCTTAATCCTAACTGAATAATTCTCACAATTGACCGATATTTGATATAATAATTTTCCTGCCTGCCCCTAATGTTATGAAATTTTCCCTAAAAGCTTCTTTAAACATTTGTTTTGCCTTGTCACCTGCACAATGTGAGGGCGCACATTGTTTAACCTGGTGAAATTTGAATTGATCAATGATTTTTTTAATCTCCGCAGAACTATGATCAAGCATATGAAATCCACCCATCACCAGATGTATGGGTTGATCAGATATTTCTGTGACTTTATCAAGAATAATGTTTATACCAGGATGTGAACAGCCCGTAATAACAACTATTCCCATTTCGGTTTCAACCAATAAGGATTGTTCTTTGATTCTTTCACCCATTTCACCTGTCAATAGGACACCTTCACATATTTCAACAGGATCCGAAACAACAATTATTTGATTTCTGAAAGACGGAAAATATTTGATAAAATCATCACTTACTGATGATGGGATATAAATGGGCGCATTTACTGACTGTTCCGCTAAGACAGGAAGCCCTCCGGTATGATCCCCATGATTATGTGAGATAACTATAAAATCAATACTTTGAATATCAATATTCAATTTTTTCAGATTTTTACTGAATACCTCAGACTTGGTACCAGTATCAAATAATATTGTCTTATCCTTTCCTTCAATCAGGCACGAAAATCCCCAGTCACCCTGGAAATTTTCGTAAGCAGGGTAATTATCGTAAATTATAGTAATCTCCACATCTCTACCCTTAGTCGTCTCTGATCTGAAATCCGAAATAGTAAAAATGGTTATTATCAGAAATGACGAAAATAACATCAGCAAAATCATAAACATGTTCTTTTTGTTAACATAAAAAATAAACCGAATAAAAAGTTCCCGGATAGTATTGAATTAGGATATTGCCTCAATCAATTGATCAACATAATCTCATAGTACTTTTATCTGTATCAATAATTACATTATTATTTCAGACCTTAGAATTATATCATTTTTCATTTCTGTCCTTTAGAACTACCTATTATTTTTATTGTTAAAATCTGATCCATATGAAAAATTATGCTCAATTACACTCAACTGTTAGAATTTCAATCTTCATTTTATTGTTTGGGATTTTAACCATTACACCTTTATTTTCTGATAATCATCTCCGTCCCAAGATGACGGAAATCGTTATAGATGATTCTTTAAAAAGTGAGGATCACCTGGTCATTTTATGGACAAATGCTGATAGAGAAGTTGCCCTCAAAATGATTCATATGTACACTTTTAATGCAAAACGTTTCGAGTGGTGGAAAGAAATTACCATTATTATCTGGGGACCAACAGCTCAATTGATGGCCAATGATCAAGAACTACAAGAAAAATTTAAAGAGCTTATAGAAGCCGGAATCCGTGTGAAAGCCTGTAAAGGATGTGCAGACCAATACAAAGGTGTTTCGGAAAAACTGGAATCCATTGGCATAGAAATATTGTATGTAGGCAAGGAATTTACTGATTATATTAAATCTGATGCCCATATATTGACTTTATAATGGATCCTTTTACTGAAGCAAAATGATATCGTGTAAAGATCCTTAGTTGAATTCAGGAAGAAATGTATTTTTAATAATATAAATACCAGGATTAGCTTTAAAACTAAATTTCAGGAACACAAAACAAAAAAAACTTGGGTATTTTTTTTATGTGTTTTGCTTTTTCTAAATTGCTATGCCAATCCCTTATTGGTTGTCATTTTTTATAATTTTGGATTCGATTTTTAAAAAACTATAAAATATTATGAACAGATCAAGACGTGATTTTTTAAAAACCAGCGCTATTACTGTAGCAGGTACTGCAATACTATCAAAGTCCTTATTCGCATCAAATAATCCCAATGAAATTGTTGGAGTACAATTATATTGTGTACGCGAAGATATGAAACAAGATCCCCTGGGATCTCTTACACAGTTAGCTGAGATGGGTTACAAACATGTTGAGCATGCCAATTATGCAGACCGAAAATTTTATGGTTATACGGCGGCAGAATTTCAGAAGGTATTAGCTGATCTGGGATTAAAAATGCCTAGTGGGCATACTGTATTAGGTAAAAATCATTGGGATGCTGGTAGAAAAGAATTTACGGATTCTTGGAAGTATACTGTGGAAGATGCTGCAACTATGGGACAACAATTTGTGGTCAGTCCCTGGCTGGACGAAGGTATACGAAGAGACTATGATAGTTTCATGCAGTTTCTTGAAGTATTTAACAAAAGCGGAGAACTATGTCAGCAATCAGGAATGAAATTCGGTTATCACAATCATGATTTCGAATTCAGTGAAAAATTGAACGGACAGGTGATGTTCGACCTGCTGATGCAGAACACGGATGCTGATAAAGTTAGTCTGCAGCTTGATATGGGCAACATGTATATCGCCGGGGCCAAAGCGATGGATGTATTGAATAAATATCCGGGAAGATTTGAAACAATCCATGTGAAAGACATGATAAAATCTGAAGAAGAATCCAGTGGATATGAAAGCACTATATTGGGGGAAGGGGTTGTTGATACAAAAAAGGTGACCGATCTCAGCAGGAAAAAGGGTGGCAGCTACCTGTTTATCATTGAACAGGAATCCTACCAGGGTAAGACACCTATGGCCTGCATGAAGGAAGACCTTGCAATCATGAGAAAATGGGGATATCCATCCTGACTACTGGTTCACTGTTCAGTGGTAAATCCGTAAGGACACACCGAAATAAATTCAAGTATAAACCTGAATCTTTGATTCGGCACCTAATCAGTTAATTGTGGATTTGAATCTTTTAACTGTTGAATAGTTGAACCAGTGAGAGAGTGAACCGAAAATCTAGACCACTAGACACCTGTTCAACTAGACAATAAAATGGTGTAGTAGTGCATTTGAGGCAGAATAGACCGTCATAGAATTCAGTATTCGAAATTCAAAAATCATTATCGCTTCCAGAAGATACATCTTTTTACTTAACCCGCAAAATTATCAAACTTTTCGCCCGCCTCATCTTTGCGCCTGCGCGCTGTAGCGCTTCTGTTCGCAAGCATGTAGCCGCTTGTGCCTCCGTTACGCTATAGCGTGACTACAGCGACACGTTTACGTGCCGTAGCACTTCAGCGCGCAGGCACACGGACGGCGGAGCAAGGTGGCCGTCTCGATAGATAAGTATTCAGATTTTGTCATGTAGGTGTCATTTTTACATTATATTGGGGATTGTCTTTTAAATTTGAACTAATTAAACGTATTTGCGGGATTAATTACTAAACTCCTTTTAATTACCATTCAATTTAGAATCATACTTCCAAAATATCTATAATAAATTATCAAATAATAAATCAATATTAACAAACCTAAAACCTTAAATTCATGAAAACTTTTGTCTTAGTTTTAATTGGCCTTGTATCATCTAACATGACCATGGGCCAGGAATCCAATTTCCAGAATGATTTCGCAGGAACCCTTCAGTATAACGTCTCCCAGATTCAGTCATTAGCTGAAGCTATTCCAGAAGATAAATATGACTGGAGGCCCAGTGATGGTGTCCGGTCGGTTAGGGAAGCCATTCTGCATGTAGTCGGGGCAAATTATTTCTTTGGCATGATGATGGGCGCAGCACCTCCCGAGGGAATAGATCCTATGTCACTTGAACAGACTATCAAGGGTAAAGAAAATGTATTAAATGAACTTAAAAATTCTGTTAAATACATTAGCGATGCTGGAAAAGGAGTTAGTAATGAAAGCCTTGAAGATATGGTTGATTTTCCTGATGGCAACCAGTACAGTAGAAGGATGGTGATGATGATAGCAATATCTCATTCCGGTGAGCATAAAGGACAATTAATAGCCTATGCCAGGATGAATCAGATAACTCCTCCATGGAGTCAGCAACAGTAGAGAAGCAGTTTCTATAACATTAGGATTCAATCCAACTAAACCTGTTGAACTATTCAAACTTTTAGTCCAACAGGTTTTTTAATTTTCTTTATAACTATTTTCAGAATTTTGACCTACCCGTGGTGACAGCAATATTCTTATGCTGGGTTTAAGACAGGATCTTTTCTTAATAAAAATAATACTTAAATGTTCAATTATTCAATAATGAAAAGATGTACGTTTTCGAATCTGGTCCGTAAATGCCATCAGCAACTAATTCACGATTGGTGAGTTGCAGTTCTTTTAGGGATTTTTCTGTTGCCGGTCCAAAAATGCCGTCTGCAATCCCGCAATTAAAATTCAGATGATTTAAGATCTGTTGTAATTCCCTTACGCTATTCCCTGCATCATTTAATTTGAGGATGCCATCTGGTATATTCAATTTTTGGCGTTTCCTGGTAAACCTTCTGAAGCCAAGAACTCGATCGGCAGGATAAGCTGCGATCGATACCTGATCACCCTGATTACCTCCCAGCGTGAATATTCTTGATCCATTTTCGGAATAACCAAGGAAAAAACCAACATGGCCTTTCCATGATTCGGGACTTTCCCGCCAAAAGACAACAATATCTCCCGGTTCGGGATTATCAGTTTTATCACCTACCAGCAACCATGACCTGGCATCGGCTTTACCACTTCCCTTTATTCTTGTTCTGCCGACCACGAAATTAGCAAAAAAACTGCACCAGGGTGTCTCATCATCATTAACCCAGTCGAAACCAGCTTTTTTTGCATATTGGACAATCTTGGGATTATCTCCATCTTTTAATTCCTTTTCTCCCAATTCCTTAAAAGCGATTTGAAGAAACTTATCCATAAAAAAATTGATTTTAGTGAAGTATAAATTTTATAAGATTCGATTTCAATATTTGAGGTCATATTCTGCCTATTTTGACCTTTTAGTTCTGAAAAAGAACCACCCACTATTTATGAACATTGTATAAAAAAGTCACCCAATTTTATTGAATTGAAATGGATATTTTTTTGAAATCTGTTCCTGTGTTTTCCCGATAACATATAATATTGAATATCAATATGTAAATCAGATTAATTGCTTTGATCAACTATATTGTCTTTGGATAATTCGGAATAAGGTGTCATTTAAGGTGATTTCACTATAGAAACACCTTTGTTACCTGGAGCAGGTCAAGGAATGCTCCATATATAATTATCCATTGTTTATTTTTTTGTATCAGATTTTATATTTTTTATATCAAGAACCGGACTATGGTCGAGGGCATCAATTTCGTCAATTTCAATTACGTTTCTATCAATGGAAAGAATCCTGCATTATATTTTTTTTTATGACAATATAGGTATGTCCTTCTTTTCTTATAATTTCTCCTATAGGATAAACAGTGAATGATTTCATAATTTTTGTTTCACAAGCTCTTTATTAATTTCTTTAAACTTGTTTCATTTCACAGCGTAAAATCAATACCGTGTTTTCTTAAAAGCACTACTTCACATTAGTGGTTTTCTTTTAAGTTATTTTGTGAACTTTCGCACATAAAATGTGTGGCCCCGATATGAGGTCTGTTTTAATTGTTTTTCTTCAAGAAGTTGATTAATAAGGCCAGAATCTCCCTTTACATTTTTAATCATACGGTCAGCATCTTCCTTTCGCAGGGGATGGACAGAAGTAATAGCCAGAAGTTCATCTTCAAGGTGATTCGTTGGGCGGATATTTTCTGACGGAAAATCAATCAGCAATGTCACTTGTTTAAAGTTTTCTTTAAACATATAATACACCTTTGTAATATTTTGTTCATCAGGAGATTGCACCCAGGATTCTGCCGGTGGTCGAGTTGGTATTAACAAATAGGCATTTTTTGGATTTAATCTTGAAATGAATCTTGACGTATCCTTTATGATGTCCAGGGAGTCATTCAAATTATTGACTAACATTGTCTCAGTATTAAATATCCCGGAAAATTCTTTGGCAAAAGCAACTACTCCATCTAAAATATCGGATAGATCCATGTGTGTGTATGGACGATTTATCTTTCGCCATACTTCAGGATCTACTGTATCTATTTTAACACACACCCAATCTGCATGTAGGAATGCGTTCCTGACGTTCTCATCATTCATTAACGACCCATTGGAAATAATAGCAACTGGTGGTCCCAGCTTTTTTAATCTGATAATTAGTTCTTTGACATTTTTATCAAGAGCGGGTTCACCATCAGGGACCATTGTTATATAATCAACACCTTCACTTATTTGATCCAACTGATAAAGTTTGTCTTTTACAATTTCATAAACATTATCCGGATCATAAAAGGACTGTCTTTGATCTGTTTTATGAATAGTATTCCCTACCTGACAATAAACACAGGAGTATGAACAATATTTCGGTGGAATATGGTTAATTCCGAGACTTTTCCCCAAACGACGGGAAGTAACAGGTCCAAAAACAATCATAATTAAAAAATTTTATTTTCATATGGTTGTGATTTCACAACGTTAGAAATTTATCGGCTCCTCATTTCTAAAAAATAGTAGTAAATAATAAAAAGATCTACAGGACTTTACTTAATAAACATTTAATACAGTTTATCAGTTCTAAAATTTGATTTAAAGGCATTGATGATGAACCTCTAGAATCATTAATTTTCTGATATAATTTAAATGCGGAAATATTACTAGTTTAACTGAAAGTCGTTTATATGTTATATTTTCGAAGACAAAAAGGAAATGAACCTTATCAATTAAAGTATTTTATTCATATTATAGCCATAAATATGATTTTTATATTTGGATTGTTTATTCGCTAAAATAAAATGAAAAAATATACATACATTTTATTTGATCTTGACGGTACTGTTACGGATTCCGAAGAGGGAATTATAAATTCGATTAAGTATTGTCTGTCATACTATGGAATAAATTCTCCCGATCCGTCTTTCATTAAAAAATTTATTGGACCTCCGCTGGTACAATCACTAATCGAACATTATGCTTTTGAATCAAAAGAAGCTGAAAGAGCAGTTGAAATTTATAATGAATATTTCAGTAAAAAAGGCATCTTCGAAAATAGATTGTTTCCCGGTATCTATCAACTATTAGAGACGCTACATCAAAACAGGAAAATAATTATCCTGGCCACTTCGCAACCAAGCTATTTAGCAAAAAAAATAACCAAACACTTTAACATTCATAAATATTTTACAAATATCGTCGGAAGTAATAAAGATGGAACCAGAATGGAGAAAAAAGAGATATTACAACATATATTAGATCTCTATCCAGAAGTACCCAGGGAAAAGTTCATCATGATAGGAGATCGCAAGCATGACATACATGGAGCAAAATATCACGATATTGATTCGGTGTGGGTAAATCATGGATATGGAGATGATGAAGAAAAAAAATTATCGATACCCTCCTATATCGTCGATAATGTAGAAGATCTTTATAACCTTTTGCTATGAAAATCAGATAAACAATTCATATATTTTTTGAAAGGATACTCTCAAGTACATGAATGGATCAGGAATATCGAAAAGCTACCAAAGCCAGGCATAAATGAATAATGTCAATAAAGAAAGAATGATCCATTGAAATCGCCAGTCTTTAATACCCTGAATGGGTTCAAATTTTTTCGACCAGTTGATCGTTGTTTTTTCGAGTTTTGCAGGATCAGTTTTCGTGGTTAATCCAGAAACAAAAAACAAAACGGCAATGATGATGAGGGTTCCCCACAGACCACGATATCCGAAATTATATGTCAGATCGTAGTGAAGAAATGGAAATAATTGTCGTCCTCGTTCAATACCTACCAGTTGATCTACAACGAAAAGAGTTGCTAAAATAATTCCGGCTATAATGGAAATAAATGCTCCTTTCAGTGTAACTTTTTTACTGAGAATTCCAAATACTATTGCTGGAATCACAGGAAAGACCAGGTAGGCGGTGATGGTCTGTAGATATTTATAGATCCCTTCAGTTGACTTATATATCAGATAAGTAGCGGCCAAGCCCAACAAGGTGGCTAACATAATGATGACCCTTCCCCAAAATACCTGCATTTTCTCAGTGGTGTCTGGACGGAACTCAATAATAAAATCCCGTACAGTCATGGTTGATACTGAATTCATCACCGCTATCAAAGATGAAATCAATGCAGCTAACAGTGATGCCAGTACCAGACCACGTAAGCCGGAAGGTAGCAGTTTGTTCAGCAATAAGACAAAAGTTTGTTTACTTTCCATTTCATCCATACCCGGGTATAACGCCAGTGCGATAATACCTGGCATAGCGAAAATAAATATGGGGAAAAGCTTTAGAAAGGTAGAAAACATAGCACCCCACCTAGCCTGTTGTATATTTGGTGCTGCCAATACCCTTTGCACATTTACCTGATCTATACCCCAATAAAAAATGCCGGCATAAAATGCAGTAGCCAATATTCCCCAGAATGGATATACAGGATCATCATATGGTTTAGCTACGTGCATAGACTCAGGAACCTTTTCTATTAGAGCCTGCCATCCTCCGACTTCATGTATTCCAATAAAAAACATGATACTGCAACCGATGATCATCATAAAAGCCTGTATAGTATCCGTATAAGCCACTGCAGTAAATCCACCAATCATGGTGAAAATGGCCGTAACAAAACCAATCCATATTACGGTAGTCATTACATCCATTCCAAGGATACTATTCAAAACAAGTGCTCCGGCAAACAGGGTAAACGCCATTTTGGTCATAATACTGATGACTAACATGAGGCCAGAAAAAAAAAGCCGGGCTATTCGATTATACCGCATTTCCAGAAATTCAGGAATGGTATAGATCTGGTTCTTTATGTAGTATGGAAAAAGAACAGCACATCCAAATCCAAGGGTTATAGCTGTTGTAAGTTCAACGGCCCCGGCACTCAGGCCATACCGATAAGCATCTCCTGATAGGCCCACAAGATGTTCAGCGCCAATATTGGTAGCAAATAAAGATGCACCAACAATTGGCCATGTAATTCGCCGGCCACCTAAAAAAAAATTCGAACTGCTTTTACCTGCCTTCGAACGATAAGCTATGAATAAGCCTGCAAAAAGACTTATGGTTAAGGATATCACAACGACAATCCAGTCTGATGTTGTAAGATTTACCCTCATAAATACCTGATTTATCAGAAATTAAAATATAAAATATTCTTAGTATTAATCAATCAAGATCCTATCTTCTCAACAACTTGTCTATTAACTGTACCCCCTGGGTGAAATCTGGCATAATTATATGGGCTCCAGCTTTGATCAATCTTTTTCTTTTTTCCATATTTATTCCCCTGGATCCATCCTCAAAAGTGGCCATACCAATTGCCAAACCACCCTTTTTACGACATTCCCGTACCTCCACAGGTCCATCACCTACGACCATTAATTCTTCACCTGTCAAATCATTATCACTGATGATCCGTTCGATGACTATTTTTTTTGAAAAGCGTGTAACATCATCTTTCGATCCAAAAATATTTCCATTGAATAATGTGGCATATCCCAGGATCTCAGCTTCCTTTTCCACATCTGGTTGATCAGTACCGCTGGCCAGGTAAAGATGCATACCGGATTTTTTTAATGTTTCCATAAAAATTAAAACGTCCGGAATTATAAATTCTCGTGGATCAATTTCTCCTCTATTCAATTTATCCAAACGTGCATTTACAATTTTCATCAGTTCCTTTAGATATAATTTTTTGTACCCGGATTCATCAAGTCGTTCACTTTCAGAAACAAGGTCAAATTCAGCAACCATATCAACAAGGGCCTTCATTTGGAGAATGGTTTGAACTCCTGTGGATTTATCGATGTATTCACTTACCCTTTTTTGAACCTTTGCAATCATCCTTGTATCTGCTTTTTTTTCTTCATATCCCATAATAGCTTTAACCATCATTGTCCCCATTACTTCTTCCCATCCTGCTCTGAGTATGCTGATCGTTCCGTCATGGTCAAAAACAACATGTTTTACTGGAAACCTGAAATTAAGCAATACTTTTTCACAAATTTCTATTGATGTCCCGGGAAGATAAAATGCTGTTCGTGGATCCTCAGCCAGATCCGGTAAATATATATAATCAGGATCCTCACTGATATCCAACATTTCTATCCCTGTAGCAGTTCCAGTGGTTAATAGTTTCTGTACTGTTATGGCAGCCGCCAGGTTAGCAAATGCTGCAGCTTTTCTTGGACTGTATCCGGCTGCCAGACATAAAGCAAGCGCACTTAATGTTGTATCTCCGGCTCCTACTGTATCCAGTTTTTTAAGAAAATGTATGCCCTGAATGTGATGGGTTCCCTGACGATCAAAGGTGAGAATACCCCTCTCACCACAAGTAACAAAAACAGGCTTATACCATTGCCGATAAATGTTTTCTCCATATTCTTCAATCTTCTCCATGGGAATAAATTCACCGGGCACGGTGGAAATCCCATTCATTCTGGCAATCTCTATATCATTGATTTTGCGATATATATTCCTGAACTGATCATTATAATGCCTCGAATCAAGAAGAACAATAGCATCTTTGTATTCATCAAACAACCGGTTGACTTGCCTGATAAATCCCTGGTTTGTAATACTCCCGGGTACCTGTTGATTGAATATTAAAACGTTACTGGTCGTCAGTGCATGACGTATCTCTTCCAGCAGCAATTGATCTGTATTTTCAGATCGGACATTATACACGCCAAAATCAATTCGTGGTTCTTCCTCATTATTCAAATATTTTTTAACGAAGGTATACGTATCAAAATCCTCTGCCTGAATAAAAAGAGAACTGGTATCTACATTAAGCTGTTTGAATTGGTTTATCAATTCCATTCCAAAAATATCCGGCCCTACTACTCCAATTACTTTAATCTCTGCTGGCTGAAGTGCAGCCAGATTGGATACGATATTCGAAGCTCCTCCAGGTGAATAATAGTGTCGTTTTACTCCTTCTGCCTTTAATCCAGTTTCAACAGACACTTCAGATCCCCTCGGATCCAATATCCAATAGGCATCTAAACAAAAATCCCCATATACGACGATTTTTACCCTTTTAATATCTTCCAGGATTACTGCAACCTGCTCTCTATCCAGTGTAGTTATTTCTGCTATCATTTTTTCCAATGATATTTGATCGTATTTAATCGGTTGATGCACTGAATCATACACCTGACTGTATGATAATTGACTTTCCAGGAATGACTCATATGTGTCCAGATTGGTACACCTTCTCTTGTTAACAAAGGCCACCATTCCCCGATTTGATGATTGATCATCTTATCGAAAACAAAACGATGTACGTTTTCATACGCTTCCAGATATTTAGGATCTTTAAACAAGATATACGCATCCAGCATTCCAATCATTACTTCTGCCTGCTGCCAGAATTCCTTTTCTTCATCATACACCCCTCCTGCATGTGGACCCTCCACAAATACACCCCCATATTTCCAATCAATCCCATTTTCAACCGTATGATTATATATTGTCCTAATCAATCCAAGGTAATCTGAAGAGTCCGATTTCAACACATTTAAAGCGTGTAACAACAACCAGGCAAATTCAGCATTATGCCCATATGCAGTATTATCTTCAGGATTCGCTTTCTTACTTCCATCCGAATATCTGTCCCACCCCCATATGATGTCAAATTTGATTTGAGGAGCAATCTTCCAATCAGGTGTAAACTGTGGAATACCTGTTTTATATACTGGGTGGAGTATTTTTTGTAATAATAATTGAACCACTTCCAATAAAGCAACACGATGTAATTTGGATTTACTACATGAATATAAATTTGTAAAAGCTTCCATCAAATGCATATGAACATCCAGGGTTTTACGATCACCTCCTTTTGATCCTGGCCCAGCCAGCTGCCACTGACAATCGAACATCTCATAATATCCACCATATTTATGATCGTAACATTTTTGCTGAATAATGTTGAATAATTTTTCAGCATATTCCAGACCTGCCTGGTTGCCTGTTGCCAGGTAGTATTCACTTAGACTATAAAGTGCAAAACTCTGTCCGTATAAAATCTTGTCATCCTGCAATACATTACCCTTTCGATCAACCATCCAGTAAAATCCTCCATTTGAAGCATCCCAGAGGTACCTGATTATAAAATCAAAACCATGCTTTGCTAAATCAGTACATTTGTCAACCTCATATCCTTGTCTTGCAGCAGAAGACATTGTGTATAATGATCTTGATTGAGCGATCAATGATTTTTCATCTTCTCCTGTGTTCTTACCATCCTTATCAAAATGAGTAATATATCCACCCATTTCATTATCTTTTAAGCGGTTCAGCCAGAACGGCAACAATTCCTGTTTGAGATGAAACACTAATTCATTTAATAAAATTTCAATTTTTTCTCCTGGCATTTTTAGAAAAGTCAATTATATCAGCTCAATTTAGCATATCTCAATGTTTTTCAGAAGAAAGATTGCTTAAATCATTTTGAAAATGATTGATATAATGTCAGGAGTTTTATTTGGGATCATATTTTCTGAATGAATTTCTTCCATGATATTTTTTCACAGTATTTTTGAAGCTATAATCAGTATGAATCGATTTGAATTCTGAAAAGGAAAATATTTCAACCATTATTGAAGTAAAGGGGGTTCATAAATCCTTTAAGCAGGTTCATGCGGTTCAGGGTATTGATTTAAAAATTCGTGAAGGTGAATTTGTAGCCCTACTGGGACCCAATGGTGCAGGCAAGACCACGCTTGTCGAAATGATTGAGGGAATACAACAACCTGATAAGGGTGAAATCTGGATTCTTGGCAGACAATGGGACGGTCATGCTGATGAATTGCATCGCCTGATTGGCTTATCGCTGCAGGAAACAAGATTTATTGACAAATTGAGAGTATGGGAAACCTTGCGACTTTTTTCGAGCTTTTACTCGCTTGATCAACATCGTTCTAATCAGATTATAGAAATGATAGGCCTTCAGGATAAAAAAAAAGCATATGTAGTGAATCTTTCAGGTGGACAGCGTCAAAGGCTGGCCTTGGGCATCGCCCTACTAAATCAACCTAAAATCTTATTACTTGATGAACCCACAACAGGGCTGGATCCGAATGCCCGGCGAGACATCTGGTCTATACTCCTTAAATTAAAAGAGCAATCACATACATCACTCATTCTCACCACGCATTATATGGAAGAAGCTGAACAATTATGCGATTATATTGTGATCATGGACCATGGAAAAATTCTGAGGGAAGGGCCTAAACATTCGTTATTGAACGACCAGGATAATGAAAAATTAGTTGAATTTTCACTGGAAGAAACAATTACACAGCCCAATAAAATTTTTGACGATGCGCCTTTCGCAATTGACTGGGATGAAAAACAACAGCTGGGAAAAGCAAAAATATCTATGGTTGAAAAAAGTTTACCCTCCTTTCTGAATTATCTGTCAACAAAGAATCTGATTGTTAAAAATATGGAATGGAGGAGACAGACATTGGATGATTTATTCACTGCATTAACCGGGAGACATCTCGATGAGTAGGCCTATCAAATTTGAGCAACTGGGACAACTTATCATTGCCTATTCCAAGGAATTGATAAGGGAACCTGGCGTTTTGTTCTGGGGTATTGTGTTCCCCATCCTTATGTCACTTGGCCTGGGCATTGCGTTTACCAAAAAACAGGATATTGAACGACATGTAGCCATTGTCAATACCTCTGATTCAGAAAATAAAAAGATCCTGAATTTTCTTTCGAATAATGGAGAGATAATAAGTGGAGATAATGGAGAAGATACCTATAAAATTATCCTTCAGGATGAAAATATGGGGAATACTACCCTATATTTTGAACCTATGTCGTGGGAAAATGCCATGGCTCAGTTAAAAAAGGGTACATTGGGAATCATTGTTGAGGAAAAAGAAGGATATAAAATTTATCACTTTGATCCGTCGAATACTGATGCTCAACTTACTTATATGAAAATTTCAGCTGTTTTCAATTCCAGGGTATTACAATCAGCAAGGAATGATGTAGTTAAACCTCTTACGCTCCGTGGAACCAGATACATCGATTTCCTCATTCCCGGATTGATTGCCATGAATGTGATGACTTCTTGTTTATGGGGATTAGGATATGGTGTGATCGACAAGCGATCGAAAAAACTGATGCGCCGTATGGTAGCTACTCCAATGAAAAAGTCACATTTCCTGTTTTCATTGATTACAGTCCGGTTTACTATGAATTTATTGGAATCAGGTCTTTTGTTCCTGTTTGCATGGCTAGTCTTCGGGGTGATCATCCAGGGTAGTATATTTGCCCTAATCATTGTTTTTTTAGCCGGCAACTTGGCATTTTCAGGGCTGGCTGTATTTATTGCCTCACGTACCGCCAATACCGAAATCGGGAATGGACTGATAAATGCTATTGTAATTCCTATGATGGTTTTATCAGGTATATTCTTCAGTTACTACAATTTCCCGGAATGGAGTATTCCATATATTCAAAAACTCCCGCTGACTCTATTGACCGATGGAATCAGGGGCATTTTCATCGAGGGAGGAGGTATGAGTGCGATCCTGATTCCTTCAATTCTAATGGTTACATTTGGAACTATCTTTTTTTTGTTTGGATTAAGGATCTTTAAATGGTATTGAAGGGATTCCCTATAATAATCATAACTTATCAAAAAATTTCTTCTCTACATTCTTACGGTGTTATAATATAAAATCACTAGAAATTTTTATTAGATTGAGTAAATTTTAAATAATACTATAATTTAGATTAAATAACATTTTTATGACCGATCGACGCAAATTTCTTAAAAAAGCATCACTGGGTTCGGCAGGATTTTTGGTAGCTCCTTCCTATGCACATACTCCTCTGAAAACTTCAAAAATACAACAGATACCTGAAAGCCTAGTCATTCTTTTTCAGGGTGATTCCATTACAGATGCAGGAAGAAATCGGGGCAGGTATTATGCCAACGAAGGCGGTGGAATGGGAGTTGGATATGTTTATCAGATTGTATCAGAAATGCTGGGCGCCAGTCCGGAAAAAAAATATCGGTTTTATAATCGGGGGATCAGTGGGAATAAGGTATTTCAATTGACAAATCGCTGGGAAGATGATTGTTTGCAGCTAAAACCTGATGTTTTAAGTATTCTTATTGGTGTTAACGATTTCTGGCATACATTATCAAGTAGATATGATGGCACGGTAGAGACCTATGATACCGATTTTCGCCAGCTACTTGATCGCACAAAAAATCAATTGCCAGAAATCAAACTAATCATTGGAGAACCCTTCGCCGTTGATGGTGGCTCCGCTATCACAGCCGACTGGTATCCTGTATTTCCCAGATACCAAAAAGCGGCCCGGATTATCGCCGAAGATTACGGTGCCGTGTTTATTCCTTATCAGAAAATATTTGATGATGCGTTAAATCGGGCTCCTGTTTCTTACTGGTGCCCGGACGGAGTACATCCTTCTATTGCCGGAGGATACCTGATGAAAAAAGCATGGTTAGATGCTTTCCTGCAACTTTTTTAATCACGTTTAAAATCAAATCTAAATCATTGATTTTAATTGTATGAAATCATAAAAGAAGGAGATTTCGGCTCACCCATTAAACTTCTTCACCATCTCGATCCGCATGGCAAATGGAACATTTTGATGATCGAAGGTGTATTCTATGGATCTGTCCATTTCAAGTTCATGCTTTAATTCCATCCCAATTTTCGGTATTGAGGCATCCAGCTTATTTTTTACCTGTTTGTCTATTACCAGTTTGATACTTCCGTAATACAATTCTGTGATCATATAAACACGGCGTATTTTTCCGTCATAAAGATCCCATTTATTTTTTTTCATTTCTTCCAGGAAATCATCAATCGTGACACGCATAAGATCTGTAAGTGATCGGGTTTTGATATCCCCAAAAGTGAATTTCTTAATACTGTTGATCCCGATCTCATGTTCTAATTTCCCAATTTTAGGATTCTTCAACGTATTAGCCAGGCTCATATCAACTTCGATTGTACTTTCCGCCATATTCGCATCCACCAGAAGTAAATTCCTGCACTCATCGAGATAATTATTTAATTCATCTTTTTTAATCAAATCAGCATCTACAAATGAATTAAAGATGTGGTTCGGCATTCCGGGATGATCAAATTTTGGCTCGCCAATTAAGGGATCCCATACCAGGTTCCCATTAATGATATTTTCATGAGAGGCCGGAATTAGCTCCAGATCATACTTGTTTCTAAATTTCTTGAGTTCCATAGCAATATGTATTATTGGTTACAAAGTTTTTAATTTGATTATATATCTATTCTTATATGCTGATAAAATTATTTGCAAAGTACATATTAAGAATAATTCCAATTAAAAGCAAACATGCTCTGAATGACTTCATAAGAACAACAGAAAGAAACTCATGCTATCAGATTTATATTAAAGTGATTAAATAGCAGATTTTCTATTGTTATAAATAACTTAGCCGGATGGAAGTTGGTTGAAAAATCGTTGCCGGTACATGTTTGAAGTTAATTGTCATTTTATCCCCTAATAAATTGTTAAAAATGATAATCTTAACTTTTATAATCTTATATAAATCCAAAACAACCATACTCCTAAATACATTTCTTTTTACTATTTTACTTTCATAATAAGCTATATTGAATTAAATTAAAGTCCCTTTTTAAGTAAAATCTGATCCAGCTTCTATTTTCAACCCATAATTTTCTGGTATAATGTAAAAGTAAATCATTGCATCATGAAATCAGTATTAAACAAAATTTTCAATTTTGAGCCTATTAATGTAACTCAGATTATTCTTTATGTGATCATCATAAGTGTGCTGCTGTTTTTTTTTAAAACTCAGCTCACTGCCTTTTTCGATACACTGAAAGATAGACCCATCACTGTCACGATGAACTCATCAGAAACATCCATCAGACTAGATGCACCTGTTGTGCCTCGACTAACTACTAACAGCATTACAGATCCAACAAGGTCTCCCGACGCTTTTAACCACTGGGAAAACATATTGGATGACATCAGGGACCCTGAAACATTTCGGAAAATGGATATCGGACAACTTTTCCGTGACCTGGAAAATATGGGTCCGGGTGAGGTAGGTGTGTTAAATTTTGAGGTTAACGATCCAGACCGGCCTTATTACCAGGATCCAAATATGCTCAAATACCTCTCAGTAGCTGCCGAAAAGATCCGTTACCTGGCATTCTATGATGAAACCCATTTTGTAGGATACATCAAAATCGAAAGCGTAATTAAAGGCCTTGCGGCTGGAGAAGACGCATTCAACTATTTTGGGGATAAATTGAAACATGGTGATTGGGCATATTTCCCTGGCTTGATCACTGAAGATCAGGCTTTCAGGGAAATCCCAACAATCAGGGAACTTTATGAACGTCTGAAAAACGATCAATATTCAGAAATTCCCTTCATACAGGATGATAAGTTAAAAGCTATTTTGAATTATGAGACCATTGCCGATGGATTATACCAGCAAACGAAAGAAACGGAAGAAAATGCTACTCAAGTGTGAAATATTTTTTTATTTGTTATCTATCTGAGATCCTCTGAGTAATATATGCCGGATCAATCAACATCAATCGACGCACAGTTATCTCAGGATCAGAAATTTTGATTCAATTGATCTAAATTCATACGCTGGGTACTGAAACCATTATACTTGAGAATCTGTGGTCAAACTATTTTTTTACCAAAGTGTCTATATATTACAATTATTAGCTCTAATTGTACGCCATCTATTATAGATTATAGCCGTTTATTACCATATAGTTGTACAATAATATGGTAAATAAATAATATAATGAAGAAGGAACCATATATCATAGATATAGAGCACTCACATTCCAGGTTAATGATAGGTCTTTTTACGATAACACTTGGAATCTTAACGCTGATTACCCATCAATTTACAGGCATTGCATTGATAATATATATAGCATTTACATTCATGCTAGCCGGAACATTCGGTGTATTATATTCGATGCAGGAAAATAAAACAGGTAAGGGTCCCTGGGGATATTTAGCTGCCGGAATGGTACTTACAGGAGGATTTAGTATGTTGATTTTTGCGACCTCCGGCATTAAATTATTATTAATATTATTAGGTAGCACCTTATTAATATCCGGATTAACTTATGTTTTAATATCAATCAAATCAAGGAATGAAAAGGGATGGAAATGGCTAATTATAGATGGTATCCTATCTCTGTTACTGGGCACACTAGTTCTGATTCAATGGCCGATTTCAGGTCAAATGACCCTTCTGATTTATACAGGAATCTGGCTGATTAAGATGGGTACACTAATAGCTCTTCTTGGTATGAATAGTAAAATAAATCAAATAGAATGAACTAGAAAAACCGGTAAAAAAAAATCAACTTGCGTTAACAATTATTTAAAAACTTGGTAGAATTTTCAGAATATGTTCTATTACGAAACAATTCACGGCAAGTGCAATTTTAAAATTGAAATTGGATCACTTGATAAAGTAGAACTAAAATCCTGTATATATAAAATATTTCCTTTTTTGATTTTATACCAGTCGGGTAATTCTCTGTATAATTTACTCCTGTCAATTCTAGCACCTTCATCCCAATCCTTACCTATAATGTAGGACAGAGCCTTTGAAAGCATCGGGTCAGCTTCATCACCAAAAGGTTTAGCCTCCAGTAAATTATCTTCAATATAGAAATCGGGAGTTATTCCATATTCAAAATCAGTAAATCCGTTGGCATTTGTATATTTCAGAACCACGGGAATCATAGCCCAGTTATGTTTCCGGGGATCATTCGTATCATATATTACAAAAGAACCATAAAATTTACCAAATGTGGGCTCTCCAATTGAAATTATCTGCATATAGGGATCAAGGCCAACAAGTAATAATTCACTGGCTGAAGCAGTATTCGAGCCTGTCAGGATAACGATTCGATCAAGATCCAGGTTGTGCCCGTTATCTGAGAACCGGATAAACAGGTGTTCTGAGTTTTCACCCTCTTTGGCTAAATAATAATCCTCCAGAACGTCATTATAATCGAATTTTACAAATACATCCTGGTTAAGCACATTTTTATATGGCGCCAGAATGCTTCCTAAATATTTAACAGCTTCCACATTTCCTCCCCTGTTATACCGAAGGTCAAAAATCAATTCGGTGATTCCCTGGGCTTTCATTTCATCAATTACATGTCCGAGGTTATCCAGTTTCGAATCATTTTCCCCAGCTAAAAAATCAACATAAACTATATATCCAATTTTTATATTGTCAATATCCTTTATTTCTGTGTAAACAACGGGATTGATATCGATGCTACTGTTTGTTATGAAAATTTCCTGATCCGTTTCATATATACCATTTTCATTATACGCTCCAAGAGTAACCGTATATTCTGTTTTATCATATAAGTCAAGATAATTATCCATAGTAAGATTCAGCCCGTCTATTTTTAATATGATATCACCACGAGCCAAGCCAGCCTCTTCAGCACTAGATTCTGGATATACATATTCTACTATTATAAAAATATTATTTGAATTATTGAAAATACCAAAGGTGGGTGAAAATCCCAAGGCTAGAATTTCCCCATCAAGTTCTTCAAGGAGCGTCTCCACATCTTCTGAAATCCAGGAAAAACGATCGTCTTCGTATAAAAGGGATTTAAAATAAGTCTCATGATCCGATTCAGATTGATCAGTATCAATCAAAAAATCCTTCCAGAAATAATATGTATTCAATTCCTCCCAGATCCAGTCATTGATATTAATTTCTTTAGAAATATTATCAAATTGTGTTGATTCATCTTCCTGAAAGCATGAATTAAAAACAGTGAATATGATTAATATTAATATAAAGGTAACAGTTCTCGATATAGCCATCCACTAAAATTCTATAACAGATTTATTATAAAACGATGTTATCGTGATATGGTTTATTATTTTACAACGGAATTTTATATTTTCTAATTTTTATATGAATCATTTAATCAACCAATCACAATTTTTTCATGACCTGTTATATGACAGGTTGAAATGTCCATATGAATTTTCTATTGCAGGATATCCAGGTTTTATAACTATTTGCCTGGAGGACGATAACCAACGGATTTTTTGGCGGCCTCGTCAATTATTTTTGGTTCTATTAATACTGTCAACGAAATATTAACTGCTCCGGTAGCTTTGATGCCCATACTCATCGCTGCTGCAGTTGCAGTATCAGGAACATCCACGATAGCAATTACATCAGATTGACCAAAACAGTAATAAAAGGAATCAACATGTCCTCCCAGATTTTTTGCCATACCTTCGACCATCTGTTGCCGACTGGTTCCACCTTCTTTTAAAAGGCCGCGTGTACCTTCAGATGTGTAAGACGCATTTACTAAATATTTTGCCATATCATACCTCCTCCTACGAGGTTATTATGAAAAGTATAAGGATAAAAATAGGACGCAATATAATGAAAATTATGATTCGGGAATAGTATAGAGGTTGTTTTATTATTGTTAGTCGTTTCAAAATTGGCATGTTTTCTCTTTTCGTAAATTTTACTGCTCTATATTTGAAATCATATGATCAATATCCTAAATTAAATCGCATATATTTGATCTAGAAATTTCACAACTGATTTTTATCTCATGAATCACCTCCTGATATCCCTCAAACTAGAATATCAAACAAAATTCAAACGAAATATGTATCATTTCCACCTGAATTTGATAACAGGCTTATTATTTGTAATATTTCTGTTTCACTGTAAACAAAAAACGGTCGAGGATGCTATTGCACGCCCTCAGGCCTGGACACCACTTGATGAATATATCAATACTTCGGATCCTAATTTCCATTATGAAATAATGCACCAGTCAAAAATTGAAGGTTATACCCTATACGTAGTGAAAATGATCTCACAGGAATGGCTCACTACCTTGGAAGTAGATGAACCAACCTGGTGGCACTGGATTACTGTTGTAGTACCCGATACAATCCAGTATCATACTGCTTTGATGTGGATCGGTGGAGGAGCGAAAGATGATGAATTACCCCAGGAAGCAGGTACCATCATTCTAGAGTCAGCTTTACTCACCCATTCAGTTTCAGCAGAGATTCATAACATTCCCAATCAACCTCTTACTTTCGTCGGGGATACTATTAACGGGAGATACGAAGACGAACTCATTGCTTTTGGATGGCGACAATTCCTGGAGAGAGGGGCTACCGATGAAGATGCCATATGGTTGGCCCGTTTGCCTATGACGAAAGCTGTTGTTCGTGCTATGGATGTTGTAAAGGAATTGATAGCCAGTGAATTCAATCATTCTATAGATCATTACGTGGTTTCAGGAGCATCGAAACGAGGATGGACTACCTGGACTACAGCAGCAGTCGATGACCGTGTGATCGCTATAATCCCTGTTGTAATCGATCTTTTAAATGTAGTTCCTTCATTTGATCATCATTGGCGAAACTATGGATTCTGGGCACCCGCGGTGAGTGATTATGTAACTGAAGGAATTATGGATTGGATGCACTCAATTGAATTTGCCAGACTAATTGGAATAACTGAACCTTACTCATATATAGAAAGATTTGATTTACCCAAATTGTTGATTAACGCCACTGGTGACCAGTTCTTTCAACCGGATAGCTGGCAGTTTTATTGGGATGACCTCATTGGAGAAAAACATGTCCGGTACGTTCCCAATACAGGTCATTCACTTCGTGGTACAGATGCCATAGAAACGCTGGTTGCTTTTTACCAACATGTTGTTGAAGAAAATGACCGTCCCGAATACCAATGGGAGATCCGTGATTCAATCATTCATGTAGAAGTCGATCCCGAAAATCAACCTTCATCCATAAAACTATGGTATGCCATTAATGAGGAGGCCCGGGACTTCAGGATCGATATTACTGGTGAAATATGGATAGACAGCACGCTAGCTCTTCACCCGGAAGGAATTTACGAAGTTAAATTATCACAACCTATCAGTGGATGGAAAGCATATTTTATTGAATTAACATATCCGGGAGATGTGCCGCTTAAGGTAACTACTGGTGTTACTGTATTACCTAAGATCTATCCATATGAAGCATTTGTAAATGAAGATGCTAAAGGTATCCAATCTTTTTAATCCGGAAGTGTAAAACAATAGAACATATCGCCTGGTTTCGTTTCCGGCTTACCTCCTCCTCCCGCAGCAATTACGATATATTGTTTTCCGTCTATAACATAACTTGCAGGGGTAGCATAAGCACCTGCATCAAGCTGGAATTCCCACAGGATTTCTCCTGTTCTTTTATCAAATGCCCTGAACCGTTCATCCATCGTAGCACCTATAAATACCAGTCCCCCAGCTGTTACAAGTGGTCCCCCCATGTTAAATGTTCCTGTTGGTGGGAAACCTTTTTTTTCCAGTTCCGGGTATGTACCTAAAGGTACTTGCCATATAATTTTACCCTTATCCATATGTATTGCATTTAAAGTCCCCCAGGGTGGTTTGTTGGCAGGAAATCCTTTCTGGTCTCGCAGGATATTATGTCCTGATGCCACATAAGGTGTTTTCGACATAAAGGAAAGTTGAATAGAATCTTTAGAAACAAAGATTTGTTTATCTTCATCCCAGAGAAAAGAGATCAGCGCTGCACGCTCAAGGGATTGTAACATTGCAAACTTGGGCATCTGTCCCTTACCATGCTGAAGTACAGAATCAACATAATATTTTGTTTTCTTTTCCCGTATCCCTTTCAGTTTTTCAAGTGCCGGGGATCCGGGGTTTCGTGGATTCCCAAATCCATGACAGGCGGAACATATGGATCCATACAACCTGCTCCCAAGTTGAAATATTGAAATATTTTCTTCTGGTTGGGAAGGCATCATCGATATCCATTCCGGCTCGTTACTGCAATTTACATAAAGAATATGGGTTTCAGGATCATATGCCGCACCTCCCCAGTTTGTTCCTCCGTTAAACTGCGGCATGACCGTTGATCCCTGGCGAGTGGGTGGTAAAAAAAGTTCTCCCATATTCATGCCTTTCAATTTGCCCAGTATAAATTCACTGGATTCAGGACTGATATCAGTAACATCTTCTAAATTGAATGCCTGCCGGGCATACCTCAGAGAAGGTTGTGGATATGGTTGCGTTGGCCATGTTACTTCTCCCGGAATGTCAGACTTTGGAACTGGTAATTCTTCAATAGGATAGATCGGTTTGCCGGATTCTCTGTCCAGAATAAAAAGATGGCCCATTTTTGTAGGCTGGGCGATCGCATCGAAGTTCCTACTACCTCTTTTAACCTGCACGAGGTTTGGTGGACACGGAATATCATAATCCCAGATATCATGATGAACCACCTGGTAATGCCATTTCCGATTGCCGGTATTCGCATCAAGTGCCAGGATACAATTCGCAAATAAATTTTCCCCAACACGGTCACCTCCCCAATGATCATAGGCTGCACTTCCCGTTCCGCAGAATACAATGCCACGTTCTACATCGAGTGTAAATCCTCCCCAGGAATTAGCTCCGCCGGTTTGCGTGTAAGCATCTACTGGCCAAGTATCGAAACCAAATTCATCCGGATGAGGTATCGTGTGAAAAATCCAGCGGATCTGACCTGTATGGATATCATATGCCCTGATATGACCAGGAACGACAGGTCCTGGTCCTTCACCAACCCTTGAACCAAGGATTAGCAGGTCTTTATAAATTATTCCCGGTGTTGGAGCATTTATCCAGAGATGATGCACTTCTCTTCCCAGACCTTTATATAGGTCTATTTTACCGTCAGTTCCAAAATTATCAAGTAATGTGCCATCGATTGCATTTAAACAATAAAGCCAGGCACCTGCCACAAAATAGATCCTTTTTTCTTCCCCATCAGTCCAATAGGTAATTCCTCTATTTTCTCCAAATGATCCAGCTCCTTCAAAAGGATCAAACCGCCATAATTCTTTCCCATTTATTGCATTGAGCGCAATTACTTTTAATCCAGGTGATGTGATATATATAACTCTGTCAACTATCACAGGATTACATTGAATGGTGGTGGGGGGACTATCCCGCATATCCCTGGTTTTAAAGATCCAAGCGATCTCCAGTTCGCTGACGTTGCTTTTGTTGATTATGGCGGACGGTATATATTTACTACCTTCATAATCTCGACTATAAACTGGCCAGTAAATGTTCTCCTGGGATTTGTTTTCGCATGAAGAGAAATACAATATGACTATCCAGAAAAAATATACAATGAAACTTTCTGAAACAGATACCTTTAAAAACATCATAATTAATCACGTTTAATAAAGCTGCCGGAAAATTTTAGAATATGACCGGTATCAGCTAACTTATTCAAGGTAAATAATTCAATCAGATTATAAAAGCATCTTTTTATCGAAAACTGGTTCACACTAAGTATCGTATAAAGGGGTATTTGGTGTAGTTCAGCTTGTATTTTTTATCCCGCAAACACATTTTCTGATTTTTGTATTGCATACTTGTATTATATTTTTTTTACATTTGACCTCTTTAAACCATAACTTTAATTATTATAGATATATTTATGGTTATGAGATATTTATTTTTGTTCCTACTGGCTGCATTGATCATTTCGGCCTGTGATACTTCAAATGAAGTTACCCCTATCGCTGGTTTCGGAAATATTTTTAAATCTCAAGGAAAAACTGATACGATGAATATCTTTTCTGTTTCAGTAGATCCCTCTTTTTCTACAGATCATTCGGATGACTGGATTATTATCAGTAGTCTGGATGGCAAGGTATTGGGCTTCAGACAATTTGAAACCAACACGACATTTAATATTGAAGCCATTTTAGCTGCTATACCCGATAGAGTGAATGTATCAATATTACAGATTAATTTTACTACTACGAGGACAAGTTACTCCGTTCAGTCCTATTCAAATATTCAGACAGCGAAAACATGGTATATCAAACGATTGATCGAGAAGAAAAGAAATCCCCGGGGTACTCTAATTATCAATATCCTCAACTCCCCTCAGCCTTCTTTAGCCTTATATAAAGTGAGTGATGATTTTGGAAGCCAGTCGTATTCTTCTTCTTGGAGCTCAGCAAAAAGATTAAATACATTTAACTATACATTATATGAGGATGTCTCAAAAATTATGATTTCCGTTACTACTCCTGAAAATAAAGTGAAATACGTCGAAATCAGAAATCCCAATCCGCTTTTGAATTATAACTTTGATTACGATACTGATTTCGTGGAACCGGAATATCATATACAAATTTCACTGATTCCCAATACCTACGTATTTGCATTGATCCATGGTATGAATGATCTTGTTCAAAATAAATCAATTCAACTGAAAGGATTAGGATTTACAGAGGTAACCCATCTTAACGGGACGGATCAACTCGCTTTAGGCTACAACACTGGATATGCCTTTTATTATACTGATATAATTGTTAATATGGCGGATTACATCTACCAGTATGAAAAACTGGGTGATGCCCCCAATCTGGTAGATATTTCAGTTTCTCCCAATAGTGTTACATGGATCAATGATGATTTTTTAAACTTTGATTTTTCGAATGCTGAAGAATATGATCATATTCAAACCCGGTGGGAAAAAAACCAGAACCTAAATGGTATGGAGCATGTATTTATATGGTATATAAGTAGTTCGAGCACCCACCATCCACTTTTTTCAGAAATTCCTGAGGAGATTAAAATGGAATATCCATTCCTGGACTTTGACTTTGATGAGATGAGACTGGGCAGTTTGACACTGTTCAAAAATATTGATGGATATGGTTATGAAGAAATTATTGATAATCTGATCACGAATAAGCAGGAGGATTACCGGCCTTATGAATACGAATCAATCAGCATATCTTACTGAATATTTCCCAAATTAAATCCGGTTGCGATACCTTTGTTTTAAATTAATTAAATAAAAAGCATGTCAAAGGAAAAGTTTCCGATTAGCTTTAAGAAAATCAGTGATGCCATTTATCAGTTTAAATTTCCGGAAGTTGATCACGTTATTGGCATCGCAACTGGAGGTATTTACCCGGCAATTCTGATTGCTCACCAGTTAAAAATTGATTTCGCCTTCCTTCATATCAATTACCGGAATGCAGAAAATAAACCAATATATGAAGAACCAAGGATATTACTAAATCCATTAAAAAACCTTGATAAATCAAAAAAAATTTTGTTAGTTGATGAGGTTTCAGTATCTGGTAAGACCATGGCAAAGGCCAAAGAAATACTGGAGGGATATGAGGTAATTACTTTTGTTCTTAAAGGAATAGGAGATTATGTTTTATTCCCTGATATCAATTCATGTGTGATCTGGCCCTGGAAAATTCAAGAATTTTGAATTTTCGAAAAAAACAATATCGTAAATCCAATTTGAATTATCGGATTAAACATTTTAATTATTTCATTGAATTTAAATTAATTCAAAATTTATAACAAAGCACTCCATTCAATGATGATTTATAAATTATTATTGATTTTATCAGGAATATTGATACTTTTTTGTGGATGTTTTGAATCTTCATTAGTGGAAGAGGATGTTGAAAAGGTAATCGATTCCCGTGAACCGGACTACGATCCATATTCACTAATAACCACAGATATGTACGATCCAGTAGCAATATCAATTGGTACAGTAGCGCAAAACGAGATATCCGGAATAAGTTTGAGCAAGGACTGTGATCAGGTGATATGGGCAATCAATGACAATGATAATGGACCATATTTGTATCAACTGGATACAGAAACGGCTGAAATTAAACTTGTCTACCACTTACAAAACATGAGGAATGTGGATTGGGAAGCCATCAGTCTGGGAAAAGGAATTTACGGGTATTCCAATTTATATATAGGTGATATAGGAAATAATAATCTTAAACGAACAAAAATATGGGTGTATCGGTTCGAAGAGCCTAATTGTTTTTCTGAAGCAGGAGATAAAATCAGTCTCACCCCAGAATTTGATCAACTTGAATTTGTTTACCCTGATGGCCCTCATGATGCGGAAGCCATGTACGTCGATGATGTAACTTTGGATATTTATATAATCACAAAAACTAAATCAAGATCAGGTGTATATCTCTTTCCCTATCCGCAAAGCCTTGACCAAACCGATACATTAACCTATCTGGGTTCCTTACCTTTCCAGTTGACAGTTTCGGCCGATTACAGTCCGGAAGTGAAAATTTTATTGGTTAAAACGTATGACCAGATTTATTTATGGGAAAATAATGAAGATAAAAAGCTTACCGAACTTATATTCGATATACCAATGAAGGCTCCCTACAATCCCATAGAACTTCAGGGAGAATCTATCTGTATCGGATCTTCCGGATATTATACACTCAGTGAAAAGGTTTTTGGGATTGAACCCGTATTATACCGGTACAATCGAAAAATGATTTCTGACGAATAAAATTCGATGAAATAAGCTTTTATTATCCAGCAAGTATTCAACTGCGAAGATTGGTACCTGACGAGATGATTTATTAAATTGTCAAATATTCAGTTATAGTTCTGTTTGGAAAATACGTTATGCTTTATCCACTGGAAGATCTAATTGGAATGCTCCTCTCAAAAAATGATAGGATTGAAGAAGAAGTTAAAAAAAATTCAGGCCTTCAGGATCTTACATTTAAACAATTGGAATGTATTTCCTGGATCAGAGAACTGAAAAATCCCAATCTTACGGAACTCTCTATTAAACTCGAAATCACAAAACCATCCACTACTGCTCTGGTAGATAAACTCGAAGAAAAAAAATATATCATCAAGGTGAAATCTGATGAAGACAGACGTACAGCACATGTGCATTTGACAAAAAAAGGTTATAAAGCCAGCCGTGTTTCACAGGAGGTATATAAAAAAATGTCCCGGGAACTATCAAAACAATTATCGCCTGAAGAAAATGAATTATTTTTAAAATTGTTAAACAAAGCTTTGCATCCTTACGTATAAATTTTTATAAATTAATTAGTTTTATCTAACTAACTATTATGGACTTCTTTGATTTTTTTCAGTTGTTAATTTTAGCTGTGTTCCTATTGATTTTCATAGGAAGAACCATCCATCTTTATTTAATAGGCAGGAATGTATTTGTTATTGGTCATGGAAAATCAATTAGAACCAATTTTATGGAAATCCTCTTCTCTGTTGGATTATTATTTTGGATATATTTACTATTGATTAATACATTACATCTTACTCCAGGTATTTTACCAGCATCTATCTTCATACATCAAATACATAAACTTTACATACAAATACCTGGGATGATAATGATCTGCCTGGGTATGATCATTTTTGTTTTGGGCATTTTCTCTTTTAAAAAATCCTGGCGGATTGGTATCGATCCCCAAACAAAGGATGAGTTAATTACTTCAGGCATTTTTTCTTTTACAAGAAATCCTATCTTCATTTTTATCAATATCTACTTTATCGGTACCTCCTTAATCTATCCGACCCCCTTCTTTATTTCTTTTACCTTGATTACGCTTATTGGCATCCATCATCATATTAAAAAAGAGGAATACTTTCTGAGTAAACATTATGGTAAATCATATTCCAATTATCTCAAAAAAGTAAGACGATATTTTTAGAATAATTGATTATAAAAGTGCAAATTATGGAAGCCTGGTCATTATCGTGACCATCATTTCTATCCTGGCCAAGGAGGCAATTGCTCAAAGTTCTCTGATCCATATATTTCTAAAACTGACAGGATTACCATGATCCTGAAGTTTTAGAGGCATTTTACCATGTTCTGTGTATTTCGGCAATCCGATATAGGGGGTATGCCCTTTTAACAAAACATGATTTTGGACAAGGACTCCATTGTGAATAACCGTAATAAAAGCTGCCCTGGCTAGTGATCCGTCTTCATGAAATACAGGAGCTTCGTATATGATGTCGTATGTTTGCCATTCGGCCGGTGGACGGCAGGCATTCACCAATGGCATATATTGTTTATATATACTGGCGGCCTGCCCATTGGAATATGTTCGATTATTATAAGAATCCAAAACCTGTACCTCATATGTACTTTGTAAAAATATGCCACTATTACCCCTTCCCTGACTCTCTCCGACAATCTCAGCTGGCGTACGCCATTCTATATGAAGTTGACAATCTCCAAAAGACTGTTTGGTTTGTATATCGCCAGCCCCCTTCTGTGCAGTCATTGCTCCATCCTCTAATTTCCATTTCACTTCCCCTCCCCTGGCTGATTCCCAGTTAGAAAAATCGGTTCCATCAAAAAGGATGATTGCATCCGATGGTGGGGCTGTCCCGATTCCAGGAGTCACAACCTCAGGTTCTGGTTCCCAGATCTCCGTATCCTCGGGTTTCATTTCCTGAGCAAAGATTAGATTTACTGACAATAAACAGATTAGGATCAATATAATATTCTTCATGGCTAATTATTTTATAATTTAAAAGCAGATTTTATCAGCAATAAAAATACAATTTTTGTCTGTTGTATTCTTTATATTTAGAAAAATTTATAACTGGCAATGTTGGCATATATATTTCTGACTGCGTTTCTCGTATTTCTAATAGCTTATAAGTTTTACGGAAGGTTCCTCGATCGAAAATTTGATGTCAATTGCGATCGCCCTACTCCCAGTCATACGGAATATGACGGAGTGGACCGAGTGCCAACTAAAACACCTGTACTATTAGGACATCATTTTAGTTCGATTGCAGGAGCAGGACCTATAGTTGGCCCGATCATCGCCGGAATAGCTTTTGGGTGGCTCCCAGCATTATTATGGATTGTACTCGGATCAATATTTATCGGGGGTGTACATGATTATTCTTCATTGATGGCAAGTATTCGGCACAAAGCTAAATCAGTAGGGGAAATTGCCAGAATGTACATGTCTCCATTATCCTATAAGATGTTTTTGATTTTTATCTGGCTTGCACTGGTTTATATTTTAGTTGTGTTCGTAGATCTAACATCTGCCGGATTTACTACTAATCCGGAAGTGGGCACTTCGTCAATATTCTTTATTCTATTAGCCATTGCTTTTGGAATTACTATCAACCGTCTCGGGATAAATTTCAGGCTTGGTTCAATCATATTTGTACCCCTTGTTTTTTTCGGTATTTATTTAGGTCATATTTTTCCAGTAGATAACGCGTATTTACCTGCAATTCTCGGAGAAACAAAACGCACCTGGAACATATTATTGTTGATATATTGTTTTCTGGCCAGTATTTCTCCGGTTTGGATTCTGTTACAGCCCAGAGATTATTTGTCTTCTTATCTGTTATATGCTTCATTGATTGGAGCATTTATTGGAATTATTATTGGTGGATTTGAGGTCAGGTATCCCATGTTCACCTCCTGGGCAAACATCGACAGGGGTACACTTTTCCCGATATTATTCATCACGATCGCTTGTGGAGCATGCTCAGGATTTCATTCCATTGTAGCTTCAGGAACCACCTCTAAACAATTAAACAATGAATGTGATGCCAGACCAATAGGTTATGGAGCTATGTTGATTGAAGGACTAGTTGCAGTCATTTCATTATTTACTGTAATTATGGTTGTTTCAAACAATGATATCTTAAAATCCAATCCTCTTGAGATATATGGAAATGGATTAGGTAATTTTCTTAAGGTTTTGGGATTTCCGTATGAGATAGGAAAATCATTTGGCATTCTGGCGGTATCCACTTTTCTCCTTACTACCCTGGATACTTCCACGAGATTGGGTCGATATATATTTGAAGAATTTTTTGATTTGCATGGCACAAATGCCCGTGTTCTGGCTACAGGTGCTACTCTGATATTACCTTTGGGCTTTAATTTTTTACTGTTACGTGATGCCTCAGGGAATATAATACCTGCCTGGCAGGCAATCTGGCCTGTGTTTGGTGCTACTAATCAGCTTTTGGCTGGGTTAGCCTTGCTTGTCGTGTTTGTATGGCTTAAGAAAAAGCGTAAAAATACCTTTTTTATCATTATTCCAATGCTTTTCATGCTTGTTATGACGATATGGGCGCTTGTTCAACTCATTTATCAGAGTGGATTTACTATTATAGGTTCAATATCATTTATATTATTTTGTTTATCTATCATACTGATCATTGAAGCCATCAGGACATTGCTAAAATCAGATCAAGTTCTTAGAAATGTATAAGCATAAAAAAAACCCGATAAAATCGGGATTTTTAAAAGCACATTGGAATTTATCAAGCAAGCTTAATTAGCTTCAACTTCTTTATTTTCCAGCAATATTTCCTCAATAGCTTTCTTTAATGTCGGTTTTGGTAAAGCACCCATAGCCATTTGAGGCTGGCCTTCCTTCGGACAGAACAATAACGAAGGTATACTTCTTATTCCAAACGCCGCTGCTAATTCCTGCTGTTCTTCAGTATCAACCTTGTAAATATGAATTTTACCATCATATTCTTTTGCCAATTCTTCCAAAACCGGCGCCACCATTTTACAGGGTCCACACCAATCCGCATAAAAATCAATCAGGCATGGAAGATCACCTTCGTACTGCCACTCTTTGTTTTTCTCGTAATTAAATACTTTCTCAAGAAAGGTTGCTTTTGTTAAATGTTCCATTTCTGTATTCCTTTTTGTTTTTATTATTTCTGCATTTAATTTATTTATATTACCTTCTTTGCCAGCCATTTTACAACCAGCGATATTTACATATATCGCCAGTAATAATCCTAATACCAATTTTAATTTACTCATATGCTATAAACTACTTTTGTATGTACGTACAAACATATGAAAAGGTTTTCATATTATCAAAAATTCATTTCGTTTTTTAAAAAATTATATCCTGATTATTGATTGTATTTGAAAATATTTTTTTAGTTTATGACAATTTATATTAATTCTGATATGAAAAAATTATATCTCGTCCGGCATGCGAAATCATCATGGGAAGATCCTTCCTTGGATGATATTGACCGTCCTTTAAATAACAGGGGTGAAAAAAATGCTCCTGAAATGGGGGAAAGACTTAAGAAACAAGGTATCATGCCTGATTTACTAATTTCCAGTCCGGCACGAAGAGCGGAAAGTACTGCAAAAAAAATAGCAAAAAAAATCGGATATCCAAAAAATGATATTTTAATTAATGATGACCTTTATCATGGCAGTGATGCCATGTTGATCAACATTGTAAAAACATTAGATGATACTGCAGATAGTGTTATGCTGTTTGGCCACAATCCAGGTTTTACTTATTTTGCCAATCAGTTATGTCATATTAATATTTCTAATATTCCAACCGCGGGAATTGTCGCAATTGATTTCCATATAGATACCTGGTCGGATGTGGAGTCTGGCAAAGGGGAACTCGTCTTTTTCGATTATCCTAAAAAAAATAATCAAAATTAAATTCTGATAATTCCCAGAAAGAATTTTTTACACGTATACTTCGGGTATTTCCGCTATCAATCATCAAATAAATTCTTCCCGTTTGGTGGATTCTTACAGAATATACTGACTCAGGTCTTTATTTTTCACAAGCCCAGCAAGTCTATCAGTTACCTCATCCTTCGTAATCACAATTTTAGCATTCGGACCTATCACATCGGGCACATCAAAAAGAAAATCATTCAATAATTTACTCATCACTGTATGTAATCTTCTGGCTCCTATGTTTTCTACCTCCTCATTTATCAAAAAAGCGGTATCTGCTATTTCTTCCAGGGCCTCATCTGTAAAATTGATTTCAATACCTTCAGACATAAATAAAGCCATATATTGTTTTGTTAAAGCATTTTTTGGCTCTTTTAGTATTTGATAGAAATCAGCCCTGGTTAAATTATCCAATTCGACCCTGATGGGGAATCTTCCCTGTAATTCAGGAATAAGATCTGATGGTTTAGAAACATGAAATGCTCCGGCAGCTATAAAAAGGATATGATCTGTATTAACGACACCATATTTTGTGTTAACTGTACTTCCTTCCACAATTGGAAGAAGATCGCGTTGTACACCTTCTCTACTTACATCAGGACCCGCTCCTCCTTTATTCCTGCCGCCTGCAATTTTATCTATTTCATCAATGAAAATAATCCCGGTATTTTCAGCCTTTTGAATGGCTTCTTCTTTTACTTCATCCATATCAATTAATTTGGCTGATTCTTCTTCAAGCAAAATCCTTCTGGCTTCAGCAATGGTCACCTTTCTTTTTTTATTCTTTTTGGGGAGCATGTTGCCTATCATTTCCTGAATATTTATCATTGAAGCTTCATCCATCATGCCACCCCCTATCATACCTATACCAGAATTGGCAGGTTGCCTCACAATAATTTCTATTTTTCTATCATCAAGTTCGCTTCTTCTTAGTTTATCACGAAACTTCTCGCGAGTTTTTTCATTTAATTCATAATCATCTTTTGGTGTTTCTTCACCATCCGTATCGGTAGCTTTTGGTGGTCGCAAGGCAGGTGGTTTCATTGGAGGTATTAAAACATCCAGAAGAATATCTTCAACTACCTGGGTAGCCTTTTCTTTAACCTCCTCTTTCTTATTTGATTTGACAAGATTTACTGATTGTTCAACCAGATCACGAACCATACTTTCCACATCCCTGCCAACATAACCTACCTCTGTAAATTTTGATGCTTCTACCTTTGTGAAAGGCGCCTCTGCAATTTTGGCCAACCTCCTGGCAATCTCGGTTTTACCAACTCCTGTAGTACCGATCATCAATATATTGTTAGGTATGATCTCTGCCTGTATTTCTTTATCAGCATTCATCCTCCGCCATCGATTTCTCAAGGCTATAGCTACATTCCTTTTCGCATCATTTTGTCCAATGATGTATTTATCTAATTCTGTAACTATTTCGCGTGGAGTCAAATATTTTTCCTTATCTAACATATCTTTTAATCATTTATTTCAACCATACTTTTTCGATAAAAAGAACTTAAATTACTAGTAATGCCGATGTAATTTATACCACCGGCTACATGATAAGTAGCTCTTGAATAACTAAATTCGAAATAAGAAACCTTGACCATCATTCCAAACGATAATCCTGCGCCACCTGTTTTTTGTTCAAGTTTTAGTTCCCGTCGAATGAGGTAATTGTACCCCGCCCTCAAATTAATGTTTTTAGTCAAAATTATTTCAGCTCCAAAATTAAAATGACTTGCTATCTTGCTGAATGTGCTGGGATCATCTTGCTGTAAATCTCCATCCGGATTATCATATAACAAATTGGCTTTATATAAATTATATGCAGTTAGACTAAATCTAAGTGGCATATTTTGAGGTTTATATGAAACGCCTACCTGGACATCAAAAGGTAAATATGTGTCACTGGATGGCGTATAATTTGATAACAGAAATCCTATATTCTTTATATTTAAACCTACCTTTAAATCTTCAGTGGGATGGAAATAAATTCCTCCAAAATCAAATAAAAAAGATGATGCATGATACCCCGAAATGCTTGAATAAGCAATTTTAGCATTCACACCCAAGCTGAAATTTCCAATTCTACGTGCATTACCAGCCAGGACGACCAATTCATTCGCACTGAACTCTCCTATGGGATTTCCACTGGGATCAAAACCGTTAATTTTTCCATAGTTTACATTTTGTATCCCTAATCCCCAGGATCCTGTCCTTTCAAATGTATGCGAATATACCAGTCTACTGATATTAATATTCGCATAATAAAACGCATGATTAAAAGACACATGGCCATACATATCAGGATTTAATGAGGCAGGATTTGAAAATATCATATTAGGATCCCAATCTGATAACGAAACATGAATCCCACCCATTGATGCTATCCTGGTATCCGACGGCACATTTAGGAATTCAAAACTTCTTCTTCCACCCAACTGTCCAAAGGTTAACTGATAAAACAATAAACATATTATCGTTATGTAAAAACGCTTCAATCTTCTTTTTTATTCGAAAACTAATTCCATAGGTTCAGGCACTTTCTCATCCAGCAGCGCAATTTTCAAAACTTCATCAACATGGTTTATGTAATGTATATGAAGATCTTTGATATATATTTCATCTATTTCTTCAATATCTTTTCTATTTCTTGAGCTTAGTATAATATCTTTTATACCAGATCGCCGGGCTGCAAGGATTTTTTCTTTTATCCCACCAACGGGAAGCACTTTACCTCTCAATGTAATTTCTCCTGTCATGGCAATCTTATCTTGAACTTTTCTCTGTGTAAAAACTGAGGCCAGTGAAGTGAATATGGTAATTCCAGCGGAGGGGCCATCTTTTGGAACTGCTCCTGCCGGAACATGGATATGCAAATCGTATTTCTCAAATACTTTATGGTTAATTCCAAGTTTACCCGAGTTCGACCTCAGATAAGATAATGCGGCCATAGCAGATTCCTTCATTATATCTCCAAGTTGTCCACTTAAGGTTAGTTTTCCACTTCCACGGCTAAGGCTGGATTCAATAAATAATATTTCACCTCCAACCTGTGTCCATGCTAATCCTGTTACTACACCGGCTAAATTATTGTCCTGATATAATTCTTTCTCATATTTTTCAGAACCTAATATTTCGACCACTTTTCTGGGGGTAATAGTTTTATCATAGTCTTCCTCCATGGCTACTGATTTAGCAATGGTCCTGATCACCGAACCTATATTACGCTCAAGATTTCTAACACCTGATTCTCGTGTATATCCTTCAATTAATTTCACAATAGCTCCTTTTGTGAATTGAACATCGGTTGCTTTCAGACCATGTTCGATACGTTGTTTTGGAATAAGATGCCTTTTGGCTATCATTACTTTTTCTTCCAGTGTATATCCATTGATCTCGATAACTTCCATTCGGTCACGAAGTGCAGGATTAACCGTATCAAGTGTATTGGCAGTAGCAATAAACAAAACTTTCGAGAGATCATATTCCACTTCGAGATAGTTATCAACAAAGGTATTGTTTTGCTCAGGATCAAGCACTTCCAGTAAAGCTGAGGAGGGATCCCCCCTAAAATCAGAACTCACCTTATCGATTTCGTCAAGTACATAAACCGGATTCGAGGTTTTGGACTTTTTTATGTTCTGAATGATTTTACCTGGCATGGCTCCCACATAGGTTTTACGATGGCCACGAATTTCAGCCTCGTCATGAACTCCACCTAGTGACATCCGGATGTATTTTCTATTTAACGATTTGGCAATCGATTTTCCAAGCGAAGTCTTACCCACACCAGGAGGTCCATATAAGCAAAGTATCGGACCTTTCAAATCACTTTTCAATTTAAGTACAGCGAGGTATTCCAGAATACGATCCTTTACTTTTTCAAGTCCGTAATGGTCTTTGTCTAAAATACTTTTTGCCCGGTTAAGGTCGAAATTATCCATTGTAATTTCACTCCAAGGCAGATCCACCATAAATTCTACATAATTCATGGCAACTGGGAATTCCGCGGAAGCAGGGTTCATTCTCCTGATCTTATCTAATTCCTTGTTAAAATGTTCCATTACATGTACCGGCCAGTCCTTTTTCATAGCTCTTTCCCGAAGACTATTAATCTCATGATCCGGACCTTCATGTCCAAGTTCATCCTGTAATACCTTCATTTGTTGCCTCAGATAGTAATCCCGCTGTTGCTGATCAATATCTGAATTGACCTTTTTCTGAATCTCTTGCTTTAGTTCAAGCATCTGCAGATCCTTTAAAAGATATTCCAGTAAGGTTGAAGCCCTTTTCAAACCATCATTAATTTCCAGCAATCGCTGCTTATCTTTAACATCAGCATTGATATTTGAACTTAGAAAGTGGGTAAGAAAATTTGGGTTATCAATATTATCCAAAGCAACCTGTGCTTCCTGTGGAATTTCCGGATTAAGACTCATAATCTTTATGGCCGTATCCTTTATTGATTCCAGAATCGCCTTGGTCTGCTTTTTATTTCTGTCAGGAAAAATCTCTTCCAATTGCAGAATTTTAGCTATTAGATACGGCTCATGTTGAATTATTTGATTTATTTCAAATCTTTGTTTACCCTGGATAATTATGGTTGTATTCCCATCAGGTAAAACAATCAGTTTTAAAATTCGTGCGACTGTACCAGTTTTATAAATATCCTTCAATCCAGGGTCTTCAATTTTCATATTCTTCTGAGCTACTACACCTATAATACGGTCGGTTCGGTATGCTTTCTTAACAAGTTTTATAGATTTTTGTCTTCCCACTGTAATAGGGATGACAACTCCCGGGAATAATACCGTATTTTTTATGGGTAGTATCGGTAATTCATCATTTAGAGAATCTTCTTTTAATCCTTCATCATCGTCTGGTGTAATCAACTGAACAAATTCAGTCGAGTCTTCATCACCATAATTAGAAAGTCCAAGTGAAGTAAGTAACATATTTGCATTAAATCCCATATATAATCCCTTCCAGTGACATAATGTCATTATAATAATTTATCGATCTATTTTAGAAACCTATATAATTTGTCAATACTTGTGCCAAAGTGAAGAACAAAAAAAATAATCCCGGATGTTATGATTAAATTTACAACAATTATTGCGATTTTCACGTTAAAGTAGGGATTTTTCAGGATTCTAAAGATCATGCGAATCAAACAGCAGACTTTTTACTTTATTGTAATTTTGACATGCTTTTGGCAGCTTGGTTTTTGCCAGAACCAATTGGATGTCAGTAATGACTCGACAATCATTAGGAATCTACCCAGTTTTACAACTGAGCCATTTATTGATTTTGTCAATATCAATAAAGTCCCATATTATTACAATAAGAAAAAATTACAAACGCTCGAAAAAAATCGAGCGGCTGGCAGTTTAGATCCATGGTATGAATCCTTGAGCGAGTATGTCTCAAATTTCGGGATTCAGAATTTTTACAAGGAAACACAATTACTATGGGAATTGGCAACTCTTTCGGAGCAATTAGGGAAAAAGAAAGAATCCATTGAATTATTCAAATTGGTATTGAAACATCATCGACAGGATATAGATATTCATACCATTCAACAACATTTTGATTCCATTGCCGGAGATCTTAAAAATCAATATTTATCCATTGATTACTATTATGAACTGGTAGACTACAGAAAGGAGGTTGATACATTGCTACCACCCAGAGGAGTACTCTTGAATATGGGACATCTGGTAAATTCAAAATATTCAGATTATGGCCCGTCTCTTAATATTAATGATTCCGTTCTCATATTCACTTCAAAGCGGAATGATTATGAAGTAGCCCTGGATGTGAGAAGAAATGAAGATCTGTTTTTCGCACACAAGGATGATTATGGATGGACTGAAGCTATTCCCTTGACTGAAGTGAACTCCATTTTTAATGAAGGTTCGGCATGTATCAGTAAAGATGGCAAGACCCTGTTTTTCTCCCGGTGCGATGCCCCGGATACTTATGGTAATTGTGATCTTTTTATTGCAGAAATTCAGGAAGATGGCTCCTGGGGCAACATTCAAAATCTTGGAACACATATCAACAGTAATGCATGGGATTCACATCCCTCTTTATCCCACTCTGGCGATACGCTCTATTTTGCATCGGACCGAATTGGAGGATTTGGTCTTTCTGATATTTATTTCACCTTTCAAGATAACAAAGGCAGATGGCAGGAAGCGCAAAATGCCGGTCCCTTCATTAACACGAGGAATAATGAGGTGAGTCCGTTTTATCATCCTATCTATGATGTGCTATATTTCAGTTCCAATGGTCATCTGCTTAATTTCGGTGAATTCGATATTTATAAAGCTTATCGACATGGACGTTTCTGGGGCGATCCCAAAAATATCGGACCATTAATAAATGGCGAGGGTTCAGAATTTTATTTTACCATAGATGCCAACTCTAAAAATCTTTTTTATGCAAAAAGCATCGAAAATGACATGGCCAATCTGGATCTGTATTCTTTCCCGCTACCCATGGAAGCCCAACCTGATGCTACCACAGTTTTAAGAGGATCGGTATTTGATATTGAGACCAATGACCCTTTTACTTCAGGCATTGTAACGGTAATTGATCTGGATAATGGAATTGAAGTAGCCCCAAGAAAACTCAGTTCAGGCGGAACATTTGAATTCAATCTTATCAATAATAACAAGTATCTGTTGATCATTCAAAGTAGTGAATTCTTCAGAATTGAAGAGTTTTTTACGCTTGTTGGAAATATGGAAATCAATAAATATACAGAATCCATTTCGTCGAGGATGGAATTTGAATCGATTGAATTCGATCTGGAAAGTGCTGAACTTAAACCGTCTATGTTTTATGATCTTGATAAGGTGGCCATATTCCTGCTTGATAATCCTGATTTTAAACTTCGTATATCCGGTCATACCGATTCCTTTGGAACACCGGATTATAATCTGGACTTATCCAAAAGAAGAGCCGAAGCCATCCTGGAATATATGGTTTATTTTGGGAATGTATCCCGGGCACGTATAGAAGCTGAAGGATATGGAAGCACCATGCCGATTGTTCAGGAACAAACCGATCAAGACAGGCAACTAAACCGCCGGGTTGAGTTTGAACTTTATCGACCGAGTATGAAGGAATTGGAAGAAATGAGAATGCTTGAACAAATGGAAGATTCTTCTGACTGGTAAAAAGTGTATTTAGCCTACCTGCCTAATAATATCAAAAAAAATAATTAATACCATTAATAATACTACCATTCCTGCTTTTTGAGCTACGTTCACAAACTTATCGGAAGGTTTACGGCCCGATATTATTTCAATTGCAATAAACAAAACATGGCCTCCGTCAAGGGCAGGAATAGGTAGAAAATTCATAAATGCCAGTATCATTGATAATAAACCAACCAAATTCCAGAATCTTTCCCACTCCCATTGACCACCAAAATATTTTGCAATTCCAATCGGACCAATCACAGAATCGGTGAAATTTAGATTGCCAGAAAATATTTTACTTTACGCGCGGATGCTAACAAAAACAATGCTCAAAGCTATTTTAGTACCCTTTGGAATAGATAGTAAAAATGAATATTCATCAGTTACATAATTAAGTTGAGGAACCACACGAAATACTAATGAACCTTCCTCCAGGATTTGAATTTGCAGGTTTTTTATATTTTCATTTCTTTCGACCTGAACATCAGCAACCTGCTCTTTTATTTCCTCCAGAACTGTATAAAATTGATCCAGATAAATAACCTCCTTCCATTTATACTGATAATCCGGTCTCCCGGGATCAAACTGGCTTTTTCTGCAACTGATCCTTTGGAAATTTGACCAATCGTATATTTGCTATTCGGATAAATATAACTGACATAAGGATTTATGTCATGTTGAATTAATTTTTGAATAATATTTCTGGAAATAGGTATTTCAATTATTTCTCCATTCCGGTCGACTGTATAGCAAACGCTATCTTCGAGCAAAAACTCGCCGCCGGTCAGATCTGATAATTTTTTATAGTCATGCCCGTTGACTAGAATAATTTTATCACCGGTTCGCAAGCCTGTTTCCAGTGCCAACTCATGGGCAACTATACCATATTTATTGATTTCATTTTTAGGTATATAGGTCTCGCCAAAAGAATATACAATAATGATGAAAATAAGAATACCTGTAAGGACATTAACTATTATTCCTGCCATCATCACAATTAATCTTTGCCACGCAGGTTTTGCCCTGAATTCCCATGGTTTAGGTTCTTCCGATATAGTTTTAAAATCAAGCGATTCATCGATCATCCCCGCTATCTTAACATATCCACCCAGTGGAATGGCACCGATTGAATATACGGTTTCACCATATTTAAACTTGAAAATTCTTGGAGGGAAACCAATCGAATACTGTTCTACTCTCATGCCAAACAGTTTGGCTGCCAGCAAGTGACCCATTTCATGGACACCAACCAAAAAAGAAAGGCCAAGAATCATCTGGGCAGCCATAACAAGTACATTCATCAGTTTTTGATTTTTGTACCTTTATTTTTTAACAGTAAAGCATCAATCCCGTTATGCAATATCATGGCATAATGTATCCTCAATTTAGCAGCTTTTACATTTTAATATAATATCAGCGAGGAAAACTGGATCATATTAAAAAGAAAAAAATTAATTAAATGCTTTAGAAGGTAAAGGCTAAATATAGAACTCTTTTTATTAGAGAATCTCTTTGAATATATCATTGAAAATGATAAACACCATCAACGATAACAAGATAACCATTCCGACTTTTTGAGCAGCTTCCATAAACTTATCAGAAGGTTTATGGCCCGATATTATTTCAAATGTAAGAAACATTACATGACCTCCATCAAGGGCAGGTATAGGAAGGAAGTTCATAAATGCCAGTATCATCGATAGTAAGCCAACCAGGTTCCAGAATCTTAACCAGTTCCATTGTCCCCCAAACGTTTTGGCGATCCCAATCGGGCCTGAAACTGATTTTGAAAAATCCAACTCTCCTGAAAATATTTTTCCAAAGGCCTTGATATTGACAAATACAATATTAAAAGCCTCTTGGGTTCCTTTTGGAATGGACTGCGCAAAAGAATATTCATCAGTTGCATAATGAATTAATGCTTCATGATAGAAACCCATAGTATTATCTTCGGCTATCTGAACATTAAGATTTAATGTTTGTCCATTTCGGTCAATTGTAACATTCACAAAACGATTGTTCATTTCGTCCGGAACTATATTCATCGTATCCAGAATCATTTGATATTCATGAAAAAAATGAATAGGTTGTCCTTCAATACTTAAAATACGATCTCCCTGTAAGAGGCCAGCTTTGTCGGCACCCGATCCTTTTGAAATTCTGTCAATTTTAAATGGATAAATAGGATCTATAAAACGGGTATCTTTATTCTTTCCGGATGCGCTAAGCCGCTCAATGAGATTGGTTGGGATGGCAATATCCAGTATTTCACCATTTCTTTCAACTGTATAATAAGCGTCATCTTCCAGCAATACATCAGGACTTCTTAAATCAGTATACTTTTTGTAATCTTTACCGTTTACTTTCAAAACTTTATCTCCTGTTCGTAATCCTATTTCCTGTGCCAACGGATGAGCAACAATTCCATAATTATTAAGTTCATTTTTAGGTATATAAGTTTCGCCAAAAGAATATACCATAATAATGAAAATAAGAATGCCTGTAAGAACATTGACTATTATTCCTCCCATCATCACAATCAATCTTTGCCACGCAGGTTTTGCCCTGAATTCCCATGGCTTAGGTTCTTCCGACATAGTTTTCAAATCAAGCGATTCGTCGATCATCCCTGCTATCTTAACATATCCACCCAGTGGAATGGCACCGATTGAATATATGGTTTCACCATATTTAAACTTGAAAATTCTTGGAGGGAATCCAATCGAATACTGTTCTACTCTCATACCAAATAATTTGGCGGCTAGTAAGTGACCCAGTTCATGTAATCCAACTAAAATGGATATGCCCAATATCATTTGGGCTGCCATAATAAGTACATCCATCAGCTAATAATTTCTTGTGCTTTAATTCTTGTTTCTTTATCAATTATAAAATAATCTTCATAATCCGGTTGATTTATATACGGAATTTTAGCCATGCAGGCTTCGATTACATCCGATATTTCTAAAAATCGAATTTTATCATTCAAAAAACCTTCTACTGCTACTTCATTTGCCGCATTAATGATACATGGCATACTGCCTCCTTTTTTTAAGGCCTCATAGGCAAGGGCCAGGTTACGAAAAGTATCAGTGTCTGGCTTTTCAAAATTTAAAACCGGATTATCTACAAAACTATACCTTGGGAAGTCAGAATTCCAACGATCTGGATAAGATAATGCAAATTGTATCGGAATTCGCATATCGGGTACTCCTAATTGTGCTTTGATCGACCCATCTTCAAATTCAACCATCGAATGAATTATGGACTGTGGATGAATGACCACATCTATCTGCTTTTCATTTACTCCAAATAACCACTTCGCCTCAATCACTTCCAGGCCTTTATTCATCAACGTGGCAGAATCGATTGTTATTTTAGCTCCCATACTCCAATTGGGATGGTTCAAAGCTTCATTTTTTGTTACAGTTATTAATTCATCTCTTTTTTTGCCACGAAATGGGCCGCCAGATGCTGTCAGTATAATCCTTTCAATCTTGTTATGAAATTCACCAATCATACATTGATAGATAGCAGAATGTTCTGAATCGACTGGAATTATATTCACTCCTTTTTCCAATGCAATGTTTGTAATATATTCTCCTGCTACTACCAGGGTTTCCTTGTTTGATAAGGCAATTTGTTTACCTGCTTCAATAGCTTTGATGGTGGGTCTCAATCCCGAAAATCCAACCATAGCTGTAAAAACTATATCTATTTGTTTCATTTCAACTACTGAAGCAATGGCTTCATGGCCCGCATATACTTTGATTCCATGAGAGAATAAAGCGTTATTTACTTTATGATAAAATATATCATTAGCGATGACCACTACATTTGGTTTGAATTCTAGCGCCTGTTTGATAAGGAGGTCGGCATTATTATTTGCTGTAAGCACCTCTATATTCAGAAATTTTTGCTTGGATCTAACTACTTCCAGTACCTGTGTTCCAATTGAGCCAGTTGATCCTAATACTGCAATTTGTTTTTGTTCTTGTTCCAACGGTTAACTTAGATATCCTGATTTATGTAATAATCTTTTAAATAACGTACTTATCAAGTAGATCTACAATTTCTCTTCCATTTGACAAACGAGGAACTTTATTTTGCCCACCCAGCTTTCCCTGAGATTTCATATAATCCTGAAATGCCCCCTTGGCAAGCCTCTTGATCTTCAGGGAACTTAAAATGCCCCCGGAAACCAGGTCATAATAATACGAATTCAGTTTTTGTAGTTCATCATCAATGATTTTTTCAAATGATTCAATATTGCCTGGATGTTTCGCAAATTCAACATACCATTCGTGCAAAGGTAATCCTTTCTTGGGTGTCACCTGGGGAGCTACAGTAAATTCAACCAGTTCGACTTCTGAGAATTGCTGCATTGCCTTATTCATAGCTTTTTCTACTTCCTCACCAATTACATGCTCACCAAAGGCCGAAATAAAATGTTTAATCCTTCCGGTCACCACTAGTCGATATGGATCCTTGGATATAAATTTGACTGTATCCCCTAACGAATACCCCCATAATCCGGCATTACTATTTATGACTACTGCGTAATTAATTCCCATTTCTACCTGATTGATTTTCAAACGAGTCGGATTATCGGTGAAATATTCATCTGCCGGAATAAACTCATAAAAGATCCCAGAGTTTAATAAAATAAGTAATCCGGGATCATCCTGTATATCTTGAAATGCAACAAATCCCTCGGAAGCAGGATAAGTTTCTATAGAATCAATTTTTTTTCCAATAGATTCAAATAATTTCGCTTTATAAGGTTCAAAATTTACGCCGCCATATACGAATACTGAAAAATTCGGGAAAACGTCTTTAATTTTTTTACCGGTTTTTTTGATGATACGATCAAAATACATTTGTACCCAAGGTGGTATGCCGGATATTAAAGTCATATTTTCTTTTAATGTTTCATCTATGATCCGGTCAACTTTCAATTCCCAGTCTTCAATACAGTTGGTCTGATAGGAAGGCAATTGATTGGATCTCAGGTAGGCGGGTACATGATGATTGACAATTCCTGAGAGCCGCCCTGTTTTTATTCCATTCTTTTCCTCAAGTATGGGACTTCCGGATAAAAATATCAGTTTACCATCTACAAAAGCGGCATTCCCGGTTTCTTCAATGTAGTTCAATAAGGCATCTCTTGCACCAGCTATATGATTAGGTATGGATTCCTTTGTGATCGGGATATATTTAGTGCCGCTTGTTGTACCGGAAGTTTTGGCAAAATATACTGGTATTCCAGGCCAAAGAACATTTCTTTCTCCTGCGATTATCTTTTTTATGTAATCCGAAAGGCCTTCATAATCACGTATGGGAACCCGTTTTTTAAAATCTTCGTAATTAAATATACCTGAGAAATCATGATCTCGACCAAACAAGGTGTTCTTTGCAGAGGATATCAGCCCTTGTAGTTGTTGCGCCTGGAAATATTCAGGACGAGTAGACCAACGACGCTGTTTTGAAATGATGTATGTTGCAAATGGCTTGCTTAATAACGATCTGACACCCATGACATGCAAAGCTAATAAATAAGCGACATTGTGTCGGTAATTTACTGCAAAATAGATATAGATTCAAAGATGCATACTTTTTGTATTGATATAATAAACTTTTAGAAAATGAAAAAAATATTGGCCTTTATCATTTCTGGATTTATCGCAGGTTTGTTGGGTGCTGCAACCTATATACATTTTCTGAATTTAGAATCATTAACTTCTAAAGAACAATCCACAAGCTTTGTTTTGAACAAAAATGATAATCCAGTCACTTCAGATCAACAGTCCCTAACTTCCTATAATAGTAAAAAAATCGATTTTGAAAACATCGATGAAATGAACGAAGCGTTTGCAAAAGCCTCCAGGGAAAGTACACCTAGTGTTGTTTATATTAAAACCATAACAGAAAGAGTAATCAGTAATACATGGTATGAATGGTTTTTTGGTGATCGTGTAAGCCAAAGTTATATCAGTACAGGATCAGGTGTCATATTTACATCAGATGGTTATATCGTTACCAACAACCATGTGATTGAAAATGCTGATTTAATTGAGGTGATTCATGAAAAAAGAACATATGAAGCAAAATTGATTGGTACAGACCCTTCAACCGACTTAGCCGTTTTGAAAATTAATACGAATAATCTACCTACCATAAAAATTGGAAGTGCCCGACGTCTCGAAGTAGGAGAATGGGTATTGGCTGTTGGTAATCCATTTAACCTCACTTCAACAGTAACAGCTGGAATTGTAAGTGCAAAGGGTCGTCAAATTAATATTCTAAAAACTAATTTTCCGATTGAATCATTTATACAGACAGATGCGGCTATCAATCCTGGTAACAGCGGTGGTGCATTGGTAAATGTAGATGGTGAATTGGTAGGAATAAATACTGCCATACTATCAAAAACTGGAACATATGCTGGATATGGATTTGCAGTCCCAGTTGATATTGTTTCCAAGATTGTTGAAGATCTGATCAAACATGGTGAGGTACAGAAATCATATTTTGGGGCTGAAATGATTGATATTGACCAAAAGATCGGTGAAGAATTAGATTTAAGGGATTGGAATGGTGTATTAGTCCATAAAATTCAGGAAGAAGGTGCTGCAGCCAAAGCAGGTATTCGGAATGGAGATATCATCATAGGAATTGATGAGGATGAAATCAATACAAAAGGTGAATTCGAAGAGATCATCAGTTATCATTCTCCTGGAGACAGGATTGATATTACATTTAAGAGAAATGGAGATATTAAAAAATCCCAGGTAATACTAACAAATGCAGAGGGTACTACAGAAATTCTCAGACGTGAAGTATTTACATCCCGAAGCCTGGGAGCTGATTTTGAAATTGTACCTAAAGTAGAAAAAGATTTACTGAATATTTCTCATGGTGTCAGAATTACCAAAATCAGAAGTGGATTCATAAAAAGATTAAATATTGAAGAAGGTTTCACCATAACTTATATCAACAAAATTCCCATCGAAGATCCTGAAACGTTAGCAGATATTCTAGTAAAAATCAGGGGAAGAGTTTATATCGAAGGTGTCAATCGTGAAGGAGTTAAGGGATATTATTCCTATTTCTTCTAAACTGATTTCATTTTCAACTTCTTTTTTAATTCGTCTACCGAAGATCTGAACCGATTATCTACATCATACATATCATTAACAGTTTGAACGGCATGAATAACAGTACTATGGTCCCTGCCACCAAAATGATAACCGATGGATTTTAAGGAATGATTTGTATATTCCTTTGAGAAATACATGGCCAGTTGACGAGCTATTACTACTTCTTTTTTCCTGGTTTTATCTTTTAGATCTTCGGTTTTCAGATGGTAATACTCTGCGACTGTTTTCTGAATATAATCAATGCTCACTTCTGTATCTATATCATGGACAATGGTTTTTAACGTATGTTTAGCCAGTTCAAGATCGATGTCTTTTTTCATGAGTGAAGCATGAGCTATCAGCGAAATCAGTACTCCTTCGAGCTCTCGGATATTGGTATCCACGCTATAAGCTAAATATTCTAGTACATTCTCAGGAATATGAATTCCATCCGCCTGCATTTTTCTATGGATGATAGCAATCCTTGTTTCGAAATCCGGTTGTTGCAGATCAGCTGTTAACCCCCATTTAAACCTCGATAATAATCGTTCTTCCAAACCTTTAAGGTCTTTGGGAGGACAATCACTGGTCATAATGATCTGCTTCCCCAGCTGATGTAAATGATTGAAAATATGGAAGAAAATTTCTTGTGTTTTTTCCCTTCCAGATAAAAATTGCACATCATCGAGTATCAAAATATCTATTTTATTATAAAAATTCTGAAATTCCTGAATCTTGTTAATTTTAACTGATTCTATAAATTGCTGTGTAAATTTTTCGGCCGGAACATATATTACTGCTTTCCCTGGAATATGTTCGAGAATCTCATTGCCTATTGCCTGTGCAAGATGTGTTTTACCTAAGCCAACACCGCCATAAACCATTAAAGGATTAAAGGATGTAATTCCTGGTCGTTGTGCTACAGCATATCCTGCAGATCTCGCCAGACGATTACAATCTCCCTCTATGAATGTATCAAAAGTATAATTACGGTTTAACTGAAAATCGTATTTAAAAATATCTTTTATATCCTGAAATTGTCCATTATTATCCTCTTTTTTTGATTTAATATCGGGTCTTTTCGATGTAGGTATATTTATTGTAAATGGTTTTGAATCATTATCCCCCCTATCAATTACAATTGAATATTCAAGTTTGCCCTCAATACCCAGTTGATGATTGATTACTTCCCGAAGAATATATACATAATGTTCTTCAAGCCATTCATAAAAAAATTGGCTCGGAACCTGAATGGTTAATACTTTATCTTCAAGTTTTAAAGGAATAATAGGTTCAAACCAGGTATTATATGCCTGATCACCAACAGCTTCCCTGATTGATTTAAGACAATTTCCCCAAACTTGCAGATGATCTAATATCATTTATCCTCAATTATTTTTATAGATTACAAACCCTACTTCCCGGAAAAGGGTGACAAAATTGATTAAAAAAACTATAAGAAAAAAATATGAACCCAACAGAAATCAGGCTCATGTAATGAAATATAAGTTTAATAAATTTTTAACCTAAAATGCAATTTTATATCAAATAAAAAAGATGATTTTAGTCATCTATTCCGTTGATTCAGATCATACGGGACCGGGTGTGATTAAAGGTAGATTTGTAATACTTTCAAATATAGCATTTATGTTACTTTTTAACTAAATTCCAATTAAAAACACCCCGGAGTGTTACAATTTTTTTATACTTAACTCCAGGTAAATACACGCATGAACAGGAACTCAAAAAGTGATCTCTTATTTTCTGATTTTGATCAAAAATCAAAGAAAGATTGGATTGAAGGGGTAATCGAAGATTTAAAAGGAGCTGACTTCAATAAACTGGTGTGGAAAGTGACTGACGGTTTTGATCTCGATCCATTTTATACGGCAGAAGATATTTATAAACTTAAATACCTTAACAGTTTCCATAATTTACTACTGAATACGAAGGATCCTCAGGTAGGACCCAGAAAATGGTTAAATATTGAAAAAATTTTAGTTTTTAATGAAAAGAAATCAAATTCACTTGCTCATGATGCCTTACGTATGGGAGCCGATGGAATCCATTTTCTTTTACCTGAAAATAAAAAAGTAAATATTGAAGTCTTGCTCAATCAGTTATTACCTAATAAAAATCCCATTAAATTTGAATTTAGATCATCCCCAAAAGAACTCGTCCATAAATATCTTACGTTCATATCAGCTCGGGCTGATACTATCCTCAATAATATTGGAGGTGGTATAGACTTTGATCCAATAAAAAAACTTTCCATAACTGGAAAATTAACTAAAACTGACTTTGATATATTAACGTCACTTATCAATTCCACTGAGCGGCTGAAAGAGTTTAAAATCCTGACACTTAATGCTGATCATTTTTTGAATTCAGGAGCTAATACTGTACAGGAAATTGCTTTCATTATGAACTCTCTGGTTGAATATATTGATCATTTGACTGAGGCAGGGTTGTCATTGAAAAAGATTATCCAAAATCTTGAACTTAGTGTATCAATTGGAACAAATTATTTTGTGGAAATTGCTAAAGTTAGAGCCATTAGAGTTTTACTTTACCACATATTAGAAACATATCAAATAGATCCCTCGGAAAGCTGCAATATCAAAATTCATTGTAACACTTCACAATGGACTAAAACCATATATGATCCATATGTAAATATGTTGAGAAATACTACTGAGGCAATGTCTGCTTTAATTGGTGGTGCAAATTCAATATCTATCACTCCTTTTGATGAAGTATTCAGTAAACCAAATGATTTTTCAAGAAGAATTTCTAGAAATGTATCAAGTCTGTTAAAAGAAGAATCGTATTTTGATAAAGTTGCAGATCCAGTTGCAGGTTCCTATTATTTAGAAATACTGACTGACAAACTGATAAATAAAAGTCTTGATATATTTAAAGAAATTGAATCAGCCGGTGGATATTATCAAGCATTTAAAAAAGGATTGATACAAAAAAAAATAAATCAGGCCAGGAATAAAAAACATGAACTTGCCGCAGATAGAAGAAAGGTGATTGTCGGAACCAATCAATATTCAAATCCATTAGAGAAAATGGATTTATCTGAGATTAAATTCAAATCGCCAGATTTTTCTTTATCAGAAAAACGACTTATTGTTTCAAGAGCCTCTATCAACTTCGAAAAATTACGATTGGAAACTGATCGGTATGTTCAGGAAAATGGAGAAAATAAACGTCCCAAAGTTTTTCTATCACTGATTGGAGAAAATCAGGTGATGCGTAAAACAAGATCATCATTTGCCATGGGATTTTTTGAGGCTGCTGGATTTAGCATAATAGAAAGTAGCCCCTCTTCAACCCTATTTGAATCGATCGAGAAAGCAATAGAAAGTAAAGCGGACATTGTTGTAATGTGTGGTAGTGATGAGGATTATATTAGTAGCGGCAAGGAATATGCCAGAGCGTTTAAATCAAATAATGTCGGATTGTTGGTGATGGCTGGTAATCCTGAAGAAATAAAGAGCGAATTAATAGCAGCAGGCGTTGATGATTTCATTCACATCAAAACCAATTTGATTGACTCACTATATAATATCCAAAATAAACTTAAGATCAGAGAAGCATAAAAAAATACATCATGAAACCTAGTTTTGACGGTTTGAATATTGACCTCATTCGCAAATCCATAAATCAATTTCCAAAAAAGGATATTATTCATCACCCCTGGAATACCCCTGAAAAGATCACGGTAAATTCATTTTTTACTACTGAGGATATTCGTCATTCCGAACATTTAAAATTCATTGCTGGCCAACCTCCCTTTTTACGGGGCCCTTATTCAACGATGTATGTAACACGTCCTTGGACAGTCCGACAGTATGCTGGTTTCTCAACTGCTGAGGAATCTAATGCATTTTATAGAAGGAATCTTGCAGCAGGACAAAAGGGACTATCTATTGCATTTGATTTAGCAACTCACCGTGGATATGATTCGGACCATCTGAGAGTTGTAGGAGACGTAGGTAAGGCAGGAGTTGCCATCGATTCCATACTCGACATGAAAATATTATTTGATGATATACCATTGGATAAAATGTCAGTTTCCATGACTATGAATGGAGCTGTAATTCCAATCATGGCATTTTATATTGTCGCTGCTGAAGAACAAGGTGTGTCACCTGAAAAACTCACGGGCACAATTCAGAACGACATTTTAAAAGAATTCATGGTCAGGAACACATATATCTATCCTCCCCTCCCTTCAATGAAAATTATCGCCGACATTTTCGAATATACTTCAAAACGTATGCCTAAATTCAATTCAATCAGTATCAGTGGTTACCATATGCAGGAAGCGGGCGCGACAGCTGATATTGAACTAGCATACACTTTGGCAGATGGCCTTGAGTACATAAGAACAGGTATAGCTGCAGGGATAGACATTGATAAATTTGCACCACGTTTATCTTTTTTTTGGGCAATTGGGATGAATCATTTTATGGAAATAGCAAAATTGCGAGCTGGAAGATTACTATGGGCTAAAATTGTTAAACAATTTAATCCCAAAAATCCAAAATCCATGTCATTAAGAACACACTGCCAAACATCCGGATGGAGTCTTACCGAACAGGATCCATTTAATAATGTGGCCAGAACTTGTATCGAAGCCATGGCAGCTGTCCTTGGACATACACAGTCGCTGCATACCAATGCATTGGATGAAGCAATTGCCTTACCCACTGATTTTTCAGCAAGAATTGCACGAAACACACAATTATATATTCAGAATGAAACTGAAATATGTCGTTCTGTTGATCCATGGGCTGGATCATATTATGTAGAATATCTCACCATGGAACTGGTCAGGAAAGCCTGGGAACATATTCAGGAAATTGAAGAATTAGGTGGTATGGCCAAGGCTATTGAGACAGGTATACCCAAGATCCGTATTGAGGAAGCAGCAGCTAGAAAACAGGCCAGGATTGATTCAGGGAAAGATAATATTATCGGCGTTAACAAGTACCAGAAACAGAATAAAATTAATATTGGGCTTCTAGAAGTAGATAATACATCGGTTAGGCAGGCACAAATCGAACGTCTTAAAAAACTTCGATCTGAAAGGGATGAAAATGCCGTAATTCATGCATTAGAATCCATAACAGCATGCGCAGCTTCGGGAAACGGTAATTTATTGGATGTGGCAATTAATGCGGCCAGAGAAAGGGCTTCACTCGGTGAAATATCGATGGCTATAGAAAAGGTTTTTAGCAGACATAAAGCTACTATTAAATCAATCTCTGGTATTTATTCCGCTGAAGCAGGTGATAATGATAACTTTATAGAAGCCAAAAGACTGTCTGATAAATTTGCTGAATTGGAGGGACGGAGACCACGTATCATGGTAGCAAAAATGGGACAGGATGGCCATGACCGTGGCGCCAAAGTAATTTCAACAATTTTTGCAGATTTGGGATTTGATGTGGACGTCGGACCGTTATTTCAAACACCTGTGGAAGTTGCCCAACAGGCGGCTGAAAATGATGTAGATATAGTAGGGGCCTCAAGTCTGGCAGCTGGACATAAAACATTAGTTCCTCTGTTGATTGAAGAACTTAAAAAAATCGGGCGGCAAGATATTATGGTCGTAGCTGGAGGAGTAATACCATCCAATGACTATAAATTTCTGTTTGATCGAGGTGTGGCAGGTGTGTTTGGGCCCGGGACCATTATTCCTGAGGCTGCAATAAAAATTCTAGAAAATTTGCTTCATGGCGATCGATTTCCAGAAGAATAATTTGAATCGTGATAACATCCCATCCTGATAATAATATGTTTAATTTTGGCTAATTATGGCATATATGCGTAAGAAACGCTTCTCTGTTAAAACCTATGTTGATGGTGTTCTTGCCGGAGACAGAATACTATTAAGCAAAGCTATCACCCTGGTAGAAAGTTCACTTGCGGAAGATAATGCTCTGGCAGAACAGGTTCTATCGGAAGTGATACCTTATACAGGCAGATCCATCAGAATCGGGATTACAGGTGTGCCTGGAGTTGGGAAAAGTACCTTTATTGAGTCATTTGGCACCTATATTACTTCCCTTGGTAAAAAATTGGCCGTTCTCACAGTAGATCCAAGTAGCCAACACTCAAAAGGTGCAATCCTGGGAGATAAAACCAGAATGGAATCTTTGTCGGTTGATCCGCTTGCTTATATCCGCCCATCTGCATCCGGATCAGCGCTAGGTGGCGTGGCCCAGAAAACCAGAGAGTGCATGTTTCTTTGTGAAGCTGCTGGATATGAAGTTATATTTATTGAAACTGTTGGCGTTGGACAATCCGAGACCGTAGTTAATGAAATGGTTGATTTTTTTCTCCTACTCATGTTGGCAGGAGCAGGAGATGAACTCCAGGGTATAAAAAAAGGAATTATGGAAATGGCCGATACTATTGTAATTACGAAGGCTGACGGTGAAAACAAGAAGAAGGCGAACAGGGCCAAAGTGGAATATCAGAATGCTCTTCACCTGTTTTCGCCAAGATCATCCGGATGGTATCCAAAAGTATCAATATGTTCTGCGATCAATAATTTGGGAATTAGAGAAATATGGAATATTATCCAGGAACATCACTTGCTATCAAAGGAAAAAGGATTTTTTGAGGAAAAAAGGAAAAATCAAAATGTGGCCTGGATGCATCATCTCATCAAAGAAATACTTACCAGTAGATTTTATCAAATAATTGACATACAAGAAGTTATATCTGAAAAAGAGGTTTCAGTTGCGTCAGGAAAGATCCCTGCAATTACAGCAGCCAGGGAATTACTAAGTATTTACGACCTTATTGATAAAAAGGGTAAATAATTTTCATTTTCGGCAGAATATATTTACAAAGAGATAAAAATATGACAATCTGTCATTAATTATTTCACAAAACATGGTTGGCACAACCCTTGTTATTAAAAATTGTAATAATTGTGGATTAAATAAAAAATTAAAATATAATGGGAAAAATTATAGGTATTGACTTAGGTACAACAAACTCATGTGTTGCGGTAATGGAGGGTAACGAACCGGTGGTGATTCCGAACAGTGAAGGTCGAAGAACCACACCATCTATCGTTGCATTTCTCGATGACGGCAAGGGTGAAAGAAAAGTAGGGGATCCTGCAAAAAGACAATCAATTACCAATCCAAAGAATACAGTTTTTTCTGTTAAACGATTTATGGGTAAGAAATATTCTGAGGTGACGGAAGAAAGAAAGAATGTATCTTACAACCTAGAAAAAGGTAATAATGATACGGTAAGGATTAGAATAGGGGATCGATTGTACACACCACAAGAAATTTCAGCTATGGTTCTCCAAAAAATGAAAAGTACCGCTGAAGATTATCTGGGCACAACTTTAACTGAAGCAGTAATTACTGTTCCGGCTTATTTTAACGATGCTGAAAGACAAGCAACCAAGGAGGCTGGACAAATTGCCGGATTGGATGTGAAGAGAATTATTAATGAGCCCACAGCTGCATCGCTTGCATACGGATTGGATAAAAAAAATAAGGATTTAAAAATTGCTGTTTTTGATCTAGGCGGGGGAACTTTTGATATTTCGATCCTTGAATTGGGCGATGGTGTTTTCGAAGTAAAATCCACCAATGGGGATGTTCATTTAGGTGGCGATGATTTTGACTCCAGGATAATTGACTGGTTGGCAGAAGAATTTAAAAAGGATGAAGGAATTGATCTCAGAAAAGATCCTATGGCATTGCAGAGATTAAAAGAGGCATCCGAAAAGGCAAAAATAGAACTTTCAAGTTCAACAAGTACAGAAATCAATCTGCCATACATCATGCCGGTGGATGGTATTCCCAAACATCTTGTCAGATCCCTGTCAAGAGCCAAATTTGAACAATTAACAGATGATCTGGTACAAAGAACCATCGGACCATGTAAAAAAGCCATGGAGGACGCTGGGATGAGCAATGCAGATATCAATGAGGTGATACTCGTTGGAGGTTCAACTAGAATCCCGAAAATTCAGCAAACTGTTGAAGAATTTTTCGATAAAAAACCTTCCAAAGGTGTAAACCCTGATGAGGTTGTAGCTGTTGGTGCCGCTATTCAGGGTGGTGTATTGACAGGTGAAGTAAAAGATGTCTTACTTCTGGATGTTACTCCACTTTCGTTAGGTATTGAAACGCTTGGTGGGGTATTTACAAAATTGATTGAATCAAATACTACCATCCCGTCGAAAAAATCTGAGATATTTTCAACAGCAGCAGATAATCAGCCCTCCGTTGAAATTCATGTATTACAGGGAGAAAGATCGATGGCAAGAGACAATCGTACAATAGGTCGTTTCCATCTTGATGGAATTCCCCCTGCCCCGAGAGGTGTGCCTCAAATTGAAGTTACCTTTGATATAGATGCGAATGGCATCATGAATGTTTCTGCAAAAGATAAAGGCACAAACAAGGAGCAGAAAATCAGAATTGAAGCTTCTTCCGGTCTGACCGAACAGGAAATTGAAAAAATGAAAAATGAAGCAAAATCCAATGCTGAATCTGATAAAAAAGAGCGTGAAAAAATCGATAAAATTAACGCCGCTGATTCATTGATATTCCAGACTGAGAAACAGTTAAAAGAATATGGCGATAAACTTTCAGATAATAATAAATCGGCTATCAATTCAGCACTTGAAAAGTTGAAAGAAGCACATAAATCTCAAGATGTAGGTGCAATCGATAGCGCAATGAATGAATTGAATACTGCCTGGCAAAGCGCTTCTCAGGAAATTTATGCTGCATCTGGCGCTGAAAATGCAGGAACTTCCGGAGGATCCCAGGGAGGTGATACAGCGAGTTCGGATGCTGGTAGTACCTCTGGTGGCAGCACTGTTTCGGATGTGGAATATGAAGAAGTTGACGAAAATAAAAAGAAATAATAATTAAAATCTAAATCAGTGAAAAACCGCTTTTAATGAAGCGGTTTTTTTATTTCTTGACCAAAATAGCAAAAAGGTCGAGTGATTCTTCAGGAGTATCATTCAAAATATAATCCTTTTGAGATATCGAAAGTACGAGCTCGTCATTTGCCGACTTTAAGTTGTATCTATTTAACCGATTCAAAATCTCATAAGGGATCTTAAGTAAAAACGATGGCAATTTGTATTGTAAATTCAGAATATCATATTTGAGTATTTTATCAACAGATTTTTTATTTTTATCATAATACTGCATCACTTTTTGATTTCCTGCTATTCCTTTTATTTCAATGTAATCAAATACTTGTCCAGCTAATTTTTGTAATTCTTTGTCATCATATTCTCTGATATGCCAAGGATTACGCGTTAACGACATGAGTTTATTGGGAGTAGTTATATAAGCTTTTCCACCGGGCTTCAGAACACGATAGATTTCTTTCAAAAATAATTCATCATTCTTGATATGCTCAATCACCTGAAAACTGACAATATTATCAAACGAATTATCTTTCAATCCGGTAAGAGGAGGAAAAATCATCTGCTGAAATGTCACCTCCGGAAAGGATCTCTGTAATTTTTCAACCACAATTTTGATTTTATCAAATGCTAAATAGGAATCGACTTTGGGTGCTAATAGTTGAACACCTCTTCCTTCGCCACACCCGAGTTCCAATAGTTCTCCATTGACCCATTCAGAAATCACAACATATGGTTTAAGCAATCGTTGATGTATTGGATTATCGGATGGAATATCATCCGAGGTGATTTCAGTTTTATAAATTGTCATATTCTATTTTCAAAAAAGACATAAATCTTAGGAATATAAATAGCAAACTTAGGATATTTACTGCTAATAATCTGAATTCGAAAGTATATAACAAATGGTAAATAAGAATTTACGGATATTTTTTTTTATTGCTGTTCTGATTTTATTAAATCCGTGGAATGTATGTGGGCAGACAGATTTTTCTGATATAAACCTTGCTATGAGGTACAGACCAAATAGTAATGTTCCGATTGCCTACCAAATAACAAAAAAAGACAGCTTATTTATCATTTTCTTCTCGGTTGAGATATCAAAGAACGTTGGTTTTAATGATAATTTCTCAATTATATATGAAATTAAAAGTGATTATAACGTTAATAACAGTCTGGTTTCACGAACACTCACTTCATATCTTCATGGAATAGGAGAAGATGATGAAAAAAAATATTTTCGATTTGAAATAAACGGCCAGGCTGATAATAACATTTTATTTCTTCGATTAAAAAATACTCTGTCAGACATAGTCTACATAAAAGATATCCCATTAAAGGAAACTATGACCTACCCAGCTCCCGATTTCTATATATCTAAATCAAATAGCGATATCCCAATTTTGGATTCATTTATAAATTTTGATGATAGTATCCAGATCCAGGGCCCGGGTTCAAATGACCAAATATTTTATATATATCATTACGATCACATTTTCTCTGCTGCTGATCCTCCTATGTACCGAATTGATAAAGATGTAAGTAAAGCCCTGGATGTGGATTTGGAATTACAAGTAAGGTCTGGTGAACCTTTCGTATTACAGAAAAAAGGATTGTATTTTATACAATCTGATACAACTTCCTCTTCCGGCATCAGTATTCGATCTGAAGAAAAATTTTTCCCCAAACTTACAACCATGAAGAATATAATTGATCCTGTAATTTACTTAACCACCAGACAGGAAATAGATAAATTAAAGGATAATGAAAATCAGAAGGAAGCATTTGAAAGATTCTGGCTAAAACTTGCTTCTTCTGAAGACCAAGCTGGAAGACTCATTCGTAAATATTTTGATCAGGTGGAGATCGTCAACGAACTTTTTACCAACTATAAACCAGGATGGAAAACCGATATGGGGATGATTTATATTATTTTTGGCCCACCAGATGAGGCTTATAGTAATGGGGAAACCGAATCATGGTATTATAAAACACAGTCATCAACTATCGTATTTAACTTTCTTCGTTTAAAAAGTATTTTTACACATAATCATTACGTATTAATCAGGGACAGGCAGTATAAAAATGCATGGTTCAAAGCGATTGATAATTGGCGAAGGGGAATAATTAATAGATAAGCGATTTGCAGAAGGAATATATTATTGGCATTCACTCGATTCAGGAGGCTTTATTATCTAACACCGAAATTGAAAAAATATTGGTTAGAAAAGATAATACCAATGATGCTGTAAAAAGGTTACTTCAAGATGCCAATCGTTTACGTATCCCTATTCATAAAGTTCCAATCGATAAAATAAATAGCATTACCAGGAAAAACCATCAGGGAATAATAGCATTCATCTCCTCTATCAGTTATGCTTCCCTGGACAACATCATACATGAGATCTATCATAAAGGTAAAGAGCCCCTTTTATTATTATTGGATAGAATAACAGATGTGAGAAATTTTGGAGCCATTGCACGAACAGCTGAAGGATTGGGATTCCATGCCATTATTATTCCTTCTAAAGGGGCCGCATTAATTAATCGGGAGGCTATGAAAACTTCTGCCGGAGCTTTGGCTCATATTGCCGTTTGTCGCGTAAAAAGTTTAAAAAGTACGATTCAATATTTGAAAAATAATGGAATTCACATTCTTGCCTGCACTGAAAAAAGTGATGACATGCTTTATCACAAAAACCTCACTGGTCCTCTAACACTAGTTATAGGATCTGAATTTGATGGCATAAGCCGGGATATTCTGGAGGTCTGTGATGATAGAGTAAAAATTCCCATGTTTGGAAATATCAGTTCTTATAATGTATCAGTGAGTATGGCGATTGTCGGATCAGAAATTGTCCGGCAAAGGAATACTTAACCCGATACCATACGCAATTGAAAATTAAATAATGAATCTATTCATTTATTTATCAGGTGAGAATAATTCGGATCAAATATATTTCTCGCCTTTTTTAAATCTGACATCCTTTATCATGCTTCTGAATTCGCTTTCGAGATCTTTTCTGCAAATCAAAAGGACATCTCCTGTATCAGCAACTAAAAAACCATCAAGTCCCTGAGTAACAACAAGTTTATTTTTATCAGCAAGAATGAGACTATTGGTTGTATCGTACATAAGTACATTAGCTTCAATTACATTATTGTTCTTGTCTTTTTTCTTGACCTCATGTAAAGAGCTCCATGAGCCTAAATCAGACCAGCCATAATCATCCAGAATCACATATACATTATCAGCTTTTTCCATTATTCCATAATCAATAGAAATCATCTTAAACTGAGAATATGCCATATGTATGGATGACTTTTCTTTCTTCGTAAAAAAATCTTTTCTAATTCCTTCAAAGGTTTCAGCAATTTCAGGGAGAAATTTTTCAAATGCCGTAATAATAGTATTTACATTCCAGACAAAGATCCCTGCATTCCAAACAAATTCTCCGCTTTCAAGAAATTTCTTAGCCAAATCAAGCTGGGGTTTTTCAGTGAATGTTTTTACCTTTTTAAATTCACTTCCATTATTAATATGATACTGAATATAACCATATCCTGTCTCAGGTCTATTAGGTTTGATCCCTAAAGTTATCAGAATATCTTTATCCTTGGCATAATTAAGACTTTTCAGAATGGCCTCAACAAAAATCTTTTCTTTTAAAATGGCATGGTCTGAAGGTGTTACAACAATTGTAGCCTCTGGATCATTCTTCACAATTTTGTAAGACGCATATGCAATACATGGAGCAGTATTCTTCCTGGAAGGTTCAAGAAGTATTTGGTAATCTTGTAAGTCTGGTAATTGCTCCTTAATTGTATCATAATAATTTTCACTTGTAACAATATAAACGTTTTCTTTCGGACAAACATTTAGAAAGCGATGATAGGTAAGTTGTAATAATGATGATCCCACGCCAAGGACATCCAGAAATTGTTTAGGATGGTGATTACGGCTGTAAGGCCAGAATCTTGTTCCTATTCCTCCTGCCATTATTACAACATAAAAATGATTATTCATTAATATTTATAATTTAAATCTGGTATTTTTGATCAATTTTCAAGGGAATTTTCAGATAACAAATATATTATTATTGAGTGAATATCATTATTTTTGTGATACTTTCTAGCATCATCACAAACAAAATTCATATTTTACATTTTAATATTTTCTATTTACATTGTTAAATTTATAGAAGGTTCCTAATATAACATGTAGATAATCGATACGACGACGTGATAACTAATGAAGTTGAAGTGGATAAGGTTAAACAAACCCTAAAAGAAATATTTGGATATAATCAATTTAGGGGTAACCAGGAAGAAATAATAAAAAATGTACTATCACAAAAAAACAGCTTTGTGATCATGCCCACGGGTGCCGGTAAATCATTATGTTATCAATTGCCAGCAGTCATGATGAATGGAACGGCAATTGTTATCTCACCTTTGATCGCCCTGATGAAAAATCAAGTAGACCAGTTAAATGCGTTGAATATCAATGCCCAATTCCTGAATTCTACATTAACAAAATCTGAAATCAACAGAGTAAAAAAGGAAGCCCTTGAAGGAATTCTTAAACTACTTTATGTAGCTCCTGAATCCCTTACCAAACCGGATAATATTAGTTTTTTGAAACAAGCGGATATCTCTTTTGCTGCTATTGATGAAGCACACTGTATTTCCGAGTGGGGTCATGATTTCAGACCTGAATATAGAAAAATCCGTTCTATATTAGACGAAATTGGGAATGTTCCCTTGATAGCTCTTACCGCTACAGCCACTCCAAAGGTACAATTGGATGTCAAGAAAAATTTATCTATTGAAGATGCTGAAATTTTCAAATCTTCATTTAACAGACCAAATCTATATTATGAAGTAAGGCCCAAAATACAGGTAAAAAAGCAATTAATAAAATTCATCAAGGAACATAAAGCGAAATCAGGAATTGTCTATTGTCTCAGCCGGAAAAAGGTTGAGGAAATTTCGGATTTCCTTAAAGTAAACGATATAAAAGCAGCTCCATATCATGCTGGATTAGATGCAGACGTCCGTCGGAAAAATCAGGATGATTTTCTAAATGAAGAAATAGAAGTCATTGTTGCGACCATAGCTTTTGGAATGGGTATTGACAAACCTGATGTCCGATTTGTAATTCATTATGACACCCCTAAATCTCTCGAAGGATATTATCAGGAAACGGGTCGAGCTGGAAGAGACGGTCTCGAAGGAAATTGTATCATGTTTTATAGTTACAAAGATATACTGAAACTGGAAAAATTTAATAAGGACAAAACTGTAACAGAAAGAGAGAATGCAAGAATATTGTTGGATGAAATGGCATCCTATGCCGAATCATCAGAATGTAGGCGAAAACAATTGCTGCACTATTTTGGTGAAGAATATAATACAAGAGAATGCGGGAAAACAATGTGGTGTGATAGTTGCAGATATCCGGTTGAAAAATTTGATGGTAAAGAATATGCTTTACTAGCCATAGAAGCAGCGCTACAAACCAATGAACGTTTTGGCATTCCTCACCTGTCACATGTATTACGGGGTAAGGACGATCAATATGTTATGAGTTATAAACACAATGAACTCCCCATATTTGCGAAAGGAAAAGATCATGATGATGTTTTTTGGCAGAATGTGATCCGAACCATCACTATAAATGGTTTACTTGAAAAAGATATTGAAAATATTGGCTCATTAAAAGTTACTGTAAAAGGTAAAGAATTTTTAAAAAATCCAACAGCTATTATGGTATCTGAGAAACACGACTTTACTTCTGATGAGGAAGAAGAGGGAACAGACGCTCAACCATTGTCAGGAACTGCCTATGATGAAACATTATATCATATTTTACGATCAATCAGAAAAAAGGTAGCCAAAGACAAAGGATTACCACCTTATGTAATTTTTCAGGATCCTTCTATCGAAGAAATGGCCACAACCTACCCAACAACATCAGAAGAATTGTCAAGGGTTAATGGAGTTGGTAGAGGCAAGGTAGAAAAATTCGGTACACCTTTCATTGAAGCTATAAAGGAGTATGTTGATGAGAATGATATCACAACGGCCACTGATGTGGTAGTAAAGAGTGCAGGTAATAAATCACGAATAAAAATTTATATCATTCAACAAATTGACAGGAAAATAGACCTGGAAGAAATTGCAGAATCAAAAGATCTAACTTTTGAAGAATTATTAGATGAAATGGAACAAATCATTTACTCAGGCACAAAACTCAATATCGACTACTATATCAATGATTACATGGATGAAGAACGCAGGGATGAAATATATGATTATTTTTTAAATGCGGAGAATGACAGTATCAGTGATGCATTGGAAGAACTTGAAGATGAGGGTTATGAAGAAGAAGAATTAAGACTAATGAGAATAAAATTTTTATCGGAATACGCTAACTGATTTTTTAATCTAACTACATAACACCTATGAATATTCTTGTTGTCGGCTCCGGCGGCCGTGAACATACAATAGCTTGGAAAATTAGGCAAAGCCCATTGTGTAAAAACTTATTTGTTCTACCCGGTAATGCAGGTACCCGACAACTTGCTGAGAATATAGATATACCCATTTCAGATTTTGAAAGTGTCAAAAACTTTGTACTTGCGGAAAATATCGACCTGGTAGTAATAGGTCCCGAGGCACCCCTGGTTGATGGAATGCGTGATCTATTTGCTGCTGATGATCAGCTTTGTGAAATTTTATTTATTGGACCATGCCAAAAGGGTGCTATGCTTGAAGGAAGTAAAGATTTTGCGAAACAATTTATGAGCAGAAACCAGATTCCCACAGCATCATCCGAAACCTTTACCGTTGATCAATTATTAAATGCTAAAAAGCACTTAAAAAATATTAAACCGCCCATAGTCATTAAAGCAGATGGACTGGCAGCCGGAAAAGGTGTTATTATTTGCGATGAGAAAAACAAGGCTGAAGAAGTAGTGGAAAATATGCTGCTTAATAAAATGTTTGGGAAAGCAAGTGACAAAATTATCATAGAAGAATATCTTGAGGGTATTGAAATTTCAGTTTTTCTTTTAACAGATGGGAAGGATTATGTAATCTTCCCCGAGGCAAAGGATTATAAAAGGATCGGTGAAAAGGATACGGGCCTCAATACGGGAGGTATGGGCTCGGTCTCACCTGTATACTTTGCCGATTTCCTCTTTATGCAAAAGGTTGAAGAACGGATCATCAAGCCTACAATTGATGGCTTGAAAAAAGAAAAAATTGATTTTATAGGTTTTATTTTTCTTGGTCTTATGAATGTAAATGGGGATCCTTTTGTAATAGAATATAATGTGAGAATGGGAGATCCAGAATCACAAGTTGTCATCCCAAGAATAAAAAATGATCTGGTCAAATTACTGACTGCAGCTGCAAAGGGTGAGCTTAAAAATCAAACTGTCTCTTTAGATAAAAGAAGTGCAGCAACTATAGTACTGGCTTCAGGAGGATATCCTGGTAGTTATGAAAAAGGAAAAGCAATTTATGGTCTTGAGAATGTAGAAAATGCAATTGTATTTCATGCAGGAACAAAATCGGATAGTCAATCGAATGTGATAACAAATGGAGGTCGGGTTTTGGCAGTCACAGGAATGGGAAATAATTTAAATGAGGCGTTGAGGATCGCATATCAAGAAATATCAAAAATACATTGGGAAGGTATGCAGTATCGCAGAGATATTGGCCAGGATCTTCTTCACTTGGATAAATAGAATAATTACTAATTTTATGTTACATTTATAACATATATGAATAATAAAATCATTTGAGTAAAATAGTGTATGACAACATGTGAATCCTGTGTGACTAATGTAGAAAAAAATGTAATCCCAGGTTGTAGAAACAATGGAGGATGCCTGACTGAGGGATGTGATAAATTAAGTACCTTCGATTGGCTAGCTGACATGGAAACATCTGGTATCCTGTATTTTGATATTGTAGAAGTGAGATTTAAATCCGGCAGAAAAGACTTCTTCAGAAATACAGAAAAACTTATTTTATACCCCGGTGACCCCGTAGTTATTGATGTTCCCAATGGACATCATATTGGTTATATATCTTTACATGGTGAACTCGTCAGGTTGCAGATGATCAAAAAAAAAGTAGAAAATGATGAAAATATCCGAAGCATCTATCGCGTAGCCACACAACGGGATCTTGAAAAATTTGAAGAAGTAAAAAAGCGTGAAATGCCTACAATGTACCGGACGAGAGAGATTATCCAGGATTTAGGTTTGTCAATGAAATTGACAGACGTGGAGTTTCAGGCAGATAATACCAAAGCTACATTTTTTTACTCGGCAGATGAAAGAGTTGATTTTCGTGAATTAATAAAGATACTTGCTGGTGAATTTAAGATTAGAATTGAAATGAGACAAATAAGCCTGCGCCAGGAAGCAGGACGTCTTGGTGGAGTTGGATCATGTGGAAGAGAACTATGTTGTTCGACCTGGCTTACAGACTTTAAAAGTGTTTCGACAACCGCTGCTCGTTATCAGAATTTGTCTTTGAATCCCAATAAGCTCTCAGGTCAATGTGGTAGATTGAAATGCTGTTTAAACTATGAACTTGACACGTATATGGAAGCACTGCAAGGTATTCCTGAATTGGAAGATCCCTTAAAAACTGAAAAAGGAGAAGCTCATCTGCAAAAAACTGATATATTTAAAAAAATCATGTGGTTTGGATATGAAAGCGAGAATACATGGATATCTGTTCCTATCAATAGGGTCTACCAAATTTTAGAACTCAATAAAAAAGGCATAAAACCGGCCACTTTATTAGAAGATGTAAAAGGTGATATTGAAGATACTGCAATTGCGCTCAATACTGATCTTGAAGAATTAGATAGAAAATTCCGAAAGAAAAAAAATCGAAGAAGAAATAAGAAAAATAAATCCAAAAAGAATAAGAAAAAATAATGCTTAAAAATCATTTTTTTCTGATTGCAATTATTTTTTTAGTTTCATTGATATCCTGTAATAAGAAAAGAATATTTGAAAAAAATGAAAAAATGAAAAACAGGATATGGGAAACGGAGAAAATGGTATCTTTCGAGTTTCCTATATATGATATCCATTATTCATATGATTTTTATCTAAATCTGAGAAATTCAATCTTATACCCTTATCAGAATATTTATCTGAACTATTCTTTAATAGATACACTGGGAAATATTTACAAAACGGACCTGGTGAATATCAAACTTTTTGATAGTAAAACTGGAGAACCCCTTGGCAGTGGCCTCGGTGATATATTTGACCATCAATACCAGGTTATTGATAAGTATAAGTTCAACAATCCTGGTGTTTATCAATTTAGAATCAATCACTATATGAGGCCTGATTCCCTGCCTGAAATCATGTCAGTCGGATTGCGGATTGAAAGAGAAGAAGAATAGGTTGGTAGAATGGTAAACTAGTATAATAGCAGACTGTATTTCTCGTCCTAAAAAAACAATTATTAACAGACCGAAGTAACTTCCACCCGAGAGCAAAAATTAATTGTAATGGACATATAATTTATCGCATTATAAGAGATTAGGATCACCTGTAAGTAGGGTTTTTCCTCTGCGTCTGCTGGTTGATCTTTACGGTTATAAGTATTGATTATTATAAAAAATATGTAAGTTAAACAGATTGATAAAAGTGATATGGTATAATCATCTTACCAAAAAGTACATTTTCATTACACCCTTACCTTTAATATCCATTGGCTTTCTTGTCTTAAACAGAAACTTATCCTTAACCAGATGATATGTGGTTTCAGATACATTAATCTCCATGGGTTTAGAATTGCTTTCCATCCTCGATGTTGTATTAATCGTGTCACCGAATACATCATAAATATATTTTCTGACACCCACGATTCCACCAATAACTTTTCCGGAATGAATACCGATTCGGATTTTCCAGTTGATCTCGGAACTTGAATTTCTGTTTTCAATAAAATCTCGAATTTCGATAGCTGATTTTAATATATTTTTCGCATGGTTATCATTTTTTTCTGGCATACCGCAAACAGCCAGGTACGCATCTCCAATCGTTTTGATTCGTTCGCAATGGTTCCTGACCATGATATCATCAAAAGCTGTAAATATAGTATTCAGCTCCTCGATCAAAAGATTAGGATCCAGCTCTGTTGATAATTTAGTAAAACCTACGATATCTGAAAAAAACACGGTTACAGCATCGAAACTCTCCGGAACTGTTTTCCCATTTTCCTTCAGGTCATTAACAACCTTTAACGGAAGTGTATTTAGTAGCAATTCTTCTGTTTTTTCCTTTTCTTCCTCAAGTTCACGGGTGCGTTCCTTCACTTGCTCTTCAAGTTTTTCTTTTTGATTTTCCAGGATTCTTTTTTTCTCGCGTTCCTGCTCAAGGGTTTTGGCAGATAATATTTTAACCTGTTCCAGTTGCATAGCCAGGTTTACATTTGTTTTGGCGAAATCACGTGCCAGATATATGGACATTGATAAGGGTGTGCTCAATATGGCTAAGATGATAAGTATGAGAAGAAGGAACTGAAATGGATCACTACTACTTAGAACTATATTACCTCTGAGTGTTGCGATTATTATAATTGTAACCAGAAACAGGATGAAGAGCATTACACCTGAGGCAATGATCCAGGCTCCGTCAAGTTTTTTAATAATCGAACGTATTAAAACACGGATTACTTCGAGGGAAACAAGCAAAAAAAATCCTAATAAAAAATAATCGGTGATTGATATATCTAAAAGATTTCCCAGCGAGATAAGTAATCCAAGGGTTGAAATTATCCAAAAAAACAATGGCATCTTTTTATAGAACAGGGAATAGATAAATCCAATCAATGAAATAAAAAACAGGGGAACGCCAAGAGATATAAAATACCGGAATTTGACCATAGTATCTGGATTTAAGGCAACCGTAATTTGCAACATCCCCGCATATACCAGGAAAGAAAACAAAAACATAAATATGCTGTAATATAAATTCGATATTTTCTTCCTGTAGAATAAATAAAGTAGGAGGTGAATTAGGCCCAGGATTGAAAATATCATGAATAAGCCCAGGATACTTTTATTACCATTTATAAAGTATCGCAGTTCGGCAAAGGCAATCCTGTGTGGCTTAATTGATATTGTAAATCCCGCCTCATCGAGATTATATTTACGTTCAAATATTCTTGCTTTGGCATGTGAATACCTTACGGCTAATACCTGGTGTTTTTGATCGCTAAACTGGAAAAGAACCGGAATATGACGTGGATTATACCTCGATTCTTCTACCTTATCAGTGCCAAAAACGCCTAATGTTTCAATTTTTTCTCCATTTAAATAAATTTCGGAAGCACCGTATTGATCCACAGAGAATACAAAACTTTTATTGAATAAGGAAGAATCAATTTCGAGGTGTAAGCGGAACCAGCCCCTACCTTCGAAGGCATTTTCTTCAATACTATCTAAATAAAGTGATGCAGCTAATGTATCCCACGAAGAATCATTGAAGTCATAAGAAGCCCAGTTTAAATCATCCCCTTTCTGGTATAGCCAGTTCTGATCCAGTTCAATAGTATTCGGAATACTGTCAATTCGGGTAAATAATTCTTGCCGGGTCTGAGAAATTGTAGGTACAGGTTGAAATAGAATGAAAACCCAGGCAATCATAAGTTTTGCTGTGATTGACAGGTATAACTTGTTTTTTAAGGATTTAACATTCATTTTAATAAGGAATATGCAAATAGAATCCTTAAAATACAATTCTCCATTCAGAAGAAACAATTTTCTATACGGGATCTTACATTTTGTACATATTAAAGAGGGACTTATGCCTTCACTCCTCCTGAAAAGTTGATTTCAAAAGGAATTTTTAAAGGAGATATTGGCCAGGACTGTCCATCCTGATATACAGCTCCGCGGAAAAAAAATCTAATTGTACCCCGGATTCGGTTCAGTACTTCCTTTCCCACAATATCGATCTGCGATTGCGGAATCGGGTAAATTTCATTTTTCCCTTTTATAAAAGTCACCCCTCGGAGATAAGGTCGAAGATTTTGTTCCTTGGCTATTATTAAGCGAATTGTGCATCCGTATTTGTACCAGCATCCAGTGCTTTCTGGCCATGGAAGAAAGGTATGCCCGGTGATTGTGTATTTTTCGTATCCAGGTATTTCAGTTACTCGGGTGTACCAGGTTTAATTTCCTTTTCTTTACTTTTTTGTTCTGTACTCAAACCTCTTGTCAACGCGGTAATCCCGGCAAGTCCTCCCAATTCCATGGTTTCTACGGCAGAGCTTGGTACAATTACGATCGTGGAATTTGACTTCAAACCTTCATAAAGCATATTCATTGCTCGTAAATGAAAAGCGGTGGGATTGCTGGCATAGGTTTTTGCAGCTTCTCCAAATTTGTCCGCTACCTGCTTCTCTGAATCTCCCAGAATCACCCTGGCCTGACGTTCTCTCTCCGCCTGGGCTTGCATCGACATGGCATCTTCTAATCCAGCGGGGATCAACACATCCTTCACCTCAACCGAGATCACATTGATACCCCACGGCTCCGTGCGTTCATCAATGATTTTCTGCAATTGACCACTGATCTTATCCCGCCCCTCCAGCATATCTGAGAGCATGGTTTTGCCGATGATATCTCTCAATGCAGTCTGTGCTGCCCAACTGATAGCGCTCTTATATTCGGCAACATCCAGTGCAGACTTTTTGGGATCCACTACCTTCCAGAACAGCACTGCATCTACATTGACAGGCACAGTATCTTTTGTAAGGGTTTTTTCTGCGGTGAAAGAAGTAGTGATCACCCGGATATCAATCCAATAGGGTACGGTATCGACGATCGGGATAATGAAAAAAATACCGGGACCTTTTAGAGAATGGAACCGACCTAAGCGCAAAACCACAGCCCTAACCCACTGATCTGCAATTTTAATCGAAGAAGAAACAAGTAAAGCCAGGACAAAAGTGGTAATTCCTATCCATACGGCATTACTAATTGAAACTTTATATACGGTATAAGCAATTGCCCCACCGATACACAGAATTACAAAGAAGATGAATCCTGCAAAAGAATTGTTGCTTTTCATTTTATTCTATTTCCTCAATTTAAGTTAATATAAATGAACGGTAAATGGATGATAAACCGGATGTTTCGATAATCCCTCGTATGTTAAACTGTCCACCCTTTAAACCCTTGCTTGTGCCAGAAGTTATTCGATATTCAAATCAGGATTACCCGGATAATTCAATTTAAGAATAACGTTGGTCTTATACAATGATTTTGATCGTCTATCATGATACTGATTCCACTAAAGTCCATTTAGAAATTTGGGTTGGTCAGTAAAAATTTCTACCTGTTCAAAGAATAGAGAAAAGAATGATGAACGAGATAACCATGGGCCCATCTGTCTTAAATATTTTGTAGCTACTACTGTTATAATCATTTTTCTTTTAACCAGAAAAAGTCGACTCCAACAACCTTGTCTGAATCCTTTCCAATGAACTTGAGGGAGACCTCATTTTTGCCTTTCTTAAAAGAAACGACTTTTGAAAAGTGATTTCTCAAAAGCACACGATAGGGTTCATGAAGATCAATGGATTCATTATCATTGATTTGAATCATCTCACCATTAAGATAAATTGAGATTATGCCACCTTCCGGTAAGTGGACCAGTGTGAGGCCCATGATGTATTCCCCTCCTTCCGGCTGATCCAGATAGAACTTTAATATTTCATTATTTTCTTCTGGTTTCCATATAAGTACCTGACCATCCGACCATCGATTCCCTTTCTCAATTATGTTTGCAGAGCCATTTGCTACTATTTTTTCTGCTTCGATGAACCTGAATCCGGCCGATCCCAGGTAAGCCTCTGGCTGCCAGTACAGGTAAGGGATCTTTTGAATATCACTTGCCGATATAGGAACAAAGTCATCAATGCATCCGGGTAATGTATACGCATAAACGATCCGGCCATATGAAAAATCCGGAACAACACCATGATGAAATAATTCCATATAAAAGGCTATCTTATCTTTGAACAAAAGATCGTCGTTAATATGCCATCGAAAGTTTGAAACATGACCCCGATTTCCCGGTCCATCGTTGCGGGGCTGACCACAATATGGGAAAGAGAAAATCTGTTCGGAAGACCACGAATAATTAAAATAATCTTCTGAGCCAGTTCCAAAAAACGACGGGAAATTGTCATCGTCAATAAATATCTTTTCATCACCCTCACCCCACCAGTTGCCCCAGGAAGTGACTGCCTGACTGGGATTATATAAAAAAGCAGCTGTACCAACAATGCGTCCTTTACCCATCAATATGGTATAAGGTATGTCTATGATGGAATTATTGGAGGCGGTCAAATCATGGTTCATTTTCCATCTTGCCCAGAAATGCATGGATGATCCTTCCTGCCAGGCGTAATCTGTAAAATGGACCATCCCGGAGATAGCAATGGATTCATCCGAATGATTTTCAATTATTACCCTGGCAGAATGCCTAAAAGGCATCAAAAACCTGCAAACAAGCGTACTGTCGGCCTGAACGGACAATGGGTATGAAAGATAATGATTCAGACCAGGTGCGGCTCCGAAAAAATCTCCAAGTGGTGATTGAACTTGCGGAATCACTGCATCATCGAAATAAATATTTAAAATACATTTCCGAAGGGCTGATTCAATATCGATTGCATTTATCTTGAACGATAAATAATCAATGGCTTGGGTGCCTTCCTTTTTAAACAATTCCACCTCCGAATGTTCAGGGAGTTCTTTTCCAAACTTTTCCGTATCAAAGTTACCCAGATCTATGATTTTATCGGGATTACTGAACATTTCCTTTAACTTCTCCAGTTTATCGGCATATTTATCGAGATCATCCGGCCTGAAAGTTTTCACCTGGGTACCTGCTTCATATACTCGCATGCCGATATGATAAAAATGGATTTCCCTGATGTTTCCGATCCATTCGATCCTGCAACGGCTTGAAAATGGAACCGGGAAATAGGTTGCATCAGATTGTCTGAATATTTCCGCCAAGGGGGATCCTTGTTTGACAGTGGATAGAATTTCGGCTGTATCCCAGAAGAAATCAGCTGCTTTTCCTTCATAAACGGGCGTATCCATGTTATCGAGGTAACATCTGATTTCTCCACCGATGCCAGCAGTCCAAAGCCGCAATATGGCCCCTGCACCCTCCACATCACAGATAAGATAAGTGCCAATCCCGTTTTGACCAGGTATTTCCAGTATCTCTTCAAATCCAGGAATTGGCTCATTCCCGAATCCATCGGAGTTCGAAAACCAATCTTCCTGGCCAGGTATTTTACTGCGGCGGTCGTAAGATGAAAACTGAATCATCCGGTAAGAAGGGTTGGGGAGGTATGTCAATCTTTTTAAATCCGTCATTTCTTCTATCAGGGTACCAAAGGTTATCATACCCTGACCAAGGGATCCGGATAGATTGAACAAAAGCAGGAAAACACCTAAGAAGTAATGCTTTATATTCATTATTTATTCATATAAATTTTTTTACTGATCTAAGGAATTAATAAAATCCTCCTTTGTCACCACAACCGGATATTGGACAACTTTAATATCAGGGTCAATATTGATTTCATATGGATGCATAATATACCAGTAAGTAGTCAGCGCATAATTCATTTTAATGGAAGCCCAATGCCACAGTTCGATGTTCGAGTTGATAGATGATGTAAATGGTATTGCATCGAGCGACCGGTGTCGCATGTTTATCGTTACTCCCCAATTGGTATTCCCAACACCGATCGGCTGGGAAAGGAAGGGATGGGAAAAAGGATCGGGACGGCCGAAGGAATAGCCATAATAATCTTCTGATCCGGTTCCGAAACTGGAAGGGAATTTTTCACCATCCACATAAATTTTCTCGTCACCCTCTCCCCACCAGTGATAGGTATTGTTGAAAAGTGTTATCTGGTCTCCTACATATACACCCTGGCCCTGGATATTTATGAAATTTATATCAAATGGGGATTCCTCTTCATTTCTCGAATTGATATGCCGGTATTCATGCCAGGCTGCACCAAAATATAAACTGTTAGATTTCCATTTGTATTTAGCTATCCCGGCACCTCCCTTCAATGTTATTTCATCGGATCCAAAATTATAAAAGATCAATTGGCATTCCTCCCGGAAAGGCATCACCCAAAAGGATTCCATTTTTCCGTCATCCAGGGTTTGATTCATGAATGTTTTGTGGGGAGCAGGTATATATCCTGTTCCGAAAAATTCACCGATAGGAACCCAAACAGTTTTAATTCCATCAAAACAGGCAGACATAACTGTAGACCTCAGCGCCTGATCAGGATCAGTTGCCAGGAGTTCAACCGTAAGCCTCTTTATCGACTGATCTTTGCCGGAAAACTCAACGACCAATGAATCGCCAGGTCGAATTTCCTGGCCAAACTTTTGATTGATTGGAATATCAACCTGGTTTTTCAAAAGTAATTTCCCGGTTTGATCCAGCAAGGATTTTGCCTGCTGTAAGGCTTCCATGGAAAAACTTTCCACCTTTGTTTCCTCAGAATATTGACGGTAACAGACGTTATAAAATACATCCGGCCAGTAATATCCTTCTGGCACCTTTATACCCTCATACTCATATTTTTTCACGAGTGAATCACATTCATAAGTTATTTTAGCGTGTTTGGCGAAAGGAATGGGTAAATACAGGTTGTGGTCGTAATCCCTGCCTTCCTCGCCCAGTGGAGCCCCTTCGTGAACCGATGCAGTGAACGGATATTCTGCCAGCATATCGCCACTCAATACTTCCCGGGGAGCTCCCTGGATGACCGGTTTCGAATTAAAATCAAGGTAAACACGCAGGATTCCACTTTGTGCTTTGTAGAAAGTCATCCACCATCGAACTATGGAACCGGGACCATCCTCATCAAAAAGGATGAATTCCCTACGGCCATCATTATTTTCTACGCCCAGGAAGTGTGACATATCAAAGTTGGCATACCAGCCTGAACTGTCTTTTGACACAGAGGCTCGGTTATAGCTGCTTACCTGTTTTAATACATAGGGCTGGGATGGAAAATAGCTGAGATGTTCCCGGTCTGTCATTTCTTTCAGTAAAGAATATAATGATACAGACTGTGAACAGCCGCCTAATAAAATCAACTGCATTAAAAATATTAAGCTCAGTACAAAAATTGACCTTCTACTTCTTAGCAACTCATTTAATATTGATCATTGATTCTTAATTCACGATTTTTATTCCAGGCTGACCATTTCAAATTCATTTAGACTTGCAGAGCATTCCTGCAATAATCCATACATTTGATCACTTCCTTAACCGGATCTGAGTTTTCCGGTACTTCGTATTCGAGCTCGATGGTGGCCGGGAACTTATATTTCTGGTCTCTCATGAGTTGAAGTGTAGCGACGAGCGGAGTATCTCCCTGGCCAAATGGTAAATTAGCCTTCCCGTTTACCGGATTCTGTCTGTCTTTAATATGCATGCTGGCAATCCTGTCGTGTTTTGCTTTAATTAATTCCAGTGGATCAGGATTCCCGGCTGCCACATAATGCCCCAAATCGAGATTCATGGCATTGTATTTTGATTGAGCGAGGGCTGTATCCCATAGGGTTGGAGTCTGTTGTTCATGACCATGGTATCCCACATATATTTTATTTATTGCAGCCATCTCCCCCATCTTTTTAGTATGCGCTGCATCTTCCGGAAGTTCAAGGGTCACATGACTGGCTCCCAGTGCCTTTGCTGCACGAAATCCATAATCGATCTCAGCATCGGTATTGTTCTGCCCGAATGCATTAGGTTTGAATGCATAGATGCTTACTCCGGCATCCACATACATTTTTTTCACCTGTTTAAATTTATCCATCGAAACGGAAGCTCTCCAAACAGCCACCTCTTTGTTGTAGGATTCCATCTGTGCTCTCATTTCCTCCATTTCTTTCTTTTCTTCTCCAGTAAGTTCCTCCCCGGACCTCGACTTCCTCATTAACCCGAAAAAAGCTCTGCGATCAACCGGATTTTCGGGCTTCCCGGCATAACTTTCTGCCGGATCTCCCATCAGTTCAATGGCACTGATCCCGCAATCCCGTACATATTGCAGAGTAGCTTCGGCACTCTGATCCGGCATACTCCGGAAAGAATAGGTGATCACGCCGATTTGTACTCCATTGATCAAAGAGTCGTTTTTCCCCCAATAACGAAGTATCCCAGGTGCTCCGAAAACTGATTTAGTACTGACAGCCAGGCTGGCCGTTACCATAGATGAAGTAGCAATAAATTGCCGGCGGGATAAAGTTGTTTTTTTTTCTATCTTTTTCATGTATGTTTATTTGTAACTATAAATTATATGATCAGAATAAAAAAGTATTTCTTTATCAAATTAATATAATCCGGGATAGATAAAAAATTATCGAGGGATAAAACTTAAATGAAAACAGAAAATACTCGAGTTCAGAAAATGACAGATGTTCTTTCAATTACTTCCTTGAATAAAAGTGTGGACATTTACTGAATCTGTATTTTTAAATCTTGTATAAGCGATTACTCGTATCTCAAAGCTTCCGTTGGATTCTTCAGGGCGGCCTTTACCGCCTGGTAAATAACTGTTAATAACGCAATTAACGACACGGTAATGGCCCCTAACATAAATATCCACCAGGAGAGAGGAGTTTTATAAGCAAAATTCTCAAGCCATTGTTTCAGGAAGTAATAGGTGAGTGGAACCGAAATAATGAAGGATACGATAACCCAGCGAACTACGTCTGAGGTCAGCATGTAAATGATTTTACTCGCAGACGATCCCATTACTTTTCTAATACCTATCTCTTTCGTGCGTTGGATCGTCATATAGGATGATAGTCCGAATATACCCAGACAGGCAATAATTATGGATACGATGGTCAAATAAGAAACTAGCCGAGACATTCTAATCTCTGATTTATATAATTTATCGAATTGCTGATCCAGGAAATAATATTCAAATGGGGAATTTGGAAAAACTTTTGAATAAATCCTTTTAACAGCATCAATATTCTCGGCATAATTACTTGATTGAAGTTTCAGGGATATCTGACTCCCATATTCACTTAATATGATAACACATGGGCCGATTACATGATGTAATGAACGGTAGTGAAAATTTTTACAGATCCCAATTACTTCACCAGACCTGCCTTCTCCGAATATACTGAAGAATTTTCCATCATAGCTTTCCCAATTAAGTGCTTCCATTGCGGATTGATTCAATATATACGCATCAGTTTCCTTACGTTCGAAATTTTTTACTTTTTCCTCACCTTCGATTAATTCCAACCCAAGCATTGGAATCATATATTTATCTCCACTAAGAATAAACATGGAAAGCTGTTCATCATCTTTTTTACCCTCCCATAGTATACCATGCCTTCGATTCATATTGGCAGGATTAAAGTTATTATTTGAAGATATCAGAACATTCTGCAAACTGCTCAACTCATATTTCAACGCATCTATTTTAGAATAAAATGCTTCTATTTCATTTTTATCTTTTATCTCATTCGTAAATATTCTTATATTCAGCACCTGATCTTTGCTAAATCCAAGATTTTTATTCCTGATATAATACAACTGTTTTGTAAAGGTTAATGTGCCTATAATGAACGAAATGGAGATCACAAACTGTAGTATTACAAGAATATTTCGGAATGTAGCTTTTCTACGACCCTGAAATATTCCTTTTACGATACTGACAGCCGAATAATTAGAAAGGATGATCGCAGGATAGATACCGGATGCAATAGTGGTCAGAAATATGATTCCTCCAAATAAAATCCATAAAACCGGATCCTGATAATTTATAATAATCTGCCTTCCGGTTAAATTTTCCAGCACGGGCATAAACATGAGTGTAAAAGTCATTGCAATGAGGAATGAAATCAAGGTCGACATGAACGTTTCAAACATTATAAGGTAGATCAGACCCTTACGCCCAGCACCCATTATTTTTTTTAATCCGATCTCTTTACTCCGAATGGGAGCAATAACAACTGTCAGATTAATATTGTTAATAATTGCAAGAATTAGAACGATAATAGCTAATGAAGAATACAGGTATATATATTTAATCTGGAATTCAGGCTGCACATTCCCGCGGATATATTCAAAATGAATATCCTCCATAGGTTGAAGGCTCAGATCTTTAAATTCCCTTCTCTGGTCATCATGGATTACAAAAAAATCTCTGATCTTCGATTCAAGAAAAGGAGGTTCAACCTTATCTTTCAAGAGGAGGTATGACTCAAAATTCCAGCATCCCCAGCAATCCATGTAATTGTAATCGTATAGATTTTTATTGATCTTTTCGAACCGTATGACAAAATCAAATTGATGATACGTGTTGTGTGGAGGATCTTTAGCCAATCCTGAAACAGTATAGGGCTCATCATCTAGCAGCACTATTTCGTTAATTGGATCTTCCTCTCCAAAATATTTAATAGCACTTTTCTGAGTCAGGACAATTGAATTGATATCTCTGAGGACGTCCTCCTTTGATCCAATGATAAGTTCATATGAAAACATGCTAAAAAAATTAGAATCCGCTAATAGTATACCGGTTTCATTCATGATCTTTTCACCATATCGGACTACAGATTCTTTATGATCTATTCGCACAAAACTTTCAATCTCAGGATAATTAGCCATTAATTCGGGTGCTAACCGGGCTGGCGTACCAACCCATGCTTCTTCATCTCCTGGTGTCCCGTTAACCAGGCGATATATTTTCGCCCCATTAATATGAAACTTATCAAAACTCAATTCATCCCATAACCAGAACATGATTAACAGGGAAACGGATATGCCAAAAGCCAACCCTAAAACGTTGAGTGAATGGTATGCCGTATTTCTTAAAAAATACCGGAAAAATATCCTTAGATGGTGTAGTAACATGTGAAAGTTATTAAAATTATCATAAAATTATACTGCACTCCCTTTCTCAGTTGATTGATACTTATTAGACAAATTTATTAATGTGTGGGTTGCAGAATCTTTTAAAAAATATATCCAGGTATCTTAAGGCTAATGTGTGAAAGAAATCGGCGATAAACTGCTGGCAAGTATAATAAGAAATTTGCATGAATGAATCATAAAGCTTGTGATATAAAAATTAGATAATAAAGATCTTGAACGTTATGAAGCTGAAGGATAAAACATGGCATGGGAAGAAGTAGTAGAATATGAGCTGGATTCAGAGAGAGATTAAGACAGGAGCTTTGAAGATATTAGCACATAGAGTATTGTTAGATAAGTAAGTTTAGTATATTTCTAATTATAGTAAAAACCGATAATTAACCGAGGCCAATGCCGATTTTCGGTTACCAATCAAGCCCCATTCCGTGCGATACATCCATCTTTTATTCAGTTGAAACTGGGCACCAAAAACACCATTCCATTCCTGTAAAACCTGCTTATCCATCCCATAACGTACAATGGCATCGCCATCGGCCTGTTCTATTCGATCCACAATATCGGGTAAGGGCGAATTATCCACCCGAGCTTTAATAATGTCAGGCAGTGAATTATACCATTCATCGTACCTGGCCACTAATTCATCTCTTCTATCCCAGACCTCTGGCGGTAAAGCATCGATCAATTTGATCTGTCCAACCGTATTGGATTGCATCCTTACACGCATTCCACCTACCCAAACGGCGATATTCCGTTCCAGATGCTGGTTAAATGTAAACGTTTTCCCAACACGTAAACCCAAAACACGTACATTAACAGGCTTGTCTAATAAATCAGGTTTATTCCAGGTCCAGTTAGCATCTATTGACATCCATACAGGACCTATACCAAAAGCGTCCATGATACCAAATCCGGCTGTCCGGATACCTTGTTCAATGGTTGATGATAATTCTAATGGTTCTACAAGCTTCACGGATGTCTCTGATCTTCCATATCCCAATACGCCATAAACGTTTAAAAATGGAAATATCCATACATCAGGTCTGAAATTCACACCATACGAACTATTTGTATTGTCACCAAATTTTATGAACTCATCTACATTTGTTAATGGGATATCCTGGTTATCTGTTTTCAGTCCAAGCTGCATGTTTTTGATCAGGATGCCCTGGTCCATCCATAAAAAATTTGCCATTACACCAACCGGATAAGGGATATCAAATCCTGCTTTATATACTTTTTGACCCAGAATTGGAAATATATAGTCCTACTTGACCTGTTTGATACTATCGGTATATGCCTGTTTCTTTTTTAATACTTTTTTTGTAGCATATTGGGCAGAAACACTGCAATTAAGTAATAGTAACAGAATGAAATGAGTGTATCTAACAAGGTATTGAGTTTTTCTCATGGTTTATACTTCAAACGACTTGATTTAAATAAAATGTCATTCAAATATAAAATAGGTAAAACGTTATCCGGGATTATAATTTACCTGCTGGTTACGGTAAATTACTTCAGTGAAAGGGACGATTCTGATGATTTGATTACGGCGTTAACCGCCTCAAGAATTTCATTACTTAACGTATCCGACTTAACCAGACACTTTATATATTCCCTGGGATGATCAAAAAAATCCGGTTTGATTTCAATTAAATCGTTGAGATGTTCTGAAGCTTGTTCAAACAGGGAAAGTTTATAACAGGCAACAAGCTTTATCAATGAACTCCAATACAGATCTGGCTTATCGAGCTTGTTTGCTTCAATGAGTGCTTTGTTGTATTCCTTTTGATCTAGATAGTATAAAAAAGTACCCATATGAAACCATTTTGGATATTGAAAATCAATCTCCATGCTTCTGCGAATGAGTTGGAATCCTTTATCCATCAGATTCATCATACTATAAGCCCATCCAATGGCACCCGTATAGTAAAGCGCATTCCGATTTAAAGAAAGCGCTTTTTCCAAGTGAATTTTTGCTTCGTTTAATTGATCATCAACCATTAAGGCATAACCATAGTAGGCCTGGCATACTTGATTATTGGCCTGAAGATCAATTGCTTTCTGCCCAAACGTTAGCGCCTGTTCAAGATATTTCCTGTCCAATCCAAAAATAAAGGCATCGGTGTAAAGATTAGTAAGAACAGCCCATCCCGGTGCAAAATCGGGCTCTTTTTCGACAAGCTTGGTTACCTTATCTAATAACTCATTGGCATTCTTCTCTGAGGGATTTTTATTATACTTATAAAAGTGTAGGTATGTCGTATACGCCTGAGGATTATGTGTGCTTTCCCAATTAGAGTCCAGATACAGTTTCTCAAAAATTACCCCACTCATACCTGCAATTTGTTGTGCAACTGAGGTGGCGACATCTTCCTGCACCTGGATCAGATCGCAATCGTCAATATTGAACTTTTCCTGGTAGGACCACAAAAGCTGATTATTATAGTTATCTGTGACTCCAATTGATATTTTAATCGTATTTCCACCAAAACGGATAGAACCTTCCAGAGAGAACCTTGCCAGCGAGTTTTTTGTAAGATCATTGACTTCTTCTTTAACCCGTATAACCTGAAGATCCTTATAGCGGGATAGCTCCATGAGCAATTCGTCATTAAATCCTTCAACCACATGCTGCATATCATGATTCGCACTCAAATTATTTATAGGGCATACTGCAAGGGAGTTTTTAATTTTGTCAGATTCCTGATCGCTTGAAATAATCGTATAATCTGCTTTTTCTGAATAAGAAAACTCAGGAACATAACTTCCTTTTGGTAAAGAAATGCAAATTTCATCATCACCTCCTTCATCCTGGTAGTACAATTCCAGGTTTCTTCTGAGTCTACTGGCCTGTATCCTGACAATGGGGTCGGAGGTTGCATCAAAGTCGGGATTACGTCCGAATGCATGAATCGCGATACTATATTGTTTCAGCACCATCCCATGGTCTTTTATAGCTTCCTGTACGATAAATGACAGAAAATTCCTTAACATATCAGAATTTCGGAAAACCTGGCTTCGTAGGATCTTTGATAGTTGATTTAAGATCTCGGTTTTAGAAGGGGATTGCTTCATCACTCAGATGCAGATACGTATGTTATGGTAACTTACTCAATGTTACTATTAATAAACCTAAACAATAATGATATTTGAATGTTTAAATCAGATGAATTGAATAACAAAACTAACAATTTAGAAAAGTTTCGCAAATTCTGCCTCAGAGAATTTCCTGAATTCAGTTATGCAATCGATCAATTATTAAATTATGAAGACTTTATAGATATGCTTAAGGAATATTCATACTGCGAATCAGCCTTATTGAAATTGCAGGATCTGAATGAAAAAAAAGAGGCATACCATCAATTGAAAAAAGAACTTAAGCAAGAAATGAAAAACTATATAATTAGGCATATAAAAAATCAAACTATTAATTGACAAAACGAGGATACAATGAAAACACGAATTACACTTATTTTATTGATCCTGTTTCAAATTCAATCATTTTCACAGGAAAAAATCAATCGGGAAATACTACCCGTTGTGGAGCCTGAGCCTGAAACTTACACGGAATTGGATGTTCGAAATACTAAACCTCCTGCACCATTTAACGTAACCGCCCCCAAAGATGCACCCAACGTAGTGATCGTATTGATTGACGATCTGGGATTTGGAGCTACCTCTACCTATGGTGGACCTATCAATACCCCCACGATGGATGCGCTAGCAAATAATGGTTTAATTTACAATAATTTTCACACAACGGCCCTTTGTTCACCTACAAGAATGGCGCTTAAGACCGGAAGAAACCATCATACTACAAACACAGGTTCGATTATGGAGACTGCCACTGCCTATCCTGGTAATACAGGCGCGCTTCCAAATAGTGTAGCTCCGTTGGCAGAAATGCTCCGACTTAACGGATACAGTACGGGTGCTTAACGGATACAGTACGGGTGCATTTGGAAAGTGCCATGAAACAGCAGCCTGGGAAACCAGTGTATCGGGCCCCTTTGACCGTTGGCCAACACACCAGGGTTTTGACAAGTTTTATGGTTTCATTGGAGGTGAGACCGACCAATGGGCTCCCCTAATTTACGATGGAGTTAAAAAGGTTAATCCTCCAAAAATGGATAATTATCATTTTACCACCGGCATGACGGATCAGGCCATCAATTGGGTGAAAGCCCAGCAGTCGATGACTCCTGACAAACCTTTCTTTATCTATTTTGCTACCGGTGCTGTACATGCACCACATCATGTTTCTAAAGAATGGAGTGATAAATATAAAGGCCAGTTTGATAAAGGGTGGGATGTGATAAGAGAAGAAACAGTTACAAAAATGAAGGGAATGGGCATTATTCCTGAAAACACAAACCTTGCTCCAAAACCAAAGGACATCAAAGACTGGGATAAGCTCACTGATAATGAAAGAAAACTATTTGCGCGCCAGGCCGAGGTTTTTGCAGGATTCGTGGAAATGACAGATTATGAGGTTGGTCGGTTATTGGATGCTATTGCAGAAATTGATGAATTGGACAATACGCTTTTCATTTTTATTGCCGGTGATAATGGCACCAGTGCTGAAGGCGGTATGGTGGGCATGTACAATGAAATGACTTATTTCAATGGAGTAGAGGAAAAAGTGGAAGACCTCATTCCCTTGATGGATGAATGGGGCCTTGAAGGAACATTTCCTCATATGGCTGCCGGATGGGCAGTTGCTTTTGATGCACCTTTTAAATGGACCAAGCAGGTGGCTTCAGATTTTGGCGGAACTCGTAACGGAATGATAATTCATTATCCAGAAGGCATAAAGGAGAAAAACAGAATACGCACACAATTTTCACACGTCATAGATATTGCCCCAACGGTTCTAGAGATCGCAGGATTGCCGGAACCTAAGGTAGTAAATGGTGTACCTCAGACTCCTATCGAAGGCACAAGTTTAGCCTACACTTTTAATGATACAGATGCAGCCGAACGACATACGATACAATATTTCGAAATGTTCGGTAACCGGGCTATTTATAATAATGGTTGGTTCGCGCGTGCCATTCACCGTGCTCCATGGCAAACTAAAAATTTACCGCCATTGGATACTGATGTATGGGAGCTCTATAACGTGAAAGAAGATTTTAGCCTGACGAATAATCTTGCAGAAAAACACCCTGAAAAATTAAAAGAAATGGAGAGCCTGTTCAAGTGGCAAGCTAAAAAATACCATGTACTGCCAATCGATGACAGAACCATTGAAAGAACGAATGCGGCCCTAGCCGGTCGTCCTGATCTTTTGGGAGACAGAAAATCCCTTACTCTCTATGAAGGTATGGAGGGTATGATGGAGAATACTTTTATCAATATTAAAAACAGGTCATTTTCAATTACGGCTGAATTAAACATACCAGTAGAAGGAGCCAATGGCGTAATCTTGACACAAGGTGGCCGTTTTGGCGGATGGTCACTCTACATGAAAGGAGGCAAACTGGAATTTACCTACAACTTTCTTGGACTTGAAAGATATGTTGTATCAAGTTCTCAAAAACTTTCTAAGGATTCCGTAAGCGTTAAGTTTGATTTTGTTTATGATGGTGGTGGACTTGGAAAAGGAGGAACCGGAACTATATTTGTAAATGGTAAGACTGATGCTAAAGCTCGGATAGAACAGACACAGCCAAATATCTTCTCTGCCGACGAAACAGCCGATGTGGGTCTTGACAACCAAACACCGGTTGCTTTGGGTATCGGTTACGGTCCTGAGGAAACTCGCTTTACGGGTAAGATTGATAAGGTAATTGTGGAAGTTAAGTAAATGGAATTTATACTGTTAATTAATTCATGGTTAAAAAGAAACTTAAGGAAAAATACAAATTAATTTGTATCAGCAATATTTACGAATTGCCCACAAAAAAGAAATGATTAATTATATCCAAACTACTATGAAAAGTAAATACATAATTCTAATTGCCTTCCTGGTTCCAGTCTTATTTTCTTGTTACCAAGGACAGAAAGATCCTGAGAAGGCCGAAGGATCATCTGATTCAGTAACACCCCCGCAAATGAAAATGACTACTGAAATTCCTCCGGGGATTGCTACTCCGGACCGTTTGGAAACCCGAATTGGTACATTGACCTCTTTTGACGGTGTACCCGACAAGGAAACCACTCAACTCGTTTACGACAATCTGGATCTTCAGAGAGCAACCCAGGCTTTTCTTACCACATTACCGGTAGCTTCATTGAATGCTATGGAAAAAGGAATGCTTGGTTTCGGTCCCGCTAACACAACAATACTGATATTTGAGGAACTGATGGATTCAAAGGCACTCTGGTTGACACCCAACACAGTATCAATCTATATGGGATGCTGGATGGAGCTGGGCGACGAGCCTATGGTCATCGAAACACCTCCGAATGTATTGGGTTTTATTGATGATGCCTGGTTCCTGTACGTTGTGGATTTTGGAAATGCCGGTCCAGACCGGGGCCAGGGTGGTAAATTCCTGATCCTTCCACCAGGTTATGAGGATGAGGTTCCCGAAGGATATTTTGTGGCACAAACTAACACGTATGGAAACTGGGTTGTCTGGCGTGGATTCCAGGTTGACGGTTCAACAAAACCAGCCATTGAGGCCACGAAAAAGTTATTCAGGATGTATCCTCTATCCCAGGCCAGCAATCCTCCGGAGATGAATTTCATCAATGTATCCGGTAAGTTCCATAATACGATCCATCGGATGGATTTCGGCTTCTGGGAAGAAGTGAATGAGGTCATTCAGTCTGAACCCATAAATGGTCTGGAGCCTCAAGTACGGGGGCTTCTGGCATCGATCGGTATTGAAAAAGGAAAAGAATTTAATCCTGATCCGCGTATGAAAGAGATTCTGACGGAAGCTGCGAAAATCGGTTCTGTTACGGCACGTGCCTTGACTGCCCGGCCCAAAGATGAACGTATGTATGTATATCCCGGTGAGAGGGTGTGGACTAATCCCTTTATTGAAGGACGTTACGACTTTTTAAAGGATGGAGTACGCCTGCTTGATTCCCGGATTTATATGCATTTTTATGCCACAGGAATAACCCCTGCCATGGCTATCAGAAATGTGGGTAAGGGATCGCAATACCTAATCGCATACCTGGATGAAAACGGTGAAGCACTGGATGGAAGCAAAACATACAAAATTAATCTTCCTCCGAATGTGCCTGCAAAGGATTTCTGGTCATTCACATTGTATGATAACCAGACCCGTGCGATGCTCCAGACCGATCAGCGATTCCCGGGCCTGGATAACAATCAGGAAGGTTTAAAACAGAATCCCGATGGTTCCTTTGATATCTATTTCAGTCCGGAATCTCCAGAGGGATGGGAAAACAACTGGATCCAGACTGTACCGGGTAAAACATGGAATACCATTTTTAGACTTTATGGACCGCTGGGGGCATTTTACGATAAAACTTGGAAACCTGGTGATCCTGAAATTGTCAACTAACTGAATGATTCATCTAATGAAGAGGAACTAAAGTAATATTTTCAGATTAGGAACCAGGCTAGGATAATTAGATATACATGGAAAATAAAATCGCAGGGGTTAAAAATATTTAGAGGTTTTCGAAAATATGAACATACACTATAAGTACACCATTCTGTTTCTTATACTTTTACCTACTGAACTGGTAATTACTTGTTTCCGATGATGATCTTGAAAATCACCCAAAAACCAATCATAGTATTTCCATCATGATTGGTCATACACATGTTCCAAAAGGTAGTAAAAGGTCTAATGGAGATGGTCCTCTTATCGTGCCTTCCTGGGGATTGAACTATGAATTCTGGTTAAATGAAAAATGGGCTCTTGGGTTGCATAACGAAATGGAAATATCGACCTTTGTAATTGATGAAGGGCATGGATCTGAAATTGAGAGAGAACGGCCTATAATTACAACTTTGGTCGGGATATTCAAACCAAGTCATCTTTTTGGTTTCATAGCCGGTTTTGGAAGGGAATTCGAAAAACACCAGAACTTCTGGGTATTCCGCGCAGGTATTGAATTGGAGTTTGAAATCAACCATCACTGGAAGGTATCGCCTTCTTTAATATATGATCTGAAAGAATCAGTGTATGATTCCTGGACGATTGGCTTAACAATGGGAAAACGATTTTAACCATTAACAATTAAATATAATGAATATCATGAAACACGCATTTTTAATTTTGTTAGTACCAATTGTGTTTGCTTGCAGTAGCAGTAATCACAGTGAAAATATCTCTATTGTGGAGAAGTATGTTAAATCCGTTGAAAATTTGGATTATAATACCATGGAAAGCTTATTAGCCGATGACTATTTAGGTCTTGGACCTTCTGCCAATGATACCATAGGAAAGGTTGCTGCTTTGGAGAATTGGAAAATAAATGTTGAAAATCTTTACCAGAAGATCCAATACACCAGGTCCCAGTTTGCCGGTATAGCAGTGGAAGAGGGCGAGAATAAAGGCGATTGGGTATCCAACTGGGCCGAATTAATCATCGAATACAAAAATAATAAGGGTACTGCCAAAATCTGGGCTAATTCCATATACAAAATTGAAAATGGAAAAATTGTCAAAAGCTATACATTCTATAATGAAGCAGACGTACTGAGACAACTTGGATATGTATTTATCAATCCGAATGATTTGTAATTTATAATATCAGAAAATATGAAAACTTTAATCACTCTATTGACAGCAGGCTTAATGATATTTACTAACAATGATACAGTTTGCGCACAGGAAAATACCACTATTGGCAGTGGATTGGGACTCTACGTATTTCCATCAAACGATCAGAACAAGGAGCAACAGGATGCCGATGAATTTGCATGCTATAAATGGGCCAAAGAACAAACAGGCATAGATCCTATCAATCCTCCTGAAGTGGAGGCAGAGCAGGTTGATCGCTCTGCAGATGGAACTGCTGTACGAGGTGCAGCTAGAGGAGCAGCAGCTGGGGCTGCAATCGGGGCGATTGCTGGAGATGCAGGAAAGGGAGCAGCTATTGGAGCGGTTGCTGGTGGACTTAGAGGGCGAAGGGCCAAAGTCGTAGGTGATGAAATGGAACAGCAACAAAATGATGCTGCTGCCGCTGCACAGGAAAAGGAAATGATGGATAATTTCAAAAAAGCATTTACTGCCTGTATGGAAGGGAAAGGCTATACCGTAAAATAGGAAGCAACTTCTTTTCCACTCTCAGAGGCTGTTTTAAAATATCAAAACTGTCATTTCGAGGCTTCTATCAATTTTATTGGGATTTGAAGTAAATGACTATAAAAAGATTGCCTGTAAATGAATCTTCTGGCTCTCATTTTTTATTCTATAATCTATGAAACTGGAAATGATCCCCATACCGAAGTCGTTGTTCCTGAAGTTCGATTGAAGTGAGAACTATCAGGAATCTGTATGGAATGATTCAGATCCCTGCACACCCGCAGGTCAACACTTAGGGCGGGCAGGGATGACGAAAGAGCAATAGACCGGAAGAAAAAACGACAAAAAAAAGATGCCGAAATAGGATGATTTGATTCAAGGTCAGCTATCATGTTATTGAGATAGGTGATTGGAAGTTATTAATTAGTTGGAAAGATCAATATTTTGCTTTTAAATGACTTTCCAAGGGACATCTTGACAATCCCAAAATTAGACGACAAAATTGTGGTTCTATTGTAATGCTGGGATCTCTCGATTAGAGATTTACTTTAGCCTAATCCCTGCCCAGATTCTGTGTCAGCAGCCGTTCCATTACGCGCTCCAGAAATTCTTCCTTTCGGATGGACATGCCGATCCTGCCATTGGGCTCCTTGCTCTCATCTATCACAGTATATCCCCCTTCAATCACTTTGACATGGGCTGACCGCATGGTGTATAACTCAGGCCACAAAAACATTCCCACAGCCACCACATCATGAAGCACCGGATCGGGATGGGCATATGATTCATAACGCCATAAGGTATATAGACCCGCAAGCGCATTGGTCAGGGGGGATTGCCTCATTAATAACTTGTTACGATAATTTTCTTCCAATTTCACATAAGTAGTGACATCCAGACCTGCAAAGGTGATATCCGCCCCGCTTTCAACGAACATCCTGGCGGCTTCCTCATCTCCCCGCACATTCCATTCGGCACTGATGATCGGGCCGGTATCGTAGCCCATATAAAAGGAACCGAACATGGAATAAACATGTTTGGCAAGTTTCAATGCTCCCGGATCTTTTTTAATCACATCCATCATATTTGGTACGGGACCCACAGTAAATAAAATCACCTCATTCGGATATTTACGGAGATTCTCAATGATAAAATCGACGGCACCTTGTTTGATCGGTTTAACGATCTCAAATCCTTCCGCCCAGTAAAACTGGGATGTGAAATAATCATTGGTCTTTCTCCCTACTACAACTGGAATATCCTCCCTACCCACTTCATACAACATTTTGCAGGCCACCTGGGCTCGTTTCGGAGTATCTCCCTGGTCCATCACAAAACCCAGTACCTCGAATTCCGGACTGGCCAGGATCAAAGCCACGGCAAAAGCATCGTCAATATCCCCTCCCAGGTCACAATCAAAAATGATCTTCTGTTTGTCTTGTGCAGATAAGTTGATAGAAAAAATGGAGACTAAAAGGATAAAGATAATTTTTCTTTTCATAGTGATAAAGTATTTTTTTTGCGATCGACAGACTGCAAAATATTAAAAACAAATGGAAAAGTCTGAATAAAGTGAAATTAATAAATGAAACTAAAGGTAATTCAGTAGATTGTTGGACTGGTTTACAATTTATTTCTTTTGGTGTCCCGAAGTCTAATTCCATTTATCTCTGCGAAACCTCAGCGAGCTCTGCGGTTTTAATAAATCCTTAAGTAGTATCTAAACTACTCACATTAAATGATTGCTGAATATGATCAACCGGTCGATCACCTTTTGTTTATCCTGCCAGTATTCTCTTGAAAAGACGCCCCTGAATTTCCAGTGTTTCATCGCCAGCGTAAAAGGATTATACACATGAGCCTCCTTGGATGAAACACTCTGATAAAATAAATCATCATCCGTTAAGATCAATCCATGGTAAGCTTCTTCCGATTTTAAAGTCAGGTCGGCGAAGGGCATTTCCTCCGTTACCATCATTTTAAATTTCCGGTTTTGCTGGAGATCATCTCTGATGCGGCTTTTCAGATACCATTCTGCATTCGGCTTTATTGGAACTTTCGGGCTTGGGATAAAATCACCCCCAGAAACTTTCATGGCATACTCCAGATATGATTTTAATAATTTCAGGCCTTCATTTTTCAGATGTTCAGTATTCATCTGTTGCGGTAAAAAACTCGTTATAATATAGATACCTTCCCGTGCTCGGGTTACGGCCACATTTAACCGGTTCTCTCCCTTGATAACATTCAGGCTACCAAACTGCATAGCCAGGTTACCTTTTTTATCCGGACCGTGTGTTAATGAAAATATGATGATATCCCGTTCATCACCCTGAACATTTTCAATATTTTTAATGAACAAACTTCCGGGAATCAGGATGCCATTTTCTATCGATCTTTCTTCAAGCAGATCCATAATGAGATCCTGTTGCCTGGCGTTGAAAGTTACGATGCCAATGTCTTTTGACGGATTTTCCTTTATAAGTTTAAAAACAAGGTCAATCACAAATTGAGCTTCAACTTCATTTCTATTATTGTCCCAGATTCCATCCACCTTAAAAAACCGTATGGAAGGTTCATTCATATTCAGAAGCTTTCTGTCCGGAAGAAGTGTCAGATTCCCATCATAAAAATGCTGATTTGAAAAATCAATCAGATCAAGTGATTTTGATCGATAATGTCCTCTCAACTGTACCTGCATAAGATATTGATTTGCCAGATCCAATAATGAATCAACTTCCAATTCCGGAAGATCATCCGATTCTTCCTCCCATCTCACCTTGTACAAATCAAAAGGGCTTAATTGATGAGTATCCCCGGCAATAACCACTTGATTGCCTCGATACATGGCAGGGATCCCCCTTTCAACAAAACACTGAGAGGCTTCATCAAATATGACCAGGTCAAATATTTTTTCCATCGGGAAAATTGCCGAAGCAGATTCTGGTGATGTAAGCCAACACGGGATCAGGTTAAATAGCTCGGAAGAGAAATGTGAAATAAGACGCCTTATAGGCCATATCCTTCTCCTTTTAGTTACCTGATGTATAAGCTCCCGATACGTAGTCATATTATTCAACCTGTTGAACTCGATCTCTGCATACGTTCTTTCCCGTGATTTCATTAACACAATCTCCTTGCTGACCTTTAATTTCTCTTTTACAGCTTCCTGAAGTTCTTTTATTAATGGATCAATCTTGAGTGAGGAAACAGTTCTGAGCACAGGATATTTGGTTTCAATGTGATCGATCCATAGTAAACGGAGACTATTATCAAAAATTTTGATGATTTCATCCTCATTATATTGCTCCAGAATTTCATTAATTTTTACAATAACAGAAGCTTCAAAATCCAGAAAATCATCTCTAAGTTTGTCAAAATCACATAGGTCAACAAAATCCTTATTAAGTATATTTTTTAGTCGGGTATTATCATAAGTTTTATTAAGTATTTCCTGAACTTGAATAGGTTCTAAATATCTCTCCCAGGCCAGCTTTTTTCCTGGTATTTTTTCAAGTACTTTTATCAGGCTTTCAGTTGAAGATCTTAATTCTTTATAGCTGATTGCGGGAATATTAAAATAATCCGGGAAGTTTCTGACATTAATAAAAATATCTTTTGCCAGAATGGCATTTTTATAATCGTCAAACCAGGACTGAATTAAATCCAAATCAGGCTTTTTGGGAAGTGAAGTAATCCAATCATTCCCTTTCAATTTTGTAATATTATGTTGCAAGTTTAAACGATTGTCTAATCTCTGTGTTAAAATTTTTAGATCTCTTCTCCGGGGCCTTAATTGATTGCTGTCTAAAACATGGCGGATCAATGGGCGGTCTTTTGAAAACAATAACCAACGGATCCATTTATAGGTACTACGTCTGGCCTCTAGCATTCGGTGTAATGTCAATTGAAATTTCCCAAGTTCTTTCGTTTTAAGACTGGACTCTATACCTGGTTCCTCAAAACATTTATAAATATTCTTTTCGATATTACTCAGATAAAGACTATCAGCTTCTTTTGGGCTAGTAGACATAATGAACTGAAAATGATCAAAAATCTTTTCATTTTGAAGAATATCGAACATTTGTTCAAGGTCGTATTTCTTTTTCAATATGACTTCACCTTCGGGTAATGATACTTTCGAATTTAGGATTTTTAAGGTTTCTGAATTCATCCATTGTTGAAATGCCAGAATCTCATCAATGATTTTAACAATTTCCCGCATATCAGATAGCGTATAATCTTTGAAGTTTTTTCGTTTACGCCAGGGATAACCGTCCTTTAAAAATTTTTTCGCATAAATAACATAATACCTCAGTTTATCGATAAATGAAGGAAGATCATTAAATTTGAAAAAATTATATTCTTGCTTAAGACTGATCGTGGGTTGATTAAGATCTGATGTCAGGTAAAGTTCCTTGATGGATAAATCACATTCCTTTTCATCAAATAAGGCATATTTGAGTTCCTCCAATTCTTCCGTAATACGATCTATCTGCCTGCTTGAATGGATGAACCTGCGTTCCAGCTGAATGGAATCCAACGAATTGTTTTTGAGTTTATATTGGTATAATTTATCGATCTGGGAAAAAATCTGATCATAAATCTGTTTCCGGTCGTTTTTAAAATCATGCACCAGTGCAGCAAAATCGGAAATTTCTTCAGCTTTTAGCCGTTCAAATACTACATCCAAAGCAGCCCTTTTCTGACATACCACCAGAACTCTTTTTCCTCTGGCAATAAAGTCGCTTATCAGATTACATATCAGTTGGGATTTGCCTGTACCGGGTGGCCCTTGTACAACAATAGAATTTCCTTTCTTTACTGCTTTAATCGCATTTTCCTGAAAGGCATCCATTTTAAAAGATGTAAATGTCTGTTCCTCTTTAATTTTATTAAGAAAATAAAAAAAAGATAAATGTTTAATTTCTTCTGTAGGTTGATCAGAAAACGATCTTTCTGTAAAAAAATCTTCCAGTGATGTGTATTTATCTTCTTCAAGCAGCTGAACATAATCCGGGACTAGGTAAGACCCTGCTTGTGGAAAAATACCAAGAACAGCTTCCTGGAAAAGTTTTAATTCACCATTTTTCTGTTTATTTTCAAATTCATCTTTTCTGAAATTCTTAAAAGGAATAAGCTGATCAACAAATACTTCCGGATTGAAATTAATTTCAACAGGGCTATTCTTCAATAAATTATACAATGCTGTCCTGAACGCCTTGCTGTCTCTGTCAAAATCATCAAATACACGTTCAATAAATTCTTCTTCCAATACGATGCCATTATAATAGGCATAAGCAAGTAATAATGTTTTATTGAATGTCAGATTTACTTCCTTTCTATATCTTAAATACCAAGTATTTTCTTTCAACTCCAACTCAACAGGGAAAAATAATAAAGGCCCACGGACAAGTGTTCCTTCCATGAATTTTCCTCTAAGAAAAGGCCATCCAATATATAGATCTTTGCCACCCCGTTCTTCAAAAATAAACCTTTCAATACGTTGAAGTTTTTTCAATCTGCGACTTACTTCATTACTCTGGGTATCCCTGGGATCAACCTGAGAACATAATTTTAGGGTTGGTTTTCCTGCAATTAATTGATGAATAATCTGATAAGATGGCTCATTCGATAAATAATCAAAATCATGTAAATCAATAAATTGTTCTTTAAATATTTTTAATAACAGTAATGACCTGTTATTTCCGGACAGATTTGTAAGCCGTCTGAGATATGTCTGCAGGATTTTATCCATTTATCTTAATAATATACTCTTTCCTGAATTAAAATACATATCTGATGAGTAATTAAAATCAAAATTGAATGTAAGAAATCAACTGGTTTTTAACACTATCTGGCAATATCAGCCTTTTTTGGAAATCATCTTCATCAATAAAAGGACCACTAACCAATCTACTCTTTAAAATCTGATTTGCCAGATCGGATTTTATATATGGATGTTTAACTAACTCGCGCCATTCTACAAAATTTATTTTAATCTTATCAGGAACGAATAGCGAATCGATAAAGACTGCTTTTTTTAGATTTAGTAAAGTCTCATCAGGTAAACCATAGACCTCATCCAATTGGTTTATATTGGTGTATCCACCTAACATTTCTCTGTATTTTATTATTCGTTTTGAAAACACGGGACCTATCCCTTGTATTAAAACAAGTTGAGTTGAATCAACCCGATTCAGGTCAAATAATATTTCCTGTTCTTCAATTTTTTTAGTTGGATAGATTTTCAATTCCCTACCTACTCCTTCATCTGATTCACGCGAATTTCTAATATACCCCGGTAGATCGATAAAGGAATTGATCTTTTCATAAAATGCCAAGGGAAAATCATAGATCTTCAATAGATCCTCACGATATTTAAATTTGCCTCCTTTATTTCTATAGCTCACAATACGTTTTGCAATAATCGAATCAAATCCCATAAATATCATATCCTGATAAGATATTTGATTCGGATTAAAAATAACCAGGTGGTCCTCCGGTTTAGTGCCGGAGGAATCAACCTTTTTGACTTGATCTTCTGCCATTCGTATACTTTGAACGATGCTGTCAAGTAAGATAATATCCTGGTGATAATTGTCATACCCTCCTTTTCCATATTGTCTGTATATTAAAGGTGAAATGATCAATACAATCACACAAACAAATAGAATGGTAAATCCATTTGCTTCAGTTCTGGAAATTCCAAAAAATTTCTGTATTTTATTTTGCAGCTGGTTAAACATGTTTTATTTATTTTTAAATTTCTTATTTAAGTAGCTCCACGCGATTTTTTCTTTTTTGGTGTTTTCAGCACCCACATAAAAAAGTAAACGGTAATCAATGTTACGGAAACTTGAACAACAATCATGGTTAAAATAGTTCCTGTACTCATATGATTATTTTTTTACCATTTATTTCGAATAACAGCCCAATATACCATAAACATAAGAAATATAAATAATAATGTTAACAGTAATTTGGTCATATCAATATAGAAAATTTGATTTATAAATTTTCCTTCCGCCAGGTTTTCTCCTCTCACTACATTATCACCTTCATCAACAATAATTCTGGAATTCTCAGGCAACTGACATGATCTGATGACAGTCATTGAATCAAAAGATGTAGCTATTTCCCATCCATAAGGTTTTTCAGGAAGTTGTCTTATCATATGTGCTTTATCACGTTAACATATCATTTTTAAGAGGAAATGCTGAAAATAACAGACTTCACCTATTTATACAACAGAGATTGTTCTTATCCTCCTGGAATTTGATTGTTGCTGGATAAGGGATTACACCTTTTGAATAAAAAAAAATAAAATGGTTAATATTTAATGAGTTTCTCGGTACTTGCATTCCCTTTGGAATCTATAAATTGAATGATATATATCCCCTGTGGGAGATAACCGATTTCAAATTGTTTTATCTCATATTCACGAATGTTCAATGGATTTTCCAGTAATTGTCCAAGATAATTGTAAATATAAATTTTGCCATTTCGATTGCTACCAACACTTAATAGATCATTATTTAACAAAGGATTGGGATATATTGTAAAAATGATTTTTCCCATCTCTGAAACCTCTCTATCCGCCGCACTTCGGAGAAATAATATTCCACCGGAAACTCCTCCGACAAGTAATACAGGAAATTCATTTAAATACAATAACCCACCTGCAAACCAGGATTGGTATCCCATAAATGTAGAATCAGTCGTTTCTGTAATTTGATTAAACAAAATCTCATAGGTCTCAACAGGCTGATCTTTAAAATTTTCATAAACTGTAAATACACCAGTATAATCACTGGTAATTAAATCATCCTTCCCATCCAGATTAAAATCAAATACGAATGGTACAAGGTTCCTTTTAAAATTTATAAAGTCATCATCAATTCCTATGAAAGCAGGGTCTTCCAGCGTAAATACAGGATTTTCTACAGTTCCTGAATTGACATGGTACTCCAGTCGGCCGGTTGATTTTCCTAACAACATGTCATTTAGCCCATCGTTATTTACATCGGTAAAAAAAGGAGTATCATTAATCTGGACACTCAGATCAAGTATATTATATTCTGTCGTTTCAAATTTTAATCCCCGTCCAGGTCTGTTTTGATTCAAATATAATCGGGATTCTACAATATGATTTTCAGGATTAGTAGCATTTAAAATCATATCAATGGCACCATCATGATTCAAATCTGCAAATACCGGCAAAAAGTTATAACGTTGCATAGAACTTAATCCCAAATAATCCATATTCTTTAAACTAAACGCTGGATTCAGAAAATTTCCCGTATTTTCATACACACGCATATATCCATAAAATTCGTCACCTATCTTTTTCCCATGACCCCCTATGATTAAATCCAGATCTCCATCCCCATCAAAATCAACCAGTGAAGGAACAGCATTTTCTCCCATGTCGATCATAGTGGACTGGATAAATGTTTCAGTCACAAATGAAAAATCTGGTAATGCATCGGTCCCTATATTTTTATACAACCAGGAGGAATTACTGAAATTAATTTGATTATCAATATTATACTGTTCATTAGGAGCTACAACCAGGTCTTTGATACCATCTAGGTCAAAATCATCAAAATATGCCGCTGGATGAATATGAAAATTGGAAGGTTTATCAGGAGTTGGAAAATCCACCCTGAAATTAATCATTTTAGCCTCTTCAGGGGTTCCAACATTTTCGAGATAGTATAATTCATCACACTGTTCATGTCCACCAAGAAAATCTTTGTCCCCATCATTATCCATATCAATTAAAAGAAGACTTTTGCCCCCAGCATGCATAATCCTTCCTGAACTGAAATCCTCACAGGATTCTCCATATTCAAGAAAGGCATATAACATACAATCGCACTCCTCGAAATACCCCCATTCGCGGCTGACTAATTCATATTCAATCGATCCGCATGATCCGGTATTTTCTACACTCATATTCTGATGATGTCTTATAAATCCTCCCAGGGCAAAATTATAAACGAGGATATCCAGATCGCCATCACCATCAATGTCATCTATTGCAGGGACATCTGTAATATTGACTTGCAAGTTGATTAATCCGGATGATGTTAATGTAAGTACCGGATCTGCAATCAATTCCCATATCAGGTTTGATCCTTCGGGGGTAACATTTCGATAGACCTTCATACCACGGGAAGCATTGGCGAAAATATCTTTTCTGCCATCACAATCATAGTCTTTAAATAGAATCCATCCTTCAATTTCATCCGGGAAAAAGGATCTGTAATCGGGATTATAAATAAACTTTTCTCCCACGAGAATAAATGTATTTAGTAATCGGGAAGAACGGTCAAATATAACAAGATCTTCCTGTTGATCCCCATTTATATCTATTCTTCCATATTGTCCTGCATTAATACCTCCTGCCCATGCATTGTCGAGGAGTATATTTTCCTCCTTCACATTAACAGATGAGTCATATTGAAATAAAATCTGAGCAGTAGCCTGATTGATAATTAAAATGAAAAGAAAAGTGATACCTGTCCGTATAATCCTAAATTCCATCCCAAATAATTCGAACATTAATTTCTGATCCATTCCGTATTACAATTATAAAGTTACTTTCTATATTCGAGGAATAGATGATTTTACATATGAAATGACACATGATCTTTACCAAAAGTTCCTGAAAAGTACTGGCGTGAGTACAGATACCCGGACTATTAAGAAAGGAAATATTTTTTTTGCCTTGAAAGGGCCCAATTTTAATGCAAATAAATTTGCAGATATGGCACTTAAATCAGGTGCCTCCTACGCTGTGATTGATGATCCGGATTATTCCATTGATCATCGTACAATTCTTGTAGAAAACACCCTGATAACACTTCAAGACCTGGCGTCGTACCACAGAAGTAAATTTGATTCTCCAATCATCGGATTAACCGGCAGCAATGGAAAAACAACCACGAAGGAATTAATTAACAAGGTCCTGTCAAAAAAATACAAAACTTTGCCAACACTTGGTAACTTGAATAATCATATTGGCGTACCACTTTCGATTCTCAAAATATCTGATTCGACAGACATTGGTATTATTGAGATGGGCGCGAATAAATTAGGAGATATTCAGGAATTATGTCAGATCGTTAATCCAACCCATGGACTCATTACGAATATTGGACAGGCACATATAGAAGGATTCGGAAGTATTGATGGTGTTCTCCGCGGGAAAAGTGAATTATTTGATTGGTTATTAAGAAATAATGGGGTGGTCTTTATAAATTCTGAGGATAAGACTTTATCCCCGATGGCCAAAAGATTTAAAAATCCGGTTTTATATCCGGGAATATCTGATTTTTATCATTGTACATTGGAAGAAACTAATCCTTTTATCCGTATCAAAACAGAAGATGGTTTTTTGATAAACTCAAAATTAATTGGTAGTTATAATTTTTCAAATGTAGCTACGGCATTATGTATTGCAAAATATTTTGAAGTGCCTCCTGATGCAGCTAAAGAAGCAATTGAAGAATATGAACCAAAAGACAATCGATCACAAATAATACGAATGGGAACTAATACTATCATCTTGGATGCTTATAACGCGAATCCAAGTTCGATGGAAGCTGCATTAATTCATCTGAATGAATTGAAGTCAGAAAATAAAATTGCCATTCTTGGTGATATGTTTGAGCTGGGGGATTATACAGAAAAAGGACATGCCAAAATAGGCATTCTATCAAAGGACATGAATCTTAAACAGGTGATCCTTTGCGGTGAAAGAATGAGATATGCCCAAGAAAAAAATAATAGAGCAATTTATTTTAAGACCCGAAATGAATTGGAAGAATACCTCGAAAATTTTACTTTTGAACATTCAACTATCTTGATCAAAGGATCAAGGGCTATGGCACTGGAAAATATCTTGAACAAATTGTAATCTTTATGAAAGCTGTATTAGATTTTCTCTCAGACCTTAAAAAAAATAACAATAAAGAATGGATGGATTCAAACAAATCCAGGTACCAGGCTGTAAAAAAAGAATTTGAAAATTTAGTGAGGGTCGTTATCGAACAGATTTCTCAGTTTGACACAAGTATAGCAGGAATTGAACCCAAAAATTGTATTTTCCGGTTGAATCGTGACATTCGCTTCAGCAATGATAAGAGACCATATAAAGAAAATATGGGTGCCTTTATTACTAAAGATGGTAAAAAGGGAGTTGATGGAGGATATTATATACATATTCAACCCGGACAATCCATGTTGGCCGGAGGCACCTATATGCCACCCGCAGATATTTTAAAAAAAATCAGGCAGGAAATCGATTATAATCCCAAACAACTGGAACATTTTATGCATAGTCGTGACTTTAAAAAATATTTCGGGCGGTTCGAAGGTGAACGACTAAAAACAGCTCCAAAGGGTTACCCGGCAGATCATCCCAGAATTGATCTTTTGAATTTAAAAAGTTTAATCGTGGCTCATAACATAGAAGATAAGTTAGTACTGGATAACAATTTTACAGAATATGCAATCAAAATATTTTCGGCTATGAAACCCCTTAATGATTATTTAAAAACAGCAATCAATGAATAAAATTAAATCTATCTTACGATGTTAAAGTATGTCCAATTGTAGATAAATGTTTTTATATAGAAGATCCTATTTTAATATTCTATTGGTCTGTATAATTCTTATAATATACAGCTATCATTCATCTTTTGCTATCGAATCCACTCCAATTGATGAATATTATCTGGAAGATATAGGGGGCATCAAACAGGCAATAGTTATCAGGGGAGCAAATGTACATAATCCGGTGATGATCAGACTGCATGGCGGTCCCGGATACCCCTATTTCCCCTATCTGCCAAAAGAAGGAAAACTGAAAGACATTGAGGAACACTTTACGATGGTCTACTGGGAACAACGTGGAACGGGCGCTTCCTATAGCCGGAGAATAAAAAAAATTTCCATGAATATCGATCAATTTGTGGAAGATGCCCATGAAGTTATTGAATTTACAAAAAATAAACTGCATGTAAATAAGGTCTTTATCTGGGGACATTCCTGGGGAAGTAACATTGGTGTCCTGCTGGTGAAAAAATACCCGGGAGATGTTTTCGCCTACGTTGGAACCGGGCAATCCGTATTTCCATTTGAGAATGAAAGATCTTGTTATCAATACGCATTGGAGAAGACATTTATTGAAAATAACCTGAAAGGACTTAAAGAACTTAAAAGGATCGACTCCACCCATTATGATCTTAGAGACGCCTTAACGGTGAGAAAATGGATTTATTCATATGGGGGAGTAGTTCTCTCCAGCGGGGAGGAGAGATCATATGTTGATGAAAAAATGATAAAAAAGATCTGGAAAACACCACAATATAATTTTCGCAATAAGGTCAACATTATACTGCATCCCTATTTTTCAGGTCGACAGTTATGGGAAGAAATGAAAGACATCAATTTATTCCAGGATGCACCTGTACTCGAGGTTCCTGTCTATTTTTTACTAGGCAGGTATGACCAAATTGTATCTTCAGCTATTGCCGCTGAGTATTTTGATGTATTACAAGCGCCGAAAGGCAAACAATTAATCTGGTTTGATCATTCGGCACATCGGCCTCATATTGAAGAACCGGATAAATTCTTTCACCTATTGGTAGAAAAGATACTGCCTGAAACTTACAAAGAGGAATACAATCCCAATCCTTCAGTTGCGGAACATGAATAAACCTGAATTTAACTGCTTCAAAAAGAGTAGCCAAGAGAAAAATACCTTATTAATCACCATGAAGCCTCTCAGGAGCCTTTACTTTTAATATGATGAATGATTAATGTAAGTGGCCAGGGAATGTTCCTCTTATAGAGGATGCGGCTAATCTCTGTCAATATTTTTCCTTCACAAAGTTTCGCCAACCTTCTTCAAAATCTTCATCGCTCACCTTCAATACCTCTTTTATATCAACATAGGATGTAATTAAATCAGGAAGTTTATCTTTACCCCATGTGTTAACAATATATTCTATAATAGTATAACCCCCATTATAAATCTGATTGCTGTGATTTAAATAATCCAGGGAGAGTTGATCTTTCATAGCATACTTCAAGCTTACGGTATTCACTCCTTCTGCCTGATACAAACTGATTGCTTCCCAAAACCATTGGGTATATTCTTCCTTAAATTTTTTCTCAAATGCTCTATTGAATTTATCTTCATCCTCCCAATACATCTTTTTTAAGGCTTCCTTAATAAGGATATTTAATTGAATACAATGAGTAAATTCATGAATCGATGTCTTTCGGGGATCATCTGGAAATATGCTGTTAAACCAATTTGTACAGAGAACATGAAACTCTAAAGGTCCACAACTGGTGCCATTGGCCGTTCCATTTATCAGACCTGTCCCTTCATTGAAATCCTGTTGTGTGGAATAGATATAAATCCGGATGGTGCTGTGTGCGGGATCCTTTAATTCATTTAGAAATCTATCATAATTTTCTTCCAAAGTATATCCTATTTCCTCGGCTTCTTCTTTATATGCCCCACGATATGTTATTAAAAAATGATCAGTCCGATAATGTGCAGATTCGCTAACAACCCCATAGTTTCTAATTGACTTTGTAGTAAAATAGGATAAGATGACCCCAAATAAAAGAAGGAGTAAAATTTTAAGTATTTTCATGTAAATACGTCTTGAGTTCATCCGGCAGATAACCATAAATCGATCCCGGTTCAATTTTTAACGATCCATCGAGCACGAGGGCATGATGATCCCAGAATTTTTTTGATTTCTCGAAATTTCCATTTTTATCCCAGGGAAACGCGGGGGTATCTGGCCCGAAATGAGCTGAGACAATGATAAAAAACTCTCCGTCTTTTTTAAATCTCATACTCAGGATTTTGGATTGGACAGGTTTCCGTTCCAGAACGAATTTCCAATATTTATTCTTTTTCCAGGGTTTAGCATAGATTATTTTATCTTTTTCATTGATCTCTACACAAAGTTGTTTGCCGGTTTTATCCGCCAGCTTTCTTTCAACTACCAGGCTGTCCTTTGTAATATCCAACGTAAGGTCAGGGATCAATGAAAATAATTGATCTCTTACATCCGGATTGAGAGAGGCGCCGATCCCGATGATGACAAGAACCCTGTTGGACGAATATAAAAGTTTCCGGACTTTATCAGCTATCTTTTCTCCCTTTCGATCCAAACGGGTTTCATAAACCACCGGATCTCCCACTTCCACTTCATTGACCAGACTTTTCATGGAAAACCAGATCGATTCCGGATGGTCAATGGATTCGATAAATCCATAATTTCTATCTTTGTTGAGCGAGACAATGCCCCCTTTAAATATCTTTCGATCCATAAAATTAAATTTACACCATTATTACGATCATTCACAGGGAGATGAATCGTTGGATAATCTTTTTTTCATAAAAGAGAATTAATATGCCTATAAAAACAAGTCCTGTCATAAAGAAATGTTCTCTACTTCCTCTACGATCCATCACCAGATAAACTGTGATCCGAATATTGAAGATCCCTGCGGAAAGACATGAGTGGTGTCAGCTTGGAAAACAGATCATACTAAAACAGCCAAATTATTACCACAGCGTAACATATTCCCTCAGAAGAAAATCTTTTCCACATATCCACACCACAACGATATTAACAATAATATGTTAATAACTCTATCTTTCTATTAATTATAAGTCTAATGGAAGGAAACTTTAAATGGGAGGTGCGTTGACAATATGGCCAGTTCGCCCTGGAATTGAAGATACCTGCTGAAGGGCACCAGGGTTATGAAGGAAATCAGATTAAATTAAAAGGAGGTAAATAACGATAAAGTAACGCAAACTTTCAGCATGAATCCCTAAATGGTTAAAATGTGCCCAGGCGCCCATACCCACCCCATTTGAGGGAAAATATGTCGGTAGAATAAATAATCCATCAATTAAATTCTGAGGGTCCACCCAATCTGGAACAATAAATACATTCCTTCAATTCTTCCGGGTGTTTGAATGGGACCGAGGGGTCGAATATTTCTTGTAACAGCATAGTAAGATGGGATCGGAATTCATCCATCATGGGTCTGATATCTGAAATGGGCTCTGGAGGAATATTGTTCCGGATCTTCATCTTGATCCTAACATCAAAATGTTCCCCATGCAGCTCCTTGAAATTATAAAGACCGGATATTATCGGAACATTTTCTTCCCGGTGATGCTCAATAAACATCAGCGCATATAAAAAGGTTTGAAATACGGCCTTATTCCTGTTCTTATCTGACTGGTCAAATAATTCCGGGATGGATCGGAATGTTGAAAGATCCCTCCCGCTTTTGTAATCTATGATCCTAATGGTTTCGTCTTTCATGTCCACCCGGTCAATGATACCTTTTAGTGTTACGGCACTATCCTGTCCATTTATAACCACTGGGAATTCCAGTTGATAAGGAATTTCAAGACCCTGGATCCGGAATGGTAGCTGCGCCTGGTCATAGTCGAGGATCTTGTTAACATATTTGCGAATGATCTCTCGCCCTAACAGGTTTTTACCTTCAAACCTGAAATCTAAATGCTGACTTTCCAATCCATGATAAACGGCAAATCCATGGATTAAGGCTTTATTAATCCCCTGCCGGATCTCTCTGAACATATCCTCCGTGATCATCCGGTCCTCATAGGGTTGATATAAATATTCCATGACCTTATGCAGGATCTGCCCGAATTTCGCTGCATCAAGGTCTTCGGTCACTTCCTGCTTTTCCTCCACATCATATACATACCGGTAACAAAATGACAACGGGCAGCTCAGATAGAGATTCAGTTTTGAAGGTGTCAGGTTTTTTGGTTCTTCAGGATAGGAGTCCACGTATCTTGCAAGTTTTTCAAGGATAAAATCATCCTTGAAAATAACGACCGGTGACCTGGATTGAATGGAAATATCATTCACCAGTGACTGATGGTGAATGGGAAGTCCCGATTCAAACTTCAACTGATATATGTACCGGCTGGGCTCAGCATTCCGGTTATAGGCATCTTCCGAATTATAGATCAGAAATATATTCCTGGCCCTTTGTATCAACCGGTAGAACAGATACGAATAAATGGCATCCTGATGTTCAGGGGTAGGTAGTTGAAAGGCTCGTCTCACATTATGCGGAATAAAACTGGATTGTGTAGCAGTACGGGGGAAAAATCCTTCATTGACACCGACCATGATCACATTTTTAAAATCCAGATTCCGCGTCTCCAGTAAACCCATGATCTGAAGTCCTTCAAGAGGTTCGCCAGTAAATGGAATTTTTTCATTCCGGGCGTAGGACCTGATTACTTTTCTGATCAGGCTAAAGCTTAGTTCAATATCCCTGGACATGAAGGTCTCTTTTAACCGGTTAAAAAAATGATAGATGACCAGGGCGAATTCCTTTTCAAATAAAAGATCCGCTGTTTCGTCAAAGGAAAAATAACCCCGTATCCGGATGAGGGCATCCATCAGATAGTCAAACAAATCCATAGGATTGCCAACCACCTTAAATAGATCTCTTAGATTTTCATTGTTAGAAAAAATATCGATGGGAATAAAGATCATATTATTACGCCGGATCTTTTCTACCCATTTCCGGCATTGTTCAGGATCAATATTATAAACAAAGGGATGATTCAGAATATTGATCACATCTGTGTGATTAAACCAGTTCTTGGTTTTCCCTCTGCGCGCTCTTTCCTGGAGTTCGATCAGATGTTCAAACAGGCTGAAGAAGGAAGAATTCGTTACCGGATAGCCCATGGTAATGTTGATCTTCTGAATTTCATCCGGCAACTCATATAAAAGAGCGGTAAGGAGTGATTCATCAGGAAGTACAATCACGGTGTTTTCGAATCCGGTTTTTTCTTCTGAAGCCTGAAGATCTCTGATGATCTTCCCAGCTATCAGAGCCTGTCCGGGATACTGGGAAGCAGATAGGGTCCGGATCATTTTTTCTGCCGGCTGAAAATAATCGGGGATCGTTTTTGGAAAAAAAGGACGGAAATCCGGATCATTATAATATTTTCTCAGAAAATAGCCTGCTTCGTGAGCGGAATCATCAAAATAATAGGAATCGAGATCCCAGTAGATCTCCCCGTTATTTTCATTGATAAACCATTTGATGATGTTTTCCTCGACGAGGGTCAGTGCATTAAATCCGGCAAATAATATACGTCCATTCTCCCAGGATATTTTCTTCGACTTGGTCTTTTCCCACACATGACGATATATCATTCCCTGGTAACCAACCTTCTTGGCCTTGAGCTTTTTAACAAACCCATGATATATGGGAGCCAGGGATTGCCAGAAGGCGATGAAGTTCTTTTTATTCTCGGAGGGCTTTCCCAGTGTGGCAGACCAGAAATTCTCCATGGCTTCTTTCTGTTCATCTGAAAAAAAATGAAATCTGGAGTCAATCTCTTTCAGATTTTTCAGCGAAATAAAAAGATCATCGGCCTTGACCAGATATTTATCCACCTCATCAAAATCTTTCAGAAGCATTTCCCCCCAGAAATAAAAATTATTAAATGATTCCTGGATGGGGCTGGCCTCCCGGTATACTTCATAAAGGTCGAGCATCAAACTCATGCGGTCGGCCAGGCTATAATCCGAGAATTTATATACAAAATCTTCAAAACTCAGGACGGTGGGCGACCAGATTGGTTGGGTGATTTTTTGTGCGAGTGCTCTGGTGAAAAACAAACCGGCCCTGCGGTTCGGAAATACGATCCAGAGGTGGTCCATCTCTCCAGCAAAATCAACAGTTACCTGTTCCACCAGCTCCTCAAGAAATCCCTTGTTTAAATCATCCATCATATAGCTACCAGTTCTCCTTTTCCAAGATAAAGAAGAAATCCTTCCACCTTGTTATATCCCATCAGTTGAAGGATCTGTTTATATTCCTGAACCTGTTTTTTATGCTCGTGCCTTAAATTTCCGGTTTTAAAATCAACCACGATCACATGATCTCCGTCGATCATCACCCTGTCCATCCGGCTGAGTTGTCCAGATCTTGGTAATACGGGTACTTCCGTTTTTACTTTCCACCTACCCGAAAACCAATCATTCACTTTTGCATTTTCCCATAATTTCAAAAGCATCTCCTTAATCCTCTCCTGCTGTCCTGCCTGGATGTATCCAGATTTGATCCCATTTTCCAATACTTCATCCATTTGATCTTTCCGGATGATCCTGGATAAAATATCGTGCAGCAGAATCCCATAATGAATGTGTTCATCCGGATGATACTCACCATCCTCCCGGGAAAACAGATCCAGTTGACGGCGAATGGATATTTTATGATACCAGTTGCCTTTATCATAAATCTGCACGTGAAACTCATTCGTGACTTTTTCTGCTTTACCTGAATCGGGTATTGTACCAATATAATAAACAATTCCTTCTTCTCCCCAGGTATCGATCCTCGGGGAGCGTTCCAAGGATAATTCTTTTATGCCTGTAAGATCACTCATCGACTGATACACCACATCTCCAATGGATTTTATATTATCCTCATTGCGGGGCATTTCAGCAAAAACATACAATCCGCTGATAGCCCGTGTAAAAGCTACATAAAGAAGGTTCAGGTTATCCAGATATGCCAGTGATCGTTCATTCAGGTATTGGACTGAAAAATCCGTTTGTAACATGGCAGATCCATATTTAACCGGGTAATAAGGAAATTCACGGAGAATATCCTCATGACTCAGACACCACATTATCTCGGCATTCGGCTGATGATCAAGATTCCATGAACAGAATGGAATGATCACCTTTTCAAACTGAAGTCCTTTAGATTTATGGATCGTTAGTATCTGTATGGCATTCTGCCCCCCGGCAGGTTTAATGGATTGTTTTTTACCATCTGTCTCCCACCATTCAATAAAAGAATAAAGGTCACCATTATGTTGGCTCAGATAATCCAGCATCACATTTTGCAGACCGGTAAGGTATGCCTGTTCATAAGGGAAGTTTTCCAGTCCTAGTTCCCGGATGATCCAAATCAGCAAATCAACCAGTGGTAGGGACCGGAATGAATCATCGCTTTGGGAGCCGAAGACCAGGTGAACCGGATCACCGGAGGATATAACCTCTATTGCCCTCTGAAATATCCTATTAGGTTCCTCGATTTCCGGGGAATGATTCAGCACAGCCATCCAGTAATGCAGGTTGATCCTTGCAAGGGTATCCTTTTTATCCAACATCAGTTTCATATAACTGACCACTGCATTCACTGCTGGTGAACTGTTCAGGAACAGGGATTCGGATGAAATCACGTCATATTGATATGAACTTTCCGGATGCAGATTTTTATAGCCCAACAAATAATCAGCTATTTTTTTACCTTCATCCTTCGTTCTGACTAGGATGGCGATGTCCTTCAAGGCATATCCGCATTCTTGTATCTTCTCGATCGTATCCACCACTTCAGGAAACACTTTTTCAGTCCAGGGAGGGCTGGATTCATTATTTTTGTCAGTCGATAAAAAATGGATCGAAACAATGCCGCCCTTCTTCTCAGAATTAATTTCCGGTAATCCCTGGCTCACATCTGCATAAACATTAGTAAAACGATTACTGAAAGATTGGATCGTATCGTAACCCTCGCCATCACCCTTCGTTTTTACACTTCCCAGATAATAATTCCCAATTCGCCGGGGCAATGCCTGAAATAAAAAGTTATTGAAAGAAATGATATTTTCACGGCTTCTCCAGTTGATATTCAATAATTCTGCCCGGATATATTCTTCTCCTATATCCTGTTCTACCTGATTGTGAAGCAGCTGCCAGTCACCACCCCGCCAGCGGTAAATGGATTGCTTTACATCTCCCACCAGCATATTATATTTTCCCATCGCTATTGCATTCTTCACCAGAGGCCGGAAATTATGCCATTGAAAAACACTCGTATCCTGGAACTCATCCATTAAAAAATGATGATAATAATTCCCTACCTTTTCATATATGTAAGGTGCATCATTTTCCCCGATGATGATCCTGAGAAGATGGGATAAATCTGATATGAGGATCACACTATTTTCGCGCCTGTATTCTTTCAATTTTTCCAGCAGATTTGAATATAATCCCAGATTGTAATAAAGCTTTAATACCTGGCTGTAAGTATTTTGTCTTTGGATATGACTCTGGTAAAAATCAATGGCATTTCGATACAGATCATAAAGGCCTGCATCTAACATGGTCAGGATCTGTCCCTTTTGATCCGATTTTTTTGCATACCAGCTTTCCTGATCTTCATAAGCCTTGATTACATAGAAATTAAGATTAAAATCATCTCCATTTGCCATTTTGGCCAAGAGGCCCCCGGGACCCTGAATGGTATGGGCAAAATCCGTCACACTCAATCCATAACGATTCATCATTTCCAGCCCTTCCTGTCCGAAAGCTTTGAGCTTTTTTTGAAACAGCGACTTATCCCGTTGAAGTTTTTTCAGAAGGGACGTCAGCTTGCCTTTATCCAGGATTTCTTTTTCGAAGGTATCGAAATATTGATGAAACCGGTCATAATACAATTCTCTGGCCAGATTTTTTACCTCGTACCTCACATCCCACCCTTTATTGTCCTCTATCTTTGATTCGGTAAACCTGAGGAGCCATTCCATCAATTGCGGATCTTCCTCCATATCCATAAAAAGTTGGTCAATAACCTTTTCGGTCACACTATCCAAATCAAATTCGATGGTGAATCCACTGTGGATCCCCATATCCCGGGCGAAAGAAGAGATGATCTTCTGGAAAAAGCTGTCAATGGTACTGACGGAAAAATAGGAATATCCATGAAGAACTGACTTTAAAACCTGTCCGGACCTTTCCTTGAGTGATACCTCATCCCATCCAGTCTCATTCCTAAGAAGATCTACCAGGCTGGGATGGGCCTTTCCTTTTGCCAGGTCACCCAGGTTATTCATAATCCGGGCCTTCATTTCATAAGTAGCCTTGTTCGTAAAGGTGACTGCCAGAATTTTTTTGTAATAATCTGGATACTGCAAGGCAAGTTTAAGATAATCAATTGCAAGGCGATAGGTTTTACCAGATCCCGCAGACGAACGATATATTTTAAATAAAGACGTATTCAATATGAATTGTTAATTAAGAATTACAAAATTCATCACTTCAAAAACTAATTATGCTCATCCTCACACAAATTATCATAGATTATATATGTCATGCAACATTTAATTAAAGAACCGTTGTAAAAGCAAGGATTACAAAGTAATTTTGGCTTGTTTAAAATCAATCTAAATAAATAAGGATGGGGAAAACCATCGCCGATCTGAAAGTAGGTGAATTAGCTGTGATTAAGGGCTACAAGGATCATGATCTTACCTTGAAATTACTTGAAATGGGTTTTATTCCTGGTTCCTCAGTCATGATCAATTATAAAGCACCCCTAGGTGATCCCATCTCGGTCAGGATATCAGGCTACAATGTATCGTTAAGGTTAGATGAGGCCGACATCATCAATGTAGAGTAGGAATGTCGTTTGAAAAAGAAAAAATAATAGTTGCTTTAGTAGGGAATCCTAATTCGGGGAAAACTTCCCTGTTTAATCAGTTGACTGGTCTGAACCAGAAAATTGGTAATTATCCAGGTGTTACTGTAGATAAAAAAACAGGGACGATGCTACTTCCGAATGGTAAAAAAGCAGAAGTGATTGATCTTCCGGGTGCCTATTCTATCTATCCAAGATCGGATGATGAGCGCGTGGTGTTTGATGTATTAAACAGTCTGAACAACACGGAAAAACCAGATATAGTCATTGCCATTGCAGATGCTGTCAACCTGAAAAGGAATTTATTACTCTTTACCCAATTGTATGATATGGGTATTCCTGTGATCCTCGCATTGAATATGATGGATGTAGCCAAAAGGTCCGGGATCAATATCGAAGTAGATAAAATCCAATCAAAACTGAAGGTTCCTGTCATACCCATTAACGCCCGGACCGGAAAAGGAGTATCGGAAATTAAAAAAGTACTCACGGAGTCATTCCTTCATCCGAATGGGACTCCTTTCCTTGATGTCCAGCACTTGGCACCGAAATTGATCAAGACCATCAGAGAGTCGTTTAATCTGGAAAATGATTACCAGGCCTATCAGATCATCCTGCAGTATAAGTACAATTATCAGTTATCAGAAATAGAAAAAGAATTTATCTGCAATGAGATAGAAAAGTCTTCATTTGATATCAAGTCTCCTCAAGCACAGGAGACCATAGAAAGGTACGCTGTGATCAATGATCTCATCAATGGGGCCATCAGCCTTAACCAGGAAGGCCCGCAATATACATTGACAGATAAAATTGACAAAATCCTGACACACAAAATCTGGGGTTATGTGATTTTCTTAATCATACTGGGTGCTATCTTTCAATCGATTTTCGCATGGGCAAAATACCCCATGGATTTCATTGACAGTTCCATTGGTGACCTGAGCTTTTATCTTCAATCCGTACTGCCGGAGGGTGCTCTATTTGATCTGCTGACAGAAGGGATAATTCCGGGTATTGGTGGCATCTTGATGTTCATTCCACAAATTGCTTTATTGTTTGCTTTTGTCGCCCTTTTAGAGGAAAGTGGATATATGGCTCGCGTGGTTTTTTTAATGGATAAAATAATGCGACAATTTGGATTGAATGGCAGAAGTGTTGTTCCTTTAATTTCAGGTGTAGCCTGCGCTATACCAGCCATCATGGCCACCAGGGCTATCGATAACTGGAAAGATCGCTTGATTACCATTTTCGTCATACCGCTTATCAGTTGTTCAGCCCGCTTACCGGTATATACTATTCTGATAGCCCTGGTTGTCCCGGATACAATGATCCTCGGTATTCTCAATCTTCAGGGACTTACATTTTTGGCACTATATCTCCTTGGATTTACTGCAGCAATCATATCGGCACTGATCATTAGACAATTCGTTGTCCGAAAGAGACAAAGTTTTCTGATCATGGAGCTCCCATTATATAAACTGCCGCGTCTAAAAAACATTGGTTTGACCATGTTGGAAAGATCAAAAACCTTTGCACTTGAAGCCGGAAAGGTAATTTTGGCTATTTCAATTATCCTATGGGTTCTGGCCAGTTATGGACCTGGTGATAATATGAAAAATGCGGAGGAAATTGTTGCATCCAGGGTAAATAAAAATAATCTAAGTGATGAGGCGTTTCGAAATCAAATTGCTGCTTATAAGCTGGAAAATTCATATGCCGGCATTTTTGGGAAAGGCCTCGAGCCGGTGATTAAACCGCTTGGATTTGATTGGAAAATAGGCATAGCCCTTATCACATCTTTTGCTGCCAGGGAAGTTTTCGTCGGAACCATGGCCACCATTTATAGTATTGGTACTGATAACCAAGATGTATCTACCTTAAAATCCCGATTACAGAAAGAAATTAATCCGGAAACCGGGAAACCTTTATACAACGCAGCGGTTGCTTTATCACTGATCATTTTTTATGCTTTTGCCCTTCAATGCATGAGTACGCTTGCTGTGGTTTTGAGGGAAACTAAATCATTAAAATGGCCAATACTTCAGTTCCTTTACATGTCAGGTTTGGCATATGTTTCGTCCTTGATTGTTTATAATCTCCTTAAATAAATTTATTGGTCTATCTTATCTAATCGCTATCTAAATACTTTTATGTCTCCTACTGATATTTCATTTTACAAACAACGTGCTTATGATTTTAGTGCGAAGTCACAAAATATTTCTAAAAAGGCTCGAACGACTTCCTTACTGAGGGTAATAACCTTTATAAGCATGATCGTTATCAGTTTAATGGCTGCTGATAAGGGTTATATTCTTTTATTCTTCCTTACCATTTTCATTTTTATTATAGTTTTTAGCATCCTGGTATACCATCATAACCAGCTAACCTATTTATCAAGACATTTTGAATTTTTATCACAGGTCAATGAGGATGAGATACTCCGAATACAAGGCAAACTGGATACATTCGAAAATGGGAGGCAATTTCAAAAGGAAAATCACCCTTATCATATTGATTTGGATATTTTTGGCAGTAATTCTTTATTTCAGTTATTGAATCGTACAACCACCTTCTGGGGGCGAAAAGTACTCTCTTCCTGGATATCGGATCCAGCTGTTAAAGAGGAAATCCAGGCAAGACAAGCTGCGATACAGGAACTCGCGGAAGACATAAACTGGTCGCAGGAGTTTCAGGCAACAGGAAAACATCATGAAGATCATGCAAACGTTGGGGTTTTCTTGAGTTGGTTGGAGAATGACCCTTTAATACTAGGTAATCGTTTTTATGATTTTATCAGATTTTTTGGGCCTTTCACACTCCTTACCTTCTTTGTGTTTTTTCTTTTTTCAGTGATCTCATTTATATGGATTCTATTTGGCATTACCATTCACGCCCTTGTTTTACTATTTGTCTTAGAAAAAGTAAAAATCATCCACGAAAGTACTGCTTCATCGATCAAATCCTTACAATCTTTTGAAGCCCTCATTACTATGGTTGAAAAAAAGAAATTCCGATCTAACTGGCTTCAAAAAACTAAATCAATATTTCAGGTAGAGGGCCTGCCTGCTTCCCGAACAGTAGGTCATCTTAAACGCATCTTCCAGCGACTCGATAACCGATTTAATCTTATTTATCAACTGGTCAATCTGATCCTGCTCCTGGATATCCATTATGCCATTTCAGCAGAAAAATGGAAAAAAAGACAGCCGGATAACATAAAAAAATGGTTCCTGAGAATGGGTGAGATGGAAGCCCTGAACAGTCTGACTGGGTACCATCATGCCAATCCTGAATATTCATTCCCTGAAATATCCAGGGAAGCTTTTCTTCTCCAGGCAGAGAATATGGGCCATCCATTGATTCCATATAATCAACGGGTAAATAATGATTTTTCTCTTGAAGGGCAGGGGACCATTGCACTGGTCACTGGTTCAAATATGGCTGGAAAAACTACATTTCTCCGGACGGTTGGTGTAAATACAGTACTCGCACTCATGGGAGCTCCAGTTTGTGCAGATTCAATGAAAGTTTCAAATTTCCGGGTATTTACGAGTATGCGAACACAGGATAATCTGGAAGAAAATATATCTTCATTTTATGCCGAACTCAAGAGAATCCGTCAGCTTTTCGATTACATAAAAAATGGTTACTCTTTGTTTTTTTTACTCGATGAGATCCTTAAAGGAACCAACTCACATGACCGGCACCTGGGAGCTGTATCGCTAGTTCACCAATTGTCAGGGGAAAACATAACCGGCCTTATCTCTACCCACGATCTTGAACTGGCTAAAAACGCCAAAAAAGCCACCAGGATAGTTAACTATAGTTTTGAAAGTTCAATACATGGCGATGAGATTTTTTTTAATTACAAATTGAAGCCTGGTATATGTCAAACATTCAATGCCAGTAAACTGATGGAGAAAATGGGAATTAGATTGCTGAAATAGATATAGGAAAGGATGTTTAAACTTAATCATATAAGATCCTCCTTGGCGACAGGGATAAAATAATTAAGATCATTTTGTATTTATTTAGCGTAAAAAAACATAATTACTGGGCCACTCCTTCCACAATCCCCTAAAAACCAAACGATTGTTTTATACATAAACCCATCACTGATAATTAATTTGGATAGATAAGGAACTCGAGTTGTTTTTAGTTTATTTTAATTGTTTTTTTATTTAAATTCATTATCGTTTGTCGCATTAATAATCTAACATGGATATTGTTACAAAATTGGAATAAGAGTAAAAACAGGATTTTGTTTCGATCAGCACAAGGATTGAAAATAATGATTTTGTGTTAAATATATATCAATGAAATCAGACAGGATCATGAAACTAAAAATTTTGACTTTTGCTATTTCTTTTTCAGTTATTTACCCATTATTTGCCCAGCCAGGATGGAATTTCCCTGATAATGAGGAGGACAGTCTTTTAGCCTCGGAAAAATATGCGCTCTATACTGACAACATGAAATCGGAATCTTATAAAGATGCATTGGCACCTCTGCAGTGGTTATTGATCCACGTTCCCCAATTAAATGAATCCATCTATATCAATGGAGCCAAAATTTTTGAAAATCTGGCTGAAAATACTTCTGATCCGAAACAGAAAAGAGTCTATGAAGATTCTGCTTTGATCATCTATGATCTTCGTATTCAAAATTTTAATGATGAAGCGGCTGTGATGAATCGAAAGGCATATACAGCCTATGGATTTTATAAAGATGATCCATCAAAGTATCAAGAATTATATGAAATGTATATTAAAACCTTTGAACTCAATCAATATGATGTCTGGGAGCAGAATTTACTTGCCTTTATGGATGTTGTACGGAGATATAAGTCTTCAGGGGGTGAAATTTCGGATGAGAAAATCCTTAAAATATATGAACAGATCACCGACATCATTGATCATAAAAAAGGCCAGGAAAATAATGATGACCACCTGGAAAAAACCAGGGATAATGTGTATAAATTATTGGCTAACTTGATAAGTGTTGATTGTGATTTTATCCAAAATAACATGGGCCCGGAACTGCTTGAAAATCCGGAAAACCTGGGATTAGCCAGAAATATATTCAGGTTTGCCCTGGCTGGTAAATGTCTTGACATTCCCATTTTGCTTGATGCTGTCCGGATCATTTATGAAAATGAACCCAATTACGTAATGGCCAAATTGATTGCTGATCGATCTTATTTAAACAAAGATTATGAGACTGCACTCGAATTTTATGACAATGCCATGAAACTTACTGATGAAAATATTAAAATCAGTGAATTATACTTGAATGAAGCTAATATCAATAGCATATTGGGTAACAAACCAAAAGCCAGACAACTGGCTTATAACGCCATTGAAGTGAATCCAGGGAACAAAGATGCTTACAATACCATCGGCAATTTATATTACAACAGCTATCAGGAATGCAAAAAGGGTATCAATGAGGTGGAAGACCGGGCCGTATTTTTTGCTGCTCATGAAATGTACGCAAAAGCCGGCAATGCTGAAGGCCTGAAGCAGGCCAAAGATCAATTCCCGTTAATGGAGATCATACATACTTATAATATGCTTCCTGGCGATCCGGTTCATATCGGATGTTGGATCAATGTAACAGTTGCCGTTCAACGGAGAGATTGAGTGGCCAGAAATTTACATCATTACTTCCGTGAATTGCAATGGATAGACTGGTCATCAACGGAATTAAATTAATAATTTCTTTCAAGACAGGTTAACAACTCTACTGCCAAAATTCGTGTCTTTAAAAACAGGGAATCAAATTAAATTTGGTCATGTTTTAATCTTTATTAATAACTGATATCCATGAAAAAAATCCTGAAAATATCACTTATTTTCGGACTTGTCGGAATGGTATCCACTTTTTATTTATCAGGTTGCAATAGTGATACTATATCACCAGAAAATGAGCAATTAAAAAATATCAAAGATGGATTTGCAATTGAATTTGACGATAGCATTATAATCAATCACACGGATATTGATTATTACGATTTTTCAACACATATCATCTACCTTAAAAAAAGTAATTCTTTTTTAAACAGTTATATGGGATATGGTAAATTCAGTATATATGCCGAAAGGGAGAAAATTTATGAAGGATCTATTCATCCTGGTTATTCATCCTCTTCGCCTTACCAACCAGTAATCTGGGTTGCCCCTTCGTCTTATCCGGATTATTTGATCCGGATCGATTTCATAAATATGTTGGATTCGCTAGGTAATCCCATAAGGGAAGATCCAAGGTCTGATATCCGTACTATCAATGCCCTTAAAAAATATGACCAGTATCACGAGGGGCTGAGTTGTACCATCGATCATGCCCTGCAAATGACTAATGGAAAAATCAAATTTACTTTTACAGTATCGAATAACGATGCATCTGATTATTTTATCCTCAGTCCTGAAAAAATGGGATCCGGGTTGTTCCATTATTTTACAAACGGGCTTTATGTCTGTGTACCTGGAGAAGTTTGGATGTCTCACAGGGATCAGACCATACAACCAGAACTATGGGATGGCTGGAATCAGGGCTGGTTCGATGTGCTCCGATCAGGTTCTTTCAGAGCTTATACCATCACTTATGAGAATTTTGATCCTGTTCCTAAAGGACAGTATGATATTTTTTTTGAATTTCCGGGATTAAGTAACCAGGTCAGAAGGGAAGAACTGGTTAATCGTTTTGGTCGGATCTGGCTGGGCGATATCAATGCGACCGGCAGGATAACGATTAATTGATGTGGTGATGTGGAGACACGGAAATGTAGAAACATTACTCCAGTTGCTGGGCTTGCATGGTCATAAGGTAGATTCCTGAGTGACTGGGATTATTGGGATTTTAAATGATGCAATCACTCGTCATGGCTTTCACACATTCCTGCTTAAGCCAAGCGCCTGCTTGGTAGGTACCCAGTCGCTCGGTTTGTATTTCAGGGTGAGTGGCTTTTTTTAGTGACTGGGATTTCAATCATCTTTTTTTCTTAGATATAATAAATTCCCCTTTGTATCAAATGGGGAGGTTAAAGTAATTATTTCTCCCCCCTGTTTTCTAGTCAATTCACTGGATTCACCATTAGCCAGATCGAACCAGCTGCATTCAAAAATCCCAGGAACTTCAGTAAGGTTTACGGTAACGGATATAGTATCAGGCAGGAATACAAGATAAGTTTTCCTTATATCTGTCAGGCAATATTCCGTTGAAACAAGTTCAGGTTTCGGTATCATATCAGTTAGATTGAGTGTGTCGGCTAGCATCCGGGAATATCCCAGACTTTCCCTGAGCGGTTCCACCCATTCGGGATCATAGGAACCGGACAGAACATTACAATCGTAGGGATCCATGAAGATAGGATTCAATCCCCGAAAAAAACTCTTCCACACCCAGGTGTGATTGCCTCCAATTCCCCACAAATGATCTGTATCCGTAATCACTACTTTCACCCCATCTCCCACCGGCGGATCGCCACGATAGCCATTCTCAGGATTGGGTGATATCCAATCAGCCGGACTGTCAATCAGGGTCTGGTTACTACCTCCCTTATATTGAAAGGTCATGCCTACCGGATGCTGATTAGAAAGCTGTTTTTCATAATCTTTAATAAAGTTGATCATATGATATTGCCAATCGGTAGAGGAAGGTTGACATTCATTGGCGATCTCAAACAATACATGATCAAATTCGTTTACCGTTTCAATAACTTTCTTAACGTAAGCTTCCTGGATCGCTAAAATTTTTACATCCCCAATGGTATGTATTTCAACTGCACTCCCATCGTCATTTGCATCTCCATTGATCTCATTGATATTATTTAATGGATGAAAAGGGTGATTTTCAAAGGCATTGGGTGAAAACTGCAATCCCCATCCTTCAAATAACATAACAGAGACATAAATTCCAGAATCCCCGGCCATTTGCACCCTTTCTTTGAGCCGGCTGAAATAGGATTCGTCGAAAATGTACAGGTCAAACTTCAATTTCCCATCCAATGCATTGCCCGGACCAGTCCTTGCCCATGGATGTGGAAAAACATCGAGAACCTGTGCATCAGTTTCCCTGTTTCCTCTGGTATCCCAATTCAATAATTCCCAAGTCCAGAGCCTGAAAAAGTTATAATGGTTTTGTTTCATCCAGGCTAGGTACCCTGGATAGTCGAATATTGTACTTGAATCTTCAGCCACCATGTCAACCAGATTGTTCCAGGTATGTGCACCTGTCATGTAGATGGCTTTGCCGTTATTATCTGTAAAATATCTCGGATTTTCTTTGGAAATCCTTAAAGTGCCAGGATTTGTTCCCTGCTGATCTGGGGCTTCACACAATTGTAAAATAATAAGAAAAGTAAAAAACAGGAAGGTAATATTGTTGTTCATTTTGAATTAATTAATTCGTTAAAATATGTATTGATAGGTGGTCGGTAAATACAGGTTTCATAAATATCCATTTTCATTCAAAAGCATCCAATCTAATAGCCTTTTGTGTTGGTAATTCCCTTGGAATCCGATTTTTAAAATCACCCAGCCATGGCCATAATTTCTGTTGATTTAGATCTACCTCTACGACTACGACAGGCTTTATTTCGGTCGCTTCATTTAAAATTTCTCCCTCCAGTCCAAATACTGCAGATTTCATATCATATGTCGAGGATACCAGATAAACCTGATTCTCTATCGCCCTGGCTTTTGCCAGTGTCAGATTGCCTCCCCAGATGGGTAGAAAGATCACCTCGGCTCCCTTCAATGCCAGAGCCCGGGCTGTTTCGGGAAAAGTAACATCCCAGCATATCATCATACCGATCCTTCCAAAGTCAGTATCAAATGCAGGCAGGGAGTCACCCGGCGTAACTCCGCCTTCAATTTCTTCTCTCGGAAGGCTCAGTTTTCGATATTTCCCTGCTAATTCACCGTTTCTATCCATCAGGATGGCGGTGTTATAAACAACCTCTCCTGCCTTCTCCAGAATACCTGCAACAATATATATCTTTAGTTTCTTTGCCAATTCACCAAGAAATCTGGTAGTTGGACCCGGTATTGGCTCGCTGGCAGATATATAATCGAGCGGGGTACCCACCAGGGTAATGGCTTCAGGAAGACAAACAATATCCGCTTTTTCAGTAGCGGCCTCGAATATCAAATTCTTAAATTGTTCCAGATTTTCAGTTGATGATTTGCTGTTTGCCGGTCGATGGTGAATTGTAGCCAGGCGAACTGTGCGTGGAGGTGGCGGATTCACTTTCTCCATAGAGGTTCCTCCGAAATGCACCATTCCATCTTCATCCCATCGATAAATCAATTCAATTCTTGCCTTTTTCACTTCCGCTGGTATCTGGTAGATCTGCTGGATTTTCTCCCATCCATTTGAAGTTCTCCCTCTTTCTACCGCTGGATATTCGGCTGTTCCAACCTGATTCCCATCAACATCCAACCATAAGATTCTGGCCAGTACACATCGTGTTTGTTCCTCAATTGCTTCAGTGATGTAATTTGTACTAAAACGATAATATGCACCTTTCTCAACATCAATAATCCGGTACCACTGGCCATTCACGTAGGATTTGTTTTTGCCTTCCAGAACAAGTGTGGCTTGATCTTCATAAAGCAATTCGTCATCCACATAATAAAGCGGTGCGAGTGCATCACGCTGACAAAAGAAATGCCAGTCATTTGATTCATTCGTTTTCAGGTTAAATGCGAAGAGCCTGGAAATAGGGAGAATGAATAAAAAAAATATCAAAGACAGATAGAAAGAATTACTCATTTTCATAACATTAAGACATTTAAAAATGGGATTCTAAAAGGAATGATAATTTAACTTATTTTTTTAAAAATTCACCTCCCATTCAATAGAATTTGATACAGCTACCAATATGGTCAATGAAATATTTTTATATTAGTATAGCTTTTTTCATTTGATAATCATTTTTTAAAAATAAGTATATGAAATCATCAAGAAGAAAATTCATCTCCAATACCACAAAAATTACTGCTGTTGCCGGTCTGTCAGGCTTGATGCCAACTATTTCTAAAGCGGTCAAATCAACAGTATCGGCAAATGATAAAGTGGTTGTTGCCCTAATTGGGGCCAGAAATATGGGGTATGGTATCTTAAGTCATGCCATCAATCAACCCGATGTGGAATGCGCAGCTATTTGTGATATTGATGACAAAGTGCTGGATGATAAAATAGACGATGTTAATAAGAAAACAGGTAAAAAACCACAACGGTATAAGGATTTCCGAAAATTACTTGATAATAAGGATATTGACGCAGTGATTGTTGGAACACCCGACCACTGGCATTGCCTGCCAACCGTTTTTGCCTGCCAGGCTGGAAAAGATGTTTATGTAGAAAAACCCATGGCAAACAGCGTTGAAGAATGTAATGTAATGGTAAAAGCTGCCAGAAAATACAATAGGGTTGTTCAGGTAGGTCAGCAACAACGCAGCGGAGCTATGTGGCAGCAAGTGATGGAAAAAATAAAAGCCGGAGATATCGGACAACTTCGGAAAGTGTTGATCTGGGCTAATTTTAATTATGGTGTGGGAAGACCAAAAATACCTGACAGCGCTGTACCTGAAGGTGTGGATTTTGATATGTGGCTTGGACCTGCACCAGAGCGAACTTTTAATGCATCCAGGTTTCACGGTTCATGGCGTATGTTCTGGGATTATGGAGGAGGTCTCATGACCGACTGGGGAGTTCACCTGATCGATATGGCCTTATGGGCGAAAGATGTCAATGATCCGCCAGTTGCTGTTATGTCATCAGGAGGCAATTTTTCACATCCGGAAAATGCCCATGAAACATATGATACCATGAGTGTAAGTTGGCAGATGAAAGATTATAATATCAATTGGGAACATACTGCAGGCACGCAAAATGGTCCGTACAACAGATTATATGGATTAGCATTTATTGGAAATGATGCCACAATAGTAGCCGACCGGAGTGGATGGGAGATATTTCCGGAATTGGAAAATGGGAAATACAAAGTGCCAGCCTTACCAGCCCAGGGCAGTAGAGGAGAAACGCATGAGGAGCACGTTAAAAACTGGCTTGCATGTATTAAAAGCAGGAAAGATCCGAACTGTACAGTGGAAACAGGTCGAAATGTAGCCATCTACGCACATATGGCAAATATATCTTTGCGATCCAATACACGTGTAGCCTGGGATTTTAATAGGGGTGATTTTGGTAAGAATGAGGCCGCTATGGCATATTATGCACCGACCTATAGAAAACCCTGGGAACTTCCTAAACTTTAAATTTACAATCCAATGAAAAAATTATGGATGCTTCAAGAAGAGATTTTTTAAAAAAATCAGCTTTAAGTTCAGCTCTGTTATCATTGGGTATTTTACCCTCCTGTAGTACTGGGCCGCACGAACTGAAGGAAATAGGCCTGATCGGTGGGGTGATCAGGGAGGAGATTGAAAAAGACTACAAAGCTACCCTTCGCAAAGTGGCTGAAATTGGCTACAGATATTACGAATTCGGCAATTATATGGGACCTTCACTCGAGGAATTCAAAGCCTTTCTAAGAGAGATTGGCCTTGTGCCAATTGCCGGAGGAAGTTCCATGGCTCAAATGATTAAGGTGGATGAATTGAAAAAAATGATCGATGCTGCCCTGGCCCTGGAGAAAAAATACATTATATGTTATTGGCCGTGGATGGATGGCGGGGAAAATTTAGTGTTGGATGATTTTAAAATAGCCTCAGAACGATTGAACCAGATTGGCCGGCAATGTAATCAAATGGGAATACGTTTTGCTTTTCATAATCATGCTAAGGAATTTGTCCCCGTAGAAGGATACAACTGGGGCTATGAAGTAATACTTTGTGAAACAGATCCTGAACTTGTTACCATGCAACTTGATCTGTATTGGATTATAAAAGGAGGAGGAAATCCTTTGATTTTATTTGAAGAATATCCGGGTCGTTATGAAATGTTTCACGTGAAGGATATGGAAAATACAGAAGAAAAGTTATACACATGTCCCGGTTACGGAATCATTGATTTTAAATCCATTTTTGCAAAATCAAGGCAGGCTGGTGTTAAATACTATATTGTTGAAATTGATCGTCATCCAGAACCGATGCAATGCATCGAGGACAGCTATAATTATCTGAAATCCCTTAGATTCTGAAGTTTGTGGGTTTATCAGTTCATCAGATCAATGAACACAAGGATTAATGAGTGACTGATTGAATGATTGATTTCTTCGAGTCTCAGACTTCCAATTCACCTTAAAGAACCAGGAGGCCTCCAATCCATATAATCCCATCAACTTGTGTGCCCGTCTTCCCGCCTGCCATTTTCAATTATTAAACGCTGAGTATAGTTAGTTAATCCTTAATAATTTCTCTTCCATACTCAAAGGGAAGCATATTGGACACTCTTTCCTCAGCTAAATATCCATATACGATAAAGGAATAAGGATTAAATACATATCCATGTGGGGCAACTTGCAATTTATCATTAAGTTTTATCCTGCTCACCTGGTAGGGAGCGTCCAAATATGGTGAATATCTCCATTCCTTCTTGGTATAAACTATTTCAAGGAAATTTTCAGTATAAATCGTGTGATTTCCTTCCAGATTAGCACTACGAACAATCTCTGCGATATCCACAGGTTGCAGATAACCATATCCAACTGCTTCACTTAACCTGTCAGGCCAGCTATTATCATATTCCCTGGAAGCTTTGTATAACCTGAATCCCTCCTCTTCCAATTTATCATGAATCAATGCATAAAAAAAATGCCTGGTAGATCCTTCATAGGTATCACTTCTGATCTTTGTGAAGTTATCCATGTTGTCATAACCATTTACATTCAAAGTATCAAAACTTGGGAATCCGATATAGACTAGTTGACCATTTATAATTTCAAATCGTATTAAGAGAAATGAAATATTGTATCCCAACGCCTTATTATGAATGATAATGGGTTGGTCGGCATTTGCCCTAAATATATTTTTTCCCCGATACGACTCAAAATTAACTACCCAGGGATTGATAATTTCACACTTAACCGCATTCGGGAGATCCCCCAGTAATTCACGTTTGAATCTTGTAAACAGCTTCCTCCATCTTTTGTCCACTCTATCTTCTACCTGAATTTCATTTAAAACCTTTCGTGATGAAGTTAATTCAATAATCAATTCCAATCGCTGCCCCGAAGCTATATTCAAATTCAAAATGTGTGATTCATACCCCACCATGGTACATACCATCGTAAATTGACCAGGAGGGATATCTTCAAGTATAAAATGCCCATCAGTTCCGCTAGTTGTTCCCAGGGTTGTGTTGGCAATATATATATGCGCAAACAAAACAGGCTCTCCTGTTGCTTTATCTTTTACTTCCCCGGAAATATTTGATATTTGACCGAAAGTGATTTGTGCAATAAACAAAGACAAAAAAACGAATTTCATTTTATTGTTGTATTATTAATAATGCCCTTTAAAAAATTCCTCACAGGTTTGATTACTTATATTATGAATTTAACTAATATTTAGTATTTAAATAAGAAAATAATTATCTTCATATCCATTAAAAATTGATATGAAGATCCCATTAGATTATCGATTCATGCATCATAAACTGGGAAAACGACTTTATGAGTGCTGGATCTTTTATCATCCTTGCTAACCGGCTATTGCTTTATTATCTTAATCATTCCATACTCTTTTTAATTTAAAATGAAAGCATTGATATTTGATATTAAACGATTCGCAATTCATGATGGTCCCGGCATCAGAACAACTGTTTTTTTTAAAGGCTGTCCGCTTTCCTGTTTATGGTGCCATAATCCGGAAAGTAAACGTTGTTATCCCGAAGATTATATCCAAAATGAGAAGATTGGAAACAAAACATTCAAAATAAAAAAAACCTTAGGTAAATATTATTCCGAGGACACTTTAATGATTGAAGTTTTGAAAGATAAAGCCTTTTATGAAGAATTGGGAGGTGGCATTACCTGTTCGGGTGGAGAGCCATTATATCAATACAAGTTTTTAAAGTCATTTCTTAGGTTGTGCAAAGAAAATGGGCTTCATACCGTTGTTGATACCAGTGGTTATGCCAGCTGGGATATCATCAAACAGCTACTTCCTTATACTGATATGTTCTTATATGATATCAAACATTTGGATAACCCATCACACCAACAATATACCGGAGTTGAGAATACGCTGATTTTACAGAATCTCAAAAACCTGATAAACTCAAGAAGCGAAGTAGTTGCACGAATTCCATTGATCCCAGGTATAAATAATGATACACACCATCTGCTTAAAATAAAAGACTTTCTAAAATCCCTAAAAAGCAGGTACTTTCATAAAGTTCATGTATTGCCTTATCATAAAACGGGAAATGGCAAGTATCGAAAATTTAACCTGACCAATTATACTGCTTTTTTAGATCCAACGTCGGTGGAAATTGAAAAAGCATCAGACATTCTCAAAGAGTCCAATTTTCAAGTATCAATAGGAGGATAAAGAATGAATCAGAGAATTAAAAAATTAAGAGAAAAAAGTCTGGAAGCTATTGAGCATATCTCTGCTGAACGAGCCTTATTAATTACCGAATTTTATAAACAAGCTGTTTCTAGGTTTTTACCAATCCCCATACAAAGAGCAAAGTCCTTTGCGTACATTTTAGATAAAAAATCGCTTTATTTTGATTCTGATGAATTGATTGTAGGTGAAAGAGGCCCATATCCCAAAGCAACCCCGACCTATCCTGAGATATGCCTCCACAGTCTTGAAGACCTTGAGATCCTGAATTCAAGGACTAAGGTGTCATTCAAAGTAAGTAAGGAAGTAAAAGAGATCTATCAAAATACAATTATCCCATTCTGGGAAGGTCATAGTAACCGGGAGAGGATAATGCGGGAAATGACATCGGAATGGAAAGATGCTTACCAGGCAGGTGTTTTTACTGAATTCCAGGAACAGCGAGCACCGGGACATACAGCACTTGGTAAAAAAGGATTTAATACGGGATTTAATCAGTTAATTGAGGAAATCAACATTACCATTCATAATATCGATCATCTGGAAGATCCATGGTCTTTGGCTAAACATGAAGAACTTCAGGCAATGAAGATAACGGCAGAGGCAATGATCCGCTATGCAAATCGATATGCAGATCTTTTGGAAAAGAAAGCCGAAGAAGAATCGATTAAAACAGTGAAAGATCATTTACTGGACCTGGCCCGGATCTGCCGCAATGTTCCCGCTCAGGCACCCGTTACATTCCATGAAGCCCTACAGCATTACTGGTTTATTCACCTGGGTATCATTACTGAAGTTAATCCATGGGATTCCTTTAATCCTGGTCGGTTGGATCAACATCTGTATTCGTTTTATATTAATGATCTGAAAAAAGGCCTTATCACCAGAGAAAGAGCTGTTGAATTATTACAAGCCTTCTGGATCAAATTCAATAATCATCCAGCCCCACCAAAGGTGGGCATCACAGCACTGGAAAGTAATACTTATACCGATTTCAGCTTGATCAATTTAGGCGGACTCACTTGTAACGGTTCTGATGGGGTCAATGAGCTTACTTATATAATTCTTGATGTGATTAAGGAAATGCGGATCCTGCAGCCCAGTTCCATGGTACAGGTAAGTAATAAAAATCCGGATAAATTTATTCACCGAGCGCTGGAAATCGTCAAGACTGGATTCGGACAGCCGTCCTTTTTTAATACGGAAGCTATTATTGAAGAACTGGTTGCTCAGGGAAAGGATCTTTTTGATGCCAGGATGGGTGGTGCCAGTGGTTGCGTTGAATCAGGAGCTTTTGGAACGGAAGGTTATTTTCTGACAGGTTACTTTAACCTGAACAAGGTGCTGGAACTAACCTTGTTTAACGGCTGGGATCGCCGAATGAAAAAACAGGTAGGCTTGAAAACAGGAAATCCTGATCTTTTTTCATCATTTGAAAAGTTGATGGAAGCCTTCAAAACACAATTAGATTATTTTATCAATATAAAAATCAAAGGGAACTGTATAATCGAGCAGATTTTTGCCCGTTATTTACCTGTCCCCTTTTTATCCCTGTTTATAGAGAACTGTATTTCCAGAGGCACAGATTATAATGCTGGAGGAGCAAGGTATAATTCCAGCTATATTCAAGGAGTTGGCCTTGGAAGCATCACTGATTCTCTGACAGCTATCAAATGGCATGTATTTGACAAAAAATCCCTGGTATTTTCGGATCTGCTGAATGCTATTGAAGATAATTTCAAAAACCATGAAAAAATACATCACAGTTTGATTTACGAATCACCCAAATATGGAAATGACGAAGATTACGCAGATGAAATTGCAGTCCGTGTTTTTAATCTTTTTTATGAATCGGTGAATGGACGGCTTACACCCAGGGGAGGAAAATTCAGGATAAACATGCTTCCTACTACGAGCCATGTTTATTTTGGCAGTGTGATCGGTGCCATGCCTGATGGCAGAAAGGCAAGTGAACCACTTTCCGAAGGCATCTCTCCATTTCAGGGAGTTGATAAAAAAGGTCCGACTGCCGTGTTGAAATCCGCATCAAAGATAGATCATATCAAAACGGGGGGAACATTACTCAATCAGAAATTCTCCCCCTCTTTTTTCGATGGGGAAGAATCCATCAAAAAGCTGACGGTTTTGATCCGGACTTATTTCCGGCTAAAAGGTCATCACATCCAGTTTAATGTAGTCAGCGCCGAAACCCTTAAAGATGCACAAAAATATCCTGAGAAATATCGGGATTTGATCGTAAGGGTTGCCGGTTACAGCGACTATTTTAATGATCTGGGGGAAGATCTACAGAATGAAATCATCCGCAGAACAGAGCAAAAATCGATAGGATAAGCCGTCTTGGTCCAAGCTTGTGTGCAGGTGAAATGTGGAGAAATGGAGTGATGAGATTTCAGTATCTATCCTCCCACTAAGGTGGAGGCTTTCTAGTGATCGAGAGATGGATCTTCAATCACGCCGGGAATAATTTTTCAAATTTATGTTACCCAGCCCTGGTCCTGGATCAGGATACAATACACCTTTCTCCAACCGGATCAATCCGGAGAAAGGATCGTTTTCCAGATCCAGATGACCATCCAGGTCTGCATAAAAGACGTTTGGCCTTGCCAGCGCTAAATGTAGCCCAGCCGCAATACCCAACTCTGATTCATCCATACAACCCACCATCGATTCGACACCAGCCGATTTGGCGACTGAATTGATATGCAATGCTTCATTAATACCACCCACCTTCATCAATTTGATGTTGATCATATCAGCAAGGTCATTTTTTGTCAGCCTGAAAGCATCCCTCAGAGTCAATAAACTTTCATCTGCCATAACAGGGACCGTTACTCTCTTTGAAACCATGCCTAATAAGGTTTCGAGCGCCCGCGGAGTAGGTTGTTCAAATACTTCAATATTAGCCTTTTTCGTTCCCTGGATAAAAGCGACTGCCTCTTCAACCTTGTATCCCTGATTCGCATCAAATCGAATCTCAACTTTCTGCCCAAACTTTTCACGAAGTTTTAATATGCGTTCGATATCTTCAAGGTAATCTTTTCCACCTTTGATCTTGAGTATCCTGAATCCTTTGTCAATCCATTTGCCGGCAGCTTCTACCGTTTCTTTTATTGGCATTATTCCAATTGTTATACTGGTGGCAATCTTTGTTCTGTACCCCCCCAGAAACTTGTACAAAGGCACATGAGCCTCCCTTGAAATCAGATCAAAAAGAACCATATCCATCATGGCTAAAGCTGTTGGAGCATCATGAATAGTTTTTTTTGCCTCCTCCAATAGATTCACATACCTCCAGGGATCCGATTTTTTTAAGAGTGGATCAATAAAATCCTTAAATATACGGCTCACAGACTCATGGTTCTCCCGGGTAACAACTTCATCAGGAGCTGCACACCCCCATCCTGTAATCCCTGTATCAGTTGTAGCCTTTATAAAAACATTGGTACACCGATCAACAGTTTCATAGGCGATAGTATAGGGCTCTTTTAATTTCATCTCATGAACCCAGCATTCGAGATTTACAATTTTCATATAAAAAATCAGTATTTCTTCTGATAAAGATCTTTAAGCTTGCTGGATTTGATTTCTTCAACAAATTTCACCAGGTGAGCAACCATGATTTCCCATATCTTCTGCCCCTTTTCTGCAGATGCTATTGTTGGATCACCGATAATACCCGTTTTGGAAAGTTTTCTAGTTCTAACATACCATGGTACTCCCCTGGAAGATGAATAATCCATATAGCTGCTGGCAAATCGAGGGGTCTCTTTTTTCGCCTTTTTCATATTTACCAGGTCAGGCCTGAGGGCGAGTGATGTACTTGTTTCAATTTCGCCAGCATGTATATCATTATGCGTTTCAGATATAGCATCAATATCACGGTCACTGGTTTCGCCTGTATCCACACAGACAAATATCCCGGCATCCCTGTTGATCATCTGAGCGGCAAAAGTAAGTGTAGGAATATTATCTCCATGCCCGTTGATCAGAATCAATTTTTTTATGCCGTTCCGGGACAGGCTCATACCGATATCATACACAAATCGGGATAATGATTCGTTGGAAATGCTGATAGTGCCAATAAAATCCTCATGATGATAGGAAACGCCATAGGGAATTGCTGGCAAGACCAGAGGTTTGGGTGGACTACATGCTTCTGCTACTTTACGGGCAAGATAATTGGCATCGAAATAATCTACATCGACTGGCAGATGTGGCCCATGTTGTTCAATCGCACCACAGGGGAGCAGGGCTGTATCTACTCCTTTTAGTCGTTCTTCCAGCTCGGGCCAGGAAAGATGTTCCCAGGAATACGATTTCTGGTATGGATCGTCGGCTAACATTTTCTTACTTGCCGGAATATTCACTTCAAATGGATAAGGAATCTTAATCAATGAACTCTTCAGTACATCAAAAGTTACCCACTTCCGTTTATTACTTAATACGGCTCCTTCCGCATGATCCAGAAATATCCGGATCACCTGTTCCCTGAATATCATGGGAATATCTGACAATGTACTCCGTATTTGATCAAAACGTAATTTCAAAACTTCAGGATGCTTTTTTGAATTTTTGTGGGTATATGCATTATCCTGAATGAAACCATTCTGGATCAGGAGATAAAAAAGATGCTGAGCATCAGTCCCAAGCTGCTTAACTGGTCTTGTTGTATAGGATTTTAAAGCCTGGTCAATCTGATTCAAATTATACCCGCAATTTTTCGGATCCTTCCCAAGTGCTTTGAGCATTCCTACGATCCGTCTGCATTTCTCACACTTACCACATGGATAAATCCTTTCTTCTTTTACATGTGCTGCATGACAACTTATCTGTTCCTTCTGGAGGTCCGGATATCTTTCGAAAAGTATCTTTTGGATCAATAACTCTGATAAACTCCGTAATAACGAAAACTGATACAACATCCATCCTTTTTTCAGATAATATCGTGTCATTGCCAGATCAAAAAACTTACTCTGATCATATAATCCATTATAATGGGTGATGCCATCGAATTTTGTTTTTTGAGTAGTATCATATTCATCACCAATCAGGATATATCCAATACCCCGTTTCCTGGCAATGGGTAATACAGCAAATAAAAAAACAGCTACCGTCCATAACCGGATTGGGTAATTATCAGATCTGATCTTCTGAAAATTCTCCCGTATAAAAGGCATCTGTCTAAGTATCCAATTGAACAAACGATCGCTATTACACCAGATCCGAATAGTATTGGGTTCGTTCCGCTGATAATATCTGAAGGCGTTGAGTGCCGTGAACCAGTGCCTTCCTGATTCATTGATAAACACCGGATGTGTTTCATATCCTAATTCCCTGGTGATACCATAAGAGAGTAAACTATCTTTCCCCCCACTACTCAGAATGGCCAGCTTATCCCGAGATGATTCCCAATGATTCCATGAAACTTTCGATCCTCCAAAACGGGTGTTGATAAAAGTTATTCTGGCTGGTGTATATCGTTTTTTCCTTTCTGAAATGGGTTGCGAGTATGAATCCCTAATAAATTCATTGGGATGTAGTAATTTATTTACATAGATCTCTCGGGAAGTATTTTCAATCATATCAAGGAAAAATCGACGATCAGTATTGCTGTAAAGCCCGTCAAAAACAATCTCTTCGCAAAATAATCCATAATTCAAGGCAACCTGAGCGATCATCAATGACGCAAGATTCTGAGATGATGGATCTGTAGGATCAAACACAGATTCATTATATTTATAGGTCAGGGAATTGCCTTTTTGCTCACCGATTTTATTTTCGATAATATAATGGGCGGTTACTTTATTACTGAGGATCTCAACAGGTCCCACTGTTAGTTTCTTAAAGACCACAAAATCATTCAGTGTAGGCGTTTCTCCTTTTTTCATTTTTTCAGATAAGTGCTCAGTAATTTCACAAGTTTTTCAGCTCCATGGGCCATAACATCAAAGGCCGGTAATCCTGAAATATTGGATATTTTATTGCATTCATCCTCGATTTCATCAGGATCCATATTTTCATGGTTTATCGTGATTGCAACCACTTTTTTACCTGAAATTGCTTCTATGGCATTGATCTGGTGATCGAGTGGATGAATTTTATAACCTGGAAATCCATCGTATTCGATTCTTCTGGGAGCATGTTGCAGGATAACAAAATCAGGACGTCCCGCAGCAAGTATTTCAAAACCCCCCGGATATGCAGGATTCATTAAACTTCCTTGACCTTCAATCACAAAGACATCCGGATGCTCATTCATCCAGGCCCGGTAGATTATGTTTTCAATTTCGCCGGAAACAAAATCGTTGACCAGGGAATCCATGATGATGCTATATTTAGCTCCTTGCATCCAGGCAGTCTGACCAGTTCCAATCATTTCTGCTTTATAGCCGGCATTATTAAATCCATGAACAATCAGCCAGGCAGTAGTTCTTTTACCGATCGCTGAATCGGTGCCTAAAACTGCCAATTTAAGACAATCCACCTTTTCAATATTCCCGGTAAAGAAATGAAGTTCTTCCCTGGGGGGTGTCTTACGGATATCTCTCAAACTTACCTTGTGATGATCGGCCATTTGCCGCATCTCAGGAATATCAGTTAGAAAATCATGCAAACCACTATCTATGTTCAGACGATACATGATCGCCTTTTTTATATCATTCCTGCTTCGGTTATCGATCCTGCCTCCATCAGGTGCCAGCCCGATTACCATGTACTTAGGTATGTTGCCTTGACCAATGGAATGATATATTGCTTCCCGGACATCTCCAAAAATAGGTATATTATTCTGTTTGCCATCCAGTACCAATCCGGCATCCTCTCCTGCATACCGGGAATCAATAACTGATAAAATATGATATCTGGTCGTAAAACGAACCAGACCATGGGCTGTTTTACCATTGGGTGTATTGTACGCCCCTTCGGAATAAACAATCGCATTACCATCTAATACTTTTTTATTCATTGAATATTTATTTTCTCCCGGTTAAAATGGCAACATACCTATCTCCTTCCAGAAGATGTTTGCGATTCCATTCAAGTAGCGCCACTAATCCGGCAGTTGAGGCAGGCAATACATTCAATCCCTCTTTTTCCCTGAGAATCCGACTGTAAAACATCAACTTCTGATCACTTACATCCATAGCGGTACCTTCCGTATTTCTGATAGCATATAATGCTTCATTTCCATCAAAAGAATGCCAATTGATTAAGGGTTCGTTTACTTTATTTTCCCTAATGGCTTCAGGAGTTAAGTCCCGGCACGTATCAAATCCCTTTTTAAAAGACCAGATGACGGGATTTTTCTTAAAAGATGATCCCGCGATGATCTTTGGTATCCTGGATGTTTTACCCCTTTTAAATAAACTTACAAATCCACGGTAAATACCTGCCAAAAGGGTTCCATTGCTTACTGGAACAGCTACCACTTTAGGTGCATCTCTCAGGGTATCATAAATCTCATTGGCGATTTCTGAGTAGGCATGAATCTGTAATGCCGTATTAGCGCCTCCAGGATTGGCGTCGTAATACTCGTTCGATTCAGCCATTGATTTTGAATAATGAACCGTATCTTCATAAGTACCTGGCACACGCAAAATCCTGGAACCCGTGATTTCCATCTCCTTGATCCTTTGGGTATGATAATTCTCAGGGATGCTAATAATACAATTTAAACCCGCCAGTCTTGCTGCCAAGGCAATAGATGCGCCATAATTACCACAGGTGGCAACCGTTATTGTATCAAAACCACGTCGCAAGGCGTCCTGACATTGAGCAAAGGCAATTCTGTCTTTCTGTGTTCCAGAAGGATTCCCACCTTCAAATTTTAGAAAAATCTGTCGTAGACCTGTTTCCCTTTCAATATTTCTGGCCCTGGATAGGGTCGTGTCACCAATTTCAATATTGATGATATCCTCGTAAGCCTCTATACGTTCGTTCAGCGCGATATTAACATCCTTGACGATCTCACTGAGTTCTTCGGTTTCCCTGGATACTGCCGTGCCAAAACCAGAGGCACCATCCAGTAATTGATCAATTTTAAAAACCTGACTTTTCTCTTCCACGTAATAGCGATTACTAAAATTTCTTCTTTTTTATTGACAATAGAAACATTGCTTTCTATTCATATACAATTTAATTATAAAGTGAGAATAGTTAAGGAATTAATCCTGTTAAGTTTTACTACCTATCCAATAAATTGATACTTTTTTTAAAAAGGATACAATTCAGACTGTAAGGTATATTGGTGTTCCCCTGCTTCATGCCTTATCCTGCCACTGAATACACGATTTGTTTCCATTACTTTGATGGGCTTATCATCCAGGCGACTTTCACCTGTATGATCTCGAAAATTAAATTCAATCATGATATCATCAAAAAATATACCTATTTCCTGTTGAAAGCCGTCATTGATAGTCCAAGTGCCAAAATTCAGGACATATTTTTTGATATTTAATGATAAAAGAGATTGATTTCCATTAGTTCTCCGAAAATCATCATCCAAATTAATAATCGAATCATGCCATTCATCAGGTGTATCAGAAATATCGAAAAAAGAAGTCTTCGTTGCTCTTGTATAACTCCCTGCTACTGCAAAAGTTGCCTTTCCGATTGCATAAAGTAGACTGAGTTCTAGATTTCTCTCATTATATCCTTCTAGCCATAAAAACCCGCCATTCCAGCTATCAGGGAAATAATGCTGACCATCAATCCTGAAACTAAATCGAACTGATGGCAATCGTTCTACTGGTGCCTTTACTACCTGCGAAACCTGGTTTAATGTCTGCGGTAAACGGTCTTGTCCGGGTATATCATATCCCCTTTTTCTTGAAAAAAGGTATAATGCTTTTCCTTTACGTTCAGGTGGATTTTGTACTTCTCTCCTATTTGAAGGATTTTCATCTTCCATAAAAACATATCGTCGGTGCCAATTATTCAATCCATCCTCAAAACTTCCATTCAATACTTTATCATTCCCTCCCATTTCCCACGAATACTTAAACCATAACGGATCATCCTCGGGTACATAATCCCTGAAAGTTTCCGGATAGGTAAATATTTCCCTGGTAACCGTTTTAAAACTTATGTTCACCTTTTGCTGATCCACATCAACAATGCAGATACCCTGGGAAGGGCCCCCGTAATAATCCTGTTCACCAAATGCACGAGGTCTGTACCCAGTTGGTGGAAGGTTGATCATTTTAATGCCCTGATAAGTTACTGCTGTCTTATAGGAGGCTTTAATTGGTATATGCACATGTCCGGAGAAGACATATTTCACATTTCCGTATCGAGATAAAATTGCAAATAAAAGTCGATTAATATGTACCGGATTAACATAACTTACTAATGGATTGATTCCGATGGGATGAACGGGCACATGTTGAAAGAAAAAAGTAGATTTGTCTTTGTTTTGTTCGAGATCTCTTTCGAGCCAGTCAATATAATGTGGATGGGTTTCCCAGAAATTATTTCTTAATGGATCGGGCCAGATTATAAAGTGCCACTCGCCAATATCAAAAGAGTAAAGCAGCTTTTCAAGTCCGTTGATCTGCTTTTGAGCAGCAAAATAATTATTAAATTCAGACATATTATAACCTGGTGTAAAGATGGCTCCATATTTTGTCTCGTGATTCCCTATTTCAAGTAAGAGGGGATTGTTCAACTTTTTATAATAGGTGATCATACGTTTAAAATTACTTTCCTGCCCCTTACTATCGGTAAAATCACCCAAAACCAGCGTAAAAAGGGAGGCAGGATCCAATTCGTTGGCAACTTCAATACTCTCTTCGATAAATGCGTTATGAATTTTCATACGGGTCGGACTTTCATTGGTATTGTCCTCCGGATCCCCTCCCTGTGGATCAGCCATGATCACGAAACGAAATTGATCTCTCTGTGCTTTGATACCAACCTTTTCAGGACTAATGGCCCCGATTTCATGATATGGTAACACATTCAAAGTTATTTTTACCTGATCATTTTCCCGTATCATTTCCTCCACGGATATTAGCTCTATAATGGGGAAATCCAGTTCCTCCTGCTGTATACGACAAGTCAGTATTGTAGCTTCTGATACTTTATCTAACCAACATGCAATAATGTGTTGGTTTTTTGATAATGAATATAGATCAAATGCTCCACTTTTTAGATCAATATGATTGTCCCCGAGGTTAAAATAGGCTTTCGTACGGATTATGTCTCCTTTTTTAACTGTTATATTTCCCCTCAACCGTTGATCTGATTTCTCGGATTTACCCTCAAGTAAAATTTTTACTGCGATCAATCCCTCATCATTCCTTAAATCCTCAAGTGATGTTAATTTGGGATATTGATACGTTAATTTTTTACATACGCTATTTGAATCCAACATGGCAGGAAGAATAACTGATGATGAAATACCTTTTCCCAGTTGCTTTACAAAAAATCGACGTTTCATAAGAATTTAAAGTTATTGATAATATAGAAATATCATAAAATATTGGGATTTCTTTAAAAGAAAAAATGTTATTCCATTAAAAGCCAGTTAACTGGAACAGGAGGCTTGAAAATACAAATTAATCAAATGACCAATAATAAATGGCACTTAAATATTTAGAAATCTACTTTTATTAAATATGATAATTCTTAAAAAATTGATATAAGATTAATAAAAATGTAAATTCACGGAAGTATTTAATCCTGATTTTTTTTATACATATATTATAAAGAAATATCTGTTAATACCTTTAAATTTTACATATAGTAAAAGTTTTTATTATAAAATCACCAACTTAACTATTAATTGATTTTTAACCATGAATGAAAAAATTTACCCCGATAAGAAAAATCTATATCGTTTGCCATATTCGATGAATGATAATCCTATTGGTTGGATTGAAGCAACTGATATTTGCAATATAAAATGCAAAGGATGTTACAGATTGATCATCGGCGAGGGACATAAACCGGTTGAGCAGATTAAGGAAGAAATTTTATTTCTTAAAAAGTGGCGCAATTGTGATAATATTACCCTGGCAGGTGGAGAACCTGTTTTGCATCCGGGCATATTGGAAATTGTTTCCTTTATACGGGATCTGAAAATGAAAAGTGTCATTCTCACCAATGGCTATGCCTTGAATGACCAGATGTTGAAAGAATTCAAAGAAGCTGGATTGCTTGGCTGGAGCTTTCACATTGATATCACACAGACTAGACCCGAATTTGATAAAAAAAAGCTCACCAGCGAAATGCAACTGAATGATCTGAGGCTTAAATATGCCAGGATGATTAAAAAATATAATTTTTATTCTCATTTTGGCATTACGGTTACTGCTGAAAATATAAAGGAGGTACCTGATTTTATCCAATGGGCACTGGATCATATTTTACTGGTAAATGGTATTTCTCTGATCATCTATCGTGCCATGCCTGTGATGGAGGGTGTATCATATTATTCAAAAGATAAAAAAGTTGATGTCAATCTGGATAATTTAGGTTATACGGCGAGTGAGGAAGAATTCAGACAGATCTATATTAAATCCCAGGATGTGTATGCAAAAATCAAAGAAAATTTCCCGGACTATGAAGCTATGGGCTACCTCGGAGGAACGATTGACCATACATCATTCAAATGGTTATGGGGTACTATATTTGTGAATACCAGAGGTAAAACTTTTGGTGCCATAGGTAAAAGAACCCTGGAAATGGCTCAATCTGTATACCATTACACACATGGCACCTACCTGGTTTATCCTAAAAGAAGGATAGGTAAAACAATTTTTATTATGTCACTTATCGATCCACTTGTCAGGAAAGCATTCTGGAAATATCTGAAATATTGCCTGATTAATCCGGTAAGATTTTTTTACCCAATGAAATCTCTTGGCATAGGCATGGTACAGGCTCCGGATATGCGGGAGGATGGACAGATAGATATGTGTGACGATTGTCCGGATATGTGTGTGTTCGAGGGAAAACTGGTCAATTCCTGTCGACTTGACGAGTGCAGGATATATGGAGATTTACTACATATACATGTAGATAAAGATATAGTAAATAAAAAGAAATTAAAAAAGAAAGTAGAAGAGCTCGAAACATAATGAAAGCTAATTAGGAGTTTAGGGAATCATGAGTTTTTGGCTCAATGCTGAATACTCAAAACTGAAAGTAATTCAGCTGGAAGTTGGAAGTTCGCGGCTCGAAGTAAATGAAAAGGTGTTATCGGTGGAATAGGAAAATTAACTCTCTGGTTGGTTTTGTGACCAACTAGATAACCCGCCAATAGTAATTCATTACCTTTTTTGCTGCTTGTTGACGACTAAACCAACAAGAGATGAAATACCTGATAATGAACAGCGAACAATTAATTATTAATCAAGCGTATTGTGTAGGTTATTTTAACAATCTTGTTGTTTTCTTGATGTTTTCGTGCCTTTGTGGCAGTAATATGCTTTATAATTAAATAACATAAAAGTTCGAAAATTGAAATTGAAAGTTCGTAAGAGTGGGTATTCTCTCGAGACATAAATCATCGATTAACCGATTACACGAATAACCAAATCCACATTAGTATTATTTATTACTTGCCAGTCGTCGTAAACAGAAATACTGGTGGTTATGCGCACGGCCGGTTGATGCAGTAAATCCCCAGATCACCTGTGATTTACCACCGAAGATATCTTTCTTCAAATCTCTTTTTCCATGAAATACTATTTCTCCATCCAATACTACTGTGATAGTTTTTTCAGATGGATCCCAACGCATGTAAAAACTATGTAAACGGTCATCTTCGAGGTTAAAGGACATATCCTCATCATTCCAGTAATCCAGATGCATGTTGCTTCCGTTTTGTAAATAAGCCACATGGTCAGAAACCGGATCGTTCTGCCATGGATTCTGATAGGTATCAAATTCAATAGCTATGCTGGGGTCGATGGAATTACCATCAGCGAAAGGATTAAAACGTCCATATCCCATACATTCTCCCCAGGTACCGAAAGCTCCAAATCCCCGGGGATCATCATGGATCACAAAAGTGATACCATCTGCACCTTCATCTTTATTCCCCAGGTAAATATCAAATTCAATCTGGAAGAAATTATCAAGATTGAGTTTATTTTCATTATAAGCAATGCCTTCTGAATAAGGTCTGTCTGAGGTTAACTGAATACATCCGTTCATCATTTCTTTCGAATCCCCCAACATGATATACTGTGCATATACCGTTTGTAGGAAGAGGAGAAAAATCAATGGCAATATAGTTACGTATGGTACCAGTTTGTAGTTTAAATCCATTTCGATCCCTTTGGTTAAATGATTGAAAATTGAGTTCTCGTCCAGATAATTAAAACCTTTGATCTTAATTGATCCATGTAGTAATCCTTTGATATCTCATGGATTTATGAATATCCACTTTAAGAACAAAGGATTTATTCCGACATGGACAAGACCACTCTAACAACCTCCAAGACCAGGTAAATTACTATGATTAATCTATTAAAATAATCATTTTTTTCTGGAAATGCAGTAATCGTCAGAAATATGACTATTTTAATTCCGTGAAATTTTACCTGGAATGAAAATTTTTTTATCGAAAAAGAATAAACTAAATTGTAATCATAATTTTTTAACCGTTTAACCTATGGGATTTATCAATACCTATTCACTCCTGATCATTATTATTTTATTGACCTTTTCAACCAGGTCCATGGGGCAAGCACACATCCGGATCAACCAAGTAGGTTACCTTCCTGACGAATCGAAAAAAGCGATCATTTTTTCAAATCAAAAGGTCACCACGAAATTCACCATCCTGAATACTGAAAATCAGCGTGAAGTATTCAAGGGTCGTTTATCCCGGATTGAACAGGTTGGATGGGGTAATTTTAAATATTATTATCTCGCCGACTTTACTGAATTCACTACTCCCGGATCATACCAGGTTGAAATAAATAACAGGAGTGATACCAGTTATCATTTTAACATTGGCCCGGGTGCGTATACCGGATATACCGAGGATGCCTTAAATTTTATGCGCCAGCAACGGTGTGGTTATAATCCTTTCTTTGACGAGGTCTGTCACCGATGGGATGGGAGGACTATGTATGGCCGCTTGCCTGATTCTACCTATCTGGATGTTTCCGGGGGTTGGCACGACGCCGGTGATCAACTGAAATATCTTATCACTTCAAGTTTTGCCACGGGATTTATGTTGCTGGCTTATGATCTTGAACCTGATAAATTTGATGATCTCACGGATAACCTGGGGAGACCGGATCCCAACGGATTGCCTGATGTCCTGGATGAAGCAAAATGGGGCCTTGACTGGATCCATAAATTATATTCCTATCCTGAAGTACTCATACACCAGGTAGCCGATGATCGTGATCACCGGGGTTGGAAATGGCCTTTTAAGGATCCATCGGATTACGGTTGGGGAGCAAATAGTTACCGGGTGGCTTATGTGGCAACGGGTAAACCCCAGGGATTGGGTAAGTTTAAAAGCCTGGCTACCGGTTTTGCCAATGTGGCCGGACGGTCAGCAGCTGCTTTGGCACTTGGATACCGGGTGTTCAAGGACAAGGATTCTATTTATGCCGACCACTGCCTGAAAAAGGCGATCGACCTGTACAGGTATGCAAAGGATAACGAAGGCTATCAGCAGGGAAATTCCTTCGGCGCACCTTATCGTTACAATGAAGAAACCTGGGCGGACGACATGGAATGGGCTGCGGCAGAATTATACAAGGCGACAAAGGAATCAGATTACCTTGAAGACGGGATCCGATATGCAAAAATAATCCATGTGACTTCCTGGATGGAAAAGGATTCGGCAGCCCATTACCAGTATTTTCCATTTATCAACATCGGCCATTTTGCACTTTATCCCTCGGTAGATGAATCCTTTAAAAAAGAGCTGGCCGGGTATTATGAATCAGGAATTAAAAACTGTAAGGCCAGGGCAGATAAAAATCCTTTCGGGATAGGTGTACCTTTCATCTGGTGCAGTAATTTCCTTGTAACTGCCCTTATCTCACAGATCATTTTGTACGAAAGGATGACGGGAGATTCAACTTATCATAGCACGATGCTTTCACACCGGGATTGGTTATTCGGAAAAAATCCTTGGGGCACATCCATGTTTATGAATATTCCACAATATGGTGAATATCCGGTGGATGTACATACCAGTACCTGGGCGATGACGAAGAAAGAAGTACCTGGTGGCCTGGTTGATGGACCGGTTTTTGCCACCATATATAATAATCTGAGCGGATTGCAATTAACCCAACGTGATGAATTCGAAGTCTTTCAAAATGACTATGTGGTATATCACGATGACATTGGCGATTATTCCACTAATGAACCCACCATGGATGGGACAGCCAGTGCAATACTTCTGATTGCAACCTTTAGTGATAATATAGAATGAAAAAAAATATATTAATTCTTAACTATAATCATATCTTATCATGAAAAGAAGAAATTTTTTAACCGCTGCAGGGATTGCCACCGTTGCACCCTTAGGTGGCTTTGCGAAATCTTTTGAGAAGAAAGATGATCGGCAATATCTGGAAATGATTAAATATCGTCTGAATGTTGGCCCTGACAGGAGCCTTGTGGAAAATTTTTATAAAGAAGTAGCCATACCTGTGTTGAATGGGATGGGTATCAGCCCGATTGGTATTTTTAGTGTGCGTTACGGTGCAAATGATCCCACTTTATATGTTCTAATCCAACATCAAACCATCGATTCTTTCATTACGTTATATGATCGGTTGATGGATCATGAGGAATTCTGGAAAGAAGGTAAGGACTTCTTAAATACTCCTTTGTCCAATCCGGCTTATATCAGAATTGAGAAAATACTGTATCGTGCCTTTAAATATATGCCAGCCATTGAAGTCCCCCAGGATAAGCTTGGAAATGATGGAAGGATCTATGAACTGCGTATCTATGAAAGCCATAATCTAAAAGTAGCTAAAAAAAAGATCGACATGTTTAATGAAGGTGGAGAGATTGAAATTTTTAAAAAAACAAATCTGTCACCAGTATTTTTTGGAGAAACACTGGTTGGCCCCATGATGCCCAACCTGACCTATATGCTGGTATTTGATAACATGGAAGCCAGAGATCAGAATTGGAGAACTTTTGCGGAACACCCTGATTGGCTATCACTCAGACAGGATCCACAATATGCAGATACGGTGTCAAATATAACTGATTTTATATTATCCCCGGCACCATTTTCTCAGGTTTGATCTTGATTGGTAAACATTTTTTTCGATTTTTTTGTATATTCATAAGTTGAACTGAACTATAATAGTTAGAAACTTAAATCTTTATAAACTATGAAGCATTGCAATCGTCGAGATTTCGTCAAGACCTCCGTGTTAGCAGGGGGATTATTGGCGATGAATCCATTTCCCTACCACACCTATGCATCGGAAGAGAAAAAATATGCTAATGATGTAATTGAACTCGGTAATACGGGTGTTAAAGTATCCAGGCTTGCCATGGGTACAGGCACACATGGTGTAAACAGATCATCCAACCAGACCAGGAAACTTGGAGTAAAAGGTCTTGCTGAACTATTACATAATGCTTACGATGAGGGTATATTTTTCTGGGATTCTGCCGATCAGTATGGAACCCATCCCCACCTGAAAGAGGCATTGAAATATGTTCCACGCGAACAGGTCGTCATCCTAACGAAGACACATGCAACCACCGAACAGGAGATGAAAGATGATCTCGACAGGTTTAGACAGGAAATAGGGACTGATTATCTGGATATTGTATTACTTCACTTCATGACAAAAGATGATTGGCCTGAACTTAAAAAAGCTGGCATGGAGGTGCTTTCACAGGCACGCGAAGATGGAATTGTTAAAGCGCATGGTGTATCCTGTCATACCCTGGGTGCATTAAAAGCTGCCGCTGCCTCAGATTGGGTTCAGGTAGACCTTGCCAGGATCAATCCTTACGGCTCACGCATGGATGCCGATGTGCCCACTGTTGTAAATGTTTTGAAAGAAATGAAACAAAAAGGGAAAAGTATAATTGGAATGAAATTATTCGGTGCAGGCGAACTTACCGATAAAGTCGACGAATGTCTGCAATATACACTTGCACAGGATTTTGTAGATTGCTTTACCATTGGTCAGGAAGACCATGATCAGATGAATGATTTGAGGAAAAAAATTCCCGAATCCAGTGTAAGAGGATAAAACGTAATTGTAAATTGTCATAAAAAAACCTCCTCCTGGAGGTTTTTTTATTTCCTTACAATCAATATAACCTTCTTCAGTCTTTGATCTTAAATATCCCATATTCATGTGATGGACTTTTTCTGCTAGATTACTTACATTGATTTTTTTACCGGGGAAGGGTGACCTTTAGACTGAATTATCATTAAAAACAATTAATTATATGGAATGAACTAATAAAAACCGGACGTTATGCCCAAACTCTTCTCCTGTTTTTCATGGAATGTAGAGCATTTTGGAGGAAATGCATCGACAGATACTGTTGAGTTCAAGCAAAAAGTAGAACGTATCGCCGCGGTAATTAAAAACGAAAACCCTGATATATTCGCGATCTATGAAGTCAGGGGCGAAGAAGTGTTCTTTGAATTCATGAATTTATTTACCGGATATCAGTTTTTCATTACTGAGGGACCTGAAACACAGGAAATACTGGTGGGTATCAGATCCGGATTCACAGCATTCGTTACCCAGAGACTCGAATTTAATGCTGGTAATCCATACCTTCGTCCCGGTCTCTTTCTTACAGTATTTGTAGAAAATAAAAATTATACACTGCTTTTTCTACACCTCAAGAGTACAAATACTCCACACGGTTGGGGAACTCGTGATTTTATGATAGAAAAGGTAAGAAGTTTAAAAAAGGCCTTGAATAATAAAGCTGAAAATCCAGATGATGTTAGGTATATTGTGATGGGTGACTTGAATACCATGGGCATGAACTATACCTATGGTGATAAGGACATCACGCAGAATGAAGAAATTGACCGGATAGAAGATCTGCTTTCACCGGCATCTTATAATATGCGTCGCCTGGTTAAATCACATGATTATACCTTCTATAACGGATCCGGAAGCAGTACTCCACCCTCCGATCTGGATCATGTATTTGCAACCCAGAATATCAATTTTAAAATATTTAATTCCCATGAAGTAAATGTAAAAGGACTTACCAACCACCCGTTAAATTCCCAAGCTCAGGATGACTGGATCGCCCAGCATTCAGACCATGCTTACCTCTATTTTGAGGTCCTTGATTAAGGAAGGTCTATCACAACCGGCGATGCACTACCCTTCACATCCCTGCTCAGCTTTAGTAACATAAAGCTAGCAGGGTTTTTTTATTACTTATTTATTTACATTAAGAAAATCATAATATTTTTGTGCAATGCTTAGAATAAAAAAATTATCATTGATGAGTCGTCTTTTTTTTACAATTCCTCTCATACTAATTTTTAATTTTACACTTTCCTTTTCACAAAATTTACTGCTTGATAAGGATTTGGGCGATAAGGCAGCCAGGGAGGTTGAAATGTCCATGGGTGTTATAACTTCTACACCAAGTGCTGATTTTGTAACTGCAGTGGGTAGTAACATCATTCAACATGTAAGGCAACCTTTTCAATTTAATTTCAAGTTGATTGATTCAGAAATCCCCAATGCCTTCGCTTTACCTGGCGGTCATATATACATCACTCGTGGTTTACTGGCGCTGGTTAATACGGAAGATGAACTGGCAAGTGTCATCGGTCATGAAATAGTGCATGTTCTGGAGCGACACGCGGTTGAACAAATGAAAAAGACGGTATTCCCCTCACTCCTGCAAGTACCTGGAAAATTGATCGGCAATATATTTAACGAAGATATGGGTGATATGATCAATGCTCCGGTTGTTCTTACCAGTAAATTATACCTGTCCAGCTATAGTCGTGGTCAGGAATCAGAAGCAGATAGGATCGGGATAGAAATGGCAGCCAATGCAGGGTACGATCCATTTGCCTTAGCCGATATTCTTACCAGCATTACAAGAGCCGTTGAAATCTATACTCGTGAAAAAGAGAAGAAAAGTTATTTCGATGATCATCCTTTCACTCCTAAAAGGGTTGAAAGAATTAATAAAAAGTCACAAGGTTTAACTATAAAGGAACGGGAATCGATAGTTTCATCCAAAACAGCATTATATGAAATTTTACAGGGTCTGATATTCGGCGAAAATCCGGCTCAAGGTATTTTCAGGGATAGTGAATTTTTTCATCCGGAGTTGGATTTTTATTTAGTATTCCCCAAAGAATGGAAATCAACCAATACGCCAACAGCAGTTGCTGCTTTTGACGAAGATAATAAAGCACTGATTCTTTTAAGTGTAATGGATACAATCATGGACACGCAGGTAATTGCCAATTTGGTAGCGGAAAAAATAAACAAAGAAAAAAAATTATCCCCGGTAGAATCCAAATCAATTTTTCTCGCTGGTAATCCTGCATCGTATCTTGTATATAAGGATCCCAGTTATGAAGATGTCAATTTTGTACTTGCCGCCTGGATACAGTATGGGCAATTGATTTATCAATTGATCGGTTTGGGATCAATGAATAACGAAGAAAATTTCCGATCATCCATCTTCAGTTTTCGTAAACTTACTGAGGACGAGAAAAGGTCTATATCAGTATTGAAAATATACGTCGCCAAGGCTAATCAGGGAGAAAGTTTAAGGGATTTCTGCGAAAGAACTGTTAATGAGTGGAATCCTCGTTTTACTGCCATTGCCAATGGTATATCTGAAAATAGTGTACTTAAAGAAGGTCAATTGTTAAAGATCGTCAGGAAGGAGCTTTATTCGCTAAAATAATTTGTTGAATATCCCATTATGGAAGATGTGACTCCTAAACCCATACTTTTTAATTGCTGGAAACACCATCAGGGATTTATACTTCAGGAGATTAGGAAGATGGGAATCTCCGGAGATCTTTCTCAATTGAAAATCAACCTTAAAAAAATTGGTAATTCTACAACTGATCTTTATACCGGACAATGTAGTGTTGAAGAAATTACCGATTTTACATTATCAGTTCTAGATGAAAAAAACATAAAAGAAGAAAAACCTTACCTGAAATGGATCTCAGATACAGAAGAGGAATACCAAACCATACTCTTTCCGGATGATTCCATCTGGGTATTTAAGATTGGTATTGAAGAAGGAAAATATGTGCATATACATCCGGGTAGAAATGTGCCTCATACGGTTCGTGCTAAGGCAAATGTGCTTAAAACCGCCATCGCAGTTAATTTGATAGCCCTGATTGAACATCAGAATCCTTTACATACCGAAACCATCAATAAGGTAAGAGAGGAGATCATTCATCTGGATCCAATAAAATTTGTAACGCTTAACCAGGAACTGGGGAGGATCATCTATGATTTTGCTGTAAAGCTTGAGATATTAAATTAAAAAATCATGCCTGTAAAAAAAATACTATTGAAGGAATTAGGATTCCTGATTATCTCTATACTGCTGGTTATTCTATCTTATTTGATTGCCGGAACATTTTTCGAAATCTGGATCCATGATTATCAGTTATTTATTACTCTGACTCTCTCTTTCTATCTGATCATCGGTTTTTACAGAATGTTAAATAACCTCGCGCGTAAATATCGGGGAAAAAAAGATCCTGAAGATCAGGATGTTAAAAAGAGTTAATTTTTTCTTTGCTTTTCTGAGCTTTTGTATTTTTCACTAAGATTTATAATAAACTTCTTACTTTCAATATTATGAAAAAATACCATACATTATTATTCTTTTTATTCGACATAAACATGAATAATTGACTATCTTCGCCGACTGTAATGGATAACGTAAATGAATAAATTCGAAAAATATAACAACATTTTTGGTTGGTTAGTTTTTATCATTGCAACCATTGTCTATTGGATTACTGTGGAACCTACCGCAAGTTATTGGGATTGTGGAGAATTTATTGCAGTTTCCTATAAATTGGAGGTGCCTCATCCTCCAGGTGCTCCTTTTTTTCTACTCGTTGGAAGACTTTTCTCATTTTTAGCCTTGGGCAATGTAGATAACGTAGCCTACTGGATTAATATCCTTAGTGTAGTGAGTAGTGGATTTACTATTCTTTTTCTTTTCTGGACGATTACCTTATTCGGCCGAAAGATCATGAATATTAAAGATAAAGACATTTCCGATGGACAAATGTATTTAGTATTGGGTGCAGCTCTGGTAGGTTCCCTCGCCTACACTTTTTCGGATTCATTCTGGTTTTCAGCTGTTGAAGCCGAGGTTTATGCAATGTCTTCGTTTTTTACTGCCTTTGTTGTCTGGGCTATACTAAAATGGGAACACATTGACGATGAAAGCCTGGCTAATCGCTGGTTGATATTGATTTTTTATATGATGGGTTTATCCATTGGCGTACACTTGTTAAATCTCGTAACAATACCAGCCTTAGCATTGATCTTTTATTTTAAAAAGTACAAACCGACCACTTGGGGAATAATATCCACCCTTATTATCAGTGTCTTGATTATTATTTTTATCAACGATTTTATAATTCCTGGATTACCAGGGATAGCCGGTTCTTTTGAGATCTTCTTTGTGAATTCCATTGGATTACCTTTCCGTTCAGGTATTGTTGTTTTTATGGTATTGGTCATAGGCGTTCTTGTTTATGGTATATATTATTCGCAAAAAAAAGGAAGAGAACTTTTAAATACATCACTACTTGCCCTTGCTTTCATATTAATAGGCTATTCTTCCTATAGTGTTGTTTTAATCAGATCGAATTACAATCCTCCCATAGATGAAAATAATCCCGAGAATGTAATCAGTTTCGTTTCCTATCTAAAGCGGGAACAATATGGTTCAAGGCCATTGTTATATGGTCAATATTTCGATGCAGATGTTATTGATCAGGAAAGTGGAGCTCCTGTCTATATCCAGGGAGAAAAAAAATATGAAATCTCTCATTATGATATAAAATCTGTTCATGATCCAAACAGAATGACCATCCTTCCCAGAGCCTATAGCAATTCGGAAAATCATGTTCAACAATACAGGAGTTGGATGAATCTGAGACCCAATGAGAATCCGAATTTTGGAGATAACCTGATGTTCATGTTCCGTTACCAGATAGGGTACATGTACATGCGCTATTTTATGTGGAATTTTGCAGGTAGGGAAAGTGATATTCAAGGGGCATCCTGGTTGATGCCGTTGGATGCATTTCAGAATATTCCACAACAGCTGGAAGAGAATAAAGGCCGTAATAATTATTTTATGTTACCACTCCTGTTGGGATTAATAGGAATGTTCTATAATTACAGGAAAAATCAAAAGGTATTTGCTGTTCTGATTATGCTATTTATTTTGACAGGTGTTGCACTGGTTATATATCTTAATTCCCCACCTGTTGAACCGAGGGAACGGGATTATATCTATGCTGGATCTTATTATGCATATGCTATCTGGATAGGGATAGGAGTCATTGCAATGGGTCAATATCTGATGAAATTTATAAAGAACAGTAAATCTTCAGCTATCGTTGCCACGATATTAGGTATGATCATTCCAATTATTATGGTAGCAGAAAATTGGGATGACCACGACAGATCCAACCGGTATTTTTCAGTTGATTCAGCTAAAAATTTCCTGGCATCCTGCGCTCCAAATGCTATCCTTTTCACAGGTGGTGATAATGACACTTTTCCATTATGGTATTCCCAGGAAGTTGAAGGATTCCGTACCGATGTACGAGTAATTGTACTTAGTTATTTTAACACAGACTGGTACATCGACCAGATGACACGTAAAGCCTATGATTCCGAACCCGTTCCATTTTCGATTCCCCGTAATCTGTACCGTCAGGGAGGACCCAACGATTATCTTCTTTACGTAGAAAATCCAAAAATTCAAAACCAGGCAATTAACCTTCAGGATTATATGGAGCTGATTAGGCGTGATCACCAGGCGTTAAAAGTACCTACCATTTTAGGTAGTATCAATTCATTACCTACACGAACGCTATTTTTGCCAATAAACAAAGAGGAAATTTTATCTAAGAATTTAATACCAGATGGTATGGAGGAATTGATTCCTGAGAGAATGTTATTCAGATTGAAAGGTGGAGGATTGGAAAAAAATACGTTAATGATACTTGATATGATCGTTGCAAATAAATGGGAAAGGCCCATATATTTCAATAATACTTCTCTGATGAATGCAGGAATAGACTTCAGGAAATATGTAATACAGGAAGGTAATGCTTACCGGTTATTACCATTGGAAAGTCCAGATATGCAGGATGAATTTGTCAATACTGAGGTAATGTACGACAATGTTATGAATAATTTTTATTTCCGTGAATTGAATAATCCGAATGTTTATTATTCCGAGGATTACAGAAATTTTGCTCTTAATCACAGGTCTACTTTCAATACATTAGCAGATCACCTGTTAAACAGAGGTGATACAATTCGTGCAAGGGAAGTATTACTTAAAAGTATTGATTCAATTCCTGACAAAGCCATTCCCTATGATCATGCAAATGTTCAGACCGCCTCATTATTATTTCAGGTGGGAGAGAATGAAAAGGCCATTGAGATAGCCGAAAAATTGGGAATAAATTCAGAAGAATATCTAAATTATTATTCGGCGAATGACAACGGACCTCAAAATGAAATTCAAAAGCACATGACGGTACTCAGTCTTTTATCACGTATGTTGAAAAACAATGGAAATGAGGAATTATCAGCTAGACTGGAAGCTACCTTCATGAGATATTACGATCAGCTCAATCAGTAAAAGAAGATCATTTAAGGTACCAACAGTCAATAATTGAATCCATTCCTGCTATCATCCTTTCTACAATATTCTATTAATGGTTTCTTCACGATCTGACACAATACATTTTTGGATGTCGAAATCACCTTCATACATTTTCAGGAATGGTTTATCCTGATCGAGGCCTACTAATCCGAATCCCGTTTCGGTTGATAAAAAGCTTTTAAAATTATTGCCAATTCTGGAATCAATGTATAAAGTTTTTTCTAATCGGTCGTACCTTACACCCGTTAATCCTTGCAGAAGACCATAGGATGCCATGGCTCTTGCATACCAGTGACCACATTCATATTCATTGAATGGATTCCGAATTTGCCCGTTATATCTTTTCCTTAATGTTCTGACGATTTCCAATCCTTTCTCTATCTCACCAACGAGCATTAAATGAGATGCAACCTGATATTCAATTCCTGTCCATACTTCATTACTGTACACAAAAGGCAGTGAAAGTTTACCTCCTTTTGGCCATGAACAAAGTAAAAGGCCACCTTCATTTCCGTATGCATAGGATGGCCGCTGCGGATTTACATGATCCGACAAATCTTTCTTATGATTATATTTATATACAGAATTGAGATGACTCTTTGTTTTAATTGGGTCAATATAGTCGCTTAAACCACACATACTCGCTATCCAGGCACCCAGAATTCCATCGGATAAACATCCTTTACCATACTGGTATTTAGGCCCTTCCTTCTTTAATAATTCCAATGCTTCCTCCGAATAGTTCACATTCCAGGATTCCTGCGCCTGCTCCAGGGGACTTGGTGTTTTGAGTCCCTCCCAAATGATCTTCTGATAAAAATATTCCCCATCATATAATTCATTCTCCAGGTAATCTTTTCCTTTAGCCAGTAGCTTTTCGTAAACAGATATATCATCACCAAGCCCTTTTCCCATATTAACCATTGCATGTAGTGCTCCCAGGTAAAAACTTGTACACATACCGTCAGGCCCCCAGAATTCAATATCATAGGTGTTATGATGTGGTTCTTCCAGGATTCCTTTTCCTGCAGGATCCCATGAACTGATACAGAAATCCATACTTTTCTTCACCTTAGGCCATAATTTTTTAAGCCATTCCGTATCCCCTGAAATTTTCCAATCCCGGTGAATCTTCATGATGCCCCCAAGTTGGCCATCCGCTGCCGCGTGAAATCCATGATCATTTTTCCTGATAGGCAGGGTGGCTCGAAACGTCTGATGCCCCTGGTCATTCTGATTATCAGTAAATTCTGTTTCGCGGAGTGACCTTTCCAAAGCAGGAAATAGATGTGGGATTGCCTGTGCATAATTCCAAACATGTGTACAGGACCCATGACAACACCCCCCCAGATCATGACAACCTTCCCAGGCCCATAGTTTACCATCCTTCTGTCGCAATACCGTAGGTGATTTCAGGATTGTTAGATTGGCGGCTACCGCTTCTATCACCTCCGGTGGCATAGTCTGATTGTAAAACGCTTCAGTAAATGTTTCCGTTCGTTTCTTTAAAAGATCATAGTTTTCCCTCCAATAGGATGTAACCTGTGTAATGTCTTCGAAACGTGCACTGTACCATGGTTCATAAAACAGCGAAGTATATGAATCCGGGCAGCAATCCTCTCCACCATCACATTCTTTAAAAAATTCATCCACATTTTTATCATCCGGACCCGAACCACGTCGAATATTGGAATGTGGAACATACCAGGCAAATAACACAGGAATGGTTTTTTCGCTATCCGGCTCTAATTCAAATGGAACATATAAAGAGGCCCCTGGTGTATTTTCTTTTACCGCATCATTCGGAATGTTCCCTTCTTGAATATCTTTCCACATGATGGAACGGGCATCGAACCAACCGCCACGGAAAAGGCTGCCATCTACTATTACCTCTGAATCAGTAGTGTAAATAGCAAAATCCCCTTTAAAATGTGGTTTCTTAGGAAGACAGGATTGTGAGAGAAGGAATCCACCTTCCATCAAATGAATGGAATCTCCTTCCTGGTACCTGCCACCAAATTCACTGGGTAACTCAATTTTCATGAAATTATAAGCATGATAAGAAAAAACAGCCTCTATTCTTTTGCTCGAAGTATTTTTTACTTTGTACTCAAGAGCCCCTGCCGGTATACTGGAATGATCCGCATCCCCAGGAATGAAGGGACTCCAGCCTGTAATTTGAATCTCAAGAGGAATATCAGTATCCTTTAGCATAACCTCACCAAAAGGAAATCTAGCCTCAAATGAGGCTTCTTGAAACCGTGGAAATCCATATGAAGTCTGTCCTGCCCCATTACCCGTATTGGGGCGTCCAAAAATTTTGTAATGAGGAACGGGTCCTTCTAATACCTTTGCACCATTTTTAATCCCCTTAACAGAGATCGCACCGAACATAAATGGTTCATTAAATATTTCAGGCGAGTTTCTTACTGAAACATGTGAAATACATCCTGTTCCTTCCAGACATACCATGCCAGTTCCCATCCCGCCGATTGGAAAGGCAATTCTGTCAGTGAATGATCCCTGATAGGATTCATTAAATAACCTCAAGGAATTGGAGGATAATAGATCATCAGCAGTCCTTTCTGATCCTTTTTCAGAACTACATCCGAGTGTAAGTGAAACACCTGACACGGATGCTATGGCTCCGGTCTTAAAAAATTCACGTCGATTAATTTTTCCCATGATATTTAAAAAATAGGTTGGTAAATCAAGTTACTTATAATTGTGGATAAAAGGCAAATGTGATCTTTATTTTTATTATGATTAACTACATGATCCTTAAAAATCCATTAAAAAACCAAACATATACAACGTAAAATTCAGGCTTCTTTCATAAATGGATATCGATAATCTTTGGGTGGGAGAAAATTTTCCTTTATTGTCCTAGGAGAAACCCATCTTAACAGGTTAATCATAGCTCCTGCCTTATCATTGGTTCCTGAGGCTCTTGCTCCGCCAAAGGGTTGCTGGCCAACCACTGCACCAGTTGGTTTATCATTGATATAAAAATTCCCCGCTGAATTACTGAGCATCCTGGTAGCTAGATCGATAACATATCGTTCTTTGGCAAAAACAGCTCCTGTTAAAGAATAAGGAGATGTTTGATCAACGAGTTCCAGAGTCTCAACAAAGCGCTGGGAATTGTAGACATATATAGTCAATACAGGACCGAAAATTTCCTCAATCATGGTGGCATACTGTGGGTCTTCTACTAATATCACCGTTGGTTCTATAAAGTATCCCTTTGATTTATCATAATTCCCTCCGATTATTACCTTAGCAACGTTGCTCTTTTTAGCCTCTTCAATATATTTTACTATTTTATCAAAAGCTGTTTCGTCAATAACAGCATTGAAAAAATTTGTAAAATCTTCTACATCTCCCATTCTTAAATCTTGTAGTTCCTTATGAAGATGTTGCCGAACATCCTCCCAACGATTATCAGGAATATATGCCCTTGAAGCAGCAGAACATTTCTGTCCCTGGTATTCAAATGCCCCGCGAATAAGTGCGGTCACTACTTCGTTAACGTTTGCGGTTTCATGCATCAGGATAAAATCTTTCCCACCTGTCTCTCCAACAATCCTGGGATAAGATTTGTATTTATCTATATTTGCTCCGATTCTTTCCCAGAATAATTTAAAGATTTTTGTGCTTCCCGTGTAATGCACACCTGCGAAATCCGGATGTTCAAATATAATTTCTGAGGCCATTGGACCATCATCATGAATAAGGTTGATCACCCCATCCGGTAATCCTGCATCACGAAAAATCTGCATAAGAAAATATGCAGAATAGATCTGCTTTGGGGATGGTTTCCACACAACTGTATTCCCCATAATAGCCGGAGCGGTTGGTAGATTTCCAGCTATTGAGGTAAAATTAAACGGTGATACTGCATAAATAAAGCCTTCTAACGGACGATATTCCAAACGGTTCCATGTATGTGGTGCCGATTCGGGCTGTTGTTTATATATTTCAGTCATATAGTACACATTAAATCGCAGAAAATCGATCATCTCACATGCTGCATCTATTTCGGCCTGAAATACATTTTTTGACTGACCGAGCATGGTGGCGGCATTTATTTTTGCCCGATATGGTCCTGCTATTAAATCAGCAGCTCGTAAAAATATGGCAGCGCGTTGTTCCCATGTCAGACGCTCCCATTTTTCCTTTGCATTCAGTGCAGCATTGATTGCCCTTTTTACATGATCTTCATCACTGATAAAATACCTGCCCAGTACATGATTATGATTATGTGGAGGCGATATATTGGATGTATTATTGCTTCTGATTTCCTCACCTCCAATGAACATTGGGATGTCCAATTGTATACTTTTAAGCTCTTTTAATGTCTTCTTTAACTCTTTTCTTTCTGGTGAACCCGGAACATATGATTTTACAGTTTCATTTTCAGGAACCGGAACATTAAAAAATCCTTTTGCCATATGTTTTGAGATTTTTTTATCTGAAAATAGTTTATGTGTAAACAAATCTAACAATATCCTGTAATAAAAATATCCGTGATGGCATCTCTTTGCAGTTGGATTGACTATAATATGCCTGTCAATTCGCTCAGGCTTGAAATCTCATAAGTTACAGGAAGATTATGACTTTTTCGTTCAGGATTAAAATAAATCACATCAAGCGATGCATTGATGGCTCCAAGGACATCAGTTTCAGGATTATCCCCGATCATGATACATTCTTCTATCCGGGTTTTTATTAATTTTATAGCTTGCTCAAACATCTCTATATTTGGTTTTTTAAATCCTGCTTTTTCTGAAGTGATTATATTGTCAAAATAATCCTTCAAATTGCTGTTGATGAGCTTTATATCCTGAATATCATCAAATCCATTAGTTATGATATGCAAGTGGTATTTTGGCTTCAAATAATCAAGTATTTCAAACGTATATGGAATGACATGTCCCTTAATTGGACACAGCTCGAGATACAAATCCCCAATACCCGGTGGAACATCTTTTTCTTGAATACCTAAACTGCCTAATACAAGTTTAAATCGTTCCTTACGCAGATAATCCCTATCAACTTTACTTTGATTATATAAATCCCAGAGTGTAGCATTGATTTTCTTGAATTTAGTGACAAAATCACTTTCTGAAAATTTCCCAAGACGATTTAGGTTATAGTAAGTATATACTTCAATTAGCGCTTCGCTGGAGTTTTTTTCAAAATCCCAGAGTGTATGATCAAGATCAAATAGTATATGTTTATATTTTAACACAATAAAACTCTTAAACACAAGAACTAACTATGTAACAAGATTGTTCCGCATGAGCCGATATTTGGCTAGTTCATGATGATCAAATAAGATGTCAAATTGTTCCAGATCTTCAGCAAGCACGTGATCCTTGCTAAAATAATCCATCAACAGTTTTACCAGATCTGTTACCTCCTCTTTGATCATATAAAAAACCCATTGATCTACCTTTCTGAAGGATACAATCCCTGCGTTTCGAAGATATGATATATGTCTTGATGTTTTAGCCTGTGTATACCCCAATATAAGTTCAAGGTCAGAAATACACATTTCATTTTTATAATACATTAAATGCAATATCCTGACTCTGGGTTCCTCAGCCAGTGCTTTAAAGACCTGGACACCGAAATTAAGAGAAAAATTTTTTAACCTCATGACAATTTTCCTTGTTATATCAAATATAAATTTTTAGCGTCTAAGAAGCACAGATAAACTTTTAATTGTTAAAGAATATTTAAATTAGTAGAATTGTAATACTTAATATATTGCTGATTTTGCATTTTTTATCATTAAATATCAAAAAGTGGTATATTCCTTTTGCATTAATCCTTTTAATAATTGGTAATTCACTGGAGGTTAATGCGCAAGGAGGTCAGTTACGAATTATACAGCTATCAGGAATTGTTTTGCGTCCCGATAGTACCGGTGGTGTTCCCGGAGTACACGTCTATGTCCCTAAAGCAGGACGGGGAACTACAACTAACCAGTTTGGCTATTTTTCATTACCCACCCTTGCAGGAGACAGTATAGTAATCAGTGCGGTGGGTTTTCGTAAACAAAGTTATATTGTTCCAAAAAATGAAGGCGATGCCATAACCATTATCATACCAATGGAGGAAGATACCATTATGCTTCCTGAGATAGAAATTTTTCCTTATCCGACTGAAGAATTGTTAAAAGAAGCTATTTTGGCCATGCGATTACCAAATCAAGCTGATTATGATGCAATCAGTCGAAATCTGAATGAGGAAACAATGGCAGAAATGTTCAGATCAATGCCCATGGATGGTAGTATGAATTATAAATATTATTTAAATCAGAGATTAACTTATATGCATGATGGGTACGGGCCAAGATATAACCCATTATTAAATCCTTTTGCATGGGCTGAATTTTTTAAATCCTTAAAGAGAGGAGATCTGAAACAAAAATGATCAATATTTCCGGTCAAAATAGGATTATATAATCAATAAAAAACAATTATCCTGAAGTTTTAACGTTTTTTAACAAATCGAAGGTGTATTGAATTTACATGAGAAAAATAGTTGCGATATACATTTTTTTTAACCTATTAATTTATTACAGCTGCACCCTTGAAAAGGAAAAAATGAGCGATCCTCTTGTTGGGAAGTGGAATGCGCGCTGGGAATTAATCAATCCGGAAATGATCAATATATTTGAACCGGACCAGATGATCATGCATGGAGAGGTCATTTTTAATCAGGACAATTATGCAAAAATTCGTGCATTTGGATTTGAAGGATGTGCTTTTACATCGGATACCTCTGAAAATCAATTAATATACAAGAAGAATGATTCAACAATTAACCTGTTGAATAGTAATAACGAGGTAATATTCTCATATTTTATAAAAGATGAGGGTATTGATTTTGTTCAATTATTGCTGATGGATGATATTGAATTGACACTTACACGATGATATAAATTATATTTTAACCTGGTCAAGGTTGATAAATTCAATTTTATTATCTGCACTAAGGTTTATGCCAACAATACCATCCTTATTAACTTTACCAGCCAAGATCTCTTTGGATAACTCATTTAATACCTCACGTTGTAATACTCGCTTTAAAGGCCTGGCTCCGAATTGTGGATCAAATCCAATTTTAGCTAAATAATTCAAGGCTTTATCTGATGCTTCAAGCTTTATACCGCTTTCTGACAAGCGATGTTGTATGTGCCTGAATTGAATATCCACAATTTTCCTGATATCCTTTTTAGTCAGGGGACGGAACATGATAATATCATCAATCCTGTTAAGAAATTCAGGTCGTACAGACATTTTTAGTAAATCGAACACTTGTTCCCTGGTTTCCTCAAATATTTCATGTTCATTCGCATCGGTCATGACACTATATTTCTCCTGGATCAGGTGTGATCCAATATTGGTGGTCATAATGATGATGGTATTTTTAAAGTTAGCTAATCTTCCCTTATTATCTGTTAAACGCCCTTCATCAAGCACCTGTAATAATATATTAAATACGTCAGCATGTGCTTTCTCTATTTCATCAAGCAAAATTACAGAATACGGTTTTCGTCGAACTGCTTCTGTTAATTGCCCCCCCTCATCATACCCGATATAACCTGGAGGAGCTCCGATTAATCTACTGACCGTATGTCTTTCCTGATATTCAGACATATCAATCCTTATTAATGAATTTTCATCATTGAAAAGGAATTCAGCCAGGGATTTTGCCAGCTCAGTTTTTCCTACTCCAGTTGTCCCAAAGAAAATAAAGGAACCAATAGGTCGTTTGGGGTCTTGTAATCCAGCCCTACTCCTTCTCACAGCATCTGATAATGCATGAATAGCCTCTTTCTGACCTGCCACACGTTTTCCTAACTCTTCCTCCAGTTGTAATAATTTTTCCCTTTCAGTTTGAAGCATTTTCGAAACAGGAATTCCTGTCCATTTGGATACTACTTCTGCAATATCTTCAGCATCCACTTCCTCCTTCAAAAGAGGAGATTCGTCCCGCATCTGATCCATTTTTAACATAAGGTCTTCCAGTCTTCTCTCACATTCCACTATTTTACCGTATCTGATCTCTGCAACTCTGCCGTAGTCCCCCGAACGTTCCGCCTGTTCAGCTTCAAATTTATATTTATCAATATTTTCTTTTTCTTCCCGAATATTCTTTATAACATCTTTTTCGTTTTCCCATTTGGCTTTGAGAGCATTCCGTTTTTCAGATAATTCAGAAATCTGCTTATTAAGATTTCCTTCTTTTCTATTATCTTTTTCCCTTCGAATTGCTTCCCGTTCAATTTCCAATTGCATAATTCTTCTCTGGAGTTCGTCTAGTTCTTCAGGTAATGAATCAATTTCAATTCGTAATTTTGCAGCAGCTTCATCCATGAGATCGATGGCTTTATCAGGGAGATAACGGTCGGAAATATAACGATTACTTAATTCCACTGCAGCAATAGCTGCATCATCTTTAATCCTTACTCCATGATGTACTTCATATTTTTCCTTAATCCCTCTTAAAATTGATATGGAATCTTGGACAGATGGTTCATCGATGATAACAGTCTGAAATCGTCTTTCGAGTGCTTTATCTTTTTCAATATACTTCTGATATTCCTTCAGGGTGGTAGCCCCGATAGCATGCAATTCTCCTCTTGATAAGGCAGGCTTTAATAAATTGGCAGCATCCATAGCCCCTTCCCCAGCTCCAGCACCAATCAAAGTGTGAATCTCATCAATAAAAAGAATGATCTCACCATCAGAATCAGTAACCTCCTTGACAACTGCTTTCAATCTTTCTTCAAACTCACCTTTATATTTTGCACCTGCAATCAATAATCCCATATCCAGGGAAATGATGGTTTTTGTTTTGAGGTTTTCAGGCACGTCCCCATCAACAATCCGTTGGGCCATACCTTCAACTATAGCTGTTTTACCAACACCTGGTTCTCCCAGTAATATAGGATTATTTTTCGTTCGTCTCGATAATATTTGAAGTACTCTCCTGATTTCCTCATCCCGTCCAATTACCGGATCGATTTTTCCGGATTCGGCTAGTTCATTTAGATTTTTTGAATACCTTTCAAGTGATCTGTATTTACCTTCTGCGTTAGGATCTTTGACCGTATCACCACCCCGTAATTCTGCAACTGCAAGTTTGAGATGTTTTTCATTAATGCCAAGGTCTTTTAACATCGTGGCCACTGAATCTTTCCCAGTTAATATGGCTAGTAATAGGTATTCGATAGCTATAAATTCATCCTTATTTTCTTTACTGATTTTTTCTGCCCTTTGTAATACCTGGCTTGTTTCATTAGACAGATAAGGTTGTTGCCCTGACACTTTTGGATAGCTATTAATAATTTCTTCAAGTTTTGATTTGAGGTGAGTTGAGTTAATATTTAGTTTATTCAGTAAAAAAGAAATCACATTCTCATCAGATTGTAATATTCCTTTCATCAAATGACCGGGTTCAATAGCTTGTTGCTCGTTGCCGGCGGCAATCTCTGCGCTTTTCTGAATCGCTTCCTGCGACTTAACTGTATATTTATTAAAATTCATAGTTCAACATCAATAGATAACAAAATGCAAATTATCATCTGATGGATGTCAAATATTAAACCAGTATCGAATTAAATCATGGATATGCCAATGTGGCATTTATTTTGATTGAAATTTAATTAATGCGCCAATATGTCTGGATTGTTTGTGAATCCAATCAACGATTGTGATAAATAGTGTTCCGTGACGATGTAATTCGATTATAGCTGCATATAAATCGATATAATTTAAGTACCAATTCCCAATGCATGTAAATAGGCGTTTTCATAATAACTGACCAAATTGTTCCAATCAAAATGAACGGAATTCTGTTCTGCCTTATAACGTAATTCGATTCGATCACGTCTTAGCAAACGTGCAAAATGGAGCATCTGATTGGCCAGTTGATTGGCAGCTTTATCAAAATTCTGTGTTTTATTATTCACAATATAGATTGCTTTCCTGTTTTGTTGTTTTAGATAGTTCATGGAATAATCACCAAATCCAGAAAGGTTGCTGGTAATTGCTGGAACTGCTCGCGCCAAACATTCAAGTGGTGTATAACCCCATGGTTCATATAAACTGGGGAAAACACCTAAATGACACCCTCGTACAAACTGATCGTATTCCATTCGAAATAAGGGATTTGTTGAAGTAATAAAATCGGGATGATATACAATTTTTACTTTATCATCATGATTATTAATCAGATTGGTAGAACGCAGGAAATTTAATACTGGATCCTCGCCGTCACTGACCAAGTTATGAGTTATAATAGGAGGGAGTGATGACTTTTTAAAGGATTGTAATGTTCGTCGATAACGTAATCGCCAGTAATCATCAACGAAATCATTTAATGCCGGCAGTCTATGATCTTCGCTGAGTGCAGCAGCGTAAAACAACCTTTCCCCAACCTGTTCTTTAATATTATAAATAGAATTTCTTAACTCTTCCAATAAAGCGACTGAGTGCAATACATCAGGATTAATAGAATGATATGGCTGTTTTGTGATAAAGAACATAACGATGGTAACATCATCCCCGGCATGTTTCAATTTCCAATTCAGTCTGGATAATGCCTCTATTGTTAAATCAAAACCTTTATTTCTGTATTCAAATCGACCTGATGTGAAAAAATAAATGGTCTGATCAAGATCAAATGTATAACTCGGGAAAAAATGTGCCATAACAAATTGATGTATTTTCTCTTTATACAATTGATGTAGGTTCTGAAATTCATGTATTGCCGTAAATCTTTTTATATTTATGCCATTGGGCAAAATATGATCAGGTACACGATCAAGTAAATATTCGCATTCCTTACCCGTTACCTCGCTTACAGTTGTAAAAATATGTGAGCCATGTGCTGCAGCCCTTTCAATTTTAACAGATGCTTCGATATTAAAATGTTGGGATTCACTCTGCCAGTTAAAAAATGGAAGATGTTCATAGAACTGCGGATCATTCATCGCAAGATATCTTCCTAGTAGTGTTGCGTGGGTCGTAAATACAGTACTAATCGGGATATTTTCCCTCCTGATTTCGGGAATAGACGTTCCTGACATCCATTCATGAAAATGTCCAATAATTTTTTTTGATGTGATCTCCTTAGAAGAGAGATGTTTAAAGAATATCTTCAATAGATATCCAAAAGCTGCTACCTTATTTAAAAGATCATCATCACCTGGCATTGAAATATCGTGATGATCCCACAGTTCATATTTAATGGAGCCTAAACGGTCATAAACACTGAATGGATTGAGTAAGACTGTATTTGGTCGGCCAGTAACCAACCATTTCCCGTATTTTGCATCAAACCCCGATTTTTGCATCTTTTTAACAGCGAGGAAAAAGGGATCAGAAGAATTTTCACTCTCTTCAAATTCGCTTATAGCAAAATGATGTATGTATGGCCCGATAACACAATAATTGTTTCCCCATTTATTAACCTGTGTTGGAGATTTCGATCGAATAACAGTATAAATTCCACCTACCTGGTTGCATACCTCCCAGGCAACTTCTACCAATAATGTATTTTTGATATCTCTTTTTGACAGTCTCTTTGATTTCTGTTTTACAGTGTTGGATTCATTTTGATTTCCCATGATTGTGTAAAATCAATTGATGATTAAAATTATCTTCAATAAAGTACTTAAATATTTAATATTCTTAAAAACAATTTAAAGAAATTTAAAATTTCTTTTTCCCCGAAATAACCTCTTCCATCCAGGTATTAATGCAGGAACATTTCTACGATAGTCAAGATATTTTTCCCCAAACTCTTGGATCAATTTTTTCTCTTCAAAATATATCCCGATGATGAAGTACATAATAAAACAAAAAATTGTGACCAGGTTGGTGGTAGTAGGTGCGAAAATAAAAAAACCGAGAATGGCGATAATAGATCCGCTATAGAGAGGATGTCTGACATATGATAATAAACCATCCAATTGCATAGCTTGAGTTTCCAAATTTCCCTTAATTTGATGAATTCCTATAAACTCTCTAATATCATATTGAGAAAATGCTTTTTTTATAATTATAATTCCAAAGGATGCAATTGATAATCCCAGAAATATACTCCAGGTTTGTTGCTTATATATTAAATTCTGTGATAAAGTGGATTGATACCATATAATTGGAATCAATAAAATAATGGAAAAAATCACATATATAAATCGATAGTATTTATTAAAATTATAAAAATGATTTTTAAAAAGCCTTTTCATCCAGTTGGCCGCAAACACGCTATGCAATAATCCATATAAAATCCATAACCCAATTAATATGATATATTCAGACATAATGAAAAAATAATAATCATTTATATTAAACCTAAATTTTATTTAACTTTTTAAGGAAAATTAAAGTATTTTTTATGAGAAAAATTATAATTGGCCTGGCCAGGGAGGGCAAAATTCCTCCTGATAATCGTGTCGCGCTTACTCCCTGGGAGGTGATTGAAGCACAGAATGTTTTTCCTTCATTTGAGATTTTTTGTCAGTCCAGTCCCGACCGTTGTTTTTCTGATGAATCCTATCGAAAACTAGGTATACCTGTTGTTTCATCCCTGGAAAACTGTGATATAATTTTAGGTATAAAGGAATTTCCAATACAGGAGCTGATCAATGATAAAACCTATTTATTTTTCTCACATACCATTAAAAGACAGCATTATAACAGGGATATGCTTCGAGAAATTATTCGCAAGAAAATTAGATTGATAGATTATGAATGTATTACTGATATTCATGGAAAACGAATTATTGCATTTGGCCGGTTTGCCGGTATTGTTGGTGCTTACAACGCTTTATTAGGTTATGGCAAAAAGTTTAACCTTTTTCATATTTCAAGAGCTTATGAATGTGACAGCTATATAGAGCTTAAAAATGAATATAAAAAAGTCCATCTACCTCCCATTAAAATTGCTTTAACCGGCCACGGTAGTGTAGGTCATGGTGCCAGAGAAGTTCTTGAAGGTTTTGGGATCAAGGAAGTTACTGTGAAAGATTTTTTAAACTTGGAATTTAAAGAACCGGTATATGTTCAGCTTCATTCCAGGGATTACTATAAAAGATATGATGGTGGAGATTTTGACAGGGAAGAGTTTCACCGTGCCCCTTATTTTTATAAATCCGTTTTTTTTCGATTTACAAAAGAAACGGATCTTTTTATCAATGGGACGTTTTGGAATATTGGATCAGATCCATTAATACAGCCGGATCAAATGAAGGCATATGATTTTAAAATTAAATTTATTGCGGATATATCCTGCGATTTGAAGGGGCCAATTCCCTCAACCATACGTACATCTTCAATTGAACAACCATTTTATGACTACAATCCACAAACAGAATCTGAGGAACCGCCCTTCTCTTCAGTAAAAAATATTACTGTAATGTCAATTGATAATCTTCCGAATGAACTACCCAAGGAAGCTTCAAATTCATTTGGCCGCATTCTAATAGAAAGGATATTTCCAAATATTGTATATGGTGATGATGATGAAATGCTTAAACGTGCCATTATTACCTTCAATGGTAAACTTACACCCAGATATAAATACCTTCAGGATTTTGTGGATGGCAGAGAATAAAAAAAGCCCCGAAATACGAGGCATATCTTTTGAATCAATATGATTATTATCCGTTCATTGATACCAGGAACTCTTCATTGTTTCTCGTACCTTTCATTTTTTCAATAAGAAATTCGATAGCTTCATTTGAATTCATGTCTGCCATAAACTTCCTCAGTATCCAAACTCGCTGTAATGTTTCTTTGTCCAGTAATAATTCTTCTCTCCTTGTTCCCGAAGCCGGGACATCAATAGCAGGAAAAATTCGTTTGTTGGATAATTTACGATCTAGTTGCAGTTCCATATTTCCTGTACCTTTGAATTCTTCAAAGATCACTTCATCCATCTTGGAGCCAGTTTCAATTAATGCCGTAGATATGATGGTCAATGAACCCCCATTTTCCACATTCCTTGCAGCACCAAAAAATCGTTTTGGTTTATGTAATGCATTGGCATCAACACCACCGGAAAGAATTTTACCTGACGAAGGTACAACTGTATTATGAGCTCTGGCCAGCCTGGTTATCGAATCCAGCAAGATCACAACATCATGACCACATTCAACCATTCTTTTGGCTTTTTCTAAAACAATATTTGCCACTTTCACATGTCTTTCAGCTTGTTCATCAAAGGTGGAGGAAATAACTTCAGCTTTTACTGACCTTTCCATATCGGTCACTTCTTCAGGCCGCTCATCAATTAAAAGTATCATGAGATAAATCTCAGGATGGTTTTCTGCAATTGCATTAGCTATTTGTTTAAGTAATACAGTTTTCCCTGTTTTGGGTTGCGCCACAATCATGCCTCGCTGTCCCTTACCGATCGGTGCAAAAAGGTCATGAATTCGCATTGAATAGTTACCCGGATCTTTTTGTGAGGCCAGGTTAATCTTCTCTTCCGGGAATAAAGGAGTAAGGTATTCGAAAGGTACCCTGTCCCTGATTTCATCGGTTGTTTTTCCGTTTACATTTTCTACACGGAGTAATGCAAAATATTTCTCACCTTCCTTGGGTGGTCGGATCTGACCCCTGACAATATCCCCGGTTTTCAGACCAAATAATTTTATCTGTGATGGAGATACGTAAATATCATCCGGGCTTGCCAGATAATTATAGTCTGATGATCTTAAAAATCCATATCCGTCTTGCATGATCTCCAAAACACCTTCATTCTCTATCGCACCATCAAACTCTTTGGAAGAAGGTTTTTTAGGTTTTTGTTCTCTTCGAATATCATGCTTAGGTCTAATTTCTTTGTCGGTTTCCTTCACTGAATCAAAGGATGTAATGGATTCGTCAATGTCCATATCAAAAGATTCAAGGAGTTCATCAGCTGTGGTTTCTTTCGTGTCAACTTCTTCCTTTTCGGTGACGTTTACACGCTTGGCTATCTTTCCTGAAATGTCACTATCGGTTTCATTTTCATTTTGTTTTGGTGGGGTCTTTTTTGACACTTTTGCAGTCTCAGGATTTGCTGCCTGGTGATCCAGGATTCTGTAGATCAATTCCTTCTTTGCCAATTTCTTGAAATTTTTAACTCCCAAGTCATCAGCAATATCTTTCAGTTCAGAAAGCAGCCTTACATTAAGATCTTCAATATTATACATATAATTAATTTAGTATTAAAAGTTAACAAAGGATTTGTTATGATATTAAGTTGATTAGTTATGAAAAAGAATAATTGATTTCGGTTTCAGAAATGAACTAATTCCAGTTCAATGATGAATTGTAGGTGCAATATTATATCACCAATTGTAAATTGTCAAGAAATATGTTCTATTTTAATCCGTAAATTAGCTGTCAGAAATATTTCGAATTCTTCGAATTTTAGGAACGCAAAAGAGATTTAATTTTACTTTTGCACATAAAATAAAATTCGTTATGCTCAATTTAATGCAAGTTAAGGAAAATCCTGATAAAATCATACTCGGATTAGAAAAAAAGAAAGTTGATAATGCAAGCCAATTAATCAACGAACTTTTACGAATTGATGAAAAACGGAGGAGCACACAAACAGAAATGGATCATATCCTTAATGATATAAATATCAAATCCAAAAGTATTGGAGCACTCATGAAAGAAGGAAATCACGTTGAAGCCGAATCTGTGAAAGCCCAGACCAAGAAACTTAAAGAGGATTCAAAAAAACTGGGGATAATACTTAACGAGATTGAAATTCAACTTGAAGAATTATTATATAATATCCCTAATGTTCCTCACCTGGATGTTCCACATGGTGCATCCAGCGAGGATAATAAAATAATATTCGAATACGGAACCATCCCTGTATTACCTGATGAAGCATTACCACACTGGGAACTTATTGAAAAGTACGACATTATCGATTTTGAACTGGGAAATAAAATAACCGGAGCCGGATTTCCTATTTATAAAAATAAAGGGGCCAAACTTCAACGTGCGTTGATCAGTTTTTTTCTCGATGAAGCTGAGAAAGCCGGATATGATGAAATACAACCGCCAGTCATCATAAATGCTGATTCCGGAATTGCTACAGGTCAACTTCCGGATAAAGAAGGGCAAATGTACCAATTGAAGGATGATGATTTTTATTTGATTCCAACCGCTGAGGTTCCAATAACAAATATATATAGAAATGTGATCCTGAAAGAAAATGAATTACCGGTAAAAAAAGTAGGTTATACCCCATGTTTCAGAAGGGAAGCAGGATCGTGGGGAGCACATGTCCGGGGTTTAAACCGTTTGCATCAATTTGATAAAGTTGAAATTGTTCAAATAAGTAAACCCAGTGATTCTTATGAAGCCCTAGCAAACATGTGTGAGTACGTTAAAAGTTTGATAATTAAGCTTGATTTGCCTTTCAGAATGGTAATGCTCTGTGGAGGCGATCTGGGCTTTACTTCTGCCATGACATATGATATGGAAGTATATTCCGCGGCTCAGAAAAAATGGCTGGAAGTAAGCAGTATTAGTAATTGTGAAAATTTCCAATCTAACAGATTAAAACTGAGATATAAAAACGAAGAGAATAAAAACATACTGCTTCACACATTAAACGGTAGCGCATTAGCATTACCACGTGTTTTGGCCGCAATATTAGAAAATAACCAGAATGATAATGGAATAAAAATTCCAGAAATACTTCGTCAATATACAGGATTTGATTTGATTCACTAAAGTATTAATTCATGAGAATAAGGAAAGGTATCGAAAAGGATTTACCTGATGTTTACATTCTGATCAAGGAACTTGCAGTTTATGAAAAAGCTCTACCGGAAGTTGAAACAACAATTGAAAGCATGCGTGAGGATGGCTTTGGCAAGACACCTGTATTTGGTTTTTTTGTAGCAGAAATCGAAAAGAAAATAGTAGGCCTTTCTTTATACTATTTTAGATATTCAACATGGAAAGGTAAACTATTATTTCTTGAAGATCTGGTCGTCTTGGAAAAATACCGGAATAATGGTATTGGAAGGAAACTAATGGACGCCACGATCCAGGAAGCAAAACTACAAAAATGTAAGGGATTACAATGGCAGGTTCTGGACTGGAATAAACCAGCTATTGGTTTTTATGAAAAATACAATCCCCTTTTTGATCCGGAATGGATTAATTGCCGGCTTTCAGAGGAACAGATCCAAAATTATTGATCTACTTCCTGAAGCACGGTTCTGAATGCAACGTGTTTATGCCGATATTTTTGATTATGTTCCTCTATCAATAGGGGAGCCTCCTTTTCGAGGTATTCTTCAATTTCAGATAAATTTGCGGCGAAAAATTGAGCTGAGTAGGTTACTCCCTCCTCCATTACATTTAAAAGTCTGTAGAATTTATAACTTTCAAAATAACCAGTTGCCATTATTTTGGGTAAATGAATCCTTTTCATCCATTCTATCCAATGATCTTCAATATCACGATCAATATTGTAAGTGATATTATATAAATACATGAGAATTAAAAAAGGAAAAATTTAGTAAATTAAAAAAAACATTTTGCGAATTATTATGACATAAACTTAACAAAAAATAGACTTTAATTTAATTTTAAACAAAAACTTGATTTTTGGGTTATTGTATTAAATTATTTTAATTGTTCTTCTAACACTTAATTTTTGTAAACGTGTCAACATATTCAATTAAAGATCTTGAGCAGCTTTCTGGAATTAAAGCACACACACTGAGAATTTGGGAACAGAGGTATGATTTTATCAAACCCAAAAGAACAGAAACGAACATCCGCTTTTATGATGATCAGGACCTCAAACTGATCCTGAATGTGTCCCTTTTAAAAGATAATGGACACAAAATTTCCAAAATTTCCAGGATGCCCTATGATCAAATGCAAAAGGAAGTTCTAAAATTAACAGAAAAAAAATTAAGTTATACTGAGAAAATACATACGTTGACCCTTGCCATGATTGATCACGACGAAGAAAGATTCGAAAAGATAATGTCAACCATCATTCTCCAAATTGGTTTCGAGGATACCATGATTAAAGTTATCTATCCTTTCCTTATCAAAATAGGCATCCTCTGGCAGACAGGATCCATTTCTCCTTCCCAGGAACATTTTATATCAAATTTAATCAGACAGAAAATAATTGTGGCCATTGAAGGGCTTTTTGTGCCTTCCTCGGATTATAACAAGAATTATTTGTTGTTTCTCCCTGAAAAAGAACTCCATGAATTATCCCTCTTATTTTCCGCATACTTGATCAAATCACGAAAAAATAAGGTGATTTATATTGGCCAGAACACACCATTTGATGATTTGATCAGTGTTTATAATTCTATGAAGCCGGACTATTTACTTACTGTGATGACATCCTATCCACTATCTGCAGAAGTTCAGAATTATGTTGATAAATTAAGTCAGAAATTCCATAATAATACTATTCTGATTTCAGGCAGACAAGTAATTGGTCAGGAAATCCAGATGCGGGAAAATATTATACTACTCAATAAGCTGGAAGATCTCAGGGATTTTATCCTTCAACATTCCTGATTGCCCATAACCTTCATCAGAATTCATATAAATTTAATTTTGTTTAATTTATGTTAAACATTTATTAGATATTTCAAACATTGGCCTGATATCAAATCATTGTTTGGATTCTCATGTATTATGCTTTAAATCAGTGATTTACATGTGCCAAAATCAAGCACTATATTTTTTTTAAAAAAATTGTTTAATTTATTTTTGTTTTTGTTAAACAATATTATGTATATTTGTTTAACAAAATTAATAAATACTTAAACAGATTAAAATTATGACTGCATTAGAATTTGGGTACAACATCAGCAAGAGTACTAAATCATTAAAACCAATTGCCATTCGCCTTACGAAAAATGTTGAAGAAGCAGAAGATCTTATTCAGGAAACGGTGCTGAAAGCTTTTACCAACCGGGATAAGTTTACAGAAGGGACAAATTTAAAAGCTTGGTTATATACCATCATGAAAAATACATTCATTACAAATTATCAACGGATGGTAAGAAAAAATACATTTATTGATACTTCTGATAATTTGCATTATATTCATAGCAACAACAACATAATCGAGAATCTTGCTTATTCCAATTTTGCGCTTAAAGATATAAATCGAGCTATTGAAATTCTGGATGATACATACAAGATCCCTTTTATGATGCATTTCAGAGGTTTTAAGTATTTTGAAATAGCCGAAAAATTGGATATTCCTATAGGAACGGTAAAAAACCGGATTCATATTGCAAGACAAGAACTCAAAAAAAGCTTGAAAAAGTACGCTGTAAAATAGTACAAACAATAATGCCATCAGGTGAAAAAAGCAGTCATCATAGGATCTGGTTTTTCTGCATTGTCTTCCGCTACCTTTCTGGCATCAAATGGATTTAGAGTTACAATACTTGAAAAAAATAGTACTCCTGGAGGAAGGGCCAGGAAATTAATTAGCAAGGGTTTTACTTTTGATATGGGACCCAGCTGGTACTGGATGCCCGATATTTTTGAGTCCTATTTCAGCAAATTTGGGAAAACTCCCGATGACTTTTATGAACTCATCCGCTTAGACCCTTCCTACAAAGTAATTTTTGGAAAAGATGATTATCTGAATATTCCAGCTTCGCTTACTGCATATAAAGAAATGTTTGAATCGTTAGAGGCCGGAAGCGGAGACTTGCTGGAAAAATTCCTGGCACAGGCTGGTTATAAATATAAGGTGGGTATTAACCAATTGGTATATAAGCCAAGCCGTTCGATATCTGAATTTATCAATTTGAAGTTATTAATTGATATGATCAGGATGGATATCTTTAAATCGTTCGAAAAACATATTAAAAAATATTTCAGCCACAAAAAGATATTAATGCTAATGGAATTCCCAATACTTTTCCTGGGCGCAATAGCCAAAAACACGCCGGCTTTATATTCCCTTATGAATTATGCTGATATCAAGCTGGGAACCTGGTATCCAATTGGCGGAATGCACAAAATTGTGGAGGGGATGGTATCATTGGCAACAGATCTCGGGGTAGAAATAAAAGTGAATGAGGAGGTAATAAAAATCGATGTTAAAAAAAATCAGGTAAATGAAGTACATACCACCAAGGAATCTTATCATGCTGACGTATGTGTGGCTGGAGCGGATTACCATCACGTAGAAAAGAACTTACTTGATCCGGAATTCAAAAACTACAATGAAGATTACTGGGAGTCGAAAGTATTTGCACCAAGTGCAGTCGTGTTTTATCTGGGTGTAAACAAAAAGATTAAAAATCTACTTCATCATAATCTCTTTTTTGATGAAGATTTCAGTGCTCACGTTGAAGAAATTTATAAAGATCCTTCATGGCCTGAAAAACCATTATTTTATACATGTGTACCCTCTAAAACGGACCCATCCGTCGCCCCGAAGGATTGTGAAAATCTTTTCATTTTAATACCCGTAGCGACCGGCTTAATTGAATCAGAAATGATTATTACTAAATATTATGATCAGATAATCAGTAGATTGGAAAATTTCACAGGAGAAAATATACGGGAACATGTTATTTATAAAAAAAGTTTTTCTCATCAGGATTTTATATCTTCGTATAATTCTTATAAGGGCAATGCCTATGGTCTTGCGAATACACTTCGTCAGACTGCCATTTTAAAACCATCATTAAAAAATAAAAAAGTAAAAAATTTATATTACACAGGCCAGCTTACGGTACCAGGACCAGGAGTACCTCCATCTTTAATATCAGGGGAGGTCGTGGCGAATGAAGTACTTAAAGATTTTGTTATTTAATCATTTGTTTATGACCCTCTTTGATCAAACATCACTGGAATGTAGCAAATTAATTACTACGCGTTATAGCACCTCCTTTTCGCTTGGTATCCGAACCCTTGATAAGAAATACAGGAATCCTATCTATAGTATTTATGGATTTGTCCGATTTGCAGATGAAATTGTCGACACTTTCCACGATCACAATAAAGAGGATTTACTCGAAAGGTTTAAAGCTGAAACATACAGGGCGATTAATGAAAAAATCAGCTTAAACCCCGTATTACATTCCTTCCAGTTGATTGTCAATCAATACAACATTGAAAGTGAGTTAATCGAAGCTTTTCTTAAAAGCATGAGAATGGATCTATTTAAAAACTCTTACAATAAAGGAGGATATGAAACCTACATATATGGTTCAGCTGAGGTAGTTGGGCTTATGTGTTTACGTGTTTTTACAGAAGGGAATAAACAATTATATAAGGAACTTAAAGAACCTGCCAGAAGATTAGGTGCTGCCTTTCAGAAAGTCAATTTCTTAAGGGACATTAAAAGCGATTATTACGATCGAGGAAGAATCTATTTTCCAGGAATTGATTTTTCCGAATTTAAAAATATCGATAAAAAAACAATTGAGGCTGAAATTAAGAAAGATTTCAATGCTGCTTACGAAGGAATCATCCGTTTGCCCAAGGGAGCACGTAAAGGGGTTTATCTCGCGTATATCTATTATTTGAAATTATTTGAAAAGATTCAAAAGTTATCAGCTGATACAATCCTACAGAAAAGGATTAGAATTCCTGATTCCAAAAAATTGGCACTAATCATTCCCGCAATTTTTAAAAACAGTTTCATGAAAATCGAGTTATCAAAATAGTAATGTCAAATATACAAGTAGATATCGATACAAATTCCGGATTTTGCTTCGGTGTGGTTTATGCCATTGATATGGCCGAAGAAATACTGGACGAGCAAGAGTACCTGTTTTGTCTCGGTGATATTGTCCATAATGATGAAGAAGTTAAAAGGCTTGAAAAAAAAGGATTAAGAATTATTAATCATGACCAATTAAAGGACCTATATAATGAGAAGGTTCTCATCAGAGCACATGGTGAACCCCCATCAACCTATAAAATTGCTATAAGGAATGATCTTGAATTAATTGATGCATCTTGCCCAGTTGTATTGAAACTTCAAAACCGGATTAAAAATGCGCATGATCGTGATGAGAAAATATATATTTATGGTAAGCATGGACATGCAGAAGTAATGGGATTACTTGGCCAAACGAAAAATGAGGCCATTGTATTTCAAAGCCTCGAGGAACTGGATATGAAAAATATGCCAAAAAACATCACGCTTTTCAGTCAAACTACTAAAAGTACAGAAAAATTTTACGAGATCACCAAAAAATTAAGAGATAACAATACTGAAGTAAATGCGAATGATACAATCTGCCGTCAGGTTTCTAATCGGGATAAGGAACTTCGCGATTTTGCAGCACGTTACGATAAGGTTATATTTGTATCTGGAACAAAATCTTCTAATGGAAAGGTGCTCTACAATGTTTGCAAATTCAAAAATCCTAACTCGTATTTCGTGTCTAATAAATCAGAAATCAAGGCTGAGTGGTTTAAGCCAAATGATACAGTCGGTGTATGTGGGGCTACCTCAACGCCGATGTGGTTGATGGAAGAAGTAAAAAACGAAATTTTGAAATTAAATGTGGTTAACGCTATTTAATATCCTAATTGTTATTACAACCTTTTTTTTCATGGAATTTGTTGCCTGGTTTACCCATAAATATATCATGCATGGAATATTATGGTCATGGCATAAATCGCATCATTCAGTGAAAAAAGGTATACTCGAAAGAAACGATCTTTTTGCAGTAGTATTCAGTCTTCCTGCGATTGTATTCATCATAACTGGAAGTTTATTCCCTACCGTTCACTTTCTAATGTATATTGGTTTCGGTATCACAGCTTATGGAATTTTTTATTTACTTTTCCATGACATTCTGGTTCATAGGAGAATTAAAATAAAATATATACCAAAATCAAAATACATGAAGCGGATCGTCAATGCACACTTTATACATCACCAAAAACATACAAAGGAGGGTTGTGAGGCATTTGGATTTTTATATGCACCTCCAAGATACGAATCCGCCAAACAATAAATCTTAAGCATTTGCTTTGATTTTTTAGTTTAGCAGTTCTTTATCTATATTTACATCAAAACTTCATTAATATATACACAGTGATGCTGTATAGATCTAGTAGAAAATATCATACATTATTTCTTTCAATTTTATTACTTCTAATCCATTGTACACCAAAAGAAAAGATCGTGGAACGTATTAAAAGAGAATCCTTTGGAAAAGCACCTGACGGAACTCCAGTGGAACTTTTTACCCTGAAGAATAAAAATGGGATGCAGATCCAGATTACTAATTATGGAGGTATAATTACAACATTAGAGGTGCCTGATAGTCTGGGAAATATTGATGATGTGGTTTTAGGATATTATTCATTAGATAAGTATATAGAAAAGAGTCCATCTTTTGGCTGTCTAATAGGTAGATACGGAAATCGCATTGCCAAAGGGAAATTTACATTAAATGGAAAAGAATATAATCTTGCCATTAACAACGGGCCCAATCATTTACATGGAGGTGAGATTGGATTTGATAAACGAGTATGGGAACCTGAAATAATTATAAAAGAAGACGCCTCTGGTTTGAAGCTTCACTATTTTAGCCCACATATGGAAGAAGGATACCCAGGAAACCTCGATGTGGAGGCCATCTACTGGCTCAATGATAAAAATGAGTTAAGACTGGATTTCAAAGCAGAAACAGATAAAAAAACAGTAATCAACCTTACACATCATTCCTATTTCAATTTAAAAGGGCATGATGCAGGTGATATATTAGATCACTTAGTCAAATTCAATGCGAACAAGATTGTAGCCATTGACAATACATCAATTCCTCTTGGAAATTTACTGGAAGTAAAAGACACCCCATTTGATTTTATGAATTTTAAACTCATTGGAAAAGATATTAATACGGATCATGAACAAATAAAAAACGGAAATGGATATGATCATTCATTTGTAATCAAGGGTAATACTGGTGAATTAAGACTAGCCTGTACTGTTAGGGAAGCTGCTTCAGGTAGAATATTGGAAGTATGGACCACGGAACCTGCTGTTCAATTTTACACGGGTAATTTTCTGGATGGAAGTATCATTGGGAAAGATAATGCTGTTTATGAACAAAGAAGTGGATTCTGTCTGGAAGCCCAACACTTTCCCGATTCTCCAAACCATCCTGAATTCCCAAGCACCGTACTTAATCCGGGAGAAACTTATACACAAAGCACGATCTATAAATTTAAATAACAATCACCATTTAATAAGGTCCGTATTTATACGTGTTGTGATGGATTAGTTTATAAAAACATTTTGAAATCTTGAATGAATGCGGAGATTACCTATTTACGTCATCCAAATTCGTCTATCATTTTATAGGTTTATTTTTAATTGTTACAGGAATCACTACAGGATTGATGGCATATGAGATTAATCCGGTAAATTCCTTTCTTTTTCTAATTTGTTCTATAATTTGGAAAATGGAACTAAAATTTTCATGACTAACTAAAATTTCTTTTTTTGGAACTGCCATATATTATACTTCAATATCATGAATTATAAAAATCGCTACATACATCGGGATATTAGCTGGTTATCCTTCAATCATCGTATTTTGGAAGAAGCTGAAGATCCCAAAGTTCCATTGTATGATAAAATTAAATTTTTAGCTATCTGGTCTTCAAATCTGGATGAATTTTATCGGGTAAGGGTAGCTTCACTTCAAAGTTTGAAAAAAATTCAGAAGAAGAAACTGAAAAAAGAGCTTGAATTCAAACCAAAAAAAACATTAAAAAAAATCCTGTTAATAGTAGAAAAACAACAACTTGAATTTGGAAGAATTCTAAATAAAGAAATTCTTCCAGCTTTAAAAACCAACAACATCGTTTTACAATGGAATAAACCTTTACTTAAGTCGCACAAAACACGACTTGAAAACTATTTTCGCAGCAGGGTACTTTCTTTCCTTCAGCCAGTGATGATCGAACCTAGCAGGAAAAAGTCGCTTTTCCTGGAAAACAGGGCTTTATATCTCGTCGTGAAGCTCCGTCCTAAAGGATGTAACGAATCAAATGATTCTATATATGCGTATTTGAATATACCTTCAAATGAATTACCCAGGTTTATCTCTATCAAATCAATAACAAAACATTATTTCATTTTTCTGGACGATTTAATAAAGGTGAACCTAGATACTGTATTTCCTGGATTTGACGTATTAGCTTGTTATTCGATAAAATTAAATCGCGATGCTGCTCTGAATATTGAGGATGAGTTTTCCGGAGATTTAGTAGATAAAATTATTAAACATCTTACCAATCGTAAAATAGGAATGCCTTCAAGATTTTTATATGACAAAAGAATGCCCGGTGATATGCTGGATATTTTAATTCAGAATTTCAATCTTGGATCATTTCAGATCGTCAAAGGGGGAGTATATCATAATCTCAATGATTTAATAAGCTTACCCAATCCGTTTAATGGGTCTTTATCAGAAAAAAAATTAACCGCCTTGAAAATAAACTCCTTTGAAGAAGGGACATCGCTTTTTCAATCCATTGAGAAAAAAGATCACATCCTGCATTTTCCATATCAATCATATGATTATGTTTTACGATTCTTTAACGAGGCAGCGATAGATCCTGATGTTAAGTTAATAAAAGTAACATTGTATAGGATTGCTAAAAATTCCTTAATCGCAAATGCACTGATCACTGCTGCTAGAAATGGCAAAAAAGTTACTGTATTTGTTGAAGTAAAAGCACGATTTGATGAGGAACACAATTTGTTCTGGGCTAAAAAGATGATGGAAGCAGGTATTAAGATCATTTACAGTATGCCTGGTTTGAAAGTTCATGCGAAAATCGCCCTGATTAAAAGGAAAAATTCCAATGGTAAAATTAAATCCTTTGGTTTTTTGGGTACTGGAAATTTTAATGAAGTAACTGCACGAATTTATGCAGATGAGGGATTGCTATCGGCCCACAATCAATTACTTAATGAAGTAGATGCAATTTTTAAGTTTCTTGAAAATAAATCCCCTGTTAAAAAACTTAAACATCTGCTGGTTTCACAGTTTAATATTATCGACGAATTCAAAAAACTTATCCAACAGGAAATTCAATTCGCAGAGCAAGGATTACCAGCCAGGATCATCCTTAAATTAAACAATCTGGAAGAAAAAGAAATGATCGATCTACTATATAAAGCGAGTGATGCAGGGGTCGAAATATTTTTAATAGTTCGTGGAATCTGTTGCTTAATTCCAGCTACTCCAGGGCTAAGTGACTCAATTCAAGTTTATCGTATAGTCGATTCCTATCTTGAACATGCAAGGATCTTTATTTTCCATAACCAGGGGAATCAGAAAATATTCATGGGTTCTGCTGATTGGATGACCCGAAACCTGAAACACAGGATTGAAGTTGTATTTCCCGTTTTCGATGAAGAAGTAAAAGAGGAGATCCTGCAAATGATTGACTGCCAATTAAAGGACAATGTAAAAGCCCGAATCCTGGATCAGGATTTAAAAAATATGCCAAAAGAAAATTATAATAAACCTCCGAGGATACGGGCTCAAATTGACTTTTATCAATTTTTAAAGAAAAAATACAAAACTTGATGCAAATTATTCCAATGTTTCAAAAGGTCCTACATACTCAAATTCCGATGATATTACCTGAGTATTAGGATTATCTGCCTGGTCTTTCATAAAGGGTTGCTTTCCGCCTACAAAAACTTCAAATGAACCAGGTTCCAGAATTTTTTCCCCCCGTTCATTTATAACGGCCAATTGATGTGGGTGAAGTGTAAAGTTCACCTCTGTTTTTTCTCCAGGTTCAAGCACTATTTTTTTGAACCCTTCTAGAGAAATATTTGGTACTATTTCACTGGCTACAAGGTCTTTAAGATATAATTGGATTACTTCCGAGCCATGTAAATTCCCGGTATTTTTCACTTTTACATTTATGTTTACATCTCCAATAGCTAATAGTTCCGATGGTTCGATAACAAGTTCAGAAAATTCAAATTGTGTATAAGAAAGTCCATGACCAAAAGGATACAAAGGATCTCCCTTGAAATATTTATAAGTTCTATTTTCCATATTATAATTCTCGAAATCAGGAAGATCCTCAACAGATTGGTAAAAAGTAAGGGGTAGCTTACCAGATGGATTAACATCACCAAATAGTATTTCCGCAATAGCCTTCCCCCCAAACTCTCCCGGATACCATGCATGTAGAATACCAGGAATATATTGATCAACATCATTCAGAGCTATTGCTGAGCCACCCATCAGAACCAATACAACTGGTCTGCCCAAATCTGCGATCTTTTTTATTAATACAGTTTGTGTTTCGGGTAGTTTAATATCTGTTCTATCCCCACCAGAAAAACCTTCAACGTATACAGGCATTTCTTCTCCTTCAAGATAGGGTGAAAGGCCGAGACATAAAACGACAACCTCAGCATCACTCGCCAGATTGACTGCCTCTGTTGTTAAATCTGCATTCGTCTTTCCCCACAATAAATGTGCCTGGGGATCATTCCCGTAATTAAAATATTCGATTTTTACAGGATACTTCTTTCCTTTTTCCAGATTAATATTGAATGATTTTTGAAGCGGATGATGTACATTATCAAAAGTTATTCTCAAGGAATCCTGAAAATAGAATTTCACACCGTTACAGGCATTTATTCCTATGGTATATTCTTCTGTGGAAGGAGATTCAATATTTCCTTCCCAGATAATAGAGAATTCATCAGCCATTTCCCCGCTTATCGGAGTCTGATCATACCACCAAAAATCTACTTTTTGATCAACTTTCTCAATGGATGCTGGTCCGTAAAATGATGGATTATCAAAATATTTAGCAGAAAGACCATTTTCTGATTGATCCGGTGTAAGTAAAAATTTATTAGGGATGGGACTAAGAGTAGTAATCCCATTTGTTATTTGACATCCCTGGGCATAAACTACTTCTGTATTAAAGTCAGTTAAATAATTACGAATTCCTGACAGTGGTGTTATCAAATTATCGGATGTTCCGTGATAATTACCTAAAAGAATCCGATAATCATCAGCTAAAGGGCCAATAACGGCTATTTTATCTATATCCTTTGTAAGTGGTAGGATTCCATCATTTTTCAGTAATACAATTGATTCCCGAGATGCCTGTAGCGCTTTTTCAAGGTTTTCTTTACTTCGAACTACCTGGTAGTTTATTGAGGAAAAGGGGACAGATTCCGTAGCATCAAACATTCCAAGTTTAAATCTTGCTTTAAACAACCGTGTTAATACAATATCAATAGAATCTTCAGAAATTAAATCTTGTTCTACCGCTTCGAGCAGATATTTTGATGTGCCTCCACAATTCAGATCAGTTCCAGTTTTAAAAGCTAATGCAGCTGCTTCCTCAGGTGTATTAACAATTTCATGAGCATTTTTACGATAAAAATCACTTATCGCACCACAATCAGATACAACGTATCCATCAAATTTCCATTCATCCCGCAAGATAGATTGTAACAAAATATTGCTTCCACAGCATGCCTCCCCTCGAAATCTATTATATGCACACATGATGGAAGCAACTTTTGATTCTTTTACAGTAGCTTCAAATGCAGGAAGATAGGTCTCATAAAGGTCTATGTTACTGACATCAAGATTAATACTATGCCGTGAATGTTCAGGCCCTGAATGAACTGCAAAATGTTTTGCAGTGGCAACTAATTTCAAATAGGTTTGATCATTTCCCTGCAATCCCTGAATGAATGGCACAGCCAGTTTCCCGGTAAGAAAAGGATCTTCTCCATATGTTTCCTGCCCACGTCCCCATCTTGGATCACGGAAGATATTAATATTCGGAGTCCAGAATGTTAGGCCATAATAAATATTTGTTAATCCCGATTTTTGGAACGTGTTATATTTGGCCCTGGCTTCATCAGAAATAACATTTCCAATATCAAACATCAAATCCTTATTCCATGAAGCAGCCATGCCAATTGCTTGAGGAAATACAGTAGCCATTCCGGACCTCCCTACACCATGAAGACATTCATTCCACCAATTATACGCAGGTATCCCGAGCCGTTCAATGGCTGGAGCATCATAATTGAGTTGTGCGATTTTTTCCTCTAATGTTAGTCTTTGTATCAAATCATCTATACGCTCTTCAATGGTTAAACTTGAATTAAAAAAACCAGGAATTAATTCGTCTCGTGGATTTTTACATTGAAAAAAGAATAGAACACTGAGTGTTAAAAGAATTGTCCTTCTCATCATTAATGAATTAATAATTAGGCATTTTAAATTTTAATTGTGCTTGTTGGGAATAAGAAGACCGCAACAGCAAAGGAGATCATCGAAATAATAAGACCGAACATGAAAATGGTATAAGAAATTCGTAAAAAAAAGTATTTTCTCCCAAGTACTTTTCCCAAAAAATAGATGTCTCTGATCATACTCCCATACAAAAAATCACGGTCATCCATCAATTGTCTAACACCCCATTCATAATCATTTAATGGCATCTTATGAAAATTACCAAAAAACAATAAATTGGTTCTGCGTTTTAAAATATCTTCTTTGGTGAAAACTCCAGTAGTTAGATTTGGTCTAGTAGCCAAGATCGAAAAAATAATAGTTGTTGTACATACGATCGAAAGAATGATGGCAGGAATAATAAGGTTAGGATATTCTTCAAATCTTCTGAATAATACAGAAAAAAGAATAGACATCATGATCGAATTAACTGAAATCATAATGTTGGCTTTATTATCCGCCATCGAACTAAAGTCGACATGATTTCGAGATGTTATTCGAAAAAGTGTTTCAATTCCCCGGTTAGGTCGTTTATTTAGTTTTTTCTTCTTCGTAGGTATTGATTGATCAGTCCCTTTCTGTCCCTTCTCTACTGGATTTTTATTATCCTCCACATTTTGATTATTTTTGATCGATTTCAACTTTTTTAAGTTTTTTTTCTTATGTGGCAATAGATTTTCCTTCGCATAATCAGTAAAAAAAGTATGTTTCTTTAGGAATTTAATATTTTTTTTCAACCATACTTTACCTTTAATTTCATCGTTACCTGTTAAAGAAAATTCCTTTCTTAATAGTTCGGATTTGTTAATAAAATCACTGGTTGAAAGGTGGTATAAGTCCGCATCACACAAAACTTGCTCCATGATATTAGTAGGTCTCTGGGGTATTTGTGTTGCAATAATACATCCTCCTACCTCGGCTATTTTTTTTTCATCTATTTTCTGGTTTCTTAAAAAATCAACTGCGATTCCCCTACTCTCAATTTCGTGATTTATTTTCCCCTTATAATATCCTGTATCATGAAACCAGGCAGCAATCAATACTGTTTCAAGTTGATCCTCATTTAATCCGCTTGCTATACCAATTTCATAAGCTGCATTAACCACTTCCCGAGTATGCTCAAGGTCATGGTAAAAGATCTCATCAGACAAATTTTTTTCCAAAAATGTCTCTACGTATTTTTTGCTCTTATTTAAAAGATCGGTTTCCAATTGCATTGCAAAAGTGTCTTTTTGAGTATCTAAAGATAAATAATTTTTGTTTTAAATGATTTATTTTAAATTATTTATGATTTATTGAAAAAGGCCAGTATTTTACGAATAAATACTTGGGTTTAATACATTGATCTAGCTGAAGAGATAATATTAACCATGCGAAAGAAGTCAATTATAATCGTATTAACTATATTCCTTACTTTTCATTTAAATATGACTTGTATTTCTCCCGATGAAGATAAAATTGAAGTTCTTCAATCAGGAAATTTCAAATATATCTTGACACAACCTGCTGAAAAATACATTATGCCCGGGAGACTTGAAGAAATTTCAGGTCTGGATTATCTTGATGGTGATATTATTTTATGTATAGAGGATGAAAGAGGAGTGTTATATTTTTATAATACCCAGGAAAGGAAAGTTACAAGAGAGATTATATTTGGTAAATCAGGAGATTATGAAGGGGTAGCTCATACTGACAATACAGCATTTGTAGTAAAAAGCAATGGTAAATTATATGCCTTTCCGATAAATCAGGATGATGAAGTTGATTCAAATATAATGAATACTCCATTTTCTAAAGCGAATGATGTAGAAGGACTTGTCGCTGGTCACAAAAAGGATGAATTGTATATTGCCTGTAAAGGTAGTCCTGAAGTAGAAGGGGAAGATATGGAAGGACGAGCCGTTTATACTTTTAATTTTAAAAAATCTAATTTGATAAGCCCACCTCAGATTCATTTAACTTCAGAAGAATTTCTAGAACAGTTGGAAAAAAACAATATGAAACCTTCGAAACATATGCCTTTTAAACCTTCAGGAATAGCTGTTCATCCCGTTACAAGAGACATTTTTCTCATCGGATCGGTTGGAAAACTACTCATTGTTTTAAATAAATCAGGGCAAATTCAAGGGATGGCCCATCTCAGCAGAAAAATATATAAACAACCTGAAGGAATCACCTTTGATCAGCATGGCAATCTATATATTGCAAATGAGGGAAGGGGAGGAGACGGATACATTATTAGAATTAATCAATTGGATAAAAATCCTTAAAATATTACCAATATTATTTCATTAAAGTTTGCGAGCTACCTCTTTTTCTTCAAAAGCTTCAATAACATCCCCCACTTTAAGGTCGTTGTAGTTTTTAATACTAATACCGCACTCATAACCGGTCTTCACTTCCGTCACATCTTCCTTGAATCTTTTAAGTGCGTTAATTTCACCGGTATAAATAACGATCCCATCCCTTATAAGTCTAATATTATTTGATTTTTTTATTGCCCCTTCCGTTACCATACATCCAGCCACTGTTCCAACTCTCGAAATCTTAAATACATCCCGTACTTCAACGTTTCCTGTTATAATTTCTTCTACCTCAGGAGCAAGCATCCCTTCCATTGCATCTTTAAGTTCATTGATTGCATCATAAATGACTGAATATAATCTGATCTCGATTTCTTCCTGTTCAGCAAGTTTCCGTGCATTTGCAGATGGTCGAACCTGAAAACCAATAATAATAGCATCTGATGCTGAGGCTAACAACACATCGGATTCAGAAATCTGACCAACTGCTTTGTGAATAATATTCACCTGAACTTCTTCAGTTGAGAGTTTTAATAAAGAATCTGATAATGCTTCAATTGATCCATCAACATCTCCTTTGACGATTACATTGAGCTCTTTAAAACTACCTATAGCAAGTCGACGGCCAATCTCATCTAAGGTAATATGTTTCTTTGATCGCATGGATTGTTCCCGTAATAATTGCTGACGTCTTGTTGTAACTTCCCTGGCTTCTCTTTCAGAATTTACAACTTGAAATTTATCACCTGCCTGTGGTGCTCCATCTAAACCAAGCATAAGAACAGGTGTTGAAGGTCCCGCCCTCTCCACTTTGTTCCCTATGTGGTCAAACATAGCTTTAACACGGCCAAAATGAGCTCCTGCAATCACAATATCTCCAACTTCCAGTGTACCTGCCTGAACCAGGATGGTGGCAACATACCCTCTGCCCCGGTCGAGCGATGCCTCTATAACCGTTCCATTAGCATATTTATCTGGATTGGCTCTTAATTCAAGTAATTCTGCTTCTAATAAGACCTTTTCAAGAAGATCGTCTATTCCTTGTCCGCTTTTTGCAGAAATTTCCTGACTTTGATATTTACCTCCCCATTCTTCAACCAGGATATTGATATTAGCCAGTTCTTCTTTGATTTTATCAGGATTTGCATTGGGTTTATCAACCTTATTGATTGCAATTACAATAGGAACCTCAGCCACCATAGCATGATTGATAGCCTCTTTCGTTTGCGGCATCACATTATCATCAGCTGCTACAACAATAATAACTACATCAGTAACTTTGGCACCCCGCGCACGCATGGCTGTAAAAGCTTCGTGACCGGGAGTGTCCAGAAATGTAATCCCTTTTCCACTATCGGTGACAACATAATAGGCACCAATATGTTGTGTAATACCACCTGCTTCTTGTTCCGTCACTTTAGAGTGCCTAATATAGTCTAACAAGGAGGTCTTACCGTGATCGACATGTCCCATAATGGTAACTATAGGATACCTTTCCTGTAAATCTTCAGGTTTATCTTCTGTTTCTTCTACCTCTATTTCGTCATCATCAACCGCAAATTTTACATCATAACCAAATTCATCTGCTATGATGGTTATCGCCTCAGCATCAAGTCTTTGATTGATCGAAACGAACATCCCCAGGCTCATGCATGTAGATATCACATCATTGACACTGACATCCATCATGGCTGCCAAATCATTTGCAGAAATATATTCATTAACAAATAATACTTTAGCATCTTCCTTTTGTTTCTGAAGTTTTTCTTCTTCTGCTTCAGCAGCTGCAGATCTCTTTTCACGTCTATATTTTGCCCTGCTAACCGAAACTTTCGATTTTGAACCACTTAATTTAGCCAAAGTTGCTTTTAACTGCTCCTGAACCTCTTTATCTGATACCTCTTCTTTTCTTTGCCTTTGTTTCGTTTCCTTAACTGATTTCTTTAGACCTTCAATGTCAGTCGAACTTTCCTCTTCGAATTTGCCTGACTTTATTCTTTTCCGAGGCCGTTTTTTCTTTTTCTTTTCTTTTTTCTCATCACTTGATGCTACAGGCTCAGCTATTTTTTTCTTTTCTTTTTCTTTAGGCAAATCAATCTTTCCCAAAACAGTCAGCCCCTTTAAGGATTTCGCTTTTGCTCCAATAATTTCTTCATCTTCTTCCTCGGCTTCTTCAGGTTTGATAGTGATTTCTTCGTCTATTTCCTCAACTTCTTCATGTTCTATTTCCTTTTCAGCAACTTTTTCATCTTTTGCCTCTATTTCTTCTTTTTTCTCTTCTTTTACAGGTTCTTCTTTCTTCTTGCCCTTTTTTTCCTCTTTTTTCTTTTTATCATCTATTTCAATTTTTCCAACAACCTTAATTCCCTGTAATCTAGGTTTCTCATCCCATACTTCTGTGGGTTCCTTTTCTGTTTTCTTTATTTCCTCTTCATCTTCTTTTTTGGATATTTCACCTTCTTTAGGAGCTGTAATGGTCTTAATTAGGATTTCTTCTTCTTCATCCGATTGTTTATCATCTTCGTCTTTCTCGGAATCAATTACGATATTATCAGAGTGTTTCTTACCAATGATCATACCAAGTGCCTCTTCCTTATCCAATGCTGAGGATGCAAATTCTTTTGCCAGCATCTGGAATTGTTCATAGGTGATTTTAGAATTCGGATTATTATCAACTTTAAATCCTTTAGAAGCCAAATAATCAAGAATTGTATTTTTGCCAATATTTAATTTCCTGGCTACCTGGCTTAATCTTAATGTTTTTTCTTGATCCATATTGATTCCTTATCCGTAACAGAATCTATTCAAATTCCTGTTTTAAAATATTCAGTAATTCTTCTATTGTTTCCTCTTCCAGATCGGTTCTTCGTAAAATGTCTTCCTTAGGTAAAGCCAAAACACTCTTTGCTGTATCCAATCCAACTCGTTTTAATTCATCAATTACCCAACCGTCAATCTCATCAACAAATTCATCCAGATCAACATCCTCCTCCTCACCTTCATCCAGATCTCGAAAAACATCGATTTCGTATCCAACCAATTTACTTGCGAGTTTAATATTAAAACCTCCCTTACCGATTGCGAGGGAAACCTGGTCAGGTTTCATAAAAACAGATACCCTGCCCTCTTCTTTTTCGACTTTTATCGAAGTGATTTTCGCAGGACTTAATGCACGCTGAATGAATAAGTCAAGATTGTCAGTAAAACTGATAACATCAATATTTTCATTCTGTAATTCACGGACAATACTATGAATTCTAGATCCTTTCATCCCCACACATGCCCCAACTGGGTCAATTCTATCATCATAGGATTCTACAGCTACCTTCGCCCTTTCCCCTGGTTCTCGCACAACATTTTTAATCGTTATCAGTCCATCAAAAACCTCTGGCACTTCACTTTCAAACAACCTTTCTAAGAACTTTGGAGAGGTTCTGGACAATATAATCCTTGGATTTCCATTTACCATCTCTACCCGTTGTACAACAGCTCTAACTGTTTCTCCCTTTCGATAGCGATCCTTGGGTATTTGTTCAGTTTTCGGTAAAATCAATTCATTACCTTCAGCATCGATCAACAATACCTCTCGAGTTAAAATCTGATAAACTTCTCCAATAATAAGTTCTCCAACCAGATCCTTATATTTCTGAAAAAGTATGTCCTTTTCAAGATCCTTGATTCTCTGAATTAGTGTTTGTCTGGCCATCATCACTGCACGCCTTCCAAAATCCTCCAGTTTTACCTCTTCTGCAACTTCTTCACCGATTTCAAAATCTGGTTCTATTTTTTTTGCTTCTGAGAGACTGATCTTATCATGATCCCAAATATCTTCAGAATTATCATCAACAATTTCTCGAAACCGCCAGATTTCAAGATCCCCCTTGTCAGCATTAATTACAATGTCAAAATTATCATCCTCACCAAACCTTTTCCTGATCATTGTTCTGAAAACATCTTCCAAAATTCTAATCATTGTTGGTCGATCAACATTTTTGTGCTTTGCAAATTCAGCAAATGACTCAATTAATACTCCAGCATTCATTGTTTTTATTTAAATGTCACCAAAACCTTTGTTTTCTTAATATCCTTAAAAGAGATAAAGGTATCGATTGTAGAATGTTTTTGGTTTTCATTCTCTTTACTTATACATATACCTTTTTCATCAACTTGTTTTAATTCACCAGTATAACTCAAGTTATCATTAAGTAATATTTTAATTTTTCTGCCAATATTTTTTCTATATTGCCTCGTCGATTTTAAGGGAAAATCCACACCCGGTGAAGAAACCTCCAGTATATATTTTTCTTTAAAAAGATCGAGTGCATCTAGGTTTTCTGATACTATCCTGCTAATAGAGGAACATGTCTCGATATCGATACCATTATCTCGATCAATCAAAATAACTACCTTTTTATTCCCCTCTGGCCCTTTGACTATAATATCAACAAGGAAATAGGAATCATCAGGGAAATTATTTTCTACTATTTCAACGATATTTTTAATTATATCACTCAATTTTTAACTAATAAAAGAGGGGACGCTTGTCCCCTCAATCACAAAATATATTTTCAGCGCAAAGTTACTATAAAACATAATCATTTCAAATTTTTATTTTTTATGTCAAATATTTCACTATTAAAAGTGATTGATCCACTTTTGCAAATGTATAATTAAATCAAATTCAATTATTTAGTGATATGATTATCAATGAGCTGAGGATATATAATACGATAACACGAAAAAAAGAAATTTTTAAACCTATTAATCCCCCCTATGTGGGAATGTATGTTTGCGGTCCAACGGTATATAATGATGTGCATCTGGGTAATGTTCGCACATTTCTCAGTTTTGATATCATTTATCGATATCTCGTTCATTTGGGATATAAGGTAAGATATGTAAGAAATATTACTGATGTTGGTCACCTGGAATCCGATGCGGATGAAGGAGAAGATAAAATCGCGCGGAAAGCAAAACTTGAGAATCTTGAACCCATGGAAATAGTTCAAAGGTATACAGTGGGTTTTCACACAGTTATGCAAATATTTAATATTCTTTCACCGAACATCGAACCAACAGCTACAGGTCATATCCAGGAACAGATTGAAATGATTAAAACCATATTCGATAATGGTTTTGCCTATGAAGTAAATGGTTCAGTTTACTTTGATGTAAATAAATATAATAAATCACATTCATATGGAATGTTGAGTGGGCGAAAGATTGAAGAACTTCTGGCAGGACAACGGGATTTGGAGGCCCAGGATGAAAAGCACAATAAGGAAGATTTTGCACTATGGAAAAAGGCAAATCCGGAACACATCATGCGGTGGAATTCGCCATGGGGCAAAGGTTTTCCTGGATGGCATTTAGAATGTTCAGTAATGAGTACCAAATATTTAGGAAAGTCATTTGATATACATGGCGGTGGCATGGACTTAAAATTTCCACACCATGAATGCGAAATAGCCCAATCGGTAGGAGCTTATGAACAATCACCAGCAAAATACTGGATACACACAAACATGCTGACTGTTAATGGGCAAAAAATGAGTAAATCTCTTGGTAACTCTTTTTTACCTGAAGAACTAATTACTGGTAATCATGAATTTCTTGATCAAGCTTACAGCCCGATGACTGTTCGGTTTTTTATTTTACAATCGCATTATTCCAGTACGCTTGATTTTTCTAATGAAGCACTAAAGGCTGCATTGAAAGGCTACCGAAAAATGATTAACGGGATAAAGATCGCAAAATCACTGGAATACAAATCGGAAGAAGGAGTACAGATTGATGAAAAACAGATTACAGAAATAGAGCAAATCTGTAATAACTGTTATCAGGCCATGAATGATGATTTCAATACGGCTTTAACGATTAGTCATCTTTTTAATCTGCTAAAAAAAATAAATAATATACACAATGGACATCTGAAAATTTCAACGCTTGGAGAAAAGATTTTTCATAAACTCATTGATACTTATCAGGTTTTTGTTCAGGATATTCTTGGCATAAAAGAGGAAATCCCTGAAAACCAACATGCATTAATGGAAATTTTATTGGAAATTTATGAAGAAGCCAAAAGAACAAAAACGTACGATAAGGTTGATTTTATCAGGGCCAGACTGAAAGAAATTGGCATTGTATTGAAGGATATGCGAGATCAAATAGATTGGGCTTATGAGGAATAATTCCTTCTTAACCAATTTCATAATTCTATATATTGTATTCTTTTCACTTGTAGGATGTAAACTTGAAAAGCCAAGGGAGGAAAACAAAGTTAGAATTGATCAGATATCAATAAATGTCCCTGAATTCAATGCCGATTCGGCTTATTATTTTATTGCAAAACAGGTCGGCTTTGGCCCGAGAATTCCAAATACCCCCGGTCATTTACACTGTGGTGATTATCTAATCTCAAAGCTGGAAAAGTATCGGGCGATAGTTAAAATTCAGGAATTTCAGCAGAAGGCATATAATGGGAATATGCTTAATTTAAGAAATATTATTGCCAGTTTTTATACGGATAAACCAAAACGAATCTTATTAGCTGCTCATTGGGATACTAGGCCAATCGCAGATAAGGATAGTGTACGTAAAAATAGTCCCATCGACGGTGCGAATGATGGTGGAAGTGGAGTAGGTGTCTTAATGGAAGTAGCACGTATTATTTCTTTATCCCCTCCAAATAATATAGGGATTGATATTATCTTATTCGACGGGGAAGATTATGGAGAGCCCAATTCGTATACATTCAATGAAATGAATGAACCTGGAAAAATTTGGTGGTGCTTGGGATCACAATATTGGTCAAAAAATAAACATATTAATAACTATATGGCTTATTATGGAGTCCTATTAGATATGGTTGGTGCCCGAAATGCCCGTTTTTATAAAGAGGGAGGCTCGATACAATATGCGAAAAAAATAGTTGAAAAAGTATGGAAAACAGCATCAAATATCGGTTATCAAGAATATTTTATTCAGCAGGACAGTCCAGGTATTACTGATGATCATGTTTTTATCAATAGGGATGCTAAGATACCTACCATAAACATTGTTGAATATGATCCCAAATCTAACGATTCCTACTTTGGTTCTTATCATCATACCCATGCTGATAACATGGATATCATTGACAAACAAACATTAAAAGCAGTGGGCCAAACGCTTCTGCATGTATTATATTACGAATAATCTGTTTTGCTTAAATTTGAAAATGATTTATTGCGTATTTTTGCGAAATAAAGTAACGAGATTATGTTCGAAAACTTAAGTATCAAACTCGATAGAGCATTTAAGACCCTTAAAGGCCAGGGTAAGATTACTGAAATCAATATAGCCTCTACGGTGAAAGAAATTCGCAGAGCTTTGATCGATGCTGATGTAAATTATAAAGTTGCCAAAGATGTTACTGATAATATCAAAGAAAAAGCGCTGGGCCGTAATGTATTGATTGCAGTATCACCCGGACAATTATTGACAAAAATCGTTGCCGAAGAGTTGACTGAACTGATGGGAGGTGAAAAAGAGGATCTTAATATCGAGGGAGATCCAGCTATTATTCTCATCTCAGGTCTTCAGGGTTCAGGTAAAACTACCTTTTGTGGGAAACTAGGAACTCATTTTAAGAAACAGGGGAAGCAGGTTATGTTTGCCGCGTGTGATATTTACAGACCTGCCGCTATCGACCAGTTAAAAGTAATTGGAGAACAGGTAAATGTTGATGTATATGCTGAACCAGGAAATACAAATGCTGTTGAGATTGCAAAAAATGCTATTAATGAGGCAAAATCTAAAGGTAAAAAGATTGTCATTATTGATACCGCAGGTCGACTAGCTATTGATGAACAGATGATGAAGGAAATTACTTCATTAAAAAAAGCACTCAATCCATCGGAAACACTATTTGTGGTTGATTCCATGACTGGTCAGGATGCCGTAAATACCGCAAAAACATTTAATGAGGAACTTGATTTTGATGGAGTTGTATTAACCAAATTAGATGGTGATTCACGTGGTGGAGCTGCTTTGTCAATTAGAACAGTCGTTGAAAAACCCATAAAGTTCATCAGTACTGGGGAGAAAATGGATGCGATCGATGTTTTTCATCCAGATAGGATGGCACAAAGAATTCTAGGAATGGGTGACGTTATTTCACTTGTCGAACGTGCTCAACAAACCTATGATGAGGAAGAGGCCCGTCGATTGAACAAGAAGATCAGGAAAAATCAATTTGATTTCAACGACTTTTTATCGCAACTGCAACAAATTAAAAAAATGGGTAATATCAGTGATCTAATGGGGATGATTCCTGGAATGGGTAAAGTTTTGAAAGGAATCGATATTGATGATGATTCTTTCAAACCAATAGAAGCCATCATCCGATCAATGACCATTGAAGAAAGAGAAAATCCTGAGGTAATAAATGGAAGTCGACGAAAAAGAATTGCTGATGGAAGTGGTACCTCAATACAGGAAGTTAATAATCTTTTAAAACAATTCAATCAGATGAAGAGAATGATGAAGACGATGAATAAAATGGGTGGAAAACGCAACCTGGCCAACATGAATCTTTTCGATAGATAAAAAAGCATGAATGACCACGCTGCTATTTAATTATCACTAATTTTTTAGATATACATCACTGATTTTACTGCATCAATGGTACGTTTTAGGTTCGGCAAAACTGCTTGAATCAGCGTTGGAGCGTACGGAAATGGCACATCCATATTTACGACTCGCCGGATAGGTGCATCTAAATAATCAAATGCATAATTCTGGATATAATATGTTATTTCAGAAGAAATAGAACCTAGGGGCCAGGCCTCTTCTACTATCACAAGTCTGTTTGTCTTTTTTACAGACTCTCCAATGGTCTTAAAATCAATAGGTCTTACAGTCCTTAGATCAATTACTTCACATGAAATATTTTCTTTGGCAAGTTCTGTGGCAGTTTCCATGGCTACCTTTAAAATTTTACCGAAAGAAACTAGTGTTACATCGGTGCCTTCCTTTTTTATATCTGCTGAACCTATTGGAATCAGGTACTCCTTCTCTGGAACTTCTCCTTTATCACCATACATTAATTCGGATTCCATGAATATAACTGGATCATCGTCACGAATTGATGATTTGAGTAAACCCTTAGCGTCATATGGATTTGAAGGAACTACTACTTTTAATCCGGGTGTATTGGCAAACCAGTTTTCAAAGTTTTGAGAATGTTGAGCAGCAAGTTGTCCAGCATTCCCTGTAGGACCTCGAAAAACGATAGGCAGTGGAAATTGGCCACCAGACATATACATCATTTTAGCAGCACCATTTATCAGTTGATCTATAGCCACCAGAGAAAAATTAAAGGTCATAAATTCAATGATTGGCCTTAGTCCATTCATTGCTGCTCCTATCCCTAATCCTGCAAATCCCAATTCAGTTATTGGAGTATCAAGAACACGTGCATCTCCAAATTCATCAAGCATTCCCTGGCTTACTTTATAAGCTCCATTATATTCGGCAACTTCCTCCCCCATGAGGAATATTTTTTCATCCCGCTTCATTTCTTCAATCATTGCCTCACGAAGGGCTTCTCTGAATTGTATTTCTCTCATACTTCAGTATTGTAAATGGAATGCAAAAATATCAATAAGCATTCCAATAACAAAACGTACCAATGTTAAAAGATAAAAAAAGGCTGATCGATTTGATCAGCCTTTATTATTTATCATGGTTTATATCTATTGTAGTGCGCTTCTGAAACCATCAGTATCAACATATTTTACGAATTCAAGGTCGCCCATGGCTTTCTCTTTCAAAGTTGGATCAGCATCAACCGCCTTTTTCAGGTTTGTGGCAAGATCCCCGGCATCATTCTTTCTTGCAGCAGCAATTGCATTTCCATAATGTGCAAGCGCATAATCACTTTCTTTATCAATTACCTCATCAAAGTTATTGGTTGCAGCATCATACTCTTGCTTGAGAAGATATGCTAAGCCTCTATTGAAAAGATTATCAGGTGATTCCTCAACATTAGATAATGTTCTTACGGCATCATCATACATCCCTTTTCTAATTTCTACAACACCTTTCACACCGCTGAATCCCTGAGCATGTTTTACAGGAGGATTCATTTCAAGAGCTTTTGTTATTTCATCATAACCCTGATCAACTTTTCCTTGCATCATATAAGCAACCCCAAGGTTACCATGTGCATGTGCGTTTGTATCCCTGCTTCTGATAGAAATTTCAAATTGTGTTATTGCTTTATCCAAGTTTCCAGATGCGTCCCTACCAGCTTTTACATCTTCAATGGACATAGCCAAATATACCGCACCTAAATTATTATGAGATGCAAAGTGAGGATATTGTTTAGTAGCTACCTTATATATTGCTTCTTTCTCAGCCAATGAAGGAGTTAAATGGGCAGCATAGGCCATCTCACCATATATAAGTGTATCGGCAGGAGCGTTTCCATCTACTATCATTTTTGCCAAAACAGCAATTTCAGCATCCGTTTTCTTGTCCTTAACTTTTAAAATTTCAGTTTTCGCATATCGTAAATTAGGATAAATATCACTAAATATCTTCCTGTAAGTTGAAAGCTTGTGGAGTGCATCCTCCTTGTCTTCAAATGATCCTGAACCGTTTACAATATTTAAAATTTCCTGCTTTTCAGCGGCTGAAATTTCATCATATGCATTCAACATATTTTTAAACTCATCATAACTCCTGATAATGGGCTTTATAATGAATCTGATTTCATCAGCCATTCCTTTATAATCGTAGCGGTCCATCATGTCCCTGTAATATTTTTCAATCCTGGCAGGACGTTCCTGGGCCAGATTGGTATTGACACGTTCCGCACCTTCAGGGGAGTGAGAACCGGTAATGGTTACAGTTCTTGTAACATTTTTTTCGGCTATGAATGCTGATAAGATTCTTTGTTTCTCTCGATTTGTTTCTTCCCCTTCAATTGTAAAGGAAGCTCTTAATTGAGAAATGCCCTGTGGGAAATAAAAGTTGACATGAACAGGTTCGAGTTCTTCTCTGGGAGTCCAACCTTCCACCTCATCATCTGTATATTCATAGTTTACAAATGCCGCATAATGCACATTCTGTGCTAACCATGGTGTGGTTACCAATCCTGGCGCAATAGGCATTGGAGGTGTAGCTTCAACTTCTTTGTTCTTCCTGGGATCTATTGCATAGCCCTGTATAACAAGATTTCCATCTTCCATACCAGGGCTGTAGGGCATACTATACTCTTTAACCATTCTAGGTTGATTTGTATCCCTGTCAGGAAAATCATTTGCCACGAATTCAATCCTATCTAAATCATAGGATTGTCCTTCGTATTCATATCTTGCATCAATAGCGTAAACCAGGTTCTTCTTGAGCATTTTAACAGGTAACGTGGCCGATAACTCATATTCTGAGGTATTCCCATGTAATTCAAGAGGATTTGGCGTTACTTTCAGATCCTGATCTTTCGCCATTTTAACCATCTGGTTCAAGGCACAACCAGAAAAAAATATGGTGCCAAAAATTGCTAACACGAAACTTAATCTTCTCATTGGATTAGTTGGTTTAGTTATAATTTTACGTTTCTTTTTTCAGCTTTTGCTTAAATTTATAGTGCAATAATAGTTATAAAAAACAATACTCAAAACTATTTTTAAAGCAAATTGGTATTTAAATTTGTATAAATATTCCAAAAAATGAAAAGAATTCAGAACTTCTTTGAAAACAAAGCATTTGGTGTTTGTACAAAATTGGGTGAAAAATTAAGAATTCCAACATCGAGTATCAGAATTTTTTTCATTTATGCTTCATTCCTTACGTTTGGATCCCCTGTAATTTTGTATCTCGCCTTAGCTTTTACTATGAATTTTCGAAAGTGGTTGCGTCGCAGATACAACACTGTTTGGTATTATTGAGGATAGATTAAAATAAAGCTTTTTCCTAAAAAGATAGTAGGATAAGACGATTGAATATGGGTAAATATTACTAATGTATTTATTCTTTCTGTCGACAGTCTTTCTCTTTTTTATAAAATATCTGATCCTCCTGTATACATTATAATTTGCTCGTATTACTGCCTTTGAATTATCAAAAGAGTCAATTATTAAAAATTTTAAAGCAGCTATCATATCGAATATAAATCGAATCACTAACTTAATTATTAATACTTCCCTTCGTTCATTTTTAAGTAGTGTTATCAGGCTATTTCTGAAATTCAGATATGTTTTATATGGATCAGATTCATCCAATGTGCCACCACCTACATGATAAATACAACTTTCTCCGCAATAATATATGTCGAAACCCGAAAGTTTCATTCTCCAGCAGAGATCAATTTCTTCCATATGTGCAAAAAAATCCGGATCAAAACCACCAAGTGCCTTAAATACTTTTGAACGCACCATCATGCAAGCTCCTGAAGCCCAAAATATCGGAATGGTATCATCATACTGACCATAATCTTTCTCCATGGTTCGAAAAATCCTACCCCTGCAAAATGGGTAACCATAATGATCAATAAATCCACCAGCTGCACCGGCATATTCGAAGTATTCTTTCCTGTGATACTCTAATAATTTTGGTTGACAAGCCGCAACATTTGGATTCTGATCCATCAATTGAATTAAGGGATCGAGCCAACTGGGGGTAACTTCAACATCAGAATTTAATAATAGATAGTAATCAGATTGTATTTGTTCCAAAGCTCTATTGTATCCTTCACTATAACCAAAATTTTCACTGAACTCAATGAGGATCACAGAGGGGTAGTTCGCCCTTAAAAATTTAGCAGAATTATCACTCGAAGCATTATCCGCTACATATATTGAATAATTACCTGCATACTTAATGACAGTAGGCAGAAATTTTTGAAGGAAATGTCTGCCATTATAATTTAAAATAACAATGGCTAATTTATCCATCAGACGAGATTACCAAGATCCAGACCTGGAATATTGGGTAGTAATCCTCCTGCACTTTTTCTGATTTCTTCTTTTGCAATAATTTCTGCTTCTTTAATTGCCTTATTTACGGCAGCAATGATCAGATCATGTAACATTTCTTTATCTTCCGGCTTAATTAGATCATCATCTATTTCCAATTCAACTACTTCCTTTAATCCATTCACTTTTGCTTTCACCATACCTGCTCCAGCCTCTCCCGTTACAGTAATATTTACCAAATTCTCCTGGGCTTCTTTCATTTTAGCCTGAACTTCCTTCATTTTTCCAAATAAATCCATCATATTCATAGTTCACTTGTTATTCCCTGATTAATAAAACTTTTCCTGTTTGATTATATGATTTACCAATATTATCTACAGTTTCTATTCTGTAAATATAGGTATTAAATGGCATTTCTGTACCATTTGATGTTCCATCCCATCCCAACTCCTGATCTTCTGTTTCAAATAATAGGTTGCCATATCGACTGTATATCTTCATGTTAAATTCTACCATAAGTGTTCCTTCTGGTTTAAAAGCATCATTGAGTCCATCTCCATTCGGAGTAAATGCATTGGGCAACCAAAAAACAGATTCGATTTGTTTGATAACAAAGTTGGAATAAGCTATCAGAGATGGATCATCATTTGATTCAACACGAATCCTGTATTTCTTAATCTGCTGTTTTATATAATCAGTTATTTCATATATATTACCTGTGCCAAGATCAATTTCTTCTTCTAAAGTTCCTTCTTCATCATAAACTTCTAAAAAATATTCTTTTACTCCATTTTGCCAACCAATATAATCGTTCCATCGTAGTACACGGTTATCTTCAATGTTAAGGAACACTGTACAGGATAAATCGCCTAAATTTGATCGATTCATACATTCATCAAGATAACTTATCCTATAGCAGATACTCTGTGAGTTTACATCAGCATCCAGATCAGAATATTGATCGGTGATAACCGTATCCAAGGTCGCATATACATCATCCTCTATTCGACGCTGAATGAAAAAAGAATTTGCAGTTATATTCTCAACAGGAGTCCAGGTTAAATCCACTTCCATATCATCTACGGATACTGTTGTATTTTTAACAGGTGGTGGAAAATAAATTTTAAAAGCTTCCAAACATACCGTATCAGAATAACTTTTTCCTCCGCTCTTGTTATTAAATTCAACTCTATAACAATACTCCTCAAAACAGGTTACCTGATTATCGATAAATTCTTTCAGATTTTGTGAATTGAAGATATTTATTGATTGACCATTCTTGAATATTTCATAATTATCAAATTGAATTGGTGCAATATCCCAAAATATCCGATTCTGGTTATTTTCAGCAATCCCACTTACCCTGATAACACTGATTGTATCAGAATAAATAGATTTATCTTGACAGGCATCAAATGCAGATATTCTGAAAACCGGTAGTTTATTTTCTGTATCTATTGAATTGAGTATGTAGGTTGATGAATTAGATGGAAGTAAATCAACAACATTAAAGCCTGCAGGAACATCATCAGCTTTTTCTAAGAGATAAATAATATCTGAAGTTAGAGAATAATTTATCCTGACCTGTCCCAAATCGGGATCCTTTTTATTTAGATAGACTTCATGTAAATCAGCCGATATTAGATTTTGTATGGTCGTGAAATTTTTAGTACTCACACCACAATTGTCTTTTCCATTTATAAATAGGCCTTTAACCGAAATTGAATGGCTTCCAGCAGGATAAGTATAGGATGGAATATTTTCACCCTGATAAACGGTTACTGAATCAGATAGTGTGAAAAATATTCTGTGTTGTTCATATAAATCAGGAGATATCTCAATTTTTGCTCCATTATTTTCGCATGTGAATATCGAAAAATCAGGAGTTACTATTTGAAAAACCTCGATAAACAAGGTATCCGTTTTGGGAACTATATCAACGTTGATAACCTGGACAATCTCATAGGATCCTGGCTGAGTATAAGTAAATGTTACTTCTTCAGTAGGTTCAAAACCAACAAATATTCCATCTCCTTCAAAATCATACTGTCTGACTGTCTCCGGTGGAAAAGTATCAGTTTCGTTAATGACTACCTTTAAAGGTGCACAACCTACAGAAAAATCAACTTCAAACCTTCCAATAACACTCGAATTCTGAGCCTGGACGAAAAGTCTGAAAATCAACATTGTTAAAAAAAGAACAACTGATCGATATGGTAATTTCCTAATCAAAGAATTCGACTCAGAAGCGAAGTTATGATGACTTTTTTGATGTTTTGGTAATTTTATCGATTACCTCTTCGATTGTTAATTCCTTCTGTTTGCCAGTTTTCATTTCTTTAAGGGTACAAACACCCTTATTAAATTCTTCGGAACCAATCATTAAAACGAATTGAATATTCTTTTTATTGGCATAATTCAATTGTTTCTTCAGTTTCAACTTATCAGGAAATATTTCAGCCTTGATATCAGCTTTCCTTAACTTTGAGAGGAACGTAAGTGCTAGTTTTTCCGTATTGGAATCAAAATTCGTTATCAGTACCTGGGTGGTATGTAAATGTTGGTTGGAAAATAAGTTTAATTCTTGCATTACATCATATATCCGATCAATCCCAAATGAAAATCCAACACCGGACATATCAGGTAATCCAAACACACCAGTCAGATTATCATATCTGCCTCCACCTCCAATACTTCCGATCCTGATTCGATTTGAAATGGTTTCGAGAATAATTCCTGTATAATAAGAAAGACCACGAGCAAGGGTAATATCGAAATCGATATTGGACATTCTTACACCAAGGGATTTAGCATAGTCGTAAAATTGAATTATTTCCTGGATGCCCTCCATGGCTACCTTACTGTTATTCAGATTATCTTTGAGAAAATCGATTTTAGCTTTATTATCTCCCTGAAAGGAAACCACTCCATCTACGTTATTTATAAAATCTGAAGAAAATCCGCTTTCTTTTAATATTACTCTAAAGTTATCTATACCAATCTTATCAAGTTTATCAAGTATTACAAAAAATTCATTAGCTCTACTGATATCTCCACCAATCTCTGCAATACCCTCCAGAATTTTCCGATTATTAATTTTTAAAACATAATCCTTTATTCCAAGTATATCAAATACTTCGTGAACCAACATGGCAATTTCAGCCTCACAAATCACTGAATTAGTACCAATAATATCAGCATCACATTGAAAGAATTCACGATACCTCCCTTTCTGCGGTCTGTCTGCACGCCAGACCGGCTGGATTTGATATCGTTTGAAAGGGAATACAATTTCATGACGATTCATAACTACATACCGTGCTAATGGAACGGTCAGATCATATCTTAATCCTTTCTCACTGATCTGGTTTATTAATAAATTATAATTTTGAATTACCTCAGAATTTTGATCAACCTTTGATAGAAAATTACCAGAATTTAAAATTTTAAATAATAATTGATCTCCTTCATCTCCATACTTTCCTTTAAGGACAGAAAGATTTTCTAATGCTGGAGTTTCGAGAGGCAAAAATCCATATTTCTCAAAAGCCTTTCTGATGGTATTCAGAATAAAATTTCTTCTTACCATCACATCAGGCGGAAAATCTCTTGTACCTCTCGGTAATGAAGGTTGAATTGAACTCATATAGATTTAAACCATTAAATTACACCTAATTCCTTCCCAACTTTACTAAATGCCTCAATCGCTCTATTTAGATCTTCTTTTTCATGAGCAGCAGAAATTTGCACTCTTATTCGTGCTTGTCCTTTTGGAACAACCGGGTAATAAAATCCGATTACATAAATATCCTTTTCAAGTAGTTTTGTTGCCATCTTTTGACTTAAAACTGCATCATACAGCATGATTGGAACAATGGGATGACTTCCTGGTCTGATATCAAACCCGGCCTGAGTCATTTTTTCTCGGAAATATATCGTGTTGGCCTCGAGCTTATCACGTAATGTAGTGGTCTCAGTTAACATATCAAAAACAGTAATCGATGCCCCTACAATGGAAGGTGCAAGGGTGTTCGAAAAAAGGTATGGCCTGGAACGCTGCCTTAACAAATCAATGATCTCTTTACGTCCCGATGTAAATCCACCAGAAGCTCCACCTAATGCCTTACCCAGTGTGCCTGTAATAATGTCAATACGTCCCATTACATTTCGGTATTCATGAACGCCTCTACCTGTTTTTCCTACAAATCCAGTGGCATGACATTCATCACTCATAACCAGGGCCTTGTATTTTTCGGCCAGATCACATATTTTATCTAATTGAGCTATTGTGCCATCCATGCTGAAAACACCATCGGTAACAATCATTTTATGTTTCGCACTTTCGGCCTCCTTTAATTTTAACTCAAGGTTATCCATGTCATTGTGTACATACCGATACCGCTGGGCTTTACATAATCTAACACCATCAATGATAGAGGCATGGTTCAACTCATCTGATATAATGGCACTTTCAGGTCCAAGTAACGGTTCAAAAACCCCACCATTCGCATCGAAAGCCGCTGCATACAGTATAGTATCTTCCATACCCAGAAATGTGGTAATCTTCTCTTCCAGAATTTTATGTATATCCTGTGTTCCACAGATGAATCTTACGGAAGACATTCCAAAACCATGCGTTTCAATGGCTCTTTTTGCTGACTCAATTACTTTAGGATGTGATGATAGACCGAGATAATTGTTTGCACAAAAATTCAGAACTTTTTTCCCTCCACTGATCTTTATGGCAGCTCCTTGTGCAGAAGTAATTATTCTTTCTTCTTTATACAGACCTGCCTCCTTTATCTTTTGAAGTTCATTTGCTAGATCTGGTTTTAACGTATCATACATGATCAGTCGAGTTTGATTTTCCGTTTTTTAATTAATATTTCAGTATTCAACAGACACTAAATCATATCAACGCAAATATATAAATTAACCATGTGAATAAATTTTAATAGCATGAATGATTTAATTGTTTATTCGTAATTTCGAATCGCAAAAGCCAAAACCCAAAATGGAGAAAATACTGATAACGGGATCCTCCGGACAACTAGGCTCTGAATTAACAACCGCATTAAGTCAAAACTATGGAGAAGAAAATATAATTGCGGCAGATATTCATGAACCTAAAGAAAAAGATATCCATTTGATATTCGAGAAAATTGATGTCATTAATAAAACACTTCTAGCAGAAGTTGTAAGGAAACATCGAATTACTCAGATATATCATTTGGCAGCCATACTTTCTGCTACTGGTGAAAAACATCCCGGGCTTGCCTGGCGTGTTAATATTGACGGATTGATGAATGTTCTGGATGTTTCCCGCAATCTCAATGTAAAAAGAATATACTGGCCTTCTTCCATTGCGGTTTTCGGGCCAAATACGCCAAAACAAAATACGCCGCAACACACAGTTACTGACCCTAATACTGTATATGGGATTAGTAAATTAACTGGAGAAAGACTGATCGAATATTATTATTATCACTATGGGCTTGATGTCAGAAGCCTGAGGTACCCGGGTTTGGTAGGCTATAAAACAATGCCAGGGGGAGGTACGACGGATTATGCTGTTGATATTTACCACAAAGCGATCAAAGGGGAAAAATTTGAATGTTTTCTTAAACAAGATGCTTATTTACCTATGATGTATATGCCTGATGCCGTAAGGGCGACAATGGAATTGATGGAAGCTGATGCGGATAAAATTAAAATCCGGTCGAGTTATAATATTGGCGCAATGAGCTTTTCCCCTGACGAGATCTATTTATCCGTTAAAAAACACTATCCTCGGCTTAAAATTGAGTATAATCCGGATTTCCGTCAGGATATAGCAGATTCCTGGCCGGAAAACATAGATGATGCCTATGCAAGAAACGATTGGGGGTGGGTTCACAATTTTGATCTGGAAAAAATGACGGAAGACATGATCCGGCATTTGAAAGAAAGGATCTTGATTATCTGATGACAAGCTTTTGAGGCAATGCAGCACCAGAACCTTCAAGTTGAATAAAATAAATCCCTGGACTTAATTCGGTTGTAAACTGAATTTCATTGATCCCCTGTCGTATAGTTCCGGTTTGAATGATATTTCCTGTGAAGGATACAAGCTTAAATCGGGTGTCTGTTTTCCCTGAAAAGTTGATGCTAACCTGTCTTCCGTTAGTCGGATTAGGGAAAAGCTTAATACTTTCGTTGATATTTTCCATCCTGATCGATGCTATTCCATGATATTCAGAATAACCATCAAAATCAGTTGCTTTCAACCGGTAAAAGGAATACCCGGACATAGGCATCTCATCGAAAAACTGATATTCTTTTTTCTTATTTGAGAATTCAGATTTCGAATATAAATTGACAAGTTTGTTGAAATTTTCACCATCCGAAGACCGTTCAATTGTGAAATAGTCAAAATCCTCTTCAGACGAAGTCGCCCAATTAAGCTGAACTCCCTGATCTTTTGTTCTGGCTGAGAAATAGATGACTTCGACAGGTAAAGGATTATCATCACATAATCCGGTTTCTGCGCACCCTCCGCCAGCTGCGACACTTTCTTCAGTGAGTTGATTGGGGATGGATAGTGAATTTATATCATCAGTTGTCAATTTATTACTTGACCCGCCAATAGAAATAGAATTATTTTCACCGGCTCCAATTGCCTCAATACTTGATCCCTCAGCCAGTTGTATCGCAGATGAAGCATCCATCGATAATTTTCCTCCATCGAGGCTCAAAGTACCATAAACCTGAATCACACCATCAAAAGACAGGTTACTACTTATTGTAATAACATCCCCTGCAAGAATAACAACCGTATCTCCATTAACAGGTGTAGATCCTCCATTCCAAGAAGAACCGTTAATCCAGTTACCCCCACCCGTCCCATTGGATTCAACAATTGTGGCTTTTGACATGAAAGGCATAAAGATGGAAAAAAGGAATACAAATGCCCAAAGTATTTTCATTCAATAAATCTGATTTTATAGACATGCATACCAGAAAGGATGATATAGTAACCTCCTAAAGATCACTCTTTTATAGTGAATAAATCTTCCCTTTCATCACCAATATAGTTAAATTTTTTTAATTCTTTAATAAATAATTGTGGTTATTCAATTAAAAGCCTCTAATGACTAGGTGCATAATTCCCTGAAGGTTGACTAAAATAAATCCCCGGATTTATTTTGGCTGTATTCTGAATTTAATTGATCACCAGGCTTATAGATCTTGTTTGAATGATATTTCCCATGAATGATACAAGCTTATATTAGAGGTCTATCTCCCCTGAAAAGTTGATTATGAATGATCAATATTTGACAAAAAAACTGATTATTCTCCCTGACCCAGGGAATATCCTCTTTCGCCATTGAAGGTATAAAGATGTTCTGTTTTAATAAAGTCGAATCCTGCTTTGTTAATTAAAGTTAGTAATTCCATTATATCTTCATTTTTCAAAACATCATTTTCATCAGTTGCTACAAAACGGCTTCTCCAGTGATCGGTACAGAAAATTTCCGAAAATCCATCAGGATAGACTTTTACACCCCTGTTGGTTATCATTTTCAACTTCAATTTATTCGTACCAACTTTGTCAAGATCCTCTCCAATCTTTTTCGGATTACGGTCATTTTTATCCCAGTCAATGAATACATCCACACCTTTTAATTCTTTCTTACCTTTTGCTCTTTTACTCAGTACGATCTTTTGCATACTTTCTGCAGATTGGAATGACACAGGCCTGAGCTGGCGGGGAATCTGGCCTAATCGCAGGATTACTTCCTTCGCAAATTCACTGGTCCATACTTTTCTATTTGAATCTTTATTGTAAATATCAGAAGTATGAATTCCGTCTTCGATGGTTTTCAACCAGGCATTTTCGATATTTTCAGCGATTTCTGGCTGATTGATATGAACAAGCATCATGACTGCTGCATTGATTAATCCCGAAGGATTGGCAATATCCAAGCCTGCTATATCAGGGGCAGATCCATGGATGGCTTCGAACATGGCAACTTCCTCGCCAATATTGGCCGATCCTCCCAAACCAACGGAACCAGTTACCTGTGCAGCAATATCTGAAATAATATCACCATATAAATTTTGTGTAACGACTACATCAAGAGAATGAGGACGATCAGCTATAATGGCTGATCCGATATCAATGATCATGTGATTACTTTCAATATCAGGGTATTCCCTTGCCACTTCATCAAATATCTTGTGAAAAATACCATCGGCCTGTTTCAGTATATTATCCTTGGTCATACATGTTACTTTACTGCGGCTAAAAGTTCTGGCGTATTCAAAGGCATAGCGAATGATCTTCTCTGAACCAGGCTTCGAAATGAGTTTAAGTGCCTGGATTACTTCATTTGTCTGTTGGTGTTCAATACCTGCATAGAGGTCTTCTTCATTTTCCCTGATTATGACCATATCTGTTAAAGGATGGTTTGTAGGTACAAACGGGAAATAGGACCTGCATGGTCGCACGTTGGCAAATAGACCTAAAGCTATTCGAGTGGTCACATTCAGGCTCTTATATCCTCCTCCCTGCGGTGTAGTGATGGGAGCTTTCAAGAACACTTTGTTTTTTCGTAATGATGTCCATGCATCATCTGGCATCCCGGTTGCAATTCCTTTCCTGAAAACCTTTTCTCCAATTTCAATAACCTCAGTTTCTATTTGAGCTCCTGCAGCTATCAGGATATCCAAGGTTGCCTGCATGATCTCCGGTCCTATCCCATCACCATATGCAACGGTAATTTTCTTTTTTGTGGCCATTTTCGTATTTCAATTACACTCCTATAAATTGCTTATATATATCATATTGCATAAATATATCCTGGATGTATTCTACAGGCTCATCCCCCCGACAATATCCGGATTTTACAACAGGATCCTTAAAGAACTTTGGTTTTGATTTCTGCAGAAGGAAATATTCAACATTATCCTCCCATTTTTCAGGATCTTTTTCATATTTTTTAGCCAACCGTACCGCATCCATAACATGTCCTGGACCGGCATTAAAGGAGGCCATGACAAATTTCCTTCTTTCAATTGAATCCGATACGTATTTTATCCAATAATTTTCCAACCAATTTAAATAATTACTGCCGGCTTTGATATTCTGTTCAGGATTGAAGATATCATTGGCCCCATAACTTTCGGCAGTCTGAGGTATTAACTGCATCAGCCCTTTGGCACCCATCCAGGATTCAGCCTGGGGATTAAAATTAGATTCCTGATGTATCAATGCAGCTAATAATCGCCAATCCCAATTAATTCTTTCAGCATGTTTTTTAATCAAATCATCATAAGGGGAAATTTTCTGGCCTCCTAATGATGAAAAATCACTCTGTAACCTGATACGAAATCCTTTAGGATCTTGGAAGTATCTTCTATATAGTACATTAAAATCCGGTTTGGTTTTTATTACTTTAATCCATGTATTAAGTGCATCCAGTAATTCTGGAGAATTTTTTCTTATCGCCCAGGCAACTTGAGTTGGAAGACTCAAAGGTGTATATGCATCAATATTCTGATAAAATGTAGCACTGATATTAGCTATATCTTCATCTGCAACTGTATAGTCAATTTCATTCTCAGACACCATGTGTATTAATTCTTCAGTGAGCACATCTCCAAATTCCTCAATAATTATAATGTCTCCTCCAATTTCTTCAGATAAATTTCTTAACCGCCTCACATAAGAAGATCCTTTTTTTACATAGATCTCATGGCCAATTAGTTCCGATGGAGATCTGATCAAATTGTTTTCAATTTCATGTAACCTCATATTATACCAATTATCAGGCTTACGCTGTACTAGCATCTGCCTGATTTCATAATGTGCATTAGTAAACTCTACAAATTTCCGTCGTTCTTTGGTAATGGTAAGTGAATGAGCAATAATATCCCCCTTTCCTTCCTGCAATAAATTAAAACTTTTCTCCAAATCATTTTCAATTACCAATTCGAGGCTTAAACCAATATCATCACAAAACCTTCGGATCAATTCATATTGCAAACCCATAGGGCTTCCTTTATACAAAAAATAACCAGTAGAAGTATTTTCGAGTATTACTTTTAATGAGCCTCTTTTTTTTATTTTCGGAAGGTCAAAATCAATGGGATCTGCATATATCGAAAATTCATCAATGTTGCCTTCTCTATTAACATTTTTATTGGATCGACTGGTACAACTTGACAATAAAAAAGATATGACAAGCATTGAAAATAAAACAAGGGAAAGTGATTTTTTTATTAATCGGGCCACAATATTATTCAAATGCATTTTACTAATTTATCTAAGTATAATGATAATTCTTTGAATATGGATTCAGGCCCTGCGTGGCCATTTCATTTAATATCGGTAATATTCTGGTTTGAAGGGTCCATTAATATTCACACCAATATATTCAGCCTGCTCAGGAGATAATGTATCTAATTCAACACCAATTTTAGCGAGATGAAAACCAGCTACTTTTTCATCCAGATGTTTAGGTAATGTGTATACCTTGTTTTTATATTTGGTATGGTTAGTCCAAAGTTCCATTTGAGCGAGAACCTGATTTGAAAATGAATTTGACATAACAAAAGACGGATGCCCGGTAGCACAACCTAAATTCACTAGCCTTCCTTCTGCAAGTAATATGATATCCTTTCCATCAATTGAGTAAAGATCGACCTGTGGTTTGATTTGGACTTTTGAACGACCGTAGGTTTTGTTTAACCAGGCAACATCAATCTCATTATCAAAATGTCCAATATTACATACAATGGCCTTGTCTTTCATTAACTTGAAATGATCCCCCGTAATGATATCTCTATTCCCTGTGGCAGTTACAATGATGTCAGCTTCCTTTACTGCATTTTTCATTTTTTTAACCTCGAAACCATCCATGGCTGCCTGTAGTGCACAAATAGGATCAATTTCGGTAACAATCACGCGCACACCAGCACCACGTAATGACTGAGCCGAACCTTTACCAACATCACCATATCCAGCAACAACAGCAACTTTACCGGCTAGCATTAAATCTGTTGCACGACGTAGGGCATCTACTAATGATTCCCGGCATCCATACTTATTATCGAATTTGGATTTTGTTACTGAATCATTTACGTTAAATGCTGGAACGGGTAATGTTCCATTTCTCATTCGTTCGTATAAACGATGAACTCCAGTAGTGGTTTCTTCTGATATCCCCTTTAAATTTCCAACCAATTCCGGATAATGATCCAGAACCATGTTGGTTAAATCTCCACCATCGTCGAGAATCATATTTAAAGGTTTATCATCCTCAAAGGCAAAAAGGGTTTGTTTGATGCACCAATCATACTCTTCCTCTGTTTCTCCCTTCCATGCAAATACAGGCACACCAGTTTTAGCGATGGCTGCTGCCGCATGATCCTGTGTCGAGAAAATATTACAGGAAGACCATGCCACTTCAGCACCCAATGCTTTCAGGGTTTCAATTAAAACTGCCGTTTGAATTGTCATGTGCAAACAACCTGCAATACGAGCACCTTTCAAAGGTTTGGATTTCCCATATTCTTCCCTGATTGCTATCAAACCAGGCATTTCAGCCTCCGCTAATTCCATTTCTTTTCTCCCCCATTCAGCCAGGGAAATATCTTTCACTTTATAAAGAAGTTCGGTTTTTTGCATTTATGTTAATTTTATTTGATCTACGAAACTAACACAAATCAAATAATACACCAAAAATTTAATGAATGATCACTTAAGAAATACTATTTCCTGATTGTCATAAATGCGTTGCCCATCCTGATTCCTGATAATCAATTTTCCGGACCTGTCAATCCCATCAATTATTCCTGAAAATATACCTTTGTGATCTCTGAATTGATGATTCTCACCCATCCAAAATAATCGATTATGATAATTCAACTTCAACTGTTCAAATTTTTTATTAATTAAATCAAGCCATCTTTGATCTAATCTTTGAATGAGCTTGTTAAAAATATTATTGAGATTGAATTCCTTTCCAACAATATTAAAAAGTGAAATGGCATTTATATTTTCGGAAAATTTATCCTGGTTAATATTTAATCCTATGCCAATAATCGTTGAGATTATTTTTCCGGATAATACGCTGTTCTCAATTAATATCCCTCCGATTTTCTGATGTTTATAGTATATATCATTCGGCCATTTTATCCTGAATCCATCTTCTATTTCTAATAATACATCAGTAATTGCCAGAGATGTAATAAGATTCAGATAAAAATGATTTTCTACTTGAATAGATTCAGGTTTAAGCATAGTGGAAAATGTTAGATTTTTTCCTTTCGTTGACTCCCATGTATTTTCTCTTTGGCCTCTTCCGGCAATTTGGTGATTTGTAATAACAATAGCCCCATGATCTATTAATCCCTGTTTTAACAAATCAGCAGCAATGTCGTTTGTTGAATGACATTTTGGCAGGTAAAAAAGTGTTTTACCTACAAATTCAATGGTGACAAAAATTTTATACAATTATTTTTTAGTAATTTTACATATACAAAATTGCATTTATGAGCGGAAAAAAAAAATTGATAGATTCTGAAAGATTAATGGATGTAATAGTTGAAGGGATGAAGGAAAAAAAAGCACAGAATATTGTAATATTAGACCTTAGAGACATAAAAAACGCGATCGCAGATTTTTTTATAATATGTAGTGGAAGTTCTGATACACAAATAGATGCAATAGCAGATTCGATCGAAGAATTTGTTTATAGATTCGCTAGTCAGGAAGTTTGGCATAAAGAAGGCAGGGAAAATAAGGAATGGATTTTGCTTGATTATGTAGATGTTGTGGCAAATATTTTTAGGAAAAGCACAAGAGAATTTTATTCATTGGAGCAACTTTGGGGTGATGCTATACTGACAGAGGTTGATTCAGTTTATTAATAACAATTGATAGTTAAATTTCGTTAAGATGTTCACAAAGTGATTGAGGAAAAAGTAAATGGCAGATAATAAAAGACCGAATAACAAAAACTTACTTCCAAAGACTCCACAAAGACCAAATTATCAGATCTGGATAATATTAACATTATTCATTTTGGTTGTGGTTATTACTTATTTCAATAAATCAAATACGATGATTGATATTACAAAACATCGATTTGAAAAAATGCTAATGTCCGGGGATGTTGACAAGGTAGTTGTAATAACCAACCAAAACGAGGTTGAAGTTACAATTAGGGAGGAGGCTCTGAGCAATGCAAAGTATCAGAGTGAGCTTGAAAATAAAAATCCATTTTCAATAAATAGCGGACCACATTACAGGATAAAAATAGTAGATGCAGATAAATTTACTGATTTTTTCGAAGAAGTAGAGTCGAAATTACCTGAAGATCAGAGAATCGGGTACGAAGTTGAGGAGCGGTCTGATTTTACAAGTATTTTCTTTCAATGGGGATTTCTATTCCTCATTTTATTTGGATTTTGGTTTCTGATGCGTCGTATGACAGGTGGCGGAGGACCAGGTGGTCAAATATTTAATATAGGAAAATCCAAAGCTGCCTTATTTGATTCAGAATCAAAAGTAAAAGTTACTTTTGAAGATGTTGCAGGACTTGATGAAGCCAAAGAAGAAGTAAAGGAAATTGTAGAGTTTCTTAAAACTCCGTCCAAATTCACAACACTTGGTGGAAAGATCCCTAAAGGTGCGCTGTTAGTAGGAGCTCCAGGTACAGGGAAAACACTATTAGCGAAGGCAGTAGCGGGTGAGGCAGCGGTTCCATTCTTTTCATTATCAGGTAGTGATTTTGTTGAAATGTTTGTCGGTGTTGGAGCCGCAAGAGTACGTGATTTGTTTAAACAGGCAAAGGAAAAAGCTCCATGTATAGTTTTTATCGATGAGATCGATGCAATTGGTAGATCAAGGGGTAAAGGACAACTTCCAGGTTCTAATGATGAACGGGAAAATACACTGAATTCCCTGCTAGTTGAAATGGATGGATTTTCAACAGATTCTGGCGTTATAATTCTTGCTGCTACTAATAGACCTGATGTGCTTGATATGGCCCTTTTAAGGCCGGGAAGATTTGACAGACAGATTAGTATTGATAAACCGGATATTGTCGGAAGGGAAGCGATCTTCAAGGTTCATCTTAAACCGCTAAAACTTGATAAACACTTAGATCCGAAAAAACTGGCTGCCCAGACACCAGGATTTGCTGGGGCGGAGATTGCAAACGTATGTAATGAAGCCGCACTTATCGCTGCAAGAAAGGATAAAAAGGCCGTTGATGAACAGGATTTTCATGATGCCATTGATCGAGTAATCGGTGGACTTGAGAAAAAAAATAAAATAATATCTCCGGAGGAAAAGAGAATCGTGGCATTTCATGAAGCAGGGCATGCAGTTGCTGGATGGTTTCTTGAACATGCCGATCCATTGGTAAAGGTAAGTATTGTTCCAAGAGGTGTTGCAGCTTTGGGTTACGCACAATATTTACCAAAAGAACAATTTCTTTATCAGACAGAGCAATTGTTGGATGAAATGTGTATGGCACTCGGGGGAAGAGCATCCGAAGAAATCATCTTTGATAAAATCTCAACAGGTGCATTAAGCGACCTGGAAAGAGTGACAAAGGTAGCTTACAGTATGGTTACTATTTATGGAATGAATAGTAAAATCGGTAATATTTCATTTTTTGATTCAAAACAATCAGATTATAGTTTCACCAAACCTTATTCTGAAGCCACAGCAGAAACAATCGATGATGAGGTAAGATTATTGGTTGAATCTTGTTATGAAAGAACAAAAGAGCTGCTGAATAAAAAGAAAAAAGAGCTTGAAATTTTAGCTAATGAATTACTGAAGAAGGAGATAATATTTCAATCCGATCTGGAAAGACTTATAGGTAAACGACCTTTTAGTAAACCTACTACCTATGAGGCCTATACGAAAAGTGAAGTTACTGATGAAAAGGATGAAGTAGACAAGGAACTTTCTAGTAAAGAAAAAAGTTCTTTGCGTACTGACAAAGAAGCAGAAAATCAAGTGAAAATGGAAGAACCTGATGAAGTTGAGGAAGTAACAAAGAGTGAGAAATCTCAATAATCAACATCCTATGAATTGAAAAATCAGGTCGTGTGCCTGATTTTTTTTTAGCTATATTTGCGCTGTTGTAAATGACTGAGCGCAAAAACGATATTATAATACCAAAAGGAAAAAAGATTTACTTTGCAGCAGATTTTCATCTGGGAGCTCCTTCTGCTGAAGAAAGCCTTCATAGAGAAAAAAAAGTGGTATCATGGCTTTCATCCATTCAAGAAACAGCTGCTCATATTTTTATTCTGGGTGATATTTTTGATTTCTGGTTTGAATATAGATATACAATTCCTAAAGGATTTACCAGACTGCTCGCTCAGTTTATCCACTTACGTGATCAGGGAATTCCCATAACATTTTTTACTGGAAATCATGACATGTGGATGTTTGGATATTTTGAAGAGGAATTTAACATCCAAATATTTAAAAAACCCGTTACCTTTATACTAAATAATAAAAAATTTCTGATTGGACATGGCGATGGATTAGGTCCCGGTGATAGACGGTATAAAATCATAAAAAAAATATTTGAAAATAAGACAGCCCAGTGGGTTTTTCAGTGGATCCATCCAAATTTTGGTATTAGACTTGCACGATACTGGTCTAAAAGAAGCCGTCATCGTAATTTGATTAAAGATCAGAAATTTCATGGAGATGATGAATGGTTGTTGAATTTCTGCAAGAAAACTGAAGACCATATTCATCATGATTTTTACATTTTTGGCCACAGACACTTACCCCTGGATATCCAGATCAATTCAAAAAGCAGGTACATTAACACAGGGGACTGGATCAATTCTTACACCTTCGTGGAATTTGATGGCGAAGATGTTTCGCTCAAAAATTATGAAAACTAATCTTATCGCATTGATTTTAGTATTCTGCCTGCTAGATCTCTTTATTACAAATGTAACGGGACAACATAAAATCATACAGATCGATGGAATTACTGATGCCACAATTGATATTGAAGGAAACATATATGTGTCAACCAAACGGGGCACAATCATAAAATTCGATTCCCTGTTTACTGAATTATTCACATTTGCTTCTGATGATATCATTCCGCTAACATCCATTGATGTTTCTTTTCATTTCAGGATTTTTGGATTTTATCAAGTCAATCAGTCATATTTTATCCTAGACAGGCATTTTAAAGCCTTATTTCATGGAAATTTTGATACAGTAACGATTGGTAATGGTACGGCTGCTACATACGCGACAGACAATAGTTTATGGATTTTTGATGATGCTGATTTATCGTTAAAAAAATTAAATCCAACACTAAATCAAATTGAAGTAAATATAAAACTGCCATTGCTGATACAAGCCGAAGAATATTTAGTCAATCAGCTTGAAGCATATCAAAACCGGATCTTTGTAAATAATTATTTGCATGGAATATACGTATTCGATCAATTTGGAAATTATCTTAAAAAACTACCGGTATCAACCAATTCTAAATTCACTATTTATCGTGAAAGTCTAATCTTCATAGCGGATGCATTTTTAAAATCAATAAATATTTATTCTAATGAAATTGTAGAATTAGGGGAAATCCCGGATGTTAAAGGTTTACTTAAAATTATTCTTTATGACGACAATATTTATCTGATTTATCCGGAATCAATTCTTCAATTTAATTGACCACCATGTTACTTTTAATTAATTCAACTCAATAAAAATCATAATTGCTTGCCTTTATTATGATACAACTATAATTTAGATATTTACATCAAGATCTTAAAGGCAATAATTCACTATTTAATCAATTGAAATGAGTGATTTTATTTGGTATCAAAAGTACCCTTCCGGTATACAACCTGAAATTGACCCTACATTATATACTTCAGTAGCTGATTTACTTGAGCAAAGTGTGAAAAAATTCGGTGAGCGTACAGCATATGTTAATTTCGGCAAAAAAATGTCCTTCAATGAGATAAATCGATTTTCAAAGTATTTTGCTGCGTATTTACAAAATTGTGGTTTGAATCCTGGCGATAGAATTGCTATTCAAATGCCTAACGTATTGCAATATCCTGTCGTATTATTTGGAGCATTAAGAGCTGGATTGGTCGTGGTTAATACCAATCCGCTTTACACTCCAAGGGAAATGGAACATCAGTTTACGGACGCTGGAGTTAAAGCCATCGTAATCCTGGCCAACTTTGCCTCAAATCTGGAAATAATTCTATCAAAAACGAATATACAACATGTTTTCATCACTGAAATGGGTGATTTTATTGGAGGCATCAAAGGGAAATTGGTTAATTTCATTGTTAGGTATGTAAAAAAAATGGTTCCTACATACAAAATCCCGATTGGTATAAAATTAAAAGATGTACTGATAAATGGTCGATCTTTGAATTTCAAACGTCCCGAAATTAAACATTCAGATATAGCTTTCCTTCAATATACCGGAGGCACAACTGGAAAATCAATGGGGGCTGTCCTGACTCATCGGAATATAGTAACCAATATGCTACAAATCCGGGAATGGATGAAGCCCAGATTAAGAGAATTCGAAGAGATAGCAATCACTGCACTACCCCTATATCATATCTTTGCATTAACTGTTAATTGCCTATGCATGTTACAATTAGGTGCAGAAAATATTCTAATTACTAATCCGAGAGATCTTGATGGTTTTATAAAAGAACTAAAGAAACATCCATTCACCTTTATTACCGGCGTAAATACTTTATTTAATGGTTTGCTTAATCATGAAAAATTTTCTGAAGTTGACTTTAGTCATCTGAAAGTTTCTGTTGGAGGCGGGATGGCGGTTCAAAGTGTAGTGGCCAATAAATGGGAAGAACTTACAGGATGCCCACTTGTTGAAGGTTATGGATTATCGGAGACTTCTCCGGTATTATCATGTAATCCCATTGATGGAAGTCATCGGATTGGTACTATCGGCCTTCCAGTCCCTAGTACGGAAATGAAAATCTTTGATGAAGAAGGAAATGAGGTTGAAATAGGTGATGTGGGTGAGATATGCGCCAGGGGACCTCAGGTAATGAAAGGATATTGGGATAAAGAAATAGAAACAAAAAACGCTTTTCATAAAGATATCTGGTTTAAAACCGGTGATATTGGTTTGATGAATGAGGATGGATTTTTCAAGATAATTGATCGTAAAAAAGATATGATCCTGGTTTCAGGTTTTAATGTTTATCCCAATGAAATTGAAGATGTAGTATCTCAACTTGATGGCATCTTGGAAGTTGCGGCGATAGGAATCCCAGATGAAAAATCTTCAGAGGTCGTAAAGTTATATGTAGTAAAGAAGGATACGAAGCTTACCAGTGAAATGATATTACATCATTGTAAACAGAACCTCACCAAATACAAAATTCCAAAGCAAATAGAATTTGTGGATGAACTTCCAAAATCAAATGTTGGTAAAATATTACGTAGAATATTACGCGAAAAGGAAATAGCAAATCCTGCATAAAAAAAGCCCCGATTCAATCGGGGCTTAAGCTGTAGGGGAAGGATTCGAACCTTCACGAAGCGGTTAGCAAATTGTCTGATCAACACAACAGTTTTTCCCGTGATCCCCACCCCCGAGACAGGAGGGCATGGCTGCCAATTTCATCACCCTACAATATTTTAAAGAACACTGGACAAATTTATAACATTTATATTTATTTATTGCTATTTTTTTAAATTATTTATTAATTTTTATAATATATTTATTTTAAGTCATTGTTAGATTAAATATTCATAATTTTATGTAATTCATAGAGTTAAAATTTTTGAATTTCGCAGTAAAACAAAAATCTATTTCATTATTTTTCCATAATATATCCTTATATTAAATTTTTTTCATAAAAATGTAAATTATTTTTTACTTTTCATTTTCTTAATATAAATAAAGATTCGTTGAATAAAATTTACCGAAAGAATAAAATCGAAATATCAGATAGGATCATGCGTAGTTCCCATAAAAAAACCCCGATAGAATCGGGGTTAAAGGTCAAAAACTCAAAATAATTAGGATTAACAACAATCCACAACAACTGAGTAAATATAATTATTTTTTTATTTATACACTAACATAAAATGAAGTAATTCTAAAGAACTGTTTTTTCCCCGGAAAAATTATGCTATTCCAGTCAATCCCATTATAACTTGAAAGTTTTGAAAAGCCGGTCAAATTAATAAAAATTTGCTCGGAATTGTTACCCTTTATGTTCATATTCGTACAATATATCAGATTTAAAAGTTGTTTCGCAAATCCCGATTGGCTATTCCCCCAATTAGGGTGGCCCGAAAATTAAAGGATATTCGCATGTGCAAATTTTTAAATTATGACGGATAAGGAAATAGGAAAAATATTAATCATAGATGATGATGAGGATGTTTTGCTTGCTGCAAAAATGCTTCTGAAGAAATATTCATCTGAGGTAATTATCGAAAAAAATCCTAAAAAAATACCCTTTCTCCTGAACGATGATGTTTATGATGTGATTCTATTGGATATGAATTTCAGTAAGGATATTACAAGTGGTAAAGAAGGATTTTATTGGTTAAATCAGATCCTTGAAAAAGATCCTTCAGCTGTTGTCATTTTAATAACGGCATTTGGTGATGTGGAAATGGCTGTTAAAGCGCTTAAGGAGGGCGCTACTGATTTCGTGCTGAAACCTTGGCAAAATGAAAAACTAATTGCAACGTTATCAACAGCAGCGAAATTAAAGAAATCATATAATGAAGTAGATCAGCTAAAACAAACTAAAAAAGCCCTTCAGGAAGAGAGTAATCTGAGATATAAGGAGATGATTGGAAACAGCCAGCCCATCCAGGAGGTATATAACATCATTGACAAAGTTGCTAAAACTGATGCAAATGTATTAATACTGGGAGAAAACGGAACAGGCAAAGAACTTGTAGCCAGGGCAATTCATCAAAGATCTCACCGAAGTGAAAATGTATTTATCAATGTTGATATGGGTGCAATCACAGAAACGCTTTTTGAAAGTGAATTATTTGGACATAAAAAAGGCTCTTTTACCGATGCTAAAGATGATAGAGCGGGAAGATTCGAGGTTGCCAACGGGGGCACACTTTTCCTGGATGAAATTGGTAATTTGAGCCTTCCTTTGCAATCCAAACTTCTAACAACATTACAGCGCAGGGAAATAACAAGAATTGGTTCTAATAAATCCATATCAATTGATATCAGGTTGATTTGTGCAACGAATATGCCGATTTATGATATGGTTAGTGACAATTCCTTTAGACAAGATCTTTTATATAGAATCAATACCGTTGAAATACACATACCGTCTTTACATGAAAGATATGAGGATATCGAGTCGCTTGCCGAACATTTTATTGACATGTATTGCCGCAAGTATCGCAAAAATCCCAAATCATTATCTTCCACAACCTTAAAAAAACTTGAAAAATATAAATGGCCTGGTAATATTAGAGAACTCCAACATGCCATTGAAAGAGCTGTTATCATGAGTGAAAAGAGTTCCTTACAACCGGAAGATTTCTTTTTTCTTTCACAATCAAATGATAACGTTGATGAGCCAAAAAATGAAACACTGGATCTTGACGAAGTCGAAAAAAATACAATAAAAAAAGCGATTAGCAAAAATGGGGGTAATATTTCGAAAGCGGCAAAAGAACTCGGACTGACAAGAGCCTCATTATATAGAAGACTGGAAAAACATGGTCTTTAATAGTTTTAAATTCAATATTATAGTCAGGGTAATCGTCATCACATTGACGATCCTTCTATTTGCAAATTTATCTGCAGGTGAAACTTTCTTTATCATCCCATTATTAGTGATGGTGCTGGTTGTAATACAGGTAATTTCTTTAATAAAATTTATCGATAAAACCAATGAGGAGATCAGTAGTTTTTTTGAGACTATTAAAACAAAGGAGTCAGGAGAGCGAGAAATAAAGGCTGGATCTGGTGAATATTACAATACGTTAATAGAACAGTATAATAAAGTAATTGAGGATTTAAAAAACGCCAGATCGGAAAAGGATGCAAAATATCAATACATCAAAACCATCGTTCAACATGTCGGGATAGGTATCATCACTTTTAACAGGGAAGGTGAAATTCAGATTATAAATACTGCCGCAAAAAGACTTTTTAAGGTTTCACACATAAAGAATATAAATGAGCTTCGAAAAATAAGTGAATCGTTAGTTGATAGCTTTCTTAAATTGAGAACAGGAGGGAAAGATCTGATTAAAATAATTCATAGTGATGAAACCATCCAATTGGCTGTATTTGCCATAGAGTTAACCTTGCAGAATGAAGAATTTAAACTAGTCTCAGTTCAAAATATTCAAACAGAACTTGAAGAAAATGAAATGGAAGCATGGCAAAAACTGGTGCGGGTATTGACTCATGAAATCATGAATTCCGTTACACCCATTTCATCACTTGCCAATACTGTGGAAGAAGATATGAAGTTCCATCTTGATAACGAAAATGAAAAATACGAACTGAACAGGGAAGAGATTGAAGATTTGCATCTGGCGATAAAAACCATACAGAAAAGGAGTGATGGATTAATCAGGTTTGTGACTGACTTCAGAAGCCTAACTCATATTCCGAAAACTCAATTTGCTGATGTACCAGTAAAAGACCTCTTTGATCATATTGATTTATTGATGCGGCATGAATTAGATGAGAATAAGGTAAATTTTAAAAAATTGATTGACCCTGGTAACCTTAATGTAAAAATTGATAGGGAATTAATAGAACAGGTACTGATCAATCTCATCAAAAATGCTATTCAGGCTTTGGAAGAGCAAAGTGACCGGCAAATATCATTATCTGCTTTTCAACGTGATCACAAACATATATTTATAAGTGTGAAAGATAATGGACCAGGCATTGATGAAGATGCTCAATCAAAAATTTTTATCCCTTTTTATACAACAAAAAAGAATGGATCGGGTATCGGATTAAGCTTATCCAAACAAATTATGCGACAACATCTAGGATCAATTTCCGTCAAATCAAAAACTGATGAAGGCACAGAATTTATTCTTCGATTCTAATTGATATTTTAAAAGTTTACCTATTTTTAAATGAGATATAAAAATTGTAGTTTAGGGCAAATTTTTGAGGCAAGATGAAAAGTACTGCAGAAACCATCACAGATATTTTAGTTGATAAATTGGGAATATCCCCAACTGAAGTAACTCCTGATGCTAATTTTATAAAAGATCTGGGAATCGATTCTCTTGACTATGCGGAAATAGTCATGGAATTTGAACAAACCTTCGATATTAGAATACCAGATACAGATGCAGAGAAATTTTCTACTATAAAAGACGCCATTAATTACATCAATGAGAAAAAAAGTGAATCCGGAAGTTAATGCCATCTAGCCAATTACACAATTCATAAATTAAATGCCGAAAAGGCAAAAACGTTTCGTTTTTCTAGTCCAAGGTGAAGGCAGAGGCCATATGACTCAGGCTATCGGACTATATCAGATGCTGATTGATCATGGCCATGAGGTTGTTCATATTTTCATTGGGAAAAGTGATAGAAGACATATACCAGAATATTTCTTTAAATCCTTTGATGTTCCTGTTGAATTATTAGATAGCCCAAATTTCGTGAGTGACCCTGAAAATAAATCCATACGATTAATACCTTCTATATTATATAATTCAAAATTTCTTAGCAGATACAAAAGAAGCCTGACCAAAATCGACCAAATTATAAAAAACACAAACGTCGATGGTATTATTAACTTCTATGATTTTCTTGGTGGTTTTTATAATTTTTTTTATAAATCGAAAATTAAGTTTTTTGCTATTGGACATCAATTTCTAACTGATCATCCTAGTTTTCCTTTTGCTCAGGGTAAGCCCCTGGATAAGAAGCTTTTTTTAATTAATAACTATTTGAACAGCATCAATGCATATAAAAAAATAGCACTATCATTTACCAAGTATGAACCGGATCACATAGGAAGAACTATAATTGTTCCACCCATTTTACGGAAAGAGATCTCCGCTCTTCAAACCTTCAATGAAAATTTTATCCTGGGATATATGGTAAATGATGGTTATAGTCAGGAAATTATTCGATGGCACAAGCAAAACCCTGACATCCCTTTACAATGTTTCTGGGATAAAAAAGATGAACCAGTGATAAAAAAATTTGATGAAAATTTAATTTTCCATCAACTCAATGACAAAAAGTTTCTTGATATGATGGCTAGATGCAAAGGTTTGATAACTACAGCTGGATTTGAATCAGTATGTGAAGCTATGTATCTGGGAAAACCTGTTTTGATGGTACCAGTATCAGGACAATATGAGCAGGCCTGTAATGCCCTGGATGCAACCAATGCGGGTGCAGGAATTCATGATACTTATTTTAATATCAGCAGATTTTTAAACTTTATTTCTGTATATAAAAATATAAGTGCCTGTTTTAAGAACTGGATCTCAAAGACGCCTGAAACCATAGTTGGAGAATTAACTGATTTCTAGTTGACTGATATATATCAATTATATCATCATTTTTTACGATTATCTTTACAATCTAAATTTTGGGTATGGCATTAATCTCCAAAAAAAAGAAAATTTATAAGATAAGCCGGTTCCTGAGAGAATACCTGCGAACATATGGCCGGGAAAAACAACTTGACATTCAATACGAAGATTTAGTTCGCTATGCATCATCCATACCTTTATACGATCAAAAAGGTGTAGATACGCTTTGGGAAACTGTCTTTTACCAGGAAAGCGAAGAAAAACATATTCATGAAGCCCTGAAAAAAATCTATGCCATCTTAAAGGCTGATGGCGATGTTTCCGTTATAGAACATTTATATATTGATCGAATAGATGTATGCATATATGGTAATACAAAACCATTCAGGGTAAGGATTGTAAATCGGATTAACGATCTTTTTGATTATTATTATGTTAAGATCGCTGACGCATCAAGAATCTATGGATTGGAGCTTGAACATCTTTTATCGCCCAATAAAATCAGCTTTTTTGTTGATAGTAATACCCTGATAGAAGAACATATACAAGGAATTCCAGGTGAAGACTTTATCAAATTTAATCTAAAAGATGAACGATTGAATGAAATACGTCTCGCTAAAGAATTTGTCAAATTTAACGAACGTTGTCTCGTACGGTTGTTGGGTGACATGCATGCCAACAATTTTGTTATAGAGGTTATACCCGATTTTGATGAAACACATTACCGCATTCGTGCTTTAGATTTTGATCAGCAATCATATGAAGGTAGAAGAGCCATATACATGCCTCAGTTTTTTAAACAGAATAATCCAATTATCAAATTAGGACTAAAACACATGAAACCCAAACTGGAGCTTCAATATCGTAAGGAGGAAAGATCACTCATTGCTACTAGGATCAAATCAACGGGGATCAATCTGAATGCATTGATTAATGCCATGATACGTGACGAACTGGCACCCCCTGAAAATGTTGAAAGTTTAAAAAGAGAATTAGCCCAACTCTATACCGATAACGAATTTTTAAACTGTAAAAACATGGGCGAGATAGTTAAAATAAGTTTGAAAATGGTTTTCAAGCATCCTTTGCGAAGTCAACATGATTTTGCTAAGTAGAAATTATATCATAATTATTTTTATAATCACAAATACGTCACAAATATGTTTACTGGAATTGTTGAAGGAATGGGAATGGTAAAAGATATAAAGAAGGATGGATCCAATTACGTTTTTTATATGGAATCTACTTTTACCGAAGAATTACAAATCAATCAGAGCCTTTCGCATAATGGGGTTTGTCTTACGATTACAGATGTCGTGGATTTATATTATACCGTCACCGCGGTGGATGAAACCTTAAAAAAAACCAACCTGGGTGATTTACGTACCGGGGATTTTGTAAATCTGGAACGAGCAATGTCATCAGGATACAGGTTTGATGGGCATATTGTTCAAGGGCACGTGGATCAAACGGGTATTTGTAGTTATATTGAAGTTCTGGATGGGAGCTGGCTTTTTGATTTTGAGTATGATTTTAAAGCCACCGGTAATTTTTTAGTCGAAAAGGGATCAGTATGTATAAATGGGGTGAGTCTTACGGCATTTAATTGTGAGGATGGAAAATTTCGTGTAACCATAATCCCACATACATGGAATGTTACCAATTTTCAGTATATAAAAGTTGGGGATCGTGTAAATCTTGAATTTGATGTATTGGGTAAATACATCCAAAAGTTATTTTCTGAGGGATATCTTGATTATCTAAAAAAAAGGTTGAAATAATGTGATTGGATATACTTTGGAGATTTTCAATTGGAGAAAATTTATTATACGGGATAAAACTGACTTTTATCACCTTTTTTCTCTACGGTCTGGTCTAATTTTACCATGCTAAAAATTTGAATTTTTATTGTTAAACAAAAGGAATTTTTTTATTCACACTGAACTAGTCAAATGAAAAAGAAAACATTTGTTACGATCGATGGTAATGAAGCAGCTGCTTACGTGGCGTATAGATTAAATGAAGTATGTGCCATTTATCCGATTACCCCATCATCGAATATGGGAGAATTTGCGGATGAATGGGCCTCAAAAGGAATTAAAAATATATGGGGCAGTGTACCCACAATTTGCGAAATGCAAAGTGAAGCGGGTGCAGCTGGGGCTGTTCATGGTTCATTACAGGCAGGTGCCCTCACAACCACTTTTACTGCTTCTCAGGGATTACTCTTGAAAATCCCAAATATGTTTAAAATTGCGGGAGAACTAACCTCAACTGTATTTAATATATCTGCAAGATCGCTAGCAACGCATGCTTTATCTATTTTCGGCGACCATAGTGACGTAATGGCGGCCAGATCCACTGGATTTGCTTTTATTGCATCCGGAAATGTCCAGGAAGTTATGGATCTTGGATTGATCGCACAGGCATCAACATTAAAATCAAGAATTCCTTTCCTTCATTTTTTCGATGGATTCAGAACTTCCCATGAAGTCTCTAAAATCGATCTGGTCAGTGACGATATCATGCGGGAAATGGTTACTGAGGAAATGGTAAAAGCACATAGAGAGAGATCCCTTTCTCCGGATCATCCTTTTATCAGGGGTACTGCTCAAAATCCAGATGTTTTCTTCCAAAATAGAGAAACCAATAATCCATTCTATGAAAAATGTCCTGATATTATTCAACAGGAGATGGATAAATTCGCCAAACTGACAGGAAGACAGTATCATTTATTTGATTACATAGGTGATCCTGAGGCCGAAAAAATACTGGTTTTAATGGCATCAGGAACTGATACAGCGCATGATACAGTAGATTATTTAGCAAATCAGGGTGAAAAAGTTGGGTTAATAAAAGTGAGGATCTATCGTCCTTTTGATATAAAACGATTCATGGAAACACTGCCATCAACCACTAAATCAATCGCTGTACTGGATAGGACAAAGGAACCGGGATCTACTGGAGAACCTCTTTACCTCGATGTGATAAATGCGCTTACTGAAGGATTGTATGAGGGATATGGTAAAATCAAAAACATGCCGAGAGTAGTCGGGGGACGTTATGGATTATCATCCAAAGAATTTACACCAAGTATGGTGAAGTCTGTTTTCGATAATTTAAGTGAAGCGAAACCTAAAAACCATTTTACAATTGGGATCAATGATGATGTTTCACATACAAGTCTTGATTACGATTCAGATTTTGACATAGAATCCAAAGATGTGGTCAGAGCCATGTTTTATGGCCTTGGAGCGGATGGTACTGTTGGTGCCAATAAAAACTCCATTAAAATAATAGGAGAAAATACAGAAAATTATGCTCAGGGCTATTTTGTATATGATTCTAAAAAGGCAGGATCCATTACAACCTCTCATTTGAGGTTTGGCTCCAAACCTATAAGAGCCCCTTACCTGATTACAAAATCAAATTTTGTTGCCTGTCATCAAGCTGTTTTTCTTGAAAAATATGATATGGTCCAGTACCTCGTAGAAGGTGGCACTTTCCTGATCAATTCCCCTTTTTCTAAAGAAGAGATTTGGGACAATATTCCATTATCCACCCAACAGCAGATCATTGATAAAAAACTAAAAGTTTATAATATAGATGCCCAAAAGGTAGCTGAAGAAAGTGGTATGGGCCGGAGAATCAACACTGTTATGCAGGTTTGTTTCTTTGCAATTTCTGGAATTCTACCAAAAAATGAAGCTATTGAAGCCATTAAAGATTCAATCAGGAAAACCTATGGCCGAAAGGGTGATATGATTGTCAATATGAATTTAAAAGCTGTAGACAATACACTTGAACATTTATTTGAAGTTGAAGTTCCTAAATCTCCTAATGGAAACCTTAAACTGAGGCCTCCGGTGCCTGAGGATTCACCTGATTTTGTAAAACAAGTATTAGGAGAGATCATTGCTGGCCGTGGAGATAATCTCCCTGTAAGTGTTTTTCCAACTGATGGAACTTATCCTAGTGGAACCACCAAATACGAAAAAAGAAATATAGCCTTAGAGATACCCGTATGGGATGAAGAAACTTGTACACAATGTGGGAAGTGCTCATTCGTATGTCCTCATGCTACAATTCGAATCAAGGTATATGATAAAAAATACCTCGAAAAGGCACCTCCCACATTTAAGTATGACGATCCGCGGAATAAGGAGTTTAAAGAGATGGGGTATAAATACACTATTCAGGTTGCTCCGGAGGATTGCACGGGATGTGGTGTATGTGTTGAAGTGTGCCCAGCGAAAAATAAAAGGGATAAAAGTAAAAAAGCGTTATTTATGGAGCCGCAACATACATTACGCGAACAGGAAGCTAAAAACTGGGATTATTTCCTCAGTATTCCGGATCTGGATAGAAAACTTATCAGTACTGACAGTATCAGAACCCAACAATTACAGGAATCATTGTTTGAATTTTCCGGGGCCTGTTCAGGATGCGGGGAAACACCATATGTAAAACTACTTTCTCAATTATTTGGTGACCGAGCAATCATCGGGAATGCAACAGGTTGTTCTTCCATTTATGGAGGTAACTTACCAACCACTCCCTGGACTGTAAATAAAGAAGGACGCGGACCTGCCTGGTCCAATAGTTTGTTTGAAGATACAGCGGAATTCGGATTGGGCTTCAGATTAGCTATTGATCAGCAAGATATGATTGCCAAAGAATTATTGAAAGAATTGTCAGGTGAAATTGGTGAAGCACTTGTTAAAGAAATTTTAGGAGCAAATCAAATCGATGAAGCAGATATTTTTGAGCAGAGAAACCGAGTTGACGCGCTTAAAGAAAAACTGAAATCATCTAAGACAGAAAAAGCAAAACGTTTGCTAAGTGTCGCTGACTACCTGGTGAAGAAAAGTGTATGGATTCTCGGAGGAGATGGATGGGCTTATGATATTGGTTACGGAGGGCTTGATCATGTAATTGCGACCGGTAAAAATGTGAATATCCTGGTACTGGATACGGAGGTTTATTCAAACACGGGTGGTCAAACTTCCAAGGCAACCCCACTGAGTGCGATTGCAAAATTCTCAGCCAGTGGAAAACCCACATTTAAAAAGGATCTTGGATTGATGGCCATGTCTTATAATAATGTATATGTGGCTACAGTAGCATTTGGTTCAAAAGATGAACAAACTTTGAAGGCATTCCTCGAAGCAGAAAAATATGAGGGACCATCAATAATTATAGCTTATTCACATTGTATTGCACACGGCATTGATATGTCGGAACCATTAAAAAACCAAAAAGCTGCTGTTGATTCTGGTCAATGGATTCTATATAGATATAATCCTGATCTGCTCAAAGAAGGTAAAAACCCATTAATCCTTGATTCAAGGCCAAGACCAAATACAAGTGTTCAGGACTATATGATGATGGAAAACAGATTCAAGATGCTGACTAAAAGTAAACCGGTACTTGCCAAGCAATATCTCGAAATGGCCAAAGAAAATGCGCAAGCCAGATGGAATTATTTTAAATATCTGTCAGAGAAAAAATATGAAGAAGTCATTGAAAAAATCTAATCTTTATGGTTAATTATTAATAAATTAGAAGCAATATAAAACTTTTATAGATATGGATCTGAAAACCAAATACCTTGGAATGACGCTTCGATCACCAATCGTAGTTTCAGCCTCTCCACTTTCTGAATACATTCAAAATATAAAAATGATGGAGGATGCTGGAGCAGGAGCGGTAGTATTACATTCATTGTTTGAAGAACAGATCAGGCTTGAGCAACAGGAAATACATTACCATACTACACATGGAACTGAAAGTTTTGCTGAATCTTTATCTTATTTTCCTGAACAGGAAGAATATAAACTTGGACCGGAAGAATACCTGGAACATATTCAAAAAACAAAAGATGCAGTAGATATTCCAATCATTGCAAGTTTAAACGGAAGCACAATAGGTGGATGGACAGAATATGCAAAAGAAATGGAGAAAGCAGGGGCAGATGCTATCGAACTGAATGTTTATTACATTCCAACAGATATGTCGCTATCCGGTGGTAATGTTGAACAAACATATATTGATATTTTGCGATCAGTCAAATCAGCAATTGATATACCAGTTGCTATCAAGTTAAGTCCGTTTTTCTCTAATATGGCAAATATGGCTCAACGACTTGATGACGCAGGCGCAAATGCCCTGGTTCTATTCAACCGTTTTTATCAACCTGATATTGATTTAGAGGAATTTGAAGTAACACCAAATGTCATTTTGAGTACATCCCAGGCCATGCGACTACCCATGAGATGGATTGCTATTCTCAAGGATAAAATTGCTGCAGATCTTGCAGCAAACAGTGGTATACATACAGGAGTAGATATTGTTAAAATGCTCCTGGTTGGGTCGAATGTGACTATGGTCTGTTCAGCACTCCTCAAGCATGGAATTTTCCATATTCAAAACATGGAAAACCATCTTGTTGAATGGATGGAGCAAAATGAATACCAGGCGGTAGAAGAAATGATTGGCGCCATGAGTCAGCAGAAAAGTGCTGATCCAAGTGCATTTGAACGTGCACAATACATGAAAGCATTGACATATTATAAATTATAGTATATCTTTATTATCAGAATTTTAAAGAGCACATCCTGGAATTCAATCAAATTGAATGGTGTGCTCTTTTTTCTTTATACATAACAGAAATTAAATATTAAATAAAAACCCATGGATAAGATTGTTGAATACCTGGATGAAGTGACTGTTCGGTTTGCAGGAGACTCAGGCGACGGAATGCAGTTGATCGGAACCCAGTTTTCAGATACCTCCGGATTTGCCGGGAATGAGGTTAACACCTTTCCTGATTATCCATCAGAAATACGTGCTCCCGAAGGAACATTATATGGAGTAAGTGCCTTTCAGGTTCATTTTGGGAAAAAAAGCATCAATACGACCGGCGATTTTATTGATGTCCTGGTGGTTATGAATGCTTCTTCTCTGAAAGTGAATTTGAGTAACTTGAAAGAGAACGGAATAATCATTGCCAATACAGATGGTTTTGATGACAAAAATTTGAAACTGGCTGGATATAAGACCAATCCACTTGAGGATAAAAGCCTCGAGAAATATCAAGTCTATGCAATTGATATGTTTGCTGAGATTAAGAGTGAGTTGCTTGAGTTGAACTTCCCTCCTAAACTTGTAAAGAGAACTAAAAATATCTTTGCACTTGGTATTACTTATTGGATGTTCAACAGACCTATTGAACCAAGTGTTAATTGGATCAATAAAAAATTTAAAGGTAAGGAAGATGTAATCGAAGCGAATGTAAGGGTACTTCGAGCAGGCTGGAATTATGCTGAAAGAAATACTGCCTTTAAAAGAAAATATAAAATTGAGAAATCAAACCTCCCACCGGGTAAATATAGAAATATTACTGGTAATCAGGCCGTTGCTTTAGGTCTAGTGGTAGCAGCAAGAAAAAGTAATTTACCCCTGTTTCTGGGATCCTATCCTATCACACCTGCCTCTGAAATACTTCAGTTTATTTCCGGATATAAAAAATATGGAGTCAAGCATTTACAGGCAGAGGATGAAATAGCAGGTATTACCAGTGCAATTGGAGCGGCTTTTGGAGGAAGTCTTGCTGCCACCACAACAAGTGGTCCAGGTCTTTCCTTAAAAACTGAAGCTCTCGGACTGGCGGTAATTACCGAACTTCCTCTGATCGTAGTGAATGTTCAACGAGCAGGACCTTCCACCGGATTACCAACCAAACCTGAGCAAAGTGATCTTTTTATGGCCTTTTACGGCCGTCATGGTGAAGCTCCATTGCCTGTGCTGGCTGCTGCCAGTGCATCAGATTGCTTTGGCATGACACTTGAAGCGGCAAGAATTGCATTGAAATACATGACGCCTGTACTTCTTTTAACAGATGGGTATATAGGACAGGCTACTGAACCCTGGAAAATCCCAAAAATTGAAGACCTGCCGGATATCACACCCGTTTTTGAAACAAATCCTGATTCATTCGCCCCATATAAACGTGACCCAGATACTTTAAGAAGATTATGGGCCATTCCTGGAACACAAGGGTTGGAGCATCGTATTGGTGGCCTTGAAAAGCAGGATATTACCGGAGAAGTCAGCCATGACCCCTCAAATCACCAGAGGATGGTGGAACTGAGACAGGAAAAAATCGAGAGGATTGTAAAAGACATTCCACACACAGAAGTGATGGGTGAAAAGGAAGGAGATCTTCTGATCCTAAGCTGGGGAAGTACCTACGGAGCTGCTAAAACAGCTTTTGAAAATCTGAGATCAGATGGCTATAAATTGTCATTTGTTCATTTGAAATATCTCAATCCTTTCCCTGAAAACCTCGGTGAAATACTTTTTAATTTCAAACGTATTCTTATCCCGGAATTAAATATGGGTCAGCTGAAAACTATCATTCAATCCAGATATCTCTTACCTGTCATTGGACTGAATAAAGTACAGGGTAAACCATTTAAAGCAATCGAAATTGAAGAGAAATTAATTGAACTATTAAATCAGAAGGAGGGCTAAATCATGAAAACAATAATAGATGATGTTGTCAATAAACCCCATGTTGGAGAATTAAAGTATACACCTCAAGACTTTAAACCGGATGTAGATGTAAGGTGGTGTGCAGGTTGTGGTGGTTATGCCATCCTTTCACCCGTACAGAGAGTTATGCCCGAACTGGGAATTCCTAAAGAGAAATTTGTTACTGTTTCGGGTATTGGTTGTTCAGGACGGTTTCCATATTATATGGACACTTATGGCTTTCATTCTATTCATGGAAGGGCATTGGCCATTGCCACAGGTTTAAAAATTGCCCGACCTGATCTAAATGTCCTGGTAGCAACCGGGGATGGTGATAATATGAGTATTGGTGGTAATCATTTTATTCATTCCTGCCGGAGAAATATTGACGTAAATGTAATCATGTTCAATAATGAAGTGTACAGCTTAACAAAGGGACAATACTCTCCTACATCACACAGAGGGCAAATTACAAAGTCTTCACCTTTAGGTGTTTTGGATGATCCATTTAATCCGACTTCTTTAGCCCTGGGATCCGGTGCTTCTTTCGTAGCACGTGGACACGACAAGGATCGTCAGCAACTACAATATTTACTTGAAAGAGCTGCCAAACACAAAGGCTTTGCTTTTATTGAAATTTATGCAAATTGCCGGATATTCAATGAAGGAGCATTCGATTTATATACGAGCAAGGATACAAGAGAGGATACCACAATCTGGCTGGAGCATGGCAAACCGCTTATTTTTGGGAAAAATAAAGATAAAGGCCTTATTATCGATGGATATACTCCCAAAGTGGTTTCTATTGGTAATGGTAAATATTCAGTAAATGACCTTATCGTTCATAATGAAAAGGACTCTACGCTGGCATTGATTCTTTCCAATATGACATATAATGAAATGCTACCTCGTCCAATGGGCATTTTTCAAAGTATCGAACGATCATCTTATGATGAAAGGGTTGAATATCAGATTAATGATGAAATAAAGAAAAAAGGAGAAGGTGACCTGGAATCATTATTGCTCGGTGACTCATACTGGGAAATCAAATAAGTCTTATGAAAACAATAAGCTAGGGCTGTCTTAAAAGTTGATATCACGAAAAGGTCGCCAGGATTTCCACAAAATCGGCTGAGTATATATATTTAAAGATCAACACTTTGTGATCTTTACGAGTTCTTAACGTGCTCTGCGTGAACCTAAGATCATGGCTTTTGAGACAGTCATCCAATTTTTTGGGCGACTTTTATTCTCAAAAATATATGTCAAAATATTGATAGATTAATCATGCAAAAAGTAATTTTAGTATGCCTTATATTTTTCCCGATAATGTTACGAGCTCAAGAATTTGATTGGCAGGGCCATCGTGGTGCAAGAGGACTTATGCCTGAGAATTCACTTCCTGCTTTTCAAAAAGCACTGGAATTAGGAGTAACCACGCTTGAAATGGATGTTGTTGTTAGTATGGACGGCCAGATTGTCGTATCTCATGATCCTTGGTGCTCTTCTGAAATCTGTTTTACACCAGGAGGAAAAGAGATTTTAGCGTCGAATGAAAGAGAACATAATATCTATCATCTCACGTATCAGCAGATCAAGGCTTACGATTGCGGATCAAAAGTAAATACGAGATTCACAGATCAGAAAAAAATTGTTGCCTATAAGCCTTTGCTGGTTGATGTTTTTAAAATGGCTGAAAAATTCTGCAAGGATGAAATGCGGAATGAAATATTTTATAATATTGAAATCAAATCAAATCCCGATTGGGAGGGTGTTTTCCATCCTGTATATCAGGAATTTTGTGATATTGTGTTCTCAACCGTCGATGCTTATGTTCCCTGGGAGAGGGTTACCATACAATCATTTGATTTTCGGGTGCTTCAATATTATCATCATCAATATCCCGAAGTTCAATTAAGTGCTCTCGAGGAATTTGAAGCTGATCAGGAAAAAGTGATTGAGATTTTAGGATTCGAGCCGGAAATATACAGCCCATATTATAAACTACTCAAACCAAAAAAAGTGAAATGGCTACAAGAAAAGGGGATTAAAGTAATACCCTGGACGGTTAATGATGTCAAAGAAATGCAGGACCTTATTGATATGGGTGTAGATGGAATCATCACAGATTATCCGGATTTGATTCAGCAGTTCCTAATGGATTAATTCATTATTACATCTAAACTCTGGCAACGAAGGAATATATTTGCCCCTTTTACTTAATACATAACACATGGCTAAAATAATCGGATTAGGCAATGCACTGGTTGACCTTATCATTAATATCGATGATGATAATCTGTTGGATTCATTTGATCTACCTAAAGGAAGCATGACGCTTGTTGATGAAAAAAAAGCTTCTTTGATTCTGGAAAAAACTAAACATTTGAAATACCAGATCGCTGCGGGTGGATCCGCTTCAAATACTATTGATGGTCTTGCATCATTAGGTCTAAACTGCGGTTATATTGGAAAAATAGGGCATGATCCTTATGGAGAATTATTCAAAAAGGAGATGATTTCAAGGCATATTGATCCAGTTTTATTTTATGCTGATATTCAGACAGGTACTGCTATTACACTTCTATCATCCGATGCCGAACGCACCTTCGCAACGTACCTTGGGGCTGCTGATCAATTGACTTCAACTGATATAGAATCCAGTCATTTTAAAGGCTATGATTATTTACATATCGAAGGCTACCTTGTTCAAAATCATAAGCTGATTACTAAAGCATTGATCATGGCTAAAAAAGCCGGAATGAGAATATCCATGGATATGGCAAGTTATAATATTGTTGAAGCCAATAAGGATTTTCTACATGATCTTATAAAAAATAATGTAGATATTGTATTTGCCAATGAAGAGGAAGCGAAATCATTAACCGGCAAACAACCTGAAGAAGCCTTACATGAAATTAGCTTTTGGTGTGATATAGCCATAGTAAAAATTGGAAAGGAAGGCTCCTGGCTTAAGAGCAAAGATGATATCATCAAGGTTGAAGGGATACAGGCAGTTTTGAAGGATACCACCGGTGCAGGTGATCTCTACGCAGCTGGATTCCTGTATGGACTGGCCAATAATCTGGACCTGGAACAATGCGGCAGAATAGGTTCATTATTAGGCGGGAAAACGGTTGAGATATATGGAGCCAGGCTTAAACCGGAACAATGGATAGAGATTGAAAAAATTATTGGAGATCTGGAACGTTCAAAAAACTAAATCTCCATTTCAATTCTTCAGTTTCCTTATATGCTATTCCTGTTGTAATCATTAATATTGTCTATTTGATCAATTACTGATTGATTATAATTTAAAATTTGGGGTTTTTATACAACACGAAAGATATCTTCAAAAATCATATATTCACAATTTATTATCACTGACTCCCCACTCCCGATACATTCATTTGCAATCGATACAATCCTTTACTGGCAGTAATAAAGAGGCTTTTTTTATCTTTTCCCCCGAAACATACATTAGCCGTCCAGGGTTCAGGGATTTCAATATGTTCAATTAGTTTTCCTTGCGAATTAAACACGAATACCCCTTTCCCGGTAAGATATATATTACCCTGATCATCGATGGTCATGCCGTCTGATCCCATTTCGCAGAATAATTCTTTATTAATCAATGATCCATCACTCGTGATCTTGTATCTGTATGTTTTTCTGTCCTGTATATCCGTGATATATAATATGTTTCCATCCGGTGTACCAATGATACCATTTGGTTGTACCAAACTATCCTCTACCTTCACTATTTTTTTCCCGTCAGGAGAGAGGTGAAAAACATACTGACCTTCTTGTTGCATTGCTTCGTGATGCCACCAGGGCCTTTTATAAAAAGGATCAGAGAAAAATACACCTCCATCAGGATGTATCCATAGGTCATTTGGTCCATTGAGCAGTTTTTCTTCATACCTGCTGACGATCACCTCCACTTCTTTATCAGGACTTATCTTCCACAATTCATTTTTTTCATCTGCACATGCCCAAAGATTTCCATATGTATCAAATGATAATCCATTGGATCTGCCGCTAGGCATCATCCATGTAGTGAGTACTTCATTTATTCCCCATTTCATGATTCTGTCATTCGGTTGATCAGTGAAGAAAACATTCCCTTCAGAATCTACAGCTGGACCTTCAGTGAATGAAAAACCGCCGGAGAGTTTTTCAAGTTCAGCTCCTGGTGCAATCAAATCCTCCGATTCCGGTGAAAAGGAAAATATCATGATAATAAGAGGAAGCATATAATTAATTTTTTTCATGACTGCCAAATTATTTTCAACTGAATTAAAAACTTCGTAGTATATTGAAAAATTAACGGCAATCTACATAAATATTTATCAAGTAGTATCTTATTTTTATGGTATTTATCAACATTAATTTGACTAAATAATATGTTTTTAGGACACTTTGGTTTAGGTTTCGCTGCTAAAAAACTTTATCATCAACCATCATTAGGTACGATGTTTCTTGCCTCCCAATGGCTTGATCTGATCTGGCCTGTTTTTTTACTACTAGGAATTGAAAAAGTCAGGATAGATCCGGGAAATACAGCTTTTACCCCTCTTGATTTTGTATATTATCCTTTCACCCATGGCTTTTTAAGTGTTGTGATTTGGGGAGCATTATTTGGTGGGATTTATTTTATAATTAAAAATAATGCAAAAGGAGCACTTCTTTTGTTTGGTCTGGTGATCAGTCACTGGATATTGGACTGGATTACACATCGTCCAGATCTGCCATTGATACCAGGATCTGAGATGAAAGCAGGTCTGGGATTATGGAACTCTATTACCGTAACCATTATTATTGAAGGTTTAATTTTTATCGGTGGTGTTTTCTTATATATTAAGACAACAAACGCAGAGAACAGAAAGGGAAGTATCGGACTCTGGAGTCTCATTATTTTTTTTGTTATGATTTATATAATGAACCTTTTGGGACCTCCTCCTCCATCTGAAGAACCTATCGCCTATATAGGCCTGGCACAGTGGCTTTTTGTAATCTGGGCTTATTGGATTGATGGTAACCGGAAAACCCGATCGTAAAGACTAGTGATTAGTATCCTATTGATAAATTATAATACTTATGAGTGGTTGTTGGTTGTTGATGAACATCCATGCCAGAAATCAGAAAATTCGTTAAATACTAAACCAGAAGTATGTTTATATTTTATATTCCTTCCGTAAGGCAAAAAATAAAGGCTTTTTATATTTGTTAGATTGAAATATAATACCTTAATATTGACAATTTTTAATTCCGATGTTGTGAAAAAAAAGGCTGGATATTTTTTTTAATTACCAATTTTTTTTCGTGCAATAATGAGGATGCCGAATTAACATCAGACCAAATCCTCAAAGATCTGGAATATGCCTGGCATGTGGCAGATACGACCTATCCCTATATGGAATTCAAAAAGATTAATTGGGATTCAATACATATTATATATCATTCAAGGGCATCAGTACCAAATAGAACATTAGGGACCAGATTAATTCCTGATCCACTGGCGGAACTGAAAGATGGGCATGTGTATTACCAGGATAAAAAAGGTAATATGATTTTTGTGTATGCTCCACCCAGGATTCTTAAAGATGAAAATGCTGTAAGTCTAGACCTGATAAGAACCTATTTTGAATCCGGAATTCGTTTATCAAAAAGTGGTAAAATTGAATATGGAATCCTTCCAGAAAACATTGGATATGCTTATCTGGCGGATTTTAATGAGGAATATATAAAAAATGATTTTCCAAGGGTACTTGATTATTTAAAAAATATCCCAGGCATCATCCTGGATGTCAGGGATAAGCAGGGTGGTAGTGACCATAATGTTGAAGCCGTTGTAACCAGATTTATGAAGGCTCCTATAGAAAGAACCGATTTTTATGTGCTTGGTGAACAATATCCAATGCCACAATTAGAACCACAAGGGCCCTATACTTATGATAATCCAGTAATTTTATTAATCAATGGCTTAACCTTCAGTGCCGGGGAGTTATTAACTGAAATGATGAAACAATTACCGAATGTCACTGTTGTGGGTGACACGACAGGCGGGGGTAGCTGTGGGGCTAACTGGAATGCACCGGGTAATTATTACCTTCCAAGTGGTTTGATGATCCATATTGGTACCACAGATCGCCGGCGATATGACGGTATGCCCTGGGAATGGCTGGGAATCCCACCAGACATACGTATTGAACAGAATGCTCAGGATATTCAACAGGGCGTTGATAAACAATTGGAATATGCGATGGATCTTTTGAAATGAATTGGATGATAGGTTATGTAAGCATATCTCATTACGCCCACACAGCGATGTCTCTGATTAGGTGTTCAGGTTAAATAACAAAGTAAGATTTATCCCAGATATCTCAAACAAAAGGCTCCATATGCGAAAAAAATGACTTTTAAAGTTCTCTTCCCGTAGACAGTTATATTGATCATCATTCTACTATATTACTCATAGCGTAGCACTACGATCCCTAACTACTGTCTGGAATGTCAGTATTTTCATGAATTTCAGTAGTGACATGCGGTATTACTCGTACCTTAATACTTCGACTGGATTGCGGTCGGCTGCCCGCCAGGCAGTCCATAATATGGTTAGTGCTGCGATAAACAATGCGATTACACCTGTTAAAACAAAGATCCACCAACTAATGGTAGTTTTATGTGCAAAATTTTGTAACCATTTATCCATCGCATAAAACGCTGCCGGTGATGCAATAATAAGGGAAATGATTATCCAGACTATATATTGCCTGGCAAATAAAACAAGTATGCTTCCAACAGAAGCGCCAACTACTTTCCGTATCCCGATTTCCTTAATCCGTCTGTTAATAACAAACGTGATCATTGCTAATAATCCAAGGCAGGATAGGATCATGGCTAATACGGAAAAATACGTTGCCAGGGTGCTTGTTTGGATCACAAATTCATATTGTTTATTGATCTGATCATCGGCAAAAAAATAATTCAATTCCTTTGTAGGTGGAATGGATTTCCATTTCTCCTTTATCAAATCCAGTGCTGCAGGGATTTGCCCCGGTATAATTCTAACAGAAATATATGCCGGTTCGTCAGCTACATATGGTGAATAATAGTGAATCAGTGGTTGAATTTCCCTGTGAAGTCCCTGGTAAAAGAAATCTTCTACTACACCGATAATTTTAAATGGCTGGCCGTTTTTCGAACTGGCAAAAAGCAGGTTGTTTACACCGTTTTCAGCTCCAAGTTCTTGTAAAGCTTTATGATTGACCACCACAGCATTTGAGTCATTCAAGTATTCTTCATTTGAATAATCCCCCTCTATGAACCTGATTCCATACGTTTTAAAATATTCAGGACCTATGTATACCTGCCTTAAGCGGATACCTTCTTCAGGTGCCCATCCATTTGTATAAAACATATTATAATTTTCATTATATGTGCCTGGAACCTGATTTGACGTGGTCACGGAGGCAATCCGGCTGTCCGTTTTCAGTTCATTGATAATGGCTTTAAATTTCTGCTGAGCAGCCTCCTGATCCTGATAATCCTCAAAATCAGTTTGCAGAACAATTATATTTTCAGAATCAAAATTCAGGGAATGACTTTGCATAAAGGAAATCTGCTTTTTAATCGTTAACGTCCCAATAATCAGGAAAATGGTGATAATAAACTGAAGTGATGCAAAGCTGTTTTTGAATTTATCCCTTGAGGGCACAATCCCGATTTTTCCATATATAGATGAAACGATAGGTAATTTTGATAATTTTAGAATCGGAATAAATCCGCCAAGTATTCCCGAAACAAGCCAGAATAAAAGTATAACCAGGAAAAGATATGGATTCCCAAAGATTTCAAATCGCAATTGGGCATGAAACAGGTTATTATATAAAGGCAAAAGCAGCAATGTAATGAAGATACCAATTATAACGGCAAAAAAACTGACAACAAGAGCTTCTCCGAAAAACAATGAAATCAAATGTTTTTCTGTGGCACCCATTGTTTTCCGCAGACCTATTTCTTTAATTCTGATCGAAGATGAAGCTGTATACAAATTGATGAAATTTACACAGGCAATCAGTGCAATCCCTAAGGCAATACAGAGTAACAGATAAGTGAAAGATTGATTATTAGTAACATGATTATGCAAATTCTTTAGAGGGAGGAGATTTAATTTTGGTTTGGCACTTTCTCCGGTCAGAAATTTTTCTTCAACAAAGGGAATAAATTTGTTTTCTAAAGATTCTAAATCTGTATTTTCCTTTAATATTACATAACTTGTTGAAAAGGTATTATACCAGTCGTGCGTATCAACTAACCAAGTATCTATCTCAAAACCAGTCTCATAATTTGTGGCTGCACTGAACTTTACAGATGAATTATCTGGAATTTCTTCAATAACTCCAGTAACCGTAAGCTGAAGTGTATTAAAATCAACCTGAAGTACTTTGTTTAAAGCTGGCCCATCGCCAAAAAGTTTTCTGGCAAGTTCGCGTGATAGAACGATCCCGTATTTTTCCTTTAATGCCAGATTTTCATTTCCTTCAATGAATCTAAAAGAGAATATATTAAAAAATCCAGTGTCGACATAAGATAAGGTTTCCCGCAAATCCGTATTTTCAAAACTTAGCCTATGTGTATTCCAATCAAGGATCCTGGTCCCATTTTCCACTTCCGGGAAGTTTCCAATCAGGTAAGGCACCGTTAATCCTTTTGTATATTCCATTTCATTTTCGGACAACCGGAAAATCCGTTCCCTATTTTGATTAAACCTGTCAAATGTGATTTCATTATAGATATAAAGGAAAAGCAATAAAAATGCGGATAACCCAACACTCAAACCGAATATATTTATAAAAGAAAAAAATGGATTTTTAACGAGGTTTCGAATGGCAGTAATGAACAGACTTTTGAGCATGTTCTACTTAAAATATAAAAATCAAATAAATTTTAATTGAAAATTAATATCCGTGTAATTACTGTGCTAATTTCATGCCATCATGTATGTGATCCCGTCCCACTTTAATTTCAAATACGGTTTCCTGATTCATTGTCCAGAAAGGGACATCTTCGACCGGAGGCGGACGCTCATTCACTGGGAAAATTTACTGATACAATAAAATGCCAAAAGTCATAATAACAGTTCAAATACTCGACGGCATGAACTCATAAAGGCCACAACTGATTAATTATTATATAGGTCAAACGTTGTTTTTTAGTACATTATGATTCCTCTGATTTTTTCGTTTTAGTCCATGCCCCCAGAATAAAACCAGATACTGTCAGAGCTACCATATCATAACCCCCTGTTATCCAAGAAAGAGCATAAGGATTTCGTGCAAACAGGTCACCAGTCATTTTTGACAGAAAAATAAATGAAAAGGAAATCAATAAACCGATACCAGCTCCACGGATACCGGAGTCTACTCCCATTTTGATGAACAGCCATGCTAATACATAGAGTGGGGCTAAAGTAGCGATCACATTGGTTACCCAGATACTGGCTCCAGGTGGATTGGCCTCTACAGTAGCCCTGTCCAGACCAACCATTTCCATCCAGGGATCTCCAAATAATACTGATCCATACCAGAGAAAACCCAGACCAGTTAAGAGTAAAAAACATACAAGAATAGCCAGATGATTGATTCGTAAGTTCATATTCATGATGATAAAGATTGGTTAAGCCAGGAAATATAATATTTTTTTTATTTATAAAAAAAATTGGATTTTACTCTCATATAAGTAAGTCATATATGTGACATTCCATTTTAAAAGTGGATTAACCATCTTTGAGCTTTTACTTAATCCTATTATGATAACATAATCCATTATTTCCAGGCAGTCAGGATCGCTCCCATTACCGTAAATGCAATAATCATATACACGCCATTGATCCAGAGGTATCTCCAGGTTTTTCTTTCAAATAAACCGATAATAAAAATTCCCATGGCAACCCAGCCAAAGCCCGTCAGGAAACCATAAAGTGTGCCCATTAAAAGATCGATGGTAGGATCCCCTAGAAAAAAGGCCAGATTATAGGCCATAATCAATGAAAAAACGAATGAAAATCCAAAAATTACTGCTGAATTGCCACTTTTTAGATCTTCGTCTGAAAGTTTATTTTCCCGTTGCCAGGCCTTGCCAAACAGGATAGGGGAATACCATAGACCGCCCAACAGAAAAGTTGAAAGAGCCGCCACAATTACCGCGAGATGATTGATACTTACATTTTCCATTATACTTTAATTATTTTGGTTAATAAATAATCATTATTTTTATTGCTATCTATAATAATATGTACTGCAATTATAAATTATCTGGATAAATACGTAAGATATTGATTATGAGTAATTTTCTCAATCGGAAAAATTGGATATCTAACCGGAAAATTTAATGGGTGAATCTTCAAAACCTAATCAGGAAAAAATAATTCTTGAAGACAGGGTGGTCAGATTGATTGGCATTCCCTTTTTTGGATTGGTCATTCCAAGTGCTACCGGTTTGATCAAACTTAATGAATTCTCCTTTGAGCATGCTTTACATTATCTATACTTCATGATGGTTGCATGGGTGATTTGGGAAGGAAATCGCTTTCTTTTATACAGGAATTATCCGGTTATATTCAAAAGTCAGTCGGTGTTTCAGAAATATTTGTTAATAACAAGCCAGAATATTTTTTATACTGCCCCGGTTTCATTTATCCTGCTTTATGGCTGGAGATGGTTGATGGGTATAAACTGGGTGAGTGATCAAATCATAATAAATAATGTAATCCTGATTGTAGTATGTGTCATATTTGTTACCAATGTCTATGAAAAGGCACTTTTTACAAAACAGAGTGATAGGGAAAAAGTAAAACTTGAACAACTCGAGCGTGGTAAAGTACAAGCAGAACTGGAAGCTTTAAAAAACCAGATTGATCCGCATTTCATGTTTAATGCTTTAAACAACTTGTCATACCTGATTGATCATGATTCGAAAAGGGCACAAAAATTCATCAATAACCTGGCTGAGGTATACCGGTACATCCTGCGAAGCAAGAACAAAGATCTGGTTCTGTTACAGGAAGAATTATCTTTCCTGGAATCTTACCGCTCTCTTCTGGAACTCAGATATGGGACAGCATTTAAAATGGAACTTAAATTAAATGGATTACCACTTTCGGATTACCTCCTTCCTCCTGTTTCAATAATGGTGGCCGTAGAGAATGCGGTGAAACATAATGAGATCTCGAAAAGAAATCAACTTATTTTACATGTTGAATGTAAAGATTATGCACTCCGTTTTACCAATAAAATATCACATAGAAAATTTATCAAAGATTCTACGAAAACGGGGCTGGAAAACCTGAATGAACGGTTTAAAAGATTGAGCGGAAAAGAGATTCAGATTGAAAATAATACTGGCTATTTTTGCTTGACTCTTCCCTTATTAAAATTGAATCGATAATGGATGTAATTATTGTGGAAGACGAGGAGTTGGCAGTAGATAAGTTAAAAGCTTTGCTTCACTCTGTGATTCCGCAAATAAATATTCAGGCTACCCTGGATAATGTAAAAGACGCAGTAAGATGGATCAAAGAAAATCCTGATCCAGACATTGGCTTTTTTGATATCCAGCTATCCGATGATATTTCATTTGAGATCTTTAATGAATGTAATGTAAATTTTCCGGTTGTTTTCATAACAGCCTATGATGATTATCTGTTACAATCATTCCAACATAATTCAATATATTATATATTAAAGCCGGTTACAGCTGAAAAGATTGGGTTGGTCATTAATAAATTGAAACAGCTTGAGCACCATTTTGTGAATGTGGGAATCCGGAACTTTATTAAAGAAAAAAAAGAAAATCAAACTTATAAAACTCGTTTGATAGTAAAAAAAGGAATAGATTATGCACCTCTGGAAACTGATAAAATTGCTTATATCTTCACCGATCATAAAATCAGTTTTGTGCGGGATGTTACAAATCAAACCTATATCATAGACCTGACCTTGTCAGAACTTGGAAAACAGTTAGACCCAAACCTGTTTTTCAGGGCTAATCGTCAATATATTATACACCTTCAAACAATACGATCATACAGATCCAGAAAGGATGGGAAAATTAAACTTGATTTACTACCTGAATCTAAAGAAGACGTTATTATAGGAAAAGAAAATGCTGTTGATTTCCGTAAGTGGATTAAAGGTGAATAAATATAACATTTATTGCAAATAAATGAATATCATTCAAATCTTCCTGTATCCATATCTGTCATATATTTCCTTCCTTTCTGCTTCTGTCATTGACTTTAAGTACATTTTCCAGCCAGGGCAGAACCCAATGTGCCATTTCCATAATCTTCCTAGAAAAGATTTCGGATTGGCATCGTATTTTGCCCGCCAGGCACAGTTTTCACAATGAATCTCTGACATTTTTGTATTGTTTTAGGTTAAGGTTTATACAAATTCGATACTTAATTCATCATTATTTAAGGAAGTTTTGTATACCTCCAGGTCAACTTTAGCCGGTCCTTTGACTACATTTCCATTCTGGTCAAACCTGGAATGTCCAAAGCTGACACAACGGAATATTGATTTGTCGTGATAATATTCCAGTTCTCTATCGCCATGTGTGCAACGATCAGGCAGGGCAACGAAGATGTTTTCACCAGTCTTTGCGACAATGATTTTCAGATCCCTGTCTGATAATTGCAATTTTACAGATCCACCAATTTGCGCTAATTCGGGTATTTTATTTGTATCCAGAATAATGTTATTCTGCTTAATCGTATACGAATTATCAGGAAGCAGTGGTGTATCAGAATTTCCAGTAATGGCTTTACAACCATACAATACGGATGATCCGCAGGTGCATACCATGATGGCACCTCCGGCCTTTAAAAAATCACTTCGTTTCATGATCTCATATTTGAAGAATTAATGAATTGAAAAAATCAAATGCCTAAAAAGGCTACTTAAACATAACTCTATGTACTGGCAAATAAGTTCCTGAACAATATATTTTTTAGGTAAAATCTGTTCTGCATTATTATCGTTAAACAGAATCTCCACCCATGCACAAGGTCAGGGATGTCGGTATTTAGATCCTATTCGTATCTTAATGCCTCCACAGGATTGGTACGTGCCGCTTTTAGTGCAAAATACGAAACGGTGGAAAGTGCAAGGATCAATGCAGCCAATACGGCCAAAATAAATGTTAATACATTCAATTCTACATGAAAAGCATATTCGGTTAACCAATTATCCATTAAATACCAGGTTAAAGGAAATGCAATTACAAAGGCCAGAATTACAAGGAAAAAATATTCCTTACTGACAAGCTGGATAATGCTCATCAGTGAGGCTCCCATCACCTTCCGTATCCCCAATTCCTTGGTTCGTCGTTCGGTAGTATAAGCAGTCAGACCTTACAATCCAAGACAGGATATAATTATGGCGACCAAAGCAAAATAATTCATTAATTGACTGATCTTCTCTTCACCCTTATACATGTCAGCATACGTCTCATTCAGGAATTCATACTCAAAAGAGTAATTTGTGGCATAGGTCCGTTGAATCTTTTTTAATTCCGCAAGTATCTCATCAAAATGTAACATGTTCAGACGAATATGCATCATCCAGTAAGATTCCCTGTCCATCAAAAGGATGAGTGGCTCAATATCGACATGAATTGATTGAATATTAAAATCTTTCATTACTCCAACGATCCGGCCCGTCCGGTCTCCCCAGAAAGTGATCTCCTGGTTAATGATACTATCTGCTGTATAACCCATCGCCTCTGCTGCTTTTTCATTGATAATAAAATTTGATGAATCACTGGTGAATTGCCTGTCAAAATCCCTTCCGGCTTCCATGGTTATTCCAAAAGTTTCCACAAAATCGTAATCAATAAAAAAATTATTGAATAATACGATCTCCTCCGGATCCTTTCCAGGCCATTCAACCGAACTGGTGGAATTCCCCACATTGAGCGGATTCATTGAAGTAACTGTAATGTTTTTTATGCCCTCAATAGTAAACAAGGTATTTCTGATGGCTTCATAATGTTTAAACATATCTTCACGTAGGGGAACATATATCAAATTTTCCCGGTCCAGTCCCAGATTCAATTGATAGATATATTTCAATTGTTGAAAAACGACCATAGTTGATATAATCAACATAATGGATAAAGCAAATTGAAAAATAACCATTCCTTTTCGAAAAATTGAAGCTCTCGAACCTCTTTCAATTTCTCCTTTAAGGACGTGAGAGGGTTGATAGTGTGAAATATAGAATGCAGGGTATATACCCGCTAGTATCCCCGTAAGTATACTCAATCCAACAGACCATACGATCATATTGATATCCAGTACCATCTTTTTTTCTGTTAGTTGATTAAAAACAGGTAATAATAGGTAGACAATACATAAAGCGATTAATAGTGCTCAGAATGCTATAAGCCAGGTTTCCAGCTGCAACTGCTGTATCAGACCCAATTTATTCGATCCAACGATCTTTCGGATACCGACCTCCTTTGCTCGCTGGGTGGAAAGGGCTGTTGCAAGATTCATAAAATTAATCGCCGCAATTACGATAATGAACAGTGCGACAATACTGAAAATACGAACATAAACAATCCGACCTCCACCAGTTTTACCCTGTCTGAAATCAGAATATAAATGAATTTGAGAATATGGATGCAGAAATATTTCAGTGTTTGTCGTTTCCTCCCTGTTTTCTTTTATATAGTATCTAATTTTTTCATTGAATGATTTCCTATCTGTTCCCGGTTGAAGTTCAAGAAAGGTTCGTAAATTATTATTATACCATTGATTTGCCCAGGGATTATCCTCGATAAATACCTCTACAGGCAATAGAACATTAAAAGGATAAGACGAATTTCCAGGTATATCTTCTATAACTGCAGTAACCTGATAATCATGGTTATTTTCTACTTTGAACGATTTACCCAAAGCTGACTCTTCTCCGAAAAAAGCTACAGCTACATCTTTTGTGATTACCGTGGATGTATGGTCGGTAAGTGCTGTAGGTAGATATCCTTCAATTAATTCAAAAGTGAACATGTCGAGAAAATCCTGATCAACATAACGAGCATTAAAATAGAGCGACTTATCCCTATATTGAAAAAGTTCATTCTGCTCCCAGGTCATTCGTGAAGCATGTGAAATTTCCGGAAAATCATCTTTCATTTTTGGTGCCATCACTCCCGGGGTGGCTGCAAAGTGAACATTTCCCCTTCAGAGTAAAACTGATTTTCCATTACCCGGAAAAGATTTTCAAGATTTGTGTGATATCCATCAAAGGAGATCTCATCTCTGACCCATAGAAGAATCATAATAGCACAGGCCATCCCAATTGCCAGTCCTGAGATATTGATTAATGAAAAAAGTTTATTTTTAATAAGATGGCGAAAAGCATAACGAAGATATTGGCTAATCATCTTGGAGGTAATTTTATGACAGTAAATTGATAGTATATTTAAAGATGCTCTGATTTGAAAAAAGTTGCACTCACTTAAAAATATTAAAACCCTTTCTTATTTCTTTTATTATTTTGCTTGTCGTCGTCTTCCTGTTCAGTGGGTTTGTTTTTCAGTTTTTTATCCTTCAGGTTTTTATTTAAAAATTCATTTAAATCATCAACTTCATAATTGGATTGAATCTCACCAAAAGTATTTATTTTAATATCAAATCCCTGCAATTGTGGATTTACCTTCAAAAGATTTTTTTTCTTTTTTTTATGATACTTTCTCTTGGCCATGTTAATCTCTGACCTGATTGGCCAGTTTATTCAATGCAAGTTCGATTCTTTCAGCTACTTCCTGAGGCCCTAGTATTTCCAGCGTAAGCATCAAGTCAATACCACCACCCTCACCTGTAACAGCTACACGTAACGCCTGCATCACTTTTCCCACACTTACATTTTTTATATCGAGAATATTGGTCAAAAAGTTTTTTGCTTCTACCTGATTAAATCCTTTGGATAAAGATTTAAGCTGTTGAGCGTATTCCTGTAAAACATCTACAGTTTCACGAGTCCAACTTTTCTTAATTATACTTTCATCATATTTTCCTGGAGGTGAAAAAAAATAAAGACTTTTGTAATAAATATCACTTGGGTAGGTTATCCTCTCCCTGAACGCATCCGCAACGCGTTCAACCTTGCTCATATCTGCTGATATCCCTGCTTTATTAAGATCCTTCATTAATTGATCACTGAGTATAGTAGTTGGTGCATCTTTTACATATTGCTGATTGATCCATCGCACCTTTTCAATATCGAATCTGGCACCAGATTTATTGACCCTTTCCAGTGAAAACTTTTTAATAAGCCCATCCATAGTAAATAATTCTTGGTCAGTTCCCGGATTCCAACCTAGAAGAGCCAGAAAATTGATTAAAGCTTCTGGCAGATATCCTTGTTCCCTAAATCCTGAAATTTTTTCTCCATTGAAAGGATCTGTCCAACACAAAGGGAAAACCGGAAAACCAAGCTTATCACCATCTCTTTTACTTAGTTTTCCTTCACCCTGGGATTTTAATATCAAAGGGAGGTGTGCAAACTTAGGCATAGATGACTCCCACCCAAAAAATTCGTACATCAATACATGTAATGGTGCAGAAGGAAGCCACTCTTCACCGCGTATTACGTGAGTGATTTTCATTTCATGATCATCCACTACATTTGCAAGATGGTATGTAGGCATTCCATCAGATTTCAAAAGTATTTTATCATCAATCGTGTCCGAGTTCACATGAACCCAATCACGGATTTCATCTCTAAACCGAATATCCTGGCCTTGAGGTACTTTCAGGCGTATAACGTAGGGTTGCCCTGATTTAATTTTTTCTTGAACTTCATCTGGTGGTAATACGAGTGCATTTTTCATTGACAAGCGTGTATTTGCATTATACTGGGGTTTTACCATTCCAGCTTCAATCAACCTATTACGCATCGATTCCAGTTCTACCGGTGTGTCAAAAGCATAATAGGCTTTTCCCTCTTCCACCAGCTTCAAGGCGAATTTCGGATACCTGTCTTTTCTCTCAGATTGCCGGTAAGGAGCATAAGGGCCACCGATTTCCGGACCTTCGTCAGGTAAAATTGACAACCATTTTAATGTGTCCTGAATATATGATTCTGCACCCGGAACATAACGGTTCTGATCCGTATCTTCTATCCTGAGAATGAATTTACCTGCATTACTTTTCGCAAATAAAAAATTATATAATGCTGTTCTTACACCGCCAATATGTAGGGGCCCTGTTGGGCTTGGAGCAAAACGAACTCGTACCTCATAACTCATAATTGGTAGTTTTTAACAAAATTACAAATAATCGCGTATGGAAAGGAATTCTACAAGTTTTTCGACAATACTTAATTAGCAAAAAAATATTTTATTTATTATTATTTTTATTGGTTAAGATAAATATTTAAAGTTATGATTTTACCTGGACAATGCTTCCATCCTTGATTTCATAAATAATTTTATCAGCCTGAATATCATTAAAAATAGCATTTGTTCTTTCAGGCCTGGCATCAGTAATGAAAATTTGTCCAAAGGTATGCCCTGCAACCAGGTTTAAAATTTTATTAATTCGATGTTCATCCAGTTTATCGAAAATATCATCCATTAATATAATCGGCTTAAATCCGTTCTTTTTCCTTAAAATATCAAACTGAGCCAATTTCAGAGCGACGATCAATGATTTCTGCTGGCCCTGGGATCCATATTTTTTGATGGGATATCCATCTATTTCAATTTTGTATTCATCCTTATGAATTCCTATATGAGTCCTCTTTGCAGCTAGATCATTTTTGAGAGCCCGTTTAAAATTTATTTCAAAATTATCCGAATCAACATCAGATCTGTATTTAAAACGAATATGCTCTTTATGATCAGAAATATGCTCATAATGCTCTTGAATGAAAGGAAGAGCCATTTCTAAAAATTGCTTTCGTTGATTATAAATTTTTTGCCCTGTCGATATGAGGATCTGGTCGTATGGTTCAATCAAGTCCATATCAACCTGATTATGAGATTCGGTATATCTTAGAACATAATTCCGCTGGCGGAGTGCATGATTATATTTTAATAGATCAACCAGATACTGCCTGTCCAATTGTGCAATCACGCCATCAAAAAATTTCCTGCGAATATCATTATTCCCGCGTATGATATCGGTATCATAAGGTGCAATTAATACCAGTGGGAAAAGACCTATATGTTCACTCAGTTTATCATAGAAGTTATTATTCAGGGATATTATTTTTTTTTCACCTGCTTTTAACTGACATTTTACCTTGAATTCTGCCTGATCTTTGGAATAGGTCCCAAGCAATGAAAAAAATTCCTGACCATGCCTTAAATTCTGATAATCAATACTGTTAAGAAAACTTTTTGTTAAAGATAAATAGTGGATTGCGTCCAATAGATTAGTTTTCCCGGCACCATTATCGCCAACGAAACCATTGATCTCTGAAGTAAACGTAAAAGCTTCATTCTGATAGTTTTTAAAATTAATAAGTTTGAGATTTGCAAGATGCATTAAAATTTCTTTGTTGGCAGTTTTTTATTTATTTTCGCACTTTATATCATTTGATTTCATCATACTATTTACAATAGTATAGAAATATAAACCATATGACGACGAAGACCAAATCATCCTCACAAGGGAAAACAAAAGTAAAAGCAAAGCCCGGTTTTTCAAAAGATACATATATGTTCTGGTATGAATCCATGTACATGATGAGGAAATTTGAAGAAAAAGCCGGACAACTTTATGGCCAGCAGAAAATCCGTGGCTTCTGCCATTTATACATAGGGCAGGAAGCATGTGCAGCTGGAGCAGTTTCCGCACTTGAAGAAGGGGATAAATATATCACCGCTTACCGAGATCATGCACATCCTATTGCCCTGGGAACCGATCCGAAGTATATTATGGCCGAACTTTATGGGAAAGAAACCGGTGTATCGAAAGGTAAGGGAGGCTCAATGCATATGTTCGATAAAAAGAGAGGTTTTTTTGGTGGACATGGTATTGTAGGCGGTCAGATTCCGTTGGGCGTAGGGATAGCATTTGCTGAAAAATATAATAAAAGTGGTAAACTGTGTATTACATATATGGGAGATGGTGCAGTCAGGCAAGGTGCATTTCATGAATCGCTAAACCTGGCTATGTATTATAAATTGCCCGTCATTTTTGCTATTGAAAATAATGGTTACGCTATGGGAACATCTGTTGAGAGGACATCAAATGTGACCGATCTTTTCACTCTTGGTGAAGCATATGATATGCCATCTAAATCAGTAGATGCCATGAAAGTCGAAGATGTTCACATGGCTATTGAGGAAGCTGCCAGCAGAGCAAGGAAGGGTGATGGGCCTACCTTATTGGAGCTGAGAACCTATCGTTATAAGGGTCATTCTATGTCTGACCCTGCAAAGTATAGGACAAAAGAAGAACTGGAAGCCTATAAAAAACGTGATCCTATTGAACAGGTAAAAGATGCTATTTTGAAAAATAAGATCGCCTCTGAAGAAGATCTCAATAAAGTAAATAAAAGGGTTAAAATGTTGATTGATGAAGCAGTTAAGTTTGCAGAGGAATCTTCTTACCCCGATCCGGGTAATGCCTTTAAAGATGTTTATTCCCAGGAAGACTATCCTTTTATCATGGATTAATTAGTTGAATCTCTAAATATTATGACTAATTAATATTAATTTTGCATCCTAAATTTTAAATGATGTCAAAAGTAAAGCATAAGAAAAAAAAGGTTGAGCGGGGGAATCAGTTACTTGAGAGTCCTGAAGTACTTGCGGAAAAACTATCCAAAACCGAGCAATTTTTAGAGCGGAACCGAAAGATTGTTATCGGTGTTATCGGTGGATTAGCTGTTATCGTATCGGCTGTTTTCCTCTTCAGATATTATGTCAGCAATCAAAATACACAAGCTCAGATTGATATTTTCCAGGCAGTCTATTATTTTGAGGCCGATAGCATACAAAAAGCTTTGCAGGGTGATGGGAATAATTATGGATTTCTGGATATAATTGATTATTATGGAATGACCAAAACGGCAAACCTTGCCCATTTTTATGCTGGTGCCTGTTATCTGAAACTTGGGGAATACGAAAATGCAATAGATTACTTATCTGATTTTACTGCTGATGATATTGCTGTTCAGGCAAGAACCTATGCAATGATCGGAGATGCTCATATGGAACTGGGTGAATACAATGAAGCTGCTGATTTTTATCAGAAAGCTGCAAACTATAAACCCAATCAGTATATCAGTCCGCTTTACCTGACCAAAGCAGCAACCGCATATGAAAAACTAATGGATTTTGAAACGGCGAGTGAATGTTATGAAACGATCATTGATAAATATCCAGAATCCAGTGAATATAATGACGCCCGAAAACATAAAGCTAGACTTGAAGGATTAGCATCGAAGTAATTTTCTGAATTAAATAAATTGTAGGGGATAAAACTTCGAGGTTTTATCCCTTTTTTTGTAAAAATAAATGAATTATGGCCACGTCTGAAAAACATCTCAGTGCTCAAAATATTTTAGGAAACGCTGATATTAGCAAAAAAAGATTCGCCCTGGTCGTTTCCGAATGGAACGAAGAGGTGACAGAAGCTATGTTTGAAGCAGCTTTTCAGACCCTTGTTGATTTTGGTGTTAAGAAAAAAAACATTCTGAGAAAAAATGTCCCGGGTAGTTTTGAACTAAGTCTGGGAGCGCAATATATGGCACAGTCCGATAAGATTGATGCTGTCATATGTCTTGGCTGTGTTATTCAAGGCGAGACACGTCATTTTGAATTCATATGTCAATCAGTTGCACAGGGTATCAAAGATGTCGCTTTAAAATATAATAAGCCCGTGATATTCGGTGTACTTACCACAGATACTAAACAACAGGCTCTTGACAGGGCCGGAGGAAAATATGGCAATAAAGGTGATGAGGCAGCTGGATCAGCCATTAAAATGCTAAATTTCAATTATTAAGCACATGAAAATATTAAAATTTGGTGGTACTTCAGTAGGGAAACCTGAACGTATGCGCCAGGTGGCATCGCTGATCAGTGATAATAAAGAAAAAAAGATCGTAGTTCTTTCTGCATTATCGGGTACAACCAATGACTTGGTAAATATTGGTGAATTACTTTTTCAAAAACAAAAAGATCAAACCATCGAAAAAATTGAAGATTTATATTCCCACTATCTTAATTTTCATAAGGAATTATTTCAATCTGAAATAAAAAAATCTGAAGCATTAATAATCATTAACAGGCATTTCGATTTTATCAGGAGTCTGGAAAATTCATTTTTTAATAATCGATTGAATAACGAGCTTTTAGCCCAGGGAGAATTGCTGTCCACCCAGTTATTTCAATTATACCTGGAAGAAAACAAGATAAATTCCACATTGATACCAGCATTGGATTTTATGTATATCGATGAAGATAAAGAACCGGATATTCCTTACATCAAGGATCATCTGGAACCTATCCTTGATTTAAATTCCGGATTTGATATTTTAATAACGCAAGGTTATATCTGCCGAAATCATGAAGGTGAAATTGATAACCTCCGTAGAGGAGGAAGCGATTATACAGCTACCTTGATGGGCGCTGCATTATTGGCTGAAGAGGTCCAGATTTGGACAGATATTGATGGTATGCATAATAATGATCCACGTGTGGTAGATAAAACCTACCCAATTTCCGAATTATCTTTTAATGAGGCCTCTGAATTGGCTTATTTCGGGGCAAAAATTTTACATCCTTCATCCATTTGGCCAGTACAAAAATTTCAAGTACCCGTAAGGTTAAAAAACACCATGGACCCACATGCTCATGGAACCTACATTAGTAGCAAAGAGGAACTGAAAAAGATAAAGGCAATCGCGGCAAAAGACAATATCACGGCCATTAAAATAAAATCAAGTCGCATGTTGATGGCTTATGGTTTTCTCAAAAGGGTTTTTCAAATATTTGAAAATTATCGAACACCCATTGATATGATCACCACATCTGAGGTAGCTGTTTCGCTTACGATTGACGATAAATCAAGTTTAAATGAAATTGTTAATGAAATCAGCAATTTTGCTGATGTTGTTGTCGATAAGAACCAATCCATCATCTGCATAGTAGGTAATTTAATTGCAGAAAAGGAAGAAGTACTTCAGAAAGTATTCCGTGCCCTGGAAGCCATTCCGGTTCGTATGATTTCATATGGGGGAAGTAAATATAATATTTCAGTTCTTGTTGAAACCAAACATAAAGTATCTGCATTAAAGGAGCTCAACAAATATGTTTTCGAACTTTGAAAAGTTATTCACCGAGGTATGATATTCAAAGAATTATTATCGGAAGAAATCCAACTGAAATCTAACTCGAATTAATTTATGTAATTCCGTTATGATATGAAATATCTCCTTATACAGCTTTTTTTCTATTTTATTAGAAGAACTGATATCTATAAATCTACCCTCATCCTTATGTTGTATACCAGCTTTTGCGCGTTCCATTAACAGAAATTCATAGCCAATAATAGCTTCTTCGTAAAGATTTTTATTCTGAGGCTCTTGCTGAGTGAGATACCTGAATCTGTCTATCGTAGAAACAGATTCATAATAATGATTTTCGAGCGTTAGTAATCTGGCAGCGTCAACCATTGGCATGATAGCCCTCTTTTTAATATCAAATTCATTCTTATGTTCACCGGATGACTCTACCATGAATTGATTGAAAAAACTAAGAGGAGGTGGATTTTCAGTTGCATTTTTAGCCAGATAATTAAGAAAAGATTTTTGTCCTTTAATATTTAATATAATATTTTGCTTTATTCCTTCAATCAATGCAGCTTTCCCAAATACTGCTCTAAGATCAAAATATATTGTAGTATTCATTAATGATACTGGTTCAGGATTGTGTATCCAATGTCCGAATTTTTTCATCCATTCTTTTTCAGTGAGACACATCTCAGGAAAATGGGCCATGATTCCTGCCGGGCATTGTGAAAAACCACATGTAACAAGGAAGTTGTTAATTTTTTCAGCCATCTCCAATAAATTGGTCTTAATAGAAGGTTCTGAACTATTTCCACGAAAAACAATTATGTTATCTATATCCGTCCTCAAAATCTGTTCTTTTCGTCCTTCGCTTCCCAGTGCGACCCAACAGAAATCTACCTCCTTTAAATCGGGCATGGATGCTAACGTTAAGGTAATTGCCTTGCTAATAATAGCATCCCGAATTGAAGATACTACCTCCTGAATAAAATGTGCCGGAACATCATTGGATATGTATTGTCTAATCAAATATTCTGAATCAACAAATATATTTTTCAGTTTTTCCATTGAATTTACTTTATTGATCGCTCGTAATATAATCGATGGATTACTGCTTTGAGATAAAAGTAAATCATGGTTCGAAATAATTCCGATTACCATGGTGTTTGGTGTACCATCTTCAGTGATACAAAGATGATGAACACCTGAGCTCATCATTTTTAAAATGATATCTGCCTTCTTCTGATCTGCTTTAATCGTAATTACCGGAGTACTCATAATCAATTTCACTGGCTGATGAATGGGAACCTTTCCAGTAGCTACTTGATTCCGTAAATCAGTATCTGTAATAATTCCCAGCGGAATATTTTTATCATCTATGATAACGGATGATCCAACACTATTTCTTGACATTTTATCTGAGACTTTATCTATTGAATCATCGGGCGAAGATAATACAAGTTCTCTTTGCATAATATTCAGATGAAAAGTGTCTGAAAAATCAATGAACTTCCAGTTCGAACGATTCTTTGATGATATTCCTTCATTTTTATGCCCTAAAACAACCTGACTTGATGCTAGGCCTACGGCAAAAAACTGACCTACTACTGCATTTTCTGAAATAAGGCGCCTAATTAGCCCTACAGGGATAGCATAAACTAATACTTCAGTTTCAACTATAGCTGTTAGTTTATATTCTTCATTAGATAACATGGCTCTTATACCAAACATATCGCCTTCGCCGCATACATCCACAAGTAAAACATCATCCTCCGTATTCTTCAGAAGATTAACCCGACCCTTTCTCACGACAAAACAGCGATCTCCCGGAGGATCGCCTTCTTTGAATATCACATTTCTGTCTTCGAGGTATAAAATTTCAATGGATTCAGCAATTTTAACCAACCATGTTTTATCAATCAGATCGAATGGAGAAAAAGATCCTAAAAATTCCGCTACTCTTCCAGTAATTAAATTTGACGGCATATTTTCCAATTTATAATTATAAGATAAAAATTATAACTCTATCCTCACAAACATTTCGAACCAATTGGATTAATATAAAATATTCAATTATGTTTAACCCAAGTTATTTAACTTTTTAAATATGCTTATTATTTTTATCCCGTATTCAGAAATTGGGATTTTTAATCCAGGTTAAACAAAATAAGATGATGAAAAAACTTAGGGACTTATCAATAATCGTCATCATACTGGTTACCATCTTTATTCTTAACCTTGTATTAGTTTATTTTGAAAACAAGACAGGCTCTTCAGGTATCACAACTATAGGTTCGGCTTTCTGGTTCATGATTGTTACCTTAACAACCGTTGGCTATGGTGATTTGACCCCTTCAAGTTCAGTTGGCACGATCATCGGATACATTTATGTATTTTCCAGCCTTGGCGTTTTAGGTTATTTATTCAGTACTATCTCAAATAAAATTTTTAAAATGATGGAAGAAAAAAAATTAGGTTATCGGGGAACAACATTTGAAAACCATATCATGATTATCGGATGGAATGATTTTTCCAAAATGGTTGCAGAAGAAATTACACTTGCTAATAAACAAATGGCCATCATCACTAACCAAAAGGATGACATCGATCTGATTTATAGTCAGTATGGGAAATCCAATACATTTGTGCTTTTCTCTGATTACCAATCCTTTGAGACATTGGATAAGGTCAACGCCAAACAGGCTTCGGTAGCATTTATCAGTTTAAGAGATGATTCAGAATCCTTAATGTATGTACTTGCTTTTAAGAAATTATATCCTGAGCCAATTATTGTCGTATCGCTTGAAAAATCTCGTTTAAAAGAAACTTTTCATGCAGCGGGAGTTACCTATGCTGTTGCCAGAAATGAAATCGCTTCAAAACTTGTTGCCAGTTATATATTCGAACCGGATGTGGCTAACATGAATCTTGATCTACTAAGTGCCTCAAGAACTGACGACGACCATGATATACAGGAATATCATGTCACCACAAACAATGTTTTTATAGATAAAAATTGTTACGAAGTATTTACGGAGCTGAAAAAAAATTATAACTCAATCCTGATGGGTATCTATAAAAAAAACATGAAACAAATCATTACAAATCCAGGGGATGATATTCAGGTTGAAAAGGACGATTATCTTATTATTCTTTCCAATGGATTTAATAAAAAGAAAATCCAGGAAAAATTTAAAGTACAGGAAGGTAGAACACTTCACGGATAATGCTGACATTTCTTAGCAATCAAATCTCAATTACAAAAAAAGATCTGTATTTTTCAGTTATAGTTATACTGGTAGCTGTATACAGCACAAGTATTACTTTTATTGCATCCTATTATTTAGGTTATGAAACTATTCATCATTTTGCTGCTTATCTTGTTTGTACCAGTTCATTCCTATTAATCTTTTTTCTTACAAAAAGATATATTCATAGCATTCTATGGCTCACAACAAGTATTTTATCATTGCTCATAATTTGCTGTTCATCCTTGCATTTTTTCTTTTACATCCGGCCTTTTACACTGTATTATTCAGTATTGATTTTTACCTTTTTATATATCTGGGCAGGGCTGGGCGGATTGTTATGTGCACAAATCCAATTATTAAACTCGAAAAAACCTACTCGAATATCAATCATTCAAATATTCGCAGTTATACTGATTTTTATTATTTTATTTCTGGATCTGAAACCGATTCAAAGGGCACTTACCCCTTTGATAACATCCTTTGGTATGCTACTAATATTTGCCCTCGCCCTAATAGAGTTCAACAAACGACTCACCTTGATTATAATCCCCACCATTCTCTTTTTCTTGCTTTTAGGGATGTATCCATTTCTTCCTGAATTCAGATTTTTTGAAAATCAAAAAGATTTCGAAGATAAAGTAATATTTAATTCAAAATCAGAGAAATTTGATATAACCATCACCCAATGGATGGATCATTACTGGCTTTATTTAAACAAAATAAAAAATATAAGTTCAATTGATGAATTTTTATTTTATGAGCCATTTGCCCATTCCGCAGCTTTTATAAATCCCCCCAAAAATGTATTAATCCTTGGAGGTGAAAATGGTTGTCTTTCAAGGGAATTATTAAAATACGACATTATACAAAATATTGATCTAGTACCCTATGATTTTGAGTTATTATCAGTATGTATGAATGATCGGATAATGAAAAAAATTAATCAAAACAGCTTAAGTAATCCTAAAATAACCATCAAAAATTTTCCCGTTCTCAACTTCATAACCCAGCATAATGAAATGTATGATATCATTTTCATAGATTTGCCTGATCCGAGAAATCTTGAACTCAATCAATTTTATACAATTGAATTTTATAAATTTATATCCGATAATCTTAATGATGGCGGATTATTCATTACGCAAGCTGGTAGTCCATATTTCGCCACCAAAGCCTTTCTTACTATTGAAAACACGATTCAGTCAGCCGGATTTAATACATTACCCATACATAATCAGATAATTACACTTGGAGAATGGGGCTGGGTGATTGGTTCGAAGTCATTAAATACTAACACTATTAAAAATCTTCTATCCCAGGCTGATTTTTCATCATTGAATACAAGGTGGTTGAATAATGAAGCAATACAACTCATTACCTCATTCGGTAAAAATTATATATCCATAAATAGTATGGAAAATAATACTCAAGAAAATCCAGTTGTTTATAAATATTTTCTGGAGGGTAATTGGGCTTTTGATTAACAAAAAATGATAATACGTTATATTATAATGAGTAACTACAATCCTACACCGGTCATATAATGAAAAGACGTTTATTTCTTAAACTTTCCTCTCTGGCGTTTATGCCCTACCTGTCCGGTTCATGTGATCGGAAAAATCCTCAATATAATATCAGAATATTATCGGATATGGAATTTGGCCACCTGGTTTTTGAAGGGAATTCATATACGCAGGGACCAGAAATCAAATTAGAAACATTAGTGGTTGGCGGTGGAATCGCAGGTCTCGCCGCTGCTTATTCACTGAGGGATCAAGATTTCATTCTTTGTGAATTATCAAATCAATTAGGTGGTACATCAAACGCCATCGAAATTAATGGATCATACTTCGCTCAAGGTGCGCACTATGACCTGGCTTATCCTGACAATTATGGGAAAGAGGGACTCGAATTATTACAAAAACTAAATGTTATTCAATTTAACTCGTTTTCTGAATTGTGGGAATTTAATGACAAACAATTTTTGATCAATAATGAATCAAAGAGCAGATGTTTTGATCAGGGAATTTTCAGGGAAGATGTATTGCCAGATGGATACATTAAACTGGATTTTATCAACCTTCTTGAAAAATTTAAAGGTGAAATGACAATGCCTTCGAGGATGATAAAATCCCAATATCGAATCTTTAATTATATAACTTTCACAGAGTATTTGAAAAAAGAAATAAATCCGGATCAGCATTTCCTAAGAGCAGTTGATTATCAGATGCGTGACGATTATGGTGGCACAGCCGAACAGGTTTCTGCATTAGCAGGAATACACTACTATCAATGCCGACCCTATTATACAAAACCAGTAGAATTATTCTCACCCCCTCAAGGAAATTATTATTTTGTACAGAAACTAATCCAGCATATTCCTGATGAAAAAATCAAAATTGGTCAATTGGTTTTTAACATCGAAAAGATTTCTGATGGATTCCATGTAAAAATTTTGGATAGAAATTATAAAAGAATCCTTCATTATTTTGTGAAGAATATCATATATGCAGGCAATAAACATGCATTAAAGTATACCTTCCCTGTTGATTACCCCCTTTTTGAACACATAAATTATGCCCCGTGGGCGGTGATGAATATTGTTTTGAAAGATCAATTATCCGGAGAACCTATCTGGCAAAATGAGATTCTATCAGGTCATCCGTCAATGATCGGATTTGTTGATTCCGCTGCACAAAACACTGATTCAGATACCCCCAGAGTTTTAACTGTTTATTTTTGTATGCAACCCGAATTAAGACAGATTCTGGCAGATATGGAAAAAAATAAACAAGCATTTTGTGACCAGGCAATTAACTTACTTAATAATTATTTCGGAGTTGAATTAGAATATCAGATCGAAGAAGTATACATCAGGTTATTAGGGCATGCCATGCCGGTTCCAACTACTGGATACCTGTTCAAAGACCAGAACGATAACCGTTCCTATGAAAATCTGGTATATGCAGGTATTGATAATCATAGATTACCACTTTTTTTTGAGGCACTTGATTCTGGTATCCAGGCAGCTAAAATGATTTTATCCTCCTAAAATTAAAGATTAAATGAAACTTCTTTTCATTTCAATCATTAGCTTTGACTGAATTATGCTCACAAACATTGATCGATCCAAGTAAACGCCATTTAGGTATCTTATATGCCAGTATAACTGCCATTTTATGGGGTTTCTTAGCCATACTATTAAAAATAGCCGTTGCTTTTTTGAACCCACACACTATTGTATGGTTCCGATTTCTCATTGCTTTTACTGTTTTATTCATTTTTTTCGCAATACAAAACCCAGGTTATTTAAAAATAATAAGGAGGCCCCCGATAATTTTATTGATTGCAGCTTTCTGTTTAGGGTTGAATTATATTGGATTTATGCTTGGAATCCATTTTACAAGTCCCGGAAATACTCAAATTATCATTCAATTAGGCCCTATTTTGTTAGCGATCACAGGTGTAGTAATATATAAAGAAAGCTTATCATTAAAACAACTGGTGGGATTCGGCGTCGCTGGAGTTGGATTTTTAATCTTTTACAGTAATCAATTTGACAATTTGCTTAAAGATAAGGGGACATTTAATACCGGGGTTCTTTATACGGTATTAGGAGCATTCTGTTGGGTTATTTATGCTAGTATTCAGAAAAAGCTTGTACAAAAATGGCCCGCCCAACAATTGAATCTGATTATATATGGAATTCCGGTAATTATGTTTTTCCCATTTGTTGAATTTTCCGGTTTCGAAGACTTAAATATATGGCAATGGGGATTATTAATTTTTCTTGGAATCAACACATTGATTGCCTACGGAAGCTTAACTGCGTCTTTTAAATATATTGAAGCAAATAAAGTGAGTATCATCATTACTTTAAATCCAATTATTACATTCCTCGTAATGGCCATTCTTGAAACCGCAAATATTAACTGGATCAAACCGGAGGTGATTTCCATTTACGGTACTTTAGGTGGGATACTGGTGCTCAGTGGGGCTGTTTTAGCCGTGATAAAATCCAACAAAAAACAATCAATATAAATCCCAGGCACCGTTTTTATAGTACTTAAACAGAACAGGATGGTGAATGGTATTGATTTCAACTTCTCCTGGGTCAAACGTATCCTTCCCGAATGATGTCATTAACTTCATAGCATCTTTATTTACCCATTTTGTTTGAATATCGTCAAAAGAAAGTTGTTGAAGGCCCTGTTTTAAAGATAATGAATCGATTTCTTTTGATCCAATTATCCAACCCCATTCTCCAAGTGTAATTACCTGATTGTGCAGAGGAATGCAATTTAATCCAGCCGCTTCCATTGATTTTTTTATACATCGAAATGCCTTTGAAGCATAATATGGACTGCCTGCCTGGGTGACTATTAATCCATTCGGTCTTAAATGCCTTTCACAAAGTTTATAAAATTCAAATGAATATAATCGTCCCAATTCAATGGTCTTGGGATCAGGGAGATCAATAATTATTATATCAAAAAACCCTATCGTCTTTTCTAACCATGTATAAGCATCTTGGTTGATAATATGAACTTTGTTATTATGTAATGCATTTTTATTTAACTCAGTTAAAATAGGATGGTTCGATCCTAAATCAGTCATGACAGGATCCAGATCAACAAGAGTTAGATTATTTACTGATTTATATTTTAATACTTCCCGGGCAGCACAACCGTCACCTCCTCCCAATATCAATATTTCAGCAGGATAAGGATGTAATTTCATTGCCGGTTGTACAAGTGGCTCATGATACATTGCCTCATCGATCGTGCTTAATTGTTGGTTTCCATTGATATATAACCAATAATCACTTTGATATTGCGTAAGAACTATTTTCTGATATTTGGTTTGTTTCGAATAAATCACCCTATCCTTATACCGAACCTCCTCACCTAGATCCACGATCGGTTTTGCCAGGAGAATTCCTGATGTCCAGAATAATAATACGGTAATTGCACTGATGGATAACCGTTTTTGGACTGGCTTTGTTAATATATTCCATAGCATCGCCACTAATACAATAGCAACAGAAAAATTTATGAATCCAAGTACAAATGGTGTATAGGTTAAGCCAAGAATCGGTAATCCGAAAAAAGCAAAAAAGATCCCTCCCACTAAACTTCCGTAATAATCCTTTTCCAGAACCGTTGATATATTAATTTTCAGGATTTCAAATTCTTCATTCAACCTGACTACAAGTGGTATTTCCATTCCTATAAGAACCCCGATTATAATGCTCATAGTATAAATGACAAATCCGGTATACATCGAAATACCAGCAATAAAATATGTTATTACCGAAACCAACGCTGTAAGAATGGATAAGGTAAACTCAATAATAATAAACTTATGCAAAAGATTTGTCTCAAAATACTTACTCAACCGGCTCCCCACACCCATCGAAAACAGCATAATGGAAACGATCATCGTCCACTGTAAGACGGAATTGCCTAAAAAATATGTGGCCAGCGTAGATAAAATATATTCAGCCACAATTCCGGAAAGACCTGTAGCAAAAAGGCATAGTTTTAAAATATTTGACCTTATTTTCATGATCCGGTTTTGTTGATTATAAAAAAAGCTACTCAAAAAATGAGAAGCTTTTATATTTCTTTAAAATGAATAATCCTCTATTATAAACTCCATGTAATCAGGACTGATCCCCCAATGTAAGCAAATGCCTCAATGATAGAGGCTCCAATATTGGGTTTCTCCTGATTTATGATCTCATCTGTTAAATTCTGACCTGGTAACAGTATTTTATCAGCTACTAATCTGGCTACAGGTAGAAATACCAAGCCAATAGCAACATCAATACCAACATTTTCCAGGGTAATATACCAGCTTTCGAAATCATGCATCAATGCATACCTGATCAGATTACCGATTGCTATCAATGCACCTGCTGAACCTATTCCCACTGCAATGTTATCCTTTTCAATATGCTCATGGATATCATATGGCGTTATCCAGTTGTACACAAAAATTGTTAACAATAATAACAACTGACCTATTACCCAATAAGCGATAGCAGTCAATATGCCCCCTCCTTCACCATATAAGGATCCGAGGATCACCAATCCTGTGGCAATGGCAGATGCTCCTTCCACAACACCAGTTCCAACATTTTGATCCTCACAGATTTCTTTGTAGACACTGAATTTCCTCAGTATAATTTTATCATTGACCAGTACAGACAGATTCAATAAGACGATGGCGAGAATACCGTACATCAACATGTATACACCATCCAGTAAAAAACCATGCGATTCCCCCATTAACGCTCCTCCCAGGGCAATCAGTAAACCAATAAAATATCCGGTGTGTGCAACCGCAAAAGCCAGATTGTCCTTAAATACCAGTTCATCTTTAATATTGATGTTTCGATGAATTAACTGATAGGAAATCTTCCCGATGAAAAATAATAAAAATCCAACAAGAAGATATACAAGTGTTGCTAGGATAGCATCTACAATGATCATAGTAATTAGGTTAGGATATTAAACATGTTATTTTCCATAACTACCGCTCCTGGATCTGGAACTTGTACTATATCTGGAACCCGATCTGGAACTTCTTGGTGTTGTGCTTCGTACCCTTTGTTGTAAACTTCTATTCCCCGTATTCGAAGTCCATCTTGAATTTGTTCTTCCGGAATTAAAAGCACCTCTTGTTCCATACATATTGGTTCCTGCTGCAGATCTGGGACCATAATAGGTACGCCCAGTTCCACGATAATTAGTATTGTAGTCATTCCAGTATGTGCGGTTTACGGGATAACTCATCAGGTTAAACATACTCGCCATAAATGCATATTGGCCATAAAACTGCCAGAAACTACTTCCTCCTCTGTTTACCCATTGTCCGTATTTCTGATTGCCGACATAGCTTCCATATCCCGGAGGGCTAACGGTTTTTTCGACTTTACCATCCTTCTTCGAGGCAATCTCCATTCCCATATTATCAATATGAACCATGAAATAATCTTTACTCACCTCATACCAACCCGTTAAATCCTGATCCGGATTTTCATTCATATCATCCTTCACGATCCGGTACTGGTGCAGATATTTTTTAAAAAAAGTACCCTCGGAATTCATATCATATAATATGATTGAAAAATTACTCACATCTGATAAATCCCTGATGAAGTTATCAATCGGTTTTTTACTCAGGTCTACACCACTTCCACATCCTGTTATGATCAGAACTGAGAATATGAAAAAACCTGAAATAATATGTTTCATGATTTTATTTTGATTAATTACCCGGTAAAATATTAGAAAACTCAAATTCTTTTACAACTTTACCATGTGAAGCTGCAAACTCTTTGTCGCCCCACTGCTCGATGGCTAAAACGAATTTTTCATCCTTGTCATAATAGTCCCAGGAAATTAATTCAACCCAACTATCGTCCCTATCTGGTTCGTCACTGAAATACCCAGGACTTTCTCTTTCAAGATAATACTCCTTTCCTTCATAAACAATTTTTTTAGGAGGTTGCTCATGTTTCAGAATATACTCAGGCAGATCAGTATCCAACGTCCGGATTTTTATTTTTTTACTTACACTTAAATCTAACTCTTCATTATCATCCATATAGAGGTATACAATTTCATCTCCACTATCCAGCATATATTCGCGTGTGAAATAATTATTTCCCCAATCATATTCATAACCTTCCTTCACATGCCAGGATTTCAGATCATAATCAAGTAAAAACCCAGGTTTGATATCAGTTATCCTGATGTTACTAGGATCGTAATCTGGTTCCTTATCTTTTTTCAGAAAATCAAATAAGCCCATTTTTACTATATTTTATCCCAATTTAAAAAAAAGTAAATGATTGCCCCCACTATGGTTATTAACAAGATAAAAAATAACAGTCCTTTTAGTATCTTAAAACCTAACCATATAATTATAATGATAATGGCTATGACAAATATACGCTGAACCATCATTTACATTTTAATGGAAAAACTACAAAAGGGATTCCCAAAATCAGGAATTCCCGGATTTTAACTTTTCTTTAAGCTTTGCCAAAGCATTAGATGAGGCAGAGGATCCTGACTTTAAAACTTCGTCGATCTCCTCCTCAACTCCTTTGCTTGAATCAGCCACATCGGCATATGCCTCTGATAAGGCTTCCTTTTCTGCTACTTTTTCTTTCATCTTTTCAAGCATGGAAATTGTTCCATTACTGTCAACCTGGGCCATTTGTTTATTCAATTTGGCCGATGCATCACTTACTTTGGCTCTTGCTTTTAAAGTTTTCAATTCGTTTTCGTAACGACTGATATTGGACCTGAGCTTTTTTATATTCTGATCCAATTGTGTTAATTGTGTATCCACTTTATTTGCATTTTCTTCAGAAACCCTTGAAGCCTGCTCAGCTTCTTCTTTTTTTACCAATGCTTCACTGGCGAGTCGATCCGCTTCAGCGGAATCAATTTCTCCTTTTTCTGCTTTCTGTAATAATAAAATGGCTTTCTGCTCAAAGTCTGTCGCCTTATTTCTCAGATCATTGGCTTCTTTTTTGCTCTTTATTGATAACGCCTTTACTTCAGCAAAAGCCTTCAAGCTTTGATCAAGATCATTTTTAAGATCTCTGATACCCTGTTCGGTTAATTTGATCGGATCCTCAAGTTTATCCACGATGTTATGTGCTTCCGCTTGTCCGATTTTGAATAGTCTGTTAAATATGCCCATAATCCTGTATTTATTGTTTTGACATTTTTATTAATTCTTCTGAATATTCACTTAATAAGAGACTCAACGAATTTAATGATCCTTCCAATTCATTGAGATCAAGATTCTCTACCTGTAAAGTGTCTCGAAATAAAAGATTATTTCCACTATCATCAAGAACAAAAGCTCCGTGAATAATATCACGGTTTTTAATCAATAATTTTTTGTATACTTCTTCGGATGGATTTGCGATTTTGCAAATGTGTTGTTCCATTATCAATATTGGATCTGCAATGCCGATAACGAGGTTTTTAATACCCGCATCCTCACTTTCAACCCAGATAACACCCTCTTCATCATTTTCCTGCATTATTTCAAAATTTAAATCCAAAAGATAATCTTTTACAGTTTGGTAGTGTGTATCCATAGTTTTTAGTCGTTTAAAGAATACTGCTTTTTATACAATTTAAAATTAAGCAATTAATTGTCATTATCTTTAAAAAACCCGTATTAACCTTTTATTAAATCACCTTCTTTCTTTGCTTTAAGAACAAAATTAATTAATTTTAATTCTAATAACGTTAGAACAGCTCAAAAGGTTAGCATTTTTTAAAAAAATGTCAAAGATCGGTAAAAATATAAGAAAGATCAGGACAGTAAAAAAACTGAGTCAGGCTTCGTTCGCAGAAATATTTAACCTCGCAAGGCCAAGTGTAGGAGCTTATGAAGAAGGAAGAGCCGAGCCAAAAATTGAAACAATCATTCAAATAGCCAATTATTTTGGCCTTTCAATTGATGCCTTGCTTACCAAGGATCTTACTATAAATGAACTTTTCCGATTCGATTCATTGAAAAATAAAAAACCCGATCAAAAAATCAGTTCCCAGCCACATTCTAAAAAAACCTTACAAAATCTAAATACAAAATTTATCTCCGCCACAAAGTATCTAGATTATATAAGCAACTTCAAAAATTCGGATTTCATCGACAATCTCCCCTCATTTCATTTACCTCATGTAAAATCCCTTTCGGCAAGAGCCTTTGAAATAATCGATAATGCCATGACGTTCGACAATGTAGGGATCCTTCCCGGGGATATTGTTATTTGTGATAAAAAAATACTTGATCAATCAGATCTTCATATTGATCATGTATATGTTATTGTACTTGAGGAAAATATTCTTATCCGCCGACTTCAGGAGAATGCAAAAAAATTAAAACTTGTACCCGATAATCCGGACTGGAAGAAATTATTTTTAGCTTTCGAATCGATCAGAGAGATATGGGAGATCAACAGTATCCTCACCGGTAATTTATTACCCCCCATCCAGGTAAATAAAAGAATTTCTTTACTTGAAGATCAGTTGAACAAAATAACGGGTGAACTTGCTTCAATAAAAAAACGATTATCTTGAAAGCAATGATTCCGGGATTTGGGAGTGTTTCATTTTCCAGCATTGACCCAATATTATCCTGTCCTATATCCCTTGATGTATTGTGATATTTTCAGTATATTGATTAATTGATATAATCTCCAAAGTAGGTTCCATCAGTATGGATTCGCTTTTTATTCAAAAACTCAGAAAGATCGTTCTGGCTAATCTTTCAAATGAAAAATTCGGAGTAGAAGATCTGGCAGAGGAAGCAGGCATGAGCCGTGCCAACCTGTACCGCCGGTTGCGATCCATCCGACACCAGGATATCAGCCATTTTATTCGTGAAATCCGCCTCCAGCAGGCCATGGAATTACTTCAACAGAATCAATACACCGCTTCAGAAATTGCATTCAAAGTGGGATTCGGGAGTCCGGCCTATTTTAATAAATGCTTTCATGATTATTATGGTTTTCCACCCGGTGAAGTGAAAAGAAAAATGGCAGAGAGAAAGATGCTGGATGAGATCCTGGTAGATGAAGAATCAAATTCTTCGGAGTTTACCGGTATGGAGGAGCCTGAAAATCAAAAAAATCACAAAAATATCCTTAAAAAGGATAAAAGATCGGGTCTGTTCATTGGTAATATGATCGGAGTGGTTGCCACTGTTTTGATAATCCTGACCGCTGCCGGTTACCTGCTTTTCAATTACTGGTTACCGGAAAAGAGTAAGGGAGTGAATCCGGCAGAAAAATCCATAGCGGTCTTACCCTTCCGGAATGAAAGTCCCGACCAGGAAAATGATTACCTGTGTTCCGGCATCACTACGGAAATATATACACATCTCCAGAAGATCCAAGGCCTCAGGGTAAAATCGAGAATCGTGACGGAACAGCAGTGGGATCCGGTAAAGGATCCGAGAACCTTTGCACGGAAACTCGGTGTGGAACATATCCTTGATGGCAGCGTAAGAAAGGAAGGGGAAAAGATCCGGGTAAGCATCCAGCTGATAGAGGCGGAAACCGGCGATCAACTCTGGGCGGATGCCTATGATGGGATCTATAACGACAAATTACTTGCCTTTCAGAGTAACATTGCCCATGAAATCGCCTCTTCACTTAATGTGGTGCTGACTCCGGAAGAAATAACCAGCATCCGCCAATCATCTACGACGCAGATCCAGGCGTGGGACCTGGTAGTGAGGGCAATGAGTATGGTAAGCAGATCCCAAAGTACAGGGGATCAAAAATATATGGAATCAGCTCATGAATTATTAAACCAGGCCATGGTGATCGATCCCGACTATGCAAAGGTCTACTCTGGTAAGGGGCATGCCTTTGCCATGGCCCTGGATTACGATTCCGCCTTGTACTACGCTGATAGAACCATCGAGCTGAATCCCGGGGATTGGCGGGGTTATGGTTTGAAAGGAAACATATATGCAATGATGGCCGGTACCGATTCCCTAACCGACCTTGCCATAAAATATACATCCAAGGCAGTTGAAATGGCACCAGAGGAGAGCTGGCTGGTAATGAATTTGGGACTGATATACTGTTGGCTTAAAAATAATGTGGGAGAGGGTCTGCCTCTTATTACTGAAGGATTTTTATTAAGTGATAATGATGATGTTCAGATCTACCATCTTATAGGAAGAACATTCCTACATATGGGCATGTATGAGAAGGCAGCCAAATATCTCCGGAAAACGATTTCAATGGGGTCGGGTGCTACGGGAACATGGCTCTACACCCGAACACTGATTCTTCAGGGTAAACCTGAAATGGCAAAAAGCCTTCTGGACTCGATCTGTACCTTGCAGGGATGTGAGAGCTGTTGTGACATAGTTGGTTTAAGGACCTATGTAATACTCGTAGAATATGAAGAAGCCGAAAAAGCCTACGAGCGGTTCACCCGGAGAGGAGATAAACTGTATTATGCCGACAGTGTGAATCTGGCCCTGATGTACCGGGAGCTGGGAAGGAAAGAAGAGGCATATCAGACATTAAGCCATCTCCGGCATTCGGTGGAATCCAGGCTCGCAAGGCGTGAAACCGGTTCGGAATATTTTTTACTGGCACACATCGCTGCGATCCGCAACGATAAGGCAATGATGATAAAGAACCTTGACAAAACGATCCAGATGGGAATTACGCTCGGCTGGGAAGATCTTTTCGAGATCCACCCGGCATTCAAGAACTTCCTGGAGGATCCGGACTTCCAGGCGCTGGTCAGGAAAGCCAAGGATATAAAAGCTGCCATGCGGGCCCAGGTAAGGGAGATGGAGGCCAGGGGAGAACTGGCACTTTAAACCGAGATTCGCAGCGATGACATCCCTTTAAGGGATGTCATCGCTATGCTAAACCTCTTGCTAAATACAAAAATCGGATATATTCTTTTTTTGAGTACCGCCCTTTACCTTCTGCAATATTCTGAGCAATTGATACTGAACTAGAATCCAACTGCTCAAGTGGGCGGAAATATTTTCTCTCCGTGGTAGGATTTTCTGCAATTCTGATAATATGATCCGCAAAATTTATGGCTTTTTGCCAGCCTTTCAGATCTTTAAAATTGAAATGAATTACTTCTTTCATACCTGATCGAATTAAAGGTTAAACAATTTTACATTGAAAATACTAAATATTCAACATATTTCAATATCACTTATTATTTAGGTGATATTCCACCTTACATCTTCTTTAACCACCGAAGCCTTCATTGATCGCCGTAGTAAGACATAGGTGATAGCAAAGGAGGTCAGCTTCCAGCTTCGAGCCTTGAGCTTTGAGCATCAAGTGCAACATAATTGAAATACCTGAGCAAATATTGTAATAAACTGCATCATCACGGCTATATCCCACACTGATTATATTCCGAAATTGATGTGATGAAGTAAACTTTTTATTCAATTAGATAACTAAACGAAAATTGTTATGAAAAAGCTACTAATTTCTGCTATTCTAATAACCGTGGGAATGATAATACCTGCTCGAATCACCATCGCTGATGATGGCATGGATACGAATGAATGGACACCCATTCACGGTGAATTAATGTATTGTGATAACTCTGAATCTATTGTTTTCGATGGTTTGATGCACACTGTATCTGATTATCAAGTTATGACAGAGGGATATAAATGGAGGTATCATATAAATTTGTCTATTGACGGCATTGGGACGTTGACTGGAGACAAATTTATATTAAATGAAGCAATTAATCAGGTCGTAATTGTAAATGCATTACCTACTAGTAATCTGTTTACACGATCCATGATTCTTATTGGTCAAGGTTCAGTTCAAGATCTACATATACATGTTACTTTCCATTTAATAATTGACAAAGATTTTAATACCAAAGTTTTAATTGATCATTTCACAAGAGTATGCAATTAGGTGGAATGTAATATCAGATCAGCCAAATCGGGATGTTTTTTCCCGATATTATAGGATGGAGAGACCCTCCCGATTCAAATATTGAAAAAGTATCCAAAAGGGTATTCCCCCATAATTTTTATGTATGGGAAGAACATCCTGTTAATTATTTAACCAAATGATAAGATTATGAGAACTTTAGTAAAATTTTTCCAATGGTTCATTGTTTTAAGTCTTCTGATCGCCTGCTCAAAAACAGGTGATTTTTTCGAAGGGGAAATGCCGGCCCCTGAAAATGGCTATGAAACCGATCATGCCCGCAAGGGACTCGGCCTCGACCAGGACCGGTATATCACCATGAAAAGCACAGGTTTGAAAATCCACTACCGAATCATCGGGAAAGGCCCGATCAATATCGTGTTTATTCCCGGATTGACAAATCCCCACACGGTATTCACCAAACAATTCGAATACTTCAGGGATAAGGCGAAATGCATCTACATTGATCTTCCGGGACATGGATTGAGTGATGCCCCGCAAGGGATTGAGTATACCATGGGACTTTTGGCCGATGCAGTGTATGATGTGATCAAAAAGGAAGGTGTACACAGATTCGTAGGAGTGGGATTCAGCATGGGGCCTGTTGTACTGGGCCAGTTCGAACTGAAACATCCGGGCATGATGTATAAATTGATCAACCTGGACGGCGGATTTACCGTCTGGCCCACGGAAGATCCGGAAAGGGCGGCCTTCATCGCCTGGCGTGATAATTATGTTAATATAATCCTTTCCCTGGATCGTGCTACCAAAGAACTTGCAATAAGTCTGTCAATGGCAACGGCCCCAAACGATTTGAAGGAATGGGTTTTATATTACCTGGATTATCCCAACTGGCTGGAAGCCAACATCTGGTATAACCTGACTGCAGAGGAGGTCAACCAGCCCATCGGCTGGAGTATGCCTATCTTGCTCATTCGTACACGGCCTATACAGAACATGGCACTTGTGCAGCTCAATTTCCCTGATGCAGATTTTCATATAATGGAAGGTTCCGGGCACGTGGTCCAGTGGGAAAGGGCTGACGATGTAAATGCCTTAATCGATGAATTTGTTTCCGACAGGCCGGGAAAGAAATATTAAAAAGAGCGGCATTGCAAGGTATAAATTTAAAATAACTAAAGAAGGTTCGATACTTATAAAAACGTGATATGTATTCCTCACACTCTCTATTTGATATCGGAAATCGGATAATAAAAGAATACATTTTTTAGAAGTAAATTGATGACATCCCTTCGAAGGGATGTCATCAACTCCAAGTTTTAAACTAATCCACACAAAGGGTTCAAATCAGATAAATTAAAACAGTAAATTCCGTTCCGAAAATCACACGCCTTCAGGCTTCCAGCTTTAGGTTTTGCGCCTTGAGCTTTGAGCTTTGGGCTTCCACCATTAGTCCTAAATCCCGATCGGAGCAAGAATGTAACATAAGTGCAATAAAAAAATAAAAATTCAACCAGTTTGCAACATAATTGATATGTACAATCCGGCTGTTTTTAAGATATTTATAAATTACTGTAGAGCATAACAACCACTTTTAACCAAATGATAAAATTATGCGAAATTTTGTAAAATTATTTCAATGGCTGGCTGTTTTTGGCCTGCTCGTTGCCTGCTCAGAATCAGGTGATTTTTACGAAGGCGAGATGCCTGATCCAATCACTGATAATGAAAATGAAAATGCCCGTAGAGTTGGCCATGATGAACCGGTTATGGTGACTGTACCATTCAAGGCTGATTTTACCGGGGATTATACAGGTTTTATTATAGGCCCGGATGCTGAATGCGGTGAATTCTTCAATTGTCGTGTATTTGTTGATTTCAAAGGTAATGGTACCCATCTGGGTAATTTTACCGGATCTTTCGAATTTTGTGCCTGTGGTCCGGAAGGGGAATATGGCCCGACCGTATCTTCCATGATTGCAGCGAATGGAGACATACTATATATATCATGTGAGGGAAGGGTAATTGATGGAAGGGCAGAAGATCACCCCGATTATGTGACTTCGTACTGGCGAGATCCGTTTGTTATACTAGGAGGTACAGGCCGTTTCGAAGGGGCAACCGGAGAGGGTATGACGGATGATTACAACAGCAGTGAGGATATAAATTCCCACCACTACTGGAAAGGAACCATCACAATGATAAAGGGAAAACCATAGCCGGTAATCATAATTCCAAAAAATATTATTTGGATTAAGGTACCAAAGCAAAAGAAGATCGTGATTTGATACACTTGGAAAAGTAGGGCGCACTCTCTACGTGTGAGAAGTTTTCTGCATTTAGTGCCTGAGAAAATCCTGGTCTTACTGCAGGAAGGGATATTCGCCTTTCAAATCCTGTTTAAATATTTCTTTTCAAAATAATAAAACCCGGATGTCCTTTTAGAGGTTTATTTATTGCAATGAAAGAATGGTTATTTATTTTCTTTTTTTTCTGGGGGTGTAACACGGGCCAGCAGAAAAAAATCGATGAAAACATAAAGGAATTCAGAACAACGGATGCATCCCTCCTTTTCTTTAAGAACCTGCGAAGTCCCTATTATGAACCAATAGAAAACAACGACGAATCCACCCTTTCATTTATCATCCGGGACAGGTACCGGGGATCTGAACGGATTGTTTGCCAATCCTTTATCAATCTCCATCGATATGAGGATCGTGCATCGATTACACTTCAGCTAAACAGGAACATTGAAGCCGATACCGAAGGTTTGATCATATGGAATTCATCGTCGAGCGGGGACCAGGGTAAAATCCCTTTCAATTTGAACGATAAAGACCATTCACGTCCTGCCTTTGCTATTTATAATCATCTGTTATCCGGAGACAAACTTTTTCTGAACATCGGGGATATCAATATAGAAATTTTGTCAACCTGTGAAGATCAGGAATCCTTCCGGATCACCCTGATCGATTTTTTAAGATTGATCGAGGCCTATTGACATTTCCTGTGTATCTTCATTCTTAATTTTACCATTTAAAATCTGATCGATATGACGTACCTCGCAGACCAGGAAAGATACGAAAGAATGAAATTTAATCGATGCGGGGAAAGTGGCGTTTTCCTCCCGGCCATATCTCTTGGATTATGGCATAATTTCGGAGGGGTGGATATTTATGAAACCGGAAAGGAAATTTTACTTCATGCATTCGATCAGGGAATCACCCATTTTGATCTTGCGAATAATTACGGCCCACCGGCAGGATCAGCAGAGGAAAACTTTGGTAAAATTCTTAAAAATGAATTGGCTCCTTATCGGGATGAATTAATTATTTCTACCAAAGCAGGGTATTACATGTGGCCCGGTCCATATGGTGAATGGGGATCTAAAAAATATCTGGTAGCAAGTCTTGATCAAAGTCTTAAACGATTGGGGCTTGATTATGTTGACATTTTTTATTCACACCGGCCAGATCCGGAGACTCCCTTTGAAGAGTCCATGGAGACACTGGACCTGATACGCCGGCAGGGCAAAGCCTTATATGTGGGATTATCAAATTATACTGCAGAACAGACCAAAAGTGCCGTTGAAATACTGGAATCCCTGGGAACCACCTGCCTGATTCACCAACCCAAATACTCGATGTTTAATCGATGGGTGGAAAAAGGATTATTGGATTTTCTTGAGAAAAAAGGTATTGGCTGTATCCCATTTTCACCTTTGGCCCAGGGATTATTGACTGACAAATATCTTAAAGGAATACCGGAAGATTCTAGGGCTGCAAAATCACATGGATTTTTAAACAAGTCAGAAATTACGGAAGATGTATTGAGTAAGGTAGGGCAACTCAATGAACTTGCTAAAAAAAGAGAACAGTCACTTGCTCAAATGGCCCTGGTATGGCTCTTAAAAGATAAAAGAATTACATCCGTACTGATTGGTGCAAGTTCTGTAAAACAGCTAGAAAATAATCTTAAAAGCCTTGATCATCCAACATTCTCAAGACAGGAGCTCGAAAAAATCGAAAATATTCTTGCGTTATAAGATATGATCATATTTATTACAATGGAGAATTTTTTAAAAAATGAATAGTAATAATTCAGACATATTTTTTTCGAAAATTAACATAACCGCTGGTGCTGTAAACAACTTTTTTATTTACCTATTATTTAGTACAATCGGTAGTGATTATCAATAAATTTTTTGACAATGGTTGATTCTGACGAAATCAAAAAAGCAATACCAGGTTTTTCAAATGAAATTTATAAATTATTAGCTGCCAAAGGTAAAATAATAAAATTACCTCCTCATCAGTTGCTTCTGAAACAAGGATATTTTGTCAATGCAATACCAATTGTACTTACTGGATTATTGAAGGTCACAAGCCGGGATGAACATAAGGAAATTCTTTTGTATTATATCGAAAAGGGAGAAAGTTGTATTATGTCCTTTTCGGCGTGTATTAATAATTCAACAAGTAAGATTTTCGCTATTACAGAGCAAGAATCAAGGATTTTAATGATCTCTTCTGATACCGTGAAGGATCTCCTGAAGCAGTTCCCTTTACTTAATTCATATTTTCATCAATTGTATCAGAACCGGTATGAAGAGCTTATTGGGACCATTGATCAACTGGTATTCAAAAGATTTGATGAACGGTTAATGCAATATTTTCAGGAAAAATCCAAAAAACTGGGTATTAAGGAATTGAAAATGACTCATCAGGAAATAGCTCAGGATAACGGAACTATCCGTGAGGTAGTATCACGAGCATTAAAAAAATTGGAAAACGAAGGTAAAATTAAACTTGCCAGAAATGCAATAAAAATTATTTAGCTATGTAACAAATGTTACTGACATAGTAGATACGAATCCGGATTTTTACATCATTAATTAAATTTTACTATTATGAAAAAAAATATGGGAACCGTCGATAGAATAGTTAGAACAATCTTAGCCATCATCATGATTGTTTTATATGTTCAGGGAATCATCAGTGGTGTTTGGGGAATTGTACTATTGGTACTCTCAGGGATATTCGTGCTCACCAGCTTTGTTAGTTTTTGCCCCCTATATTATCCATTTGGTATTAAAACCTGTAAAGTAAAAGAGGCAAAAAATTAATTGAAGTTATCAGATTTATGTAGAGGCTCCATATGAATGGTAGCCTCTATTTTCATTTCCGCTCTTACTTTTTCCTCAATGCTATTAGCAATATCGTGGGCTTCTTTAAGAGTTATATCAGGAGGCAGTTTAATATGAAAAGTTAACTCTTTATGGTCACCATAAATATGCATATGTACATGATGTAAATGAACCTGCATTGAAAACATCCCATCCACAATTTTTTTCAGTTTCCGGGTGGTTGATTCATCAGCCGATTTCCCAAGCATGTCGTCCCAGACACCTTTGATAATATCAAAACTGGAATATAAAATCAGCCCTGCAACAATCAATCCTAATACACCATCCAACCACCAAAATTTATATCCAAAATATATTCCTATCAGTATAATCACGGAGGATAATGCGTCACTTCTGTGATGCCATCCATCTGCAATAACGCTGGGTGAGTTGTTTTTCCTGCCTACATAAAAAGAAAGCTGAGCCAATCCCTCTTTACTGAGAATTGAGAAAATAGTCACTGCTTTTGCCCAAAATCCAAAAACTACTGCCTGTTCATCCAGAAGGCGGTTCACAGACTCTCTGAAAAAACTTAATCCAATCATAGCCAGAATAAATCCAATCAACAATGTAGATATTAATTCTGCTCTACCATGTCCATATGGATGTTCTTTGTCAGGAGGAACTTTAGACATTTTTAATCCAACAATTAATGCTACGGAGGATATTGAATCTGATAATGTATGCCATGCATCTGCAATCAGAGCGATAGATCCAGTAGTTAATCCAACCCAATATTTAAGAATAAATAAAAAAATGTTGGTTATAATGGATATCCAACCAACGCGTTCAGAAGTCATATATTCTTTACATTTTTACTGTGCCATGATCAATAATACAATATTCTACTTAATAATAATACTCAAAAACCGGATAGAATATTACCAAAGTTATTGCAGATATAAAAAGGATTGGTAAACCATTTCTGAAGCAAAATTATTTTTTTATCTTTTGACTGCTTTTTAGATCATTTATATTTTTTTGAGGATGCCGGATATTCAATATGTATTTGTTACTGGAGCTACTGGTGCAATAGGAAAAGCAATTGCCAGAAATATGGCACAAAATAAAATTTATCACGTTATCTTGATTGTTCGAAATGAAAAGAAGGCAAAAAAAACTAGAGATGAGATCAGGAAAACTACCGGTAATGAAAAAGTGAATTACGAAATCGTCGATCTGTCAGATCATAAGGAAATCTATGATTTTGCCAAATCATGGGACAAACCGCTGCATGTTCTGATCAATAATGCAGCCACAACTCCAAGAAATAGACAGGAAAACAAACATGGATTCGAATTACAGTTCGCCACGAACATATTAGGTTATTTCTCCATGATGGATGCTTTCACTGATCATCTTTCACGTGCAAATCAATCAAGAATCATCAATGTTGCCAGTTACTGGGCTGGCGGACTTGATTTTACTGACCTTGAATTTAAGCAACGAAAGTATAATAATGATATTGCTTACAGGCAATCGAAACAGGCTGACAGAATGTTATCCGTTGCATTTGCGGAACGGTTAAGAGATCTTAAAATAAGTGTTAATGCCTGCCATCCCGGAGATGTTAATTCAAATTTAAGTAATGATCTTGGATTTGGTGGCCACGAATCACCGGATCAGGGAGCTGCAACCCCTGTATGGTTAGCTACTCAACACGCTGGGATAGATTATACAGGAAAATATTTTGAACATAAACAAATAACCATTTGTCAATTCAGTAAAGACATGGAATCTATAACTAAACTTTACGATATATGTACTTCCTACATATAAACTAATAGACAAGATAACAACATACGCCCATGCCTGCAGAAAGTACCATTTTTTATTTTGGCAAGGATAATCTTACCACTTCAAAAGCTATTGATATTAGCAATGGTAAACTATCCTTTACCATTGATGAAGAAATAAGAAAAAAGGTGATCAGAAGTCATCAATACGTTAAACAGATTGTGAATAAAGAAAAGATCGTGTATGGTATAAACACTGGATTTGGCTCTTTATGTAATACTATCATTTCCAAAGAAAATACACAGAAACTCCAGGAAAATTTATTAAGAAGCCATAGCGTTGGAGTTGGTGATCCAATACCAGATGATATTGTAAGGTTGATGTTACTACTAAAAATCCATTCCTTATCATTCGGGTATTCTGGAATTGATATTAATACCATAAACAGAATATTGTGGTTTTTGGAAAATGACATTCTTCCAATGGTTCCTCCGAAGGGTTCACTAGGCGCATCAGGAGACCTGACTCCATTGGCTCATTTATTTCTTCCCTTGATCGGCTTAGGGAAAATCAAATACCAGGGAAAATTCAGAGACACTGCAGAAGTATATCAAAAAGAAAATGTAAAACCAATCCTGCTTGGTCCAAAGGAAGGTCTGGCGCTGATCAATGGAACTCAGTTCATTACGGCATATGCCATCAAGATCATCGATAAATTGCATGTTTGTTTGGATGCTGCAGATATCATTGGTGCCATGACATTGGAAGGAATACTTGGATCTGCAAAGCCCTTTGATGATGAAATTCATAATTTACGGCCTTTTGATGGCATTCGACATGTGGCGTATCGAATGAAAATACTTCTGTCCAATTCAGAAATGGTTGCATCACATGCATCATGCGGACGGGTACAAGATCCTTATTCGATTAGATGCATTCCACAGGTTCATGGAGCCTCCAGGAATGCGTGGCACCATCTCAAACAGCTTATTGAAATTGAAATGAATAGTGTAACTGATAATCCGGTTATAATAAATGAAAAAAAAACAATCAGTGGCGGTAATTTTCATGGACAACCATTGGCCTTGCCACTGGATTATTGTGGTTTGGCTGCTTCTGAGTTAGGAAATATTTCGGATAGAAGAACATATCTGCTGCTGCAAGGCGGCACGGAAGGTTTACCTGAGCTACTCATGCGGAATACCGGGATCAATTCTGGTTTTATGATTCCTCAATATACATCTGCCGCCCTGGTGAGTGAAAATAAATCACTTTGTTATCCGGCAAGTTGTGATAGTATTCCCACATCACTGGGGCAGGAAGATCATGTCAGTATGGGTTCTATCAGTGCCAGGAAAACCTACCAGATCATAGACAATCTTGAATATATTCTTGCTGTGGAACTTCTTTGTGCCGCCCAGGCTTTTGATTATCGACGACCAATGAAGTCGGGTGTAATAATTGAGGCTTGCCACCAAATGATTAGAAACAGGATCGACCATGCTGAAGAAGACCGCATTTTTGCTAACGATATCAAAGAAGCACATGAAATAATTGTATCCGGGAAACTGGTAAATAAGACTTATGAAATTGCGGAACAGGAAAATATTAATTTAAAAGGTAGATATCATGAAGCCTACGGACTTTATTAAAAAATTTGCAAATCATCCTCATTACCATGCTCCAACGGGGAATAAACTTCATGCAATTTCTTGGCAAACTGAAGCCCCCTTAAGAATGCTGTTGAATAATCTTGATGCTAATGTTGCTGAGGATCCTGAACATTTAATTATATATGGCGGTACTGGTCAGGCTGCTAGAAATGTTGATTCCGTAAAAAAAATCATTGAAATATTACTTAAATTAAATGAGGATCAAAGTCTTTTAATTCAATCCGGGAAACCGGTTGGTATTCTACCTACTCATCCCGAAGCGCCTCGTGTACTCATTGCTAATTCAAATCTGGTTCCTAATTGGGCAAACTGGGATCACTTTTATGAATTACAGGAAAAAGGGCTTATCATGTATGGTCAGATGACAGCTGGCAGTTGGATTTACATTGGATCACAAGGCATTTTACAGGGAACTTATGAAACGTTTTCTGCATGTGGAGATAAGTATTTTAATGGTGATCTAAGACATAAATTAATAGTCTCAGGAGGCCTGGGAGGCATGGGAGGTGCCCAGCCACTGGCCGCGACTATGTCTGGAGCTGTTTTTTTAGGCGCGGATGTAGATGAATCCAGGATTGCCAAAAGATTAAAAACTAACTACCTGGATAAAATGACACATTCTTATAATGAAGCCAGGAATTGGATAATTGAAGCCAGGGACAAAGGCCATCCATTATCAATAGGACTGGTTTCCGATATAGGAGATCTCCTGGAAAAATTATTAAATGACAATATTATTCCTGACATCCTTACTGATCAGACATCTGCTCACGATCCAATAAATGGATATGTCCCTCATGGTCATTCCTTGGAATATGCCATGGTATTAAGAGAAAAAGATCCCAAAGAATATAAAAAAAGAGCATTAAAAAGTATGGCAAGGCATGTTGCTTTTATGCTGGAAATGCAAGAAAGGGGAAGTATAACCTTTGATTACGGTAATAACTTACGCGCATTTGCTTTGGAGGGAGGAGAAAAAAACGCCTTCGACTTTAATGGATTTGTTCCTGAATTTATCAGGCCCCTATTCTGTGAAGGTAAAGGTCCTTTCCGTTGGGTTGCATTATCTGGTGATCCGGAGGATATATATGTGACTGATGATGCATTGATTCAGGCATTTCCTGAAAATAAAAACCTGGTTAATTGGTTAAATCAAGCCAGGAAGAAAATCATATTCCAGGGTCTACCAAGCAGGATCTGCTGGTTGGGTATGGGAGAAAGAGAAAAAGCAGGCTTGATTTTTAATGAATTGGTAAAAACCGGTAAAGTTAGTGCACCCTTGGTTATAGGTCGTGACCATTTGGATTGTGGTTCCGTAGCTTCTCCAAACAGGGAAACCGAAGGAATGAAAGATGGCAGTGATGCCATATCGGATTGGCCACTTCTTAACCTGATGGCCAATACAAGCTCAGGAGCCACATGGGTTTCATTTCACCATGGAGGAGGAGTTGGAATGGGTTACTCTCAGCATGCAGGTATGGTACTCTTAATTGATGGTTCTGAAAATACAGTAAATCGTATACACCGCGTATTGAATAATGATCCTGCCATTGGTGTTATAAGACATGCAGACGCAGGTTATGAAAAGGCACAGGAAGTTGGTAAGAAGTTTTCATTAAATATTTAAAGAATGAGAACATTGATTGGACCATTCGATCAAATTATTACAATGGATAAAATTCCCCAATATGGACCACTGAGGGATCGTGAGCTTGAAATTATAACAGACGGTGGGATTATTATTGAAGATCAACTGATAATAAATTCCGGGAATTTTTTAAAATTAACGAAGGATCACATAGATCGGGTAGATGAAGTAGACGGCCATTATACCCTCATTCCTGGTTTGATTGATGCACATACACATATCTGTTACACGGGTTCCAGGGCAGGAGATTATGTCTCAAGAATATCAGGGCATTCATACCAGGAAATTTTAAATAAAGGAGGCGGGATCTATGAAACAGTTAAAAAAACACAGGAAGCAACGCATGAAGAACTATACCAAAATACTAAAAAAAGAGTAGATCGTCATTTTGGAGAAGGGGTTACTACCATGGAGATTAAAAGTGGTTATGGATTGTCAGTAGATAGTGAGATAAAGATGCTAGAGGTAATAACTCAACTTAATCAAAACCTGAAGCCTGATCTTGTTACAACCTGTCTGGCAGCTCATATTTTACCACCAACATTTAAAGCATCCAATGCATATCTTGAACATATTTTAAATCAAATACTGCCTTCTGTAAAACATAAAAAGCTATCTAACAGGGTGGATATTTTTATTGAAGAAAATGCATTTTTACCCGAAGAATCATTACATTTTTTATTAAAGGCAAAAAATATAGGTTTTAAAATAACGGTTCATGCAGATCAATTCACACCTGGGGGATCAGAAATCGCTGCCCGTGTTAGAGCGGTTAGTGCTGACCATCTTGAAGCTACTCAAATTGAACTTATTAATATGCTGGTTGAAAATGATGTTGTTGCAACGGTTCTACCGGGAGCCAGCCTTGGCTTAGGTGTTCCTTTTGCACCCGCGAGAAAAATACTGGATGCTGGTGCATGTTTAGTAATTGCTACGGATTGGAATCCCGGTTCAGCACCGATGGGAGATTTGATTCTTCAAGCTTCACTTTTATCGGCCAGTCAGAAACTCACATTTGCAGAAACAATAGCCGGTATTACTTATAGGGCTGCTAAAGCGTTATCCTTAACCGATCGAGGTAAAATTGTAAAAGGATTGTTGGCTGATTTTATTGCTTTCAGAACCAATGATTACCGTGAAATATTGTATTATCAGGGAAAGCTGAAACCTGACATCATCTGGAAAAATGGAAAGAAAAACTTAAAATCCAATATATCATGAAAAAACAACTGATAGAATGTGTTCCCAATTTCAGTGAAGGCAGGAATCATCACATCATAAAACAGATAACTGATCAGATAGAAAAGATAAAAGAAGTAAAGTTATTGAATGTTGATCCTGGAAAGGCCACCAATAGAACGGTTGTCACTTTCGTAGGTGATCCAGAATCAGTAATCGAAGCTGCCTTCAGAGCAATAAAGAAAGCATCAGAAATTATCGATATGAGAAATCATCATGGAGAACATCCGAGAATGGGAGCAACAGATGTGTGTCCACTGGTTCCTATTTCGAATATCAGTATGGAGGATGTAGTTGAATATGCTCATCGTTTAGGCTATCGTGTAGGGGAAGAATTGGGTATTCCGGGGTATTATTATGAATATGCAGCAAAAACACCTGAAAGGAAAAATCTGGCTTACTGCCGGACTGGAGAATACGAAGGGTTAAAGAAGAGACTTTCTGATCCGAAATGGGAACCTGATTTCGGTCCTGTGCGCTTTAATGCAAAAACCGGAGCTACGGCCATTGGTGCACGTGATTTTCTTATTGCCTATAATATAAATCTGAATACCACATCAACCCGAAGGGCCAATGCGATCGCTTTTGACATTCGTGAAAAAGGAAGGGTGAAACGTCAGGGTGATCCATTGACAGGTGAAAAAGTAATGGATGAGCAGGGAAATCCAGTTTTCATTCCAGGATCATTAAAACATGTTAAAGGAATTGGATGGTATATTGAAGAGTATGGAATAGCTCAAATTTCCCTGAATCTAACCAATATAAATGAAACACCAATTCATATTGCTTTCGAAGAAGCCGTAAGAAAGGCTGAAGAACACGGCATCCGTGTCACAGGATCAGAACTGGTTGGCTTGGTACCTTTAAATGCCATGCTGGATGCAGGTAAATATTTCCTGATCAAACAGCGGAGATCACTTGGAATACCAGAGGAAGAAATTATTAAAATAGCCATTAAATCTCTCGGTTTAAATGATTTGTCGCCTTTTAATCCCAATGAAAGAATTATAGAATACATGCTGGAAGAACCTGTTAAGGATCGGTTAGTAGATATGGACTTAATACGTTTTGCTAATGAAACTTCATCTGAATCCGTTGCACCAGGTGGCGGTTCCGTTGCAGCGTACGTCGGTGTTCTCGGTGTATCACTTGGAACAATGGTTGCCAATATTTCTTCGCATAAGCGCGGATGGGATGATCGGTGGGAAGAATTCTCAAGGCAGGCAGAAAAAGGACAAGATATTAAAGTAAGATTATTAAACTTAGTAGATGATGATACCAAAGCCTTCAATTCTCTAATCGAGGCTATGCGACTTCCAAAAGTAACAGAAACCGAAAAAACAGACAGAAATAAAGCAATCAGGGAAGTAACAAAAAAAGCCATAGAGGTTCCTTTAAATGTGATGAAAGCTGCTCTGGCATCAATGCATATTATAAAATATGTTGCCGAAAAAGGTCTTAAAAGTTCAATATCAGATGCCGGTGTTGGTGTAGCATGTGCCCGTTCGGCCGTCCTGGGTGCATACATGAATGTTAGAATTAACAGTAAGAATCTTGATGATCAGAAATATATCGAAAAAATTCTTGCCGAATGTGAGAAGATAAAAAAGGAAGCCTTAGATCTGGAATCAGAGATTCTGGGAATTGTTGAACAGTATTTAAGTGCATGAGTTTAAAATTACCATTCCGATTTGCAATTGCCTCCGATGGACATTATGGTGAACCCGGTGTAGAATCAGATAAAAATTATATAAACCTGATCAACTGGTTAAAAGAAGAAAAAGAAAAAAATGGTTTAGATTTATGGTTTTTTAACGGGGATCTGGTACATGATGCAGCAGCGTTTCTCCCTATGATAAAATCATACTTTGATATGGTTCAGGTACCCTATTTTGCCATAAAAGGGAATCATGACACAATCAATAATACACTATGGAAAAAAATATTTGGCCATGAAGCCAATTTCGAATTTGTTTTGCATGACATGGCCTTCATTGCTGCCATTACATCCGATGACGATGGTAACTATTTATGTGCGGATACTTTTTGGCTGGAGGAAAAAATAAAAGGAAACCTCAACTGTCGATATATATTCATCTTCTTACATCTATCTCAGGGAGGGTTGACTCGCCATGGCATATATTGCCCTGAGGTAATAGAATTATTCGATAAGTATCCACAGATAACAGCCGTATTTCACGGGCATGATCACCAAGACGACCATCTCAGAAAATCAAAAAATACACACTTCTTTTTTGATGGCTATATAGGAGGAAGTTGGGGTCCGAATTATTTTGGCTATCGCATCGTTGAAAGAAAAGATAACCCTAAAATTCGAACCTATCAATTTAATCCGATTGAAAATAGAATAATAAATGAAAATTATATTTAAATGCATAATTTGTTGAATTATATTCTAACAAAACCTTAATTAGTAGAATATTTTAACATCTATGATTGATGTAAATAACTTTGATGACATCAGGCCATATCGCGATCAGGAGGTAAATAATGTATTAACTAAATTGATCCAGAAGGATTTTTTTATCCCATTAATTAAAAAATTATATCCTGAGACTGATCCAGATATTATCAAATTCTCAATTTCCAGGATTCATTCAATCCATGATTTTCAGATAAAGATAATTTACCCTGTTTTAAAAAATTTGTTGGGCAGGACTTCTGATGGAATCACTTTTTCTGGATTTGAAACATTAAATAAAGATGAGTCACACCTATTCATTTCAAATCATCATGATATCGTACTGGATCCCTCCGTCCTAAATTTCCTGTTGTATGAACAAGGGCATAAAACCACCAAGGTAGCAATTGGAGATAATTTATTTACAAAAAATTGGATCAAAGACCTAGCGCGCTTAAATAAAAGTTTTATTGTACATAGATCCCCTCCTATAAAACAATCCTATTATTATTCACATCGATTATCAAATTTTATAAAATCTACTATCCTTGATGATCACGAATCCATATGGATAGCCCAACGCCAAGGCCGGGCAAAAGATGGTAATGATGTAACTCAGGTAAGTCTATTGAAAATGCTGGCTTATGGAGGTGAAGAAGATAAATTTACCTATTTACAATCACTTAAAATTCTACCGCTTGCCATTTCCTATGAATATGATCCCTGTGATTTATTGAAAGTAAAAGAATTGCTCGCGAAGGAGAAATCCAATGAATATCAAAAATCTCCAAAAGAAGATCTAATCAGTATGGTAACAGGTTTAACAGGCTATAAAGGCAAAATACATGTTAGTATAGGTAATGTAATTGATAAGGAATTTGAAGATATTATCCATCATGAGTCACCTAAAGAACAATATTCATGTCTGGCCGCAACAATAGATGAGCAAATCCAATCAATCATTAAATTATGGCCATCCAATTACATCGCTTATGATTTACTTATAAATAAGAGTAATTTTAGCCAGGAATACACACTGGAAGAAAAAAAGAAATTTCTTGATTATGTTGATAAAAAACTTGATTCGGCCAGTTTGTTTGATCCGGATAGCAGACTTATGTTCTTATCTATTTACGCAAATCCGGTAAAAAATAAAATCAGATTAACACAATTTTAGATTGAAATGCGAACGCTTGGAAACCTGTTATGGATGATACTTGGCGGAGGTATTTTTTTATTTATTTTTTACATGATTGGAGCTATATTAATATCCCTGACCATTATCGGGATACCATTTGGAATACAGCTAATTAAACTGGGTATTTTTGCGCTTGCACCCTTCGGACAAACTGTTAATTTTGACAGAACCGGTGACGGATGCCTTAATCTTTTTTTCAACATACTTTGGATCATCCTGGGAGGATTTTATATCACAATCATTCATATAATTTTTGGGTTCCTCATGGCAATCACCATCATTGGTATCCCATTTGCCAAACAACATTTAAAACTTGCAGCGTTCGCCCTGGTTCCCTTTGGAACAATAAGTTATTCAGATAAATATTGATATAAATAATATAAAGATTAATTTATGTTGCGATTTTTTCAATTATTGCCCCAATTTGGGGGTGTTTTTTAAAAATTAAATATTATTCGGGGAATAATCTGTTCATTCTTATACACCTACCTGTCATATAATCGGACAGCAAATTAATCCAGTCTAAAATCCGGAAAAATTTATCTTTTTAACAATCAGTAAGTTACAAATTATGGCACAGGTTTAGCAATATTATTATCTGAGTAGTTAATAGTGTTAACCCAAAAATACCGTATTTATGAAAAAAATATTAATGATAACGATGATGTTGTTTTTTGTGAGCATGACTTCAGGCACATTCGCGCTTGATGGAAAAGAAGATAAAATTGTCAACAAATATAAAGAAATTGTTGAAAACGCTTCACCAGATGATTGGTATACGTTAGCCAATAGCGCTGACATGTGTTTAAAGAAAAATATTAATAGAAAAGAGATTGCAGTATGGTTAGATAAAAGTTTATCCATTAAAGAAACGCCCTATAATCTGGAAGTAAAAGGAGATTACTACAGGATAAACAATTTACCCGAAAAAGCTGGCAAATGTTATCTAAAAGCAATTCAAATTGGGTCAGAGGAAGACTCGAATTTTGATTCATCAGGTTTACAGGAAAAAATCGCAGAAATAATCAAACTTGATATAAACAGTTAATCCTTTAAAATAGCTGATTTAATTGATGTTAACTATAAACTGTAGGCATCACAGTTCTTATACAATGTATGAATAATCGGTTTTTAGTTCCTCTAGAAAGAGAGCCATCAGGATGATGGCTCTCTTTTTGTTAGCCGCTTGATTATTTTAGAATGTTGCGGATAATATTTGATTAAATTATCCCTGTTTCCCATTTCAAAATCAGAAAGCTCAAATCCGGGCGATAAGGTGCAGCCAGCCAATGTAAAACTTGAATGATCAAGAGGATGAGCTGCAAACCATTGACCTTTATCAACTACCAATTGAAAATGTTCATCTTTCTTGATATTACGACCAAGTATCTTTTTAGTTAGAATTCCTTTCGTGTTTATGATAAACAAAACAAGACTACATCCTTCATAAAAATGCCAAGTTTCATCACTTTTTAAACGATGAAAAGCAGAAAATTGATCCCCTTTTAATAAATAGTAAATGGAGGTTGAGAATCGGTGGATGCCGATATATCTATCGGGCAATGATGGGATTAACTCCGGACTTCTGTAAATTTCCCTGTAATAGCCTCCTTCAGGGTGTATTTTTAATTTTAATTTTTGGATATATATTTCCGATGTCAAAATGTGTAATTAACTGTTAAGATATTCTTCAAGACCATGACGAATTCTAGTGAAGGTTTCAGTCAGTTTATTCTCATCTTCTTCCAGTAATGTAACCCTAAAACCCAATAATTCTGACCAGAATGATGATATTGGAACAACACATACACCTTTCGCACCGAGGAGATAATATACAAATCTCTGATCAAACTGAACCATATCATCATTAATCCATGATTCCACGAGCATTTTTATGGCTAGATTTTCGATTTTCATTGATTGATGAAAATTTAATACTCCATCCTCAAATATGATCGTGTTATAAAAGGCACCATTCGTTTCGTTGAATTTGATCCCCTTGACAGGTAATAAAATATTCTTAATAATCTTATTCCGCTTAGATATTTTATCATTTTGTTCCTGAATATATGCAGGGTATCTCTGATCACCCATAATCAAAGGAATAGCTAATTGAGGAAGTTTCGTTGAACTTACTTCTATCATTTTCGCATTCTCTAGTGTCGTACATAATCTGTCAAATTCAGGTTTGGATTTTCTGTTGTAAAATTCCATCCATCCGCATCTTGCTCCTGGCCAGGGAAGTTCTTTCGATATACCTTTGAGTGAGATACCAGGAATTTCCTCAATATATTCAGCAAGTGCATGCGATATAACGCCATTATAGGTTACGTTCAGGTATATTTCATCACAAATCAAAAAGAGATTAAATTCTCTAGCTATTTCTACAAATCTTTTTAGTATATATTTTGGATAAACCATTCCTGTTGGATTATCTGGATTAATGATCAATATTCCAACAATATTTGGATTATATTTCACCTTCATATATAAATCATCCATATCAGGATACCAGCTATCGTCCGGATTTAAATTATATGTTAATGGATGTGTATTCGCATGAGCTGCTTCCGCAGATGAATGGGTAGAATAAGCTGGGGAAGGACCAATTATCCTGGATGTTGGTATAAGATATTGATATAATTTGGCTATTGCGTCCCCCAGCCCGTTAAAAAAAAGAATATCATCCGCACTTATTTGTACTCCTCCTCTTTCGTTGTTCAACTCCGCGAGAAATTCTCTTGTCCGATAAACACCTTTCGAGTGGCAATAGCTGTAGGTATCATCTTGTTGAGCTAACATGACTACGATATTTTTAATCCATTCAGGAATTTTTATATTCTTCTGAATAGGATCTCCGATGTTTTCCCAGAAAATGGTTTGTCCCAGTTTCTCAATTTCAACGGCTTTTTTAACGATCCCCCTTATTTCATAGGTTAATTCATTCGCCCCTTCCCGTAATAAATGCTGCCTCATTCTAATTTTTTTTTGACCCCTCAAAATTAGAGAAGGATTAAAACAAAGTGAAAATAAATTTGAAAATATAATAGTACATAAACGATCAAGGAATGTACGATTATGAACATTTCTGTGACTGGCAAATTTCCCTGTCGCGATATAACTTACTAAAAATCAAGAAAATAACTTTTTTGGCATACTGATTGAAAATTAAACTGTTATACTTAATATACCATGAAAAATTACTCGAATAAAATTTTGCTGATTATTGGAATATTTGTTGCTACACTAACGTTCTGCAATAATTTTTCTTTAGCTGATTCCAACTCTAATGAATTTTTCGAAATTGAGCAATATCAGTTGGTAGAATCGATAATATATGAATTAGACCGCGAAAATAATATTAATGTAACAGACAATATCATTTATAAAATTTATAATTGCGATAATAAGCTTATATATGAAACCAGAAATAATAAGGATCAAAAACTCAAAATGCTATTAAATAAAAGTGATTTATTGACAACAATCGACAACATCTCATATTTTAAACTGTCTCGCTAAACTCTCTTCATAACGTTAAGGTTAATTTCGATTGGGGAAGGCAGAAGGCCTTCCCTTTTTTATTTTTGGTAAAGTTTTTGTTATAATATTTTTTGATTATAAATTAACCTTGTGATGAAAAAAATTAGACTTACCATATTTCTGTTAGTAGCAGGTGTAATATTCATAGAATCCTGTGAAGGATTATTAAATGATGAGTCTGTTGAGCTTGGATCTTATATGTTCTGGTCCAATTTTGACGGACCTCCTATTGATATATTTATTGAAGGGAATATGTATGGCAGCATTAGTTCATTCTACCTTGAAACTCCTGGTTGCGACGCTGCAGGTTGTGTAACAGTTGAATTGGAACCCGGAACCTATGATTTCCTTGCAATAGAACAAACAAATAATGGCAATAATCCTAGAGAATGGGACGGTACATTTACGGTTCGACCTAACTCTTGTGGAAAACTTGGGCTTACCCCTTAATGGTTTTTTGTGAGTTTAATAGCTTAAATAGCAGCACTTGATTTGTTAAATCCTTCAACTTTTTTGAGTTTTGCAACGCGGAAGGCTTTTCTTTCTTTATAGCCACAATAATCACACCTATAAAATTTCATTAATTCTCCTTCTTCCGTTTCAGTCGGAGATTCAAGAATTTCTTCTTTAACAACTTTTAAAGTCTGATAGCTACATTCAGGACATTGTAGTGCTACAAGGTGTCCTGCATATTTTTCAATTTTTGTATGGCCAGTTTCTTCGTCAATCCATACATCATAATCTACTGAAAAGACATTCTCTTCTGCCTGCATTCCCTCGTCAAGATAAACATCTTCCTCTTCTTCACTTAACAATTTCATTGGTTTCCCTGTTTTAGGTGATTTACGGGGTGTATAACGAAGTTTTCGTAATCTTTTCTCAACATAAAAAGGATAATAGAATTTTAAAAGATTAGATATGATAACCCCAATTATCAATCCCATCATGATAGTTACAAATACCCGGACCATCAACCATATTACTTCACCTTCCTCAACAAATGTATTAACATAAAATCCTGCACCAATTATGATAAACAATGCACTTGTCCAAAGTGATCTTATTTCGTTTTTATTGATATAATCATATTTTTTCTTGTATTCAGAAGTTAATATTAATCGAAGGAAATGGTATAAAACAATTAATATTCCGATTGATACCATGATATATGCTATGTACCTGCCAAATAAATTCCATTTCTCAAGATATAAATATGATTCCATCGTATGGGAGATTTAATATAATAATCCCATTAAATACAGCAAAATACTTGATTTAATGTCATACGGAAGCAAAGATAAAAAAATTGTAAAAATTCTAGCTTAATACATCAAAAATTCGAAGAAAACTTTTGTTGAGATCACTGATATTCACTAATAAATACCAAAAATCCACAATAAGCTTAGGATTATCCAATAAACATAAACAAATCTGATTACTGTCAGGGGATTATTATTATCTACAAAATGCAATAAATTTCTGCACAAATCTTAGAGTCTCATCTGGTTTTTCGAACATGCCCATATGAGCAACATCGTGAAGTTTCAACATATGACTATTGTAAGGAAGGACAGATTGTTCCATGCTTTTTTTAAACGGAATCGATTTATCTTTATCTCCCGTAATAAACATGACCGGCTTCTTATATCGTTTTATAAAATCAACACTACTTTCACGATCACGCATGGCTCTAGCGTATTCAATAATTGTTTCTGGAGAAGTTTTTAAAGCTAGGTTTGATAATTCTTCAATTATTTCGTCAAAATTCCTGAGGTTCCGCTCGAAAAATAATGATGGTATAAAGGTTTTAATAAACGGATTTATACCATTTTTCTTAATAAACTCAATCAATTTGGTCCTGTTCTCCTTTTTGTCAGGAGGATCTGCAAATATATTGGAATGAAATAATCCAATTCCTTTCAAAACATAAGAAAATTGTTTAGCAAAGGCAAGTGTAACATATCCTCCCAAAGAATGCCCAACCATAACATAATTGGAAAGCCTTTTTTCATCAAGCACTTGTTTTATTTCAGCTGCTACATCTTTTAAACTAAAAGCATAGTTCAATCTTGGGCTCTTTCCAAATCCCGGAAGATCTATAGAAATCACATGATTTCTCCTTGATAAATTCTTCTCAAATTCGCGCCAGATATAATTAGTCTCACAATATCCGTGTAAAAAAACCACTGGTAATCCATTTCCTTTCTCGGAAAAAAAAATTGAAGACATGTAATAATTTTTTTAACTGTAGACTATTTCCAATGTGTCAATAACAGCTTTAGCAATACCATCTGAATCGTAATTGCATTCTTTATACAATTGATTAGGCTCGCCATGTTCAATTATCTTATCAGGAATACCCAACCTGCGTACTGTAGCTTTATAGTCGTTATCAACCATAAATTCAATTATAGCACTGCCAAATCCTCCCATTATGGCTCCATCCTCTACAGTAATTATTTTATTAAATCTTGAAAATATCTCATGCAATAAATCCAGATCCAGAGGTTTTACAAACCTCATATCATACAAGGCAGGAAATATCCCTTTAGTTTCCAGTAAATCAATTGCGGTTATAGCAAAATTTCCGACATGGCCGAATGTTAGTATGGCAATATCTTCGCCCTTGATAATCTTTCTCCCTTTCCCAATGGGAATTTCCTCAAACGGTGTTTCCCAATCTGGTAAAACTCCTTGTCCCCGTGGATAACGAATACTGATAGGGCCATCAACATGAGGCAGTTGCGCAGTATATAACAAATTTCTTAATTCGGATTCATTCATAGGAGCAGACACAACCAGATTAGGAACTGTCCGTAAAAAAGCTATATCATATGCTCCATGATGTGTTGGACCATCTGCTCCTACAAGACCTGCCCTGTCAAGACAGAATACAACTTTTAAATTCTGAATACAAACATCATGAATTACCTGGTCATACGCTCTTTGTATAAAAGTACTATAGATATTGCAATAGGGTATTAAACCTTGTGTTGCCAATCCAGCTGAAAATGTAACAGCATGTTGTTCGGCAATTCCGACATCAAAAGCTCGATCAGGCATCTCTTTCATTAACAGATTCATAGAAGATCCCGTTGGCATGGCCGGCGTAATACCCATAATATTTTCGTTTTGTTGCGCTAATTCGACCAATGTTTTTCCAAACACATGTTGATATTTGGAAGGTTGTGGAGAATCTTTTATTTTTTTATGAATTTCTCCTGTTAGTTTATCAAATTTCCCTGGGGCATGCCATTTAGTTTGATCCTTTTCAGCCTGAATAAATCCTTTTCCTTTTACTGTAACGCAATGAAGAATTTTTGGGCCGGGAATATATCTTAAATCATTAAAAATATGTGTCAGATGGTTAACATCATGCCCATCAACCGGTCCAAAATATCTTAGATTTAATGACTCAAAAAGATTGCTATGCTTTAAGAGCATTGATTTTACGCTATTTTCGACATTGGATATGATCTCTCGTGCATTTACTCCAAATTTGCTTACCTTTCCGAGCACATGCCATACTTCATCCTTGATTTTATTATAGGTATGCGATGTAGTTATATCAGTTAAATAATCTTTTAAAGCACCAACATTGGGATCTATTGACATACAATTATCATTCAACACTATCAAAATATTTGAATTGGATACTCCTGCATGATTCATTGCTTCGAAAGCAAGACCACCGGTCATAGCTCCATCCCCGATCACGGCAATATGCTGCCTTGAGAGATCATTTTTATACTTGGATGCGATAGCCATTCCTAGGGCGGCTGATATTGAAGTAGATGAATGTCCGACACCAAATGTATCATAATTACTTTCCGATCTTTTTGGAAATCCGGATATGCCTTTGTAAGCACGGTTAGTATGAAACGCATCTTTGCGGCCGGTCAAGATTTTATGTCCGTATGCCTGATGACCAACATCCCATACTAATAGATCATGAGGGGTATTAAAGACATAATGTAATGCAATTGTTAACTCGACAACGCCTAAGCTAGCTCCAAAATGACCGCCATAAACGGAAACATGATCAATGATAAACTGCCTGAGTTCCTGGGAAAGTTGAACCAGTTGTACCTGGTCCAATTTTTTTAAATCGTCTGGCGTGTTGATTTTTTTTAATAAATCACCCGGCTCTATAAGCATTTTAGAAGTGTTTGATATCCAACGAATAACACGTTATTTCTTTAATTGTTTTATCAAATATGAGAAAAAAATCAAAGATGTAAAAATACATTTTTTTTATTAAGCCTTAAACAATATGAAGTGAATAGTCATATCTTTGAAAATAATTAATCCTTTTTTGATATAAATTTTCAAGATTGTGAGCTTCGAAATCAAACTACCATTATTTGAAGGCCCTTTTGACTTACTCCTATTCTTTATTGAAAGGGATGAGCTTGATATATATGATATCCCTATCTCAAAAATTACGAACGATTTCCTAGCCTATATCAGACAGCTGGAAGAACTAAATATTGAAGTTGCAAGTGAGTTTATTGTGGTAGCAGCCACGCTAATGCGTATCAAAGCAAAAATGTTATTACCAAGGCCATCAATTGATGAGGAAGGCAATGAAATCGATCCCCGGGAAGAATTGGTTAAACATCTTCTGGAATATAAAAAATATAAATCGGTTGTCGGACAACTCGTAGAGATGGAGGACACATTTCTTCAAAAACAAAAAAGGGGAAATGTTTTTAAGGAAGTTAAAAAACTGTCAGAATTAAGCAATGTAGAATCGGAACTTCAGGACCTCGATTTATACAAATTATTAAAAGCCTTTGAAAAGGCGATGGATCAATTTATAATTGAAAGTAATAAACCAACACATACAATAGTTCAATATCCATATACAATTGAAACCCAGAAAGATTTTATACTGGCGAAATTAGCTAAAAAAGAAAAAATTTCTTTTGATGAGATTATTCAGTCAAATCCTATAAAAATTGCTGTTATTTTCAATTTCCTGGCAATACTTGAAATATTACAATTAAGGCTAGCAAGAATCTACCTAGGAGCTGGATTTAATAATTTTTTTCTCAGCGCAAATATTGAAAAAATTACTTCATAGTAATATCCGCTTATTGATAATATTCAAGGTTTGAAAAGAAAAAATTCGCTTCAAAGAGGGCATTCTGATCGGAATCAGAACCATGAACTGCATTTGATTGAACTGATTTCGCATATAGTTTTCTAATGGTACCAGTTTCAGCTTTTGCCGGATCAGTTGCCCCGATTAACTGCCTGTATTCTATAACAGCATTCTTTTTGGAAATCACTATAGCCACAATTTTACCTGAAGACATATATTCGCATAAACCTTCATAAAATGGTTTATCTTCATGTACTTTATAAAATTCAGCTGCCTGGCCTCTTGATAGATGAGTAAGTTTCATTGCTAAAATTTTAAATCCCGCCGCTTCTATCATTTTTATTATAGCTCCTGAATTGCCCTCCGCTACCGCATCAGGCTTAATCATGGTAAAGGTTATAGTTCCATTCATAAAATCTCATTTTTTCGACAAAAATAGACATAAATATAAAATGGTCTTATGTAAACCATAAAATCCTTGTAAAGAATCCTTCGCTGCACATAGTAATCCAGTTTTTGTTTTTATATAATTAATTGCCACTTTTACATCTACATTTTTAATATACAGGAATATAACTGATTTTAATGCTGAATTTTAAGGATGTAAAGGCCTTACTAAGCTCTCCAAAAAAGATCGTCATCATACCACATACCAATCCGGATGCTGATGCGCTGGGATCTTCATTGGGATTACGTGATTACTTATTAAAGAAGGGTCACAAAGTAACTGTCATTAGTCCAACTGATTATCCGAAATTCCTCAGTTGGATGAAGGGGAATGAAATGGTTATTGTTATGAATGAAAAAAATAAAAAACATCTAAATTCCCTTCTTGATAATTCAGATATCATTTTTTGTATTGACTTTAACAGTCTAAATAGAATTGATGACCTGGGCCCATGGGTTAAAAAAAGTAAAGCTAAGAAAATACTCATGGACCATCATCTTGATCCGGATGAATTTGCTGATTTTGCATATACAAGTACTGATGCTGCTGCAACTGCTGAATTGATTTATGAATTCATTGTTAAACTTGGTGACAGGGAATTTATTGATCAATCTATTGCGGAAAATCTTTATGCTGGTATTATGACGGATACCGGTCAATTTAAATTTAAAAATACTACCCAGAACGTACATTATGTAACAGCTAATCTCATGGAACTAGGAGCAGATACTTCGAAAGTGGGAAGTTTAATTTATGATACTAATTCCTACAGCCGATTGAAATTCCTTGGATTTGCTCTGAGTCAAAGGCTTAAATTTCTTAAAGAATATAAAACTGCTTATATCGCCATCAACGCCATAGATCTAAAACGATTCAACTCGCAAACTGGAGATACTGAAGGACTTGTAAACTATGCTTTGAGCCTGGAACATGCAGTACTCGGTGTATTAATTACAGAAAGAGAAAATGAGATAAAAATTTCTCTTCGGTCTAAAGGTGATTTTTCAGTAAATGATTTTGCTCGTAAACATTTTAATGGAGGTGGGCATCGTAATGCCGCAGGAGGTTCAAGTGAATTATCATTTGAAGATACAGTTGAAAAATTTGAAAGTATACTGAAGGAGTATAAGAGTGAGTTAAACGCACAGTTGAATGAATTTAAGATTTAATTCATTATTCATATTCATTTTTATTGTGACATTTGTTTCGTGTAAACAGAACAATTTCATTGAGACAAATTCAGGTCTCAAATATAAAATGGTTAGAAAAGTGTGGGGAGGCAAATTTAAAAATGGACATTATCTTTATCTCAATATGGACTATTATGATGAAGATGATTCCTTATTGTTTACCTACAGGAATGACGGTATTCCGGTAACTGTTCAATATTTTGATTCAATATGGGTTTACAGAGGCCAGATTTATGAAGGATTAAAAAAAATGAGTGTAGGTGATAGTGCCATTTTCAAGGTTAATTGTGAAAATTTGTATAATGTTTCGTTTAGAGGGCCTATACCTGCTGGAATTGATCCTAACAGTGAGATAACCTTTTATGTTGGAGTTGAGAATATGTCAACTGCGGAAGAATTCAGGTTTTGGCAAGCAAATTTATATATAAAAAGTCAGGAAGAACTTGAGAGAAGACAAGCTGACCAACTTCTTGAAGATATAGCAAAAATTGATGAATATATGGATATGAACGGGCTTATTCCCATGGAGTTAGTATCAGGATTACGATATTTTGTTGTCAAGGAAGGTAAAGGCCAAAATCCGGAATCAGGAGATAAAGTAACGATTCATTACACTGGGAAGTTACTTGATGGAAGCAATATTGATTCATCATTCGATCAAGGCGCACCTATTGAATTCGTATTGGGTAGAGGCTTAGTCATTAAAGGTTGGGAGGAAGGAATTCTCTTGATGAACGAAGGTTCGAAATATACTTTTTATATCCCCTCAACGTTAGCATACGGAGAAGGCGGTCTGTCAGATATAATAAAACCCAACAGTGTACTTGTTTATGAAATAGAGTTGTTAGAAATTCAAAAAACGGAGGATTAATATGAGAAAGCCAGGTATTATATTTTTGTTGTTTTTTGTCGTTATTGTATTATCCTGTGAAAAGACGACAATTTACAATCCCTATTCTCAACTTCAAGAGGATATTCAGAAAATTGACGATTATTTAGAGGCAAATAACATCATCGCAACAAAATCTTCATCAGGATTAAGGTATGTGATCGTTGATGAAGGATTAGGATCTAATCCTGTCAGAGGCAGTCTGATTAAAGTACATTACATAGGAAAGCTTTTTGATGGGACCGTATTTGATTCCTCTTATGATCGGGGAGAACCCCTATCATATACACACGGGGTGGGTAATGTGATCTCTGGTTGGGATGAAGGATTATCCTACATTGGTGAAAGAGGAAAAATTACATTATACATTCCTTCTGTTCTGGCCTATGGAAACAGAGGAAGCGGAGATATTATCGGTCCTAATGAAAATCTGATTTTTGATGTCGAGTTACTAAGTGTTCAATAATTCCGATAGATTGATGGAATTATGCTTCGCGACAAATAATCCCTTCAAAATTGCGGAGATAAGCAAATTGCTCGGAAAATCTTTTAAGTTATTGTCTTTGGAAGATATTGGTTGTTTTGAGGAAATACCGGAAACAAAAGGTACCATAGAAGGAAATTCCTTAGATAAGGCAAAGTATGTTTTTATGAAATACCATACACCTTGTTTTGCGGATGATACCGGACTAGAAGTAAATGCCCTTAATAGAGAACCCGGGGTTCATTCAGCCAGATATGCAGGTTCACAGAAAAACAGTGAGGATAATATTTCACTTCTACTTAAAAAACTTAAAGGAATCCAGGATAGAAGTGCCAGGTTTAGAACTGTAATTACACTTTTTCTAGATAAGGATTATAAACAATTTGAAGGAATTGTATACGGAAAAATAATTGATCAGAAAAGAGGTGAAAAAGGATTTGGTTACGATCCTGTTTTTATACCGGATGGATTTGATAAAACCTTTGCACAACTATCCCTTCAGAAGAAAAACAGTATTAGTCATAGGGGTGTTGCATTCCGTAAATTGGTTCACTATCTTCAGCAAAAAACTGATCCAGTTCAATGAAAAATCCTTATATCATAGGGGTAACAGGTGGCAGTGGATCAGGAAAAACACGATTTATCGATGAATTAATTATAGACTTTTCAGATAACCAGGTTTGTTTTGTCTCACAGGATAATTATTACAGGTCTAGGGACCAACAGCCAAAAGATGATCACGGCATCCGTAATTTTGATATTCCCGAATCAATAAACTTAGCTAAATTTGTATCGGATGTTAATAAATTAATTAATGGGGAAAAAGTAATTTTAGAAGAATATACATATAATAATCCGAATGCCACTAAAAAGAAAATTATCCTTCAATCTGCTCCAGTAATTATACTTGAAGGTATTTTTATATTATATCATGAAGATCTTCGCGATTTAATTGATCTGAAGGTTTTTGTTCATGCAATGGAACATATCATGCTGTCTCGCCGAATCAAAAGAGACGAAGAAGAGAGAGGATATGATTTAGAAGATGTTCTTTACCGGTATAGATATCATGTTATGCCTTCCTTCAGAAAATATATATTACCATACAAAGAGGACTGCGATATCATTATTAACAACAACGATAATTACGTAAAAGCGCAGCAGGTTCTAAGATCGTATATTCATGAGATCATAAGAATGGGATAATCAGCAATTTATTACAATCTGAATACTCAAAACCAATTGATATTTAAATATTTATATGTAATTTTGCCGTCCTTATAAGGATCATGACAACCTATATCAGAATATCGCATATACTTCGGATCATCACACTAGTGATTGGTCTCTTCACCATATCTGTATCAATTTTAGAATATAGAATAAAGAACAGGATTGAAGAAAAAATTGCCCAATTAGAAAGCAAAGGGGAAACGGAACAAAGTACGCCAGATAAGAACAGTAATCAATCTTATCTTCCTGATTACCAGGCTACAATATCCACCTTTCAGTTACATATGGAACAAGTGCCTGAAATCCTGGAACATGTTCCTATACTGCTTTTCATCAGAAAGTGGTTTCAGAAAAACTTTTCTATTACAGAGCTTAATTTCTTTAAAACTCTGTTCCAACATATAATTTCTCCGAACGCTCCTTAACACCTGGTTCAGTCTTCAAGGTTATACAGTTCAATCAAAATTTTAATATGCATTAAAGATCAAATTCATGAAAAATAAAAATTTTATAATTACACTGACAGTTATTGTAACACTGCTTTGTCTTTATTATCTATCATTTACATTTATCTCGCGGGGCATACAAAGAGATGCGATTGTCTTCGCAACCGATGATAATGGGAATCTCGATTACTACAAAAAACAAGCATATCTTGATTCTGTATGGAATGTGCCTGTCTATAATTTGTTCGGCTTACAATATACCTATAAGGATATAAAAGAAACTGAACTGAGTCTTGGTCTTGATCTACAGGGTGGTATGCATGTTACCATGGAAGTTTCACCAGTCGACATTATTAAAGGATTAAGTGGCAACAGTGAAAATCAGGATTTTCTTAAAGCCCTTAACCTCGCGCAGGAAAAACAAAAAAACAGTCAGGAATCATTTGTAGATTTATTTTACACCTCATTTAAGGAAGTAAATCCCGATGCGCGGCTAAGCACCATATTTGCAAATGCTGCCAACCGGGGAAGGATCAGTCTTCAATCATCTGATGATGAAATTCTTCGGATAATTAGAACTGAAGTTGACGATGCTATTGACCGATCATTTGAAATACTTCGTACTCGCGTTGACAGATTTGGTACTTCACAGCCTAATATCCAGAAGTTGCCTGGGACCGGAAGAATCCAGGTTGAATTACCTGGGGTAGATAACCGGGAGCGGGTTAGAAAACTTCTTCAGGGTGTAGCAAAACTTGAATTTTGGGAAGTATATGATTTGCAGGAAATGGCTAATACATTAAATGCCATTAATAATAAACTTGTTGAAGAAAGACAAATTAATATGCTCGAAATGGGATCCGAAGATGTAGAGCCTCAATCCCAATCAGAGAAGGAAGAAGATCTGGCATCCCTATTACTGAGCGATGATCAAATCGGAGAAACAGATACATCCGCTGATGAACTTGCCGCACAAATAGCTGGGGATAGTACGGTGGTTGATTCACTTGATAATACATTTGCATCTCCTCTACTAAGTCTCAGGAAGGCACCATACTATAATCTGTTTTATGACGTAAAAGATACTTCGAAGATTAACAGATTACTACAACGTCCTGAAATTAAAGCCCTCATTCCAAATAATATGAAATTCATCTGGAAGAATAAAATCCTTGAAGGTGAAAGAGGAGATGAAGTACTTGAATTATTCGCTGTAAAAGTTCGTCGGGGAGGTCAGCCTCCATTGACCGGCGAAGTAATCACAGATGCGAGACCCGATTTTGATGAGACAGGCAGACCCAGTGTTTCCATGCAAATGGATGCGAATGGAGCTAAAATTTGGCGTCGTTTAACTGCTGAGAATCTGAATAGAAGAATTGCTATTGTACTTGATGGATATGTGTATTCAGCACCTAATGTGGTGACTGAGATCCCAAGTGGAAGTTCCCAAATAACTGGAAGTTTTACTTTAGAGGAATCGAAAGACCTTGCCAATATTTTAAAAGCCGGAAAACTTCCCGCACCAACGAGAATTGTTGAAGAAGCTGTTATTGGGCCTACTTTAGGTAAAGAAGCTCAGAAGCAAGGTGTCATTTCTATTGTTTCAGGTCTGGCAATTGTTGTTTTATTCATGATTGCTTACTATTCCAAAGGTGGATTTGTGGCAAATATTGCTCTGGTATTTAATATATTTTTTATATTAGGTATCCTTGCTCAGTTAAATGCAGCTCTAACACTTCCGGGTATCGCTGGCATTGTATTAACCATTGGAATGTCGATCGATGCCAATGTGCTTATCTTTGAAAGGATAAGAGAGGAAATCAGAGGTGGATCTAGTATACTAAATGCTATTTCTGCCGGATATAGTAAAGCATATAGTTCAATCATTGATGCTAATGTCACTACTTTCCTGATTGGAGTGATTATGTATGCTCTTGGTCAAGGACCTGTTAAAGGATTTGCTACTACATTGATGATTGGAATTGCTTCGTCATTTTTTTCAGCTGTATTTATCACACGTGTCATCGTTACCTGGATGACAAAAAAAGGTGAAAAAAGTAAAGTATCCTTCGCTATGCTCTGGTCTAAAAATTTACTAACCAATTTGAATTTTGATTTTATGTCTAAACGAAGGATAGCATATATATTTTCATTTACTTTTATTGTTGTTGGAATGATCCTGATTATTGTTGAAGGTGGATTAAACCTTGGTGTTGACTTCACTGGCGGAAGATCATATATCGTGGAATTCGAGGCTCCTGTTTCTGCCACAGATATGAAAACATCATTACAATCCAGTTTTGAAAATACAGGTACCGAAGTAAAAACGTATGGATCCAACAATGTAGTAAAAGTAACAACCAGCTACCTGGTTGGTGATGAATCTGATGAAGCAGATTCGATCGTCGAATTTTCACTTATTAATGGTATATCCGAACAAACCGGATTCAGTTATGAACCGGACAATGAAAAAATTAATGAAAGTACATTTTCTATAGCGGGCTCGTCCAAGGTAGGAGCAACTATTGCAGATGATATCAAAACTGCATCCATGGAATCAGTCATTTTTTCGCTGATTGTAATTTTCCTGTATATAGTGATCCGATTTAGAAAATGGCAATTTGGACTTGGGGCTGTAGTTGCCTTATTCCATGATACCTTATTTGTGATGGCCGCGTATTCATTTGTGAGGTTATTTGGCAAGACCTTCGAAATTGATCAGGTATTTATTGCCGCGATGCTTACTATTATTGGTTATTCAATCAATGATACGGTGGTCGTATTTGACCGCGTTCGGGAAAATATGCAGCTGAAACCTGGATCAACCTTGTACAAGGTTTTTAATGAGGCTATAAATAGTACAATAAGTCGTACTTTAATCACTTCTTTAACTACCATGATTGTGGTTTTGATCCTTTTGATTTTTGGAGGTGAGGTATTGAGGGGATTCTCATTTGCCTTATTAATTGGAATACTGGTTGGTACCTATTCATCAGTATTTGTTGCAACACCAGTTGTACTGGATCTGAATAAAGAACGCAAAAAAGTAAAAGCTGCAGCTTAATTAAATTAATCCATATAACTGCCAGTGATGGAATATTACTGGCAGTTATTATCTTATGGCACAAAATAAAAATCTTTTCTTTTTGGCTGTTTTGCCACCAGAAAATATCCAGAAGAAGGTAGAAAAGATAAAACTGTTTTTTAAAAATGAATACAATTCAGAACATGCCCTTAATGCTCCGGCACACATAACACTTATACCGCCATTTCGATGGTTTGAAACAAATGAATTATTGCTTCAAAAGAGTATTGATGATTTCTGTCTAAATGAAGTCCCGTTTAATGTGATGCTAGATGGTTTTGGTTCATTTCGACCGCGGGTAATTTATATTGATATCAAACGAAATGACTCATTGTTCAATTTGTTTGAAAAATTCAGAATATTTATGGATGATCAATGGAAAATTTCTGAATATATACGTGGAGTAATTCGTTTCAATCCACATATGACAGTAGCTTCCCGTGATCTTACAAAGGAAAATTATTATAAAGCCTGGGCGGAATTTAAATTTAAAAAATTCAACTCGGATTTCACTGTTGATAAAATTGTTATTTTAAAGCATAATAACAGTTTCTGGGAAATAAACCATATTTCGTATTTTAAAAAATAATTACATTTTCATTTGTTTGCGATCAAAATTGAGCACAATTTTCAGCTCTGTTAATCATAAGGGAAAATAATCAATCTAATTTGATAAATAGTTGACACCCAAAGCTTAATTACGCGGAAAAGATTATATGTCCACATTTATCTTATATTTTAAATTAGGCTACAGGCATATACTTGATCTTTATGCTATTGAACATATGTTATTTATTATTGCACTGGTTGCAATATATTTATTAAGAGATTGGAAAAAGGTTTTATTTCTACTTTTGTTTTATGTTGTCGGGCATTCAGTGTCGCTTAGTCTTTCTTCCTTTGGTGTACTAAATCCAGATCCAAAGGTTATTGCATATCTCGTTTCCATCACCATTTTTATTGCCGCAGGTTCTAATTTGTTCAGAAATGAAAAATCGACTATTTCGAGGAGACCAACTAAATATATATTTTCAGCAATTTTTGGGATTATACAAGGTTTCGGTCTCGCAGATTACTTTACGAATATAATCGGTGCGAACAGGAGAATTACACTCCCATTGATAGCTTATAATTTGGGCATAGAATTGGGATATCTACTGATCGTATTCTTATATCTGATAGTGTCATGGATATTTGTTAATAATCTTGGTGTTTCCAAAAAAGTCTGGTATCTGGTGATATCATCAGCTATAGCTGGAATTGCACTAACCTTTATGTATGAGACAAGATATTGGATTGAATAATGATTCATTTCCATTAAAAATCACTGAAATCCAAAGCCAATAGCTTATCTTTGAGCAATTAATTTTTTAGCTCATTTAAAGTTTTAGTAATCATGAGGAAAAAGATAGTTGCTGGCAATTGGAAAATGAATAAAACATTGGAAGAAGGTATATCCTTGACATCTGAGATTATTAATATGGTAAAGGATGAAGTTATAGATGATGTTACAGCCATATTGAATCCTCCTTATATTCATTTGGAAAGTATTGGAAAACTAATAAATAATGCCAATAATATCTTTCTTGGTGCACAGAATTGTAGTGAAAATGCTTCAGGAGCCTATACAGGAGAAATTTCGGCCGAAATGTTAAAGTCAGTTGGATGTGATTTTGTGATTCTTGGACATAGTGAAAGAAGGGAATATTTTAAGGAATCAAATAAACTCCTGGCTGACAAAGTAAATATTGTTCTGGAAAATGGATTAAATCCTATCTTTTGCTGTGGTGAATCACTTTCAATCCGTGAAAAGGGCAACTATATTGAGTTTGTTACCCAACAAATTACAGAAAGTCTATTTCACCTGAATAAAGCACAATTTGGCAATGTCGTAATTGCCTATGAGCCCATCTGGGCTATTGGTACAGGAATCAATGCAACTGCAGGACAAGCTCAGGAAATGCATGCTGCATTACGGAACCATCTTGCTGATAAGTTTGGCAATAATTTTGCGAACGCTGTTTCAATTTTATATGGGGGTAGTTGTAAACCAAGTAACGCTAAGGAATTATTCGCAGAACCCGATGTTGATGGTGGATTGATTGGTGGTGCTTCCCTTAAATCAAGAGATTTTGTTGATATTATTAAATCATTTTAAATACAAAATCAGACTGTTCAAGCTTAAATATGAGCAGCCTGTAAATTTTAAAATAGGGAGATACTTTTTGATAGCTAACATTGTTATACTTAGTGTTAGTGGTTCCTCATTTTCCGAAAAACAATTAAAGCAACAATATTATTGCGAACTTCGGGGATCATTTTATATTGAAGAATATCCGGACAGGGCTAATTTTCTTATCTATGAAGAAGAATCAGAGGCTTTTGCTGATATGTTAATATATGAAACGGATAATGCATTGTTTGCTGATAAACCGGGACTCTGGTATTTTACTGACCAGAGGGCTTTTGCTGATTTCACAATTTACTTTGTAGAATCTAAAGGTAATGCTGATTTTACCGTATATTTTACCTCCTTTGAATCATTTGCAGGTTGCAATAATTAATGCATCAGCGCTTTAATTTAATTAACATTTTCTGCTCACAAAAGTTGATGGATCTGCTCATTGCCGAGATGGCCAATCTTGGATACAATTCTTTTATTATTCGAGATTCAGGATTTCAGATATCCGTTTCACAAGATAAATTTAATGAAGACCAATTAATATCTCTTTTAAATAAATATGGTTCAAAATCGGATATTCACTATCATGTTGAATATATTGAAGAAAAGAATTGGAATGAAGCATGGGAAAAAAACTATGATCCTATCATCATTAATGATTATTGTTTGATTAAGGCATCTTTTCACAAGAATATTAGAAAATTCCCAATCGAGGTAACGATTAATCCAAAAATGTCTTTTGGGACAGGTCATCATGATACTACATATCTGATGATTGAAAATCAACTTGAAATAAACCATATGGAAAAAACAGTATTGGATGTGGGTTGTGGTACAGGAATACTTTCCATAATAGCAGAGAAGCTGGGAGCATCAAAAGTTCTGGGTTTGGATGTAGATCCCAGGGTATATGAAAATGCTTTAGAAAACATTCAGATTAATAATTCACAAAATATAACTATTTCTCAGGGGGATATTTCATCGTTACCTGAAAATGCATATTATGATATTCTATTAGCAAACATAAACAGAAATACTATTTTATCCAGCTTCCAACAATTCCATCAGAATGTATGTTATATGGGATTTTTGGTGATCAGTGGTTTTTTCAAAGAGGATGTTGAAATTTTAGTACGGGAAGCGAATAAATATCAATTCGGTTACCTACGGCAAAGCACTAGGAATAAATGGTCATCTTTGGTATTTCAAAAAAAAACTAAGTAATTTTCAATAAAATATTATAAGAAATACATACCAGTTCGTTATACGTATAACAACATTTCATATTGGTTTTTATTAGAGTAAATGTAGAACGATATCCTTTGAGACGGGTTTTAAATATTGTATGCCTAATCTTTGGCTTATTTATAACGATTACCGGCTATGCACAAATCGCTGATAGCATCCCTCAAAGGGATGATATCGTTGGCGAAATACTGATAGACGTCTATCGTACAAAAATAAACCCTGCTATAGAAATGGCGAATGATTTTGCATCTGACTGGGATGCCGGAGGATTTAATACAACACAAAAGAACAGCATTGAAAAAATTTTCCGATTAATAAATGAAAGGAAAATGCCCGCAAATCCTTATTTACTTTATTTAATAAAATCTATAAGTCTTGCCGGTGGAAATGAGCTAATTCAACTTTCGGCGCTCACTCAAATTCTTGAAGTCACGGAAAAAGTTCTTGAAAATGAAAAAAATGGGAATGTTCATAAGTATTTCCGTAATCTCAACACCTTTCTGACTCATAAAGCCATGCATTACTCTAATGGATTTAAGCTCCATGTGGATAATATCGATTTCTCATTTGAATATGTACCTTACCAATCTTCTTCGAATGAAGATCCACCAATTGTGGACCCCTTAAATGAAATCTTATCTGCTAATGATCCGGACCCGGATTCCAATAAATCCGATGATTTGGATGATTGGAATACCGATAGTTGGGATAGTAATGATGATTGGAATGCTGAACCGGATGAATGGGATACGTCATGGGAAGAATCTGGAGACCAAAATAATCAGGATAAAAAGATGGAGGATAGTTGGAAGACCGAACCATTTGGTATCGATTCAAATAATGATGATGTAGTTATTGAAAGCATTGTGGACAATCCTATGCCTATAGAAAAGGGTCCATTAATTCGATTCAGAACAACTGATTTAATTTTTTTAACACATTACGATTCCATCCCATTAATATCAGCCCAGGGTGTTTTCATTTTGGTTGATGAAATATTTATAGGAGAAGGAGGTACCTTTAATTGGAGTTCATTGGGATTAAGTAGCGAAAATGTATATTGTAAACTTGGAAAATATGCTATTAATACCAATAAACCTGAAATTCTTTCAGCAAAATCTAAACTTACTTTTGCCGATAAATTAGAAGAATCAGTCGAAGGAACTTTTAAATACAGAAGTGTTAAAAGAAGACTTGATCAAAAATCAACATATCCGCGTTTTACATCATATGACAATACCATCAGGGTTTACTATCCTGTCGATAAAAATCTGATAATTAGAGGAGGCTTTTCACTGGTCGGAGACAGGATATTCAGTAATTCTCTCTTAAGAAAAAATTCGATTATTGAGGAGCAAAGTGAGACAGGCATACACTACAGGGCCATTTCACCCTTATTTGAACTAACCGATACCTTAATCACTTCTGAAAAAGCTCAGGTCACCATCTATCATGATGGTGATTCAATTTACCATCCTTCTGTAAAATTTAAGTATGATCCTAGTAAGCGTGAATTAATGGTTTTCAGAGACGAAGGTACCTATAGAATTACTCCATATAAAATATCCTACTTTGATATGGATATCTCAGCAGACATGATTCGATGGGATCTCGACGAGGACTCTTTGGATATTTCCATCTCAAGTGCCAGGAACATCGTACCTGCTTATTTTGAATCCAAAGATTATTTTAATAAAAATGATATGAAAAGCCTGGCAGGAATCTACGATTTCCATCCCCTAATCATGACAGTCCAGTATGCAAGAAAAATAAGAAGTAAGGATTTTAATGTTTATGATTTGGCAAGGGATCTCAAACAGAATGAAAAAGCTGTGAAAGCTTCTATGGTTGGCTTAGTACAAAATGGATTTATTGATTATAATTCGGAAACAGGAAATATATGGGTAAAAGATAAGGCTTTTCATTATGTAGATGCGAACCGCTTTAAGAAAGATTATGACGAACTTAAAATCAAGTCACTTTCTCCATTAAAACCCAATGCGACCATCAGGTTATCCGAAAAAGAAATGACTGTCCGCGGAATAGAACGCTTTAATATAAGTGAGATCCTTGGGGTATTCATATTGCCTGAACAAAGTGAGATTTCTATATTAAAAGATAGGGATCTAAAGTTTAATGGTCAGTTATATGCCGGTAACTATGAATTCATTGGTAAAGAATTTTTATTTAACTACGACAGTTTTTATGTTGATTTATCTACCATCGATTCCATTCGATTTTATATTGATGATCCTGAAACTGGGAACAAAAGAATGGTGGATAATAAATTGATCGCAAGTCTGGATTCAGCCAAGTATAATTCAACTGATGATCTTGCCCAGACATTCAATCAATCCAGTGGCAGATTGTATATCAATAAACCTGAAAATAAATCAGGACAAAAGATCTACCCAAATTATCCTAAATTCAATGCAGCTCACGGTGCCATCGTATATTTTGATAACAAGGAAGTCCTAGATGGAGCATATGATAAATCTATTTATTTTATCATTCCACCATTTGAAATCGACAGCCTGAGTGGGAGTGATCCATCCACAATTGGATTTGAAGGAATTTTCGTCGCTGAAGGAATTCTTCCTTCCTTTCAGGAAACGTTACACATCATGGAGGACAACTCATTGGGATTTAACCACAAAATAGCACCAAAAGGATATGAATTGTTCAATGGATCTGGTAGAATATATAATTTTTTGAAACTTGATCAGAAAGGCTTAACGGCCAATGGCTTAATTGAATATATTTCATCAAAATTGGAATCGGATAACCTCACCTTCTATATGGATTCCCTGACAGGCTTCGGAACTAATTTTTCAATGGCAAAAGGAAGTTTTGATGGAGGAAGTTTCCCAGATGCAAATGTTGATCATTTCAGGTTGAAATGGCTTCCAAAAAAAGATAGTATGTATGTAAGTAATATCGAGCACCCATTTAATTTTTATAATAGTACTGCAACTTTGAATGGTACACTTATTGTTAATAAATCGGGTGGATTTGGAAAAGGCACCTTATTAACAAGAGGTGCTGTTGCTAAATCAAATCAACTTTCTTTTAACGAATCTCGTTTTGGGGCAAGGCATGCTGTTTTTGAAATAAAATCAGACAATCCTGAAAAACCAGCATTATCAGGAGAGGATATCCGACTTGATTTTAATTTAGTAGAAAATTTTGCAGATATCGGACCTGAAATTGAAGGAATGGCGGCTATTAATTTCCCTTATGCTCAAGTTAAAACGTCTATATCAAATGCACGCTGGAACCTTGACAATCGTACTGTTGTAATGAATAAGCCTGAAGATGTGAATATCAGTAATTCTTACTTTTATACTACAAGGGAAGAGCTTGATTCACTGGCATTTAATGCTTCCAAAGCTGTTTATAATATAGACAAATTAGAATTACTTGTATCTGGTATCCCTTATATTAAAGTTGCTGACGCTAAAATTACACCCGAGAATAATGAGGTACTCGTTCTTGAGAATTCCCGAATTGGAACTTTGTATAATACAACGATTGTAATTGATACGTTGAATGAATACCATAAACTTTATGATGGAACCATTGACATTATTTCAAGGACTGAATTTGAAGGAAATGCAACCTATCAATTTGTCAATGCTGTCAATGATACATTTGCAATTAAAATTGATGAATTTTTATTGGTTCCAGAAGAAACCAGAGGAAGGGAAAACATTCTTCATACACAGGCAAGAGGATACGTGAGGGAAAGCGATGGTGTCGTAATATCTCCCGGAATGATTTATAAAGGAGAAGCCATCATGTATGCCCCGGATCCCGCATTTGAACTCAACGGTTATGTAAAAATGCAATACAGATCCAATAAACTGGAAGATTTGTGGATAAGTTATAGATCCAATGAAACTGAAACCCAGAAAGTTAAATTTGAGTTTGATTTGGCCAGAACCGAAGATGATCAGCCACTTGTAGCGGGCATACACTATGATGACAATGATGCCCTATATGCTACCTTTGTTAATGATAAAAAATCCTTTCTGGATAAAGACTTTTTTACCCCGAAAGGAATTCTCAGTTTCGATCCTGATTCAAGTATGTATCGAATCGAGGATCCATTAAAAATAAGTGGTCAATCCTTTTCTGGCAGAATATTTAATTTAAATGTAAATACCTTGGATATTCAATTTGAAGGACCACTTAATTTTAATCTCATTACAGATGATTTTGAACTAATCGCATCTGGTATAGGGAAGGGCAACATTGAAAATAATGAATACAAGATTGATTGCTTTTTAACTATGGATTTCAAATTACCATCCCAGGCCTTGGTGGTCATGAGTCAGGATATGCTTGAAACCATCGATTTGCTCGGTATTCCGGTTGCGTATGGAGATGATCCATCAACATTATATAAAGTAGCTGAAATCATTGGAGAGCGAGCAACAGTGGAATATGAAGAGAAATCCTTAAATGAATATACTCCACTCATATCGATGTCGCCAAAGTTAATAAAAACCTTCGTTATGCCTGAGGTAAATTTAACCTGGTCCCCTAAACACAAAGCCTGGTATAGTACAGGCCCTCTTGGAATAGCAAATGTGATGCGTGAAGATATCAATGCATCCACTGAGGGATTTCTTGAGATCAAAAAAAATGAGAACGGTGATGTAATCAATTTATTTCTTCAATTTTCACCGAACAACTGGTATTTCTTCAACTTCGAAGAAAATAGAATTATTACTGCCTCCGCAAATGATGCGTATATTGATGTAATTGCAAGTAAAAGCGATGCATTAAAAGCTGATTTTGGAGATTATTTTATACTTGATGGGGAATTAAATGATGCCTTACGATTTATTGATCGTTTCAGATCGGAATATCTCGGGATAAATGAAGCATATGAACTTCAATATGCCCCAACCCAGCCGCTTCCATTGTTACAGGAAAGTGAAGAAACTGATGATGGTTTTATAATCCCTGAGGAAGTGGTAGAAGAAGAGGAAGAAGACGATGATGGATTTTAATTATTTAATCTCAGGGTATAACATTATTTAACACAACCTCTATCATAATCCTTCGTTTATTAGTCAGATCATGAAATGCATTTTCTTATAACATCTGTTGATAATAAGAAGTAACTTTATTTTCAGTATTACCAGAAAGGTATTTTGCTAAATCTCCGTTATCATAGTATCCTTATTTTTCTTATCCTCCTGATATTATTTAACAGGTTATCACTGATTGCCTCCCCTTTCCAGGAACTAGATACTATACAACTGTACCAAAATATACAAAAAGCGAAGGTTCTTATTCAAAAAACCGAATATGATTCAGCAAGGAATATTCTATTACATACCTCCACAATGTCGCTCGACAATAATCAATGGTATTTATATTATTTAGCTCAAACTGAACTAGCCCAATTGCTTGATAAAAAAGGAGATTTGAATAATGTTATAAAAATTTATATAGAATTGATCAGGGTACTTGAAAAAAACCAGCTATATAATCTGCTAGCAGATGCTTATTATTCCCTTGGTAATGAATATGTTAAATACGAGCTGTCAAATAAAGCTATAGGATATTACCTGTTGTCTAATGATTATTATGATAAATCAGAAAAAACAGATAAACAAATACAAACGCTTACGTTGTTGGGTACTTTGTATGCTGAAACAGGAAGTCTCTCACAGGCAGAACAATACCTTTGGGAAGCCATAAATAAAACAAAAAAATATGATCCCGAATTGGATATTAGCCCATTACTTTCCGATTTGGTTACAGTTTATGATAAAATGGGAGATGAGAAAAAAAAGCTCGATGTTAATCAGCAGTTATTCAATATCGCCAAAAAAAAGAGCGATCTGGTAGCAATAGCTACAAGTCTCAACAATTTAGGATATAACTATGCAGCCCTTGGTAATTATGAAAAGGCATTAATACATTTTCAGAATTCCTATTATACAAATACTTTGATTAATCAACCTGATACCAAAAAAGCACTTGGATTGACAAATATTGGCATCACTTATCATCATCTCGGAAGGGATGCAATAGCCGTAGACACATTAATTTCTGCACTAAGATTATGGGAAAAGGACGACAATTGGCAAAAGATCGCTGAGATAAATAATACCATTGCACGTATTTATTTAAATTTAAAGGAATACCAATTATCTGAAGAATATACATATGATGCAATTGAAGCGGCCACAAAAACAAACAAACCAGATTTACTGAAGGATAGTTATGAAATTTTTTCGCAGACATATCAGGAAAGGGATGATTTTGAAAACGCACTTTTTTATTATAAGAAATACCTCAAACTGGATGATTCAATCCAAAATTTAGTATTTACAAGAGAAAAAGAGATAAAGCAAAGAGAATTCAATGCTGAAAGAGCAGAAAAAGAGTTATCGTTGATTATAGCGGACCGTGAAGTAAAGGACCTGGGCGTGCGACAATTGCAGCTGGAAACTGAAGCTAATCAGAAAGAGATTGCGTTACTTAAAGGCAGCCAGGAACTGCAGGCACTAGAAAAAGAAAGAGCTTTGCAGGATTTAAAAATTACACAACAGGCTCTTGAAGCTGAAAAAAAAGACAGGGAAATAGAATATCTACAGCAACAACAAGAATTACAAAGATTGGTCTTGGCGAGAAAGGAAGCTGAAGAGAAAGAACAAAATCAATTAAAAGAACAGGAACTAGAGAGAATAATATTGAGAAAAAAACTCTCCTTTATGACAATCGGTCTTTTAATTATAATCTTGATATTGATCATTATTGGATATCTACAAAAACGCAGGGATAATAAGCTATTGTCAAAACAAAAAGAGTCAATTTTAAAGATCAATGAAGCATTAAAAGAAAAAAATGAGCAGATTGCAAGACAGCGAGATGAGATGAAACATTCATTTGATGAATTGCATAACACAGTTGAAAAACTTAAAAAAACACAGAATCAACTGGTAGAGGCTGAAAAAATGGCATCATTGGGACAATTAACAGCTGGTATAGCACATGAAATTAACAACCCAATCAATTTCGTCAGTTCAAATGTGAATCCTTTGAGAATGAATCTTGCCGAGTTAAAAGAAATACTGGAGATATATAGGAATGCAACAGAAAATGGAATCGAAAATGAAAAAATTTTTGCTGCTAAAGAACTAGAAAAGAAATACGATCTTGATTATTTATTAAAAGAAGTTGATCTCCTGTTAGGTGGTATATCTGAAGGGGCTAATAGAACGAAAGAAATAGTGCTGGGACTCCGAAATTTTTCCAGGATTGATGAACACGAGTTACGTAGTGCAAGCATCCATGAAAGTCTCGATTCAACCTTGATATTGTTACAAAACACATTTAAAAATAGAATTGATGTTGAGAAGGATTATGATGAAAATTTACAGTCAATAGAGTGTTACCCAGGACAATTGAACCAGGTTTTTATGAATATTATAAACAATGCTATTCAATCCATCGTGGGAAAGGGCAAGATTTTTATTAAATCTAAAAAGATAAAAGGCCGGGCTGTGATCTGGATAAAGGATACAGGTAAAGGAATTCAAAAAGATCATTTAAATAAAATATTCGATCCATTTTTTACAACCAAAGAAGTGGGTGAAGGGACAGGATTAGGCTTATCTATATCATATGGGATTATTCAACAACACAAAGGTGATATTAAAGTTAACAGTAAACCAGGTCAGGGGACTACAGTAAAAATTTCTCTGCCTATCAAACACACAATATAATCTTCAAATCATTTCCCGCTCTTGTTGATTTCCGGCATTAATTCTATCCAGTAAATAACTATGTGATAATTGATCATTTATCAATTAAATATGGTATTTTAATCATTAGTAGCCACTATGATACTTTTTTCGATCTAATGATCGTATTTAATTGAATTTTATCATACATCTTAAAGTAAATTTCTTAAGGTAAATACCTATTTTTGTATTTATTATATGGACCACAGGTGGATAATAAAGGAAAAACCAGATATTGAGAAAGTAGCAATGCTTTCTTCAGAGATTAATATTAATCCAGTTCTAGCCTCAATCCTTTTACAAAGAAAAATAAATACCTTTGAGAAAGCCAAGGCATTTTTCCGGCCCTCACTTGAGGATCTTCATGATCCTTTTCTGATGGAAGATATGGATATTGCAGTTGAAAGGTTAAATCGTGCAATCCATCAGGGAGAAAATATTTTGATTTATGGAGACTATGATGTGGATGGTACTACTTCTGTAGCTCTTGTTTACAGCTATCTTAAAAAAATTTATTCAAATATTCAATACTACCTACCCGACAGGTATTTAGAAGGATATGGCATATCGGTTGAAGGAATTGAGTGGGCGAAAAACAATAATATTGATCTGATCATTAGCTTAGATTGCGGAATCAAAGCCATAGAAATGACAAGGGAAGCAAATAAAAAGGGAATAGATCTTATCATATGTGATCACCACTTACCTGGGGATACACTACCTGAGGCTTACGCAATTCTGGATCCTAAAAGAAAAGATTGCCGATATCCATACAAGGATTTATCAGGTTGTGGAGTAGGCTTCAAGCTTATGCAGGCTTTTTCAATCCAGCAAAAAATGGATGTCAGTCAACTATATAATTACCTTGATTTTCTTGCGGTCAGCATTGCATCAGACATTGTTCCTATTGATGGTGAGAATAGAATTTTTTCATATTATGGAGTTGAAAAATTAAACCATGATCCCCGTCCAGGATTAAAAGCCCTTATTGATGTAGCTGGATTACGTGGAAAAGTTACTATCTCGGGAATTGTTTTTGGAATTGGCCCGCGAATCAATGCGGCTGGAAGAATGACACATGCGGGATTGGCAGTTGAATTACTACTTTCAGATTCATATAAAAGTGCCGAACATATCGCTTTAAAAGTCAACAGTAACAATGAAGAACGAAGAAATTTTGATTCTAGTATCACCCAAGAGGCATTACAAATGATTGAAAATGATGTAAAGGGAAAAAGTGCAAAATCAACTGTTCTATTCAAAAGTGACTGGCATAAAGGTGTAATTGGGATTGTTGCCTCCAGGTGCATTGATAAATTTTACAGACCAACAATAATAATGACAAAATCAAATAATAAAGCTACAGGGTCTGCACGCTCTGTTGATGGATTTGATGTTTATGAGGCAATAGCTGAATGTTCAGAACTGCTTGATCAATATGGGGGACACATGTATGCCGCTGGCTTGACATTATCACTCGATAAATTGACTGCCTTTAAAGAAAAATTTGAAAAAATTGTTGAAGAGAGAATTACCGAAGAACAGCTGATACCACGCATCGATATTGATCAAGTAATCGATCTCGATATCATTTCCCCAAAATTCCTGGAGATTATCAAACAAATGGCTCCTTTTGGGCCTTTCAATTTACAGCCTGTATTTATGTCTGAATATCTGTATGTTTCCTCAAGACCGAGAATTCTTAAAAAAGAACATCTGAAATTTTATGTACATCAAGATGGAAATGATAAGGTTTGTGAAACTATTGGATTTGGATTGGCTCAATATTTTGAATTAATTAACAGTGGTATGCGATTTAAAATGGCATATACCATTGAAGAAAATAATTATTTAGGTCAGCAGACGATACAACTGTCTGCAAAAGATATAAAATTTGATTGATGGGGCAGATATTACGCGCGGAAAGTCTTTATAAAAAATATAAAAATAGAACGGTTGTAAACAATGTTACACTACGTGTAGAGCAGGGTGAAATCGTTGGACTATTAGGCCCAAATGGTGCGGGAAAAACGACATCTTTTTATATGATCGTTGGTTTGATCAAGCCCAATTCAGGTGAAATATTTCTTGATGCTACAAACATTACTTCATTACCTATGTATAAAAGAGCTAAAAATGGGATCGGATATCTCGCCCAAGAACCTTCTGTTTTTAGATCTCTCACTGTTGAGGAAAACCTGATGACCGTATTGGAAATGTCAAAATTAAGTAAGGCTGAACAAAAGGATAAGATGGAATCTTTAATTTCTGAATTCAGTCTTTCCCATGTCAGAAAAAATAAGGGTATCCTTTTATCTGGAGGTGAGAGAAGAAGAACTGAAATCGCAAGAGCCCTTGCTGTTGATCCAAAATTTGTGCTCTTGGATGAACCTTTCGCAGGTGTTGATCCAATTGCTGTTGAAGAGATCCAATCTATTGTTGCCAGGTTGAAAAACAAAAATATTGGTATTTTAATCACTGATCATAATGTGAACGAAACTTTGTCAATTACTGACAGAGCATATTTAATGTTTGAAGGAAAATTGTTGAAAGCAGGTAGTGCTGAAGAGTTGGCTGCTGATGAACAAGTCCGTAGAGTTTATCTTGGACAACATTTTGAGCTTAAAAGAAAAATATAAGATCGTATTGTGGAAATCATTAATTCCATATTTTCCTGGGTAATGAAGAAACGGATGCATCAGATTGAGCTTTTTCTCAAATATCCATCTGAGGTTCAACAGGAATTATTCCAAAAATTGATCGCATCCGCAAGAAATACACAATTCGGCAAGGATCACGATTTTGACAATATTAATCATATCCAGGATTTCCGGGAGAAAGTACCCATTCGAAATTATGAGCAACTCTACCCTTATATCGATCGCCTTTTAAAAGGCGAACAACAGATTTTATGGCCATCTGATGTTAACTGGTTTGCCAAATCTTCCGGCACTACAAACAACAGAAGTAAATTTATCCCAGTAACAAATGAAGCTTTGGAAGATTGTCATTTTAAGGGAGGAAAGGATATGATATCCATCTTCATAAATAACTATCCAGACTCAAAAATTCTCACAGGGAAAGGTTTGGTAATTGGAGGTAGTCATCAGATTAACCAATTTGATGAGAATGCGAAATCATTTTATGGAGATGTTTCTGCTGTGATCATCAAAAATCTTCCATTCTGGACTCAGATAAAAAAAACCCCACCCTCAGATATAGCACTGATGAGTGATTGGGAAGAGAAAATTGAAAAAATGGCAGAAATAACATCCGAAGAAAATGTAACAAGCATATATGGAGTGCCAACCTGGACGGTGGTACTGATAAAACATATTATGGAACTGAAAAATGCTAAAAATATTCTCGAAGTCTGGCCAAACCTGGAATTATTTGTCCATGGTGCTGTAGCTTTTACGCCTTATAAAAATTTGTTTAACCAGCTAATTCCTTCTTCTGATATGCGATATATGGAAACATATAATGCCTCCGAAGGATTTTTTGGCATTCAGGATCAGAAAGAATCTGATGAATTACTCCTGATGCTCGATTATGGAATCTTTTATGAATTTATTCCATTCGAAGAAAAAAACAGCGATAATCCGAAGGCCTACAGTCTGGATGAAGTTGAAATAGATAAAAATTATGCTATGATCATAAGTACCAATGCCGGTCTCTGGAGATATAAAATTGGTGACACAGTCAAATTTACATCAAAGTACCCTTTCCGAATCAAGATTTCAGGAAGAACCAAGCACTTTATCAATGCTTTTGGAGAAGAACTTATCATTGATAATGCTGAGCAGGGGATTGCTAAAGCATGTGAAAAAACAGGTGCTATTATCGGTGATTATACTGCTGGGCCACTTTATTTTCAGCAGGGGAAAAGAGGAGGGCATGAATGGATTATTGAATTTAAACAACATCCTGATGATCTCGATCAATTCATAGATGTATTGGATAATACAATACGTCAGTTAAATTCAGATTATGACGCCAAACGCTACAAAAGTATAGCTCTACAAAAACCGATCATACATCCAGTTGGTGAAGGCACCTTTTACACATGGATGAAAAAAAGAAATAAACTGGGGGGGCAAAATAAAGTCCCACGACTTGTTAACTCCAGGGAATACCTGGATGATATTTTAACTATGATCAATAGTAATTAATAAAAAAACAGGATCATTCGTCCTGCTTTTTTATATCATTTTAAATATTAAAAATTCCCATCACGCTTCCTGTTCTGCTGCCAGATGTTCTTCATAAAGCTTCTGCTGTAAATCTGGCGGAACGGGCGAATATTCTGCGAATTTGGATTTAAAGCTTGCACGTCCCTGAGTTAATGACCGTAAAGTAGTAGTGTATTTATACATTTCAGCCAACGGTGTTTTCGCTTTGATTACCTGGTAATTATTAATGGCTTCCATTCCCATAATAATAGATCTCCTTGACTGTAAATCCGTCATCACTTCACCCATCAATTCTTCAGGAACCATTACTTCCACATCAAAAACCGGTTCCAATATTTTAGGATTTGCATTGATAAAAGCTTGCTTAAATGCCTGAGCACCAGCTATTTTAAAAGAAATATCATTTGAATCGACGGGATGCATTTTGCCATCATAAACAAAAACCCTGACATCTCGCACATAAGAACCCGTAAGTGGGCCCTCCTCCATTTTTTCCATCACCCCTTTTAAAATTGAAGGAATGAATCTTTGATCGATCACCCCTCCGACAATACAATTGTAAAAAATAAGTTTTCCACCCCAGTCGAGATTAATTTCTTCTTTACCTCGTAAATTTAAATCGGTTGGTTCTGGTGCTCCTTCAAAAAATGGATCAATCCTCAAAAATACCTCTCCAAATTGGCCTGCCCCACCAGATTGTTTTTTATGACGGTAACTTGCATCTGACTTTTTCTGAATTGTTTCTCTGTAAGGTATCCTCGGTTTAAACATCTCAGCTTCGATTCCATAGATATTTTTTAATTTCCAATCAACTACCGCCAAATGTAACTCACCCTGTGCGGAGAGAATCATCTGTTTTAGCTCCCTGGAGTATTCAAACACGGAAGTAATGTCTTCCTGATTGATTTCACGTAAAGCTTCGGCAAGTTTTTCATCATCATTCTTATCTTTCGCTTTTATGGCTGTTCTGATACGGGGATCAGGAAATTCCATTGGAACATATTCTACCTTGAAATCTTTTACACTAAGAGTATGATTTGTGAAGGTATCCTTTAATTTTACAGAGGCTCCAATATCACCAGCCGATAATTTATTTACATTCGTCCTGTTTTTACCATCCATGATGAAAAGCTGATTCATCTTTTCAGATGTGCGAGTTTTGGCATTCATCAGATCCATGCCAACTTTTAACTCACCGGTACACACCTTGAAAAAAGTAACTTTCCCCAAATAAGGTTCATTTATTGTTTTAAAAACAAATAATGATGTTTTCTCTTTAGGATCGCAAGCAATTTCCTTTCCATCGATAGTTTGCTCAGGATTTATCTCGGTTGCCGAAGGAGCTACATTATCTATAAATCCCATTAATCTTCCACTTCCCATATTTCTCTTAGCTGAAACACAAAATATCGGAAATACGTCATGCTTCAACATACCGATCTTCAGTCCCTGACGCAACTCTTCTTCATCCAATGAACCTTTCTCAAAATACAATTCCATCAATGCCTCATCATTTTCTGCTGCTTTTTCCACAAGTTCATTATGAAGCTCCTCTGCCTTGTCTTTTTCATTATCAGGAATGGGCAATTTTTCAGGTTTACCTCCATCAGCGGGGAATTTATAATATGTCATCTTGAGTAAATCGATAATTCCATCAAAATCCTCTCCCTGATTGACGGGATATTGCATTAGAATGGAAGCATTACCAAATCGCTTCCTGATAGATTCAACAGTATTTTCAAAATTTGACTTGGGATGATCAAGTTGATTTACAACGAATATGACAGGTTTTTTATATTTTTCAACATAATTCCAGATCAGTTCAGTATTCACTTCAACACCATATTGTGCATTGATAACCATCAGACAAGTATCAGCCACACGAAGGGATGATACAATTTCTCCCATAAAATCATCTAAACCTGGTGTATCAATGAGATTGATCTTATAATCTCGCCATTCAGTATGTAAAGAAGTTGCATAGACAGAATTTCCTCTATCATGCTCTATTTCATGATAATCTGATACAGTATTTTTGTCTTCAACCGTTCCTCTCCGATTGATCAAACCAGCTTCAAAAAGCATCGTTTCAGCGAGGGTGGTTTTGCCAGATTTGGAACTTCCCAGAAGCACCACATTTTTAATGTGTTTGTCATCGTAAACTTTCATATCACGCTATTTTTAATAGTCAAAAAAATGAGGAGTCGGAGTAGAATACCCCATCCTCACAGGGGTCGTAAAAATAGTTCTAAATGGTGAGAAATGCAAAGTCAAAAAACATGCAAAAACCCGATTCTTCAATAAAATTTCTGTTGGCTTTGAAGAAAATAATACTTTGTTTCGCAACCCGCTTCAATTATTTCGAATAACAGTTCAAATACAAAATCCGTTGAAACCTATCTTACAAAAAGTTTCTTAATGTATTTATCAAAGAAAAGAAGGATCCATCCACCAATAATCAGCATAATCAACATCCGAGATAGACCCTGGCTGATATTGAAATAGTCTGTTAATGAAGGAAATTTAAATTGTGGCAATTCAATGGAGGATGATTCTATTGTGCCAGGTATAAAAAAGATAGAAGCCAGTATGACTAAGTATAATCCTGCCATCAGAAACAATCCCTTTTTAGGTTTAAGTGGTTTTGTATTTAATGTAGACTTTAATTGTTTTACGCCAAGTTCTCCCATCACGTTATCAACAAAATTAGGTGATGGGTTCGGTGTAAATTGATCATTGACCGTTTTTCTAATTATCCGATCCAGTTTTTCCTCTTTCATAATATATCTTCCTGTTTTATTCCTAATAAATCAGTTAACATGCTGTGTAATTTTTTTCTCGCTCTGTGAACTTTAACCTTGACCAGATTTTCAACTAATCCTGTTACCTCGGCAACTTCAGCCATTGTATTTTCCTGATAATAATAAAGTGAAATTAATAGATTTTCTTCTTTAGTGAGTTTTTCCATGGCACTATTTAAAACCTTCTTTCTATCAAGTCTATTTAAATTTTCAAGACCATTCGCAACGACTGATACATTTATTGATTCGGTAATATCTTCATTTATCTCCTCCTGAAATATTTTTTTCTGTCTGGTACGACTCACTGCATTATTAAAAGTAATTCTATATAACCACGTTGAAAATTTGCTTTGATATTTAAAGCTTTCAATGGCTTTAAATGCCTTTATAAAACTATCTTGTGCAACCTCCTCAGCTTCTTCCCTTTGTTTCAATATCCTTAAAGCAATATTAAATACAAATGATTTATATTTATCAACAATATATCTGCAGGCACTTAATTCACCTTTTTTAATCTTGTCGATAATAATATCTTCAATTTCTTCCTTCATTCATTTATTTTGACGAACACACCTGACTATTGGTTACAACAAGATGATTGTAACCAAAGAATATCACAAAGCGTCAAAGGGTTAGAAACACGATTAAATATAAAACTAAATTAATAAAACTATGGTAGAAATTTTAGTTCCGATCGCATTATTTGCTACTGTATTTGGTATCGTATTCATTGCCATCAGTGCAAAAAATAAAGAGCGTCTGGCATTAATAGAAAAAGGAGCGGACGCCAGTATTTTCAAACAAGCCAACCAATCTCATGGAAGATATAACGCTTTGAAATGGGGACTTGTGGTTGTGGGTGTAGGTATCGGATTGATCTTTGGTAATATATTCGAGATGAATAACATCATGGATGATGAGGTAGCCTATTTTGCTATGATCTTTGTGTTCGGCGGTCTCGGATTACTCATTTATTATTTATTGATCAGGAAAATTAAACCTGAAAAAGAAGATTAATCGGGTTTGTTTTTCTTTCATTCAAAACCTTGGGGATTCCCCAGGGTTTTTTTTTGCTTTTTTAGGTAATTTACAGCCAAGTAAATTAATAAAATATGAAATTCAAGAAGATTTATTTGATTCTTTGCATGCCTCTCATTTTATTGCTTCTATCAATGCCATTAAAATCTCAAGATCTGGGCATGTCCTTTTCGTTCTTTTTCCCAAGGAATGGCTATTTCTCAGTGCCGGTAAGTCCATTTTCAATTCGAGGCATTGGGATACATCCTACAAACTTTTTTTCTATAGAATCTGGTTTTTCACTTTACAGAATGTCAGGATTGAATGTGACAAATATTCCATTCGAAACCAAGGATCCGATAATGGGCCCCATGTTTTCTATTTTTATTCCAGTTGAAGCAGTGTTGGAAGCTCAAATGGGGAATGTCGTTTTCAGAGTAAAAGGAGGTGGATTTGGATATTACAATTTTATTAATCATATCAATTATGGAAATCTGGACCGGGCAATTGCTGAATTTTATCAGTGGGAAATTGCCAATGCTGATTTTAAATTTGATAATAAAATCGGTTTTGGATACCTAATCGGAGCCGAAATAATTGTATATATCAATCGTCAATTTGGGATAAACTTTCAGGTGAACTATCTTTCAGGAGGATCTGATGTAAATTTCAGGGGAACCGTCAAGGGAGCTGATGCTGATGGGATCGATGTGATAGAAGCAAATTATCCGGATGCCAGAATAGATTATACAGGTTGGGAAATAACACTAGGTATCATATTTACAAATAATAGATAAATATATATTATGGATTTCAGAATTGGTTTTGGTTATGATGTTCATCAACTCGGTGAAGGTTATGATCTCTGGCTTGGAGGAATAAAAATTTCGCACGAAAAAGGTGCAGTTGGCCATTCGGATGCAGATGTCCTGATACATGTAATCTGTGATGCATTGCTGGGAGCAGCAAATTTAAGAGATATCGGATATCATTTCCCAGATACCGATCCTGAATACAAAGGTATTGACAGTAAAAAATTATTAATGAAAGTAAAAAATTTAATAAAACAGAATGGTTATTTTATAGGTAATATTGATTCAACACTATGCCTTGAACGTCCAAAGATCAATCCGCACATTCCCAAAATGATAACCTGCCTTTCCCAAATATTGGAGGTTGATCCTGGAAGAATATCAATCAAGGCAACCACAAAAGAAAAAATGGGATTTGTGGGTGAAGAACGCGGCATAGAGGCTTATGCAGTAGCACTAATATATTCAAATTGATTTCGTATGGAACTAATCCAGACTGAAGACGGTTCACAATCCATATATTTGAGTGATCTTGATGAGACTTACCATTCAAGACACGGAGCAATCCGGGAATCAATGTATGTATTTATCAAAAATGGATTAAGATATTTTTTAAGTTCATCAAGAAAAAGACATATAAATATTTTTGAACTCGGATTAGGCACTGGATTGAATGCGTTACTTACTTCACTTGAAGCTTTAAAACTAAAATATTGTGTACATTACACAGCCATTGAGCCTTTCCCCTTACCAAGAGCGGTCTATAATCAATTAAATTATGAAACTATTTTGTTGAATAAACATTCCGGAATATTCTTTAATAAAATACATGAAACCAAATGGAACTCAGAATTTACATTAAATGAATTTTTTATCCTTCTCAAAGAAAAAAAGAGATTTGAGGAATATAAAATAGTAAAAAACAGATTTGATATTATCTATTATGATGCTTTTGCCCCAAATAAACAACCCTCTATATGGGAAATGCATTTATTGGCAAAAGCCTACAATATGTTGATGCCACACGGAATTCTTGTTACCTACTGTTCACAGGGTAATTTTAAAAGGGATCTTAAGATCCTTGGGTTTAAAGTGGAAACCCTCCTGGGCCCCCCAGGAAAAAAGGAAATGGTAAGAGCTACAAAATAAACTTTTTACTCCTCATAACATATATTAAACCTGTAATCAAATGGATCAAACAAATCAATTAATGTTGAGATGAAATCAGGATTGTTGAGATAAAACGTCAGAAAATTCTCCACCCTCTCCTGAAGAGATCCACCTGGAAATAAATTTTCCTTCAATCTTTCGATTTGCTGTATACTGGTTGCCTGTTTATTTTCTTCTGCTTTTGTTAAACGTTTTTCAATGTTCTCGATATTTTTTAACATTTTGGACTTCTCGGATTCGATAAACCCTTCAAGACTTTGATCTACAGCTCGAGTTTTATTTTTAATTGATTCAAAAACCTCATCCATAATTTTTTTCTCACTATCAATGGTTAAGGAATAAGCGGCATGCTCCTCCAGAAACCTTCTTTTCAACTCCTGAATATCCAAGAACAGATCTTGACCCCTGATCATTAACTTGTTGAGTTTTCGGTAATCGTTTCTACCTATCAATAGTGCAAAATTTCTTGGCATTATTATAGGAAAAGAGATTTTATAATAATCAAATACATCTCTCAGTTGTAACCAATATGCAACTTCTGCAGGGCCACCTATGTACGCGAGGTTAGGTAAAATAAGTTCCTGGTATAAAGGTCTCAGAATCACATTAGGGCTGAACAATTCAGGTGAATTATCAGCTATATTTAGCATCTCCTCTTTCGAAAATGTAAGATTTTCGTCCAGTACCTGATAAGTCCCCTGTTCACGAACTAACCTTCCCCTGATTTTATCTTTCATATAAAATAGATTGATAGCTCGTGGATAAACCTGGGCATTATATCCGAGCCGCCCTAATTTTGAAGAAGTTCCTTCCACGAGATCATTTGCATGATGATTGGTAAGATCATCCAGAATAATTTCCTTCAAAGACTGTTTCAATGATTTATCATCAGCATCCAGCACAAGCAATCCATAGGATCCAAATAACTCATTTACATAATACCGGACTGAATCAGATAAAATATTAAATTGAGAATAAGCTTTCTCGAATAAGGGTGTTCTTTCAGGTAGTTGATCAAGAAGCCATGTCAGAGTTTGCGGATTCATTTTACCAACTGCACCTTTCTGATTAGTATCCCATGTGTAGGTTTTTCCAAATAGGGTAACTGATCTGATTTCTTCAATATCATGATCTTCTGAAGCCATCCAATACACAGGCACAAAGTTGTAGTCCTGGTAAGTATCATTCAGTTTTTTACAAGTATTGATAACCGCGATGATCTTAAAAATAAAAAAGAGTGGTCCAGTAAGAATATTCAATTGATGCCCGGTAGTAATAGTAAATGTTTTGGGATTCTTCAGTTTTTCAAGGTTATTATTCACTTCTTTAGAAACGTCTATTGACTGATACTGTCTTGCTAATACCCGATTGAGTAAATTCCTTTTCTCATTATCAAATCTTCTGCTATCTAGTATATTCTTAAAGGATTGAATATTGGGAGTTAAATGATAAAATGACTCTAACTCCTTTTCACCATTTACATAATCAAGGAATAATTTAGAAAAATATTTTGTTTCGGATAGGTTAATTTTATCACATTTCATTATATAATAAGATCTTTTAACACTTTATGTTTTTTGATGATACAGGATGTCCAATTAAATCAAAAGGAAGGGCTTCTGTAATTTTTATTTCAGTAAATTCCCCTATGCCAATATATTGATCTTTCGCACTAACAAGTACCTCGTTATCAACCTCCGGTGAATCAAATTCAGTACGACCAACGAAATAATCATTTTCTTTCCTATCTATGATCACTCTGTAATTTTTCCCAATTTTATCCTGATTATTTTGGTAAGAAATGTCTTCCTGGATATTCATTAATATTTCTGCTCGCCTCTGTTTTTCTTTAGCTGGGATATCATCTTTCATTAAATAAGAATGGGTATCCTCTTCATGAGAATATGTAAAAACACCCAACCGTTCAAACTTCATTTTTTTCACAAAATCTATAAGCTCCTGAAAATCTTTTTTTGTTTCACCGGGGTGCCCCACCAAGATTGTTGTTCGCAGGGCAATTTCCGAAAATTTACTGCGAATTTTCTCGATTAATAATTCCGTTTTTTCTTTTGTTATCCCCCTGCGCATGATATTAAGCATTTTTGTAGATCCATGTTGCAATGGAATATCAATGTAATTACAAATGTTTTTATGAGATGCCATCACATCTAACACATCTTCAGGAAAACCTGTTGGAAATGCATAATGTAATCGTATCCATTCAATCCCTTTTACTTCAGCAAGTCGTGTCATTAATTCAGCCAGTTTTCTTGATTTATATAAATCAAGACCATAATAGGTTGTATCCTGTGCTATCAAAAGAAGTTCTTTTACACCATTTGAGGCAAGAAATTTAGCTTCATTCACAAGTTCCTCCATTGATTTCGATTTATGGTTGCCACGCATTAACGGTATGGCGCAAAATGAACAGGGCCTGTCACAGCCTTCGGAAATCTTTACATAGGCAAAATGTGAAGGAGTTGCGATCAATCTTTCGCCAACGAGTTCATGTTTATAATTGGCATTAAATTTCTTTAACAATGCTTGTAAATCCGCTGTTCCGAAAAATGCATCAACCTGAGGAATCTCAGAAATCAGTTCTTTTTTGTAACGCTGAGATAAGCATCCCGTAACAAATAATTTTTGTATAAAACCCTTGTCTTTAGCTCGAGCATAATGTAAAATGGTATCGATGGATTCCTGTTTTGCGCTTTCAATAAATCCGCAGGTATTTATGATGATGACATCGGATTGCATAGCGCTTCTTTCATGGAAAGCCTGCACATGATTACCCTTAAGTTGTGTCACCAACACTTCCGAATCCACAAGATTTTTGGCACACCCCAGGGTGATCACATTCACTTTGTAATTATCATTTCTTTTGGTTCTCAAAATTGAATTTCATAAAACAAATGACAAAATAACAAAAATTTAGCCATTCAAATTTTATATTTCGAATCTATATCTATTTACTTTCTATGATATTATTAAATAATTTTGGCACCAAATCGTAAATATCGAATAATATTGAAAACCAACGTTTTACAAATAATCTTATTTTTATCAATAATTTGGATACTTTCAGCTTGTGAAAATAAAGATTGCATCACTTTCTCAAGGGATGCAGTAGTAGTTCAATTCCTTGATTCTGCCAATAACAAAAAAGATACAACTTTCAGTGTTGTAACCTCCATTGGATCAAATTTTGTTTTTTATAGTGACACAACATTGAGCACCTATTTGTTACCTGTTAACACTAGTGAATCACAAACTACATTCTTATTCAAAAGTAATAATAATGAAACTGATACTCTTCAGATTGGTTATGAAAGAAGACAGCGATTTATATCTGAAGATTGTGGGTTTGAATTACAATTCAGGGTGGTGGAAATTCTATATACAAGTTTTCCAAATGCAATTTCCCTAAACAATGATTTAAGTACGTTGAATGAGACAAATATTGAAATATATCATTAATATAATTGCGCTATTTATTTTTGTCCAGCCTACTTTTGGACAAATTGAAAAGTGGATACCTTCACAGATCAAGGTGGGCGGGGATCTTTCTTATCTAGGAGTAAATCTAATTTCTAAAGAAAAGAATCAATTTGAATTAACTGCTGATATTGATGTGAACAGATTCTTTATAACCGGAGACTATGGTTTTGCTGAATGGAAATTTACAGATGAAGATTACGCATATAATAATTCGGGCATATATTTTCGGGCGGGGATAGATTACAATTTTATAAAGATCGATGAGGATAATAATACTATTTATATTGGTTTCAGATATGCCAGTAGTCAATTCAATGAAAATTTCGAGTATGCTATTATTGATCCGATATATGGAAATTATACAGAAAACATACAGGTTACAGGCCGAAATGGACGTTGGTTTGAAGGAGTAGTTGGAATGAAAATACAGGTCTGGAAAGGATTATTTCTGGGCTGGACAGCCCGCTTTAAATTCGCTAAAAAAATCTCTTCTCCCCCAGCAACATTTAATAATTTCTGGATTCCTGGTTATGGCAAATCCTCCAGGGAAAGTGTATGGGGATTGAATTACCAGATTTTTTACAGAATTCCTTTAAGGAAAAAGAAAATAATTATACCGCCGGAAGTAGAGGAAATAGAAAATTAATCCAACTAAAAATTTACTTATTAAAAAGTGAATCAACAAATTCAAATTTATTGAAAACCTGAAGGTGTTCTATTTTTTCGCCAACTCCAATGTATTTTACAGGTATCTTAAATTCATCTGATATCCCAATTACTACACCTCCCTTTGCCGTACCATCAAGTTTCGTAATTGCTATAGCTGTGACTTCTGTTGCTTTTGTAAATTCTCGTGCTTGTATAAATGCATTCTGTCCTGTACTTCCATCAAGAATCAACAATACCTCTTGTGGTGCATTCTCGATAAATTTTTGAATAACACGTCTGATTTTGGCCAACTCATTCATCAGGTTTACCTTGGTATGCAATCTTCCTGCAGTATCAATAATCACCACATCAGCGCCTTCTTCAACTCCCTTCTTAACCGCATCAAATGCCACAGATCCCGGATCTGTATTCATTCCGTGCGAAACGACCTCCACACCAACTCTTTCACCCCATAAAATCAACTGGTCAACGGCAGCAGCTCTGAAGGTATCAGCAGCACCCAGTATCACTTTTTTTCCCCGTTTTTTATATTGTGCAGCTAGTTTACCGATGGTAGTTGTTTTGCCCACACCATTTACTCCAACAACAAGAATAACATAAGGCTTCTGCTCTTCAGTAATTTCAAAATCCGTGATATCTTGTGTTTTGTTCTCTGATAGCAGTGCTGCAATTTCTTCTTTGAGAATTATATTTAATTCCTCGATATTAAGATACTTATCCCTGGCAACCCGTTCTTCAATTCGCCGGATAATTTTTACGGTAGTATCTACACCTACATCCGAGGTAATCAGGATTTCTTCTAATTCATCCAATACCTCATCATCCACTTTTGATTTACCGGCTACGGCTTTCCCCAGTTTATGAAAAAAATTCTCTTTGGTTTTTTCAAGTCCCTTATCTAGAGTCTCCTTTTTTTCTTTAGAGAGAAATTTGAACAATGCCATCGTGTTATACTAAATCCTGAAAATAATAAAAAAGTCCCACTACTGGGGACCAATATGCGTGCAGTATTTAAAAAGAATATTACTTTTCAGAGGCAAGAATCTCTTTCACCATATCAACAGGTACCATTTCTTCTTTGAATGTATACGCACCCGTTTTGGGAGACTTTACCGTCTTAATGATTTTAGCGTAATCCTTACCTTTTTTAAGTGTAGCAACAACCTTTTTTGCCATGATTATTTTATTTCTTTATGAACTGTATATTTCTTTAAAATTGGATTATATTTTTTCAACTCCAGCCTTTCTGGTGTATTCTTTCTGTTTTTTGTTGTAATATATCTTGAAGTACCAGGCATACCGGAATTTTTATGCTCCGTACACTCTAAAATTACCTGAACTCTGTTTCCTTTTTTTGCCATGATTTTATAAGATTATTTCATCGTGAGTGTGCCCTTTTTGGCGGCTTTTTTTAATACGGCCGTAATCCCATTTTTGTTGATTGTCCTGATAACAGAAGCAGATACTTTCAAAGTAATCCACCTGTCTTCTTCTGGAATATAAAATTTCTTTTTCTGGAGGTTAGGATAAAATTTTCGCTTAGTTTTAATATTTGAGTGTGAAACATTATTCCCAACTCTCGGCCTTTTTCCCGATACCTGACAAACTTTGGACATTTTTCTGTTGTTTGCTTTTTAATTTGGTCTGCAAAGGTGGAGATTTTTAATTAAAAAACAAAAAATTGGCATGAAGAAAACCATGTGAAAAAATGAAATATATTAGATCAGCTTTATTAGAAACAATATGTTAACAAAAACACATTCTTAATCCTACCCTTACAAATTAGCGATCATTGTATACCTTTGATCCAGGTTATTATCAATTAAAATAATTTTAAGTTTAAGGATATGTTAGAGGTGATCACATCAAGCCCACAAGCGATAGAAATGGAAGATAAATTTGGTGCTCATAACTACCATCCAATTCCTGTAGTAATTGCACGGGGAGAAGGAGTATATGTATGGGATATTGAAGGTAAAAAGTATTATGACTTCCTTTCCGCCTACAGCGCTGTAAATCAGGGTCATTGTCATCCTCGAATTGTTGAAACGCTTGTAAAACAAAGTCGTACCTTGTCCCTTACCTCCAGAGCTTATTATAATAATGTTCTCGGACTATATGAAAAATATATTACAGAATATTTTGGATTCGACAAAGTACTGCCTATGAATACCGGAGCAGAAGCCGTAGAGACAGCTATCAAGATATGCCGTAAGTGGGCGTATGAAATCAAAGGAATACCTGAAAATGAAGCAAAAATAATTGTATGTGATAATAATTTTCATGGAAGAACCACCACAATTATTTCATTCTCAAATGATCCGGAGGCACATAATAATTATGGACCTTATACTCCAGGATTTATTCGAATTCCATATAATAACATCGCCGCTCTTAAAAAAGTATTGGATGATGATTATGTAGCTGGTTTCCTGGTTGAACCAATACAGGGTGAAGCTGGAGTTATAACTCCTGGCGAAAACTACATTACAAAAGCTCATGAATTATGCAAAATGAAAAATGTGTTATTTATGGCTGATGAAATTCAGACCGGACTATCAAGAACCGGAAGCCTTTTGGCAATGTGTGGAAATTGTACATGTGGAGGCCATTGTGAAAAACAACCTAGTTATCGAAAACCAGATTTATTAATTCTCGGTAAAGCTTTATCAGGAGGATTATATCCGGTATCAGCTGTCTTAGCTGATAATGAAATCATGGCAGTCATGAAACCGGGGCAACACGGATCGACCTATGGTGGAAATCCATTGGGGTGCAAGATTGCTATTACAGCTCTTGAAGTTCTTAAAGATGAAAAATTAGCTCAAAATGCAAGAAAATTGGGTGAAATATTTAGAAAAAGAACAAAAAAAATCATTGGAAATAGCACCATGATAAAAGAAGTACGTGGTAAGGGATTATTAAATGCTATTGAAATCAATGACTCACCTGAAAGTGATAGTGCATGGAATATTTGTTTAATACTGAAGGAGAAAGGATTATTGGCTAAGCCAACACAAGGTAATATTATCCGGTTTGCTCCACCCTTAATAATAACAGAAGAACAACTTCATGAATGTTGCGATATTATTGAATCTACTATTTCGGAATTTGAAATTCATAACGCATCTAGGCTTAAACCTACAAACAATAAAAATGGATAAATATCACTCAAAATTTTAAGTTTTAATCTAAATCTTTATTCTTGGCAAATTCAAAAAAATATAAATAATTTTGTGTTCATATCGTTATTTCTGCAGATATGAAATACTGCATTCTTATCATACTGATTTGTTTTATCAATCACTTTCCTTTCTATTTACATGCTCAGGAAACGGAAGATGTTGTTGACATAGAATTTATAATTGAACGCTCTCAACCACTCACTATTGATCTTGAAAAAGAAGAGGAAGATGCTGAAAAAAAAGATAAAAAAAAGAAAAAGGTTAAAAGGAACGTCTATTATGGTTTTAAGACGAAAAAAGGTTACACAAGAACAGGTTATGGTGATAATGTGAGCATTGAAATCTTTCATTATTTGAAAGAATGGGTAGATCCGGATCCATATGTGCCTGAAATTCATTGGTTTGACTTCAGGAGAAAAAGAATCCGTAATACTGGAACCATCGATAAAAAATATGGCAGGATACTTCATGGCCCTTATAAAAAAATTAAAGGGGAACAGATCATTGAAGAGGGTATTTACTATATTGGTACCAAACATGGGAGATGGGTAAAATTTGATGGCAATGATATTTTGATAGATAAGAAAAAGTTCTACAGGGGTTGGCCTAAAGAATCACTCGTTAAATATTATGATGAAGATAGAACCAAATTGAAGGAAGTAATACCTGTTGTTTATGGTGAAATGGAAGGGGATTATTACTATTTTCATGAAAATGGAGAAATAGCTGTTAAAGGTCAGTTTAAATATGGAGAAAAAATTGGCAAATGGACAGAATTTTATAACGTCAAAAGAAGGGCTAAAAAACAGATCCAATACAAACAGAATCCCTATGAAACAGATTTTACTCCCTATATTGAAAAAGAATGGAATCGAAGAGGACAATTGACTTATGAAAAATAAACATCACGCAATTAATTGATGTATTCCGTTTCAACCAATTCCATATCAAATATTTCTTTCAAATGACCCTTCAATTTGTCTTCTATTTCATGCATTTCAATTTCCATTCCAATTTCTATAGATAAACTGGTAACTGATTTATCACGGATACCACATGGGATAATATGATCAAAGTAACTGAGATCAGTATTGACATTAAAAGCAAATCCATGCATTGTCACCCAACGGCTTGATTTAACACCAATGGCACATATTTTTCTAGGATTGACTTTTTTATCATAATCCAACCATACTCCGGTTAATCCTTGTATTCTGCCAGCATCAAGACCATAGTCATGAATTGTCCGAATCACTACTTCTTCCAGTAACCTAAGATATTTATGAATATCTGTAAAAAAATTATCGAGATCCAGCAATGGATAACCAACAAGCTGACCAGGACCATGGTAGGTTATATCTCCTCCGCGGTTTATTTTATAGAAAGTAGCCTTTTTAGCTAAGAGATCTCGTTCGTTCAATAACAGATTACTTTTATCACCACTTTTGCCCAGTGTATATACGTGTGGATGTTGACAAAATAAAAGATAATTTGGGGTTAGTTCCTGGTGTGTTGGCTGTTTCGATCTGTTCCTTATTTTTATGTCAATGATTTCCATAAATAACTTTTCCTGGTAATCCCAGGCTTTTTGGTAGTCGATCATTCCAAGGTGTTGGAAAATGGTTTTATGGTTTTTGAAATTATTCAAGCTTACTTAACGGGTTACGTAGGTTTCCAAAAGAGTCATCTTTAATTCTGTTTTTAAAGTAATATTTTTGTATTTCGCAGGAATTAAAATGACATCTCCAAGAGAAATGTCAATTACACCATTACTGTAGCCTATCATTCCTGCTCCCTCAACACAAATTAACGCTATAAAAGAATCTAATGTTTGATAATCTCTATCTAAATACCGGTCAAGCTTGATCTTGTTAGTGGTAAAATAATCACATGATATCAATTGAACAGGCTGATTGGTTTTATCTTTATAGATTGTTTTATAATCTTCATAGAACCGATAATCAATGGCATTGAGTGAATCCTCCAGATGTAATTCCCGTTTTTTGCCTAGTTTATCTACACGATCAAAATCATAAATTCTATACGTCACATCTGATGTCTGTTGAATTTCTGCAAGTAATAAACCTTTTCCAATAGTATGAACTCGGCCGGCAGGAATGTAAAATACATCTCCATTATATACATCTAACTTATTTAACAATTCCAGCAGTCGACCCTGTTTTACATGATCAATGTATATCTGCCTGTTAAGAGAACGATTAAAACCACTGATTAAGCTTGCATTATTATCTGCCTGTATGATATACCACATTTCTGTTTTTCCAAAAGAATTGTGTCGTGATTTTGCCAACTTATCATCCGGATGGACTTGTATTGAAAGATCCTCATTTGAATCAATAAATTTTATCAGAAGTGGAAATTCATCCCGAAATCTATCATAAATTCTACTGCCAATTAAATCCTCTTTATATTCAGATATTAAAGATTTTAAATCCTTACCTTCATGAGGACCGCCCTTAACCTTTGAAATGTTTCCCTCTATACCTGAAAGTTCCCATGATTCACCACAATTATTCAATGGGGAAAAGTCTTTTTTCAAAATCGTTTTGATTTTTTCTCCTCCCCATATTTTTTCCTTAAATATAGAATGGAATTTTAATGGGTATAACATTATATTAAAGTATAAACTTTGAGTTGTGAGCAAAAATAAAGAAATAGGCAATAAGGGAGAATCTATTGCTGCTGAATATTTAGTTTATTCAGGATATCAAATTGTAACTAAAAATTATAGATTCGAAAAAACAGAAATAGACATTATTGCAATGGATGTGGATATATTGGTTTTCATCGAAGTCAAAACCAGAAAATCATTGCGTTTTGGATTACCCGAAGACGCTGTTGACGATAAAAAAATAGAAAATATACTGGACTGTGCGAATAATTATATACATGAGATCAACTGGATAGGACCGATCAGATTCGATATCATCTCTATCATTCTTTTCCCGGAAATATCAATCAATCATTTAAAAGATGCATTTCTTTAAAAACAACCACCTTTAGTGATCAAAATGGATAGTTCCTGCTGAAGAATCCTTATCAGCACCTGTTACTGAGCGCCAAATATTAATATCGCCCCGGTAACGTAATACTCCTAAAAAGGCAAAAATAAGTGCCTCCTTAAAATTAATAATTTCCAAATCAGGCAAAACATAACTATAATCTGTTGCCATATTTTTCATCCGATCAATCAGAAAACTGTTAAACACACCTCCGCCCGTAACTAAAATCTTACATTTTTTACCCTTGAAGTGAGTAATAATTTCTCTTTTAATAGAGAAGTTAATCTGATAAGCAATGTGCTCCACACAAGTCCTTAGGATATCATGAATATTACGCTTTTGAACTGGTAATATTGGAAATATACTTTTTCTCACCCATTCCAATCCAAGAGATTTAGGGTGAGATTGATTATAATATCCTATTTTATTCAACCTTTGAAATAAATCCTCAATAATCACTCCCTTCCTTGCCATAGATCCCTTATCATCATAATCCTTACCAACTTCTCTGGTTAAATAATTTAATAAAATGTTTGCCGGACTTATATCATACGCAATTCGTATATTTTCAACAGTATCAAAGGAAATATTTGAAAAACCACCAATATTTAGACAAAAATTAAAATCTCCGAATAATAATTTATCTCCCACAGGCACCAGAGGAGCACCTTGTCCCCCACGCAATGTATCTATTTTTCTAAAATCGTTTATAACAGTTAATTTGGTAATATGGTTGATTGTCTGTCCATCGCCAATTTGACAGGTAATGCCTTTCTCAGGTTGATGAAAAACTGTATGACCATGAGAGGCCACTATCTCTGGTTTGAATCTTTCATTTTTACAGAATTGTTGCACCTTTTCACCAATGTAATTTCCCAATTCGTTGTCGAGATAAATCAAATCTTCACCTGAAAAGTTAATGCTGTTTATCAATTTCTGTTTAAGCAAATCTGGGTATGCTATAGAATCGCATTTCAATAACTTATAATTCCATTGTTCTTTTTCGAGACTAAACTCTGCTGCTACGATATCCAAACCATCAACCGATGTTCCCGACATTACACCTATTGCCGTGATCCTATCCATTTATATCTTTATTTAATATAATTGTATTTTTATATAAAATTATTCATAAAATGATCATAGCCATAGATTCTGGCAATACTTCCTCAAAAATAGGAGTTTTTAAAGAAGGGAAACTAGTAAATATATTTGAAAAACGATCTTATGAAAGCTTAATTCAACAGGCAAAAATTTTGGATCCGGATCAAATTATAATCGCCACTGTAAACTATCCATTACAAGAACTAATAAAAGATCTTTCCTCTTATAAAATATTTTCAGTGACAAACAAGACACTCATACCAATAAAAATCAAATATAATACTCCGGAAACATTAGGCATCGACCGGATTGCCTTATCAGTTGGAGCATGGAATGAATTTCCAAATAGAAATATTCTTATAATTGATTCTGGAACCTGTATAACTTACGATTTTGTTAATAGTAAAGGATATTTTCTGGGAGGAGGAATTTCTCCCGGTATGGATATTAAACTGAAATCCTTACATCAATATACAGCTAATTTGCCATTGGTTAAGCTGACAGAAAATCCAGAACTGATTGGCGATAGTACTGAAAATTCGATTTTGAGTGGTGTCGTCCATGGAACATACGCTGAAATATCAGGAATTATAAAATTATTTACTGACAAATTCACTGATATTATTGTAGTTTTTAGCGGAGGAAATGTTAAATTTTTTGAAACTAAATTAAAAGACCGCATCTTTGCAATCCCGAATCTTGTTTTAAGGGGATTATACTCAATATTTTTATATAATGACAGGAAAGCTTAATGCATTTTGGGTACTGTGTTTTATTATCCTTTTGAGTTTTGATAATATAGCTCAAACTTCCCAATCACCTTATACTGCCCTGGGCATTGGAGATATCATTCAACCAAATCTGGTTGTGAACATGGGTATGGGTGGAACAACAATCGCTTATCCCAGTAATAAGAATTTTAATTTATTAAATCCTGCAATGCTCGGTATCAGAGGTTATTTCACATCTTTTGAAATTGGTTTTTCAGGAGAGACAAGATCAATCCAGAGTGATACCCTATCGCAAAGAAATGGCTCAGGAAATATCAATTACATTGCACTGGCATTTCCAATAAAACAATCGCGTATATCTGCTGGCATCGGCTTGGCACCCTATAGTTATATAAATTATAATATTACATCAAAAAATAAAATCGATGGGATTGAGGAAGAAGCTGATGTGAATTTTAAAGGAAGCGGAGGATTTAACAGTATCTTTTATTCTACAGGATTTAATTTATTCAGATCTCTGGCCCTGGGTTTTAAAATTTCTTATTTATTTGGATCCAAAACTGAAGAAACAATCATTGATATTGATCAGCCGGGATCATTCTCATCTGCTTTATACGAGACTGCTAAAGTCAATGATTTTCTCTTGGGATTTGGAGCAACCTATTACATTAAACTAGGTGAAAAATCGCAAATTTACCTGGCAGGAATTTATGAATTGGCAAATGATTTAAATACTACGCGCCAGGAAAGACTTGATCAACGGCAACGATTTTCCGGTTTATTATTAAATACCGATACTATTGTCGCAGATATGAATGTAAAAATCAGACTTCCTCAAAAATATGGAATAGGAATTTCTTATACAAACGGCACCAGGTGGTTAATTTCTACTGATTTAATTATTCAGGACTGGAATGATTTTTCTGATGCAGCGAATAATCTGAATACATTGGCTAGAAGTTATCGATCGGCTTTTGGGATTGAATATATACCTGATGCTACTTCTGTTTCAAACTACCTAAAAAGAATAATTTATAGAGCTGGAATACATTACGAATTAACCCCATTTAAACTAAATAATGAACAAATTTATGATTTTGGTATAAATTTTGGTGTATCTTTACCGGTAATTAACAGAAATGCGCCATCACTTGTTTCTTTTGCCTTTCAATATGGTCAAAGAAATGGTGGTGCCGATTTCGCGATAACCGAGAATTATTTCCGGTTTGCACTAGGATTTACCATTAATGATATTTGGTTTTATCGAAGAAAAATAGAATAAATGATATCATGAAAGTTAAAATTCTAACACTTACTCTTATTTTCTTAGGATTTACTAAGATTATAGCCCAACCAGGATGGAAATTCCCAGATAATGAAGAGGATAGTATCTATACGAATGAAAAAATTGTTCTTTATTCCGATATGATGAAGCTGGGAAATTATAAACAATCACTCCCTCACCTACAATGGTTGCTGATAAATGTGCCAGATCTTAATGAGTCCATATACATTAATGGAACAAAAATATTTGAAAGTCTGGCTGAAACTGAGAAGGATCCAGATAAGAAACGAATATATGAAGATTCTACTTTGTTAATGTATGATCTCAGGATCAAATATTTTAATGACGAAGCAGCGGTTATGAACCGTAAGGCGTACACAGCCTATGGTTTCTTTAAAGATGATAAATCCAAATATGAAGAATTGTACAATATGTACAAAAGAACTTTTGAGTTAAATAAGAACGATGTTTGGGATCAGAATCTCCTATCTTATATGGATGTTGTACGAAGGTATAAGCTAACCGGTGGTAGTATTTCCGATGAGGAAATCCTTGATATTTATGATGAAATCATGGTAATTATTGAATTTAAGACTGGTACAGGTAAAAATGTGGATCGACTTGAAAGAATAGGTGATAACGTCGACAAACTACTTGCTGCCACAATCCAGGTAGATTGTGATTTCATTCAAAATACGCTGGGCCCAAAACTTCAGGCCAATCCAGATGATTTAAAACTAGCAAAAAACATATTTAAATTGGCTTTTGCAGGAAAATGTATGGAGATACCGATTTTTCTAGAAGCTGTGAAAAATATATATGATAAGGAGCCAAACTATGGCATGGCTAAACTTATTGGCGATCGGTCATATGTGAATAAAGATTATGATACAGCACTTGAATATTATAACGAGGCCATTACACAAACAGACGAAAATATAAAACAAGCGGAATTGTATCTAAACCAGGCGAATATTTATAGTATTCTTCACAATAAGCCAAAAGCAAGGCAGATGGCATATGAAGCTATTAAAAGAGATCCAGCAAAGAAAGAAGCTTTTAACTTTATCGGCAATCTATATTTCACCAGTTACGAAGACTGTAAACAAGGGGTGAATGAGGTACAAGACCGGGCAGTATTCATAGCAGCCTATGAAATGTATCGCAAAGCTGGTAATTTTGATGCTATGCAAAAAGCAAAAGAACAATTTCCAACCATGGAAACGATTTTCACCTATGACATGAATGTTGGAGATCCTTTAAGGATAGGATGCTGGATCAACGAATCTGTTACCATACAAAGAAGAGATTAAACAGGGAAGTAATATTAAAAAAACGGTCAATTTTTCCAAATTGGCCGTTTTTTGGTTTATGCAAAATTTATTTTTAAATAAAATCATTCTCAGTCTATTCATCTTGAATCTGGCATCATGTTCTGAAACCAGGTCCGTGGATGATATGACCCTGTACGAAGGTCCTATTTTAGAATTAACAAACATTGAATCATACTATAGTGATTCATCAGTGGTTCGGTTAAAACTGATTGCACCAAAACAACTTGAATTTGAAAGTAACGAAAGGGAATTCCCTGATGGATTATATATTGAATTTTATGATAAGGATGGCAACATATCTTCAACTCTGGAAGCTAATTACTGTTTTTATTATAGTAAAGAAGATAAATGGCGAGCATTGAGAAATGTAATCGTAAAAAATATGGAAAACGACGAACAACTCCATACGGAAGAGCTCTATTGGGAACCAAAAAAAGAAATTGTATACACCAATAAATTTGTTCGCATTGAAACTGAAGATCAAATATTGATGGGTGAAGGAATGGAAGCAAGCCAGGATTTTTCTTGGTGGAGAATACTCGATGCCCGTGGAACCATATCATTAGATGAAGAGGATTAATAACGTTATACTTGTTTCTGTTATTGGAGCTGATCTTATCAATTGAATACATCAGAACATTTTTATAGGTTTTTATGATTCTTATTGTATTTTCATGATTTGATTTATTTTATTTATATATTATTCGTTCAGAAGAACAAAAAATAAGCTTGATTCGCCGCTGATTAGAAGGGGCCTTCACTAATGACAGCAATTTTAATTTCTCTTATATTTTCTGCTTTTTTTTCCGGGATTGAAATAGCTTTTATTTCATCAGATAAATTACGTATCGAACTCGATAAAGAAAAAGGTCATGTTTCAGGAAAAATATTATCCCGGTTTACTAAAAATCCTTCACAATACATTGGAACCACTCTGATAGGGAATACTCTAGCTCTTGTAATCTATGGAATTTTTATGGCTAATCTATTGGAACCATTCATTGCAGCTAACCTACCCGATATTTTAAATAATCAAACAGTAATTTTTATATTACAAACTATTTGTGCTACACTAATTGTCTTACTAACTGCCGAATTTCTTCCAAAAAGTATTTTTCTAATTAATCCGAACCTGATGTTGAACTTTTTGGCATTACCCATTTGGATAATATATGTTATTTTATATCCTCTTGTTTTCGTGGTCGTATACATTTCCAAATTTATAATATCTCAAGTCTTGCGATTAGATTTTAAGGAAGATGAACCAGTATTCGGGTTAACTGATTTAAATAATTTTATTCAGAGCAAAATCATTGAGGATAAAACGGAGAAGGTTTTTGATGTTGATAAAAAAATCTTTAATAATGCGCTGGAGTTTAAAACCGTGAAGGTTCGTGAATGTATGATCCCTCGACCAGAAATTATTGCAGTTGATATCACTGATTCAATAGATACTTTAACAAAACAATTTATGGATAGTGGCCTATCTAAGATCCTGGTATATAAAGAAACCATCGACGATATTATTGGTTATTGTCATTCACTTGAACTTTATAAAAAACCCAAAGACATAGCCAGTATCTTAACCCCTATCATCATTGTTCCTGAAACCATGCCTGCCAACGAGTTACTTGTTCAATTTATTACTGAAAGAAAAAGTCTTGCTCTTGTTGTAGATGAATTCGGCGGTACTTCTGGCATTGTAAGCATGGAAGATATAATCGAAGAGATCTTTGGAGAAATTGAAGATGAACACGATGAACAGGATTTGGTTGAGCATAAATTAGATGATAAAAATTTTCTGCTAAGCGCAAGACATGAAATTGACTATTTGAATGAAAAATATGGATGGAATTTCCCATTGGGTGACTATGATACACTTGGAGGATTTATTCTGTCTGTTACTGAGGACATCCCTGCACTAAACCAGGATGTAATTATTAAACACTTTAAATTTCATGTTGTATCAATTGAAGAAAACCGGATAAATTTGGTGAAATTAACAATAATGGAAGAAAATGAAATATAAATGGCCTAGAATGAAATTAACCAAATTTTGAGTTTAGTATGAATGTATATAATTTTGCGCCACCTAACTTATTAAATAATGGCACTAATTAGTAAAATAAGGGAAAAAACAGGATTAGCTGTGGGTATTGTAGCCTTTGGACTCATACTTTTCTTAGTAGGTGGAGATATTCTAGGTCCCAACTCTGTTATTCTAGGTCGAAATAGGACAGAAATAGGTGAAATTGCTGGTGAAGAAATAAATCGAGAGGAGTATGTACAACAAATTGAAGAACTCAAAGATAATTATACACTTAATTTTGGAAGGAATCCTTCAGAATCAGATATGATCTCTATCAGGCAACAAGCCTGGGATTACCTAATTGTAAAAAAAGCATTTCAAAAGGAATATAAAAAACTGGGCTTACAGGTAACTGAAGAAGAACTGGTAGATATGGTTCAGGGTAAAAATATACATCCTGATCTTATTCAGGCTTTCACAAATCCAGAAACAGGAGTATTTCAAAGAGAACAAATATTAAGTTTTTTACAAAATATAAATAATCTCCCCCCACAGCAACAGGCAGCCTGGTATATATTTGAAAGTAATCTTGAACCCTCAAGATTGCGGATTAAATATGATAATCTATTAGTTAATACCAATTACATAACTGAAGCTGAGGCACAACAACAATATCAAATTGAAAATAATATTGCTGAAGTGAAATATGTTTATATTCCATATTATACTATTAGTGATTCCCTTATTGATATCACGGATGATGATCTTAAGAAATTTTTAAATGACCATAAAAATGAATATATGGTTGAAGATGGTAGAACGATTAATTATGTTTCATTTCCAGTAATACCATCATCTGAAGACACATTATATGCCAAAGAAGAAATTGACGATCTGGCTTATGAATTACAAACCATAGAGGATGATTCCATTTTCGCAAGAATTAATACAGATGGAAATAATCCATTTGGCACCTATAATATCGGTCAATTGCCGGTTCGCATTAGAGACAATTATAGTGAACTTAAGGGGAACGAAATTATTGGGCCATATCTGTTATCGGGGAATTATGTGGTTCATAAAATTTCCGATATAATAGAAGACAGCCTGTTTCATGCAAGGGCAAGTCATATATTGATCCGTCCGCAATCAGAAAATCAAGGTGATAAAAGTACGGCCAGAGCAAAAGCTCAGGATCTTTTAGGTCAATTACAAAAGGGTGCAAATTTTGCGCTACTCGCCAGAAATAATAGTGATGACCCATCTGCTTCAAGCGGAGGGGATTTGGGTTGGTTTGACGAAAATCGTATGGTCAAACCATTTTCGGATGCCGTCTTTTCAAGTAATAGTGAGGGATTAATCCCACGTGTAATTGAAACCGAATTTGGGTATCATTTGATTAATATTACAGGAATAAAAAATAATAATCTTTTCAAGGTTGCTACCATCGAACGAGAAATTATGCCAGGTGATGCAACAAGAAATGAAGCATTTAGACGAGCTGATTATTTCGCTAGTTTAACTGCTAACCTTGAAGAATTTGAAAAAAACGCTGCCGCTGATTCATTGGTCATTAATGAAGCTGAAAATATTGGTAAGAATGATCGGCGAATAACTGGGCTTGGAGACGCACGAGAAATTATTCGATGGGCCTATGCTGATGCTTCTATCGGGGAGGTTTCAGAAGTAATCGAACTTGATAATAATTATGTTGTAGCCGTACTGATTGATAAAACCCTAAAAGGTGTGGCTAGTTTTAAGGATGTTAGAGATCAAATATTACCTAAAGTAAAAAATCAATTCAAAGCTGAAATTATCCGTCAACGGTTGGCCACCTTAGAAGGTACGCTTGATGAAATTGCCGATCAATATGGTGAGGATGCAAGTGTATTCAGCAACTCTGAACTCAAATTATCCTCTAATTCACTTCCTTCTGTTGGTTTTGCCCCCAAAGCCATTGGTACTGCCTTTTCATTGGAGGAAGGTGAAATATCTAAACCCATTGAAGAAACTGATGGAATTGTGGTAATCCAGTTAAATTCGTTTATTCGGTCTCCGGAGATAGCTGATTATACAAGTTACATAAATCAATTAAAACAGAGAAGAGTAAATCAGACATCATACCAGCTAGCTGAAGCTATTCGGGAATATGCCGATATAGTAGATGAAAGATATAAATTCTTTTAGAAAGATTCTGATTTAATCATATAAGCCATAGTCCCTATAGTTATGGCTTTCATTTTATTACAAATAAGGTGAAAGAAGCTAAAAAAATCGATGATTTCAGAACTCAATTGGAAAACCATTACAATTTTCCAACCAACTATTTATTTAAATTTATTGTTCCTCAAGAACAAGTTGAAAAATTGAAATCATTACTTCCTCAGGGAAAAATCTCAACTAAAAAATCAAGAACGGGAAAATATGTTGGTGTATCTTTTAATCTCCTTGCTAAATCCAGCCATGAAATAATTGATATATATAAAGAAGTATATATGATTAAAGGAATTATTTCTCTATAATTAAGGCCTGTCATGTTGAGTATATCACCTAAATGGTATAATATTGGTATATTAATTCTTTGGTCAATATGTCAAGGATAACATTATTTGCAATTGTAATCATATTGATTGCCTGTTCATCAAAAGAAAATAAGAAAGCAATTCATGGTGAACAGGAATCTGATTCCTCTAAAAACATGAACATATCTTTAATTCCTATAGAGGATTTTGATGACCTTGTAAAGAAATGGGAAGACCCGGAACGTGTTAATTGGCAAAATCCTGAAAAGGTATTTGAAAAAATGGGAAATCTAGCAGGTAAAATCGTTGCCGATATCGGAATTGGAACTGGTTATTTTGCATTTAGATTAGTAAGGAAAGGAGCATATGTAATAGGAATTGATATTGAGGAAAAATTCATTGAATATATAGAAGATAGGAAGTCGGATTTACCTGAGGAATTATCAAATCGTATAATCACCAGACTGACTGTTCCTGACGAGCCAAATCTAAAGCCAAACGAAGTTGACTGGGTTTTAATCGTTAATACATTCTACATCCTTGATAACAGGAGAAGTTATTTGAGAAAGGTACTGCAGGGACTGAAATCAGGTGGGAGGCTTATTATCGTGGATTATAAAATGGGGAATATGCCCGTAGGACCTCTGGAAGATGAAAAAATTACAATAAATCAGGCTACTACCGAAATTCAAAATGCCGGATTCAAAATTATTGAAACGGATGAACTTAGCCTCCAATATCAATACATCATAGTAGCTGAAAAATAATCCCATGCCCGCAAAATATTTCAGTCTGTTTTTTATCTTCTTTTATATTCAAACCTTTCTATTCGCTCAATATTATCCTCGGGAAGAAGAACCTCCTCTCTCTGATCAAGCAATAATCAGCTTAATCACCGGAAGCCCTGGAGAGCAATTGTATACCAGATTCGGGCATAGTGCAATCAGAATATATGATCCGGCAACCGGATATGATAAAGTCTACAACTATGGTACGTTTGATTTTGATACTCCCGGTTTTTATCGAAAGTTCTTGCAGGGAAAATTAAATTATTCTTTATCTCGATATGATTTTAATCGAATGTTGATGAGTTATAAATATTTTAACCAGACCCTCTATGAACAGGTGTTAAACCTATCTTATCCAGACAAAATAAAAGTATATGAATTTCTGAATACCAATTACCAGCCAGCAAATAGATTTTACCTATATGATTTCTTCTTTGACAATTGTTCATCAAGGATCCGTGAGGTATTTAAATCAGTATTGGGCGATGGATTGGTCTTTCAGGGAGAATTCATCGGGAAACATAAAACTTTCCGGCAACTTCTCGATGAATACCTCCAGAATCAAACTCCTTGGGGAGATTTTGGCATTGACCTTGTGCTTGGTTTACCAGCAGATCAGGTAGCTTCTTCCAAAGATTATATGTTTCTCCCTTATGAACTATTCAGAGCATTTGATCATGCTTTAATTATTGATAATAACGGAGAGCAAGAGAAATTTGTTAGTCAGAATAATATCATTCTTCAAGAGATAAAAACAGATCCGAATAAATCATGGTTCACGCCAATCAATATATTTATCGGAATTTTTATCCTTTCGACCCTTTTAACTGTTAGGGGAATTAAAATCAAGAAAAATGTCAAGGTGATTGACATCGTTTTATTCTCTATCATCGGATTGGCAGGGCTTATCCTGGCATTATTGTGGTTTGCAACTGATCATATTGCCACCAAAAACAATCTTAATCTAATATGGGCATTCCCAACGCATATCTTTATTCCATTTCTCCTCTACAACAAGAAACTTCGGAAATTTACTTCATATTATTTTTTATTTTGGTCAATATTTCTCACACTATTTCTAATTGGTTGGAATTATTTACCCCAGCAATTAAATATGGCAATTATTCCAATAATATTGCTTATGATACTTAGATTATATCTGTTATATCAAGAAAAAAAGAAAATATTAAAGAATAATGTGGAAAGAAGAAAATAACACTTTAAAGAGAACTTATGAGTTTGAGAATTTTATTGAAGCATTTGCCTTCATGACAAAGGTAGCATTACTCGCTGAAAAGGTGGATCATCACCCTTCTTGGAGTAATGTATACAATAAAGTTACTATAGAACTTTCAACTCATGACGCGGGAAATGTAATCACAGAAAAAGATCGTAAATTAGCCTCATTAATTGATAATATTATCCTCTGATCAACGATAATTGAAATGAAGGAAAATGCCCAATTATTCTTGATACCTACACCCATAGGAAATCTTGAAGATATAACTTTAAGGGCACTAAGAATATTAAGGGAGGTGGATCTTATTCTGGCAGAAGATACTAGAACCACCCGAAAATTGCTGCAACATCATTGTATTTCAAATCAAATACAAAGTTATCATGCATTTAATGAGCATAAGGTGACTGAGCAGATCATTCAACAAATTCGAATTGGGAAAAGAATTGCAGTAGTAACAGATGCAGGTACTCCCGGTATTTCTGATCCCGGATATCTTTTAGTAAATGCATGCATTGTTGGAAAGATTCCATTTGAATGTCTGCCAGGGCCGACTGCATTAATCCCAGCATTGATAAATTCAGGATTACCCAATGATAGATTTACTTTTGAAGGTTTTCTCCCGCATAAAAAAGGGAGAAAATCTCGCCTGGAATCTCTTCAGGATGAAAGCCGTACAATGATATTTTACGAGTCCCCTTTCCGCCTAATTAAATGTCTTCGTGAATTTATTAAAGTTTTCGAACCTTCCAGAAAAGCTTCCGTTTCAAGAGAGCTCACTAAAAGGTTTGAAGAAACAGTAAATGGCACACTTTCTGAATTACATGATTTTTTTGAGAAAAAACCAATTAAAGGGGAGATCGTAATTGTTGTGGCAGGGAAGAAATAGAACCTTGTTCATTCATTTAAATTGGAAGAATCTTCAAGTATATTTGCCGCTCCCATAAATTGATGATTATGATATTAGATGCACTTTTAAACCAAACAATTAAGATCAGTGAAAAAACTGCTTCATTTATAGAAAATGAAAGAGAAAATTTTGACTTCACGAAGATTGAATATAAAGGCCGAAATGATCTTGTATCATATGTCGATAAACAAGCTGAAAAATTTCTGGTCGATGCCTTAGGTAAAATTTTACCTGAAGCCGGATTTATCGCTGAGGAGGGAACTGGTGAAGCTAAAAAGATTAACTGGGTAATAGATCCATTAGATGGAACCACCAACTTTATGCACGGACTCCCTCCCTATTCAATAAGCTTAGCTTTAATGGAAGGCCAGCAGTTATTACTTGGTGTCATATATGAGATTACATCTCAGACATGCTATTATGCTCATAAGGACGGCAAGGCTTATTGTAATGGTGATGAAATCCGGGTTTCTAGCATTAAAAATTTTAATGACGGTTTATATATTACAGGATATCCTTATAGAGACTTTTCCAAAATTGAGAATTTTAATAAACTAATGTACCACTTTCTTGCCAACACCCATGGATTACGAAGATTTGGAAGTGCTGCTGTTGATCTGGCATATGTTGCGAGTGGAAAAAGTGAAGGTTTTTTTGAATTTTTTCTTAATCCCTGGGATGTAGCTGCTGGCTGTTTAATCGTACAAAGAGCAGGGGGAATAGTAACAGATTTTAAAGGTGGACAGGATTTCATTTATGGTAAGGAACTGATTGCCGGAACTTACGTGCAGCCACAGATGCAAAAAATAATTGAAAAGTTTTGGTATGAATAATTTTGTTTATATTTGCACTGATTTTGAGGAGCTTAGATTATGATTCAGGAAATAGTAGTGTTCATTTTATTTATTGGTGCGATTGGCTATGTGGGCAGTTTGTTTTGGAAATCAATTTACAACGATTCGAATTGTAAAGGTAGCTGTAACTGTGATACGAAAGATATGAAAAAGTTACAGAAACAAATAATCCAGAATCACAGGAATAAGATGAAACTTTAGATTATCTTGCCCAGATTTTTGTCCCTTCAGTGCAATTGGAGCAGATATCAATCTCTCTTCTTGATAAAAGTACCTTCCCCCTAAAATTTTTATACTCTTGACTAAACCAAATTTTATGAAAAGACGATACTTTTAAATTCCCGATTTGATAATTGGCGTCCTTATCGAAACAACAGGGTACGATTCTTCCATCCCAAGTAATAACACTTGAACTCCACATCCGCCAGCAATGATTAACTAATGAATTATTTATTAAGTAATTCCCACCAGGACGTATTTGGTACCTGGAATATCGAGGGTTGTCAGGGATAAGTTCTCCTTTATTTATATAATCGTAAATCTGGGCCGTTTTAAATTTAATTTGATCTACCTCCAACTGTATAGCAAATTTTTTCATATCGTCTATCTGATGCTGGTTTGATTTAAATACAAGAAATTGCATGATAATAATTGGATTACTTTTACCTAACAACTTTCGCCATCTTACAAGTTTTTTAATTCCATTGATTACCTTTTCCAAGTTTCCACCTATTCTATATTTTTCATAAGTTTCTTGATCGTATCCATCGATAGATATTATTAATTTATCCAAACCACTTTCTATGGTACTTTTGGCTTTATTTTCATTTAAAAAATGTGCATTCGTAGAAGTTACAGTAAATATCTTTTTGCTGTTCGCATAGGATATCATTCTCAATAAATCCTTATTCATATAAGGTTCCCCTTGGAAATATAATGTTAGGTAGCATAATTCCTGGTATACACTATCAATTATTTTTGTAAAATCTGAATAACTGAGATTTCCAGTTGAACGCGTAAATGATCTTATTCCACTCGGACATTCTGGACATTGTAAATTACATATAGTAGTGGGCTCAATAGCAATTGCAAAGGGTTTACCAAACTGATAGACTTTCCCTAAGCTTCTGGAAAATAAATAGCTGATGTAAAGCACAAAAAGATTCCGAATTTTTGTAATAGATATTTTTTCTGCTAATCGTAATCCTTCCTTGAGTTTATATAACATCTTTAAGTTGTGATTTCATGATATATTTTATCCACTTATGTCTAATATTCTTTCTCATGACATTAAAAACTATAAATATATTTTGATAATATTATTTATCTAAAAATATAAATAATATTATACTTGAATCTTTGAAAAATTAAACTGAATAAAAACCTATAAATTTAAATGTATATGAAAAAATCTGATGTATTTTCCAATAGATTTCTTGCAATTTCTATCGGAATCTCAACAATATTATTGAGTGGAAGTCTTTTTCTGTTTTCTTTGAAAGGTATTTCATCAGCAACTGCAAAACATAATCGTATGTCTGAGAATATTGGAGATCTACGGGTGAATTTTCATGCAAGTAGTAAAATAATACCTTTCCAGGATGATACGCAAAACGATGATATCCAAGCTATTTACGCTTTCGGAATTGGTATAAGAGATGGAAATCTATACTTTGGAATACTTTATAATAATAATACCATTGGACTTCATAAATCCCCAGCCGATGGTGAAGATGTGCTCGACTGGTAATTGATTTCAATCACTTACCTGAATTTTCTGATCTTTTTATAGAATCTAAATTTTTTCCAGGTCTTCCACCCTTCTACGAATGAGGGATAAGGATGTCCATTCTGATGGTTGAGAATTGCTATTTCATATAGTGTACGCCAATGAAAAAACAAAACCCTGTAAGCTTCAAATAGGGAACTACCAGGATGATAAATATGAGCAGGTTCACTTTTCCCACCATTGAGTTCGAGTATTTTAAATGATTTTCCTAATTTTAGTTCTTTAATGCTCGAACAGCGTATATCAAATCTCCCATAAAAGAATCCATGAATTCTACTGGCAAAGGAATTAACTACAAGATTCAATTCATCGTCTATTAAATCGTTTCCATTTAAAAAGGTAGTCCCACGACAATGATTCCCAATAGGAATCAATTCAATCTTTTCATCTCTCCCAAGTACCAAATTCATAATATCTGGATGTCTTTTTTCAATTTCCCTAAGTTGTAATCTTGCCCTGGCATTATTTCGAATTAATGTTTTAACAGTTGAAAATCCATTACCCTTGACATGTAACAATTCCTTCCTGACAATAGAACTGATATTTCCTTGGGAAGATCCAGGATATCTGAAATAAAAAATACCCAATTCAATTGGCAGATCTATGAACTCTTGAATGATAAAGTTGAGCCGAATGCCATTTATATACTTCTTTAATTCTTCTTGATCCTCGATCTTTTCAACCATCCAGCCTCTTTCACCATAATCTGGTTTGGCAATTAATGGAAAATATATCCGGTTTTCAGAAATTTCCTGTAACACCTCTTCAAAAGAAGCAGGAAATTTAAAAAAAAGGGATTTAGGTTTTAATATATCTGGGATCGAATCCAGAATTTCCTTTTTCGACTCAATCAACAATCCTCCACTTTCAATGCCTGGATTTACATTAAAGAAAAAAAAAGGAGTTCTTGCTTTGATGGCTAACCATATCCCATAAAGCATAACTGGGAAGTAAATTATTTCCCAAGGCCAAAATTCCCAATGTAACAACTTGAAAAGAAAAGTATTTCGAACTTGAAATGCCAATTTTTTATTTTTCAATATAAAACTTTACTGGTTAAAGTAGCTTTTTGTTCCAGTTTATTGATAATATCTTTATAATAGATGGTTGTCGTTTTTTGGTTATTAAATATAGATGTGATGCTTATGGTTTTGATAAGATTATCACGTTCCATCATCACATTGTTTTTTTTATTACCCTCACCAGCATATGTATGGAAATCAAGAATATTTTCCACTGTAAATGCAGATTGTTTTTTTAACCAATCCTGAAACCAATCTTCTCGCTTTTTTATTATATGGTCATCATATAACGTAACAGAAGACCATATTTTTGGATTTTCAAACGCAAGATTTCTCAAATATCTGTGTTCCCCATCCCATCTAAACTCAAAGAGTCGGAAATCCTGTATAATAACCAAGGTGAATGGCTCTATATTATTCAAATCATAAAAGTCAATAAAATCAAACAAATTATTGAATTTAAAATAATCCAACACTATTAATCCTCTGCTATGTCTATAAGGATAATGGGGTTTGTGTCTCTGAAAAGCCCCATTTAGCAAGCATATGGAATTATTTCGGTTATCAGATGCAATCCATGTTCCTCCACCAAGCGGATCTTTTGGATAAATGATAGTATAATGTTGATAATGTTCAATAAAAGGTGGAGTTGCAGAAGGACGTGTTATTTTCTCATCTCTGTTACTGGTCAATATATAACCTTCGGAACCTCGAGGGATAAATGTGACTGTACACATTATTTAAAATAATTGTTTATTCTTTGATATATCTTATTGTTGAACTTGCAATACCAAAGTATTCAGGAAGTTGAATGTATCTACAGATTTCTCTGAAAGCTTGTTTTACAATTGCCAAGTGATGAATGGTATGCTCAATATTATAAGCCAACTCACGTTCAAAATTTGTATCAATGGTGATTTTCTGATCAGCTTTTTCACCATATTTCATTTCCAATGTCAAGTTTAAATTTTCATAATGTTCATCAATCAAATATTTAATTTTTTTGATGAGTTTTATTGTAAAATTTTTATCCGTTTCAATTCTTTTCTCTCTCTTCCTTAGATCATAGTTTACTTTTCCTATTTTCAATCCATCGAAAAGGCACAAATAAAATTCAACAATATGCCTAACATGCTGTCCAATAGTTGCCTCAAGAGAAGAAACATATAAATCATAATCATCCTCTCTCATCTGTCCCAAAACATCTAATAATTGATCAAGAACTTTGTTTGAAGCAATTCTGAGATTCATTTTTATCATTAACAATATAAAATTGGCTTTCTACCAAACTATTTTAATTCATTATTAATCTAAATCAAAGCCAAGTTACTAAATCATCATAAATTCTATGTTTTTATGCTTTAATTATAATGAAGCCTATTAAACTTAACGTTTATAATCAGCCTAAAAATATTAAAGACTTAAATATGATAAAATTATTTACTCAAGAATTGTTAATGAATTACTTTCTTTACTATATCCCATACTATATCATGTTCAAATCCTTTTGAACAAATGAACTTGACGATTTTATTTTGCCGAATATATAGTTCTGGATTTGTTATTAACCTTTCTTTCTTACGTATTAATTGAAGTATCATTTTTTCATATTCCTCTTCATCAATAACATCGAGCGCTGTCATGATTTCTTTCTCCGCAAAAGATTTACGTTTTAATTCATAACGAATTCGAATTCGGCCCCATCGATTGTTTCTGAATTTTCCGATAGCATATACTCTGGCAAATCTTTGATTATTAATAAAGTTTTCCTCTTTTAATTTATTAATGATTTCAGATATTTCAATCTCATTTAAGTGATATACCTTAAGCTTTTCAATAACATCATATTCTGATCGCTCCTGATAGGCACAATATTTCATTATTTTATGATATAAATTCTTTTTCTCAATCCTTTTATTTACTTTTTTTTTATATGAACTATTGGCTACCTTTTTATCCATTTCTTTAATAACCATTTATTACTCTACACTTTAATTCCCAAAATAAGCACGTCATCCGTTTGCGGGTTATATCCTTTCCATTCATTAAATACAGTTTTCAGTTTCTCTTCCTGTTTATACAGCGGATCCTTACTTACTTCTTTCAATAAATTTTTAAAATTCATTTTCATGAATTTTTTAGTTTTTTCACCTCCAAATTGATCCTGAAAGCCATCTGTTGCTAAATAAATAATATCTCCTTTCTTTAATTGAACTATTTTCTGTTCAAACTTTTTTTCAACTACTTCAATTCCTCCTACTGAATACCGGCCACCCTTAATCTGTTGTAACATATTTTGCTGTAATATATAAACTGGCATTTTTGCTCCCGCATAGGTAATTTGTTTTGTTTTTGTATTTATCATGCAAATAGCCATATCCATACCATCAAATGATGTGAGAGAGGTATCATACTGATTAAGATTTTGTTTCACTTTGTGATCAAGAATGTAAAGCACTTTATTTGGTGAGGCACAGTATTCTTCGTCCAAAGATATTTGATTTAAAAGGGAATTGGCGAGTAAGGTCATAAAGGCTCCCGGGACACCATGACCCGTGCAATCTACTACAGAAATACATATTATATCATTTTTTCTTTTCAACCAAAAAAAGTCACCGCTGACAATATCTCTGGGGAGATATAATCTAAAAGAATCTTCGAAATACTCTTTCAATATATTTTTATCTGGCAAAAGCGATAATTGTATCCGCTTTGCGTACTCAATGCTATCTGTTATTTGTTGGTTTTTTTCCGTTATTATTAGATTTATCTTTTCAATATCATCGCGTTGTGAAAGTATCTCTTCGTTTTGCTTATGAATGGCTTCCTTTTGTTTTTGCAGGATCTGATTGGCTCTGTTTTGCATTTTATATTGTCGATATACGACAATCATGGTCGTGAAAACAAATAATAATCCTGTTATTAACCATATATTCATTAAATTTCTTTCTGAAGCTTCCAGATCTTTAATTCTATTTTCACTTCGCAACAATTGTATTTGTTTTTCTTTTTTCTCAAGGTTATAAAGTGCTTCTGCCTCAGCAAATTTAAGTGCTGATTGATTTTCAAAAATCTCTTCCTTATGAAACATATAAAGCTTAAAATAAATCAATGAATTCTCAATATCACCGAGATTATCATAATATGTAGCCAGGTTGAAATAACACGCCTGCAAAATGGGATCCGCATCAACTTCCTGTGCAATAATTAAGCTTTCATTTAAATAATCAATTGCACGTTGGTATTCCCCCTTGTCTGAGTACATGATTCCAATTTCAGATAAGACTTTTGCCTGCAATTCAAGGTCCAGAGATTGTTTACTAAATTTTATACTTTGATTTAAATATGAAAGTGCTTTGTCATAATCTCCAAATTCAACGTATGATATCCCCAAATAGTAAAGAGAATAGCTTAATCCATTTAAATTTTCTTTCCGTTTATTAATCACGTAAGCTTTATCAAAAAATTTAATGGCTTCTTCATAATCGCCCATACCAAGATAAACATGACCAAGATTATTCAATGTAATAGCAATGATAGAAGAATCCTGTTCAAACTTCGCCATGTATAAAGCTCTATTAAAGTATTGCTCACACCTATTGTATTGTTTTAAATCCAGATATATATTTCCAAGCGAATTGAGAAGCCTGGCCTTGCCTTCAGTCAAATTGAGTGATTCAAATATGACAAGTGATTTTCGACAATTTTCTATGGCAGAAGATTTGAATCCCAGATATGATTTAATATCACAAAGTAAAGAATGAACCGAAGCCAACATAAATTGATCCTCAAGAATATCAAAAATATCCAGGGCTTCATTAGCAAATTGTAATGCGGTTCTATAATTTGATATGGCGAATAATAAAGATGCTTTTCGATATAATGTTTCTCCTGTTTTAGAATCATAGGTAAGCTCACGATAAATCAAAAGAGCATCATTGTAGCGTTCTAAGGCACTATCAATTTCACCCAGTGCCTGGTAAGTATTTCCAAGGTTCAAGTAAGCAGATGCAATCCCTTTACGATATTTTATTGATCTGGATATTTCAAGAGCTTCAAGGGCTTTCCCTAGTGCTTTTTCAGGATTTCTATATTCATATTTTGGGATTAATTCATTTAGGAGATCTACTTTCTTTCTTTTATTCTTTGTATTCGATATTACTATTTCAAGACTATCAGTATCATTTGCTTGGACAATTTCCCACACTAGAAAAATAATAAAAATCGTAAAAATCAGCCTTAACATTTTGTAAGTTTACGTTCGATACTGTTAGTATCGAATATGTCAAAATAATTGAATAAAAGCAATTAACTTTTTTTATATTAAAGGTAATTTTCATATGGAAAGGATACTATGCACTTTAATCTTTTTTTTAATCCTATGCTCATGTGAGTCTCGTAGGGATCAAACCAAAATAATCTCTTCTGATAGTCAAACAGATCTTTACTTTGAAGGAATCTACGCTCCGTTCGAACTAACAACGGATCTTAATGTTCTTACAGCCAAGGAAAAACAAATGATACCCATCCTAATTGAGGCGGCTAATTTGATGGATGAGATGTTTTGGCAGGAGGCATATGGAATGAAAGACTCATTAATAAAATCTTTAAATAATGAATTAATTAAAAATTTTGTGAAACTTAATTATGGGCCATGGGATCGACTTAATGAAGACAAACCTTTTATTGAAGGTGTTGGGGAAAAACCTGGAGGGGCGAATTTTTATCCAAAAGATATCACAAAAGAGGAATTCGAAACTTCTGATTTACCTGATAAAAAAAGTCTTTATACCATGATTCGCAGGAATAAAGATGGAGATCTATTTTCTATCCCTTATTATCAGTATTTTGAAAATTCAGTAAAGCGAATAGCAGATTTATTGGAAAAGGCTGCTGATTTAGCAGAGGAACCAGGTTTAAAAAAATATCTTACCTTAAGAGCTGATGCTTTCAGAAATGATGAGTACCAACCTAGTGATCTCGCTTGGATGGATATGAGAAATAATACAATTGATGTAGTTATTGGGCCAATAGAGACTTATGAAGATAAATTATTCGGATATAAAGCAGCACATGAAGCATTTATTCTTATCAAGGATAAGGAATGGAGTAAAAAACTTGAAAAATATGTCTCCTATCTTCCTGAACTTCAACAAAATCTACCAGTTCCCGATGAGTATAAACAAGAACAACCGGGAACAAGTTCTCAGCTGAATGTTTACGATGTCATATATTATGCTGGGGACTGTAATGCTGGAAGCAAAACCATCGCCATTAATTTACCAAATGATACAGAAGTTCAAATGAAAAAAGGTGCCAGGAGATTACAGCTCAAAAATGCAATGAAAGCAAAGTTTGATAAGATTTTAATCCCCATAGCTAATGAATTGATTGAAGAAGAATCATTAATTCATATCACATTTGATGCTTTTTTTGCAAATACCATGTTTCATGAGGTAGCTCATGGATTAGGTATAAAAAATACAATCAATGGAAGGGGAATGGTAAGACAGTCACTACAGGAGCATTCATCCTCCCTTGAAGAAGGTAAAGCGGATGTACTTGGATTATATATGATTAACGAATTATCTAAAAAAGGAGAAATTGAAGGTAACCTAAAGGATTATTATGTTACTTTTTTAGCTGGAATATTCAGATCAATACGTTTTGGTAGTGCAGAGGCTCATGGAAAAGCCAATCTGATTCGGTTCAATTTTTTCAAGGAAAAGGATGCTTTTGTCAGGAATCCTGATACTGGAAAATATCAAATCAATTTTGATCAAATGCAAATAGCTGTTCAGGAGTTAAGCAGGGAAATTTTAATTCTCCAAGGGAATGGTGATTATGAGGGTGTTAATCAGTTTGTAAATAAATATACGATAATCGATGAGCAACTTCGAACTGATCTGGACAATCTCCAAGTGAAAAACATACCTGTTGATATTTTTTTTGTACAAGGACTGGATGTCCTGGAATTATAACACTGTTAAAATGAATTATGATTACCTTGGTAACACGAAAATTAAAATTTCAAAAGTAACTTTTGGAGCATGGGCCATTGGTGGTTGGATGTGGGGAGGAGCAGATGAGAAAGATGCTATTGCTGCCATGGAAACAGCTATTGATCTGGGGATGACAACCATTGATACGGCTCCGGTCTATGGTTTCGGTAAAAGTGAATCGCTGGTTGGCAAAGTAATTAAAAATAAAAGGGATAAGGTTCAGATACTTACAAAATATGGAATGAGTTGGAATACAAACCGCGGAAAATTCTATTTTAACAGTAAGAATGAAAAAGATGAAAATGTTGCCATTCATAAATATGCCGATCCTGCCAATGTGATCAGAGAATGTGAAGAAAGCCTTCGAAGAATGGAAACTGATTTTATTGATCTATATCAGATTCATTGGCATGATCCTACCACTCCGATTGAAGCTACCATGGAAGCAATTCGAAAACTAAAAGAAGAGGGGAAAATCAGGGCTGCTGGTGTATGCAATTACACTGCCGATCAAATGAAGATTGCAGATCAGGTAATTGAAATTGAAACTAATCAGGTTCCTTACAGCATGGTTTTACGTAATATTGAAAACGATGTAGTACCATATTGCTTAGAAACCGGTAAAGGTGTATTAGCATATAGTCCGCTTCAAAGAGGTGTTCTAACAGGTAAAATTACTTCAAATTATAGATTTAACAAAGGTGATCATAGACCATCCACACCCTTTTATAAGGAACCAAATTTATCAAGGATCAATAAATTTTTAAACAGCATTCAATCATTGGCTAACGATCATCAGCTTACCTTAGCTCAATTAGTTATTTGCTGGACAATACAACAACCAGCCATCAATTCAGCCCTGGTTGGAGCAAGAAATCCAACCCAGGTCCGGGAAAACGTAAAAGCAGGAGATGTAAGTTTAAAAAAATCCATTATTGACAAGATAAATAAGGAATTATCGCTATTAAAGCTCAATTTAGAGATCTGATTTGATTTGTAATATTTTTAATTAATACTATATTGATAGGCTGATTTATTAATAACTACTTTCAGTAATTTTAGTTTTTCCTCGATAAGTCCAATAAATCAAACTTGTGTAAGCCAGTACAAAGGGCATACCAAAAACAGCAACATGTAACATTATTTTCAGTGTATAATTAGAGGAAGATGCATTATATATGTCCAGGTTATATTCAGGGGTCAAATTGGAAATCATCATATTCGGAAAAATACCCAATGCGAAAAGGATAATCAGGGCTGCAATTGTACATGCCGAAGAAACAAACATCTGATAAGGTTTATTAAGAGCAAATGTTCTGGAGATATTAATGATTGATAGGATATTTAATAAAACAACCAACCAGGCAAAAATCGATATAAATAGTTGATATTCCTGAATTATGCCATGCGATCTCCCGGGAAGTTCAATTATACCAAAAGAAAAATTCGCGATCATTTCGGGTTTTATATATAGCGTCGTTCCAGTAAGGAAAATAAACAACATGATAAATATGATGTAAGTGACTCGAATCCAATTTTTAACTTGTTGCTGTAAATCTCCTTCTGTTTTTATGTATAAGTAAATAGCTCCATGCATGCTAAACATTGATAAATTAAATATCCCAGATAATAATGTATATGGTGTGATCAAATCTAAAAAAGTTCCCTGGTATTCCATATCCGACCCAATATTAAATCCAATTATTACATTCCCAATAGCAATTCCAAATAGGATGGCAGCAATGATCGATCCAATCGAAAATCCGATATCCCAGAATTGACGCCAGCCTTTCCCTGGTTCCTTGCTTCTGAATTCAATGGATACAGCCCTGAAAATCAATGCGATCAATAACAATATAAATGGCATATAAAATCCGGAAAAAGCAGTAGCATAAACATGTGGGAAAGCTGCAAATAAAGCCCCTCCGGCTGTAATTAGCCATACTTCATTTCCATCCCATACTGGTCCAATAGAATTTAACATAATCCGTCGGTTATAATCTCCTTTACTGAAAAGATGTAAAGCCCCTACCCCAAGATCAAAACCATCCAGGATTGCATACCCAACCAGTAAAATACCAATAATCACATACCATATAACATTATAATCCATCACTATTTTTTATTCTTTTGGGTAGGAATGGAATTTTTAAGGATTTTAGATTAAATCCGGCTACAGGCATATCTTCCGGACAATCAGGTCCGTGTTTTATTTCCTTATCAATTATGTACAACCATACAAAGAAAAGAAGGATATACACAATTATGAATAAAAGTAAGGATACGAAAATTTCTAGACTCGTTACAGATTTGGATATCCCTTCATTTGTTTTCAATAGTCCATAAACAATCCATGGTTGCCGTCCCATTTCTGCTGAAACCCACCCCAATTGATTAGCAATTACTGTTAAAGGAACCCCAATGATGAAAATTTTTAATAACCACTTTTGTTCAAATAATGTACCTCTACAAAGTAATATAATAGCCAATATGGTGAATCCAATAAATAACATCCCCAGCGCTACCATGATATGATATGTTTGAAAGACTATTCCAACCGGTGGCCAATCGTTATTGGGGATTTCATTCAGTCCCATTACTCTTGCCTGTGAGTCTCCATATAGCAAATAACTTAACATTCCTGGAGCTTTTATTCCCATAGTTGTCCGTTTTTCAGAATTTGTATAACCAATAATATAAAGAGGGGCTTTTCTTGTAGATACATATAATCCTTCAAATGCTGCCAATTTTGCAGGCTGATATTCGGCAACTACTTCACTATGTTTGTGCCCGATTATCAGCTGTGATATTGAAGCAATAAAAGCCACAAATAATGAAATCGCAAATCCCCGAACAGCAAATTGTTGAAATTTTTTTTTAAGATAATAATAAGCTGTAACACTCATCACTAGAAATGAACCTTGTATAAATGCTCCTAAGATGACATGAGTAAACCTCACTGCGGACGAAGGATTAAAAACCATCTCCCAAAAATCTGTAATTACAGCTCTTGCCATTCCAGCCTGATCAACAATTTCATATGCTATCGGAGTCTGCTGCCATGAATTTGCTACAACAATCCAGAATGCAGACAAAATGGAACCCAATGCCACCATTATAGTTGAAAAAAGATGAAACCAGGGTTTTACACGCCCCCATCCAAATAATAAAATAGCGAGAAAACCTGACTCAAGGAAAAATGCAAAAATACCTTCTGCTGCAAGTGGAGAACCAAACACATCGCCAACAAATCTTGAATAGGTCGCCCAGTTAGTTCCAAATTCAAATTCCATAACAATGCCAGATGCTACACCAACAGAAAAACATGCAGCAAAGATTTTTATCCAGAACCGGGTGATGGATTCATATATTTTTTCCCCGGTTAATAAATAAATGGATTCGAAAACAACCAATAAAAGTCCCAATCCAATGTTAAATGGAGGAAATATATAATGAAACATGATGGTAAAGGCAAATTGTAACCTGGCAAGAAATTCAACATCAAATTCCATATCGGTTTTAATTATAGCGTCTGTACATTAAATAAGAAACGATAAGCAAAATAATAGCTAGAAAAATTTTTAGCACTCTTTCAATTGAAAAAAAACATACAGCTCTAATATGTAATTTAGCACCAATTTCAACAGATAAAAAATTGCTGCTAATCCAAGTATCAGTAAAAATATTTTTTTTATCGGGGAGTATCATTTCTATTTTTCATCTTTAAATTTAATGCGAAACTTATGATATAATAATGAAAAAAATTGGACTGATATCAGATACACATGGGTATATCGATGATCGAATATTAAAACTATTTGAAAATTGTGATGAAATATGGCATGCCGGAGATATTGGTTCATCTGAAGTTGCAGATCAATTATCTTCTTTCAAAAAATTCCGTGCAGTTCATGGGAATATCGATAACCAGGATATTAAAGGTGAATATCCTGAAGATTTAGTTTTTTATACAGAAAAAATGAGGATCTGGATTACACACATCGGAGGCTATCCTCCCGATTACACCCTAAAAGTAAAAAAAAAATTAAATATCATTAAGCCTGATATTTTTATATGCGGTCACTCACACATTGTGAAGATAATTCCGGATAGAATATCGAAGGTTCTACATATAAATCCTGGAGCAGCCGGACACCAAGGGTTTCACAAAATCAGAACAATTGCACGCTTTTCAATTGATGAAAAAATAATAAAAGATCTTCAAATTGTTGAATTGGGTAAACGAGGAAAATTGTCATGATCAAATTCAGCTGTTATTTTTTTTTTGGTTATCTTCCCTATCCGTATCTTTATCCTCTTTCTTTAATTCAGGTTGCTTTTTTTCTTTCGTAACTTTTGAGGAAGGAGTATCTTTTGCCTGGTCAACTGTGGATTTTTTCTCTTTTTCAGTCTGCACTATATCTGCTTTTGAATTTTTCGTCTTAACAACGTTTTTTTCATTTTCATCATGAATCTTCACAACAGGTTTATCTTCCACTTGTTCAGGTGCTTTAGTTTTTTTATTAAACGTTGCTTTTACACCTTCAATGTCAATATTCTTTAATACAGGTTTAAATGTAAGTCTTTTGACATTGTCTATTCTTTTTTTTGCTTTTACCCTGTTCTTGCGTGCTTTTCTTTTTATTGTTGTTCCGGCCATGATTTTTCAATTAGGAAATGAGGTGCAAATATACAATATAAATTAAAAATAATTATCCAGACAACTTCATAATTAATCGGTTCGAAATTCTCGTATTAAATAATTTTTATCTGCATAATTCATTCTCCCTTTGAATTCGAGATGGATCAATGGGCAAACAAATTCCAGGAGGAAGATCAAGATCAGGTAGATTGGTAACTTCTATCCCACCATCATCATCATTTTCATCATCAATATGTATATCTTTTGATTGATATTTTTTTATCACATAGAATATCAATGCAAAATACGCAATACAACAAAAAATAATATCAATGAATTGCAAATTCATGGAACCTTTTTTCATTAAAACATCTTATTAATATAGGTAGTATATTAAAAAAAATCCAATATTTATAATTTATTTAGTTTTAGAAAAAGGAAATTATACACTAACTTAATGAAAACTGATAAAAATAGATGAATAAACAATTCATAGAAAAGCTATATCAAAAACATACGCAAGCCAATTCAATCCCCTCAAGAACAGCAATTAGTAGATTCACCGAAGGACTTTTAGAATTTCTGTTTCCGCAATTAAGCGAAAAACATTATAAAAATAGTTCAGAACTTGAGGTGGTATCAAATTACCTAAACATCGAACTGAAAGGAATTCTAGTTAATATAGAAAACAAACTTGAAAAAGAACCGGATATTATTGCCAAATCTTTTATGGATATGGTTCCGGATATTTATTATAGAATGATTGATGATGCTCAAGCCATTAATGATGGGGATCCAGCAGCCAAGAGCATTGATCAAGTGATCAGGACCTATCCCGGATTTCATGCTATTGCATGCTACCGTATCGGACATGCTTTTTGCCAGATAGGAATCCCTCTGATTCCCAGGATTTTAACGGAATATGCCCATTCAAGAACCGGGATAGATATACACCCGAAAGCTCAGATAGGTACTCATTTTTGTATCGATCATGGAACTGGTATAGTGATTGGTGAAACAACAATCATCGGAAACAATGTGAAAATATATCAGGGTGTGACATTAGGAGCATTAAGTGTAAAAAAAGAAATGGCGAAAATCAAACGTCATCCAACCATTGAAGATGATGTGATTATTTATGCCGGTGCAACAATTCTAGGCGGAAATACTACGATTGGAAAAAACAGTATCATAGGAGGAAATGTTTGGATAACCGAAAGTATTCCTCCAAACTCAAGAGTCTATCATAAACCACAAATAGAAGTTAAATAGGAATTTCAAATAGCTTAGAAATTAGAATCGTTCTTTAAGTAAAATATACTGATTTTATATTAGTTTGATTTTTTGAGTTTTAAATTTTTTAAATGTACAACAATGGAAGAACTTCATAAACTAATCAACATTGTTAAGCAGAAAAGCCAAAGAAGTATTCAACTTGTAAACCAGAATTTCAGGAAAAAACAAAAATCTAAAGACAACTTATTGTATGAGGGAATTGTTAGTGAATTATTCACCAATGAGACGATAGCCGCCAAGCATCTTTTTAATACTGATCCGGGGAATCGAAATTACAGAAATACAAAGGCTAAACTAAAGCAAAAATTATTAAATCATCTATATTTTCTTGACTATAATAAGGCTGGATATACTGCTTACAGGAAGGCAAAGTATGAATGTCTTCATTTATTACATCAAATGAAAATTCTAATTATGGAAGATGCAGGATGCATCGCAATTAAAAAACTACCACAATTAATAAATGCATCTAAAGAATATGAATTAATTGAATTAGCACTTGATGGATTATTGCTCTTACGTAAGGAATTCTCCCTCCTGGGTAAATGCAGCTCTTTAAATATATCTGAAAAAGAAATTAATCAAATCAAACCACTGTATCAGTCAATTTTAGTTGCTGAAGATATTTACTATGATACAATGGTATTGATTAAAAAATCATTCAGTTCAGGTAAAAAAATACTTGAGAATATTCCTCAAAAAATCAATGAAATCGAAAAAATGGCTACGCATTATCATAGCGCTAGATTGGACATTCTTTCCAAATATTTAAAAATCACTTATCATGAGATGCTTGATGAATATGAAGAGATTCTTAAAGTATGTAATGAACTGGAATCCAAATATATAACATCAGATATATCATTAATCAAAGTCGATATAGATTATTCACACATCACTTTCCTTAAAATCTTCAGTTTATATTCATTAAATAAAATCGATGAGGGTATTTCTTATATCAATCAAAAAGTACAATTATTTAAGGATGGTGCAGATAACTGGTTTAAAATGAAGGAATATCAATTCCTCTTATTCATGAAAGGGGAAAAAATCCACCAGGCCACAAAAGTTTTTAGGTCGGTAAGAGTAAATAAAAATTTCAATCTTCTTGACAAGCGAATAAAAAATAGATGGACTATCTATAGAGCATATATATTATTCATAAATGATACAAAATTGATAAAGTGGGGATTCGATATTGATCATTTCAACGATACCATACCGAAATACCCAAAAAAATTAATGGGCTATCAAATAGCTACATTGATCATTCAATATATGTTTTACCTAAGAGAAGGAAATGTGCCAAAAGTGAGAGAAAAACTGAACGCTTTAAAGCCACTCAGTTCTCTTCATTTAGATAAAAGACATAATTATCGTAACAGTGTATTTATACGAATGCTAGAAATAGTAGATGAAAAGGAATTCGATGTAGAACTAATTAATGAAAAATGTAAAAATTATTTAAATAAATTAACCGGAACCCAAATACCTCCAGATTTTCAGCAGGAAATGGAAATTATTCCTTTAGAAATTCTATGGGAGTATGTAATGAATATTTTAAAAACAAATAAATATTATGTTCATTACCGATTTTATAATTTGTCTGAAATATAGAAATCTTGGCAGATAGCATTCCTGGTTATTAAAAAATCCTGCCAAATTTCCTCGATTATTTCGGATACAGGTTTAATACTTTTTATCATGGATGAAATCTGTCCAATCTCAAGTTCTCCATCATCAATATTACCTTCAAACATGCCTGATTTTGATCTACCAGATCCTAATATTCTTCTTAATGTTTTAATGTCAGCGCCTGATTCTTCCGCCAATTTCACCTGATCATAAAATCTATTTTTAATAATCCTGACTGGAGTCAATTTCTTAAGTGATAATTGGGTACCACCTTCACGTGTTTCGATGATTATATTTTTAAAATTCTCATGAGCGGATGATTCCATAGAGGCAACAAATCTCGTTCCAATTTGTACACCTTCAGCCCCCAGGATCATAACAGCCATAACTGCCTTACCAGTACCAATTCCTCCAGCTGCTATTAAGGGAATATTTATCGCATCTCTTACCATAGGTAATAAACATAATGTCGTCGTTTCTTCACGTCCATTATGTCCTCCAGCTTCAAATCCTTCCGCCACAACTGCATCTACACCAGCTTCAACACTTTTGATGGCAAATCGTACACTCGATACAACATGAACTACGGTAATTCCCGCCGATTTTAGTACAGGCGTCCAGTTTTTAGGATTTCCGGCTGAAGTGAATACAACCTTAATTTTTTCCTCCAGAATAATATTCATGTGATCTTCTATTGCCGGATATAGCAATGGGACATTAACACCAAATGGATTTTTTGTAGCCTTCTTGCATTTACGGATATGTTCTCTTAAGATTTCAGGATACATTGATCCTGAGCCAATCAATCCCAGACCTCCTGCGTTACTAACTGCAGCTGCAAGTTTCCATCCGCTGCACCAGATCATTCCACCCTGTATAATAGGATATTTAATATTTAATAGTTTTGTAACACGATTTTCCATTGATTTACTATTTCTACGAATAAAAAAATTAACCTAATCTAAACAAATAAGATGTATATTATTTTTTGATTCATGTTATTTTTGTTCATATGAAAGCCAATGAATTATTGGCAAAATTCCTGGTTTGGAGAATAAAGCATGTAAAAACCAAGAATTTTGTTATTTTTTTAAGTGCCATTATAGGAGCGATTGCAGGACTGGCAGCTGTTATCCTAAAGGAATCAGTTCATTATATCCAGGGAATCCTGAAGAGTGGTTTCTTGCCAAATTATCTATATTTTATTTATCCGCTGATAGGAATTGTGCTTACTATAATCCTTTCAAGATACATTTTTAAAGAAAAGCTTGGCCATGGAATAACTGATATAATCTATGCGATCGAGAAAAAGTCAAGCTTGATCCAACGTACTAAAATGTATACACGAATGATAACAAGTGCAATTACAGTTGGTTTTGGTGGATCAGTTGGACTTGAAGCTCCGATAGTTGTGACTGGTTCCGCAATTGGATCGAATGTATCACAATTGATGCATACAGATTATAATAGTAGAACAATCCTGGTCGGATGTGGAGCTGCAGCTGCCATTTCTGCAATTTTTAATTCCCCAATAGCCGGTGTTATCTTTTGTTTTGAAGTAATAATTACAGATCTGACAATCACAGGTTTCATTCCCTTATTAATTGCTTCAGTATCAGGTTCTTTAGTTTCCCTAACCCTCTTAGGAGATGATATATTATTTTCTTTTAAATTGACAGATTCATTTAAAGCATCTGACACGCCATTTTACGTGCTCCTAGGAATTATATGTGGGCTTGCTTCACTATACTTTACCCGATTAATAAATCATGTGGAAATCAAAATTAAAAAAGTAAAAAATTATATCGGACGAGGACTTACAGGAGGTATCCTTCTAGGATTAATCATTATTATTTTCCCTCCTATCTATGGAGAAGGTTATGATATCATAAAGGCGCTATTAACCAACAAAGAAATTGATATTTTAAACAACAACTTATTCTTATCAAATACTGCAAATATTCTCCTATTTGGTGCTTTTTTGTTAGGTGTTATTCTAATTAAACCTGTTGCATCTTCTCTTACAATTGGATCTGGCGGGAGTGGTGGAATATTTGCGCCATCTTTATTTTTAGGTGGTGTTACGGGATTTTTATCTGCTATTACGTTCAATTATTTAGCTGGATATGCTATTGTAAGTAACTCAAATTTTACCCTTGTTGGCATGTGCGGAGTGATGAGTGGAGTATTACATGCGCCTCTTACAGGTATATTCCTTATAGCTGAAATTACAAGTGGATATACACTATTTGTGCCTTTGATGATTGTTTCAGCTATTTCTTATTTAACCATTTCTTATTATGAAGAATATTCACTTTATACTAAAAATTTAATTGAGAGAGGTGATTACAGTCCATATGATAAAGACAAACAAGTATTAGGAATTATTCAACTTCATAAGTTAATCGAAACTGATCTTGTAACCATCGATCCAGATAAAAAACTCGAAGACCTTATACAGGTGGTTAGTAAATCCAAACGTAATATATATCCGGTGGTAAATAATCAGGAGGAACTAATGGGAATCATTACGTTGGATGACATAAGAGGAATCATGTTTGATTATAAAGCAAGGGAAACCACATATATTCGAAATCTTATGCATAGCCCCCCTGATAGGGTGGATTTTAATGATAATATGCAAACTGTAATGCGTAAATTTGAAAAAACCGGTGCGTGGAACCTGCCCGTTATCGATGAAGGAAAGTATAAAGGTTTTCTTTCAAAATCGACAATTTTTAACGCCTACAGAAATAATTTAAGAAGAAAAAAATTCGTGTAAAAACATTAAATTCTAAAAATATTTTTTGTTGATTTTTTGGTTTTTTAATTTTTTGATTTTAGTCTACATTATTTTATAAAATTGACAACAATACTATAACTTTATCATACTGAGGAAGTTATCCACAGTTATTTAATTTAATTGCTAAAATGCAAACTATTGATAATCAACTGCTTAGATTAAAGTAGAAAAAAAATGTGGATAAGTTTGATAAAATGTGGATAAAAATCTTGACTTTCTAGTATTTATTTATATAAAGCTTAAATCATTTATTTTTTATCTCAAGTTAGATATTTTCTTACAAAAATTAAATGAACATTTTTTAATTTATAAAGAAAAAATTAAACATCTTTTCTGGTAATTTTATTGCTGAGTCAAATTCCATATTTTTAGGTAAATATATTATTGATGGCAAGAAAACTATTGCAACTCAGAATTTTTTTTGCCACTGGTTTTATCAGTTGGTTCGTTATGACTGCAATGATTCTTGTCATGTCATTTGCCAGGGCAAATCAAATTTCACACGGACTGCATGAGGTTTTACCCGACATTTTTTTTATTCTGTTTTTTCTTTCTGTTTTTTCTTTTTATAAGGTAAGATTGGGGAGATCTCGTGATGCCAATCTCCAGGAACTCTTATGGAGAATTTTTGTGACAGGTCTAATAGCTACCATTGCGTCGTTAATATTATCCCCCATTGAAAACTTATTTGTCAGTCACAGTAGAAGTGGTGAAAATCCATTGGTTACAAACCTCATCTATAATATTAATGTTGGATTGATAACTGCCTTTTTTATTTCAACATTTATTGTTTGGGAGAAATTTATATTCTATCAAAAATCTAAAAGGCTAATAATTACCTGGAGGATATTTGTCTATTTTCTTTTTGCAACTTTGTTTTTTACTTTTTTTAAGCTTTCTATTTTCGATCCTTATTATCTCTCAATCTTAGGTATTATTTTTATTGGAAGTGTCTATTTCTCTGCCAATTTAAAATGGGTAGCTTATCTTAATTTCAAACAAAAATGGAAAAGTATTTTACTCTTTGTGCTTATTATCGTATATCAGTTTTACTTTATTCATTTTATGTATATTAATCAAGCAGATATTCTGATATTCAATGCAATACAGAATATTACGATTGATAGTCTCTTCATTTTCATATTTCTATATGCTTTTATTTCCGTACTTGTTATCTTATTCAATCTTCCAACATCTTCTGTTTTTGAGAAGAAATTAGAAGAGATCATTAATTTTCAGCGCCTGAGCCAGTCAAGAAACACCGGTAAAAATGAACAGGAGGTCTATGAAATCCTTTTGGAAAGTTCTATAAGTGCTGTACTGGCGGATGCAGCCTGGCTTGAAAAAAATCAGAGCAAATCGGGAGAATCTTCCAGATTAACCTATAAAATAAAAGAAGAAGATATAAGTGGATTAACTCAAATAATTTCGAAAAGTAAAACTAAAAAAATTGCCAGTTCAGATCCCATTAAAAACTTGAAAAGTGATAGATATATTGCAACGTTGAAGAATAATCGATTCAAATCAGTACTTGTTTTCCCAATATTCATTCAAAATGAGATCGTTGGATCACTTATTTTACTGAAAGAGATATCAGATGGGTTTAATGAAGAGATGATTAATATTATCAGAACCTTTGTTAATCAGGCAGCTATTTCAATTGAAAATTTCAAACTTATAGATTCCGCTTTAGAAAATGAACGATATATTAAAGAATTGAATATCGCGAAGACGGTTCAGAGGAGCTTATTACCAACTCACCTTGATCATAGTGGTTTTTTCGATATTGTGGCCTATTCAAAATCTGCGGACGAGGTCGGAGGTGATTATTATGATATTTATAAAGTAGATGAGAATAGAACCATCGTAATTATAGGAGATGTTTCCGGAAAAGGAACATCGGCGGCTTTCCATATGTCTCAATTGAAAGGTATTTTTCACAGTCTAGTTCAATTGAATTTATCCTCACGTGAATTTATGGTTTATGCTAATAAAGCCCTCGCTCAAGGATTGGATAAAAATTCGTTCATAACAGCTTCTATTTATAATATTGATAGACATTCACGGACAATAGAATTCTGCCGGGCAGGTCATTGTCCCTCACTTTTTTTAAAAAAGGATTCAAAAGAGCCTACTTATTTCTTGGGGAAAGGTCTGGGTCTTGGAATTTTGAGAAACAATGAATTTCAGGAATACGTTAACAATGATAGGATCAAATTTAATGCAGGAGATTTACTTATTTTATTTACAGATGGTATCACAGAAGCAAGGAATATCCAAGGAAAAGAATTCGGATATGATCGATTAAAAAAACTTGTATTAAAAAATGCCGATAATTCACCTGAAGGAATGAAAAATGAAATAATAGGTGCCTTATATGATCATTGCGAATCAAAGGCACCTGATGATGATTATACATTGATAATAATTAAGTTCAGTAAAAAAATTTAAACCAAGATTTTTTTATAGCGTTATATACCATGATAACAATTCAAACAGAACAAGAAGACGATTTTTATATAATAAAAGTTATTGGCGAAGTTGACGCAAGTTCGTCCATTCATCTGGATAATAAAATTGGTGAAGTTATTAAATCACATAAAAAAATACTTGTTGACTGTCACAATCTGAAATATATATCCTCTGCTGGATTAGGTGTTTTTATGTCATATATAAATGAAATGGAGGAAAGTGAAATAAAAATGGTTTTATTTGCACTGAGTCAAAAAGTTAGAAATGTATTTCAGATACTAGGATTAGATCAATTAATTAATATGGTTGAGTCAAAGGAGGAAGCAAAGAAACTAGTGAATGCGGTATAATTACAAGGTCCCCTGTCAAAAGAAAAGACTGGTTGAAATAAGGTATTTTATCAATGATGTCTTAAAAAAACATCTTGATTCCGAAATTGATATAAACTCTCTGGTACTTGCTGTAGATGAGGTTTGTGCAAACTTGATGATTCATTCGCATCAATGTAATCCAAAAAAATGTATTGAATTACTAGTTAATATCGAAGACGACGAAATTATTTTTGAAATCAGGGATACTGGTAATGGATTTAACTATAAAGAATACAAAGAACCTTCTATTGAAGAGATTATAATTGAAAAGAAGAAAGGTGGCCTTGGATTAATGTTAGTGAGACGAATTATGGATCATATTGAATATATCGAAAATAAGAACAGTAACATCTATAGATTAAAGAAAAGATTAGATATCCATTAACTGCCCAAATACTTCAACCTCTATCCTTTTTCACTTAAAAATTTTACGTAAACTTGCACGGATTATTCTTAAAGCAGTTAATTCATGAGAAGCTACCTTCTGTTTTTCTTGTTCATCACTTTTTCGGGTTGTTTCATCCATTCATCTAAAAATATATCCGATAATTATATTTTTAAAATTGAAGATAAACCTGTTTTAGAAGAGGAATTTTTATATAACCTGAATAAAAACACCTATGATAATGATTCAATTGTCCAGCAGGAAGAGATTGAAGAATATCTGGATTTATATATTAATTTTAAGTTAAAGGTATTTGAAGCACGTCAATTTGGATACGATACTACTAGTTCTTATAAAAATGAATTTAACAAATATAAAAATCAGTTGACAGAATCCTTCATGAAGGATGATTCTATAATTAATGAATTAGTAAAAGAAGCTTATGAACATCTTCAATTTGAAATCAATGCATCACATATTTTGATTAAGGTAGAAAATTTTGCCAATCCAAAAGACACACTGACAGCATTTAAAAAGATTAAAAAAATATATGAATTAGCAAATTCGGGCCGTGATTTTTATGAACTTACAATTGAATTCTCTGAAGATCCTTCCGTAAAAATGAATAACGGAAATCTTGGGTATTTTACAGGACTTCAAATGGTATATCCCTTTGAGATAGCTGCATATCGTACAGCACTTGGTCAAATTTCCAACCCATTTAAAACAAGATTCGGTTATCACATCCTGAAGGTACACGATAAAAGACCAACTCAAGGAAAAGTGCAGGTTGCACATATCATGCTTCGGTATGAAAATCATTCATCCCAGGAAGATTCCTTAATAATAAGGAACCAAATTTTCACTATTTATGATTCATTAAATTCGGGTGGGGATTGGGATTATTTTTGCAAAAAATATTCACAGGATGAAAATTCAAAAAATAATGGTGGAATATTACAACCATTCGAAACCGGAAGAATAATACCTGTTTTTTCCGAAACTGCATTCTCATTGAAAAATACCGGCGATATCAGCAGCCCTGTATCAACTCCGTATGGTTGGCATATTATTAAACTCGTATCTAAAATCCCACTTCAATCTTTTGATGAAATGAAGGATGAGTTAACCAACAAAGTTAAACAGGATTCACGTTCTAATATGAGCGAGAATTTATTGATTAAAAAACTAAAATCAGAAAATGAATATCATCTCAATGAATATAGCAAACGGCAACTTTTTGTATATGCAGATAGCAGTTTATTACTCGCTAAATGGGTCTATGATGGTACTGAATCATTTAATGATTCCATTTTATTCTCAATCAATAAGATTGATTACCGTGTGAAAGACTTTTTCCAGTTTGTGAAAACTACTCAAAGACAAAATAGAAATGCAGATCCTGCATATTATATGAATGAACTATTTAACGAATTTAGTAATCAAAAGATTATTGAGTACGAAAGGGATCACCTGGCAGAAAAGTATTTTGATTATAAAATGTTGGTAAAAGAATATGAGGAAGGAATTCTCTTGTTTGAGATTATGGATCAGAAAATATGGTCAAAGGCAGTTAAGGATACAGTTGGATTGGAAAGTTATTTTCATGAAAATATAGATAAATACCAATGGGGACCTCGGCTGAAAGCAATCATATATCGATCTCCTGATACTGCGATTATAAATAAAGTGCGAGAACTATTGCAAAAGCCCTACTATTATGTATCCAACGATTCTATTTCTTTTACATTCAATCAAAATAAAATCATTGAATCAGAGAAACTAAATCAAATTGATAGCTTATATAATTCCATATTACATGAAAATCAGAAATTTTTAGAATATAAAATAGCACAAGATATTGATAGTAGTGAAATTATTTCTTTTTTATATCAAAATGATTTTAAGATAGAAAAGTTCATCATAAATAGACATTTACAGAAAATAAATACCTTGAAAGTCGTATCTATATCGAAAAAAGACGTAGATCGATTTTTAAGTGATAAATCAGGAGTAAATTTGCACATTGAGTCAGGGATATATCAAAAAGGCGATCAAAATATAATAGATCTCGTTCACTGGCAACAAGGGATTTATGATCTATCCATTGAAGATGATGAATATATAGTTTATGTTGAAGAGGTGTTACCTCCAATGGATCAACAACTAGACGAAATAAAGGGAAAGGTGATATCTGATTACCAGAATTTTCTCGAAAAAAAATGGATTCAAGAATTGCGAGAAACATATGATATTCAAATTAATAACAAAGCTCTTGCGAAAATCATTCGGCAATTTGAAAAATATTAAACATATTGTTTTCATATCAATTGTGCTCTATTCATGTGATTTAATTGATTTCAAAGAAGGTGAAGCAGGAATTAATTTTAATGAAACACCCAGGTCTCAGCCTGTTGCCCGAGCTCATGACCAATATTTATATATATCCGATCTTGAAGGATTAATCCCTCCAGAGATTTCAAAATCCGACAGTTCAAATCTGATACAACGTTATATTAAAAGCTGGATTAACAAACAGCTTGTTATTTATGAAGCTTCTGATAAAATGGTATTGGATGAAGTCGATATTGAGCGAAAAGTACTGGATTATCGATATGCGTTATTAATTCATGAATATCAAAAGTTATTCATTAATGAAAAACTTGACCTTACAGTGTCTGATGAGGAAATAATAAAATATTATCAGGATCACAAGGACAATTTTGAACTCCGCCAGAATATCATTAAATGTCGTTATGTAAAACTTCCTCTCGAAGCCCCAAAAATGTCCATATTCAGAAGACTTTTCCAATCAAATGATGATAAACAACTGGAGGAACTGAGATCTTATTGTTATCAGTATGCTACTAAATTTCACTTGGACACTACTTGGGTAAATTTTGATGAAGTATTGGAAAATACTCCAATGGTTACTATCAATAATAAAGTACAGTTCCTTAGGAACAATCGTTATTATGAAACCAGAGATGATGTTTATATTTATTTTCTAAAAATTTTTGAATTTAAAATATCAGATGAAATTTCTCCTTTGGAATGGGTAAGTGATGACATCATTAAAATAATAATCAATAAAAGAAAGGTGAAATTAGCTAAGGAATTAGAAGAAGGAATTTATGATAGAGCTGAGAAAAATGACGATTTCGAAATATATACAAATTAGTTTTTTTATTATACTAGTCACACTTGCGGTAAATATATCAAAGGCTCAGTTTAGTAAGGGCCAAATGATTGATAAAATTATAGCAAAAGTGGACGATTATATCGTTCTCAAATCCGACCTCGATAAAGCTTATCTGGAATACGTTTCCCGTGGACGTGAAGGTGGTGAAGAGGTTCGATGTGGAATTTTTGAAAGTCTAGTAATCAATAAACTACTGGTTGCCAAGGCAGAAATTGATTCTGTAGAGATATTGGATGAAGAAGTCCAAATGAATCTTGATCAACGAATGAATATCATAATTTCTCAAATTGGATCACAACAGCAATTGGAAGAGTACTATGGGAAAACCGTTGAGGAGTTTCAGGCAGAATTGTTCAATGACATAAAGGAACAGATGTTAGCAGATAAAATGCAAAGGACGATTACAAGCGAAGTGAATATTACACCTTCCGAGGTAAAGAAATTTTTTAACCAAATTCCTGAAGATAGTTTACCTTTTCTATCCACCGAAGTTTCTATAGGACAAATAGTTAAAATTCCTGAAGTTGGTAAAAATCAGAAACAAAAGGCTAGGGAAAAAATATTAGAAATTCGTAATCGTATTGTAAACGGAATTGATAGAAGCAACGAATATGGAGGATGGACGATTAAAATTCAATCAAATAATCAATTAGAACTGATTGACAAAAATAATCAAACATACTCAGGCACATGGCTCTATGATGTCAATGCGCGATTATTTTCTATTGAGCTCAATGAAATTAGTTTTGCCTCCAATGAATTTCAGGCAACTTGGAAACTCCAAAAAAAAGAAAGTGATAGTATTAGGTTTGAGAATAACAATCTTGATAATTCCTCAAATTTTTATATTGTTAAAGAAGATAATACTAAAAAATCATCCCCGGTAATAACCCTGGATTTATTGACAGGGAATTGGCGGGTAGTCAAGTTTAATGGAAACGGGGAGGATTTTTCTGATCTAGCCAGAGAATTTTCCGATGATCCTGGATCTGCAAGATCAGGAGGTGATCTGGGTTATGCTTCCAGGGGGACTATGGTTCCTGAATTTGAGGCAGCAGCCATGCGAATGAAAGCTGGTGATATCTCTATGCCAATTGAAACAGATTTCGGTTATCACTTAATACAATTGATTGATAGACGTGGAAATGAATTTCATGCACGTCACATACTTATCCGACCGGATTTCTCTGAACTTGATTTTGAAGAAGCTGAAAGATTTCTGGATAGTTTGCGAACTTTAATCATAGAGGACAGTTTGATATTTGAAAAGGTAGCAAAAGAACATTCAGATGACAGTGAAAGCGCAGGTAATGGAGGATTTTTAGTAGATGCAACAGGATCTTCACGTGTTTCAGTTGAGGACCTTGATCCAGTAGTCTTTTTCACTATAGATACCATGGAAGTGGGTGATATTTCTAATCCTTTACGTTATCGAATGAGAGATGGGAAAGAAGCAGTCAGAATTTTGTTTAAAAAAGAAAAGGTAAGTCCCCATCAGGCAAATCTAAAAGATGATTATCAGAAAATTCAACTGGCTGCATTAAATGAAAAAAAACAATATGCACTTAACAACTGGTTTGATGAAGCTAAAAAAGAAGTTTTTATACAAATCGATGATGATTACAGATTTTGTAATATACTTGAGGAATGATATTAATAAGTCTTAAAATCCAGTAAAATCCCCCCTATGAAAGAATTCAAATCCGATGTTGAAGCTGCTGATAGTCTTTTTGAATCATATAAAAAATTAAGTGCTGAAATTGCAAAAATTGTTATAGGACAAAATGAAGTGATTAAACTTGTTTTAACCTCCATTTTTTGCCAGGGTCATAGCTTACTTGTTGGTGTTCCGGGTTTGGCAAAAACACTTTTGATTAAAACCATTTCCGAAGCCCTTCATCTCACTTTTAATCGCATACAGTTTACCCCTGACTTGATGCCGTCAGATATATTAGGTTCAGAAACTCTGGATATAAATCGGAATTTTCAATTTATCAAGGGCCCCGTTTTTGCAAATATAATTCTTGCGGATGAGATCAACCGAACACCTCCAAAGACGCAAGCTGCATTACTTGAATCTATGCAGGAATATTCTGTAACAATCGCCGGTGAATTTCACAAGCTTGATCGCCCATTTTTTGTGCTGGCCACACAAAATCCAATTGAGCAGGAAGGTACGTATCCCTTACCAGAGGCACAACTTGACCGCTTTATGTTTAATATCCTATTAGATTACCCTTCATTTGGACACGAAGTCGAAATAGTAAAAACTACGACGGCCTCAAATATTGTAAATATCGATAAAGTGATGGGAAAAGATGAAATTTTATTCTATCAGCAATTGATAAAAAAAGTACCTGTTACTGATAATGTGATTGAATATGCTGTAAATCTCGTTCATAAAACACGTCCAAAAACGCAAAATTCAGCTTCCATTTCCGACGAGTACCTGGAATGGGGTGCAGGACCAAGAGCTTCCCAGTTTCTTGTTACAGCATCAAAATGTAATGCGTTATTGAATGGGAAATATTCACCTGATATTGAAGATGTTAAGGAAATTGCAAAACCCACTCTTCGACATCGTATGTTAAGGAATTTCAAAGCAGAGGCGGAAGATATAACTGTTGATAAAATAATCGAAGAACTCCTTTAGGTTTATTTCCTAATAATTGTTTTAATTAAAATCACTGGTAATAGTAAGTAAACTATGATCCAGAAATGTCCTGTATTGTCTTAAGGGAATCTGTGCAGGTCCTCCGGTGGGAATCCCATCAAAACTAAAAGTAGAAGAGCAACAAGTATCGATCATAAACAAAGTAGATTCATCGACCTTAACATTTGCACAAGCATCAAAAGGTTGATACGTACAGTTTCTTTCGAAAGCCAGATATTCATTTGTTGACTTTCGATAAATGATAATGCCTCGCACACCGCCAGTAATATATACAAACCCACCCAAGTTATTCAATTGACTATATTCAAAATTGTTTAAGTTGATGGTCTCTTCGACAAAAACCTGGGGTATCAAATCAATCAGTGGATCTTCATTACACTGGTATTGAACACTTATAAAAAGTAGTAACAATATAACATGGAATGATTTTCGAGTGGTATTTTTCATCAGTATAAGGATGTAAATTGCCTTAAAAATCGTACATCGTTCTCTGTAAATAAACGAATATCCTTAATCTGATATTTTAGCATGGTGATCCTTTCTATACCCATTCCAAAAGCAAATCCGGTATATATTTCCGGGTCGATCTGATTAAATGAAAGCACATTCGGATCGATCATTCCAGCTCCCCCAATCTCGGTCCAGCCTGTATATTTACATATCGGACAACCCTTGCCAAAACAGATGAGGCATGAAATATCCAGCTCTGCACTGGGTTCGGTAAATGGGAAAAAGGAAGGCCTGAAACGAACTTTCGTGTCCTTACCAAACATCTCTCTCGCAAAATAAAATAAGGTTTGTTTTAGATCAACAAAACTTACATTCTCATCTACATAAAATCCTTCTACCTGATGAAAGATGCAATGAGCTCTCGCTGAGATGGCTTCATTTCGGAATACCCTGCCTGGCGATAGGGTTCGGATCGGTGGTTTTGTGTTTTCCATCACTCTTACCTGTACAGACGAGGTATGGGTACGCAAGGCAATATCAGGATCTTTCTGTATGAAAAACGTGTCTTGCATTTCCCTGGCAGGATGATTTTCCGGAAAGTTCAAAGCAGAAAAATTATGCCAGTCATCTTCGATTTCAGGACCTTCTGATACATTAAATCCTATTCTTTCGAATATTTTTATAATTTGTAGTTTGACAGAGGTTATTGGATGGACAGTACCAAGCGTATTTTGAACCGGTGGAAGGGACAAATCGAATCCTGTTTTCTTCGACGTTTCCTTTTTTGTTTCAAGATCTTTCACCAATAATTTAAACCTAGAATGTGCCAGATTTTTTAATTCATTCAATGATTGACCCACTGCCCTTTTTTCATCATTAGCAACAGTTTTAAATGCTTCAAATAATTGGGTCATTACACCTTTACGGCTAATAAATTTTAATCTGAAGGATTCTAACTGTTCCAAATCTGAAACGGTACTGTTTTTTATCTCATCCTTTATTGATTCTATTTTTTCGAGTAAATCCATTTTATGGATATCCTAATTTATTCTTTAAGGTTGTGTTTTATTCCAGGATGAGACAAAATTAAAATATTTTTAATTAAAAATAGCTAATGAAGGGCTTTGAACCTTTTGGAAAACGAAATAAGGTGGTACAATAGGATAAACTGTTTCATAAACCAGATAATATTGTTTTTAGGCATGATCCTTATGAATTAAGTTTTCAATAGATCAATTAATAAATAAAACAGGCTTATGAAACAGTATTTTATATTAAAATTGGAGATTATCCAATTAATTCTCTCTCATTAAGATAATTCAAAACGATATCCGTGCTTTCCTCCAGGGAATATTCGCTGGTATCGATTATAAGTTCAGCTTTCAGAGGTTCTTCATACGGAGCATCAATACCTGTAAATTCCTTGATTTCTCCTGCACGGGCCTTTTTATACAATCCTTTAGGATCACGGCTTTCAGCCACATCTAACGGTACTTTCACATATATTTCAATGAATCTCCCATCAGGAACCAATTCCCTTGCTTTATCTCTATCGGCTCTATAAGGTGATATGAATGCTGTCATAGCTATTACCCCTGCATCGGCAAACAGTTTTGACACCTCACCGATCCGTCGAATATTCTCTTCTCTATCCTCTGGAGAAAATCCAAGATTCTTATTTAAACCATGACGTATATTGTCTCCATCTAAAACATAACTAATATGCCCACTCTCAAATAATTTTTCTTCAACAGCATGGGCCAGGGTAGATTTCCCGGAACCGGATAAACCAGTGTACCAGATTACTATACCTTTCTGATTTAATAATCGTTCTCTATCTTCGTTAGTAATAGCACCTGCATGCCAGGTAATATTTGTCGCTTTTTGTTCTGTCATTTCTATTTATTTTATAAACTTTGATAATAATCCATTAGTATTTTACCAATTTCCGGCCGTGTAAATTCTTCAGGTGGCATTTCACCATTAGAAAGCATTTCACGTACCTTCGTTCCACTGATTAGTACACGGTCCTCCTTGCCATGAGGGCATGTTTTCATGGATGCCATTTCACCACATCCATGGCACCAGAATGTCCAATCAATATTTAATGGCTTGATATGTAAGGCATCCTCCGGAATCTCGTCAAAAATTTTCTGGGCATCAAACGGACCGTAATAACTTCCAACCCCGGCATGATCCCTTCCGATTATTAAATGGCTGCATCCAAAATTCTGTCGGAAAATAGCATGAAGTAATGCCTCTCTCGGACCACCATATCGCATTTCCATAGGGTATACCTTCAATACTACATTCTCTTTTACATAGTATTTGTCAATCAGTGTTGTATAACATTTCATCCTGATGTCTGCTGGAATATCTCCTGCCTTTAATTTACCTACAAGTGGATGAATGAGAATGCCATCACTTACCTCCATTGCAATTTTTGTGACGTATTCGTGCGATCTGTGAATCGGATTTCTAGTCTGAAAGCCTGCGATACGTATCCAATCATTTGCCTCAAAAATAGCCCGGGTCTCAGCAGGTCTTGCATAAAACTCCCCATACATCTCAGGATAAGGCCCTTCACTGAATACCTTCACAGGGCCGCCCAGGTAAACATCATGTTGAACATATATCTTTGCCACACCAGGATGCTGTTCATCCTCCGTTCCAAAAACATGTTTTGCTTCCAGTTTTTTATCATATGAATATTTTTCTTCCACTACCATTGAACCCATTAGTTCATTGCTTTCTTCATCAACCAAGGCAATCTCACTACCAATTTCAATGGAGTCTGCCTGATCAGATGGTGCTGAAAGAGTAATGGGTATCGGCCACATAGTACCATCTGTCATTTGTATATTTTTGACAACTCCATGATAATCCCTTTCTCTCATAAATCCATCGAGAGGACTGAAGGCTCCAATAGCCAGCATAATTAAATCGGAGGTTTCTCTTGAATTTAGCCTGACAACAGGAAATTCTTTTGCGTTATTTTTTGCTGCTTCCAATTGACTCCCTTCAAGTAGCAAAGGTTTTAATATTCCACCATGTGGTGGCACAAGTTTTGAAGACATATTATTAAATTTTGATTATTGAATTAAAAAATAAGCAAGGCAAAAATAATATAAAATTTAGATTTTATTAGATGATTCAAGGAAATTCATTAGTTTAGCTCCAAATTTTGCATTAAATGATTGATATTCAAAAGATAATTAAAATATCTGAGTTTGCAGGAAAAGAGATCCTAAAAATATATAATAACAAAGGCCTTTTTAACATCGTAGATTATAAATCCGACGATTCGCCTTTGACATTAGCTGATAAAAAATCCCATGAAATAATTGCCAAAAGCTTAATAGATCTTTATCCGAGTGTTCCATTATTATCTGAAGAAGGTAAAGAAATATCCTTTGAGAAAAGAAAAAATTGGCATCAATTCTGGTTGGTGGATCCATTGGATGGAACCAAGGAATTTATTAAACGGAACGGGGAATTTACAGTTAATATCGCCCTGATAGAAAATAACTTTCCTATCATGGGAGTGATCCATACCCCTGTAACTGGGATTACTTACTATGCATCAATGGGTAAAGGTGCTTATAAACTGATATACAATGAAAAAGTTCGAATGAATGGCCCGGAAAAAAAGGAAAAAAATCTTATTGCTGTAAGAAGCCGTTCACACGCATCCCCAGAGGAAGAAGAAGTCTTTAAAAAATATCTGGTTTCAGATTTTGTTTCTGTGGGAAGCTCTTTGAAGTTCTGTATGGTAGCTGAGGGAAAGGCTGATTTATATTATCGTCATGGCCCGACCATGGAATGGGATACAGCCGCGGGTCAGGCGATCGTGGAAGAGGTGGGATGTAAAATGACTTATATGAAAACCCAGGAGCGATTCAGTTATAATAAAGAATCACTATTAAATCCAGGGTTTTTGGTGAAGATAAAATAATTTGATAAGGCTAAATTGGCCTATTCAACAGTTCCCCGGTTCACCCTTTTTAAAAAATAACTCTGAAAAATTTTATATAGCTAATATCCTGAATGCAACTTGATAATTGAAGTTTTAGTAGGCATTATCATTCCTCCGAATAATTAAATTCAGGGTAAGGAAAATGATCTTAATATCGAATAATAAAGACCAATTTTCAACGTAAAACTTATCCAGTTTTACCCGGTTTTTCATAGATATGAGATTAGATGTTTCTCCACGATACCCTTTTGCCTGAGCCAGACCGGTTATCCCCGGTTTAACGGAATGCCTGAGCATGAACTTATCGATCTGGGGTTTATAATCAAAATTAAGTTGTAATGGATGAGGTCGGGGCCCTATCACTGACATATCTCCTAATAACACATTATAAAACTGAGGTATTTCATCCAAAGAAGTTATTCGAAGAAATTTGCCCAATCTTGTAATCCTGGGATCGTCCTTTGTGGCCTGTTTTGTATCAGCCTCTTCATTTTCTACCATAGTCCTGAACTTATAACAGACAAATGGCTTATTATCTTTCCCATGTCGTTTTTGTTTAAAAAAAGCAGGGCCTTTTGAATCTAATTTAATAAATAAGGCAATCAAAGGGACTATCCACCATAAAAATAAGGTAATCGTGAGAAAGGAAAATACAATGTCAAACGTTCTTTTAACAAATCTATTAAAGGGTTCATCAAGTGGCTGAGGGCGGAGTTTTAGTACAGGAATATAATCATATAATTGAACCTCCAGGCTTTTATATGGGAATCCCCTGAAATCGGGGATTATTTTCATCTTGATAAAATTATCCTCGGTAAATTCAATCAATCTTTTGATTTTGTCTGGATCTACATTGGGCAGGCAACAATATATCTCATCCACCCGGTTTTGCTTTATAAACTTTTGCACCTCATCTACCTTACCTTTTACCTGATTTCCAGAAAATTGATCATCAAAATAACCAAGGAACTTATATCCATGTTCCGGATGAAAGATGAAAAATTTCCTTAACTCTCGGGCCAATTCTCCATACCCCACGATCAATACATACCTGTAATTATACCCTATCCTGCGCCAGTATTTCATAAATAAAATAAAGGCTATATGAAAAATAGTTAATCCAAGGGCGGTTAAAAAATAGCTTTGAAAAACAAATAGTTTATAAAAATCCTGTCCTTTGATTCCAATGAAAGCAAATATCAGAATAAGGTATAAACCAAGCGCATTGATCAGGCGTCGTAGATGAACTTCAAAAGGTGTAGTTCGTGTTGTATCATGGATTTGAACAACAAACGCCGAAATGATCCATGCAATATTGAAAAAAAGCAGCAGTTCAAAATATTTGCTTTGGAGTAAGGTATAAAAACTGTTGAAAACAAGGAAATAACCTATAACGTAAAAAACATTGAGAAATATTAAATCCCCCGTAAGATTAATCTCTTTCTGATATGTAGAATACCTGAAATTGCCAGCCATTATCTGATAATGATGTGTTAAGTTACAAACAAGTATCTTTTAATCTTAAATTTTTCCAGGAAAATTCGAAATATAAACATTGGATTTCCTAAAAAATACCTGATAAATAATCTTCTTGGTTCATTTAGAAATCGATAAAACCATTCAAGCTTTAATCGATAATAAATATCCGGGGTCATTTTTGCCTCACCTGAAACATAATCAAATACGGCCCCTCCCGTCAAAGCAACATTGAATGTTAGTTGGGGATAATATTTAGCAAGGAATTTTTCCTGGATGGGCATACCCATTCCAAGGACTAAAATATTTGGTTTAACTTTCTTGAGAATCTTAGAAATTTCACCTATCTCAAATTCATCATTAAAATATCCATTTCTGTAACCTTCTATTCTTAATTTTGGGTATTTTATTTTTAGGATTTGAAATGCTTTATTGATTACTCTGTCTTCTGAACCAATGAGAAACCAACTGAGGCCTTCCGCTTGAGAATATTCTGCAAGATTCCATATCCATCTATTATATGTAATTTTATTGTAAATTTTATGCCCTAGAATTTTTGCTCCTAATCGAACACCATCACCATCACAAAAATTAATATAGGCATCATTTAAAAAATCCTTAAACCAAACATTGGAATGGGCTAGATTCATTGCATTTATATTGACATTTGTTATTATCTCTTTCCCTGCATTCTGACATATTTTATTAATCTCTTGATTTAATATGATTTCATTGATATTAGTTACCTTGACTCCTAATATCTCAACAAAATTTAAATCTTCCCTTTCATTCATTTAGAACTTTTCTTAAAGAATTATTAAAGTTTTTATTATATTCAATTGCATGAGTTGGATTTAAGAACACCTTTAAATTATTACTAAAGGATACGAGTTTAATACTTATTATATTTTTTTTCGGAAAATTCTTCTCAAAAAGGTCAATAATAACAGAACTGCCAAAATGTATGATTTTATTATAATCAAAATAATTTATTTTCTCAGCCTCCATTTTATGATCTAACACGATTGCTCCCTCAAAAATATCTTCATATTTATTCTCGTCTTCACTTGGATGACATTTTATATAAATTTTATAACCTTCCATTTTAGCAATATATATTATCTTTCTTAAGACTTTTCTCTCCGTCTCTACAGGTAAAAGTTTATATTCTGAAAAAGGAGAAGTAAAAATTAAAATTTCTTTATTTACACTTTTTTCAGTTTTTACGGAAGAATGGGCAGATTTTATCTTTTTATATTCAATTCCAGGAATTTTATTAGGTAATAATTCCGGGAAACGGGCATAAAGTATTTTTGTGCTTTTGTTTTTCCCAATATTGCCACGATATTCCAATTTGAAGTTTAATAAGATCGGTGTGATAAATGCATAAAGAAATGATAATATCTTATCTTGCCAGTTATATTGATAATAATAGGATAATCCTTCCTCTATTTCAATTATTGTAGGGTTATAGTATTTCATTTCATCGCGTAATACCTGTGGTAAAATTCCATGAAATGAAAATACAATTAATGAGCATGTATCAATATCCTTCAATTCAGTTAGTTCATCTCTAAAAAATATTTTCAATTTTCTTATAGTTTTTCTATAATGAAATATCTTCAGCGGATTATATAAAATTTCATAAAAATTAAAAGTAACAAAGGGGGCATTTCTAATTCTATGGTTGTGCTGTATTGTCTTATCTATATTGACAGACTTATTATTATAGAATATAATAGTTACATCGGAGGGATCTATAATTTCATTTTTTACTTTTTTAAACTGAATTAGATGAAAAGGAGTTAGTAATAAGACAATATTTATTTTCTTTTTAATGATGATAAATTCACTTTTCATTTATTATTTGTTTATTCATGTTAAGTGGTAAACGTAATATTAATTAATCGCTACGAAATAGTATTCGATTAAACATTAATAATGACAAACATTTAGTACAAAAAAATTGAATTTTAATTCGAACTGTTGGTCAAGATGCAGAATTTAGTATTACATAATCAAGAAATATGCTAATAATTTTTATAATATTTATTACTTAATTAGGCCCTTTTTTAGAATAAACTCTGCGATTTCCCAATCAAGTCTTTTATCGATATCAATCGAAAATATATCGTCCATTAAATATGCTTTTATCTTCTTTAAATCTCCAATTAAAAAATTGCCTATAGAATTACAGTTTAATAAATAAATTGCACCATTTATTTGATACACTTGAGGGCAATCCTGTCTTCTCGTAAAATGACCTTTTTTAGATTTTTCTAAGAATCCCTGATCATTTTCTTCGTATAAAACAAAATAGGGATTTGATTTTGTTTTGAATACACCAACTACCATATCTATTTCATCGTCATATAATTGCATGGCCTCTTTAATGTGGCTCCCTTTGCGAAAAGGAGATGTAGGTTGTAATATTGAAATCACATCATATCTTATTCCATGATTTAAATAAAAATCATAGGCATGCTTGACGACCTCTGATGTTGGAGCTTTATCATCCGAAATTTCTTTTGGACGAATGAATGGGACAGATAAACCGTAATCCTCAACTATGCTTTTTATTTTATCTGAATCTGTTGAGACACATATATCTTTATCTGACGCAACTTCTCTAGCTGCATCAATAGAATAATATATTAATCGTTTACCATGAAGCTTTTTAATATTTTTGTTTGGTATGTTTTTGGATCCACCTCTAGCCGGTATAATATGTAGGATTTTCATTACTCAGAATTTTATGTGTGCATAATCCTGATTTGCCTTTTCATAATCTTCCGGATTTCCAATATCTAACCAATATCCCCGCATGGGGTATGTGATCACCTTATTTCCGTTTTTAATAAGAAGTTCAATTAAATCCGTTGCATTAAAAAAATTATTATTAGGTATATGTCCAATTATTTCTCTCTTCATTATATATATACCTCCATTGGAATAGTATGTATAAGAAGGTTTTTCCTTAAAACTGTGAATTAATCCATTAGAAGTCTCAATAACTGCATATGGGATCTCCACTTTATAAGGTACAGATAACACAGAGATATCTGCTTTCTTTTCTAAAAAATCAATGAAAAAATCTTCATAATCCAGGTTAGTGAGAATATCTGAATTAGCAATTAAAATATAATTGTGTACTAAACTCTTAATTTCTTTAATAGAACCTATTGTGCCTAATGGCTTTTTTTCGTAGATGTAATTTATCTCCACATTCTTTTCAAGTCCGTCTCCAAGAAATTTTTCAATTTGTTCTCCCAAATAATGTAGCGATATCCAGAAATCATCAATCCCATATTCCATTAATCTATTTAGATTATGTTCAATTATTGTTTTATCACCAACTTTTAATAAGGGTTTAGGAATTTCATCCGTGAGCGGCCGCAATCTATTACCACGACCACCAGCCATGATTACCGCATCAAGAGGTAAATAGGATTTCAATTTCTTAAAATTTAAAATATTAATAACCTCCATATTACTATTCAACACAGGAATAATTGAAATATCTTGATTCCGAATGCTATTTATTTCTTGAATAGTATAATTGGATTTATTTATAAACCTGGGCTTCTTATTGACAAATTTTTCAATATTTTCATCAATTGAAATCCCTTTGATTAAACACCTTCTCACATCACCATCAGTCAGGGAACCAAGTAACCGCCCTTCCTCGTCAATTAAAAATAAAACGGCGTCAGAAGCTAAATGATCAAGTCTTTTAAGTGCCTCTTTTAAGATAATATCTTTACAAATTAAATGTTTTTTAAAATCCAGCATATGACATTAGATAGTTGATAATTTTATTTGAAGCACCTCCTTTATCATAAGGATTCTTAAAGGTAACTTTTTCTTGCTCTGACTCAATAAAACTAATTTTTTCAAGTATGTTATCCTTATCTATTTGACAATGAACCACATTCTCTCCACTTATTCTGCCTTTTTGTCTATCTCCCAAATTGATAACCCATTTTTTTAATGACCCCGCCTCAATTATCCCACTTGAAGAATTGCCAAGTAAAAAATTACAATATTTCATGCACGAAAAATATCCCAATGTTCCAAAATTTTCAATTATCTTGATTTTATCGTTTTTTATTTTTTTCAGATTTAGAAATTTTTGTCTGTAAATGTTGCCTTCAGTATCTGCGTTAGGCATTGTAATGATAATCTGATATTTATCAGATATTTGAATTAAAGTGTCATATAATATCTGTGCATATTTTTCATTCATCCCCAAAGCAACAGTCTCAGGATGCATAGTGAACAGAATACTTGGTTTGGTGATATCAATATTATATGTTGATTTAAAACTTTCCTCATCAAGTAATTTTACCTGCTTAAGGTTATCAATACTTAAAGCCCCAACTGTAACTACATGTTCGGCATTATCAAGCATTTTGGTAATCCTGTTACTATAAATCTCATTGCTTGTGAAATGGATCTTTGACATATGAGTTATAGAATGCCTGAATTTGTTATCAATTGCGCCCAAGGTTTCTTCCCCCCCGTGTATATGTGCTATGATTATATTATATGGAATTGAAGCTGAAACTGCTGAAAACATTTCAAACCGATCTCCTACAGCGATAACGATATCAAAATTATTTTTATTATTCGCCCAGAAATGAGCAAATTTCAATATCGTAAGTCCCATGGAAGTTGATATTCCTTCTTCAGAATCACTAAGGAGCAAACTATCAATTTTATGATCAATTGTAAAGCCATCCTTGATAATATCTTTCAATGTAAATCCATGGAATGGGGATAAATGTGTACCAAAAGCAATAATCTGAAATTTTATTTTATCCTCTTTATTCATTTCTTTGAGCAATGGAAGGTAAATCCCATAATCAGCTCTTGAACTTGTTAATATGCCTATTCTTAGTTTTGAATATCTTTCCATTGTAATTTTTGCCCAGGAAATAATTCATTTAATACTTTCTTTCCAAGTGTTTTTCTGTAATCCATCGGTGATATTCCATCTCCAGGCCGTAGCATGATCAGATCATTTAAATCTAGAATATCTCCTGGTCTTTTATGTTTAATAATGTAAATACTTTTTCTGGCAACTATTTTATTATTAATCTCAGATTTTGAAGGTACCTTTTCCCCTGAACCCATCGCTTTTTCAACATTTCTGATGGCATCAATCATTAATTTTAATTCATTAGGTTCCAGTGAAGCTTTATGATCAGGTCCAGGGAGTTTCCTGTCTAAGGTAAAATGCTTTTCAATGATACGTGCCCCGATCGCCACAGCGGCAATAGGTACCTCGATTCCCAATGTATGGTCACTGTATCCAACTCTTACATCAAATGTTTCAGAAATTGTTTTCATTGCACGCAGATTAACATCTTCCACCGGAGTTGGATATTGTGTATTACATTGTAATACGGAAATATTTTTTTTATGATAGCCTTTTTTAAAAAACACGTCCAAAGCAGATCTAATTTCAGCCATATCAGACATTCCTGTAGACAGGACAATAGGTTTATTGGTGGAGGCAATTTTTTCGAGATAGGGTAGATTAGTAATTTCTCCGGATGGAATTTTAAAAAATGGTATATCTAATTCGGTCAGTAAATCTATACTATCCAGATCAAAAGCTGTAGATAAAAACCTAATTTTATTTTTATGGCAAGTATTAATGAGTTCCTGGTGAGCTTTATAATCTAACTCATATTCTTTTAATATTTCGAATTGTTTCACCTTTTTAAATGAATTTAGATTCTCCTTTTGATAATCCGCCAAAACAGCTGTTGAGGTTACAAGTTTTTCCGTCTTAAATGTCTGAAACTTAACATAATCAGCACCTGAATAAGCAGCAACTCTGATCATTTCCTTTGCCAGGTTTAAATCCCCATTATGGTTAACCCCGGCTTCTGCTATAATTATTGTTTTAGTCATTTTAATAGTTTTTTGCAGGATTACCCACTAATGTTAAATTACTACCAAAAGATTTTGTAACAACCGTTCCGGCACCAACAATGGTTCTCTCCCCGATATTTATTCCTTGTTTCAAAACTGAATTACTGCCTATAAAAGACTCCTTATCAATTTTAATATTACCATTGAGGATAGCAGCAGTTGAAATTTGTACATGATCTCCTATTATACAATCATGCTCTACCAAAGCACCTGAATTTATGATGCAATTTTTTCCAATTTTTACACCTGCATTAATCAGGGCATGATGTAACACTACGGTACCACGCCCAATAAAAGAATGGCGAGAAACTCTGGCAAATGGGGATATAACAGTCACGAATTCGGCTCCTAATCTTTCTAGATTGTTATATGATTTCACTCTTAAAAGAGGCAGCTTTTCCTGTCCAATGGTGATTAAAAAAAAGGGGAATTCTTTGATGATTTCCGGTAATTGATCATCGGAAGCAATAATGGGATATCCATATACTTTGTCCCCAACTTGATCAGGAAGATCAATTAATCCCTTAATATCATATTTTCCTTCGCTTTCAATTACATCAATGACAGAATGACAATGTCCTCCTGCACCAATAAGGATAACAGGTCTCTTTTTCATTAATCAGAAATTACTGAACTTGGAATATTAACAATTCGATCCTCTAAATATAAAGATTCTTTTAGATCATCATGTATACACTGTTTGTAAAATGGTAATTTATTCATCAATGTCCAGATGGGTCTGGTCATAATCATTGATTGATTAGTTTTTTTAAGAAATTGATCCCTCTCCTTTTTATTTTCCAGTTCGATTGCCATTAACCAATAATTGGCTTTCGAATCCTTACTTTCTTTACGAAATTTAATACCTAAAGAATTAAAAAATTGATCATATCTCCCCGCCAAATCTCTTTTTTTATTAAGGAAATAATCCAGATTCTCAATTTGAGCGCATGCTAATGCTGCATTTATATTAGGCATTCTATAATTATATCCTAAATAATCATGATAGTAATCCCACGGGTGCGATTTTTTTGCTGTGGTTGAGAGATGCTTTCCCAGATCTGCCAGGCTATCATAATTAGTAACAATAGCTCCCCCACCTCCCGATGTAATGATTTTATTTCCATTTAAAGAGAATATTCCCATTGTGCCAAATCCTCCTGTATGCTTTCCCCGATAGTACGATCCCAGAGATTCAGCTGCGTCTTCAATAACAGGAATTTTACGCTTTTTACATATATTGACTATCGAAATAATATCACATGGAAATCCAAATGTATGCATTGGAACACATGCCGAAATTTTTCTACCAGTTTTTTTATTGTAGGTTCCATCATCTCTTAACTCTCCAAATTCGTCTAAAAATGCTAAAAGTGCGTCGGGAGATAGACCCATTGTATTTCTATCAACATCCAAAAAAACAGGATAAGCCCCCAAATAGGAAATTGCATTAGGGGTTGCAACAAACGTGAGGGCCTGTGTAATGACTTCAGTCTCTTTACTTACTCCTGAGAGCCGTAAAGCTAAATGGAGGGCAGAGGTTCCATTCACAATAGCAACTCCCCTTTTTGACTGAGCTATTTCCGCTATCATATCCTCAAATCGATCAACGAATGTACCAATAGATGAAACAAATGTGCTTTCTATTGCCTCATTAATATATTTCTTTTCATTCCCTTGAAAAAGAGGTTCATGTAATGGAATAAAACCTGCATTTTTTTTAAACTCTTCTCTAATATATGAGATTATTTTATCAAACATTTCTGTATTTGTCATCATCAGGATTTTTAATCAATCCTGATGATATGGCTTTATTTATTTGAAAAATTCCATCCGGTACTTTCATTTTAATATTAAATTTTAGCCTGTTCCTAATCTTATCAAAATTTACCCGATAATCCCTAGGATCTTCATCCTTTTTAACAAATTTTATTTTTGCATCCGGTATTTGTCTTGAAATTTCATCCACAATCATCTGTTTCGTATAGTTTTCTTCTGTATCACCAACATTAAATACTTCAAATGCGACCTGTTCATCATTTGATTCAATAACGTTTATTACGGAACGAGCCAAATCAATCACATGGCAGTAGGGTCTCCAAAACTGTTCCCCAAATACCACCAATTCCCGACCTAAGGCTATTTCCCTGGTGAATTCATTTACAGTTAAATCAAATCTCGGGCGAGATGATAATCCATATACCGTTGAAAATCTCAAACAAGTTGGTTTGCAAATATTGTTTTTATCTTGTTTTAAAAGAAATTGTTCAAATTGCACTTTTGTTTCAGCGTATAATGATACCGGAGCCAGAATTGATTCTTCATTCACATAGATATTAGAGTTCTTCATTTTCCCATAATTGCTGCAGGTAGAAGCAAAAACAAATCTTTTAACTCTATTTTTATTTGCTAAGTCATAAAAAACCTTACTGGCGTTAAGATTTGTTTCGAGTGCTATATCAGGTTGTTTTGCACAAGCTGGATCTCCAACTATTGCGGCGAGATGGGCAATTACATCAATGCCTTCCAGCACATTCAATAAATCCTGCTGTTTGCGTATATCTCCCTTATAAAATTCAAAATTTGAATTGTTTAATAAATCAACGATAGATTCTCCCCCATATAAAAGATTATCTATTACACGAACCTGATAATTTCTCTCTAACAATAATCTTACTAAAACGGAGCCTATATAACCAGCTCCTCCACTTACTAAAACTTTCATAGAAAATGTTTATTTAAAAAAAATTAAAATGTATGCAGGCAAAGTTAAGTCATGGTGGATATTATTTCTGAACAATTCAACAAAAAGTTATATAGTTATTCTTGGTAATAGAACTTTATTACATGTAAGGTAGATACATTATCTATTCAAGTGTGAGATCATCCATTAATCTTTTATATCTGAGAATATGCTTTCCCCTTGAAAAATTCGCCCAATATCGGATATTGGCTTGAATCACCAGATTTTCTGAAAATGTTTTATCAAGGTAAATTTCCTCTAAAAGATTTATCATTAAATCTGGATCTTCAATCGGAAATAAGAGGCCATGCTTTCTATCCATGATGAGTTCAGGAATTCCATCCACATCACTTGCTATGATAGGAGTTTTAAGGATCATTGATTCTAAAATCACCCTTGGCATCGCTTCAGCACGAGATGGAAAAAGAAGCAAGTCCGAAGCATACAAATATTCCAATGCATTCTTTCTTTCTCCCATAAAATGTATTTTCTTTTTGATCCCCAATTCTTCTATCCGCTTTAGGATCTTCGAGTAATAAGGCTCTATTTTCTTCCCAATAAAATAGATTTCGAGGTTCCGTATTTTATTAATGATCTCTGGAATCTTTTCAATTAAAATATCATGCCCTTTTCTATATTGAACACTGGCGATATAAACTACATTATAACTTTGGGTATTCAATCCTACTCGGGATTTATAATAATTCTTATCTTTTTGGAGGATAATACGAATCCTCTCCTCTTCACAACAGTTCGGGATGTATAAATGATGAATGTTCTTCAACTCCTCATATTCTATCCATTTTTTCTTTACAATATTAGATACGTGAATAAGGATATCATACTTCTTCAGGATATTAAGAATATCGTAAGTGTTATGTTTTACTCCCGGAATACCAAAAGATTTCGGACTGCCCCTGAAAATATTTATTTTCTTCCCCTTATAATCATTGTCAAGTTCTTCGAGAAGCTGATGCCCACCCAAAGAATTAACTATTATTAGATCAATACCTTTCAAATCGATTTCCTTGGCTTTTATAAAAAAATTGATCAATGAATAGTAAATAAATTTCACAATCAATTTAATAGTAAATTTATCTGGGAAAAGGAGATTTCTTTTAATACGTACCCAGTTTATTTTATTGATATCCAATGGGCTAAAGATATTTCTATCAAGATTTGTTATTGAGCTATAAGAAACAACCTTTATTTTGTTACCAGCTTTAATTAAGCTGATTAAAACATCAGAAGCTGATTTATTAGCCCCATTTTTATTGTTGAATTCTTCTGAAATATATAATATGTTATTCTTTTTTCTCACTAATTTTAATTATGGGAGCTAAAATGATAACGGAAATTATCGAAATAAAATAATTATCGAATCCAGGAAATATTGTAAATGACGAAATAATAAGAACTAAAATCACAGACAATCCAAATAAAAAATGCTCATTGTTTTCTTGAAAATATCTTTTGAGTAAAAAAATGCCTAAGTAAAATAAAACAGTAAAAAAAGAAATTACTCCTAGTAATCCAAAATCGTAAAAAACATTTAGGAAGGTTGTATTTGCTGTAGTAACTAAACTCAAATCAAACAGTTTTTGGATATCATATTTATATAAATACCCAATTTCAAAAGTATTATAGCCATGCCCGAATAACAATTTAATATTATTATACAAAGTACTTTTTTCAATAATATCAAAAAAAACTTCAATTTTATTATTTTTAAGAATCCCAAATTCAACTAGTTCGTTGATCCTCCTAATAGCATATGCCATCTGTTCTTGTATTTGTGGAAATAGTAAAGGGGAAATAATTAAAAAAGCTATAATAAAAATTAACGGGAGAATTAATAATAATAGATTATTTGAGGTTCTATTTTTTATATACTTAATAGTCTGAATTAAAAATCCAACTGTAACAAGAATAGCAGCTTGCACTCCTGATTGGGCCAGAAAAATTATTAAAAAAAGCAAAAATAATTTTATGGTTGTTTTTATTCTATAATTAAAAAATGAAAAATAATATAAAAGGGAGAAACTCAATAAATAAACCAATTGAGTCGCTGTGGAGGTAGTGCCAACAATATAATCTCCATTATAGATGCCATTCGGAGAAATTATATAAAAAATGGCTCCGATAACGATGATCCCTTGAAACGGCCCAATTAAAAAGGACGTATTCTTTATTTGATTGATACAATTTTTATACGTTAAGGGCAATGTTAGATATAACAATATACCAGCTGGGATGATAGAAAACTTTACGAAAGCAACAAATAGGTATACTAAATTGAATTGAACAAAAAATAAGTTCTGAATTAATAGAAAGAGAAAGTTAGCAATAATGACCAACAATAAAAATAATTCAATTCCCTTAAAAGTTCGTTTAGGAATTGTAAGTATGAACAGAATAATAAATAAAAAAGGAACAAGGATTGTTACATAAGGATCACTCTCAAGTTCTAAACCATAATATCTTATGTTAAAAAAATGAAACAAGTAATTTTCCATACGGATTGTTTTATCATTATGAAAAAAACTCATTAAAACAACCGTAAATAAAATGACACTCATAAAGGACAATCTATCCCTGTAAAAGATATAAAGCAAAAAGAAAAATATGATGGGCAAACCAATGATTTCGATACGAAATAACAATATCAAAATTGTAATTAGAAATCCCTTTAATAATGTAAAAGGATTGATTTTATCGCCATAATAAATATTAGCACTCATCTTTTAAGAGAGTTAAATATTCAGTCATAACTATTTTCGCTAAATACGAATATGTCCTATATTTCAGAATATATTTTTGACCAATCTTGCCGATTTCCCTTAACCTTCCTTTTAATGAAAAAGCCTGTAAAATCGTTTGAGCAAAATTCTCTTCATCATAATTAGTTAAAAATCCCCCTTGACTCTCATTCAAAACCTCTGCCTGATCAGGTATTTCTCTATTTGCTACTACAGGTGTTCCGAGCCCCAAACTTTCTACCACTTTTGTGGGTGATGATACCATGTAGTTCTTTGAAGGTGGAATTGGAGAAAGTGTCAAATCAATTGATTTTATTAAATATGATAAATCAACCTGACCCAAGCTTCCAGTAAACATTACATATCGATCAATATTAAGTTTTTTTGCATAATTCTTTAAGTCATCAATGTCACTTCCTGTTCCCCCTGCCATAACAAGAATAACATTGGGTTCTTTCATAAGAATCATTTTAAACACCCTAAATAAAAAAGAGAGTCTTCTGGGAGTATCCATTGCTCCAAAATATAATAATGTAGTTTTCCCCACCCACATTTTATTCCATTTATGATTCCCATATTGGTCCTCGTCAAGGAGATGGTTGTCAAATCCCATTGGAATAGAAATAATTTTGGTTTTATTAATTCCATCCGCTATTAACTGGTCAGTAAAACTTTTACTCTTGGTAATTACCAGGTGAGCATGGTTCAATAAGTACTTATAGCATCTTTTCTTTAACTTATAATAAGGAACTCTAACCCAGGAAAATTTCATTTTTCCCAATTTGGCAAATTCCAATGCATGGTCTTCACTAGGAAAGGATCTTAGAAAAATAAATTTTTTTTTGTAAATAAAAGATACCAAAAGACCAATAAAGCCAGCGGTAAAGTCATTACGAACCTGAATGATTTCAATATGTTCCTTTCGAATTATTTTCAATAAGATGAAAAATAATTCATATTCGAATCTGATTCTTTTGAATGAAATTACTCGTCTATAATATATATTCCCCTTTAGATGATTATGCTTATTGATCAATAAGAAAATTGTTTCGGTACCCAGTTTTAAAAATTCTTTCCCAAAAATAATTCTTTCGGCTGGTCTAATTAGGGAAAACTCTTTTACTATATCAATGTGTAGCAACTTGAGATTTGCCATTTGATTAGGGAAGGATCGCATCAATGAATAATGATTTATATCGCCTCAGGGAAATATAGATTACAGATAGTATGCTCCCCATCATAAAAAAACCAATGACCATTAAAATTCTTCTCGGCTTTGATTTTTTTAATGGATACTTAACAGGTTCTATCACTTGAAAAATTGGAGTCCGTCTCTGTTTCTGTATTTTAGCTTGCTCAAATTGTTGAGAAAGTGTATTATATAATCCAAACTTAAGATTGTAATTCGATTCAAGTTCTCTTTTGCGTGAGCTTGCTAATGCAGTAGATAAATTTAAATTCTCATCCTCGAATTTTGCCAATTTGTATTGCGCCGCTTGAAATTCGTTTTGAGCTTCCTCTAATCTTCTTTCAATAAAGTTTAATTCCTCATTGAGCTGCTCCGTTTTATAATTAATAACATATTCCGTAAGGTTTTTAATCACGAGTATAGAGATTTCTGTGGCAGCTTTTGGATCTGGAAATTCAATATACAAGGTGATTACTCCAGATTCATCATCCACATAGACAAGAATCCTTTCCTTCAAAGATGAAATTAGTTTTTCATGCCTGCGATCCATAATAATTATATTATCTGAGCTTTTTTCATCATCCTTCAAATATCCTGATTCATCTTTCCGAAAAAGACTCAGGATAAAAAAGGGAAGTTCAACTGTATATTCAGTCATGAAATTCAAAGGTGATTTTTTCTTTATTTCTGTAAAGAAATCAAAAACAGTTGCTGTGGTATCATATTTGATAAATTCTACATTAGATTCCAATATTTCAAGCATAAATGGTGTACTATGTACGATCTGGGGATATAAATCCGGACTTAAAAGCCGATCCTGACCTAAATTAAGATTTATGCCTGCCAATCCTCCAAAGGTTTTTAAAAGATCATTTGCATTTCCAGTTACATCAGAAAGTGTAGGTAAGAGAGATGTTTCTACTTGATACTCCTTTTGTCCAGTAATTGCGAAAAAAAATCCGAAAATCGTTGCAATGATTGTCGCTCTGATTATTAATTTTTTATTGCTTAATAAAAAATATAAATACTCTTTTAAGTTTAAAGCTCTTTTTTTTCCCATGGTTCATCAAGCAAAGGTTATTTATCGGAGAATGATATTTGATAAATATGTAAATTTATTATATTTCTCTGCCTATAAAATTGGCTTCAAATTTATCAAAAAAAAACAGATATTCATGGGAATAACAAAATTGATGCAAATGGTTCTTTCAGAATCGAATAAACACTAAAAATGAAAAATCTATATTATTCCATAAGTATTGGCATGATAATTATAGCCTCGGCGTGTTCCGATTCTCCTGAAACGACAAACCTTATCATCTCAGATTTTGAATACGATGTTGAAATCAGAGATAAATTTAAAAATTACCGGTCAAGGGAAGAAACATTGGAAATGTACAAGAATCTATTCGACAGATATAACAATGCTACATATGAAGTAATCGGGCAAAGTTTGGAAGGAAGGGATATATGGCTCTTCAAAGTTGGAAATAATACTGTTAACTCAGGAAAAGTAATGATTGATGGAAGTACCCATGGTATGGAAGATTCTGGGACTGAAATATGTTTTCTATTTGCCGAATGGCTTTTGGAAAGTAATGATTCACTGGCTTTAGATATACTACAAAATAATTTACTCTTACTCATTCCAATTTTGAATATGGATAATTATGGTCAAGCAAGACAGAACAAAAGACGAAATTACCTGCTGGAAGAAAGATTAATAGAGGTACCCTTTGGAGTCGATCTTAATAGAAATGCTCCAAGTGGCTTTGGAAGAAGCGGAAGTCATAATCCGAACAACAATTACGAATACAGGGGCCTATATGCAGGTAGCGAACCTGAGACTAATGCATATATCAATGCTTTGGATCTCTATCAGCCAGATATTTATGTGAATTCCCATACCGGCAATGAGTATTTATCCAATATAAATCCAGCATTAAAACATGACATGTTTATTAAAGTGATGGATTATTATGATCTATTCAGGAAGAAAAATAATATTGAATATCGATACAGGGTACTTGAAAGAATTCGAGGAGGTATGATTGCTCATGAAGCTTGGAGTCGAAATTCATCGGCCTGGCTGGTTGAATTTGTGCACTGGGATCACCTTCCAGCTGATTACGTTGATTTCAGGGAAATCTGGTATAATCGTGCATTTCCGTTTTTACTTGCTATCTCTTATGCTTCGAGATAATAATAACAGAAGAATAATTTATAATTAGATTTTTAGCCCAGCCTTTAAATGAATTTCAAGTGAGGTTAACAGTAATAATTCTTTCGACAAATCAGCCTTCGAATTTAGAAACTTGACCCAGATTTTTTCTGGATTTATCCAATCAATAATATTCCTAGCTTGTAAGTCCATAATGTTTTTATAAACAATATTTTGATACCCTGAATTATTTCTAATCATATGATTAAAATCAACATAATTAATATTTGGATTTATAAAAATGGGGAAATAATTATTGATTATGTTTTTTACTTTGAGGTAACTTTTGCGAGCTTTAATTAATAATTTATTCGCATTAAGCGGTAATCCAAAATTTGTCTTTGTAGGAAATGCAAAAAAATTTGGAAAAGCTTTTAAAAACATCTTTTTATATAAATATTGATCTTCAAGGTATATATTATCAATTGATAGTGCAAAATTACTTAAATCTGAATTTGTAAATAAAAGTTTATACTTAAATCCATTAATTAAAACGTGTGGGGCAATGAATTTTAATTGACGATTTAATAAATCAATTACATGTTCAAGAACAAGTACATTTTTTAAATTTTCGTCATAATCTACATATCTGAAAAAGTCTTCCTCCTTGAGGCTGGTCAGATCCATATTCTGGGTAAAGTAGTTTTCTTTAAAGGAATTTTGTATTGCATCATACCAATCCCTTGCTTTGAATTTATGTGTATGTCTTCCAAAAAATACATCTATTATTGTTCCTGACCAGATATTGAAATCTGAATATAGATTTTCTAGAACTGACAAAGGTGGGTGATGAAATAAGACAGTTTGATGATAAATTCTTTTTGAAATTTCCAGTAATTCTTCCATCGTATAATTGTAATTTACTAATGGAACCCTTGTATGTTTAGTACCAACTATTTCGGCAATTTCATTTCCAATGTCATAATCAAAGGTATCTGGAGAACCGAAAGTATAAGTATTGATATTACTGGCCTCAGTAAATTCAAGCAGTGTAGCGAGAATTGCACGACTATCCAATCCTCCACTTAAAGGAACAACATGCTTTTGATTTAATTCAAAAATTGATTCAATCGTTTTTTTCCACAATCGAATTCCCTCATCTATTAATTCATTTTCTGCTAAATTTTTAAACTTTGATTTATCAATTCTTGAAAGATCAATTGTATATCTAGGATTCCGGAAATTTAGAAAATATCCAAATTTTAAAAATGAATTTAAGTTGATATTATCCATATGAACACATTGTGGGTTTTCAAATATTGTGATAGATGAAGATTTTCAATCCCGATTTAATATTACTATTTTACTTTAATATAGACCATAGCCAGACGGGAAAAAGTTGATAGAATAATATATATTAAAAATGAACATGCAGAGCCAATAATCCCAAAATATTTCGTAAGAAAAAACAACATTAAAAGATATGTGATAGCGTTGATTATATTAATTTTCAGGGCAATGTATTCGAGTTCAAAGGCTAACATCAATGGTTGTGCATAAGAAAATACCAATCCAAGTAGTAATCCTACTACATAAACATATAGAGCATTTATTCCCTCCAGGTATGCTGTTGAAAATAATAATGTTATAAAGAATTCTCCAAATAATATCAATCCGATAAATACTATGGCGGAAAACAAAAACGATATGAGTGTATATTTTTTCAAGGAAGAAAAAAGAGCAACACTTTTCTTTTTATTTACTAAATCAACAATATCAGGATATATAACATGATAAATGGGATCAGAGATTGCGCCCATAGCTTGCGAGCTCATTTTAATTATTCTATAAATTCCGGATGCTTCTAAATTGATTAGAGAACTAATCAGTACCTGATCGATATGTTTGGATATTTTATTTATAGTACCATTTAAATTCGTATTGATCACAAATTTTAATACCCTTTTTTCCTTTCTTAAAAAATCAAATATGTCTCCAAGCTGAAATAAATTTAACCTAATTCCATTTCGTTTTAAGGTGTAAAATGAAAAAAACTGAAGAAGAATATCTGCAGATATGTGCTGAATTGCATATATAATTAATAATGTATCTGTTGAAAGTTTATGATTGGATAAAAAATAAATTACCAAGATCAATTTTAATACGTATGAAATTAGACTTTGTAGAGAAAAATAGAGGTATTTATTAAATATCCTTAATATAGCCGTTGGGGTACCGACCATTCTTGTTAACAGTATTAATGAATATAGTTTAACATCAATAGATTCTATATCAAGTGATAAAAAGCCAATAATAAAATCTATAGTAAAATATAAAAATACCAAGGCCAGAATTGAACCGATAATATCTAGAATGATTCCACTTAAAATTATTTTATGTTTGTCTTTGATCGAAAAATACTTAATTACGGCTTGCCAAGATTGAAAATTAAAAAGGGCATCATATAAATATATAATAGTTTCGATTGTAATAACATACCCAAAATCTCTCACTGAGACATTCTTGGTAATTAACATTACAGAAAAAATATTAATTACGATACCAGAACTATTACCAAGGAAAAGAATTGAGGACTTTTTGAAAAGTGATGTAAGCAAATACTCTTTTTTATAAGTTTAGTAATTGGTTTGGTTTAAATCCAATTATCTTCAATTAATCAATCTTTCAATCACCAAAGCAAAAGTTGCAACACTCGTACTCAACGCAATCCAGGCCTGAGCGGACAAAGGCTGCCTTTCTGGTTTACTGGGTACAATAATTTCGGTACCAGGTTCGATCTTTGGGTAATTATTTACCCAGAAAAATCCTTTTCTAGTCCTGTCAACAGATCCATTCGGGTAGATCACATAGGTCTTACTCTTTTTTGCTTTATCCGTAAATCCACCCGCCTGTGCGAGATAATCTTTAAATCTAAATTTATCGTCATAGCGTACCGTAATGGGATATAATAATTCCCCACGTAACCTGACTGTTTCCAATTGCTTTGGTACTGAAATAATATCTCCATCCTGTAAAATTATATCATACTTTGATCCTGGATTTTTCAAAATCTCCTCCAAATTTATCCCAATCGTCTCAAATCTTTTTATATCAATATCGACAAGGGTGGTATCCTGCTGCTGAAGTTCTTCGAGGCGTTCTCTTCGCTGTCGCACTCCTTCTCGACTTATTTCCGCTTCTTCTCTACCCATATAGGTTTCTGCCTTCCTCTCTAGATCCGCCAGACGATGAGACCGCAGCTTTTCAGATTCTGTCAGTTCCAGGTCATCAGAATAAGAATATTTTTCTTGCAGTTGCGCCCTTATGTTCAGCAAGTCCTTATAACGATTTTCAATTTCCGAAGGGGCCTCATAAAATTCAGTCCGCCGAATCAGCGTTGCTCCACGAATGTACCCTTCATCTGTAATACCACCTGCCCTTTGGATCATATCGGATATTCGCTCATCCTTTTTCTCCAATACATACTCCCCAGGTAGGAGGACTTCACCTTCTACCTTGATTTTAATTGGAGCCTGGTAAGCAGGCGATTTCCTGATATACACATTATCAAAAGGCCTCAATATAAACCGTTCATCTTCATTTTTTATACTGAGATCACTATTTAATGAAAAATTATAAATTTCGGCAATCTGGCCGGTGGATTCACCGTCGCCAACATCCCTAATCCTTCTAGCCACTTCAATTGTATTGATGTCTGCAGATTCCAGCAAGCCCCCTGCTTCTAGGATCATGTCTTCGACAGTCATTCCTTCCATAAAAGGATAGTTCCCAGGACCACGAACTGCTCCACCGATAGTGACATAAAATTCTTCTCTTAAATCATAAATGGAGGTGATTTTTACAAAATCTTCCCGCTGTAGGAGAATATCATCAGCCTCACCTTTCATTAACTCCCGTAAATTAAAGGAAATGGCTTCTGTTGAAAAATCTTCATTCGTTCTAAAAATTGTCCCACGCTCGAGGTAAGCATCACCCGTCAATCCTTCCGCTTTATCCAACAGTTTTATAACAGTCAAGTTTTCTGTTAACTGGTATTCTCCTTCCCTGAACACAGCACCTGCAATCTGAACCCTATTTTCATAACGATCCAGTATTGAGTTCACAATCACATAATCTCCGTTTTTGGGATAAATGGCGCTAAATTCATCCATCCTCACATCTTCAATTCTTCTTTCTTTAGCTGTATTTCTTTTTACTTTAATCAGGGCTTTATAGGCATTCTCCGAAAACCCACCTGTAAACCTGATCAGATCTTCAATTGATTCTTCTTCAAGGACCTCATAGATTCCTTCCCTTTTTACCTCACCAACTATTTCAATCCTGTTCCTGAAAGGCTGAATCCGTACAATATCCTGATCTTCCAGCTGTACATTATTTTTTTGTATGCCTTTTACCAAAAAGTCATAAATGTCTAGTACAATAAGTACCTGGTTATCACGGATCACCTCAATTTCACGGAAAGAACCATTAATATTAGGACCACCCGATAGATACAGAGCATTAAATACAGTTGCCAAAGCACTGACATCATAAGTACCAGGTGTTCGAACTTCTCCAACCACGGTCACCTTGATTGATCTGACTTGTCCTAGAGAAACCTGCATGAATGTATTTGGGCTTGTACCGTCCGATGGAGCCAATCCTGAATATATTTTTGTTAATCGTGTCTTTATCCTGGCACTGGCACGGTCAATGGATAGTCCATTCAGGTAGATGGGACCCAAATTGGGGATCAGGATATATCCATCCGGACTGATTACCTGCTGGTAGGTTTGTTCGGATGCACCCCAAATATCGATGATTACCTCATCTCCGGGACCAAGCTGATAATTTTTTGGTGTCGGGATATTGAGGCTGGGATCAAATGTTAGTCTGTCAGTATTGAATAATGAAAAACCAAATGTCTTTTTCTGCATTTCCTCAATTCTCTGCTCTTCAGGATCTTCCTTCAACGCATCAATAAAATCTCCCTTAGGTTTTTCCAGTCTGGTTCTAACTTCATTAAATCCTCTTCCCGTTTCCCGTTGGCCAGTTGTTAATGCATTGATGCGTTGTTTAAGTTTGAAAAGCTCGGATTGTGGCAAGCCCCTTGCAATCAATGCGGCTTCAATTTCCGCATTCGTTAATCCGGATTGCTGAGCACGTTGCATGTAAGATCGTATTTGGCCATCGGTCAATTGATCTACATTAATGGTTGAAAGGTCCATTGTCGCCAGGGACTGCTGGTCTAGTTGCCGGGGTAAATTCTGAGCAAATCCCTCAATCGATTGGCATACATAGGTAAATATTAAAACAATGGATAAAAATTTAATATATCGCATTATATCTAGTTAATCTGGCTCAAAATTAAACGTTTTATCTTT